>Ga0265297_10000143_pt1 | contig 235941 bp, 220 predicted proteins | sample Munlanlwell13791_FD_192502 | JGI IMG/M metagenome (GOLD analysis project Ga0265297, IMG submission 192502) | Leachate microbial communities from a municipal landfill in Southern Ontario, Canada - Leachate well 137-91 | ecosystem: Engineered > Solid waste > Landfill > Unclassified | place...
AACGCCTACCGCTAACATAACTGTGAATGTTATAAAATATTGGACATCGGCTACGGCAAATGTGAAATAAGGCGGAACAAAAAAGAAATCAAAACATAAGACGCTCAAGATTGAGGCTATAATCGACGCTCTACGGCCATACTTAAAAGCAACCCATGTGACTCCCAAGAGATAAATCATTACTAAATTTACAAGGCTTAAGTGTTTAAATAAAAAACTGTCTACTCCGGTACAAATGGCAACCGCAGTTATAGCCCATAATAAACCTTTCCACGGGAATGGTTTTAAAGTGGGTGCTTCGTATTTAGTAGGTGGCTCTTGCGTCTCCCCGCTCATAAGATACAAATCTATCTCACCGCATTTTCTTGCAAGCGCATTAATTACGGAAGCAAAGATAAATTCATGCCATTTAGGCTTCCCTGGTTTCCCAATGATTATTTTCGTGATGTTCCTCGATCGAGCATAATCAATTATTGTTTCCGCAATATTCAAGCCGCTAAGCGTAACGGTCTCAGCCCCTAATTTTTCTGCTAAGCGCATCATTTCGGCAATATCGGCCTTGCCTCTTCTGTTAGGTATTTGAGAAATCGGCTCAACATAAGCAACAATCCATTCGACACCAATACTGGAAGCAATGCGCTTCCCGGCTCGAATAAGACGCGTAGCGCGAGGACTAGCGCTTATACAAACTAAAATTCGGTCTCTTACATTCCAGACTTTTGTTATCGAATATGCCTGTTTATAAGATCGCATTTTAGCGTCTACGCTCCTGGCCGTATACTGTAAGGCTAATTGGCGAAGCGCGATAAGATTTCCTATTTGAAAGAAATTTTGGATTGCCCGCTGGGCTTGTTCGCCAAGGTATACTTTGCCTTCCTTGAGACGTTTAAGCAGGTCTTCGGGCGAGAGATCTACCAATTCTATATCGTCTGCCTTTTCTACAAAGGTGTCGGGAACCGTTTCACGCACCGTCACGCCTGTAATCTGAGTCACAACATCATTTGCGCTATCACAGTGTTGAACGTTTAAGGTCGTATAAACATTAATACCAGCCTCCAGCAGTTCTTCTACGTCTTGCCAGCGTTTCAGATGGCGAGAACCTGGAGCATTAGAATGAGCCAACTCATCAACCAATATCGTAGAGGGGTGCCTCTTTAAGGCAGAGTCAACATCGAATTCGCTAAGTTTGATATTTTTATATGGGACTTCCTTACGAGGCAGAATTTCAAGGCCTTCTAATAAAGCATCTGTATCGGCGCGACCATGCGTCTCTACATAGCCGACAACAACATCAATACCTTCTTTTTTCAGAACCCTTGCCGCCTCGAGCATAGAATAGGTTTTCCCTACTCCGGCCATGGCCCCGAAGAAGATTTTGAGCTTTCCGCGGTTAGACTCTTCACTCTTTATCCGCGTCAAAATGTCTTTTATATCATTTTTATCGTTCGCCATATCTATAATATACTCTAAATTTTGACCAAATCCAAATCCATATTTACCTTCAATACGTTCACAACAGATTCTCCGATTAAACCAAAAAGACGTTCATTTGCATTTCGATCAATAATATTCTTTACGGCATTTACAGAAAGTCCTCTATGCTTTGCAATTCTAGAAATCTGATAATAAGCTCCAGCCAAACTTATATGCGGGTCAAGCCCGCTCGCCGACGATGTTACTAAATCTACGGGTATAGGCATCTTGTTTTCAGGATCTGCTGCACGCAGTTTTTCAATACGCGCCTTCACGGCTTCCAAGAGCGCTGGATTAGACGGCCCTACATTTGAACCAGAGGATGAGCTAGCGTTATATGACACGGACGATGTAGCTGAAAGCCGTCCCCATAGATATTTAGGATCATCAAATGGCTGTCCTATAAGGGCCGATCCACTTATTTTTCCATCTCGATATATGAGGCTGCCGTTAGCTTTAGCATGGAAAAAGGCTTGAGCAATTCCTGTGACGAAAAGCGGATACAGAATGCCGGTAATTATCGTCAAGATTATAAAAACGAGAATGGCAGATTTTAGTTGTTCTCTAAACATAGTTATACCAAGTGTAAAGCAGCCAATAACATATCAATTAGTTTTATCCCTATAAATGGCGCAATAAGGCCACCTATACCATAAATCAAAAGATTATCTCTTAAAAGACGATTTGCCGACATCGGTTTATACGGTATGCCGCGTAGAGCAAGTGGAATAAGCATTATTATTATAATTGCGTTAAAAATAACCGCTGATAGAACAGCGCTTGCCGGCGTTGTAAGGTGCATTATATTAAGAGCGTTTAATTGCGGATACGTTCCAACAAATGCCGCAGGAATAATAGCAAAGTATTTCGATACATCGTTAGCTATGCTAAAAGTTGTTAACGATCCTCTCGTCATAAGTAGCTGTTTTCCGATCTCAACGATTTCAATCAATTTTGTTGGATTAGAGTCCAGGTCTACAAGGTTTCCGGCCTCTTTCGCAGCCTGCGTTCCTGTATTCATGGCAACTGCAACATCCGCTTGCGCAAGAGCAGGTGCGTCATTAGTGCCATCGCCTGTCATAGCAACAAGCCTTCCACCAAGTTGCATTTCTCGGATAAGTTTAAGCTTGGTTTCGGGTGTAGCTTGTGCTAGAAAATCATCCATTCCTGCTTCAGCCGCTATCGCCGCAGCAGTTAGGGGGTTATCGCCCGTAATCATTATGGTTTTTATTCCCATACGGCGAAGTTCGGCAAAACGCTCTCTAATGCCACCCTTCACTATATCTTTTAATTGAATAACTCCTAATACATTCTTATGCTCCGCTACGACGAGCGGCGTGCCGCCGGTCTTGGCTATGGTTTGAATATTTGTTTTCAAGTCTTCAGGGAAAAGCCCTCCAAGTTTTTTTACATATCCCTCTATAGCATCGGCTGAGCCCTTTCTGATCTGCCTTCCATCACCCAAATCCACTCCGCTCATTCTTGTCTGGGCAGTAAAAGGAATAAATTTCGCTTCGAGTTCATGGATATGACGTTCTCTAATATTGTATTTCTCTTTAGCTAATATCACTATGCTTCTGCCTTCAGGGGTTTCGTCAGATAGCGAAGCCAGTTGCGCCGCATCCGCTAACGCTTCAACTGTTACGCCTTGAGCAGGTATAAAAGCCACTGCCTGTCTGTTGCCAAGCGTTATCGTGCCTGTCTTATCAAGCAATAGAACATCGACATCTCCTGCGGCTTCAACGGCACGGCCTGAAGTAGCTATAACATTTGCCTGGATCATCCTGTCCATACCGGCTATGCCTATGGCAGGTAAAAGCCCACCTATAGTAGTGGGTATAAGACATACGAGTAGTGCTACTAATACGGTTACTGTGATCGGGATACCATGCCCTGAGCTTAAGACGCTGTAAATCGAAAACGGCAGTAGTGTCACCGTAGCTAAAAGGAATATTATCGTGAATACCGCAAGTAGAATACTAAGAGCTATTTCATTGGGCGTCTTCTGTCGTTTCGCACCTTCGACCATCGCTATCATATGATCTAAAAATGTTTCTCCTGGATTTGAGTTGACGCGCACAACCAGCCAATCGGAAAGTACCCGCGTTCCTCCGGTAACAGCATTACGATCTCCGCCTGATTCGCGTATTACGGGTGCGCTTTCTCCCGTAATGGCACTTTCATCAACTGAAGCCACTCCTTCAATGATTTCACCGTCCATAGGTATAATGTCACCTGCTTCAACTAGAACAACATCTCCTTTTCGGATCGTCTTTGCTGAAACTGTGTCGTAACTTGAACCATATTTTGGGATTGACCCTTCGGCTTCGCTCAGGGTCAATCCCGAGCCGGGCCGAGGGATTGAGAGTTTCTTAGCTAGGGTATCACGCCTTGCCTTTTTAAGGCTTGCTGCTTGAGCCTTACCGCGGCCTTCGGCCATGCCTTCAGCGAAATTAGCGAATATCAACGTAAACCAAAGCCATAACGTTATGGCCAAGATAAAACTTGCCGAAGCTTCGCCTTGTCCAACCAAAGCTTGAATATACAATCCTGTTGTAAATATGCTTCCGATCAATACTACAAACATAACCGGATTTTTAATCTGGTGTTTTGGATTTAATTTCTTTATAGAATCAACAATCGCCGGAAGTACAATCGCCGGGTCGAATAATGATTTCTTTTTATGTATTGTTTTTAAATCCATAAGTCCTTCTATAAGTGCGCTAACATTAAGTGCTCAACAATAGGTCCAAGCGCCAATGCCGGGAAAAATGTAAGCGCGCCAATAATCAATATAACCATGACCAGAAATACAATAAAAAGCGGCGTATGTGTAGGTAGTGTCCCCTGGCTTACAGGTACTATTTTTTTCTTAGAAAGCGAGCCCGCGATCGCAAGCGCAGGTATTATAAGCCAGTATCTTGCAAAAAACATAGCTAACCCTTGAGCAATATTATAGAAAAGTGTATTAGTAGTTAACCCGGCAAACGCGCTTCCATTGTTATTTCCTGCTGAAGAAAATGCGTATAACACTTCACTAAATCCGTGCGGACCGGGGTTTAAAATTGAGCTTTTAGCGGCAGGCATAATTACAGAAACGGCTGTAGCAATAAGAACAATCATTGGTGGAATTAGAATCATGAGAGAAGCCATTTTCATTTCATATGCTTCAATTTTCTTTCCTAAATATTCGGGAGTGCGTCCAATCATAAGGCCCGAGATGAATACAGCGACAATAATAAATGCGATCATACCATAAAGGCCTGAGCCAACTCCGCCAAATATAACCTCACCTAATTGAATAAGCCACATCGGTATCATTCCGCCAAGAGGCATGTAAGAATCATGCATTGAGTTAACCGAGCCATTGGAAGCCGCGGTTGTAGCTGTTGCCCATAAAGCGGAATTTACGATGCCAAAGCGCGACTCCTTGCCCTCCATATTGCCACCGGGCTGCATTGAGCTTGAATTCTGGTCAATTCCTAATTTGCCTAACAATGGATTTCCCTGTTGTTCAATGTGCGTACATAGCCAAAGGCATGGAATAAAAATAATTAACATAGCAGCCAGAATTGCCCATCCTTGGCGCTTATCCTTGACCATATATCCGAATGTATAGCATAATGCTGCAGCTATTAAAAGTATGGCCAAAACTTCCAGAAAATTTGATAGAGGCGTGGGATTCTCAAATGGATGAGCAGAATTGACATTGAAAAATCCTCCTCCGTTAGTCCCCAGCTGTTTAATGGCGATCTGCGAGGCCGCAGGGCCAAGAGCAATCATTTGATCAGACATAACTTTTCCGGTCGCATCTTTAGTCGTCTCGATAAGCGCTGCTTTTGCACTCGGAGCGAATGTCTGAACAACGCCCTGGGAAACCAATACAACAGAAAATATAATCGCCAGCGGAAGAAGTATATACAATGTTGACCGGACAAGATCTACCCAGAAATTACCTATGGTTTCCGTTTGTTTTTGAATAAATCCTCTTATCACAGCCACAAGCACTGCCATACCCGTTGCCGCGGATACAAAGTTTTGTACAGTTAAAGTCAGCATCTGAGTAAAATAGCTTAGGGTCGTTTCACCACCGTAACTTTGCCAGTTCGTATTTGTAGCAAAGCTCACAGCAGTATTAAACGCAAGATCCGGAGTTACCGGGGGCATGGACATGGGATTTAAAGGAAGATGCATTTGAAGACGCTGGATAACATAAACGACTACGATGCCAATGATATTAAATATCATCACTGCCACGGCATATGTCTTCCATGGCATGCTTATTTCGGGATTAATGCCCGATAAGCGATAAGTCAATCTTTCAATGGGCCCAAGCCATACATTAAGACCGGTAGGCTTTCCTTCGTATATGCGGGCCATATAAGTTCCAAGCGGCTTAACTAATAGTATCAATGCCGCAAGATAGATTCCGCCTTGAATTATATTATTCCAATTCATGGTTCGGCTCCGCTCACCATGACCCTGAGCAATGTCGAAGGGTCATGAAAACATCTCCGGCTTCAAGAGGGCAATTAATAAATAGACAAATAAAAGCAAGGAAATTATGCCACCGATCCAATAAATAACAGTCATATTATTGCCCTCGCCCTATAATTTGCTACATAGCGCAACAAATGCGAAAGATATTATCGTCAGAACCAAAATAATGCTTATAAATAGCATATCCACAGTATGTTTTCCTTAAAAAAACAAAAAACCAGAGGATGCCTGGCTCTGGTTTGCATTCTCTCATATTAGCTTACGGGGTTAGCTGTCGGGCTCGGGCTGAGTGACCCTAATCTACCACTTTGTAGATATTTTAGATATTCGCCCCAAGGTCTATCGTAGACCGTGGTTTGGTTCCCCCGCTTCCTTCTAAATACAGCCGTTAAAAGGAATATAGCGTACTTATGTTAATTATAAATCTGAAAAGATAGTATGTCAACATAAGATGCGATCAGACTCTTTTTGTTCTTTTTTTATAAAATCGATGATAAATCCGTCGATTCTTTTCCAGATATAGGAACTGAATCGGACTGGCCTAAGATTGCCATTCTTGTCTTTATACCTTATCATGGCGTAGGACAAGTTCCTCCATCTTCGCCTTAGAACGTCCTTGGGCTTGTTTGATAGGGCGGCGTTCTTGATAGAGAGAGATTTTAGGATATTTTTTAATTAGGTTTTTCCTTTAAAATTGAATCTGCATGGTATAGCTTTTTGCGGACACCACGATACGCATCTCACCCACCATTAAGTTTATCGCCATAATTTAAATCACTATTTTTCAGCGATAACCAACATCTCAAAATCTTCTTTCGTCAGTTTATCATTCCTTGAGAATGCCCCGAGCTTCGCTCCCAGGATATCGATTTTCTTATATCCGAGCGCTTTCAAAAGCCAGGCTATCTCACTCGGCACATAGTAGCGCTCGTTACAGGTTAATTCCTTTTTAGTTCCCGCATCGTCCTCGAAGACGACGGTGTTGTGGTCCCGGAATGTCATCAGGTCGAAAGAACAATTTTTACACGCTGAATTGCCTTCTTTGGCCGCGGACTCATAAAATTCTTTAACGGAATGAAAAAGCGGAAATAACCCGTTCAATGTCGTAAATATAAACTTGCCCTTATCTTTTAACGCCTTTGTCGCGTTCTTTAATATTTCAAAATTCATCTCATCCGTTTCCATTAAAGAAAAACCGCCCTCACAGAGCATGATTGCCAGATCGAACTCGCCCTCAAAGGGAAGGTTTCTGGCATTATGTTTCTGAAAGTCGATTTTTAAGCCTGACTTTACCGCTTTTTCTTTTGCCCTGTTTAATTGCGATTCCGATAGGTCGATGCCCGTAACAACATATCCTCTTTTTGATAACTCAATGGAATGCCGGCCAGTGCCACAGCCGATATCGATTATTTTCAAGGATTTGTCATGCCCTATCTCCTGCTCGATAAAATCACATTCGCCCAAAGTTCCATGCACATAAACTTCTTTATCATATTTTTCTGCGTAATTCTCAAATAGTGACTCATACCATTGCTTCATCTTATTTACTCCTCACTCTTTCGGCGCCATATATTACCGATACTATCAATAGGAATGTAGAATAATGTATGTCATTATCTCAACAACTCTTTCTCTAATAGTCATTTTTACTCCTCCATCTTAATTTCAAAAGGCGCGAGCAATGACAAAACCTCCGGATATGAAAACTTTGCTTGTTTTAACCTATTATTCGTCGGGTCAATATAATAATGACAGGCTCCTGTGAAATTCGACTTTTCCAAAAGAGTGTGATGAAATTTACTGCCATTTAAGTCGGCCTTGGAAAAATCAGATTCCGTAAGATCGGCGTTAATAAAATCGGTTCTGCGAATGATGCATTCGATAAACCGGCTGCGTTTCATTTTAATAGCGCTAAAATTACATATCTCGATCTTGCATTTTTTAAACCCCCAGTCCAATAGAAAAGGATTTATTGTACTAAAATCGGTTCCGACCAACTTGCACCCTTCAAAAGTAACGTGCCGAAAACTACAACCGTCGATTTTTATATTAGAGAGATTACAATCAATAAATATACAGTCGATGAATAATGAGCCGGATAGCTTGCATTCGCCGAGATTGCACCCTTTAAATGTGCATCCCGAGAATTCTTTCCGCACAAGATTCTTCCCGGCCACAGAAGCGCCCTGGAATATCCGGTTTTCGAATGATTGTTCTGTAAGTACCATAGCTATCCTTTATAATACGGAATATTATACCTCTGAGAAACATATATAAGAAGCGAAATTACCCCCTGTTTTAACGAGGGCATGCCCTCTTGCGTATACAGCCCAGGAGGAATTCGGCCAATTTTGTGGCTCGGCAGACTCGCCACTTGCGCTATTAATCGCGAGACTTGGCTAGGTTGGGCAGGGTTTCGATATCGCCTTTGATGCGGGCTAGTTTCTTAGCACGAGACCATTTCTTAATCTGAGCCTCGCGTTTTAAGGCAGATGACTGGTCCGGCTAAGGTTCTTGGTAGACAAGTTTGACAGGAGTACGAATCCGTGTATAACTACCGCCTGATTTCTCGTTATGCGCTTTTGTCGAAGGACTCGACGAGAAACGTCAGTAGTTACGCCAGTATAGAGAGAACTATCCGAACATTGAATTATATATACATGCCACATAAAGTCTATTGTTGCCCTTCGGCAGGCTCAGGGCAATGGTGAGCGAAGTCGAACCATGTGGTTCGGCGCGGCCTACGCGTTAAAATAACGATGGCCTTGCTCACCACATCCTGAGCAAGAAAAAACCTCTCTGGGATTTTAAACTAGAGAGGTTTTTCCGCGCCGAAGGATGGGGTCCCTCTCGTATTTCATGAGGGGAAACCTCTCTGTCTATATAGGCATCCATTATGGACCAATTACTGCTGGAAACAAGCGAATTTTGCTATTTAGAGAGGTCTATTCCTAACCAATATGTCCGAAATGTCCGGTCACTTTTGGCTGAAAAAGCTGTAAGTCTTTACAGCGCAAATCGATACAAAATGTCCACCTCGTAGATACGGACTTTTGATATCTAAATCCAAAAATTTTTTCTTCAAGCGCTTTCTTCACGCCTTGTCAAATACCATTACGTGCTATGCCAAATATGTGTTTTATGGACTCGGCCAATCGTTTTTCCTTTATCTCTTTTCTGATAATCCTATTCAACAATAAAGGCACGACAACTGCAAATGACACTATCTCATGGAAGCTAAAAAATCTAATTCTCAAGATCTTTACGGTAATATTCAGTACTTTAAGCGGAGTATAAAAATAAAACCTTAATTTTCTGTGTATCTTTTTCAAATACGAATGGCTGTATCTATCAGAATAAACCTCGCCTCTTGCGGTAAGATGATAGCCTGGCGCATTCTTTACGATCTCTTTAAGCGGCGAATATTTATCCACTCTCAACTTGCTGAACGCGATGGAATCCAGGCCTATCTCTTTGGCGAATTTTGATATATAAAGCATCTCTTCTTCGGTCTCGCTTAAATTTCCGTAAATGAAATAACCGTGAAAAAGGATAGGTTGTTTCCTTAATACGGATAAATGCTTTCTTATTGTGTCCTGGTCAAAGCCCTTATTAAAAGAGGCCAGTATGCGGTCATGCGGGCTCTCTATACCCAATAAGAGCATCTTAAATCCCGCCCTCACTATCTTTTTTAATAATTCGGGATATTCTGCCAGATCGATCCTGGTCTGTGCTACAAAGCGTTTCTTTATCTTTCGGGCTATTATCAGATCGCATATTTCTTCAGACCTCTTGGGCTCGGTAAAGAAGTTGTCGTCGCTGAAAAGTATAATATCGGCGGAGATTCCCTCTATCTCCCTTACCACTGATTCCGCGTTACGCGATGCGTAATCTCTTTTCTGCCCCAAGGGATTCATATTAAATGTGCAAAATTTGCAATTAAACGGGCAACCCCTCGAACTTAGGATCGTATCGAAGGTTACGCTTGCCACTTTTACGCCGTTTGACATCATAGAATATTCGTACTGTCTTATCTTACGGTCCGGCGGCGTTATGGTAGTGATATCTGGTAAGGGCCTGCTCTTATTATGAGTCACCTTGCCGCCGGCCCTGTAAGAGATGCCTAGTATTTTTTTGATCGGCTCGTCTTTAAGTATTTCCCTAATGGTTTCCTCGCCCTCCCCCCTTACTACGATATCCACCTTCGGGCATCTTATAAATATCTCTTCGACATCTTCCGTAGCCTTATATCCGCCTACAACCAAAGGTATTCCATCCGGCATTAAATTTAGAAGCCCGTAGATCTCGGCCAGCTGATGGTTCCATGAAATACTTACGCATATTATGTCTACATCCTTGCGTATAAAATCCATCAACCTGCCAGTATCGCACAATATTTTATCGTATCTTAGATCAACAAGCGTAGCTTTACCGACATAATCCTTAGCGCTTGTAGCCACATATTCCAGGCCTGTAGGCGGAAATAGACACATCCCTATACTTTTTTCTATATAGGGATATAAGAATAAAGCGTGCTTATATTTCATTTAAGCTGCCCTCTTCTTAAAAAATCATCAATGACTGCCCCTCACTTCTTTTGGCCGAAAAATACCATAGCGGCAGATATCATATAAAATAATATTATTGATATCCAGATTGCCCACGTTTTTTTGCTTGCCATAATTACCTCTTTGGATTAAATATTTTTTTAGAATTATAAACATTGGCAGCATATTCCGAAAATCATCGAACGGCAGTTCAAAGCATTCCTCATTTTCCATACATTACTTTTAGCTGTTCGATTTTAGGAAATTCCGTATAATATTCGCCCTGCGGACCGATAAAACCGTTTCCGGATCTTTTTAAGGTCACAGCCGTATAGCCGCCTTTAGAATTAGGGATGTTTACCGTAAACGATTCTTCAGAATTAGACGCTACGGTTCCTTTAGCAGTTGTAGCGGGTGCGGAAGTCTTTTCTTCGACGGTATAGTTTTTAATAATGATGGTCTTTGGTTGAGGCACGACTTGATACCCTTGAGGGGTATACATATAGGTAACACCGTTAATATTATAGTATGGGATGCCATCAACGATAACTGGTTGCGAACCTTGGGGTATGGTTGTAACAACTGCGCCGATTGGAGCGGAAACAATTACATATCTACCCTCCATCATTCGATAAAACATGCCTTCCCAGTAATAATACTCAAGACCCCCCATAATCAGCCTGATATAATCATTTGGTAAATTGCTCATGGCCCTGCCGTGCGGCGCATAGTGAGGTGTATAGTAGTAAGGATCCGGACCGGAACGGTGACTAGGTTTTCCCGGGCCTTGAGCATAAGCTTGTGTTGCCTCGCTTAATAGAAATACGACTAATAAAAATATACCTAATATCTTTTTTGTGTCTATTTTGCTTCGCATATCTACCTTTCTTAAGGCAAGGGGTAATAATACCCCCTGCCTATATAACATTACAAACAGTATCCATTTATTCGTCTTGAGGAGGCGGAAATCCTTCGCCCGGACATGGGTGATCTTCTTTCGTTGGCCCAGGCCTTCTTTCCCTCATGTCAGGATTGTGTCTTTTCTTAAAATCACCAAGCAGGGTCTTGAATTTCTGCTGCTGCTCAGGGGCAAGTATATCCATAATCTGTTTATCGCCCTTTTCCTTAATCTCAGTAATAGCCCTACGGACATTCTTACCTACTTCGTCAATCTCCTGACGCGTTTTCTCAAGAACTTCCTTGACCTTGACCTGCTGATCTTTAGTAAGATCTAGCTCAGACGCCAGCATCTCAAGAAAGCCCCCTCCAACTCTTTCTCCCGGCCCTTTACAGCCGTGCTTCATAAAAGGCCCCTCTCCCGGACCGTGTCTCATAAAGGATTCAGCTCTTTCCGAAAAATTAGGCCTCTCAGGACAGGGCCACGGTAAACTTGCCTTTTTTGATATTCCCGCCCCAACCACTACTCCCGCCAGAACGCATAATACCGCAAGTACCGCGACGTATATCATATTTTTATTCATATTAGCCACCTTCCTTTCCTTAGTTTTGCGATCCCAATATCAGCCCCAGCGCCGTCTGTGCCGTGGCGGCGTTTCCGCTGAATATATGTTCTTCTATCGAAGATTCAGTTACTGCCTGCGTTGAAGTAAGCATCAAAAACGCTATCGATACTATTATCGCGGCAACCGGGACCGGGATCAGTTTACGCGCAAAACTTCCCATTCCGGCCAGCGACAACTTTTCTCTTGCATGCCGTACATATGCTATCGCTTCTCGTAAACGAGAAACCAGATAATCTTGCGGCACAGTTTTCCGCTCCATCCCCACAATAAGACCTTTAACCTGGCTAAGTCCTGATAGCTCTTTCTTGCAACTGGGACAGATATTTATGTGTACCTCAATCATTGCCGCATCTGCGCTATTTGCCTCTTTATCAAGGTATCGCGATAATATTCTTTTTACCTTTGCGCATTCTTTCATATTGCCTCTCCTCCAAGTTTAATCAGTTCCTCTTTAAGAAACTGCCTGGCACGGTAAATCTTAGATTCTACCGTACCCATACGACAACGCAAAACACCGGCTATTTCTTTATAATTTAACCCTTCGATATCCTTAAGTATCATGGCGGTTCTGAACTTAATGGGAACTTTTGCTACGGCCTTTTTGATAATTACTTCCCTTTCTTTTATCGATAGCGCGTCTTTGGGACTCTTACCTGTATCTGTTCTATTTTCAAGAAGTTTTTCGTCGCTGACGACATTCTTCCTGGCGCGTAAAAAACTTCGCGTAGTATTTACAACGATACGATAAAGCCAGGTTGAGAATCGGGAATGTTGTTTAAAAGACTTTAGGCTATTGTGAACCTTCAAAAATACCTCCTGCGCGATGTCTTCGCTCTCCATGTCATTACCCACAAGCGAATAGACTATATTAAGGACTCTATCCTGGTATTTTCTTACCAGTATTTCAAATCCTTTCTTATCGCCATTAAGGAATTGCTCTATATACAGCGTGTCTTCATCCATTTGAGTTTTCATATATTAGACGCGAGAATCGGGAATTTATTCCCAAAAATTTGAAGATTTTTATTGTGGTCACCCACTATCCCTGGTGTCAGATACTGTATATAATTGCCATTTCCTACCGCTTGGAACGTAGAACTCAAGCCGAAACCAAAAGTAACCAAAAATAATGTCGGCTGGGCTAAGGTCCCTATCATCCTTTGTTTGTTCCTGATACATTCTTTAACTTGCCTTTCCCATATGACCATTAATGCACTGTTCGTCTTTTGAATCTCCTCATTGTGTCAATAGGATCGGCGGGTTGCTCCCTGATATTATATCCAGTCAGCTTGAGGAATGCTTTTTCCAAAGAAACGGTTCCGGTCTTGTTCTTAATTTCTTCCACGGTACCTTCGATTAGAATCTTTCCATTATCAATAATTGCGAGTTTTGTGGCTATTTTTTCGGCTTCATCCAAATTGTGCGTAGTAAAAAATATTGTAATGCCCTGTTCTTTGTTCATTTTTGCGATGTTCATCCACAAAAAATTCCTTGTCTGAACATCTAATCCCAATGTCAGCTCATCGAGAAATAATATTCTCGGAGAATGTAGTAGGCCCCTGGCAATTTCGACTCGTCTTTTCATACCTCCTGAAAAATTTTTTACAAAATCATCCTTTCGTTCAAGCAAGCCGACATTGCTTAAAAGTATTTCAATCTTCTTTTTTCTTTCACTTTCAGGAACCCGGTAAAGAACAGCATGATAGTACAAATTTTCAAACGCTGTCAGCTCGTTATCCAGGGTGTAATCTTGCACCTCATAAAAGACGGGCTTAAGAAGTATATCCCACCATCTTTGCCAATATTGTTCCAAGCCAAATCTGGAACCGATCAATATATGAAAATACAGCTGGAATAACAATAAGTGTTAATAAGGTCGAACTAACAAGCCCGCCAATGATCGCGACCCCCATACTTGTTCTCTGGCTAGATGATGCATTAAGGCCAATAGCGACCGGAATCATGCCGGCAATAAGCGCAAAAGACGTCATCAATATCGGCCTTAAGCGTATTTTGCAAGCCTCTACTATAGCCTCTGATCGACTCTTTCCAGCTTTTATTAAACGCCCTATGTAATCAACTAGCAGGATAGAATTTTTACATGCAACACCCAAAAGCATTATTACGCCAAGTAAAGTAAAAATACTCATTGTCTGGCCTGTAATCAATAGCGCCACAAACGCCCCACAAAGAGCTAGCGGTAAAGCCAACATAATGGTAAACGGCGTAATAAATGACTCATACAAGCTGGCAAGTACAAGATAGATAAATAATATACCCATCCCCAAAGCCATAGTCACAGACTGCATCATTTCCTGATAATTTTCCGACTCACCGGCGTAGACTACTCGCATTCCTTCTGGAGGCGGAAGTTCTTTCTGCATAATAGCGGAAACGTCATTTATGACATCGCCCAAGCCCACTCCCGGCATTAACGCAGAGGAAATCTGTATATAGCGGCCTCGATCCTGTCGTTCAATCGTGGCCGGTCCCGTCTCTTTTTTGATATCGGCCACATCTGTAAGCCTGATTAGCCTGTCATTAACATTCGGAATATAAATATCCTGATAATTCTGGCTAAGATCCCTCTGTTCAGGAATTAATCTAACGCGGATATCGTACTCTTGCCCATTCTCACGATACTTAGCAGGCGTAACTCCTTCAACCTGAGCACGGATTTCATTACCAAGTGTTTTTGTGTTAATTCCGTATATCCTGGCTTTTTCGAAGTCTGTTTTAATTTGAAGTTCTGGCTTACCCGGACGGTAGCTTGAATCAATATCTCGCAATCTTTTATCTTCTTTAAGCCGAGCGATCAATTTTGGAGCATATTCGTTCAGGTCTTTCTGGTTCGTTGAAACAAGGTTCATCGTAAGCGGCTGAGTCTGCATACCACCCGTAGAGTCATAATTATTAACTTTTGGGTTAGCTGAAATTAAGCCTTTAAGTTGCTCACGAACCCTTGCCTTCATCTGTGTAGTTGTTATCGATCTCGCTCTTCCTGATTTAAGTTTTACATAAATACTCGCTTTATAGGCTTCTCCGTTCGTTCCGCCTACTGTTAACTCAGTCAATTCAACTTCGCTATTCCCATGAATGATCTCATCGGCTTGCAACCCTATCTTGTTCATAGCGTCAAGACTAGCGCCCGGCGAAAGCTCCAATGCAACGGAAAATTGCCCATTATCCGATTCGGGCATAAAATTCAACGGAACCTTTAGTAACGCACTGCAACAAATGAGAAAAATAAGCAAACTCACGAAAATCGTTATTAGCTGGTGTCTTACAACCATGCGAAGAACACGCTCATAATTTATTTCTAACCAGCGATAAAAATTATCAAAAAGATCAAGTGTTTTTCTGACAACACTTCCCAAAATAGAGCGTTTATGGTTAGTTTCTACTTTTTTGGTAGTACTAACAGCCAAGTAAGTGGAAAGCATCGGCGCAATAGTAAGCGAATCAAATAATGATATCAGCATGGCAAAACATATCGTCAAACCAAACTGTTTCAAGAAAGTTCCCAAAGTACCGCTCATGAATCCTACGGGCGCAAAAACTGAGACCACAACTAGCGTTGTAGCTATAACGGCCAATTGAACTTCTTTTGTCCCGCTTATCGCCGCTTCTCGCGCGTCCATACCTCCTTCGAGCTTCCTAAAAATGTTTTCTCTAACAACGATCGCATCGTCTATCAAAAGGCCGACGGCCAAGCTTAAGGATAATAGGCTGATAACATTCAAAGAAAACCCGGCTAACTTCATTAAAACAAATGAACCGATCAATGAATTCGGAAGGGCCAGACCGGTAATAATAGTCGATCTGCCATTTGCCAAAAAGAAATAAACGACGATAATGGTAAGCATTATCCCGATAAAAATGGTTTCCTCAACATCGGAAATATTGTCCCGGATCTCATCGCTCGCATTCTGCAAAACCTGGATTTCAGGGTTGCCTTTAATCATAGCCAGAGTTGGTTTCATTTTTTTTATTTGCGCCAAGACACCATCAGCAACTGCGACCGTATTGGTCCCCGACTGGCGATAAATTTCAATTATAAGGGATTTTTTGCCATTAATAAAAACACGAGAGGTTTCGTCTTCCAGCGTATCATAGACCTTACCTATGTCGGAGATACGCGTAGATGCTTCATTACCATAAAAACTTATTACGGTCTTATCAATATCCGCAACATTATCAAATGCTCCCAGGCTTCGAAATGTTGTTTCATCATTTCCTTGATCGATCTTTCCACCAGGAATATTTTCTCCTGAGTCTGATAACCGCTTTGAAACGTTTGTAACGGAAAGCTCCCTACCTTTCAAAAGCTGCCTATCCAGCGCAACTTGAATCTCCCTCTTTCTGCCCCCTACGATCTTTACAGACCCTACATTATCAACGCGCTCTATTCCTGGCTTAATTGTCTGATCAGCAATGTCATAAAGTTTCCCTTCATCAACATCCCCAGAAAGCACCAACTGCAAGATAGGCTGGTCTGATGGGTCCATTTTTAGGATAGTCGGATCATCGATGTCGTCCGGAAGCTGTGGCTTTATCGTGCTAACTTTATCCCGTACTTTTTGTTCAATGAATCTAGTATCTACACTCATCTGGAATTCCGCAGTAACCTGGCTTACGCCTTCCAGGCTTTTTGATGTAAGACGTTTAAGGCCGGCTATAGTGCTTATCTCGTCTTCCAGCAGTTTCGTGATAAGCGTTTCTATTTCCGATGGACTCGCACCGGGATACTTTGTAGTCACGCTGACCGTTGGAAAACTTACATCGGGAAACTTGTCAACGCTAAGTGTATTAAAAGATTGCCAACCAACAACAAGCATAGCTAAAACTATACATGTAATAAAAATCGGCCTCTTAATAGACAGTTCTGCAAGACTCATGGCTTCGCTCCTGTTTTACCGAGAAGTTTATATATTGGTGAATCATCTTGATAAAGATTAATTTGAGTGACAAGGTTTAAAATCTCATAGGCGGCTTTTGCACGGGAATACTCGGCCTGTAAATAATCCTGCTCAAAAAGAAGAACCTGATAAGTAGTTGTTCTGCCGCGTTTTAATCTATCCCGTTCAAATTCAAGTTTTTGTCTCTGCGCCGACTCGATAGTAAACGTCATCTTGAGACGCTCGCGGGCATCATTAAGCTTGGCCACAAGGTTGCGCCAATCGCTTTCCTGATCCCGGAGTTTTTGTTGATAGATAAGTTTTGCCGCATACTCTTGCCGTCTAGCTCCTTTGCGGGCGTCAGATGACGCTGAAAAGTTTAAAGGCACAGAAAATCTAATGCCTGCTATTATTGTTGGCTTGCTCATAGAAAATGAATCGGAGAACGCATCGGAATATTCCGTAGAATTGCCATTCATTGCGTAATCTGCGTATAAGTCTAAAGACGGCTTATTATCTTCTTCTTTTATCCTGGAATTAGCCTCAGATGCTCTAGCCTGGGCCTCCGCTGCCCTAACATCAGCTCTGGATGTAAATTTATCGGGTACCGGGATATTACTTACTTTATCCCAATCGATCTCAGACAAAATAACCGCGTCATTATAAATAGATACGTTCCTATAGGCATTAAAATTGCGCAGCGCAATACCTTCGTCATCCTGAGCCGACTTCAGATCCAATTTCTTGGTTTCCAGATCCGCTTTGGCTTGAAGAACATCAGACTGGTCAGTTAAATTCATCTGGGCACGTTTTTCCACATAGTCGTATATGGCTTGGGATTCGGCAAGCCCCCTTTTTTGTATCTCGACGATTTCTCGCGCAATGGCCAGTTGCCAATAAGCTACCTCGGCGTTTACTAATAGTGTTTTACGCTGGCTCTCTGCACTCCACGCGTTCGCCTCCGCCTGCGCCCGCGTTGCCTCCTCTTTTGCCCTATCCGATCTCCCGAAACCATTTTTCCAGAGAGGTAAAGAAAGTTCGATTACCGGACTAGCATTAGAATATTCATCAGTTTCGTTAAAATAGGAATACTTGGTATGATCAAATTCATAGTATATCTTTGTCTGAAGCCCATAAGGAGTTTTCTGAGTCAAGCCTGAAGAATAGTTTTGGCTCTCTACGTTATCATAAAATAACCCATAGGGTTGTTGTTCATCGTGCTCTACTTCGACATTAGCAAAAAATGATGGGCTAAATATCAAGTCTGCTTCCCGTTTAAGTTCTATTGAACCTTCTTTGTTTTCTATAGCGCCCAGATAGGTTCCGTTCGTCTCGCCAGTTTGCCCCATATATTCTTCCAGCGTCAGGATGCTTTCCGAAACCTCAGAGCCGAATAAGTTTATCGGAAACCCAGCCAAATAAATAATGGCCATTGTTAAAAATATCAGTTTTTTCATAACCGCCTTCCTTTGTATGTAATCGCATACTTACTTAAAGATACCATTAAAGCTTTAGTTTGTCAAGTAATTGCAGACATACTTGACATTTCCAACTTTATGAGTTAAGCTGTGTATGTGTATAGGGAATGGTCGACCTATAAAAACTTATGCACCACCTAGACAGGAAAAAGTGGCAAAGAAAACTTCGATTGTTGAGATAGCTCCCAAAAAACGCAACCGGGAAGAAAGTACCCGCCGTATCTTACAGGCAGGCCTCGATGTATTTTCGGAGGTTGGGTACGACGTCGCAACAACAAAAATGATATCACGGAGAGCAGGATTAAACGAATCATTGATCCATCGATATTTTAAAAGTAAATCCAATTTATTAGTTGAAGTAACTCACGCGTGTTTCGAAGCCTTACGGAACGAAAACCCCTACCCTCCCGCTGAAACTCCTGAAGAAGAAATCTATCGTTTTCTAACAAATAAGCTCGAAAATGATGATCGAAATCAGAATTTTTTTCGTGTTATTTTTTCAAGGATTTTGGTTGATCCGGAAATAAGAAGTAATCTTCGCAAGCACAGAGGCTCTCCAATGGATCTATTCTTCCAAAAAAGACTTAGTTTATTGCAAAAGAAAGGCCTAATCAGATCGAATGTGAATATTAAGGAATTGGCTGCTTCTGTCTTGTCTCAGTCATTGGCCATGGGATTTCTGGAACGAATATTTTTTGAAAAAACCGCCGAAAGTTGTAAGAAACAATTCCGCATATTTGCGAGAAATATCGCTAAAGGAATTTGTACGAAAAACTAACCTTCTTCAAATCCCACCAGGATTATCCCGAATTATACGTTACGGAGAGAGCCAGCGGCTGGTGTCGTCCTCATAAGCGTTGCCGCCGAATATTTCGATTTGCTTACGTTCGTTGCCCTCGGCAAACGGCAATTTGGACAAATCAAAACGACGCAGGGTTGGGTTATCATAAGTACGGTAATAGAAATATTTGCCGGTATGGTCGTATATTACAGTCCATATTGTCCACTGCGTGAACCCCCGCTGTCCCTGAATCCAAAGCTGCGGGCCGTAAGGGATATCCACGTTATTCATAATATGCTCTGCGAGTATTACGCCGGAGGAGGCATCTTTTGGTTGGGTTGAGAAATACTTAAGAAGCGATAACCTAACGAATCTGCCGGCATTGGTATAATCGCCGGGCATTCCCAGTAACCCTGTGCCGAGAGACCATACGTCGTCATTAAGTTCCGGGATGGGAAGTCCGTGCGGGTTCATATTGGAATAGAAACGCAGATTACTTAGATGCCATCCGAGATCGGGCTCGTTTGTCATCACGCCATTGGCGCGATTGTCCCAAATCTTGAGAGCGCCGTCTATATACTCCACTACTATAGAATCACCGGAGGCGTCAGTGATGTAAATATGTATCGGCAGAATCATCTTAAGTTCATTGGCGGCATCTGACCACATCTTTACCTTTGGTAGAGCTTCCTTTACTTCCCCCACAGTCTGGAAATTGCCCAAAACCCAACCGATAATGTCTTTGACGCTAATAACCTGATCACCGGGTTTTATATCCGGATATTTGACATCACCGAACCAAAGGCCGCCGGTGGCTAATCCTTTTTCATTCAGGCCCTCGCCAAACATATTGCCAAACATGGATATTGCTACAAAACCATATTTCGTTTTCCAAGAAACCGGGACTGCGCCTTGCGGCGCGGTTGAGGTGAACGATATGCCTCGCGGAACAAGCTCCAGCTTGGAATCGGTTTCAGAATAAAACTCGTCGGTACGCGCGGATATCACACTGCCATCTTTGGCATTCAGGAAAAAGTAACTGCAGGCGTTCACGCTGTTCGCGTCCAGTAAAATTAGCAGCGCTATCAGTAGCACGATTTGAACTTTTCTATACATATTGCCTCCTATTTCAATAGTCAATACCTCTACTTGAAGACTTACTTTTTGATTATAACATAAGCATAGAGAACATACTATCTGGTAGTAAGATTTTAATAAGAGTGGGTAGTCAAATTCAACGAGGGAATGCCCTCTCCGTATACAAGCCCAGGATGGATTTGAGAGGCTTTCCTCACTAAACATCATCAATATTTAACTACAAATTTGCCTCTCTACCTGTTATAAAAAAACTGTTTATAAAGAGAGGAATTGAGATATTTGGACTTAATGAGTAGAAATTTTACACACATAAAAAGAAGAATGCGCTTCCGTCAGAAGATATGCACAAACTAATGCCCTAACTCTTTAACACTCAAAGACAAAGGAAAAGCCCTGATCACGTTAAGTAACCAGGGCTATAAACCTCTCTCCTCTTTAGTGCGAGGAGATAATTACTGGGGTAGGCGACGGGATTCGGCTATACGCCTCGCAGAGCTCGGCTCCTAGCCAGCCAATTTTCTGTCGCCCGGAGGGCTTTCCCTCCCTTCGGTCGGCGAAAATTGGCTTCGAATCCATACAGTTACTGAGTGAAATGGGGTCTCAAAGCGGACACGAGACAAAGCACCCAAGTGCATACGGTTCAATTAGTTATAGCGTTCTATCGCCGCAAGAAAAAGCGCCTTGAGGTCTCACTTGACCTGCCTTTCCCGCCTGAACGCCAACCGACGCCCCTAATAAACACCATCCAACAAGCCTTGCAGGTAAAGGCCTATATGACCGCTAACCCGCAAGAGACCTGCCTATCCGCCTCTAAACCTCTAAAGATCCACCGTAAGCGCATCGCCAAGCTACTACGAATAATCGATGCCTTACCGCCCGATTTCATCGAAACGGCCAAAGGATACACCAGCCGTAAAGCGCTACATAAGCTCTCGGTCAACCGTTTAATGAGACTTACCAATAATACCTCGCCAGTGAGCCTAGATGACCTACTACCGAAGGAAGAATGCCTAAAGGTCTAATCGCCAATTAATCGCCACAATCGCCAAATAGTGGCGCGTTTGGCGCATTTATGGCACGTCCCCCCCCTGTGTCCCCTTAAGCTAATTGTGCATTAACCGCGCACTTCCCAGTGCCCGCCCTTATCGGGCCCGACACGGCGTAAGCGTTTCTCCTCTTTTAAGGATCGGATAATCTTTTCAATACCGGGAATACTCATACCAAGAGAGGCCGCTATTTCCGGGATAGTCGCGGAAGGATTCTGGCCGATAATTTCGATAACTTTCACCTTACTTTTCACCTTACTTTTCACCTTACTTTTTTGACCATCCTTTTCCAGCCCTTCGCCCTCTTCCCACTTCGGCCGGTGAAAAGAAACAACAAACCCCGTTTTGACACGCTTGAATTCAACCTTAATTCCAGAGGCAGTACAATCATCGTAGATTCGCTTAAGTCCGCTCGCCCACTTCTCGATGTCGGCTGACATATACATAGTTTCAGCGATTAAAGGATTACGGAGAATGGAATATCCCCCTCCTTTGATAAAATCTTCTGGGGCCAGTTCATCCGGGAAAGTGCCGGGATTATAAACATCGACTCTGTCTTTGAAGATTGCGACTTCATTGCCCTTTGGATTCGCATAATCCCTGTGGCAAAGCGAATTACCGATAGCTTCGCGTATCGCATCAACCGGAATCTCGGGAATTTCTTTGCGGGGCCCGGAAGTAATTTCCGCACGCCATTTGATATGCTCTTTGACATACGCCTCGGCTTGTTTACGTAAACTGAAAATATTGCCCTTGAATTTTTTGATATCAAGAAACGTTATCTTATCGGTACCGGCAAATACGGCGGCTTGAATCTCCATAGAGTTGTCGTTGCAAAAAAGCACCTCCGCCGCTTTGAGCAACTTCTCGCCGCTTAAAAGGTGCAGTTTCTTCAAGGTCGTTTTCACGTTCGAATACTCGAACTTGATTCGGCCTTCTTCGTTTGCTTTCTTCATATAATCTTTGAGCGTCCGGACATTGATATCCTTCAATTGACGCTCGGAGATTTCACTTTCCCAGAGAAGCTTCTTGCGGCTTAAGATGCGGGTTTCGATTTCATGAACGCTCAAGGCTTTGTCTGATTCGCCTACTCGAACATACGCCCTCCCGTAAGCGAAATATGGGCTATTGATACCGTGCGCTTCGACCACTATGCAGTCTTTGCCATCGATCTTGCGATGTTCGACTTTAGGAAAAACTTTAGGATCGGTATTGTCAACGACTGCTTGCGTGACTTCCCTTATGGTATTGCGACCTACAGTCATACCCACAACTCTATCATGCTTATCTATGCCAAAATATACCACTCCATGGCCGTGTTTGTTGAGCATGGCAACAATGGAGATTACTGCTTCTTTAAGCTCCGCGGTCGATGTTTTGAATTCGATTGTTTCGGATTCCTTCTGAATCATTAGATGCTTCTCCTTATGAGAGAAAATATAACATATGGTTGGAGAAAAAGAAAGGTAAAATTACGTAGGGAAGCAGAATGCCCACCTTATTGGTGGGCATTCTACAACAGTAATCTCGTATACTGATAAATGAAATATATTACAGTGCTCTGAGCACTTCTGCTTCGGCTTTATGGAATGCGGCGATGGCATTCACATCCACTGGCCTTAGTTTAGCAAATAGTAGCACAGAAACAAGGCCTTGTTCTATTATTTTCTTTGCAAGTTCTTTTATATCTTCAGGCGTGGCATCGACGCCTGCCAGAGCTGCCATGCCTTTCGAGACTCCCATAGCTGATTCCAGAAGCTGATCCGGCAATGTACTCTTATTACTTAACAAATAGGCGTGATTTAAGATCCTAATGCCTTGCTGGAAACAGCCCTGAACGGGCGTAGCGACCTCGCCATCCTTACCATTAAGATAGACCACCTTTAAACAGTTCTTCTCTAAACCGTCTATCAATAATGGAGCGCCATCTCTACCGATGCCCGTGTAAGCAAACGTCACTGTTCTGCCTCTATCCTCAGGACTAAGACTAGACATCTCTCCTTCTATATGCGCGATACCTTCCTTATTATTGACAAAGAAATTGATAGTCACTTTGCCAAGTTTATGTTTCATAAAATATGCTCCCGCGGCAGCCTTGGGACCGTATAACGACGTCTTGATATTATTCCACTCCCATTCGGTCACACCTATATTAAAGATAGCCGGTTCACCCTGCAGGAAATCAGGATATACAGCCCTATCTAATTCGCTCCCGTCAGATTTCAACTGTGCAAGCCATGCTTTAAGATCATCGATAGTGAGTGCTTTAGTAAGACGTGAGGCGTCAAATACAGCAGACGATCCGCTTGGCGCAATAGGTGTTATCATAAAAGTTGCCATCGGCACCGCAGGCATCTGCATTGCGGTGTCACGGGCCACAGGTAGAGCAGCTATCATCTCCTTGAATATCGCCGCTTTTTTGGTTAATCTTATGTCGCCCAGCGCTTCATAATCGGGATGTGTTTTTTGTAGTTCTCCCAATAACGCTTGTGCAGTAGCCAAATATTTTCTATCCCCAATAGCCAACGCAAAATCTATATTGAGCTGAACCTGCAATAAAAGCTGCCTAACTTTTTGAGGAGCTTTTTTGGATGTATCGTATGCTTGACGATAATATTTCTCCGCTTCCCTATATGCCTCTTCCGACCGTTCCACTACTGCCTGCATATGATACCCGTATGCATACATAGCATTAAGGTTTGACACTGCTATAACTGTACCATTAGTTGCTTCATAGTCACGCGCCAATTCCACCAGTCTGGGCGTAAGGGAAAGTAGCCTTTCGTCAAGTTCTCCGTATGATTTACCTGTCAATGCTCTCATATCAAAATAAGCAGTAAAGACATGGAATACACTCAACAGGTCATCGTCGTCCATCTGTTCGGCTTTCAACCCGCCATTAAGTAAAGCGTTATCAAGCCATTCTAACGCTTGTCCCATGGAATATTGGCTCTTTTGAAGCGTCTCTCCTTCTATGTTAAAATTGCTCCTGCCCCATAGATCTTGCACATAAATATCAAGACCCATTAACCATAGATACCTCATATATGTTCTGCCTGCCAATGTGTTGAGAAAATCTTCGGTAATGATGCTATGTAATCTGCTATTAGCTGCTGCTCCCTCCGCGCCACCTTGCCATGATTTTACCAAGAGATAATAAGTCTCAAGCGCTTTTAATGTCTGCCTAAGCGGATGAGTTTCATCATATCTTAATTCCTCCGCCCTTCTCTTTGCCTTTTCTAAATACTCATTCGCCCAGTCGAGCTTATTACCTTCTATGAATCTTCGCAGAATATGAGTATAGGCGTCAAAAAGCAAGTCTTTAGCATTGTCGTTTGTCCTGACAATCTCTTCCATGCGGGGTAAAACCTGATTATCATAATATCCTTTTTCTTCCTCGATGCTCATTGCCTTATCAATATTAAAAGTTGATGCATACGCTCTTGCCTCGCTCGACGCCTGCAATAACATCTTTGCTTGGTTTCCAATGGGCGTATTGATTAACTGCTTTCCGATATTTTCAAAGTTGTCAAGCGCCTGTTGCGTTAATGCAATATCCTCTATAAGCGGTCTTCCCAGTGCGGATCTCTTTATTGAAATTCGCATCGTCTCTCCGATCAGAAGCATCTTGAGCGCCTGTTGCCTCCAATCCTCAAAGAACTTTTCACGGAGATTGCTATTCGTAATCAAATTCTTGCTATTAGCCGGAGACCACGTTGTCAGGCTCGGCTTACTTGATAATGGCCCTCCGTCCGCTTTCTCCTTGATTAAATCCATAAAATACTTATGTACTTCGCTCTCCCTTAAACGCCCGCGGAAGAATTTTTCTATGATGTCGTTGTAATGCCACCCTACAAGAAATGCATCCCCGATAGAAACATGTAATCCGCCCACATTGTCTGCCACACCTTTATCTACAATCGGGTTTCCAACAATTAATTTTTTCTTTGGCTCGCTTCTACCGTTTATAGTCAATTTACGTATAAGATGCACCCCGTCAATATCGACTTCGGCATCCTTCCCAGATAATAAAGACCCTAACCTCGGATTAATAATTGGCGATCCGCTCGCCAATGCTTCTGCAGCACCTAATTCTCTATTATTTTGGACGCTGCCATAAACTCGCTCTTGTAAAAGAGCTTCGGTAAGTCCGAGGGCGATCTCTTCAGGCCTGTGAGATAATTCACCATATACACCGTTAACATGGAACATCGTTGAGAGAGCATCTTTTACTCTTGCTTTTCCTTCCTTGCTGCCGTCAGAGCCAATGAGCCCGAGCTTCATACCGTAGGGATTGCCTTCAGCCCATGCCATGATAAACGCGACGATCTTTCCGGAGCTGTCATAGTTGACAAAGACCTGATCATACCACGTCTTGAACTTTCCAAAACCTTGCTCATCATTAGAAAAAGGTAATCCTATACCTTGATACGATGACACATACAGTTTAAAAATATCCCTCATCGTTTCGTCGCTTTTTGCCGTGGCGGATAATGGCTGCCATCCTGCATTGGTGTTTTGCAGTGCTTCGGCCAGAGCATTACTAATACCGGCATAATCAATACCAATAACTCCGGCCACCGGCATCTGCATGGCGGTGTCGCGAACAGTGAGCGGCACGTAGCTTATCGGTAAACCGTTTGTATCGCTGTTTACCATGTAATACATGTCCTGGCCTTCATCGAAGACCAGATAAGCATCCTGTCCGGCGGGTTTGGTCTGCTCTCCCCACGGTGACTGAATAACCGCTTCGGCACCTGTCGCATACCCGATCTCTGACATCTTGGTCATCTGTACGGGAACTGTCTTTAATGCCCCCACTATATTGGCGTTGCCTGATTCCACAAGAGCCTTCATCCCTTCTATGGCAGTCACTTTCCCGAAGAGCTTCTTATTCTTCGTTCCGACTTCGCTTGCGGCTACCAACTTGTATTTCTTATCAAAGGTGTCTTTTCCAACGATGTAGAAGTCCGCTGTGCCGTCATCCTTGACCTGAAGGGCTATTATGCTTCCCATGTTCGCGCGTAAATATTCCGGAGTGTATTTGGTCTGATCCACGGCGCCTATTCTGCTTCTTATCTGTTCCGGCAGATCCTCGAACCTGTCGCTAGTTATGCGGTATCCTAATATAGGAGCGTCTTTGACGAAGCCGTAGCTCGCAGGGCTGCTGGCAGCTATCATCATCTTTAAGGTATCCTGACTCTGGACTCCGGCCACCGGCATCTGCATGGCGGTGTCGCGAACAGTGAGCGGCACGTAGCTTATCGGTAAACCGTTTGTATCGCTGTTTACCATGTAATACATGTCCTGGCCTTCATCGAAGACCAGATAAGCATCCTGTCCGGCGGGTTTGGTCTGCTCTCCCCACGGTGACTGAATAACCGCTTCGGCACCTGTCGCATACCCGATCTCTGACATCTTGGTCATCTGTACGGGAACTGTCTTTAATGCCCCCACTATATTGGCGTTGCCTGATTCCACAAGAGCCTTCATCCCTTCTATGGCAGTCACTTTCCCGAAGAGCTTCTTATTCTTCGTTCCGACTTCGCTTGCGGCTACCAACTTGTATTTTTTATCAAAGGTGTCTTTTCCAACGATGTAGAAGTCCGCTGTGCCGTCATCCTTGACCTGGAGGGCTATTATGCTTCCCATGTTCGCGCGTAAATATTCCGGAGTGTATTTGGTCTGGTCCACGGCGCCTATTCTGCTTCTTATCTGTTCCGGCAGGTCTTCGAACCTGTCGCTGGTTATGCGGTATCCTAATATAGGAGCGTCTTTGACAAAGCCGTAGCTCGCAGGGCTGCTGGCAGCTATCATCATCTTTAAGGTATCCTGACTTTGGACTCCGGCCACCGGCATCTGCATGGCGGTGTCGCGAACAGTGGTAACCGCCTGCCCCAACAAAACTCTTATTCTATTAGCCAATGCATCAAGGTTAGCTGCAGCATCGTTGAGATCTGTTAAATAAGATACCTCAACTTCACCCCATCTTGGATCAGCGCTAGTGTGTTTTTCAGTTTTTAATTTATCGCTGGAGAAAACTGAGGGAAGCCCCTGCCAGTTAGTAAATATGCCTATATCCTTTTGCATGCTAGGGCTATCTTGAATGAGATACTTCTGGACATAATAATATCCGCGTCCTGAAATGCGAGCTTCTTCTATTGAATAGTCTCGCTTTTGATCGTTAGGATATACAGTAAATTTAGCATTGGTTGCCACCATAAAATAAACAGCAACCAAATAATTAACTCGAGACGCTATTTCTCCTATGGTCGCACGATCTTTAAGATCTTTTCTAGCCATTTCCCAGATTTTTTCGGCTAATATTTGAATAAACCAATCTTGTTTCAAGTAACCAATAGGAACTTTTTTTAATGCCTCGAAATATGCTTCATAATCATTAGTGATTGGCGTGTAATTACTAATAGCCGCGATAATTGCTTTTACCTGACCATGAACATCTGCGGGCGGCATTTGCATGGCGGTGTCGCGAGCAGTGGTAGCTACCTCGACACGGGTAACACCTCCTGCCATTTCAACTTTCCCCGCCTTTGCAATCATGTTATCTATTACTCGTTGTACATTCGCTCTTTGCTGTTCAAGTGATAGTGGTGTCTCTACCTTGGTTTCGTAATAACCTTCAAAACGTACATCTTTTTCTCTAGCGCTTAATTGCAATTCATAATACGCTTTTTCAGCGGCAGACCTGCTCTGTGGACTAAACCTTATTTCGAACCTTTTGTTATCCTGACTATTAACAGCTGTCAAGGTGATCGTGCTCATACGTGAAATGAGATTTTGCGGATTACCAGCTGCGTCAAACCCCGATAGATTGAACTGCCATCCCGCACCGGCGTGGTCGCTGCGAGCAGCCGGAAGAACAGCATTCTGAACCGCCGAGGTTATCAATTCCTTGATATAATCTTTTTTACCTTCTTTGAAATTTTCAAGATTATAATCAGTTACCATCTTCCAAAAGGCCTCACCCAAAAATTGCTTGTTGGTATAGATGCCGTCTCTGATCTGGTCCAATGTGAGCTCGACCTTACTGCTTACAACGAAACGCTCAACACCAGACTTGATCACCTTCGAGGCCTCCTCAATAGCCTGCCAGGCGGTCATCGCTCCTGTCGTATCAGCGCCCTTAATAGATCTACCAATCATGGCAATGAATAAGTCCACGGCTGCCGCGCCCACAGCCGGATCCAGATCGGCGAGCGTTTCTCTCTCCGGTAACTTGCTGTAAAAACCGTTAAAGTCCGCAAAATACTTCACATCAAGAAGCGAAGTGTTCGTCTTTATAAAAATATTCTTTAATACGGCAACGAGTGTTTTTTGCAGTTCAGAGTCGTTCCCCAGTACTCTGACATATTCTTTCTTTTGGTCGCCGATCTCGCGTAAAGCGGCAATAAAGCCGCCGGTCGCAAGTGTCGCGCGCATACCCTCGAGAAGCATCCTTAACGCCGCTACCTTAGCGGCAGACAATTTGGCGATTGATTCGTCGAGAGCGCGGCTCATTCCAAGCTCAAGCCCCGGTGTAGCCACCTTATTGAAATCGGCTACAGTCATGGGCTTCAGCGTAACAGCCTTAACACCGCCACACCGCGCAGATCTCGAGTCATATTGCTCTGTTCTAAACCCAGATGAGTCTCTCAAAGAAAATGTGATCCATTGCGGCTTATAGGCACCTGACGAGAGATCCTTCTCACCAAAATAACGATATGCCCGTAAGTTGCCACTACGGATGTCCGACTCCAATTGACGGACCGCCTGAGCCTCGTCTCCTCCCTTTTGAAGCTTCACTTGATAAATACCATCATCGGTTTGGATATATAACGGCTTCTGCTGCAACATGGCATCTTTCATGAGTTCGACAAATTTCGGGGAGGAAAAGTCGGCTGCCCTAAATTCTGACGGCCCCGCAAGCGCTGCCTTCGGCGCGTTCTGACCAATCAATCTTTGTGTAACCTCGCTTGAATTATTAGGTTTTAACACGCCCCTACGTACAAGCCATCTTATTATTGCTTCGCCGGTCATCTTTGACATATCCATATCAGCAGACAGTTTTTCTCTTAATTCGCGAGCAGCCAGCATTTGGTCAAGATTTCCATTCAGCATACATTCAATCACTACGAACGCATCTCGATTACCCGCTATTGCAGGATCTATCTCACCCTTAATAATTTTCTCTGCAAGCTGTACTGGTGTTTTTGCGTCTTGCAACCCACTTAATCTTACGTCAGAAACCATACTGTTAAAATCGCCGGCAGGTACTGCCGATGTCGACATAGCTGTATCGCCAAGTAACAGCGTCCTGTTTTCAGGCTTTATCCGTTCAGCTATTTTACGCGCCGCCGTTTTAAGAGATTCCACAGGAGTACTAAAATCTATATGCGTATCCTCATGTGAAAGGCCCTGAATGCCACTATACATACCGTCCAGTTCATGTAAAATAGTAACGGCTATCTGAAACAATCTCAGCCCTTTCGGAAGCGAGGAATCAGCTAATCCCGGATTTAAATATAAAACTCCATATTCTGGGTTTTGTGCGGTATGCTCGGGCTCGTTAAGTACTCTATCGCCATTTACATCCCCTATTTCTCGCCTTCCATAGTGCGCGGCAATAGTACTCCATACTATCGGCCTTTTCCACATAAAGATATTGTGCATGCCCGTATTGCCCAAAACAAGATCAACCTGTGGGGGCGTTAATTCAAAAAGCCCGCCATCTTCTTTCTTTTTTTCCAGCATATCCCGAAGATCCTTTATGTCAAGCCCGAGTCGTTTCAAACCATCTGCCAATCTCTCTATGCCCGCTTTCTTGCCTGCCTCATCGATAGTTTCATCCTGCTGTTTTTTGCTCAAAAAGGATCCACCACGCTCCAGAAGTAAATCCGGACGCTCCAAATCCCACTTCGCAGGCTTTTCGTATGAATAACTTACAGTTAAACCAAAGATTTGTTGCGTCGGAGCATTTGGATCACTCGGCTTATCATGGAAGATAATGGTTCCACGCGGGGTTTTAAGTACAAAACTTAATCTTTCACCCGATCTCATTGATAGCATTTTTTCAAGAAGCGCTTCTTGAAGCACTAGTGTATTTAAGTCATTCCGATCTATCCCCATTTCCGAAAAAAGAGTCTCTATAGCTATGGTTGATTGAGGTGGTGATAGCGCTTTTTGTACAAACTCGTCAAAGTTGGTACCCTTGCCCGCCAATAGCCTGAAATACGGGCATTCGCCATCTGCATTCCCAAATTTCGGCATTACCTCTATATAGGAGTAGCCCTTGTCTTTGAATAGCTTGGATAGATTGCCCGTATGGAATCCGCCGGTGACAAGGATGGTTATATCCTTTTTCTCTTCCTTCAGTTTCTTCTCAATATTTTTGATAAACGCATCATCCCTCTTTAAAGAATAGACATAGAATTTCTCCATGTTTTCTCGATATGAATCTAGTTTTTCTACGCCATTATTCAATTTGAAGTTAAACCCATAAAGTGATGCCTTGGTGTTGATAAAATCTACGAATCTTTTTATCCGGAAAGCATCTTTATTGGCTGTATAATAATCGAACTCGTCTTTCATCAAAGATATGCTCATCATCCCTTTGATTATCGCCAAGTCTTTATCAAGCGAATGAAGCGCTTTTTGGTCTTCGGTCTTGGCTGCTTCGCCTATCAAGGCCCCTTCGAGATTTTTTACTTCCTTAAAGATGGCGCTCTTGTCGAGGGCTTCATATTTCTTTACATATTCGGAATATTTCACAAGGTTTGGCAGTGCGCTAAAATCCACGCCGCTAAATTGCGCTTTCTTGAATAAATATGAGTAAAATTCTTCGCTCGTAATATCGCCCATCTTAAATTGCGTCGATTTGATAACAAGCCCCTCAAGATCTCTTTTTGACACTTTTTCATTAATCTTGTCTATCAGTTTATTACGTTCACGATCTGCCTCTTTGAAATTTATATTTTTCTCATCATTGAGAACAGAGATAAGAGTGCCTATAGTTTTATAGGCCTTAACGTCAATGTTGGCGGCTTTGACCTTGTCATTAAGAAACACGATATATTCTTTAAAATCTACCTTGTTGTCCTTATATCCTTTTATCTTTTCATCGAGCTCTTTGAGTTGAGGGGAATAGATCTTCAGTTTGAGATTGGTTATTGCCGCAGATAACGTATTGAGGTGCTTGTCGGCTTCCTCTTTATATAATAGAGAGTTCCGGTAAGTGTTGAGATTTTCTTTATACAGCTTCTCATCTTCTATCCCGAACAGTTTCACCTTTTCGGGGTTATTTATAGCGAAAAATTCGGGCCCGCTTACACGGCCTTCTTTTACAAAATAATCGCTCACTTTTTCGCGTATAGCGACATCCTTAATATTGGTAAAAACCGATAGATCGTAATTACCCTTACCGCCTTCAAGCGAGAGAAGATCAATGTTATTATAGGTAGTCGTTAGAGAGCGAATAATCCCTGAAATCGAGGTTTGAGCAGGATAATTACAGTGAGCATCTTGTATATGAATGATGGTCTTCCCGTTCGTCCCCTTGAAGGTATCCTTTATCTCGCCAAAGCGCAACGGCACCGTTATATCGGCTAACTCCAGAGGAATGCCTAAGCCACCAGCTCCATTAGAGCCGACACGGGTGGGCTCTGTGGGCGTTCTGGCGGCCCAGGCTAAATCTCCTCCAACAATACTAAATAAAAAAGACCATACAGTAATAATGTTTATTATCACTTGTACTGGTCTCTTGCGCATTGCCTTATATAGCCCCGTGTCTTTAGTTATCATCTTGTCTCTAAGCCCCCCCCTACAACGCTGATAACCCCCGTGTCTATTGATCTCATTTTATTTGCCTCCTGCGCATTTTATGTTATACTTTTTAAGTCTTTAAAGTAACGACTGAAAAAAATATAGTTGCCTGAACCAACTCAAACAACTACAACCCGCGTCTTTTACATCTATAAAGAAGTATACGCTATAACGTCAGTATCGTCAAGCCAGAAAAGCTTACTTTTTTATATGCTAACAAATAAATCTTTTTCTTTAAATTCCGTCATTAGTTCTCTAAAACGGACCAATTGCAGACGCTCTTCTCCTTGCCGCACTATGTCGAGCAGTTTCCTCAGATGAAAAAATTGTAGAATGTCGGGATCTTTGTTGCTACGCAAGAAATCTTTGATGGATTCAGGCAAATCAAGGGTTCTTATAATTTTTGCAATGTATGACCAATCTTCGCCTGTAATTTTAGCCAGCCCCCTTATGCTGTTAACACCGTGGGATTCTTTCAATCGCAAATAATATTCAGCCTTATCAAGAGGAAACCGCTCTAAGCGGTTTAGATGAGCTAAATGCTTTTCCCATGTTCTTTTTTCAATTGTAGTAATGTGATCCAGGTCTTCAGGGCGATTTCCTAAACATAACTTTTGCCGAAAGCTCTTTATAATCGTATAAAATGGAAACTCCCACCAATAGGTCCGGGGCTGAATATCCGCGTATTTCTGTAAAAATTTCGTAAAATTAGCCATTTCTGAGGAATCTATGCCTATTTTTTCCTCAGACAAAGAAAAACCCTCATACGAATGTGGCTCAGTTGAGCCTCTTTTCGCATGAGGGTAATAATTGGGGTAGGCGACGGGATTCGAACCCGCGACGTCTTGAGCCACAGTCAAGTGCTCTAGCCAAGCTGAGCTACGCCCACCACAAAATTATATTAATTTGCAGGTTCTTATATTATACCATTGAACCCTAATAGTCAATCCTCGTCGCTACTCACCCGTAAATTGCTCCGCGATACTTTCGACGATAGTTTCGACATCGGGCTTTATCTTATATTGAGGCTCTTTAAGGGTCCCCGTTATATTGATAAGGCTGTACCTGCCGAACACCGTTGAAAGGCTCCGCTTAACCGTCGATCCTATAGCTTCATCTAAAAATTCCGCTTTCACCGTCCCGGTGATCGACCTGTCAAAGCCGATCTTTATAGGGCCGTAGAGGTCGAGAAGGTCGCTTTTGAGCGTAATTTCATCCGTATATATGTATCTATCGGCTATCGTAAAGTCGCAATGCCCTTCTTTGAATATTATCTTGCTGAAATCGCTTGTGAATAGCAATACGCCCAGCCCCTTGAAGAGGTTTAACTGCCACAAATTGCCTTCCGTTACGGCTATCCGCCCTCCGCCGGATAGCCGCGCGGTATCCTTAAGGACGCCGCGCAGTTTCGCATGCATCTTTATAGAGCCCGCTATATCTTTATCCTTGAAAGCGGTGTCGGCCTTAAATTTTTCTATCCGCACACCGTCGATATCCATATCCAGGCGGTAAGGGACATCCTTCTCGTCCCACTCTATCCGTCCCGTAGAGGCCATGGAGCCGCCATAGAAGAACGAACGCATAAAGAGGATGTCGCCCGCGCCCGCCCTCTGGCTGTAATTCATCGTCGAGGTGGCAAGTTTCAGACCGTAGAAAGAGAGGTTGTCGCTCGATAGATTGGCATCGACGACACAAGACTTAAGGTCCTTCAGGTCGCCCTTCAGTATAACTTCCGCGCGGACAATGCCCTTTGGTTTTACCCGTTCGAATTTATCTTTGAATTTTTTAAGCGGCCTTTTAAGGTCCTCGAGATCGACAACGAGAAGGCCTTCCATATCGGCCTTCAGTTTTTCTGCGCCGGAGGCGTCGATGGTCCCGCGGCCGGAAAATTCCGAATTGAGATACTTGCCGGAGAACTTCGAGAAGTTCATGACTTTACCGTTAACGGCGAGAGCCGCGTCCAGGGATAGGTCGTTCGATGCCAGCTTGATCCTGATACCAGGCGTCTTGAAGTTCGTAAGTGTGCCGGAGGATTTGTAATGGATATCGCGGAATCTGAAACCGATATCTTCCCAGCTCGCCTGGTTAGGCAAAAACTGGAAATTACCAGTAACGTTCTCAAGTCTATCCTTACCCGCGCCGAACCGTACGGAGGCGCTAAGCATATATAGCAAGCCTTTTACGCGAAGCTCCTCCTGGGCAATCAGCGGGTATTGTATCTCGAGCCGGAGTTTGGCTTCTCCGCTGAATTCCGCCGGGACATTCAACCCGAAACGGTCGTCGAGCATCTCCTGGAAAGGTTCAAGCCTTATATCGGAACGGCTCTCTATATTAAGGACGGGCTTATCGAAACTATCCATCGTTACCTTAGCTTCCACCGGTATACCTAAGGTAATGGCCGTTATATTATCGGAGGATAAAGACCGGTCGCTAAACTGCAGCCTGCCCTTTATATTACTTATGGCATCTATGTACTCTATCCCGTTTATGGACATATCCTTTATATCGGCGCTACCGGTGAAGTAAAATCTCTTGTCCGCAAAGCTGTAGCGGATCTTCGAACGCCCGGTACCTTTCATCTTCACGATCAGCTTATCCATGGCAAGAGTAAGGGATGCGGTCCCGGCTTCGGTATCGAATATAATGTCGCTATCTTTATACTTTAAATTTACGGTTGAATCGAACCTCCCTTCGGGAAAAGATATTCCCGTCTTTTCGTAGTATCGCGCGAATTCTTTCGGCAGGAAATCCGTTGTCCTGATTTCGACCGCCAGTTCTTTGGCTGACGGCAGGTATTCGCCGGAAATCCCGATCCTGACCGGTGCGGGAGACCCGGCAGGAATGATGGTAAAGCCCGCATTGAATTTTAATTTTGCAGGGAGGCTAAGACGCACATCCGCATCGAGATCCTTTATCTCCCTGGCATAAAGCGGGTCCAGTGTAAGATCGTGAAAAGTAACGATCCCCTTCTTAATACTGATCCTGTGGATGAATGCCTTGAAATCGCTCTTCTGGATACGCTCTTTTGGAAAGAGCTCGATGATATTGAAGGAGTTATCGGCGCGGCGCTCGACGAATATATCGGGCGATTCGAGTAGAAGGCGCGATATTATCACTTCTTTCTTGAAAAGGGGGATTATGAAGAACCGGCAATAGGCTTTCCTGACATTCACGATCGCGTTCATATCGTCTCGTATTATAAGGTCCTCCAGGACAAGGCCCTTAAAGATACTGAAGCGGACAGAACCGATGAGCGCCTTCTTGCCGGTAGCGTCTTCTAGACCCTTGACGATCGCGGCCTTCAGCTTTACGGGAAAGACGGTATGGTTGAGGTAAAATATTCCGGAGTAAGCGGCAAGGATTATTATGGCAAGAGCGATTAAAGATTTCTTCACAATTCTATCAGTTCGTAATCGAGCCCGCCGAGGCCCAGAGCCTGCGCGTATTTTAACTGTTTCATCCCGTCCCTGGCGGGATGCGCCGCCTGAAAGATATCTTTGCCGGCCGCATTGATACAGGCGTCGTAACAGGCCTTGTCCGCGCTAACCGGATCGGTCGAGGCGAATATGCCGATATCCGGGATTATGCGCGGGTCATCTTTTGCCAGGCAATCGCATTCCTTGGTAATCTTAGTCGCGAAATTTATGAATGCCGCTTTGCCCTTCTTCTTCAAGAGCACGGCTGCGGCATATTCGATCATCTTCTCCTGGATATTTGCGCCGCCCGATTCCCAATCGACATCTATAGCGCCGCGCACACATGCGGCAATGCAGGTCGCGCACCCTATGCATTTGGCCGGATCGATGATAATGCGCCGGCCCTCCGGCCGGATCGCATCCGCCGGGCATGCCCTGACACACGCCATGCACCCCTCGCACCTGGCCGCGTTGACGATAGGAGTGGCCTCGGAATGCTGGGCGAGCTTTCCTTCCCTGGCGGCGCATCCCATACCTATATTCTTTAACGCCCCGCCGAAGCCCGTCATGATATGGCCCTTGAAGTGCGCCAGGCCCACGATCGAATCCGCTTTTAAAAATATAGAGGCGACCCGCACGGTCTTAAAGAAAGCGCCGTCTATCCTGACATCCGACACATTCTCTTTTTTGGTATCGTCCGGCACGACTACATCGGCAGAACAGGCCTTCTTTGTAAAACCATGCTCGAGCGCAAGCTTTATGTGATCGGCTGAGGTCGTGCGCCGGCCGCGGTATAGCGTATTCGTGTCGGTAAGGAAAGGTTTTGCACCGCTATCGATTATCTTGCGGCAGACCAATCCGGCGTATTCACACCTTACATGGCCCGTATTGCCTTCCTCGCCGAAATGCATCTTTACGGCAGTCGTATCCTTCTTCCTCAAGACATCGAAGATACGGCTCTTGTCGACAAGCTCCGACAGTTTTGCCGTTACGGTTTCGACCGGATCTGTTTCAATCACTTTAGTGAAATATACTTTACCCGCGTATCCCACCGGCGCGTTACTCCCTGGCCAGACGCTGGACAGCCTTAACAGCTAGTTCGACCGCGGAGTCCACGTCGTCCATGCTGAATACGCCCGACGGCGAATGTATGTAACGCGTCGGTATGCTCAACACTCCCGTAGGCACGCCCGCGCGGTTCATGTAGATGATGGCGCCGTCCGTCATACCACCCTCGATAACGTCGATCTGGTACTTTATCTTATTTGCCTTTGCCGTACTGATAAGTAAGTCCTTTATCTTCTCGTTAACTATAACGCCCCTGCCGGAGGCCTCGATTATCGTTATTGCCACGCCGCTGCCCAACTTTAACGATGATTCCCGCTCCGTGATCTGCGGTGTATCCCCGGCAATATTCGTATCGATAGCCAGCGCGAAATCCGGGTCGATTTTGAAAGCGGACGTCCTTGCCCCTTTCAATCCGACCTCCTCCTGCGTCGTCGCGACGGCGTAAACCTCCGCGCCGGAGGCGGCCTTCTTAAGTTTTTCCATTATCTTGATGAGCGCGAAACACCCGATCCTGTTATCGACGGCTTTACCGTAACAAAGCCTGCCGTTCAACGTCCCCCCGTTCGGCTCGAATATCGCTATGTCCCCGACTTCGACATATTTTTCGGCTTCTGCCCTGCTCTTAGCGCCTATATCTATGAACATATCCTCGTACCGTAACGGGCTTTTTCTATCTTCTTCTTTTTGAAGATGCGGAGGTTTTGTCCCTATTATGCCGAGGCGGCCGCCGCGTTTCGACTTTATAACAACTCTCTGGGCAGGCAGGATCCTGTCATCTATGCCGCCGACCTTTATGAAATTTAGGTAACCTTCTTTTGTTATATGCTTCACCATGAAACCGATCTCGTCCATGTGGGCGGCTATCATGATCCGCCGTTTGCCTTTTCCGCGCCTCGCGATAACGTTACCGAAATTATCTATCGTAACTTCGCCGCAAACTTTCTTCAGCTCGTCCCGCATGATAACGGCTATCTCTTTTTCGTACCCCGGAATACCGGCCGCATCTATGATCTTTTTTAGTAATGGCTCCATCGTTTCTCCCGATTTGTTATGATTGGGGTTATTGTACCTGTATCCTTACCACATTTGGCTGCTGCGCGTCCTGTTTGTTCTGCGCGGTCGGCGCTCTTGCCGTACCCAGCTTTCCTTCGCGGTAATCCTGGAGGAACCGTTTAACCCTGTCGTAAGGAATGGCAAGGCCCACGCTGTTGGCGCCCTGGACGATCGCAAGATTAATGCCCACAAGCTCCCCGCTTAGATTGAAGAGCGCTCCGCCGGAGCTTCCCTGGTTTATCGACACGTCCGTCTGGATAAGGCCCGTCAATATCGGCTTTCCGTCGGATAAGAGGTTCCTGTTCAGCCCGCTCACAATACCGGCCGAGACTGAGTTCTCCAGCCCCAGCTGGTTACCGACAGCAATGACCGTCTCGCCGACTATTACATCGTTTGCTACCTTTACCGCCTTAAGCGTTTCCGGAGGCTGTATCCTGATAACAGCCAGATCATCTCCCGGGCTTACCGCCTCGACAACCGCCTCTGTCTGTTTCAGATCGCTTAGCATAACATATATCCTGCTCGCCATCTGGACGACGTGGGCATTGGTAATGATGAGACCGTCTTTAGAGATTATTACTCCGGATCCGACGCTCTTCAGATTCATCGTCCCCATCGGGATAGCAGCCTGGTTGATCAACTCGTTGGGCACGCCGATCTGGCTTATTAACGGATGGGCCTGCATAAGTACGACCTGTTCGGTGCTTATATTCACCACCGACGGAGACCATTCCTTCACGATCTTGACTACAGGTGTAATGCGGATACTTTCCGCGGCAAAAATATTGCCGCACAAGATCATCGATACGGCCGATATAAACAAAATCCTGGCTTTCATTCGTACCCCCTCTTTGGTCAATCCTCTTTCTTCTCGAACCAGACCTTGTAAGCTATAGCGCGCTGTGTCTGGATACCCTCTATCTCGGACTCCAGCCGGTCGTATTCCGGATCCTTGCCGTACTTATATGAGGACTGCGCTTCTTCGAGGCCTTTTACCTTCGCCCCGAGATCATCCATCAGCTTTGTCAGCTGAGCCCTATCCATCCCGATATAGGCTCCTCTATTATCGGGCTTAAAGGACGGCCTTGCAATACCTATTCTTACCGTATCCTGCCAATGCTCGCCCTCGTTCTCCAGCCGTATCTCGGCAAAGCTTTTACCGTCGAACGCCTTTTCGGCAAGCTCTCCTTTCAAATGAAAAAATGCCCTCTCCCCGCTTATGTCGCCCTTCGCCTGCCAGACTAAAAGCCCCAGGCCGATGGCCATGCCGGCTTTTGCGATCCCCTGTTCGAGGCCGCTGCCGGAGACCGGGATCTGCGTCCCTAAAGCGGCGAAAAGGACGGCCGCCGGTATCCGCCAGAAAGATTCTTCCCTTACATAGAATTTATCCGTACCGTCCGGCTTTATCCTTTCGTCGTCGATGTGAAGCTTTATATCCATTATCTTCCACTTCCTGAAATCGGCGCCTTTGCCCGTAGCTATCGCCGAGACGCCGATATCCATGCCTTTGCCGGTCTGGCGATAGAGAATAGCTGTATCGCAGGCGCCCCTCTCAAGCTTGAATTTTCTGTATTCTACCTCTTCCTGCTGGCCCTGCGGAAAGACTGCGGAAGGAAAAACGATTGTAAACGCCAATAGGGATATATAGAGCTTCCTTGGTATCATTACTTATATCTTTCGGGTAAGATAACCGCAAGACGAATAAGGCAATCCTTTTTTAATGACCTCGTTTATCGGGACACAGGTAAAGGTACGACCCGAAACGGTCTTCTGACTGCCCAACCTTCTGGTATATATCTTACAAGTATATCTGCCGTCAGGGGTTTTGGCAAGGTTCAAGCACGGATCCTGCGCGGCGCCGCAGCAGGCCCCGCACCGCAGACAGAGGGATTCGAATTCTTTGAGCCATGCGTCTTGTTTTTGCAGGTATTGTTCGTCGTCCATAGATATGTGGAATTTTCGTATCTATTATAGGGGTAATATAGTGATTATCAAGTAAATTCGGATTTTTTAGGCGTGATATGCCTGGATAGATTTTACCTCCAGCCTGCCTTTTAACACAGCTTCCATTCCGTTTACCGCTGCCTGCGCTCCCTGGATCGTAGTTATGCAAGGGATGCCGCGCATGACCGCCGAATTCCTTATAAGCTTCATATCTAATTGTCCGCTCTGGCCCGAAGTAGTGTTTATGATCAATTTGAGTTTTCCGTTTTTAATGAGATCCAATATCCTCGCGTCACCTTCATTTATCTTCCCGACCATCTGCGCCTTTATGTTATTGGATGAGAGCACCTTGTAAGTGCCTTCCGTGGCGATAAGCTTAAAGCCCATGTCGAAAAGTTTTTTTGCTATAAATACCATATCTCTTTTGTCGCCGTTTTTTACGCTTATGAATATATCTCCTTTGCGGGGAAGCGCTTGATTTGCGGCGATCTGGGATTTATAAAATGCCTTTCCGAAAGAAGAATCTATCCCCATTACCTCTCCGGTCGATTTCATCTCCGGACCCAATAAAATATCGACTCCGGAGAAACGCGAGAACGGCAGGACCGACTCCTTGACCGATATATGCTTCACCTGTTTCTCGACAGTAAACCCAAGCTCTTTAAGGGTCTTGCCCGCCATGATCTTAGCCGCCATTTTAGCCAGCGGAACGCCGATCGCCTTACTCACAAAAGGAATAGTACGCGAGGCCCTGGGATTCACCTCCAGTACATAGACCTTCTCTCCTTTTACGGCGAACTGGATATTTATTAAGCCTTTAACGTTCAATTCTTTCGATAAGGCATAAGTATACTCCCTTATCACATTAATGATAGAATCTCCTAAAGTATGCGGAGGAAGCACGCAGGCCGAATCGCCCGAATGGATGCCCGCCTCTTCGATGTGCTCCATTATCCCGCCTATGACGGTACTTTTCCCGTCGGAGATCGCGTCAACGTCAACCTCTACGGCATCTTCCAAAAATTTGTCCACCAATATAGGATGGTCGGGCGAGGCCTTTTGCGCCTCCCCGGCAAATTTAAGCAGATCGTCTTCGTCATATACTATCTTCATCGCGCGGCCGCCTAAAACATATGACGGCCTTACCAATACAGGAAAGCCTATCCGCCTGGCAATCACCACCGCTTCTTTTACCGAGGACGCGGAACCGTTTTCCGGCTGATTGATCTTTAATTTTTTGATGATCCGGGCAAATTTATCCCTGTCTTCGGCGATATCGATAGATTTAACACTGGTGCCGATAATGGGAACGCCGGCGCTCTTAAGCCGCTTTGCCAGGTTGAGAGGAGTCTGTCCGCCGAACTGGACTATCACACCGTACGGCTTTTCCTTTTCGATTATATTCATGACGTCTTCAAAAGTCAGCGGTTCGAAATAGAGCTTGTCGGACGTGTCATAATCTGTAGAGACCGTCTCCGGGTTGGAGTTCACCATGATAGTCTCGAAGCCGAGTTCCTTCAGGGCAAAAGACGCATGGCAGCAGCAATAGTCAAACTCTATCCCCTGGCCTATCCTGTTAGGGCCGCCGCCCAATATCATTATCTTCTTCTTTTTGGAGACATGGCTCTCGTCTTCCTGCTCGTACGTTGAATAATAATACGGGGTATACGCCTCAAACTCGCCGGCGCAGGTATCTACAAGTTTATATGTCGTATCGATTCCGTTATTTTTTCGCGTCTTCCTTACGGACGCTTCGTCGACACCGGATAAGGATGCGATCTGGCTGTCGCTAAAACCGTATTCCTTGGCCTTTCGTAAATATTCTTTATTTAAGGATCTGTTTTTTAAAAACTCTTTCTTGAGAACCGTCTCAAAATCGGTTATCTCTTTAATATTTTGAATAAACCAAGGATCGATGCGCGTTATACGGGCTATGCTTGCCGCGCTATAGCCTTTCTGCAGCGCATATTTAATGTAAAAAATCCTTGAAGCATTAGGATCTCGCAGTCTTTGCAGTATCTTCTTGCGGGGTATTTTTTTGTAATTTGACTTATTGTCCAGGCCGGTATGCCCGATCTCCATGCCGCGCAGCCCCTTCTGGAGAGCCTCTTTTAATGTGCGGCCGATAGCCATTGCCTCGCCCACGGATTTCATGGAGATCCCGAGGACGTCTTTCGCTTCGGGGAATTTTTCAAAAGTGAATCTCGGGATCTTAACCACGCAGTAATCGATTACCGGCTCGAATGATGCCGGGGTCTCTTTCGTGATATCGTTCCTTATCTCATCAAGCGTATAACCAACCGCTAGCTTTGCCGCAAATTTCGCGATCGGGAACCCCGTCGCCTTGCTCGCCAGAGCGGAGCTTCTCGATACCCTTGGATTCATCTCGATAACCACCATCCTGCCGTTCCGCGGGTTGACCGCGAATTGTATATTGGAACCGCCGGTTTCGACGCCCACTTCTCTAATAATCGCGATGGCCGCGTCTCTCATCTTTTGATATTCTTTGTCCGTCAAAGTTTGAGCAGGCGCAACCGTTATGGAATCTCCCGTATGCACTCCCATAGGGTCGAAATTCTCGATCGAACAAACTATGACCACATTATCTTTTCCGTCTCTCATTACCTCAAGCTCATACTCTTTCCAGCCCACAACCGATTCTTCGATCAGGATCTCGCCTATCATGCTGTTCTTCAATCCCAGGTCCGCTATCCGCTTGAATTCCGCCATGTTCTTAGCGACTCCGCCGCCGGTCCCGCCCAATGTAAAACTCGGCCTTACGATAACCGGCAGCCCGATCCTCTTCGCGGCGCGAAGGGCTTCTTTCATATTATGGGCTAAAAGACTTCTTGGCAGATCGAGGCCTATCTTTATCATCGAGTTCTTAAAATATTCCCTATTCTCCGCTTTCTTGATCGCTTCATAGCTCGCCCCTATCATCTTAACTTTATATTTACGGAGGGTACCGTTTTCAACCAATTTAACCGCGGTATTCAAACCCGTCTGTCCGCCAAGCGTAGGTAAAAGCGCGTCAGGCCTCTCCCTAGCGATGATCCGTTCGACAAATTCAGGAGTTATCGGCTCGATGTAAGTGATGTCGGCCGTCTCGGGATCGGTCATCACGGTAGCAGGGTTGGAATTGACCAGCACCACTTTAAAGCCTTCTTCCCTCAGCGCCTTACAGGCCTGTGTCCCGGAATAGTCGAATTCACAGGCCTGGCCGATCACGATCGGGCCCGAGCCGATGATCAATATCTTTTTAATATCTTTTCGTTTTGGCATGTCTCATCATTCCCGCAAATTTGTTAAACAGATACTCCGCGTCATGGGGGCCCGGCGAAGCTTCGGGATGGAACTGGACGGAGAATATCGGTAATTTCGTATGCTGCATCCCCTCGAGCGTCCGGTCATTTAAATTTATGTGCGTTGCCCGGAGATATCTCTTATCGAGTGAATTCATATCGACAGAAAAACCGTGGTTCTGCGAAGTAATATATACCTTGCCGGTATCCAAATCTTTTACAGGCTGGTTTGCGCCGTGATGGCCGAATTTTAGCTTATATGTACTGCCGCCGAAGGCGAGGCCCAATATCTGCTGACCGAGACAGATCCCGAAGATCGGTATCTTTCCTATCAGTTTTTTTACATTTTCTACAACGTAGCGGACTGCCGCCGGGTCTCCCGGCCCGTTGGAGATTAAAACCCCGTCGACTTTCATATTCAAAATATCCGCCGCGGCGGTCGAGGCCGGCACAACTATTATCCCGCATCCATTTCTGGATAACATTCTCAAAATATTGAGTTTCAACCCGCAGTCGATAACCGCGACTTTTAATTTTCCCCGGCCCTCCCGCCTGTAAATCTTCCGGCAGGTTACTTCTTTAACCAGGTCTACTCCGATCAAGCCTCGCGAAGCCCCGGCTTTTTTAACCAATCTCTTCCCGTCCAAATCTTCCGTAGACAGCACGGCTTTCATAGCGCCCGCCTCTCTTATATGGAGAGTAAGCGAGCGCGTATCCACGCCTTCGATGCCTAAGATATTATTCTCTTTAAGATACTCGCCCAGCGGCTTTGAGGCCCGCCAGCTGCTGAAGACCTTGCTGTATTCCTTCACTACGAAGCCCTCCAGAAACGGCCTTCGCGATTCCACGTCTTCTTTGTTTACACCGTAGTTACCTATCAGAGGATAGGTCATGGTAACGATCTGCCCCTTATAAGAAGGATCGGTAATGATCTCCTGGTAGCCTGTCATGCTTGTATTAAAGACAACCTCGCCGCAAGCCTCGCCTCTTGCGCCGAAAGACTGTCCCTTAAAGATCTTTCCGCTTTCTAAAGCCAGTATCGCTTCCATATCTTTAACTCGTTTTCTCCAGCGCCGTCCTTCGGCAAAAGCTCAGGACAAGCCCTGAGCCTGTCGAAGAGCCGCCCCGATGAACTCTCTGAACAAAGGATGCGCTTTGTCGGGTTTTGATTTAAATTCAGGATGAAATTGTACGGCGATGAAATACGGGTGATCCCTTAGTTCGACTATCTCGACCAGACCCTTCTTAGGATATATCCCGGAAAATATCATACCCTTTTTCTCGAACTCTTTTCTATATTTATTATTAAATTCATATCTGTGCCTATGACGCTCATCGATCAGGCCTTTACCGTAAACCCTGTGTGCAAGACTATTATTTTTGACCTTACACGGGTACGCTCCCAGGCGCATTGTGCCTCCCAGGTCCTTTACCCCTTTTTGCGTTTCGAGCAAGTCGATCACCGGATATTTCGTCTTCCTGAATTCCGCTGAACTGGCGCCCTTCAAATTACAGACATGCCTCGCAAACTCTATAACTGCGCATTGCATTCCAAGGCATATTCCTAAAAACGGGATATTGTTCCGGCGCGCAAATTTGACCGCCTTGATCTTCCCTTCGATACCGCGATAACCAAACCCTCCGGGGACGAGTATGCCGGAAATACCCGCCAATATCTTTTCTATGCCCCCTTTTTCCAGGTCCTCGGAATCGATCTTTTTTATTTCCACCCTGGCATCGTTATGGATCCCGGCATGGGCAAGCGCTTCATATATCGATTTGTAGGCGTCCTGCAGCTCGATATATTTACCGATCACCGCGACGGTTACTTTATTATCGGGGTTAAGCGTTTTACTTACTACGCATTTTTCCCAATCATTAAGGTCCGAGAACTTGCATATTAATTTAAAATGGCTTAAGATTATTTCGTCCAGGATCTGCTTTTTAAATACTAGGGGTATCTGGTATATAGAATCCACGTCGGGAGATTCGATAACCGCCTCTTTCTTCACATTGCAGAATAACGATATCTTCTCCTTGACGCTGTCCGATAACGGTTTTTCCGTCCGGCATACCAATATGTCGGGGATGATGCCGATCTCACGCAGGGTCCCCACGCTGTGCTGGGTGGGTTTCGTCTTGACCTCATCCGCCACTTTTATATACGGGACAAGAGTAAGGTGTATATAAAGGACATTGTCGTAACCCATATCCAGCCGGAATTGCCTGATCGCTTCAAGGAACGGCAGGCTTTCGATATCCCCGACGGTGCCGCCGATCTCGACAATGACTATCTCCGCGCCCGAGACCTCCTGGCATTTTCTAATCCTCTCTTTTATCGCGTCGGTAATATGCGGGATGACCTGTATGGTCTTTCCCAGATAATCGCCTTTTCTCTCCCTGGATATCACGCAGTTATATATCTGGCCGGTTGTTATGTTGTTGAATTTTGATATGCGGGCGCCGGTAAAACGCTCATAATGGCCGAGGTCTAAGTCCGTCTCCGCTCCGTCTTCGGTGACATAGACCTCGCCGTGCTGATAAGGGTTCATCGTTCCCGGGTCGACGTTGATATACGGGTCGAATTTCATCAGCGTCACTTTCAAGCCCCGGGATTCCAGTATTTTACCTATAGAGGCGGAAGCGATCCCCTTGCCCAGACTCGAAATAACACCCCCCGTTACAAAGATATACTTGGCCATTTAATCATCCCTCCCTGGAAAAACAGACGATCTTTTGCGATACAATATCCGATATTATCTTCAAATTTCTTTCGCCCGCATCGTAAACAGCGACAACGCCTTTATACCCGGCATATTGAGGCAAAAGCTCTGTTAATATATCTTCCGATTTATCAAGCCAGCCGCGGTTGAATACAACATCCTTCTTTTCGGGGAATAACGCGGTATAAAATATATTTGTCTCCACCAGATCCTGGAAAAAATGTGTTCCAAAAGATAATTCCGGCATGAGATTACCATCGGAAAAAGCAATTTCGACGAGAACCGTTATATTATTTATTTCGGCAAATTTTACCGGAACGCCCAATGACGGCGTTGTAGTGCCCCATCTCCCGGGCCCCATCAAAATAGCCGGCAATTTTTCCTTATTATCGATGGTCCTGTTCAATGCCCCCACGATGCGGGCAACTTCATATTTATCGGACTGCGCAAGCTCACTATATTTATTCGGGTCGACAAATATAACTCTCTTTATATCCTGCGCGATGTTCCCGCCCAAAAAATATCCTTTCGATTCAAAAAGCATATCTTTTTTGCTTATGCCGGGCGGCACCGCCGTCCTGCGGCCGAGGCCTCGTGTCTGCAGCGGCCTGCACTGCAAAAGGTTTATTTTCAACCTGTTGTTCTTTGTAAAGTTCACCGTGAATTCTATCTCGACCGGATAGTCGTAGGCTTCTTCCAGGGACGCAAGTATCTTAGTAAAGGAACTTATAAGCATCCCATTATCAAGCGCATCATCAAGCGTCAGGATCCAGTATTCTTTTTCCTGAGCGCCCGTTTCGTTCATTATCCGCATCGCATCGTAGTCTTTAACGGCTATCCGGTCTATTTTCGGGTAGAGACGCTCGTTTACGATACTTTCGAACGAAACGGTCTTAAAAGCATTCTCTTCCGTATCTATAACATCTACCTCATGCTGTGAAAACCGCTTGAGGTCATCCCTCTCCGAATACGGCCTTCGCGACGGATTATCCAGCGCCGCCATCCTGGGATAATCACCTTCGACGCGATTGACCGCCCGCGTGCCAAGCCCGAATACGATCCTGAGCATCCCCGCCTTTTGATCCATACCCTCGCTCCATACATAAGTATTGTGGGAAACCCCGACGCCCGCGAGATCGGGGAAAAAATAGTTTTTATGGTGCGCGCCCGAGACACGTTGGACCAGGAGCGCCATCTGTTCATCCATCCTGTCCAGTCCCCTTTGTTTTCTGTATACGAGCGCATCTTCGTTCATTGTGCTTGCGTATATCTTCTTTACCGCTTCGGCAAACTGGATATATCTCTGTTCGGGGCTTCCCTGGTTTGCCAGGAATATGCTTTCGTATTTCCCGGCAAACGCGTTCCCGAACCCGTCCTCCAGGAGCGAGCTCGAACGTATTATTATCGGCGATGAGCCGAAGTATTCGATAATCTGCTGAAAACTTTCCATAATATCCTCGGAGAATACGCCATAAAGCATCTTTTCTTTCAAGATCTTCGCCGAAGTAAAATATCCGTCCTCCGTCTTCTGCTGCATCCGTAATTTCCACCACCGGTTCTGGACTATATATGAGTAGAATATGTCCGACCCTATATAAAATGAATCGTGCGGTTCGGAAAGGTTCTCCCAGCCGGGCACCTTTTTCGATAGTATCTTCCTGGCCAAAAGCATGCCCACGCTCTTACCGCCGATAAAACCGGTCCCTATCAATCTCGATTTTATTTCTATCAGCTCCTCCAGCGGGAAATTGTCCATCGCCAGGGGAAGGATCTTCTTATTAGAGCTTATCATTATGCCGCACAGTTTTTTGACCGCCTCTCTGGTCTTCGCCTTTTTTAAAGCAGGACTGCCGGCGAGCTCTTCCGCGTCGAGAAAGAGACGGTCCCAGTAATCGAGATTCCGCTTGGCGCTCTCGGAACCTCTCTCGTGAATATACGATAGTATCTTAGCGGCGTTAACGCTGTCGATGACCGGGATGAATTTATCATTCTTCCTTTGATGCGGGAGAAACATCGTCGGCGAATACCGGTTCCACACTTTCAAAGGATGTATGTAAGTATTACCTTCGCAGCAGTAGACGTCCAGGAGCAGCTGCGTAGTCTCGCGTATAGAAGCTATCGATTTAAAGGAATGGTTATTCCGCAATATCGAGAAGTACGTGACCGTCTTCAACTCATAAAGATAAGGACAGGTGACCATAAAGAAATTACCTATCATCGTATCCGTCGCCCACGCCGAGAGCAGTTCCGACAGGCAATCGAATATGTAATATACCCCCTCGCCGCAATCCGTAATAATATTATTCACTTTTGTAGTAAAGTCTTCGAATCCCGCGTCGGCATTCAGTTCGTACCTGGCTATCTGCCTTGAAGGTTTGATAAGCTCTCTATGCGAGGCGAACCTTATATATACGATCCTCCTTTTCTCCCTGAGCGCCTGGCTTACAAAAGGTTTAACGAGGCCGGCATACTCTTCTATATCGTCTATCTGCCAGACTACGTTATCTCCGGCTCTCAATCCGGTAATGACCGTATCCAGCCCTTTTATACCTGTCGATATCATAATTTTCCACCCTCAAAAGATAAGGGGCCTCATATTAGCGGTAAATCACTTTCACCTTCAAGATACCTGTCGATATGATACGCCGAACGCCGGCCTTCCGAAATAGCCCAGACCACCAATGACTGGCCGCGTCTCATATCGCCGGCAGCGAATACTTTTTTTGCCGAAGTTTTATAACCGTCCTCCGCCCGCACATTGCCCCGTTTATCAAATTCGATAAAGAGATCTTTTAGAAGGACCGAGTGCTCCGGGTGTAAAAATCCTATAGCGAGAATTACGAGATCCGCTTCTATCTCAAGTTCCTTACCGCCCGTTTCGCAGAAAAGCTTCTTTACTGAACCGTTTTCGCCGGCAAAGCGTTTTGTCGTAACCGACCAATGGCGCTCACCGCCTTCTTCGTGGCTCGACGTCTTCTTTAAAAGATTCGGGTATCCCGGCCAGGGACAATCGGCGGTCCTTTCCGCTCCGGGTTTAGGGAGGACCTCTATCTGCGCCACACAAGACGCCCCCTGGCGATGGGCGGTACCCACGCAATCGGCCCCCGTATCCCCGCCGCCTATCACAACAACCTTTTTGCCTTTTGCGTCGATAAGCTCATTATGCGGCATCCGTTCGCCGCTTACGCGCCTGTTCGACTGGGTAAGGTAATCCATCGCGAAATATATGCCTTTTAACTCTCTTCCCTCTATTTTGAGATCCCGGGGAAGGCGCGAGCCGCAGCAAAGGCAGACGGCATCAAACTCATCAAGAAGCCTGCCGGCAGGATAATCCACCCCAGCGTTCACACCCGTTTTAAAAACAATTCCTTCTTTTTCCCATATATCGATCCGCCTGTCGAGAAGCTCTTTTTCTAATTTAAAATCCGGGATACCGTAGCGCAGTATGCCCCCCGGTTTCCCATCGCGCTCAAAAACAATCACGCTGTGACCGGCCCTGTTCGACTGCGCCGCGCAGGACAGTCCGGCCGGTCCGGAACCGATCACGGCTATTTTTTTCCCCGTCCTCTTCTTTACCGGGACCGGCTTAATGAGCCCGTTCCTGAATCCGTATTCTATAATAGCGAGCTCGTTTTCGCGTATCGTAACCGCGTCATCGTTTAGTCCCAGGACGCAGGAGTATTCGCATAACGCGGGGCAAACCCTGCCGGTTATCTCAGGCAGGTTGTTTGCGGCGTCCAGTAATATGAGCGCCTCTTTCCAGTTATCGTGGAATATATGATCATTCCACTCGGGGACATAATTCCCCAAAGGGCAGGCCCAATGGCAAAATGGAGTCGCGCAGTCCATACAGCGCGACGCCTGCTCCCGCGATTGTTCATCAGGCCGCGGCATAGATACCCGCCCGAAGTCGAGAAGACGTTCGCAGACCGGCCTGCACCGGCCGTTCTGCCTGGCTATTTTTAAGAAACCTTTCACGTCACCCATAAATACCTTCCGTTAACCCTGTGAAGCCCTGCCGTTATCTAAGCGCCTTGAGGGCGAAGCAGGGCTACCCGTCAAGCGCTTCCGCCAGGTCAAGTTTTTCAACGACCTTTACCCCTTCCAGTATACGCTTATACTCTACCGGAACGACCCTGACAAATTTCTTCAATTTATCGCCCATGTTATAGATTATCATCTTCGCTCTTTCGCTCCCCGTATGTTTAAAATGATTATGGAGAAGATAATAGACTGTGACCTCGTCATCCTTTTTAAGACGTTCTAACAAAACCATGTCCATATTACACCTATCTTTTAATACATTATCTTCGTCGTATACATAAGCGATACCGCCCGACATCCCGGCTCCAAAATTCCTGCCGGTAGGTCCAAGTATCACAACCCTCCCGCCTGTCATATACTCACACCCGTGGTCACCGACACCTTCGGCTACGGCGTATAGCCCGGAGTTCCTGATACAAAATCTTTCTCCGGCGGCGCCGCATATATACGCATCGCCGGATATCGCCCCATAGAAAGCGGTATTGCCTATTATTATATTTTCACCCGGCCTATAACCGGACCTTCTGTCGGGGTAGACTATAATTTTACCTCCGGAGATACCTTTCCCGACGTAGTCATTCGCCATACCTTCCAATTCGAAAGTGATACCTTTGACAAGAAACGCCCCGAAGCTCTGCCCGGCAGTGCCCTTAAACTTGCACGATATGGTATCTTCCAGGAAAACTCCGTCTCCATATCTTCTTATCATCTCACCGCTCAACATCGCCCCGGCCGATCTATTCGTATTGTTGATATCTACCGATATATTTACCGGTTTATTATTTTTGACAGCGTCTTCACACATCTTTATAAGCTTTTTATCAAGAACCTGGTCGAGCCCGCTATCCTGATGCGGCGTGTAGTACCGGGCGGTCTTATTAAAAAAATCGGGCTTATACAGGATACAGGAATAATCTATTCCTTTGGCCTTCGAAGGGATGATCTCTCTGTCTATTTCCAAAAGATCCGTCCTCCCTATCATTTCATCTATGGTCTTTAACCCGAGCTCTGCCATTATCTCCCTGAGCTCTTCGGCGACGAACCGGAAATATGCCACGATATATTCCGGCCTGCCTTTGAATCTCTTCTGCAATATATCGTCCTGCGTTGCCACGCCTACGGAACAATTATTCAAATGACAATGCCTCAACATGACGCACCCGGACGCGACAAGCACGGCCGTGCAAAACCCATACTCCTCGGCTCCCAGCAAAGCCGCGATCGCTATATCGCGGCCCGTGCGCATCTGCCCGTCTGTCTGCAAACGGACCCTTGAGCGTAATCCGTTAAGCATCAACGTCTGGTGCGTCTCGGATAAGCCCAATTCCCACGGAAGCCCGGCGTAACGTATCGAGCTCCTGGGAGAAGCGCCCGTCCCTCCGTCGCCGCCGGAAATAAGTATCATGTCGGCGTGTCCCTTAGCGACACCTGCCGCGACCGTCCCTACGCCCGCTTCCGAGACGAGTTTAACGCTCACCCTTGCCCCGGGATTAACGTTCTTCAGGTCGAATATAAGCTGCGCGAGGTCTTCTATGGAATATATATCATGGTGCGGCGGAGGAGATATCAAGGTGACGCCGGGGGTTGTGAATCTCGTCCGGGCGATTATTTCATTTACCTTATGTCCGGGCAACTGGCCGCCCTCGCCGGGCTTTGCTCCCTGCGCTATCTTTATCTGTATCTCATCGGCATTGACAAGATAGTTCGTGGTAACGCCAAACCGTCCGGACGCAACCTGCTTTATGGCGCTTCTTCTCGAATCGCCGTTAGGCAGGGTTACGAACCTGTTGGGATCCTCGCCGCCTTCGCCGGTATTGGATTTGCCGCCTATCCTGTTCATCGCGATAGCTATCGTTTCATGCGCAGGCCTTGATATCGAACCAAAACTCATCGCGCCCGTAACGAACCGTTTCATTATGCTCCCGGCGCTTTCGACTTCATCGATAGGGATGCCCTCGCCTCTTTTAAATTTAATAAGGCTCCTCAGGGTCGTGGGGTTATCTGACTGGTCGTTTATAAGCCGCGCGAATTCTTTATATTTATCGAGGTCATTCCCGCGGACAGCGTCCTGCAGGGCGGCTATGCTCTCGGGATTCCAAAGATGGAATTCTCCGTCTTTTTTCCATTGATACACCCCGCCGCTAGGCAGATGAGGCGCGTCCTCATCTATTTCCGAATAGGCCTCCCGGTGCCGCGCTATCGCTTCTGCCGCGATATCATCAAGCCCGAGGCCTCCGATCCTCGATATGGTGCCGGTAAAATACTTCTCTACAAAGGCGTCGCCTAAGCCCAGCGCCTCGAATATCTGAGCGCCGCGATAGCTCCTCAAGGTAGATATCCCCATCTTCGACAATATCTTCAATATCCCGTCGGTAATGGCCTTATTGTAGTTTTTCAGGGCGGTTTTGAGGTCGAGCGCGGCCTCTTTTTCATTTATCAGATACTTTACCGCTTCATACGCGAGATACGGGTTTACGCAATCCGCGCCATAACCGAAGAGGAGGGCAAAATGATGAACCTCTCTGGGTTCCGCGCTTTCGATTATCAGCGCGACCTGCGAGCGTATGGTCTTTCGCACAAGGTGTTGATGGACGGCGCTCGCGGCCAAAAGCGCGGGAAGAGCGATATTATCTTTATCCGTACCCCGGTCGCTTAATATTATAAAAGAGTAACCCTTCTCAATGGCGAACTCGGCTTCAAAACAGATCCTGTCCAGAGCCTGAACGAAACCTTTACTGCCCGTCCCGGCGTCAAAGAATGTATATATCGTCTTTGTCCTGAACCCGTTTACGCTTATATCCCGTATACCTTCGAGATCTTCATCGGTTAATATCGGATTTTTTACCCTCAGCCGATGGCTATGTTCCTGGGTCTCCTCCAATATATTTTTTTCCGGGCCTATAAAACTCTCAAGGCTCATGACAAGCTTTTCACGTATAGAGTCTATCGGGGGGTTAGTCACCTGCGCGAATAATTGCTTAAAATAACTGTAAAGGAGCTGGGGCTTTTTCGACAAAAAAGCATGAGGAGTATCATTGCCCATAGAGCCGACAGGTTCTTTGCCTTCATCGGCCATCGGCTTTATTATTATTTTAAGGTCTTCGCGCGAGTATCCAAAGGCTTTAAGCGATTGCATGATGTTTTCCGTATTATCTCTATTATCAGGCCCCGCCGCGGCCAACTTATCGAGATTAACCATATTCGCCGCGTTCCATTTACCATACGGGCAGCGCCCCGATACGTTTTCCTTTATCTCGGAATCGTGGATTATCCGGCCGGAGACCGTATCTATAAAAAAGATCTTTCCGGGCTCAAGCCTGCCGGAAACCCTGATATCCGCCGGCGCTATATCCAGGACGCCGGCTTCCGAAGCCATAACTACAAAGTCGTCTTTAGTGACTATATAACGGGCGGGCCTGAGGCCGTTCCTATCAAGCACCGCTCCGATATTTTTACCGTCTGTAAACGCTATCGCGGCCGGGCCATCCCACGGTTCCATCAAGCAGGCGTGATATTTGTAAAAGTCCTTGAGCTCCTTGCTCATGGACCTGTCATGCTCCCATGCCGCGGGTATCAGCATCATCATCGCGTGTTCAAGGGACCTACCCGATAAAACCAGGAGCTCAAAAACATTATCTATAGCGGCAGAATCACTGCCGCCCTTAACTATGATAGGCTTCAGTTTCTCTATGTCTGTGCCGAAGAGCTCGCTCGTTATCTGCCGTTCTCTGGCGCTTATCCAGTTCACATTGCCGCGCAAAGTATTTATCTCGCCGTTATGGGCCAGGAACCGGAACGGCTGCGCCAGGTTCCATGTCGGAAAGGTATTGGTGCTGTACCGTGAATGGACCAGGCATAAGGAACTTTCCATGGAGATGTCTTTAAGATCGGGGAAAAAATCTCTCAACTGCGAAGGCATCAGCAGCCCTTTATAACCTAATGTCCTCGACGACAAGTTTGTAATATAGAAGAAAAATTTCTGCCCTGCCTCTGATGCCTTGACCGCGCTTTCAAGACGCTTGCGGATTACATAAAGCTTCCTTTCGAAGGCAAGCTGGCCGCCGGGATTATCACCGGCTCCTATAAATACCTGCGCCATAAAAGGCATCGTATCTTTTGCGCTCCGGCCTATCGCGGAGCTGTCTGTGGGAACATCGCGCCACCCCAGAAGCGTCTGGCCTTCTTCTTCGATAATTTTCTTGAACATATCGGTGCAAAATTTCTTATCCTCATCGCTGCCCGGTAAAAAGACCAGTCCTGTACCGTACCGCCCGGGTTCCGGTAAGGTTATGCCCAGCTTCATGCATTCTTTCGACAGAAATTTATGCGGCGTCTGGATCAATATGCCCGCGCCATCGCCCGTCTTCGGGTCCGCTCCGACGGCGCCCCGGTGGCTCAGCCGTTCGAGCACCTCGATGCCTTTTTTCACGATCGTGTATGATTTCCCGCCTTTTATATTACAAACAAACCCCACCCCGCAGGAATCATGTTCGAATCCCGGATCGTAAAGCCCTTGTTTTAGAGGAAGATCGTGATGCCGCATTAAATTTTCCATTTCTCCGGGTTAATGCCGAATTTAACGATCTTTGTTTTTAAAGTGTTCCGATGTATGCCTAAAATCTTCGCGGCTTTTACCTGATTACCAAAAGTCCTTTCAAGGGCTTTTTCGATCAGAGGCCTCTCGACGGCTTCAATAGCGGTTTTGTATATAGCACAATCTTCCATCTTTTTACGCCTATATTTTGTGCACATTAATTTAAAAAAATTATCCCTTAGCGCTAAAAACCGGCGGCATCGCCCTTTTGTGCGTCGATCTTTCAATCATAATTTTCGTTTTTTTCAGTTTACTTTTTTCGACTCCGCCGTCTCTTTTTTCTTCAATCGCTTTCAGGCATCTGTCGAGGTCTTTGTACGGCATCCCGATTTCACCTTCATCGGTTTGGCCTTCCCAGAGCCCGGCCGTTGGCGCCCTCTTCACTATTTCTTCGGGTATTTTCAGTTCTTTTGCCAATCTCCTCACCTCTGTTTTAAACAATCCGCCCAGGGGAAGGATGTCGCAACCGCCGTCCCCGTATTTCGTGAAATAGCCTATCTCGAGCTCGCTTTTGTTTCCGGTGCCGGCGACCAGATAATCCAACGCATTTGCGAAATAATATAAAGTCAGCATTCTTAACCGCGGTTTCAGATTCGCTATCGCAATATCGCTTGCGCCATAGTTCATATCAACAAATTGGTTGAACAGCGCGGTCAAATCCAGCCGCTTGATCTTTATACCGAATTTCCCGGCAAATTTCATTGCCAGTTCTTCATCCGCGGCGGAACTTTGGCAGGGAAGGATCAACCCGAGCGCATTCTTCCCTAACGCCTTTTTTGACAGTGCCGCGACTACCGCGGAATCTATCCCCCCGCTCAATCCCACGACAATACCTTTTTTACCGGCAATCTCGACCTGCCGCTTTATCCAACCGCTTATATCGCGCGATAATTTCATAGGATCGAAAGATACTTGTCGAGCTCGGATTGCGGAACCTGTATCCTGTATTCGTCCCACTCCTTCTTCTTCAGCTCAACGAATCTCGGGAATATATGGTCACCGAGGACTTTTTTCACAAGCGCGCTGTTTTCGGCTATCGAAATCGCATGACCGAGCGAGTCGGGAAGGGTTTCGATGCCCTTTTGCTTTCTTTCCGCATCGGTTAAATGATAGAGATTTGTATCCATCGGCTTAGGCGCTTTATATCCCTTTTCTATTCCGTCTAAACCGGCGTGGAGCATAGCCGCAAATGTTAGATATGGATTGCACGCGGGGTCGCATGCCCTGAACTCGCATCTGGTCGCTTTCTCTTTGCCGGGATAGTAGAGCGGCACCCTGACGAGCGCAGACCTGTTCCTGCGGCTCCACGCAACGTACACCGGCGCCTCATAACCGGGCACTAACCTCTTATACGAGTTCGTAGTCTGCGCAAAAATGGCGCATATCTCTCTGGCATGTTTCAATAGACCGGCTATATAATTACGTGCTATATCCGAAAGAAAATCTTCGCTCTTTGCGTCAAAAAACATATTTTTGCTTCCCTTAAATAGCGATTGATGGGTATGCATACCCGAGCCATTTTGCCCGAAGATGGGTTTCGGCATAAACGTGGCATATACACCGAACTTGCTCGCGATCTCTTTGACTACGATCTTATACGTTATAACGCTGTCGGCCATCTCAAGCGCATCCTTATATCTCATATCGACCTCATGCTGGCTCGGGGCTACTTCATGATGAGAATACTCGACGTCTATTCCCATCTTTTCAAGGGCCAACACGGTCTCGCGTCTTAAGTCGCTTGCGACATCGAGCGTTGTGAGGTCGAAATACCCGCCTTTATCGAGCGTTTCCGGGGAGGTATCTGTCCTGAAATAGAAAAATTCCAATTCCGGTCCCAGATAAAAATGATCGAAGCCCATTTTAGCCGCCCGCTCAAGGGCTATTTTTAAAATGTAACGCGGATCGCCCTCGTAAGGTGTTTTATCGGGGTTTAAGACATCGCATATCATCCTGCCGACCGCCTTTTCTGTCGGCCTCCAGGGGAGGACGGCAAAGGTCTCGGGGTCCGGCATTGCGATCATATCGGATTCCTCGATATCCTGGTACCCTGTAATGGATGAACCGTCAAACCCCATACCATTTTCCAGGGCATTCTCCAATTCCTTATCTGTAATAGCAAAACTCTTCACCTGCCCCAGGACATCGGTAAACCATAGGCGTATAAACTTCACATCTTTCTCTTTTACCAATTTCAAAATATCCTGCTTTGTTTTTTTAGCCATATATCTCCTATCAGGTTTGCAAAATAAAAAAGGCGTTTTCATGCCGTATAGGCATTAAAACGCCCTCGTTTTAATACGCTTTTCGCACAAACTTTGTGCTTTTACTATATATATAAGTAAAAAAGAGCCTGTTTTGGTAACTGAAATTTTGCAAAGCAGAATTTGATCCTCACCCGATAGCCAACGTACCTTTTTCAGCCGTCCGTATCCTGAAACATTCTTCCAGATTAATTACGAATATTTTACCGTCGCCTATATTACCGGTCTTTGCGGCCTCCATTATGGCGGATATGGTCGAATTGACAAACGCGTCGTTTACGGCGATCTCAAGCCGGACCTTTTTTAGCATCCCGCCGGTCTCCTTTCTTCCTCTATATACTTCGGTACGCCCCTTCTGTCTCCCGCATCCGAGCGCATTGGAGACTGTCCTTAAATATATCTCTTTCTCATCCAGTTTCTTCAACACATCTTCTAATTTATGCGGCTGTATTATCGATATTATGAGTTTCATGCCATCCTCCTTTGAATTTTAAAATCCTAAATCCGAAATTCTAAACAAATCACAATTTTCCAAATTCGAATTAACCAAATTTTGAAATTTCGAATTTCGTATTTACACTATCAGTCCAATAAGGTATACGCGCTCTCTTCGTGCTGGGTTATATCGAGTCCGGCCATCTCTTCTTCGTCGGGCACCCTTAGACCCATAACCGCGTCTATAACTTTTAAGAGGATCAGCGTAACAAATACCGAATAGATAATTGTGACAGCCACGCCCGCCGCCTGGATACCCAGGAGCGAGGGATTGCCGAAAAAAAGACCGTTATTACCGGCCGGATTTATGAACTTTTCGGCCAATAGTCCGGTCAGTATCGCCCCGGTGGCTCCGCCTACTCCATGCACTCCGAAAGCATCCAGCGAATCGTCATAAGCGAGCTTGAGTTTTATCACCGCTACAGCGGTATAACAGATAAGCCCTACAACCACGCCTATTATTGCGGCGGATAGCGGCGAGACGAAACCGGATGCCGGCGTCACAGCTACGAGCCCCGCGACCGCGCCGGTCGCCCCGCCCAGTATCGTAGGTTTGCCTATCAGCTTCCACTCTATGAACATCCAGGTAAGCGCCGCGGCCGCCGCGGCGGTATTTGTAGCTATGAACGCCGATACCGCGAGCTCATTGGCGGCAAGCGCGGATCCCGCGTTGAATCCGAACCATCCGAACCACAATAGCGCGGCTCCCAGTATAGTAAGAGGAAGGTTGTGCGGCGGCATCGGTTCACGGCCGTAGCCGCGTCTTTTGCCTAATATGAGAGCGCAAACAAGCGCCGAGATACCGGAGGATACGTGGACGACTGTACCGCCGGCAAAATCGAGCGCCCCCATATTCTTAAGCCATCCGCCGGCCCCCCATACCCAGTGGCAGACAGGATCATAAACAAATGTCGCCCATGCCAGGGTAAAGACAACGTAAGCGGAGAACTTCATCCTCTCGGCGAAGGCGCCGGTTATGAGGGCGGGAGTTATTACGGCAAACATCATCTGGTATACCATGAATAAAAGGTGCGGTATCGTAGGAGCATAATCCGGATTGGGGGCCATGCCGACACCCTTAAGGCCGCACCATGCCAGGCTTCCTATTATATGCCCCTTGTCCGGGCCGAACGAAAGGCTATAGCCCCAGAGTATCCACTGGATACTTATAAGGCACAGCACGAAGAACGACTGCATCATCGTCGAAAGGACGTTTTTCCTCCTCACAAGCCCTCCGTAGAAGAAGGCAAGCCCCGGAGCTGTCATCATCATGACAAGTGCCGCCGACATCAATACCCAAGCCGTATCCCCTGAATTTATCATATCCCCCCCTTGTTAATAATTAATATCCATTTGTATCGTAACCGTATCGGCAAGATTCCTGTTGTTATAGAACTGGTAACCGCAGATAACCGAAATATCTTTTGTGAATTGGACGGACGCGCCCAGATTGAACGCGCCGTAACCGGACCGGGTCCCCTGATATTCGGCGCATACCCATAATTTATCGCTTATCTCGGGCATCGTCCTTTCCCACGCCCAGAATATGCCGTTATTATCGCGTTTTAAATCCTCGTTCAGCATTATTTTGGGGTTACCCCAGAAATAACCCATCGAGAACCTGCCGAGCGAAAAGTTTTTTATCTTGAACGTCTTCGCGCCCTTAACATAAACAAGATCATAATTAGTCCTGTCTTTACTGGTGCCGGCATCGTATATGCCGAACGCTAAAGCCGGAAAATGCGGCCCATACGCGTCTTCGGGTATAGCGATCTTCGCGTTAAAGTACATCGGCCAACGGTCAAGATCGCCGTAACCTGTCTTGTAGTCGAACCCTGCTTCCGCCGTCAGCTTTTTGAAAGGAAGGATGCCGAAAGTGAGCCCGGAATTCGTTACCGGCTCCGGACGGTTCCCGTCCGAATTATCACCAACCGGCACATATACATCGGCTGTAACGTGGCCGGTGTCCCAGGCCTGAGTATCGGTGGAAGGCGCCCATATATGCGTAGATGCTGTCGCATAGGCAAAGCCGGGACGAAACGGGATAAGGCTTAAAACTATTCCAAGTATCGATAATTTCCTCAGGGCATCCATCTCTTCTTCTCCGGCAGATAAATAAAAAAACGTCTTCTTGCACCACGCGGTGCCGGAAGACGCCTTCGTCTAAAACTGCATAACTACCAGCTACAAGTAAAAAAGCTACATTCCTGGTAACTTCTTTTTACGCCATTTCTTTAAAATAGACTTTTTGTGCTTCAATACCATGACATGCGATATACCAAGCTGTGCGGCGGCCTCACGTACCGTGCACCCTTTCAGCAGGAACGATAGAACGGATCTCTCCTTTTCCGTAAGATCCATCGCGCTTAACTCATCTATCGTTATCTTATCGTCCATACTCGCGCCGGATTCGCCCCGTTTATCTTCCAGGAGATCGCCGAGTGTTGCTCCTCCGGGGCTGACAAGTTCGTCAAGGCTGGAAATGATGATCTTTGGCCGCCCCTTCCTCATGAAATTCTGTATGTGAAATTCACATCCCTTAATAACGTAAGACTCGTTTATCCCGACCGGAAGACCATTGGCATAATTCTGCCACAGATAAAGACACATCTCCTGATACAGGTCCTTCTCGTCATAGAATCCCGTAAGAAGGTGTTTCCGCGCGATGAACCTTAACGCCGGCGTTATCTTTTCAAGCAGCATTCTGAAGTCCATATTCCACCACCGCCTTAAAACAAAAAAAAGACGTTCGTGAGCCAATCCATTGGCACAGAACGTCTTCGTCCTGGACTGAAAACAAAAAAAGCGTTCTTTCGAACGCTTCATTGTGTCCATCTTTAAGCGCTTACTTTGCGCTTACTTCTATATATAGTATACCACAAAAAAACTTATGGTCAATCTACAATTACCACCTTTTTCCTACTTAATGGGGGCTTCTGGCAGTGTAACAGTTTAGCCAAAAGAAGCTCTCCGTCGTAGCCGACATTTAAATGTCGGCTACAATATCGTCGGGCAACTTCTCTATGCTAATCTATTACCTGACAGTCTGTACTAGATTAGCGCGGAGAAATTCTCCCGACGTAGGGGAGGTTTAAACCTCCCCTACGTTCTCGTTTACTCGTCGAGAAACGTCGATAGTGGTACCCGTGTAGAGTGAGTCGTCAGAACATTGGATTATGTAGACGTGCCACATGATTAGCCCTCTTGGTGGTTCGACGCGGAAAGACCTCTCCACAATTTTACAATGGAGAGGTCTTTCCGCGCCGAACCATGGCGTCCCCGGGCAGATTTGAACTGCCACGGCTGGCTCCGGAGGCCAGTACTCTATCCAATTGAGCTACGGGGACAATATTATCTAAGTCTGTTGTCCTATCGGCGTCCCGTTTCCCGCCTTCTTACTCTTATAAATCGCCAGAAGCGCCCGCGCTCCGCTATGATCGGGATCCACTTCCAGACAGGCTTCGATATATCCTATGGCCTCGTCTATCTTTCCTATTTTAGAACAACATACGGATGCGTTGAAATAATAATTTCCCATGCGGGAGGCGGCGAGGCCGAGCCTGTTGGCCTCCTCGTAATGTTCCAGCGCTTCCGCATAACGGCCCTCCACTAAATACGCATTCGCCAGATCGTAATGCGCGTTCGCGTTCTTAGGCTGGGCTTTTACAACCGCTTCATAGAATTTTTTCGCTCCCGGACCGTCTCCGGCGCTATTTGCTCCGGAGGCAATACCGGTAAACCCGGCCGCAAGGAAGACCGTTACCAGAACTATGGCGCGCGCGCTTATCATTCCTGTTCCGAGCCCCATCTCCGGCGCTTCCGGCCGCGGCCGAGGACTTCCTGCAGAAGAGATTCCCTGTCATAGAACGGCATAATACCGTCTGAATCGTCAAGCGTTATCCCGTCTCCGCTGTCTTCTTCCAGCGCAAAGGTCTGGTCGAGTCCGGCCTGGACATTAGTCCGCTCGAGGAAGCGCGAAACTTTATTGAATTGCGTGATCCCTCCGCGGGTCCCTTCGTGATTAAGCGAAAGGAACAGGTTGTTCCTGGCGCGGGTTATCCCGACATAAAAGAGCCTGCTCTCTTCCTCTATCTCTTCTTCGTTATCGAGCGAAAAGCTGGACGGCAGGACCCCGTCGATCATTCCTACGATGAAGACCGTGTCCCATTCCAGCCCCTTGGCGGAATGTATGGTCGAAAGCGTAAGCGGTTTCTCGTCATCGTTTGACTTGGGCTCGACCCGCAGGACCCCGCGGTCCGGAGGTTCGATAGCAAAGTCCGCCAAAAGTTCTTCCAGGGTGTCATAACGGCCGGCGATCTGCCTCAACGCTTCGAGGTCGTTAATCCTCACGTTCCAGTCGTCGAACTTCAGCATGAATATGGGCGAATAATAATCGAATGCCGACGCGTATACCGCGGCGACGTCGATCTCGCCGCGTCCCGCGGCCGCGGATTTCAAAAATTTCCTCAGGCGCGCTATACCTTTGACCGATTTCGGCGGCACGCACTTATCGCCGAGCGAGCGCTCGGCAATGTCATCGAGCGACGTCCTGGCAAGTATCGCTTCCGTAAGCTTCCCGGCGGTCCGCGGCCCTATCCCGTCGATCACGGTAAGGACCCTGTGCCACGCTATCTCGTCCTTCGGGTTCAGGACTATCTTCATATGGGCAATTATGTCTTTGACGTGGGCCGTTTCGTAGAATTTAAGCCCGCCGAAGACCTGGTAAGGGATACCGTTCTTTGAGAGCTCCGCCTGAAGGGCTATCGAAACGTATGCCGACCGGAAGAGCACCGCCTGTTCTTCCAGGCCGACGTCCTCCGACTGCAGTTTCCGCACTTTTTCGACGATCCATTCCGCCTCATCATATTGGTTCTTAAAAAAGTTCAACCTGGCCTTCTGGCCGGCATCCTGCCTTGTGGAGATAAGGCACTTGGAATATTTATTATTCATATTCTCGAGCACGGAATTTGCCACGTCGAGTATATTCTGCGTCGAACGGTAGTTCTCCTCGAGCTTTATTATCTTACAATCGGTAAATTTCTTCGGGAACTCCATTATGTTCTTGTGCGACGAACCCCTGAATCCGTATATAGACTGCGCGTCATCGCCGACGGCCATTATATTTTTATGGTCCGCGGCCAAAAGATAGGCAATATCGCCCTGGAGCGTATTCGTATCCTGGTATTCATCGACCATGACGTAGCGGTATTTCGACCCTACGGCCTTCCGCATCTCGTCTATCTCCAGGAGAAGTTTAAGATATACCAGGAGATCGTCGTAATCGAGGTAGCTCTTCCCTATCTTGTATGCGGCGTACTCTTTACGCAGTCTCTCTATGTCGGAAGTAAAGTTAAGGAAATGCGGGTACTCTTTCTCGAGGATCTTTTCTACCGTAAGGCCCTTATTGAGCGACATGCTGAGGATATTCTTAAGCGTATCCTTGCGCGGGAATTTTGTTTCTCTGTCGATTCCCCGGCGCGTTTCGCCTTCGGTCGAATGGTCGAACAACCCTAGTTTTACCGCGCACCTGTGGACCGCCTCCTGGCTGTCGCTCTCATCGAGGATCGAAAACTGGTTCGACAACCCGAGGGCTTTCGCATATTTTTTCAGCGTCCTGAACGCGAATGAATGGAACGTCCCGCCGTCGACATGCCTGCACTTCGGATTGTGCCCGGAGGCGCGCGAGATCATCTCATGCGCGGCCTTCCTGGTAAATGTGAGGAGTAGTATCGATTCCGGCGGAACACCCTTCGTAACGAGATTGAGGACGCGGTATTCTATGGCGCGGGTCTTGCCGCTGCCGGCGCCCGCTATGACGAGCACGGGCCCTTCTGTGGCAGAGACCGCCGAAAGCTGGGAAGGGTTAAGTTTATCCTTTAGGTCGAGCATAGAACAATTTTACTGTCCCTCTGCCTTTGGCGGCTCTTTCCCATCTCTTGCTATGTAGTCGAATAGCTTCAGGGAGACAGCCTGCGAGAGATTATAGTTTAGGGAGGTAACTTTCACTTCGGTCTTGTGAGGGGCCGTCTGGGTGAAGAATATCCCGACTTCGGTCGTATTCACACAGCTCTTGAAGATATCCTCGAACCTCATAGCGACAATGTAATCGTCCACGCGCTGTTGGAAGACGACCGCCTTCCATTCCGCGAGCGCGTTTATCGTCAGGTCGTAACAATCCGCGACTTCTTTATCGAATACCTGGATGCGCGCCTCTTTTATCTTCCACAGGGCCGGCACATCGGCTAAAAAGAGAGCGCAGCCCGCGAGCGACGCGGCTATTATAAAAAGCGCCGTAACTTTTATCAATGTAATTTTCATTTCGGGGTATTATAGCACAAAGGATTGATGGTGAGCTATTTTTTTTACGCGCTCTTGTCGACCTGGGAGGACGAATAGAGATTGTTCGGCCTTATCCTGCATCCGGACAATATCTCATCTATGCCCGGCAATACCTGCAGGGTAACGCCCAGATTCTCGCAGGCGATCTCCGAGAGCACCGTAACGCACGGCTGGAACGGCATCTCTTTAGTTAGAAATATCCTCGCGACAAATTGTCTGCCGCTAACCGAAAACGGATAATACCTGGTCCACCCCTTCCTGCCGATATCGAGGTTCTCAAAATCGAAACGTATAGCTGAATCCGCCAGGAATGGGGCGTAAATCTTCGCTAATTCCGATTTCGTCATGCCCTGGAAGGCATCGGACCTGTAAAGCGATAGCGCCATGCACAGGAAAGTACAGGTATCTTTGAACGGGAGGCTGGCGCCGCCTACTTTAATTTCGGTAAGGGGATTTGGAGAAAGGTTTTCCGCCGGCACTGTGCCAGCCAGTTGAATAGCTTGAACCAGAAAGAAAAAAACCGCAAAAGCCGCCGTCTTCCTCTTCTTCACAAGCCCTCACTTTGTCCTGCGGCAAGGCACCGTTAATGGCGCCTTGCTATTATCAAAAGCTTATCACAAAATCTGACTTTTGCAAATTTTTTTGCTTGTTTTAGAGGACTTTGACGAACGCGTCGACGACCTCGGGGCTGAATTGGAGGCCCCTGTTGGCCTTAAGCTGTTCCAGGGCCTCGGCTTTTGTCATGCCCTTCTTGTACGCTCTGTTCGACACCATGGCGTCATAGGAATCCGCCGCCGCGACTATTGCCGTTAATATATCTATCTTGTCGCCGCTCAAGCCGTCAGGGTATCCTTTGCCGTCGAAACGCTCATGGTGCCCTCTGACGACGGCAAGAAGCTCTGTATCCAGGGATACGGGCCTTAATATCTCTTCGCCTATTTCGGGATGTTTCTTTATAAGGTGCCAGTCTTCATCGCTCAAGATCGATTTTTTGTTCAATATCATCTCCTGGATACCGAGCTTTCCTATATCGTGGAGGAGCGCGGCCTCGCGCAAAAGATCGACCCGTTCTTTAGGCAGGCCCATCCGCTCGGCGATCTGCACGGAATATTTTGCCACCCTGTCCGAATGGCCCTTCGTAGCCGGGTCCCTCGCCTCGAGCACGCGAACGAGCGACTGGACCGCGCGGTAAAAATAATTGAGGAGCGCCTGCCTTGCCTTATGCAGGTTCGAACTCATCCTATTGAACGCGCCGGCAAGCTCCCTCACCTCATCGGCGCCCTTAATATGAACTTTGTATTGCAGGTCTCCCGAAGCGATGTGGCGGGTGCCTTCGACCAATTTCCTTATCGGCGAAACAACCCTGCCCGCGATGATGAGGCCTATAAGCGCCGATAAGAATATGCCGAGGGCCAGGACAAAGAGGGCGCGTCTCTCCATCTCTTTCTGGACGCTGTAGACGTCATTCGCCGTCATATCTACTCCCAGCACCGCGACGGTCCGGCCGTTTCTATCGCGGACCGGCGCGTAGCCGGACAGGAAGACGCCCCATTTATCGGTCACCATATTCTTATCCGCGGCAAGTTTACCGCCAAAGGCCTTCGCCATTTCCGGATAAAGCTTCGCGTCGTATTCTTCCCCCGGAACGGCCGGCGCGACGGCCGCGCTGTAAGAGCCTGGATGGACGTCGATTATAAATTGCAGGCAGTTCTCTTTCTTTGTCTCCTTAAGGATATAAATATATGCGAGCGATGGGATAAGCTCCTTTATCCTGAGCAATTTAGCTTCGACGGATTTATACTGCGGGCTCTCCATGCCGTCCTTATAGAGAGGTATCTCCAGGATAACCTGCGGATCGAGCGACATGACCAGGGCCTGGGCGATGATCATAAGCTTACCTCTTAATTGATCCAACTGCGACCTGAGGGAATATTCGTATACGAGGAGATTGGAGAGCGCGCCCGAGAAGCACATCAAGACGATGAGCACCGCCGTGATCTGCGCGCGGAAACTTCTGAATAGGACAAAACGCTTAACCATAAAAAAAGTATATCAGAATTCTACGGCAATGTCTCTACAAAAAATACTGGACTTAGGCAGACTATTATGTTTAAATTGAAGCGTGAAACTTCTAAATATACTCGTCCTATTGTTTACTATTTTCGCGGCGGCTATCCTATCTTCCTGCTCATCGAGTAAAGACGGACGGGTCGATATAGTCGACGCGAAGATCGTGACCGCCATCGACGAGAAACTGATGCCCATGAAGGTGACGGACACCTTCCCGGCAGGCACGACAAAGATATGCTGCTGGATCAAATGGAAGAATGCCAGGATCAACACGCAGATCATTTCAAAGTGGCACTACGTAACCGATGACGTCCATATAGACAACTATATCTTTACGATACCAAAGAAAGAAGGCATGGGAAGTGTCACGCTCACGATACCTCCAGGGAAAAACCTGCCTGTGGGCCTATACAGAGTGGATCTTTTGGTAGGAAAACGCCTGTTAGAATCACTTACCTTCAGGGTCGAGTAAAAACTCTCCGCAATATTATTTACAAATCGAACCACGGGATAGCGGTAATATTGTCCGCCAACCGCTCTTTTTTGCCGCCCATCGTAATGATATATCCGTGCTTTGCCGCCCCGGAATAATCGCTTAAAAAATTCCTCAACCCTTTTATCTCCGATTGCGCGACGTAAGAAGAGCTTTTGATCTCTATGGGAATAACGCGATCGCCCAGGTCCAGCACACAATCAACCTCGGCTCCCGCGGAGGTCCGCCAGTAACATACCTTATAGTTTTTGTTTAGCGCCTTGACTCTTCTTATTATCTCAAGCATTACGGAGTGTTCGAAAAGAACGCCTTTTTGGGTATTTATAAGATCCGGAGTGATCGGAACCCGCGCGAGGATGTTCCTTACGCCAAGATCAAAAAAGTAATAGCGGGATGAAGAAAGTATACGCTTGCGGGCATTCTTTAAAAACGGCCCCACCCTTTCGATAACCAAAGTATCTTCAAGAAGGTTATAAAACTCCCCGACCGCCGGCTGGCTTACACCGGATTCATTTGAAAGCTTAAGAAGATTAGGGCTGGTTCCCGATTCCGCGGCGGCAAGTTCAAGAAATCTGGAAAACGCGCCTATCTTCCTGGACAACGCCTCGGCGCGGATCTCCTCTTCCAGGTATATTTCCGCATAAGCTTTAAGAAAATCGGGCCTCTCTTTTTTCGGCAATGTCACGATCCCCGGCAGCGATCCGTAGACAAGCGTTTCTTCGAAAGAATAAGGCACATGGCGGTTAATATTATCCATACGAAGTTCTTTTATAGCGCAATCCTTGATCAGCCCCAGCTCTCCCCATAACAAAGGATCCAAATAGTATCTTTTTATCCGGCCGGGAAGTAGATTGGCGCCATGCCTTTTCAGCTTTCTCGCGGATGAGCCGGTAAGGATAAAATTAGCATCTTTATTATCGATCAGGACTTGTATGGCGTCGAATAAGGCCGGCACTTTCTGCGCCTCGTCGACAAAAACACATGGATCCTTTTTTAACGCGCGGACCTGGTTGATGATCCTCGACGGGTCTCTTTCCAGCTCTATCCTGAGCGAAGGATCCTGCAGGGGATATGAAGAAACATTCGCCGCGCCTTTCAGGCATTCGTTGACAAGCGTCGTTTTGCCTGTCTGGCGCGGCCCCAGGATAAGGCATGACTGCTTCTTCTTTATGAGGGCGGATAACGCGCTATTGAGATATCTAAATAAAGGTTTATTTTTACCTTGCATAAATAAAGTATACATTACATATCCGATTTTGTCAATAGTCTACAAAATGGTAACAGATTAGCGCGGAGAAGTTCTCCCGACGTAGGGGAGGTTTAAACCTCCCCTACGTTCTCGTTGAGATACTTCCTTACGCTAAACTGTTACGCAAAATGGGCATGGGAAGCGTTACGCTCACGCTATTATCCTTTGAGCAGCCCCACAAGAAATAACGGCCGCCTTATGTCGGTCATATCATAACCGTCGGCAAAGATAAATTTTCTTTTAATATCGATCCCCTTGAATTGGCCCCTGCCTTTACCCTTGCCTCCAACCTCAAAAACAATGTCTTCGAAATCCCGGATAATATAATCCGGTGTTTTTTTACCGCGCACGGATTTAAGGTAAAATATCTCCTTGCCTAAAGCTTTAAATGCTTCCACAAAAAAATCTTCCCGCAAGCCGCCTATGGCCTCATCCAAAGGTCTATATAATAGCCTGTACGGCAGGGCCATGACGACTTTCGGCTCCTTCATTACATTTGTTCCCATTGGAAAGATCCTGTGCAAAACAAAGGCTTGCTCCAAAAGCGCGATATACTGTTCGGCTTTGTACTTCGTAATATGGACATTCTGCGCAGCCGAAGAATAATTGATACCATCCACTCCCGAAAGACCTATGAAACGGACAAGCCGCTCTATTATTTCCAATTCATCGGTCATGAGTCTCGCGATACGGGGGATGTCTTTAAGAATAATGGTTTTGAGGATATTTTTTAAAAGTAGAAGGGGTTCAGGTTCCTGTAGAGCGAAAGGCATAAGGCCGCCCTGTATATACGGCAAAAAATGCTCCCCCGCCCTTAAGGTATCCGGAGGGATATTCTTCTCAATGATATCACGGAGGGATAATGGGCTGAATTCCTGTCCATATTTAAAGCGCGCGTACTCCCGCAGCGAAAAAGGATAAAGGGCCTTCAGGATAACGCGCCGCGATAGATCGTAACCTGATCTATACATCCCAAGCGCTGTGGAACTGGTAAAGATTATTCTTACATCGAGGAGATCGTAGATCTTCTTGATATCAGCCTCAAAACGCGGATAGATATGCACCTCGTCCAACAAAAATAACTTAGTCCGCATAGTTTCATGCAATGTCTTGATGAGCTCAAAAAGATCGCCCTCCATAGTATCCAGTGAAACATAAAAAGACCCATCATTTGACAGGGCCAATTGCTTGAGCACGATTGTCTTGCCGGCACCGCGTGGTCCAACAATCCCAATAAAATGAGCTCCAGCATCCCCGGCAATGTCATCGTAAAGACCACGTCTTTTATTGTATTTACGACCGTCTTCTCTGGCCAGACGATCAAATTCAATTAATTGGTTGATATTCATAGTACAAGTATATCATAAACAGACATTTTGTCAAATTGTTTTACATAATGTTATGCATTTTGTATAATTAATATTCGAAAATCACTTACCTTCAGGGTCGAGTAAGCGCTTATCGCGATTGGCGGTTCCCGGCTCCGGATGCGGAGGCTTGAGCTGGGCCGGCTGCCAAAGGAGCTCAGAGAAAAAGAGATCGTGGCTAGGATGCCTTTCTTATTTCGCACAATTAGGGGTAAGAAGATCTCAAAAGAGAAGCTTGATAAGCTGATAAAATTGATCAAAACATTTTAAACCACAAATACCGCAAAAACTGCAATAAATCCACTAAACCACACAACAAGTAAACCAGAGATAAAGAGAGGCAGAAACTGGCGGAATTGACGTTATTTCTAGAGGAGATTACACTAGGTGCTTTTTAGCTAGGAATCTATGCGTTTTGATTCAATATTTGATAACGCATCTTTTAGAATTTGCTTGAGAGTTACTTTGCCCTTTGTGGTTTTAAAATATTTTTCCCTTCGCAATGCGTCGGATTTTGACGTATGCCCTTCACAATATATCAGTTTAAAAGGACGTCTTGATCTGGTGCTTGCGTTCTTACCGGCATTATGCTCGTCGAGACGTTGCTCAACGTTCTCGGTAAAACCAATATAGAAGTTATTATCTTTTTCGCTCAATAAGACGTAGACGTAGTACATGCTTCCTCTTTAAAAGGTAGTGCCCTGTACCATTCAAAATGCCTTCGGCATTTTTCAGGTACAGGGCATTCACCACTCACAAAAATTACTACATGGCCGCGTACCATTCGCTTCGCTCAGGTACACGGCGGGCCGTGCCATGTACCCAGCACCACTTGCTTCGCTCGGGTGCTGGGCGAAGCCCGAGCGTTTGCCATATACCACCTACAGGCAAACGCGAGTGGTACATGGCGTCCCTGGCCTGATTCGAACAGGCGACCCTCTGCTTAGAAGGCAGATGCTCTATCCAGCTGAGCTACAGGGACATTAACTATTAAAGAACTTATTCCTGCGAAGCCGTACCTCAGTTTAACCCGAGAACGGCGAAGCAGAATGGTCGGGAAGGCGAGATTCGAACTCGCGACCCCTTGCTCCCAAAGCAAGTGCGCTAGCCAGCTGCGCTACTTCCCGTGAAATATATATTCTCACTCAGGATTACCTTATATTATAGATACTTCCTCAAAAATTCCCGCGCTTTTTTGAGCGCTTTCGAACGGTGGCTCATCCTATCCTTCACCTTCAGGCCAAGCTCGCCGAACGTCTCCTTATATTCAGGTATCAGGAAGAGCGGATCATAACCGAACCCGTATCCGCCCTTCCCGGAAAAAGCGATAAGCCCGCCGCATGACTCTTGGATTAATTTCACGACCCGGCCGTTATCACAGATCGCGACGGCGCAGACAAAACGCGCCTGACGGCGCGAAAGCGGCACCTTGCGGAGGAGCCTGAGTAATTTCATATTATTCTGCCTGTCGCTCTTCCCGGGCCCGGCAAATCTCGACGACCTGACCCCAGGCTGTCCGCCGAGGGCCCGTACTGCCAGCCCGGAATCGTCGGCCAGGACGAGTCCTTTAGTAAATCGCGATATAACGAGCGCCTTCTTGACGGCATTGGCCTTAAAAGTCCTGCCGTTTTCCACGATGCGCGGGACACGGTCAAAATCTTTAAGCGAAACCACGCCGGCCTTTATGCCTTTAAGATATCTCTTCAGCTCATGGAGCTTCTTATCGTTTTTGGTCGCGATCACAAGCCGTGTCATTATTTGACCAGTCCCTTCAAAACCTTCTTCTGCGCCGCGATAAGCTCGTCTATACCTTTATGCGCAAGGGTAATAAGCTTGTTCATCTGGTCTTTATCGAACGGCTCTCTTTCCGCGGTTCCCTGTATCTCGACAAAACGGCCATCCCCCGTCATTATTATGTTCATATCGACTTCGGCGGCGGAATCTTCGCTGTAATCCAGGTCCAATACCGGCCTGCCGTCCAGTATTCCCACGCTGACGGCCGCGACGTAATCGGAGACCGGGATCTCCTGTATCAATCCTTCCGATCGCATCCGCGCAAAAGCAAGCACGACCGAAATAAAACTGCCGGTAATGCTCGCGCACCTCGTACCGCCGTCGGCCTGGATCACATCGCAATCGAGCCATATCGTCCGCTCGCCTATCTTAGACATGTCGGCCACCGATCTCATGGAGCGGCCTATCAGGCGCTGTATCTCCATCGTCCTGCCGCCCAGCTTTCCCTTCGCGGCTTCCCTCTGCACGCGGGTCCTGCACGACCTCGGGATCATCCCGTATTCTGCCGTGATCCAGCCCGTCCCTTTGCCTTTAAGAAAAGGCGGCACCGTGTTCTCGACCGTCGCGGTCGTAATAATTTTCGTCTCGCCAAGCTCTATCAGGCAGGAGCCTTCCGCATACTTTATATAATTTTTCGTTATCTTCAGCTTGCGCAACTGGTCGCCTGCCCTGCTATTTCGTCTTGTTATGGGAATCATAAATATCGTTTCCTTTCGAATCTATACCGACGATAAGCGGAAATTCCTTAACTTCCAGCTTATAGACCGCTTCCGGTCCCAACTCTTTAAAAAGTATCGCCTTAGCCGTTTTAACTTTTGTGGAAAGTAGAGCCCCGATCCCTCCCGTGGCCAAAAAATAGACGGCCCCGTATCTCTTTATCGCGCGCTTTACTTCCGGCGACCTCTCGCCCTTGCCTATCATCCCGGCAAGACCAAGCTTCAGAAGCTCGGGTGTAAAAGCGTCCATCCGCGAGCTTGTCGTCGGGCCGCATGAGCCTATCGCCCGGCCGGGCCGCGGCGGCGTCGGGCCGGCATAATATATACATGCGTCCTTTAATTTTAACGGAACGGCCTTACCCTTCGCGATCAGGTCGTGTAATCTTTTATGCGCGGCGTCGCGTGCCGTAAATATGACACCGCTCAACAATACATCATCACCCGCTTTCAGGGCGGCGATAGTCTCTTTTGTCAAAGGCGTTTTTACCTTCATTGGCATCATAAGTTATCCACAGTTTTATATAATCTTTTCCGCGCTCCTTGTTACATGACAGCTCACATTCACCGCAACGGGAAGGCCCGCTATATGCGTGGCCTCCTCAAGCACCTTCACCCCGAGCGCAGTCGTCCGCCCGCCGAGCCCCATCGGGCCTATTCCCAGCGAATTTATATCGCGCAGGAGATCCCGCTCAAACTTAGCCAGATATCTCTTCGGGCTCTTCTTATCTATGGGCTCGAGTAGCGCCTTTTTTGCCAGATAGGCCGCCCGGTCGAACGTTCCCCCGATCCCTACTCCCAGGACGAGCGGCGGACAGGCGCCCGGCCCGGCCTTCTTCACCACGTCCAATACAAAGGCCTTTATCGATTCGAGCGATTCGGTCGGCTTAAACATCTTTATCATACTCTTATTCTCACTGCCGAAACCTTTTGTCGAAAGGGCCACTTTTACCTTATCGCCGTTGACTATCTCGGTATATATTATGGCCGGCGTATTCGTATTCGTATTTTTACGCGCTAGAGGGCTGTCCACGACGGACTTTCGTAAATAACCTTTCCGATAAGCCTCCTCGACGCCGCCATTTACCGCTTCTTTGAGACTGCCTCCCGCAAGCGCCACATCCTGCCCTATTTCGAGATGGACCACTACCATGCCCGTATCCTGGCATATGGCAATGCGTTTTTTCCCGGCAAGCTTCGCATTCTCGATAATAGACCTGATGATATTTTTCGGCCGGGGCCGCGTCTCTTTGGAAAGACTTGCCCGCAATGCCTTCAGCACATCTTTCCTAAGCTCAAAGTTCGCTTTCAGGCAGAGCTCGCAAACCGCATCTCTTATCTTCGAAACACCGACTTCCCGCATATTCATACCCCGCTACTCACTACCGCTTTTACACACTGCCTTTTTCCCCATACTCCGCGCTCACCGTCGTCTTTATCCCGCCCCTGGCATTGAACTCGCCCACTATCTCCATCCATCTCGGCTTACAGGCCCTGACCATGTCGTCGAGCACTCTATTGACAAGGTGTTCGTTAAATATCCCTATATCGCGGTAAAATATAGTGTAGTGTTTGAGAGACTTAAGTTCGATACACAGCCTGTCCGGGATATATTTTATCGTTATCACCGCGAAGTCCGGCAGGCCGGTCTTCGGGCATATACTGGTAAATTCCGGTATGTCGATCCTGATCACGTAATCCCTGTCCGGATACTGGTTCTTCCAGGACTCTATCTCCGGAGTCTTGAGCGCGCGGATCCTGCCCTGCAGCCCTTCATACGGCGATCTCGTCATATCTCACTTCACTTTCAGTATTTTGTGTATCTGCGGTATGACCCGCATATTTACAATGTCGCTCTTTAACCCTATATCCAAAAAACTCCGCAGCCGGCCATGATCTATGGGCTTCTCACCCGGCCGCACCGGCGAAGCGGGCTGTAAAATAAAAGGCACTTTTCTACGCGCCCCGGTTATCAGCCGGATGGCCTTCTCCATATCCTCTTTGCGCGTATCACGCGTTACCACAGCCTTTACAAAGACCTTCTTCTTCGACGCTATCTTCAGGAAGTCGCTATGTTCGTGCCAGTAAGCCCTTCCGCCGGTAGACGAAGGAAGCTTAAAATCCATCGCGACTATATCCACGAGGTCTATGATCTTCGAAAGTTCATACGGCAGGGTCCCGTTCGTTTCCAGATACGATTTAAAACGGGCCCGCTTAAGCATCTTAAGAAAAACCTTCAGGAAATCCCAGTATAAAAGCGGTTCTCCGCCGGTAAAAGAGACGGAATGGTGCGGCCCTTCCGATAACTCCAGGGCCTTTATCTCCTTCATAAGTTCCGCCGTCCCGTATTCCCCGGCAACAGCATCCTTCGACTCGTCGCAAAATACGCAATCGAGGTTGCATCTCTTGAAGCGCACGAATATCTGTTTCGCGCCAAGGAATATGCCTTCGCCCTGTATCGAAGAGAATATGTCCGTTATCTCTGCTTTTACATTGACCATATCATCACTCCAGAAGAGGATCCCGCAGACCGGCTTCTTTAAAACCCTTGCGCCTCAACACGCAAGAGTCGCACCTGCCGCACGGCAACTCACCGTCCTTATAACACGACCGGGTATATTGGAACGGCACTCCTAAAGACGCGCCAAGCCTGATTATCTCTCTCTTACCCATATCTATAAGCGGAAACTCGAGCCGCAGTTTATTTTCGAGACCGCGTCTGGTCCCGATCCGTAAGACACGGTCGAATGTTTCGAGATACTTTTTGCGGCAGTCCGGATATCCGCTGGAATCCTGGGAATGCGCGCCGATGAATACCTTATCCGCGCCGATCGCTTCCGCGTAAGATGAGGCAACGGCCAAAAATATAGTATTTCTCGCCGGTACATATGTCGACGGTATACCGGCGCGCGCTATCTTCGCGGGGCTCCTGTCCAACGGCAGCGCGCCGGCGCCGGCAAACAGGCTCGACCCGCCCCACGACAGAGCGACTCTCTCGGTCTTCAGCTTCGCGCCGGCCGCAGCGGCTATCCTCTTCGCCATCCTCATCTCGACAGAGTTACGCTGACCGTAGTCGAAGTTCAGGCAAAAACAGTCATAGCCTTTTTCCTTTGCAAAAAATAACACAACCGCCGAATCCAACCCGCCGGAGAGCAGTATTACCGCTTTCTTCTTCACACTATACACTCTTCACTATACACTATCCACTAAACTCCATCTCACTCTATATATACGGCACACGACCGCTCATTCTCCCAAACGGCCACAGAATATACGCTCTTAACGCTCTTCTTTATACCGTCATAGATAAATTTCGCTATATTTTCCGAAGTAGGATTTTTTTTCTTAAAATACGGGAGTTCGTTAAGGCAGGAATGGTCGAGCGAGCCTATCGCGTTCTCCAACGCCGCTTTCGCTATCTTAAAATCGACGGCAAGGCCGTTTGGGCCGAGCGCTTTATACCTGAATACGGCTTCGACGATCCAGTTATGGCCGTGGAGATGCTCGCACTTCCCTTCATAATGGCGCAGGTTATGCGCGGCGCTGAAATCGGTCTTTACTTTTATCTCGAACATAAACTGATTCTTTCCGACTTACGTCGTTCGTGAAGCGTGAAGCGCTTCACGTATAACGCTTCACGCATTTTATCCGCTTCTTAAGGAATCTCTCGCCGATGCGGACGAAACGGTTCGGCTCATCGCTTACGAAGAATCTATGCTTTCCCCTGCCCCTGGAGCCGTTTAAGAGCCCGGCGACATCCAGTATCTCCTTCGCTTCTTTCGCGATCTCTTTTGCCGAATCGACCAGCACGACATCCTTGCCCATAACTTTTCGCAGGATCGTTTTAAGGATCGGGTAATGCGTACAGCCGAGTATCAGCGTATCGACCGACCTTGCCCTTAGCGGTTTAAGATATATTTCCGTCACGGTCTTCGTAACGCCGCTTGCCGCCCATCCTTCTTCAACTAAAGGCACGAAGAGCGGACAGGCCTGCGTAAATATCGCATATCGCGGGCTTATCCTCTTTATAGCCTTCTCGTAAGCGCCCGACGAGATCGTCGCGTTAGTGCCGATGACACCGATCCTGTTATTGCGCGTAACGCTGATGGCCGAGCGGGCGCCGGGTTCGATGACGCCGATGATCGGGACCCTGAAACACCGTTTAAGAAAATCGAGGCTTAAGGAAGAGGCTGTGTTGCATGCGACTATGACGATCTTCACGTCATGCGTCATAAGGAATTCGATATTCTCGACGGAGAATTTCGTCACCGTCTCTTTCGATTTAGTGCCGTAAGGGACCCGCGCCGTATCGCCGAAATAGACGATATCCTCGCCCGGGAGCATCTCCTGGATCTTACCGACAACCGTAAGCCCGCCTACACCGGAATCGAATATGCCGATAGGTCTCGAGTCGCTCATGATCGTGTAAATCCCTCCGTCGCTTCGTATTCTCTCTTGTACCGCAAGATACCGTCAGCTACGGCTTCCGCGATCCTGTCCAAAAATTCCGGATCCTTTAATTTAAGCTCTTCGTACTTATTGCTCACGTAACCGGCCTCGACGAGCACAGCCGGAATGTTTGTATGCTTGAGCACGTAGAACCTCGCCGTCCTGACGCCCCTGTTACCGATGGCAAGACTCCTGTCGACCGAATCGCAGACAGCGCCGGCAAGTTCGGCGGACTCAAGCCTGTTTTCGGTAAGCGCCATGTCCCAGAGCGTCTTGTCGAGAAGGCGCGAACGCTCGGCCGACGCCGTATTGCTCATTTTGAGGGAGCTATTCTCAAAAGCCTCGAGGGCGCGCGCGTTATCGTCGGTCGCGTTCGAAAGATAATAGCACTCAAAGCCCCTTAGCGACCTCACGCGCGAAGCGTTTATGTGGACGCTCATAAAAAGATCCGCCCCGCTCTTATTGGCTATCTCGGATCTTTTCGTTAGAGGTATGAAGGCATCCTTATTCCTGGTCATTATAACCTTTATGCCTTCGTTCTCCATGAGCTCTTTAAGTTTACGCGCCAAAAGAAGCGCCAGGTCCTTCTCCTTCGAATGGCTCCTCCTGCCGATAGCGCCCGGGTCATTACCGCCATGGCCGGGATCCAATACTATGGTCTTTATCGCGAATCTCTTCGGGCCTTCCGGCGGCGGCGACGGCTTTCGCAACGGGACATATGCGGCGAGCGGTCCGAAACTGTTTTTGACAAACGAGACCGGAACGAAGAGCGTATTGCCGCTTAAGACAACGGGCCTATCGACCTTCACCAGAGCGCCGTTAACGAGCGCCCTGTCACCGCCGGACCTTAAAATTATCCGCGTAGCGCCTTTTTGTATGGCAGCGGTACCCGTGAAACTGTCATATTTATATTCGAAGCCGTAAAAATCACTAAGCCTGGTAAGCGAGACATACTCCACCCCGTTAAATACCTTCAGCTCTTTTTGCAATGACGTGTCGAGCCTGAAATGCGACACCTGCGTCGCGCATCCGGACAGGAATATGCCCGCACAGGCTATTAATATAATTATACGGAAATATCTATAATGACATTTTTGCATTAAAAGGGATAATGGTGGTATATCTTAAGTTCTGTTTTCACAGTACCATTCACCAACTGTCATGCAATAGCTCAGGTGCTGTGCACCGCACAAGTACCATTCGCCAACTGTCATGCAATAGCTCAGGTGCTGTGCACTGTACCCGAGCGATTTAGCTTTAACTCCGTCGCGAGTGGTACAGTGGTGCGGAAGGAGGGAGTTGGCTACTTCGGCCGCACAGCGGCCTGCGTAGCCTCACCTCGCTCGCTTCCGGGCATAGCCCTTTTCCTCACTTCGTTCGGCGCTCGCTCGCTTCAACTCCCATCTGAGTTCTGTTTCGCACAGTACCATTCGCCAGCTGTCATGCAATAGCTCAGGTGCTGTGCACCGCACAAGTACCATTCGCCAGCTGTCATGCAATAGCTCAGGTGCTGTGCACCGCACAAGTACCATTCGCCAGCTGTCATGCAATAGCTCAGGTGCTGTGCACCGCACAAGTACCATTCGCCAACTGTCATGCAATAGCTCAGGTGCTGTGCACTGTACCCGAGCGATTCAGCTTTAACTCTGTCGCGAGTGGTACAGTGGTGCGGAAGGAGGGAGTTGAACCCTCAAGGTTTTACCCATACGGTCCTGAGCCGTACGCGTCTGCCAGTTCCGCCACTTCCGCCTAACTGCATATCTTTTGTCCCGCCCCTAGCCTAACTCCTGGCGGGGCCGCTACCGCTTGATATTATTTCAGTCTGTCAAGCGTCCCGAGCGTAAATTATTTCACTCATAATGCGAGGGGCTACCACAACTTATGGCAATATTAGATTTCATAGTATACCGCAAAACGATAGGGCTGGCAAGGTTGATTTCACCGTCATATTATGTTATATTAAGAGTTGAAAATGACAGATAAGGTAATCGCCACTAACAGGCAGGCGAGATTTGAATATAATATACTCGAGAGCTTCGAGGCCGGGATAGCCCTTACAGGCACCGAAGTCAAATCTTTAAGAACCGGCAAGGCGAGCCTTAGTAATAGTTTTGCAAGGATAGAAGGCAATGAGGTTTTTTTGAACGGCATGCATATCGCGCCTTATGCCTTCGGCAACATTGCAAATCCCGATCCTTTACGGCCCAGAAAATTGCTTCTGCACAAAAGAGAGATCCGGAGGCTTGCCGCCGATATTTCTACCAAGAAATTGACGCTCATACCGCTCAAGTCCTATTTTAAGGGCGGTATAGTTAAGGTTGAGATAGCCCTGGCAAAGGGGAAGAAATTATACGATAAACGCGAAGTAATCAAGAAACGCGAACTCGACAGAGAGCTTAAAAGAATTTCGAGAAGTCACCAGTAACATCGTTCTTTAACATATTATTTTCCCGAAAAAAGTATGTTTCGGGATCAAATTCGGCCCGGCTTAACGGGCGGCGCCGCGGCGTATGCCGCTATCGCTCCATAAGCCGCGGCCTCATTTGAGGGGCTGACAGGTTTCGACCCAGATAAGCAGAGCATAAGCAGCATGTAGAGGTTGCTAGGAGGCCTCTTGGCGCAAGCCATTCCTACGATTCTGTGGGGATAAAACACCTGGCAAAAAAACAAATGCTGAAAACGTAAAAGTTCCAGCAACGGTGAATGAACTCCTAAGCACCATGCAAGTGGTGCCGGGGCCAGTTCTACCGGTAGCGTTACCTTTATAAGGTAACCCGTCAACCAATACTTTTCCTGCGAGGGTTGGATTGACGACGAAAAGCAGGATGGTCCCGCCGACATAGCCTTTTGGAGGCGGGACGAGACCTATAAAGGATACCCTCCTGAAATTCCTCCTATTGAAGTTCAGGAGGGGAAATTAAAGATTAGGATAAACATGTAGCGGCTTTTGTTTTGATGTTTGGGGACGCGGGTTCAACTCCCGCCAGCTCCACCATGTACCACTCGCAACAACTGGCTATAGATATTGCTCGGGTACATGGCGCAGCCATGTACCATATGCAGTCGCAGCGTGTAGTGGTACATGCCCTATACCTGAAAAATACCGAAGGTATTTTGAATGGTATAGGGCCCTAAACAATTCTGCTACGCCCGTCGGTAGTCAGACCGAGGTAGGGCTTCGCCCAGCACCCGAGCAAAGCGAGTGGTGCTCAGGTACATGGCGCAGCTATAGAGCGGAGTTTATAGGGAATTGTGTCGCTTCGTGACCTGAGATCCGGGAAATTTATTACAGCTTCGCAAATTCACCGAACGTGATCAGCTTGATCCCCTTATCGGCTATCGCTTTTTTGACGCGGCGGCTGGTGAGTGCGGCAAGGTCGGTTTCGCAGTTCCTGTGGAAGATGCATCTATCCAGGACTTCCGCGCTTATAAATCCCGGGTGCGCGACAAGTTCCGTCGTTCCCTCGGGCAGGTTGTCCAGCATCTTCATGAGCAGTTCCTCGCGGATATTTCCTCCGTCGAGAAATCCCAAGAAACTACCGGTATGGCGGATGGACGCGTTATCAAGCGCCCGTCTAACGCCCATATCAAAATATTCCATTATACATCTCCTGTAGATCCGCTTCAGACTGTATGGATAGCGGAGACTGTCTCCATGCAGGCATCTTATCGAGGGTACATTGTATTCCTTCGCCAATTTCACAAACAACTTCAAGATACCGGGCAGCATATGGATATGCTGATGGCTGCTCAGGTTCGTTATAGGTATTCCCAGGGTCTTCAGCCTCTCCATCTGGTTCTTAAGCTCTGCGTAAATCTGCCCGCCGTCTATTCTCTTTAATATGAGCCGAGGAAGAAACTCCGGGTAACTTTTGTGGAAACGCCCGTCCCGCGTAGTTAACGCGGGCACCGTTTCGACCAGGCTTACCGGCGAGGTCTCCGTCAGGGCAAGATGGGCGCCGATCTCTTTCGGTTTAACGGTCCTCAGTAACGCCGCGGCGTCATAAAACGCTCCGCCGCTCGGGATCATATTGAGGTTCGTGACTATCCCCTCTTCGAAACTTTTAATGATGCCACGGTTTATGCTCTCGGATAGCCCCAGATCATCCGCGCTGACTATTAAATACTTCATAATCCTCCGCTCGGAAATTTTTCGTACCAGTCTAATACGCTGTGGCGCTGTGGTTCGCAGGGCATAAAATTTCGAGCAGGGGCGAGAAATTTTCCTGAGCGAAATTTTGCATGGCCAAAATTTCGCGTCCCTGCAAACCACAGCGCCACAGCGTATCCGATTTCAGAAATTGAAAAATTTATACCTTATCATATCCCAGAACGTACGCGCTACGACGCTTATACGCGATATCGTAGATTCTCCCTGCATCCGCAGGTCGAAGATCAACCCGTATTGCGCTATCTTAAAGCCTCTCTTCGAGGCCTCGGCAAAGATTTCGACGTCGATAAAGGGGCTCCGCGACTTGAGATCGAGCCCTTCGAGGACTTCCCGCCTGTAGATTTTAAGCCCGGAATTTATATCCCGTATCTTCAGTCCGAATAAGAGTCGGACAAGAAAATTATATCCTTTCGACATGATTATGCGCTTGAGGCTCGCATCTTTCAGTACAAGGCTGCAGGCGGTAACTATGTCGGCATTGTTCAATAATTCAAGTGCCCGCGCCATGTCCTCCTCCCTCGCGGGAAGATCCGAATCGGTATAGATAACCGCATCCTTCGACGCATGCTTCAGGCCCTCTTTGAGCGCTCCTCCGAATTTGGTATTGACCTTCAGGTGAAAGGTCTTTACATGGTTGTCCCGGGCGGCAATAGCATCGACCAGCGCGCCGCTTCCGTCGGTAGAGGCGTCGTCGACAATGACTATTTCGTAATCATCGCATATCCGGCCGGCCAGGACCGCGATCCGCCGGATGGTATTCTCTATATTCCCGGCCTCGTTGAACATGGGAAGGACAAAGGATATGTTGTATTTCTTCATTTTCCGCACTTTCTCTCGAGAAGATAAACGCCGTCTTCCGGAATTTCATTGGTCACGATAACCCGCTTGCCTACTTTATAGACACAATACGACGGCTTTACGTAGTCGCTATTGATAAGCGGATCGTACATCCCTCTGTGGTTCTGCTCTTTTATAATACACCATCCGCGCTTATCGGAGTTTAAAAATTTAAGCAGCGCTTCATGATGATCGAGATCCGCCGGAAATTTATCCGCATAGAAGGCCACACCCGCCATGTAATCGCTCTGTGCGCCGAGAGGCTCTCCTTTTTTCATCATGGAGCGCAGTTTCAATGCCGCCTCTTTACTGGTTTCCAATCGTTCTACTTCCGGCAGGACGAGAAAATTGAGCGGCAATAAAAACATTGCTACAGAAGCCGCTATCAGGAAAAACGCGGCAAGATATCTCTTTTTGATGAAGGCGAATGCCGAAACGATAAAACCGAACACCAGCAAGAGGCTCGAGACTGCAACACCCCTGAATAATTCCGGCATATCAAAATAGATATAGACCGGTACGCCTATCGCGCCGGCAATGACAACGGCCGTCAACAGGTAATAAGAAAACCGCACCCCCGTCGAGACGGGTCCGGACGGCCCTGCAGAGCCCAGGAAATCGTCCCATAGGACGCCCACAATGAGCGCAACCGATATAAACGACGGAAAGATATACGTAGGCAGTTTGGTGCGCGAAATCGAAAAAAAGATAAATATTGCCAGGAACCATACGAAGAGAAAGATTATATTGTTCTTTTCGGATCTTGTCCCGGACCGGATCTTTTTAAAGCCATGCCAGGCAGCAAAAGGCAGGAAGACGCTCCATGGAAAGAAACCGCCGAACAGGATCGGGATATTATAATAAAATTGGGAGCCTATCTTATGTTCCGACTGCATAAACCTTGTTACATTCTGGAAACCGAAGAATGCGTCGATAAATTCCCTGCCGTGCAGTTTATACGCAAGGCCGTACCACGGCCCCGCTACGACGACAAAGGCCAGGATGCACCAGCCCAAAGGTATCTTCTTTAACGCCTTTAGATTCCCGGGGAGGAAGAAAAAAACAAGGAATATCGCTGCGGGCAGTATTATGGCTATCGGCCCCTTAGTAAGGGCGGCAAGGGCAAACGCCGCCGATGATAAGCCATAAAAATACCTCTTCTCTTCCAGATAGCCATAAAAGAAGAAGAGGACGCCCAGCAGCATAAAGACCGTCAGCACCATATCGGTTATACACGCCCTGGAAAGGACGACATATTCTACGCTTGTCGCCAATATCACCGCGGAGAGGAAGCCGGCCCTTTTATTGAACAGAAGTTTCCCGAGAAGATAGATCGCGATCACGCCCAATAAACCGAATATTGCCGACGGAAGCCTGGCCGCGGTTTCGTTCACTCCGAAAACTTTATAAGAGAGCTCAATCAGCCAGTAGATCATGATGGGTTTCTCGAACTGCGGTTCACCTAAAAGGTATGGGGTGACCCATTCGCCCCTCGCAAGCATCTCCTTGGCCGTCTGGGCATAGAAAGTCTCGTCGGGGTCCGTCAGCGCCAGGCCGCCCAGCTTAAAGAAAAAGATGTAGGCGCACAACAGAACGAGTATCGTTATTGCAAGAAATGGCTTTTCGAATACTTTGACCATGCTGCCTTAGATTACTATAAAATATATATAGTGTCAATGGGCATGGTCATGGCTGGGATGCTCGTGCGGATGGACGTGGGCCTTGCCGCCATGGCGGTGAAAATGGCTATGGATTAAATTATTTTCCTCAAGGAATTCCGTGTCGGCCAATAGTCCGGCCGGCGCACCGCTCCTTACTATCCTCTTGTCACGGCTGAAGACATGCACGACATCCGCGATCTCCTCTATTATATGCATATCGTGCGTCGCGGTAACGATCGTCTTCCCGTCTTCATGATATTTATTAAGGAGGTCTACGAGACCCCTGGAAGTTTTCGGATCCAACCCCGCGGTGGGCTCGTCCAACAGCAGGAGTTCTGGACCGGATATCAGGACAGACGCCATGGAAACTTTACGTTTTTCCCCTATGCTCAGCTGGTGCGGCATCCTGTCTACCAGGTCTTTTATGCCGAAAATATCCACGATAGAATCGAAGGCCTTCGTTATCTCTTTATGGCTGAAACCAAAGTTTAACGGGCCAAACATTATCTCTTCTTTTACCGTCGGGCAGAATAGCTGGACATCCGGATTCTGGAAGACAAGGCCCACTCTGCTTCTGAAATAGCGGTTAAACCGCTCATCCGCAAGGGATTCCTCGTCCAGGTCCGCGCCAAAAAATTTTACAGAGCCCGCGTCCGGGAAGATGAGGCCGTCGAGGACATTTAGAAGCGTTGATTTTCCCGATCCGTTCGCGCCTATGACGGCTACCCTCTCGCCCCGCCCGACCGTAAGATCCACACCCTGCAGGGCGGGATATCTGCCAAGATAGGAGAAGTGGACACCTTCCAGTTCGAATATCTTCTTTTTCATGATATGTTGAAAAATATTACGGCCAGAAAGACCGAACACGCGAACCATACCCAATCCCGCGGCCGCGCTTTAAAATCATTAAATACAGCCGGCTCTCCGTTGTACCCTCTCGAAAGCATAGCGTTGTAGACTGCTTCGTTGAGCCGGTACGAGCGGTACCATAGCGACGCCATGCTCCAGGCCGCCATCCTCTGCCCTTTTTTATAGTGGATCCTTCGCCCGACGCGGCTCTTGATAGCCAGATAAGTATTTTCGACAACCTCTACAAAAAGATATATGTACCGGTAGCACATCCCCAGCACCATTACAAATATATGCGGCACCTTAAACACGCGCAATACCTTCAATAACTCAAAATGCTTCGTTGTAATACTGAGGAGGACCGCAAAAGATACGGATGTTATTACCCGCGCAACAAATAATGAGGCGCCGCCCAGGCCCTGACGGGTAATGACAAAATTCAACCCCATGAATTTAAAAGATGCGAGCGCCGCACCGGGTGTAAAGACGCTGAATATCGCGGGCACGGCTATGAAGAGCGAGAATACAGGTATGAATATCCATGTCCTTTTAAGAAAGAAAATAAGGTTTATCTTCGAAATATAAACAAGCACAAGACACAAAAAGTAGAGATAAAGGCTCGTGATAATGCTTTTGGTAAATAGCACCACCAGGATAAAGAGAAGGAACGATGCCGTCTTAAACCTGGGGTCGATCGATTGCAGGAATCCTCTGCTCGAGGCGTATTCGTCGGAGAATACGGATTCTCTCAAAAAAGATAGAGCGCCCAATATCGAGCGCTCTATAAAGCTGTTATGTTTTTTTGAATGCATTATTCATTCTTCCTGGCCAACGTCTTCCCTATGAACAGCACAATGATAACCGTTATGCCTATCCCTATTATAGCCGATATTATATAGGCTAAACTTAAACGAGGCAAGCCTTTATCTTCCCATCCCTTGAACGCGTAATCCGGGATCGGCGCATTCCAAAGCCCGGCAAGCTTCTCGAGGCCTTGAGGAATATATCCTGCAAGTTCCTGCATCTCTTCGGCGCCCCATTCGCCCCATGCCGAGCCCGCTTTAAAATGTTCAGGTAATATCAATCCAACAGGAGTAAGGATTATCAATACCGCCAAACCTATCCAAAGTTTCGTTGCAAGTTTCATAGTATCTCCTATATGGTAGGGGCAGGTTTAAACCTGCCCTACAACGGTAAATTATTTTTTTATAAGCCCCGGATCCTGCTTCTGTATATATTTTATCACAAGTGCGGTAACTATCGCCTCCACCCATCCGAAGACTAAAGCATGTTCGCCTATCATGGCGGGAAGCGCGATATTCAACCCGTACGGGCAATATAGCGCCTGTCCGGCCGCCGTCTTGTGAAGAAGCGGCTGGATGCCGAACTCAAATCCCGTCAGGGCGGCGGCAATATTAAGCGCAACATACCCGGCAACTCCCGCGGCGATAACTCTCCTGTTTGAATCTGCCGGCGAATCATAACTTATCGCTTTATATATATAGTAGCCGGTAAACGGCAATACAAACGCCATGTTAAAACAGTTCGCGCCGATCGCTGTAATCCCGCCGTCTCCGAAGAGCAGTGCCTGGATGACAAGGGCTACCGTTATAGCGATACATGCCGCCCACGGGCCCAGGAGTATCGCAACCAATACTCCGCCTACAGCGTGACCGGTCGTGCCTCCGGGTATCGGCACATTGAACATCATGATCACGAAACTGAACGCGGCGCCTATCGCCAGCAGAGGCACCTGTTTCGCGTTCAAAGTCCTTTTAACAACCTTAGAAGCTATTGCCCATATAGGCGCCATCAATATGTAGAAGAAACCGCATGTTGTCGGTCCCAAATATCCGTCCGGTATATGCATAATCCCGCCCCTCTCTTTTTTAGGATGAAATCTGATTCGCAGATTTCAGAAGTCCAATTGTCCCCTCATACCATATATGAACATAGTCCTGTCAAAACCCAGCCCCTGATATGACTCGCTTATGCCATAAGGGTTCCATATCCACTGGAGGTCGGGTGTTATTTTAAGATTCTTGGTAAGCTTAATATTATAGTAAATTTCTATGTGGCCTTCCGCGGCACCGCTGGCGCCCGCGGCCAGCGCGGCATCGGAATCTTTATACGCTTTGCCCGGCAACGCCTGGCCGACGGCAAACGCAAGCACATCGTCCGCCCTGTTCCAGTATTTACCGGTCATCTGGATACCTGCCGACCACATCGCCTCGATGGGCGCAGCGTTCGGATTGGTACTTACGATAGCAATATCGGGCCTTTGCCACCCGAACCGTGAAAAGAGACCGAATACATCGGTTATCATCTGGTCAAAGCTCAGGCCGAAACCGGTATTTGTATTTTTGGCATCGTCTGCCGGCTGTTCGAACTGCCCTACATATTTCGGATGGTAGAGGCCATTATACCACCAATATATCCTGTAGTTACCGCCCCACATCTTTTCATCATATCCGAATGCCTTTGCCGGCTGGAAAGCAAGTTCCGTCGATATAAAAGGCTTGTCGAATATATCTTTGTACGTATTATTGGCGTTAAAATAGGAAGCGTTCACCGCAAGATAAGGGATCAGTTCCGGCGCTATCACCAGGGCGGCGCCCAGTGTATTATCATTTGGCCATTCTACGGCTGGAGAATTCCTGAATATACGCCCCAAAAACTGCGTACACTCGTTAAAGGCGTATTCGTTCTGATCGAGATAGTTCGCAGGATCCATCTTGCCCGCCGTTACCGATACCTGTTTATTAAACAGGTAATGTTCATACCATACCTCGGTTATCGGGACATTGGAATCCGTGTTATTTATATCCCTGTTGACGCTGCTATATAGCGATAATGAATCTTCCAGGCCGTTAGACTGTCCCGGCTCAAGATGGAGAAGCGCCAGGCCCCAATCGTCAAATGCTTTTTCGATAAATATATCGGCCGACCATGAAGCGTCACAGCGGGATTTATTCGTATCGGCGGCATTGTTGGCATGAGGCGTCCCCTGCACGACGAAAGTAGCGTCGGCCTGCATCTTGAAACCGCACGGCAATTCGACCCCCTCGCCCGGCGCATACTTTATCAGGCCTTCGGCAGGCACCGCCTGTATAAGAGACTGCTTCACCTCGTTGACGGTCCCTTGCTGCGCCAGTATACTGCACTTCTGTTCGTTAACCTGCTTTTGGAGTTCCGCCACCTGTATCTTGAGCTGCTCCATTTCGGCGACCCTGGCCTTCAAAAGAGCTACTTCTTTATACAGGTCCACTTCGGCAGCCCAGGAGACAGCCTGCATACACATTCCAAACATCATCAGCAGGCCGGCTGTCTTTGAAAAGAACTTTGCCACGTCTGCTCCCCTCCTTTCGTGTTACTATTTTGATTTTAGTGTTACTGCCAGGCAAAAAAAATAGTTCGTTGCTACGTTTTAGAAAATTGTAACACATATCCCGTTAATGTCAATTACTTTTTTACGGGACTCCCTAAACTTATTTTGGATTTTTATAGTAGCAGGTGCGGACATCGTATTCATCTTCTATCTCTCCCACGATCTCTTCCAGGAGATCCTCGAGGGTAATTATACCGACGGGCTTGCCTTTCGCATCCGTTACGATACCGATATGGGTATGGCCTTTTTGAAACTCTTTCAGCAATTCCGAAACTTTCTTAGTCTCCGGGAATATCGCCGCGGGATAGATGATATCCTGCAGTACAACAAGCTCTTTATTTATGGTAAGGTTCAGCAGATCCTTCATGTTGATGATCCCGACGATATTGTCGGGACTGCCCTTGTAGACCGGGAGACGCGAGTAGCCGGACTCGAGGACCTTATCCACAATGGCGTCGAAACCCGAATCTATATCTAAGGCCACCATCAAATCCTTCGGCGTCATGACATTTTTTACTATGGCTTCGCTGAAATCGAAGACTTTGGAAAGCATCTTATATTTTTCTTTGTGCAGGATGTTCTCCTCGGCGCTTATCTTTATAAGCGCCCTCAATTCCTCGTCGGTAATGAGCGCGGGCCTGGACGGAGCCTGAGCGCTGACAAGCCTCAGGACAAAGTTGGTAACATAGACCAGGCCCTTCACTACCGGAGAAAATGCTATTATAAGGTAATTGACCGGCTTTGCCAGGAATAGGGAGAGTTTCTCGGAATGCGTCGCCGCAAGCGTCTTGGCCACTACCTCGAAGACTATAATGGCCAGCGAACCCGCTATAGTAGCGATGATTATGCCCTTTTGTTCGCCCATGAGGGCGATCATTATGGCCGTTACGATCGCGGCGATAAGCGTATCGATGATATTGTTTACTACGAGGATCGTACTGAAGAACTTCTCCGGCGTCTCGAGCATCTGCTTTATTATGCGCGCCGATTTCGAACCCTGGGAAACGAGCTTGCGGATCTTGATACGCGAAACCGCGATAATGGCTATCTCGGAAGCGGCGGTAAGCGCCGCCAATAAAAGCAGTATTATAATAAGAATTGCCGAAACCAACATGGTCTATCTCCCCGGTACAGCCTAGCTTTTTTCCAGGATCGTCTTCATAAGCATGACGATACCGATCAAAGATATGACGATACCGCTGATCTTAGGTATGAGCGCTTCCGCTTTCCCGCCAAACCGCTTTCTGACCACCGCAAGTATTCCTCCTACGGCAAGTCCGAAAGGAAGGAGCGAGACCAGCGTCCCCAGCCCGAAGGAGGCGACGAGAAGCCCGCCTTGAAACGGGCTCTTTGTGGCCGCGGCCATAACGAGGATGGCCATCTCTATCGGGCACGGAGGCAGACCGCGGATGATGCCGAATAAGAGCATGGAAAGATCGCCTTTCGCGCCCCGGAACTCCTTGACATAACAATGCGATTCCAGCTTATGGTCGTGGCTGAAGATCAGGAGCCCGAAAGCGATGGTAAACGAATTGGCAATTATTTCCAGGTACTTCGAGAATTTGGCAAGATACGCACCGCCTACATAGCCAAAGATAATGCCTAACGAAGTGTCCGCGATCATCATGCCAAGGCCATACAGGAATACCAGGAAGAGTATCCTTTTAACATTTTTTCCTACGACCGTAGCATAAAGACTGGCTACAGCCTTGTCTTCGCACGGCTCGAGGACATGCAAAAGACCTATTACAAAAGCAGATGTTAATGTAAGCTCATTCATTAATAATCCTATACTTTTTGAGATAGAAAGTATGCTATGGTATCGATAGCGCCTTTACGTATCATCATAACAGCTATGGCGGCGAGAAGAAGATGCGCTATCTTCGATATGGCTTTCGAGCCTGCCTTGCCCAGAAACCGAGAAATAACGTCCGCGAATAGAAAAGTCACCCATACTATCACCAGGTTGGCAACGAACGAAGCTACGGTAGGTATGACACCATAAAGGTCGAGCAGTATTATAATCGTAGTAAGCACTGCCGGCCCTGTGATAAGAGGCGTCCCTATAGGGACCGCCCCCATGGTATCCGCGGATAATTTACGTTTCTTCTCATACTGCAAAAGGTCTCTTAACGCAATCGTAAGGAGCACTATTCCGCCGGCTATCTTGAAATCCGAAACCCGGACACCGAGTATCCCGAATATCCATTTGCCCAGGAAGAGGAATAGTATGCCTATTACGAATGCCGTTATTATCGACTGGCTTATTATCTTCCACTTTTCGCGTTTCTTGAGATTCTCGGTAAAGCCCATGAACATCGGTAGGATCCCGATGGCATCCATTGCCACAAATATAGGTATGAAGGATAACAAAAATGCTTGCATATTGCCCCCAGGCAAAAAGGCAGGGATACGGTTTATTTATTTAAACCATTGCCCTGCCTTGTGCTAAATTTTTTAGGAATTACCGAACCGATAATTTGCCCTTAACGATCCTCTCCGCTTCCAGCCAATCATCCATAGAATGACCCGGCTTGCGGCCCCTCTTCTCGTAGAGTTCGAATGCTTTCTTCTCAACAAGCTTAGAAATATCCTCTTTTGTCATAGTTGGGTTTGAGGACTTACCCAGCTTGAATGTGGTGGTTCTTGCCATACTACCCTCCTTTCGATTTTTTCGAAGTGTACCGTGGAATTATAATTATACTCATTTCCAAATCTTTATGCAATAGAAATCTTCAAAAAGTTAGGAACAGGCTTTTTAAGCAGCCTGTACACATTCCGCAGGTGTGTAAGGTACAATTTGTCGAACGGGTTATCACTGCCGGCATGCGCATGGCCCTGATACCACCAGTTCCAATCGCTTCCTTCGGAAATATAAAACTCTCTCCAGGCTGAAATTACAGCCGGCGACCCGGCGCCCATATCTTTGGTAAACCCGGCCAGGTCTTTACGGACTTGCGCAAGGTAGTCCCACGACACATTGTCCTGTTCATCCCCTATCCAGATATCAAAATTATGATTGATCCATGAACCGGGATATATTTTAGACAGCGTCTTCCTTGCCGGTTCCACGGAAAGATAGTCCGTTACGGTAGTCGAGCACAGGTCATCCTGTTTATCCAGATTTCCATAAAGAGTCTCGAAAAATTGCCTTCCGTTATCCTCATAATATTCCCACGCGTTCTCACCGTCCATCACGATGGTCAAAAGCGCCCTATCCATATCGCGCCTGAGGTTCTGCGCTATCCGGCTGAAATGGCCGATAAGGTCCCATGCCGCATCCTTCGGATTCCATGAATTATACCCAAAGCTTATGATATCCGAAAGGTTCTTGTCCCTGAAGACCATCGCCATGCTCCCGGAACCTTTCTTCACTTTATAGGGACAATATATGACCCTTCTGTCGAAAGATTCCGCATCTTTGTATATTTTATTAGACGAAGAGAGAGAGCGGAAGAGGATATCTTCATCCGTGGCGGCCCATTTTATGCCCTTGGAGATAGCTATCTCTATCGCCTCATCCGAAACACTGCCTTCGGACGGCCACATGCCCCGCGGCTTCATACCGAACTGCCGGGCGTGATAGTTAACGGCCTCTTCTATCTGCCATGCGGCATCTTCGGGATGCGCGAATCTAGCCGGCTGATCTTTTTTGGGAGAAGAGACTCGGGCGATAGATGTATCACAAAGGAGAGGAAGTATCGGATGGTAAAACGGCGTTGCGGTAATCTCGATCTTCCCCTCGTCCTGCATTTTTCTGTATAGGGGGATGATCTTGCCCATTATCTCCCTCTGCCGGGAGACAATATAATCTTTATCCGCCTCGCTGTATCCTTCTTTTTTTTCTACGAGGTTCTTTAAGTTAACGTCTGCATCTATGCTTATGGAATGGAACCATGCCATATTGAAGAGGACCTGGAGGTCCAAAAAATCCTGGTCCGAAAAAGTATTTACCATCCGCTTCAGCGCGGCGCCGGAAAGCGATTTTACGCCTTTTTTAAAAAGGAGGTCTGTGTACCTTGCGCTGGGTTCGATGAAACGTTTGAAGTTTACCTTAAAAAAATTGTTCAGGATAAAGACCTTATCTTCGAACGTCAGGGCGGACGCCCGCCTTAAGGTCATGTCGAGGAATGTATCCGTAGCCCGGGAGCGGGCATAATCGTCGATCTGCTCTAAGAGCGAGGGAACCAGATTGAAGGTGGGCCTGATATCGTCGAATTTATCGACGAGGGCGGCCATGGGGAAGTAATCTTTAACGCCGTGCAGCCGCACCCACGGCATCATATACTCGTTTGAAAGCGTATCTTTGTAAAATGGCTGGTGCATGTGCCAGATAAAGGCAATGCCCAGTGTCTTGTTTGTGTTCATCCAGGCAGCAGCGCTTTACTGCTGTGCCGGTGCCGCCTGCGGTGCCGCTTCAGCTTTAGGCATCTCTACAGGAGGAGTCTCATCTTCCTTTTCCACTATAACCGATTTTGCGAGATTCTTACCGGCGGATACCACATAGATCACATCGGCCCAATTCCCCTGCTTCACATCGTTAATAGAGGCCGCGTTTTCCATCTTTGTGCTGCTGTCGACGGTTATATCGATAGTCTTCTCTTCATCGCTATCGTAATCATAATACTGCACCGTCATCGAACTCGCGGCAGTATTAACCGTCTTCACTTCCCCATAAATCGATACATCCTGGGGCTGAGCAGCCGGTGCCTGCGCCGGAATCGTCTGCTCGGCGGCGGCAGGGGGTTGATTATCCTGGCAATATCCACAGCCTGCAAATAACCCGACTATTAGCATGGCCAAAACATAACGTTTCATATTCTACCTCCGATTTGTTATTATCTAACTTTAGACAAATCGTCCCGAGCTGCCACTGTCTAACTCCGGCAGCGAGGGACTACCTTATTGCATTTAACTTTAGACAAATCGTACCGTGATTTGCCATTATCTCACTCTTGCAAATCATCCCGAGGTGCAACAATCTAACTCCAGCACCGAGGGAATATCTTTAAATCTCACTCTCGCAAAGCCTATCCTTACGGCTTGCTCACCTTACCCTGTAATTCTTTGCTCTCGGCCAGAAGCTTATCATAAGCGGCCTTAAGGGTTATCTTCTCGTCAAGTATCTTATCGTATTCGCCCTTCAATGCGGTCTTTTCGTTTGTCAGCGTCTCCATCTTGGTAGCCAGGTCCATTTTGTCCTTCAAAAGGTTATCGTACTCTTTCTTAAGCGCATCCTTAGAAGCCGTAAGCACCGTGACTTTCTCTTCCAGCACTATCTTTTCATTCAAAAGAGCTTCGTATTTATCCTTTGGGACGCCACAGCCTGCCAATGCGATAAGAGATATCGCTACCGCAAAAAGTGTAAAAAATTTCGTATACTTCATTAAAGTGCTCCCCCTTATTGCTTAACCAGATACTTTTCTAATTCAGCCCATGTCTTAGGGCCAACCTTACCGTCGGCTTTAAGGCCTTTGGATTTCTGGAACTCTTCGATCGCCCTCTTTGTCTTCGGGCCGACCTTGCCGTCTATGGCGCCCGCATAAAGTCCCGCATTTTTCAAGGCCATCTGGATATCCTTATTCCGGGTCTCTTCCACCTGAGAAACAACCTGCTGCTGGGCGGGTTTTCCGGCTACCTGCGGTGCCGCCGAAGGCGGTATCGTCTCGGTTGCCACTGTCTGGGCCGGTTCGGGCGTAGCTAAAGTCTCTCCTCCGGCTGAAGGAGTGGACATTGCTTCAGGCATGGCCGCGCTTGTATCAAGCTCCTGCGGCTTCTCAACCTTACCCTTGCACCCTAATATAGCAAGTGGCAGAAGAACCAATGCCACGAGAGCTATCGTCAAAAATCTTTTATTCATCTAACCCTCCTTTCTAATTGTTTTGTCAGATGATTTTACATGAATAGAATTATACCGCCAGTACCGGCTTTGTCAAGCTATATCTAGCTCCCTTATCTAGCTATCCGGCCGTCCCAAACCTCGTAGTTATAACGGCTCCGAAACCGACAGCCAGAAATAGCGCTTTTACAACCTGGCCCGCTACCGGCACAAACCCTATAAAGAACAGGATGAGTATACCTATAATGGCATTCAAGAATAGGTGGGTAGCGCCCTTTTTGAACGAAATCAACACGCTCCGCCCGATAAATATCGCGGAGGCGATATATCCGGTTATCAACGCAAGCGCCACCATCAGCATTTCAAGCGGGATCAGTAATATACCTATTATACTGATTGCCAGCAGAATAGCTATGGGAACTATCAACACCATCCAAAGTATACCCCACAAAAGCATCGTTACAAATGAACTGCGTATCGTATTTACGACATTGGTCATGTGCCGCGGGATAAGCGCAACGAGCAGCATGGCCAGGCCCAGGAAACCAAGCAGGACGAGCAGGCTTATCGTTGCCCAGACGGCCATCCAGCCGCCCTTCAGCATAGTATGTAAAGACGGGATGAAATGCGGAATATCGATCTCGCTTATCTTCCCGCCGATCTCGGCGCCGGGCTCTTTAATGCATCTCCCGCCCACCACCACTACATGCTCGGCTACATACGCGCCTTTCTTCAGCTCGACCGAGCCCCCGACGACAACGATGCCGTTATTCACCCTGCCGGAGATGGTCGCCTTACCGCCCACCACAACAACATCGTCTACAACCGTACCCGGCGGGACATCTGCGTCCGTATAAAATTTCACTACTTCCTGCCCTGCCGCGAACACGCATGCAGCAGAGAAGATAACAGCAAATATAGTAACTACGATAACTAATCGTTTATTCATAGTCACCTTCCTGTTTGCAAAGTTTTCAAAAATCTTTCGATCCGGATCAACGCTTCTTTCAGCTTATCGAAACCCGTAGCGTATGATATCCTTATATACCCTTCGCCGGATACGCCAAATGCCGTACCCGGCACAACGGCTACCTTCTCCTTCTTTAACAGGCGGCTCGAAAATTCCAATGAAGAAAGGCCGAACCGTTTTATGGACGGGAACGCGTAGAATGCGCCTTCCGGCTTATGACAGACAAGACCTATCTCATTGAGACGCGCTATGATAAATTCGCGCCTCCTCCTGTACTCGCGCTTCATCTCTTCTACGGCGCGTTCGCCGTTTTTGAGCGCCTCGACCGCAGCCATCTGCGAAGTTATGGGCACGCACATCATCGTATACTGGTGGATCTTCGTCATGGCGGCTATCACATCTTTCGGGCCGCAGGCATAGCCTATCCTCCATCCCGTCATGGCAAATGCTTTCGAAAAACCGTTCAAATATATGGTCCGCTCCTTCATGCCGGAGAGCGTTGGAAAAGGCGTATGGGCAAAGTCATAGGTAAGATCGCAATATATCTCGTCGCTGACCATGATAAGGTTCTTCCGTTTTATCACATCGGCTATCTTTTTAAGCTCTTTCTTTGAATAGGAATTGCCGGTGGGATTATTCGGATAGTTCAATACTATGGCTTTGGTCTTTTTATCGCAGGCACCGGCGATATCTTTAGGCGCAACTTTAAAATCGCCTGCCGGTCCCGTTTTGACGGGGAGGGCGCGGCCGCCGCATATCGTAACGACCGGCGCGTACGAAACGTATGTCGGCTCCTGCACAAGCACGCTGTCGCCCCTGTCCAATATGGCCCTTACGGCAAGATCATAGCCTTCGCTCACCCCGACGGTAACAAGTATCTCGTCTTCCGGATCGTAGTCCAACCCATATTTACGTTTCAGGTAACGCGCGATTTCGCCGCGAAGCTCCGGCGTGCCCTTATTGGATGTGTACGAGGTATAACCTTCCTCAAGCGAAAATATCGCCCGCTCCCGGATGTTCCACGGCGTAACGAAATCCGGCTCTCCGACGCCGAGCGATATCACGTCCTTCATGCCCATGACAAGATCGAAAAAAACGCGTATCCCGGACGAGGGGATCTGCTGAACAAGTTTAGAGGTTTTCATAATAACTCGCTTTTGGGTATAGGGTATCGTAGATAGGGCGTAAAAAATCTACGCCTATCTAATATATCCCATCTACCATACCCTTTATCCTATTTACAGACTAATCGCCGGCCGTTTACTCTTTTCCGGCTGTTTTAATATATCTCCGTCTTCTTTATATTTTTTCAGGATAAAATGCGTCACTGTGCCCCGCACGTTCTCCATGGGCGACAGTTTCTCCGCGACGAAATTGGAGACCGTATGTATACTCTTTCCCTCTACCACAACAAGCAGGTCGTAGGTCCCGGACATAAGGTAGCAGCTTGTCACCTCCGGGAACTGATATACCCTCTCGGCGATGTGATCAAAGCCGAGGTTCTTCTGCGGCGTAACTTTGACCTCAATAAGGGCACGAACGCCCGAGGCCTCATCGCGTATAAGCTCCTTGTTTATAATCGCCTTATATTTTAATATCACACCATCTTTTTCCAGCTTCTTAATCTCATTTTTAACAGCCCTCGGCGTCATGCCCAGCATCCCGGCTATCTCTTCAGGCGTCGCACGCGCGTCCTTATCCAGTATCTCCAGTATTTCGTTCATATAGTCTCCTCTTTAATATACTTTAGTTAAACCGACTCTAGTAGATAGGGGAAAAAGTCTGTCAGACTTACTATCCACTCCCATTCCACCCCGGGGTGGAAAAGATTATCCACTATCCACTAAAAAGGGGCTTCCTCACTTTTTCCGAGGAGAGCCCCTTAGTTTTGCATTTATGCTTTGCGTCTACTTGGTCTCTCCTTCTCCTGCCCCTGCTCCTCCGGCGGCTTCTGCCGACGCACCCTCGTACTTACTCAAAAGCTCCCATGTCTTCGAGCCGACTATGCCATCCGCCGTCAAACCGTTCGCCCTCTGGAACTCTTTTATCGCCTTCTTGGTGGCCCTGCCCTTAACTCCGTCGACCTTTCCTTTATAAAAACCGGCATTCTTGAGGCATACCTGGATCTCTTTAGCGCGTCCTTTAATCTTCGAAGAGGTCGACCCTGTCCTGGTGGTTATATTTGTCGTAACCGCGCTTTCCCGCGTAGTCTTTATATCTTCGATCGTCTGAGCCTGCTGACTTACCATGCGTTCGCTTTCGAGCTGTTTCGACTCGACGGAATCCAGCCTTGATTCCAGCGTATCAACTTTCGATTTGATGCCCGAAACCTCTTCCTTGAATTTTTTCGGTACGGTACTGCACCCGGATACAAAAACTACCGTAGATACCACCGCAACTGCAAACAATAAGTTTTTCCTTCCCATCCCTATCCTCCTATTCGCAAATATTGTAAAGAGTATATCTTATAATCTTAAAAAAAACAATTATTATTTCAGATATTTGGCCGCTTCTTTTACGCCGGCGCCCTTGTGGACGATCTCGCGTATCGCCTTAAGCATTCCTACGGCATTTTCGGACTGCCAGATATTCCTCCCCATATCGACACCCTTGGCGCCGTCCGCCATAGCGCTGCGGGCAAGCTTCAACGCATCGAGCTCCGTCTTCAGTTTCGGCCCGCCGGCTATCACGAGCGGCACAGGGCAAGCCTTCACAACCTTTTCGAAATCGCTGCAGTAATATGTCTTCACCATCTGCGCGCCGAGTTCGGCCGCTATCCTGCAGCATAATCCCAGATATCGCGCATCCCTCTTCTCAAGCTCTTTACCGACGGCCGTCACGGCAAGGACCGGCATCCCGTACCGCTGGCCCTCGTTCACAAGAGCGCTCAAAGCCGTCAGGGTGCTGTTCTCGTGCTCCGTGCCCACGTATATCGAAAACGCGACGGCGGATACATTAAGGCGTATGGCATCTTCCATCGAGACCTGTATGCTTTCGTTCGACAGGGCCGGGCCCGCGATACTATTCCCGCCGGAAACGCGCAGGATCACCGGGATATCCAAGGAAGCGTCGACGCAATTACGCAGGACACCGCGCGTAAGCATAAGGGCATCGGTGAACGGAACGAGCGGCTTGATGGTCCCGGCAGGGTCTTCGAGCTTGGAGACCGGGCCCAAAAAATATCCGTGATCCACGGCAAGCCAAATAGCCTTACCGGTTTCGGGTCTTATTAACCGCGACATCCTGTTCTTCATTCCCCAATCCATATGTCCTCCTAGCTAACTGACTTTAATGACAAATTTCAAATTACAAAATCCAAATCAATCATTTAAATCCAACTATTTTAATTTTGGTCATTAACGATTGATTTGTCATTTGGATTTTGTCATTTGTTATTACATAGTTCTATTTAAGCTTCATCTTCATCGCGTTCAGCTCATCCCACATCTCGCGCGGCATGCGGTTTCCAAATTTTTTGAAGAACTCTTCTATGTCGGCCGCTTCGCGCAGCCAGCCTTTTTTGTCGATCGCGAATACTTTTTCAAGGTTATCCCTGGAAATATCCAAGCCCGTCATATCCAGGTCTTCGAGTCGAGGGATAAGGCCTATAGGCGTTTCATGAGCGCCGACTCTCCCATGCACCCTGTCTATCACCCATTTGAGGACGCGGATATTATGGCCGAACCCGGGCCATAAGTATTTACCGTCTTCGCCGGTCCTGAACCAGTTTATGGAAAAGACCCTGGGTTTATAGACAAGTTTCTTCTCTATGCCGAGCCAATGTTTGAAATAATCCGCCATATTATATCCGCAGAAAGGAAGCATTGCCATGGGATCGCGCCTTATGACGCCTTCCCGGTGGCTTGCCGCCGCGGTCGTCTCGGATCCCATCCGCGCGCCCAGGAATACATTATGCTGCCAGTTCATGCCTTCGACTATCAGGGGATTCAAATGCATGCGCCTTGAGCCGAATAGGATCGCGGATATCGGGACACCCTGCGGATTTTCGAATAATGGAGAAAGCGTCGGGCACTGGTATGCCGACACCGTAAATCGTGAATTAGGATGCGCGGCCTTTTCGCCTGCGGCCGGGTCCCAAATATTGCCATGCCAATCTATTACATTTTTAGGTACAGCGCCGTCCATGCCCTCCCACCACGGCTCATTAGTGTCGGTATTTATGGCGGTATTTGTAAAAAGCGTCGGATAAAAGGTGCCCTTCGTAAGGGTCTTCATCATGTTGGGATTGGTCTTCTTCGATGTGCCATGCGCCACGCCGAAAAATCCTGTCTCCGGATTTATCGCCCAGAGCCTTCCGTCCTCGCCGACGTTCATCCACGCGATATCGTCGCCGACAGTCCATATCTTGTACCCGGGCAGGACCGATTCCATCATCGCAAGGTTCGTCTTGCCGCACGCGCTCGGCAATGCCGCCGCAATGTATGTGGTATCGCCGCTCGGGTCCTGAGCGCCGAGTATAACCATATGCTCGGCAAGCCATCCTTCCTGCAGGCCAAGATACGAAGCTATCCGCAGCGAAAAACATTTTTTGCCGAGGAGGGCATTACCGCCGTAGCCCGACCCTATGCTCCATACGAAGTGCTCGCCGGGAAAATGCATTATGAACCGCTTGTCTGGATCAAAATTCCCCACCGAGTGCAGACCCTTCACAAAATCTTTGCTGTTGCCGATTTTATCTATGACCTTTTTGGTCATACGCGTCATTATGCGCATGCTTATCGCTACATAGACGGAATCCGTAAGTTGTATACATGCCTTGGCGTAAGGAGAATCGGGATGACCCATCATGTAAGGAAGGACATACATCGTCCTGCCCTTCATGCAGCCCTCGGAGAGAGAGCGCATCCGCTCCTTGGCCTCGTCCGGCTTCATCCAGTTATTGGTCGGCCCGGCCGTCTGGTTATCGGGATGGCAGACATATGTGAGATGTTCCGTTCTTGCGACATCCGTAGGATGACTGCGATGATAATAGGACCTGGGGAAGGTCTTCTGGTTAAGTTCGGAAAAGACCGGATGGCCGTCTATCTTCTCTTCCTTGATACCGATCTCTACAAGCCTGCGCGCCTCCTCCTCGGAGCCGTCGCACCAATAGATATTATCCGGCTTAGTAAGTTTAGCCTGTTCTTCAACCCATCTTTGCAGCGGAGTTAACATTCTATTCCTGCGGTTTAATTATTACTTTGATCGAATCTTTCGCCTCGGCTACAAGTTTAAAACCTTTCACGGTATCTCCGAGGCCGAAACGATGTGTTATCATATCACAAACTTTTATTTTGTGCGAGGCAATTTTTTCCAGCGCCTCCCGGTGGTCGGCCGGGCTGGCCGCATAAGAACTGGTCAAAGTAACTTCGTTCCTCCAGAATATATCGTTAATAGGGACCTGCAGGCGCGCATCCTTGCCGGCGGCGGAAAATACGAGGACTGTCCCTCCCCGCTCCACGGACCTGAGCGCCTGTTCAAAAGCGGACGCCGCTCCTGCGCAGATAACTACGCGGTCGGCCAGGCGGCCGTCATTAAGTATTTTAAGTTTCTCCGGCGTATATTCTCCTGCGTCTACCACATGATCCGCCCCGAACCTCTTCGCCGATCTGAGCCTGAAATCCGTTATATCCGTCGCTATCACGCTCGATGCCCCGTTTTGTTTTGCGAGCTGGATATGCAGTAAGCCCGATATGCCGCTCCCTATAACGAGCACCGTATTTCCTTTTTTGAAATTGGCGAGGCGCTGACCGCGCAGGACACACGCCAGCGGCTCGATGAAAGTCGCTTCTTCAAAAGAGACACTGCCGGGAATAAGGTACGTCCCCTTCTCGACGTTTATCTTCGGTATCCGGACGAATTCGGAAAACCCGCCCGGGTCAAAATTGGTCTTCCTCAGCGTATCGCAAACCGTCTCGTGCCCGTCGCGGCAGAAACGGCACTCCCCGCACGGCACATGGTGCGAGACCGAAACCCTGTCACCGGTTTTGTAACCTTTAACGCCCTTACCGGCCTCGACAACGGTACCGGCGATCTCGTGCCCCAGGACAAGCGGGACCCTGTTAATACGATACCACTCGAGACAATCGGTCCCGCATATACCGCTCGCCTCGATCCTGACGAGAAGTTCGCCGTCACCCGCCCTGGGCACGGGCCTCTCTTCGATACGGATGTCGCTATTACTATAATAGACCGCCGTACGCATATTCTTCATAACACCTTCTGCAGTGATGCCGCCACAAAATCGTTATCCTGATTTCTCCTATCGGGAATATTTATTTCGCATATCCGCGACGCGCCTTTTGTCTCCAGGATCTTTCTTATATTCCTGAAACATCTCTTCACCCCAAGACCGCTCCCGCTCGTCAAAAGCACTACGACCTTCTTCCCTTTAAGCCCGGTGAGATTGGCCAGGAACGTATTTACCGCCGGCGTCGGCGCGAACGCCCAAACGGGAGAACCTATCAATACCAGGTCATAAGAAGCGGCGTCGAATTTGATACCCTCTTCGAGGATCGCCCTCCCGCCTTTCCGGGCGGCCATACATTGCCCCACAAAACCCTTCGTCTCGTTAACAGGTTTTAACCTCTGCAGATGCACCTCGCCTTTTGCCTCGAGAATCCGCCCGAACAGCTTGGTAATCCTATCGGTATTTCCGCTAAACGAGTAATACGTTACGAGCACTTTCATATCTTATCCTCCGTTACCATCTCCATGCCGCTCCGGCCGAGAAAGCCGCTTCCGATCCGGACGCAATAGCACGCAAGAATGCCTCCCCGGACCCTTCCAGTATCTTACGCGACAACCGCAGGCTTATACCCAGGTCTTTACTATCTATACTATCCCTGAGCCTGAAGACCACCGTATCTCTATCCGTAAATTCGACATCGGCGCCGAATAGTATCGAACGTATCTTCGGGCCATCATACTCTGCCTCAAAGACGAGCCCCGCGTCTTTTTTGAGTTTCCACCCGCCGGATAGCGTAAGCACGCGGCGCGCAGGGATAGCGCCGGAGCCAAGCCCTATGCCGACTTCATACTTTACGTAATCCTCTTCCAGGACTGCCGCGCCGGCCTTAAAATCGAAAGCGGAATCGGATCTTCCCTCAAACGAATACGATATCCGCCCCTTCTTTCTTATGTCCCAGTACCCTTTGAATAGAAGCGTATGACGCTCTCTCCGCTTCCTTACCAAGACACCCTTTTCGTAATTATAGACGATCTGGTGATCCTTGTTTATCTCCCAGGCGCCGTTAAAGGTAAGGATATTGTATCTGCCGGCTTCCCTCCGCAGATAAAAAGAGAGGCGGTTATTTTCATCCGCCCGCCATACCCCCTGCAGGTTCAATATATATGTCGACTGCCGGCCTGCGGCGAGCCTCGTCGTAACCGCAAAAGCAAGCGAGTCCCCGCCGACATCGAGGATCTGCCCCTGCAGGGTTATCTCGTTACCGAAAGTCTTCCGCCCCTCTTTATCGAGAGTAAGCTTGAGGCTATGGTCGGGCGTCAGGGACCAATCGCCGGCGATCCGGATCTTATGCGGGATAGTTTCGTTTCCGGCAAGAGGCGCCTTTACATGATATGACAAAGCGTTATTTCCGTCAACTTTAAATTTGCCGTCGAGGACTTTCCTGAATTTATGAAGACAACCTGCCGCGCCCTTGCGGTCAATAATAAGCCTGTTATACGGGTCGACTTCGTATCGTGTCTTCTGCCTTCTAGAAGTAGATGTCATCAATGTATATGACGCTTTCTTTTTTCGATAACAGCGCCTTTCTTATAAAGATCAAAGAGCCGATGACGCAAAATAATACGATGCCTGCTATCAAATTTTTTTTATTCATACGGTTCCCTGCCGCATCTCCTTTTGAAGGAAGAATGCTCCCAGAAAATTTTCATCCGGTCCGATAGCGTCTACGAAATCCTGATTGCCGTAAATTTGCAGTCCGGACGGGTCGATAATTTCGCGGCGGAGCTTATCGAAATAAGCGAACCGCAGGCCTTTATCGAATAACAGGACATCCCTGTCTTTGACATAATCCGTTGTCAATCCGGCTACCCCTCCCGGTTTCAATAGGCGCCCGACTTCAGACATCATAAAGGCTCTGACAGCGGATGGGAGATGTTCGATAACGCATACTGAAAAGATGTGGTCAAAGCAGTTATCGGGAAACGGCAGCCTCCTGGCAAGATCTATGTCATGGGCCTTAAGATGCCAGCCCATTTTATAAGCAACATAATTAGTGTTAAAGACCGTGCCGCAATTCCCCCAGTCATTATCGACGACATCCACGTCGCAGCCAATGCTGGCCAGATAAAAAGCGAATACCGTAGACGCGCCGCCCAGGTCCAGCACCCTCTTTCCCTCGCGCACACCGGAGTGCGCGATCATCCAGCAATTTTCCCAATTTTTAGTACGCTCGGTCCTGTCAAGATACGTGGTAGATTTAAATATCCCGGCCGGAGAGCAATATGCCAGGCCGCGCCTTTCCATTTCCTGCTTTAAAAGATAGATGCCGTGACAGATCGACTGCACGGCCGGCGCTTTCATATCTTCGTCGATCCACCGGGCGCTTTTATTGATAGCGGCGCGTTGGGCCGAAAGATCCGAACCCGGCTGAGACCAAATAGCATTGCCGTCGGGGGTTATACCCCGCGGCCCGGATATCCTGGCTTTTCGCTCGAGGATGCGCACAAGGCTCTGGCGGTATACTTTCCTTATTATCAGGAATATCAGGTAATAAAGAGGCAGATAGCGGGGATATTTTTTCTTATCGTTTTTTTTCATCTAATGGCGTTTTTTAATTACCACCGCCGGAGCCGGTGTTCATAGATGACTGGACCTGGTCCACTTCGGCTTCGCCCTGGGCGCGGTCACCATTGATCTCAGAGCTCAAACCTTCATCCATCCTGGACTCGGACTGTTCGATCATCCTATCGTCGGCACTATCATCCTGGCAATAGACCGGCGCTTCCCAGCTCGCAAGAAACGCGCAGGCCGTCATTACCATAAGCATCCTCTTCATGGCACCCTCCTTATCTATTTGTGGAACAATAAATTATAACATATAACCGGCTCAGGGTAATACCAATTATTTGCAAAAAAGTGCCCATAATTTACTATGGGCACTTTGATATGAAGCTTGGATATGCGCTCTACTTCTTTTCGTATACAGCCACGCCATTACCGGTATTGGCGTCGACAAAGACCCAGATATCTTTCCGCGCGTCGTCGTAAAAATCGAAGTATACCGCCTGATACTTATACTTTTTAAGAATGCCGTGAGGCAGATACCCGTGGTTCTTATCGTTGGGCATACGGGCCACATAATCGCCCCACCCCGCCCATGCCTTATTCCCTTCGTCATACACGACATTGCAGTCGACCACTTTAATATTCCTGTCGGCAAGCGCCTTCCTGGCGCTATTTATAACATCTTCCCGATTCATATCGGCAACGGCTGCGGATGCCGCAATACAAACGGCGATTGCCGCTATGAACAAAACGCTGAATATTTTCATCTCTCTTCTCCTCTCTTTTTTGAAACCGCTAATTCGCGGCAGGCGTGAAATTCCCGAATTTACCGGATGCGATCTCGCTGCTCTTCACGTTAATTTGCTTCAACAGTTTATTGGTTATCTCATAATCGCATGAAATTATATCAAGAAAAATTTCCATAGACATCTCCTCGAGTTTTTTCAAATCGCTATAGCCCGCGCACCGCGCCATCAGGAGATGCTCGTCCATCAGGTCCGAGGGGATACCTAAGGCATTTATGGCCCTGGCCTGTTTTATGTGCGTCGGGATCCATTCGGCTATACTCTTGCCCAGGAATGAATAAGGAGATTTGAAGTTTTTATCCACCAGGATATGGACGGATATATCGGCCCTCAACCCTATCCTTGCGAACTTTTCTTTATCCAATGAAATATTATATTTCTCCGGCTCGTGGTACCATTTTGTGCCCGCATATACTATAGCGGGGATCACCTGGAAAGAGTCCGGCATCGTAAGTTTGGCAAGCCTGATATTATCTTCATATACCTGCTCCATCGTGATGCCTTTTTCTACTAAATTCTTCGTGAGCGGACAAGGATATATATACGATGTGATGATATAGACATGCACATTCTCAAGCTCGCTGGCACGCCTGATGCATTTGACCGTGTCGATAATATCCTGGCTCGTAAGATCCTTATTCATCACCTCCCTAAGGACGTCGTCGTTCCCGGATTCCGCGCCTATAAATACTATCCTCATGCCGGCCCTGATTATCGTACGGAAGGTATCGATCAGGTAATCTCTTTTGGCAGCGGCGGACTTCCAGGCACGCGTCAGCATAGTAAATTCTATCTGCAGGCCGCGGCGTAATATCTCCTCGCCGATCGTCTTGGCCTGTGGCAAAGGCGTATCGGAAGCCGTGAACGTAAAGAAGCTTATCCCCCGCTTAATCATAAACTCGATCTCATCGACGACCAACCCCGGTTCCCGCAAATGGAATTCGCGGTGTATCTGCGGATGTATACAAAAACTACAGCGGCCGTAATCGCACCCGATACCGTTAACTATTGTGTGGGATCTTATTTTACCCGATAACTCATGGGGCGTATATTCCGGGGTGAGCCTCTCGTTGACCGGCCCGTAAACTACAGGGTTAATTTTAATCTCGCCGCCGGCGCGGTAAACGAGATTTGGGATATTCGCCTTTACGATAGCACCGATCCTGTCTTTCCGCGTTTCATACTGTTTGGCTATCTTTACTATATTGACAAGCGCTTCCTCCCCTTCGGAGTAGACCGCCAGATCGAAAGCGGTATCTTTAAGTATAAGGCCGTCGGCGAAAAAACAGTTGACCTGCGGCCCGCCGACAACTATCACCGTCTCCGGGCTTGCCCTGTGGATCATGTCGCACAATTTTTCGCAATATTTGAAGGGACTGCCCGACCAAAGCTTGATCCCGAATACAGGGATCTTGCCGCGCGCCACCGTCTCGGTGATTCTACCGAGGTATTCATCCATCTTAAGATCATGAAATTTTACCAGTCGGGAATAGAGCTTCTTGATCTTTAAAGCGTAAAACAGCTCTTTTAGTTTGGAATTTTTGTGTTTTGGGAAAACAACTTTTTTGAATAGTTCTCTTAAGGGTTTCGTCACCTGCGGATATCTAAAATCGTCGTACCCGTCGACCGTCATGCGGTCTTCGATAATGAAATCTATACCCGACAACTTAAGGCGTCTCCGTAATATACCTATGCTATTATCTAAAAAAACATCGCCCGGCGCGCGCTTGCGCGGGGTAAAGCTATTATATAAAAATAGGTCCGCCATTTCGATATCCTCCTCTATTCGACAAGTATATCACGGAAAACCGGAAAAGCAATGATGGCGCGGGATGTCTTACGTATTATTTCGAGGCGAGTTTGACGGCTGCTACCTTTAAATCGAATTCAACGACTTCGCCGATCCGCGAATAAGGATACTGCTCATTCTTCTCGTTGACAAAATTGTCCCTAAGACAAACCTTATATCTCCGCGCCTGGCCGGGCGGGACGGGATCGTTCAGGGCGTCTTTGACGATGACCTTTTTTATCAGGTATCCCCCCTCGCCGTAATAGCTCATCTCCAATGCCAGGTTGGCTATCTTCCGGCCGCCGTTATTATTTACCGTTATGTAGAGGTACGCCAGTATCGGGGTTTTGGAGCGCTCTATGTCTATGGTCTCGTTTGTTATGACGACATTGTTTATGTAGTCTTTATCTTCCGCCCCGCCGGCGGAGGAGGAAAATAACGAAGAGAGAAGGCAGGTAAAAATAACGGCTGCCGATATTGTCGGAAAATATTTTCGCCGGTGCGCCATTACCGTATCTTGCATCCTTTTATATGCCCGCCTCCTTAGGCGGTATTACTTCATCAGCCACTGCTCATTGGTCACAAAATGAGCAATAGTGTTCCGGTTATCATAGGAATAGACGACATGTATCAACCCGTGTTTGTCCTGTATGACGGAAGGGTACCCGTAGACGTGGCCCGCCTTGCATTCGATCATCCTGACATGCGGCCAGGTCCTTCCCCCGTCGCGGGAAAGCGCGATGCTGAGGCTGTCGCGGTCCGTCCTGGCATTATTGAATGCCATAACGACATTACCGCTATCCAGCTTAATCATCTCGAGAGAAAATCCCGGGTTCCTGACGTTGGAAAGCCTCTGCTCTTTCCAACTGCGGCCGCCGTCACGGCTAACCGCCTGCCAGGCGAACCGCGGCCAGGTGCCTGTCCGCATAAGCGCGAATAGACTTAAGTCCGGGCGCTGGATTATAGTGGGTTGTATGCCGAAGAAGAAGAGTATGTACCTGGGTCCTTTCCATGTCAGGCCGCAGTCCCTGGATATCACCGCCGCCGAAGATGTGCACAGGTCCGTGTATACAGGAAGAAGTATACTGCCGTCCTGAAGCTTTATCGGATGAGTCCTGCCCAAAAACCACGGAAGCACCTTGACAGCGCCGGCTTCGTCCCACGTCCGGCCGAAATCCGAAGATTTTTTTAACCATATAGTATCCTCGATGATCTTGAACGGCCATCTCTTCTCAATCCCCCAGAAGAGCCATAGCTTCTCATCGGGCCCAAAATAAAGTACCGGATTCTTGTTACCATGCCCCGGGGTGCGGTTTATTATCGAGGGCAGCGTCCATTTGTCGCCGCCGGCTGGCCTGCGCGAACCCCAGATGACGGATTTAGGGGCCCATGAAGCATGCCACACCGCGTATAGATCCCCATTGGGAAGTTCGGCTATGCTGGACGCATGGGAAGAAGGAATAAGCCCCAGCGGGAATATGAATTCTTTATACGGCAGTTCGGGATACGGGCCCGACTCCCCGGCATGCGCAAGCGAAGGCGCGTAACTTGCGGCCGCCGCAAAAAACGCCGCCGCCAGGATAAAACTTGCCTTATTTATCCACATCTTTTTCATATTTGCATTATATCATATTTTGGTGGAAAGGGCTTACTTAACGAAATCTTAAATATACTAATACAACCGCCAATAGAAGCAACAGGCCATAAAATATAACGCGTATCGTTACATGAGCCAGTATCTTTGAGAATATATTCTTCATTCTGCTATGGTCTTCTTTTCTTCTTTGACATCAATATAGAAATATCAACATCATCCTGCTTACGTCCGGATTTTTTCTTATTTTTTATCAATTCATTAAACCCTATGAAAATCACTTTTTGCCTTCCGTAGGTACCTATGGCCCTATTTTCCCACGCCTCCTTGAAATCGCAACCTTCTATAGAGGTCATTAAATCAATTCTTATAGGTTCATAACCAAGCTGAATAACTCTTCCTTTTCGGATTAAATCTTTTTCTTCAAGCGATAGGCTTTTGAATCCAAATTCCTCAAGCGATTTTATTATTTTATGCGCATTATTCTCATCCGGTTCTACGAAGATATCCATATCCTTTGTGTATCTTGGCTCAGCATAAAAGGCGACAGCATACGCACCAACTATGCAATATCTTACCTTGTTTTTGTTAAATAACTTTAATAACTCTTCGAAGTCCTTTTCCGTTTTCAATTTTCGAAGCCCTCAATTTATGATAAATTTCTCGTAAAAACTGCATAGTATCTATCCGCTCCGCTTTTGACATTTTAGCATAATAGGCGGAATCAAATTTTGCCGCTTCTTTAAACGAATTCGCCTTATTTATCCATATTTTTTTCATGATTATATTATATCATGTTTTATGAAAAAACAAAACGCCTACCGATAAACTACCGATAAACTTTTTTGATTCCCAACCTGGCTTGCCATAGCGGCCTTTTCTTTCATAGTCCTGGCCCATATCCGGCCGCAAATAGACACAATATCAGCCTCCCGTTGTTTAGGGGTCATCATGTGATAAAAAGTTCCTTTCATGCTTTTGGTTTATGGTATATAATACGGGTATGAAAGGCCGTATTATGCCATTTAACCCAAAATATACCATAACCGAAAAAATACTCTATAACCTCACCATGATTGCCGCGGCCCGTGAGGTTATAGAGAGCTCTTATCTTATCCCTAAATGGGAAGCGTCGCTTCGCAGGCAGGCAAAACTGCGCAACACCCATTCGTCCACCGCCATTGAAGGCAATAAACTTACACTTGAACAAGTTGAGGCCCTTGCTGATGGTAAGGATGTTATCGCTACCGATAAAGACAAGAAGGAAGTGCTTAATTACCTTGAGGCGCTGGACGCTATTCATTCCTTTGCCGAGAAAGGCAATGTCAGGGTCGAAGACCTTCTTAATATTCACAGAATGGTTTCAAAGAACGTCTTGCGGAATAATAAACACAGCGGCGCCTTCCGCGACCGGCAGGTCTTTGTGGGTAGACGTGTTTTTGACGGAACAGGATTTAAGGAAGAGGTAGAATACATGCCTCCGTCCACCCGGGACGTACCTAATCTGGTAAAGGAATTTATTGCCTGGCTTAATTTAGATAAGACATGGGAAATAAATCCGGTTTTACTTGCCGGGATTACCCACTACGAGATCGCCAGGATCCATCCTTTTATTGACGGCAATGGTCGGACAGCCCGGCTTTTTGCGACGCTTATTATTTACTTAAGCGGCTTTGACCATCGCAGACTTTTTGCCCTCGATGATTTTTATGACCGTGACAGGCAGGCGTATTACGCGGCCTTGAAAACAGCCCAGGATAATAACAATGACATCAGCAAATGGCTTGAATACTTCACCGCAGGCGTAGCATATTCTGTTAATGAGATAAAAGAGGCTGTTCTGAAATTGGGGGCTAAGAAAAAACGCGATTCAAAAGAGCAAATCCCTCTTACCGACAAACAGATGAAGATCGTCGAATTTATCAATGCACGCGGCAAAGTCACTAACAAAGATATGCAGACGCTTTTTAAGATTTCGGCTCAGGCCGTGCACAAGGAGCTGGCAAAGCTGGTAGAGCTTAAAGTAATCAAACCGCAAGGCGCCGGACGTTCGCTGTATTACGTTTTGGAATAAACAAGCGATTGATGATTAGGTTGATGATTAGGTTGATGATTATTAGGCGGCTCCCCTCAGTTGACGATTATAGAACTTTAATGGGGGAGTTTATAGAGTTTTGTTATACTAAGGAGGCGGAGGCAATGAGACTAAATATATGATTACTGCTCAAACAGGCTTGAAGGTGACAAGAAAACAATCTCGTCGAATAAATTATTTATTAGGACTCATCAAAGGAAGCTTTGCAATAGTTTGCTGAGAATAAGCTTCATAAGTTGTTGCCATTCGACTTGCTAAATATACATTACCGCATTTAAGACAAGTAATTTTCCAGCCAGGGTTTCTATCCTGTTCGTTTTTCAATGCGCTCATTTCATAACCACACGTAAGACATTTAAGGCCGACATACTTTGTTGGCGTTACAGTAACAGCAAATACACATGATGTTACTAAAATTATCGCTAATAAAAAACTCGGGATTCTTAACATAATATGCCTTTCTTCAAATAATCTTCACCTAACAGTATTTGGTGAAATACGAACCGTCTTACCATTCTGCCGTACCGCTTTTTTTAACGCCGCTTCGGCTTTGTCCTGTAAAGACATTCTCTTTTTTACGATTTCACCCATCCGACTTTTCGATGAGATTGCACACAATCCCTCAGATACATATTGATTAAAATCTGATAAGGTACGTCCATCTCGTCTGCCAGATGCTTAAAATACGCTATGACATCGGAGCCAATCCGTATCGTTACTGGTTTTTTTAGCCTTGCAGCATATGGATTGCGCTTACCATGTAATTTTGAAAAATCATATTCTGTTCTCATATTTTACTCCTTTCGATAATTATCAGCCTCAGGGCGGGTCGCTTTCCTCGCTGAAATTATCCTTATAGTATTTCCTTTTCTTGTGCAATAACACACGACCAACATCCGTAACTTAAAACTAAAGCCCAGCATTATAAATCTATCCTCATCCTCTGAATGATCCGGGTCAAAATATTCTATGGCATTCTCATCATAAAAAACAGTTTGTGCCTCTTCAAAAGAAACGCCATGCTTTCTTTTGTTAAGCAACGCTTTTGGATTGTCCCATTCAAAACGAATATCATTCATATGTACAATGTAAATATACCATAAATACTGATAAATGCAAATGTTTTTTGAATATTGTTACTACGGCGAGGATCCTCAAAACAAGAACGCCCACCGTTAAATGATGGGCGTTCTCAACATGGCTCCCCCGCGAGGACTCGAACCTCGGACACTCTGGTTACGATCTGACTCCGATTACTCGGAGAGTCGGACTATACCATTACCATGGCCTTTTTTAGGCTTTAGGTAGCGAGTCTCTAGTCTCTGCACCTTCCTTACTTCGCTCGTAAGACGCCTGGATAAGAGTCGAGCTTCGTAAGGCTTGGCTCAGGATTGACCCTTCGGCGCGGCCAAATATCCAACAACGGCCTTGCTCAGGGCGTTCCCTGAATTTACTCGCTTTTCACCGCAACGTTTCCGTTGCGGGCTGCTAACTTTAGGCGCTTTGCGCCTCGTGCACAGCCAGATGCTCTACCGACTGAGCTACAGGGGAACGATTTATACAAAGAGCTGGGGAAAGTGTAGCACAATCCGATATTTTTTTCAAATACTTTAGCCCTGCTCCAAAAGATAAGGCGCGGGACGACCCAGGAAGAAACCCTGGCCCGCCTTGACCCCGAGGCCGATCAACGTATCGAGCTCTTTTTCGGTCTCTATGCCTTCGGCGATGGTAATGATCTTATTCTGTTCGCAGAATGATAAGATGGCCTTTACCAGGTTCTGTTTTTTGACATTGGTATCTATATCGCGGAGCAGGGCGATGTCGATCTTGGCGTAACCCGGGTCTATCTCGGCGATGGAGTCGAGACTGGAATAGCCGCTGCCGACATCGTCGACGGCTATCCCGAAACCCTGCGAGTTGATCACGCGCAGCGTCCGGCAAAAGACCGCGAAATCCTTTATCTCCGCGCGCTCGGTGATCTCCAGGACGATCTGCGACGGCTTACCATAAAGAGCGGTGATCTCGCCGAACTGCCCGGATTCGATGATATAAGGGCTGCAATTAAAGAAAAATAGCTTCTTATCGATCTCCGCGCCTATCTTTTCCAGCGCTTTCCGGCGGTAAAGCATCTCCAGGTCCAAGAACATCCCGCAGTTTAAGGCGCTCTGGAACAATTTTTCCGGGTTTTCCAGCCGGCTCCCTTCCGGGCCGCGCACCAGCACTTCGTAAGCGAATATCTCGCGAGGCCGCAGGTAACAGACGGGCTGGAAGAGCACGGAGACCAGTCCATCCTGTATAATATGCTTCAACTCTTTGACAAGCGATAATTTCTCCCCGTCCATATCTTCGGAGAAGCCGCTCCGCCTCAACAAGGCTTCGATACGGGCAAAAAGCTCTTCCATGTCGGCGGATTTGTTTATATAATCGTCGGCGCCGATCTGCAAGCCCTCAACTTTGTCCCTGGACATATTCTTCGCGGTCAGCATGATTACGGGGATATTCCGCGTCGCGCCGTCCTGCCGTATCCGCCCGCATATCTCATACCCGCCCATAACGGGCATCATCACATCCAGCAGAATGAGATCCGGTTTCTCTTTCACCTTCTCCAGGGCCGCCGCGCCGTCATGGACCATCGTCACTTTATAACCCCGCAGCTGCAGGCGCATAGCCATCGTCTGCGCGAAGTCGACCTCGTCATCCACAAGTAAGATATGCTTTTTAACCATAGGATTATTTTTAAGTTTAAGGCGGGCTAATGGGTAATGTGAAACTGAACTTCGCGCCGCCGTCTTTACCGCTTTCCGCCCAGATCTTTCCTTTGTGCAGAAGAATGATCTCCCTGGCAATGGACAATCCCAGCCCGGTCCCGCTTATATCCGTATGCGCCCTCTCCCCTTTTACCTGGTAGAATTTATCGAAAATTTTTCCAAGGTCTTTTTCGTCTATCCCGGCGCCGGTGTCGGATACGCTCACGATAAGATTCTTACCGTCATTATCGAAACCTGCCTCGATAGTTATAACGCCCTGCCGCGGAGTAAACTTTATTGCGTTGCCGATAATATTATTTATGACCTGGATCATCCTGTTATAATCCAGGTTTATGTCCGGCATATCCCGGTGAATCCTCTTCTCTATCCTGATAGCCTTGGCTATCGCCCAGGCGCTCAGGCCGTCGCAGGCATCGTTTACCAGTTTTTCGACGGAATACCGCGCAACCTGCAGCTCCAATTTGGATGCCTCGAGCTTCGCCTCGTCGAGTAAGTCGTTGACTAATAGAGAGAGCCTTTGAAGGCTGCGTTTGGCTATGCTCAGAAAATTTTCCTGCTCCTTGGTAATATCGCCGAGCGATCCTCCCAATAGCAGCGCCACGGCATTTTGGACGGTTATAATGGGCGTGCGCAGTTCATGCGAGACCTTGGACACAAAATCCGACTTGAGCTGGTCGAGCTCCTTCTGTTTCGTCACATCGCTTAAGACGGAGACCATGCCGACCGTCTGCCCGTTCTCGTTTTCTATGATCGCGCTGCTCGACCTCAGTATCCGCTTGGTCTCGTCTTCCGGGCTCGTTATCTCTATCTCCGAATTCTCTTCGCCGGCAGGATTCGTAGACATGGAAATCAGGTGCTCTTTCTTGAGGTTCTCCAGGATAGGCTTACCGACTTTGTCCTTCTGCAAAACACCGAGGAGCTTTTCCGCAGTAGGGTTCATCATGATGACGTTGCCTGCGGCATCGACCACAACGAGGCCCTGGGCGATACTGCGTATGACCGCTTCCGTCTCTTTTTTGGCGACGAGCACATTATTATACTTCTGCCACGCGGCCTGCTCGCTCCGCTCTTTCTGCCGGATGACAACGTTATACTGGTCCGCCAGTTCCCGCCCTTTTAACTCCACCCTCTTCTGTGTCTCGTTAATGAAAATTCTCGATATCGTCTCGGCCATCGCCTTGCCGCGCGGCTCGGCGCCCAGCGTCTTCTCTATGGTCGCAAAGATCGTATCCTTCATCTCTTTATCGGTAATAACTTCACCGGCAGGAGTAGCGCCGTCGCGGAGACTTTCGGTATTGGCTGCCCCGGCCTGGAACGACATGCGTGATAAATAGTTCGATAATATAACAACGGCAACCGCGAGTGCCGCTATTCCCAAAAATATCAGCGGAGCATAAAAGATAAATGACATTCCTGCCTCCTGGTATGTCTTACAGGATAAAGCTTAACATAAAAAAATTACATGCGCAAGCTATCCGGACCCGCACTTTTTGAGATTCCGGATAGCGTCGTCATAAAAAGGATATATCGTAACCGCCCTTTTGAAATAGCGCCTTGCGCCGGCGATATCCCCGCGCATCGCCATCATGGCTCCTATATTGTTTGCTGCCCGGAAATATTCCGGATCGAGGCGAAGAGCCTTGCGATACGCCGTCTCCGCCTTCGGGCGGTCTTTCATGTCGAGATAGATATCCCCGAGCGCCTTATAGCCCTCCGCATCGTCAGGGTATAGGCAGATGTACTCTTTGATTTCGGCAAGCGCTCTATGCGGCTCCGATCTTTTTAGATAAACCTCCGCCAGGCTTAGATGTGTCCGAGAATATTCCCTGGGCTTGACACCGGCCATATCGATATTCACGAGGCCGCAGCAAATTAGCAGTATGCAAACGGCATAGACAAGGCCTCTTCTGTCCGCCGAGGCTATCCGCTTCCATATATCATCGAGCGCAAATACGGCGAATAACAGGAGCATTACTGCAAGAAATAACCTGTGGCGCGAACTTGTCTGGAAAGGAACGAGCGTCAGGAACGTAGCTATCAAGAATAGATAGTGCAACGCAAGTTCCCGCCGCCGCTTAAACATAAGTACCGCGCCGCACAGTCCCAGCGGCCCTATGAGCCAGAAACCCGGAAGACTGAATATGAGCGGCGAAAAATTCCTGTTATACAATATCTCTTTATCCGCGCATATCTCGACGCTCGATAAGATCGATAAGGCATTCGTAAAAATGTGTTTAATAAAAAGTACGGGTTCCTGCGAGATCATCAACATGGCCTTCGCTATCCAGAACCTGCCCTGGCCATTCCCGCTGAGCACATTTGCGCGGATCGGCTCAAGCATCCACTTATCCCAGACGAGCCCTGCCCTCACGCCATACATCGTATCAAGATGCGGGTTAAGGCCCAGGAAGAGATTAAGCCCGCCGTGCGCCTGCAATAATACAAATTCGCCGCTCACCAGATAATGGCGCAAGGTTATCGGCGCAATAATAACGGCCGCCCCCGATATTAAAATAAGCGCATTCTTCACAAAAGACCCCCGGCGCGATATCATAAATATCCACACCAGAATAAAAGGGACGATCAGCGCTATATTGGGCCTTGCGGCGGCAGAGAGTCCGATAAATAATCCGGCGAGAAAGGTTATCGCCGGACGCTTGTCGTCCGCCGCCCTCCACAAAAGCAGAAAAGCCGCCAGGCTGAGGAATATAGCAAGCGTCTCCGTCACAAGTTCGCACGACCAGTAGATAAGCGGCCAGTAAAAAGCCGCGGCAAGGCCCGCTATTATGCCGGCCACCCGCCCGCACGATTTCCGGGAGATATGAGCTATAAGGACACAGGCCAGGGATGATACCACAACGCCAAAAAGACGTCCTATATAGTAGCCGCCGCCGAATATCTTATACAGGAAGGCAAGCAGATACGGATATAGCGGACCATGGTACGGGACACCGCTCCACAACAATCTTCCGGAGAGTATCTCCTTCGCCCACCTGTCGTATTCGAATTCGTCGGCAATAAAGAATCCGAAGAGCGGACTCTGCGTAAGTTGATTGAGATAGATCAGCCTGATGACAAACGCGAGAAAAAATATTATGAGGTATGTGCGCCGTGTATTGGCCATAGGAAGACATTTTATCAGATTCCGCGCTAAATCGGAAGTTTTCCATGATATACTTATCGCATAATGAAAAATCGCATTACGAAAGAGGATATAGCGCTGGCGTCCCTTCTCCTTATCGCCTTCATAATAAACATGTCACTGCTCGCGCAAGCGCTTAGATCGATCACCGAGATAGACAAGGTGGATTGGATCACCGCTTATGAAAACCGGTTCGACGGCCTTAAAAAAACTCTGCCGGGATATGGCACGGTCGGCTATGTAACGAATAACCAGGCGGAAGATATTCGCTACATCTTCGAAGAGTCCAAGAGATATTACCTGGCACAGTATGCGCTCGCACCGATTGTGCTCGAATACGGCGGTAGAAAAGGACCTGTCGTGGGTAATTTCAAGGATCCGGCCGATGGGCGGGACGCGCTTAAGAAGATTGGATTGCCTTTAGTGCGCGACTTTGGAAACGGCGTCGTACTGCTGGAGGAGGCAAAGCGATAATGCTCCCTATCTTATTTTCTATCCTCGTCCCGGCATCGATAGGCTTCTTCTTCGTATCTATCGTCTTAAAAGACAGCAAAATACTCTCCCGTAATAACCTGTTCAAAGTATGCCTGGGGACCGGGATCGGTTTCGGCATCACCTCATATTTATTCTTTATATGGTGCGTGATATTCGGCCCGGCATGTAGAGGTTACTTTATAATAGAGGCGCTCCTCCTGGCGTCTCTTATAATAATACACTGCTCCACGAGCCGGAAAGGTCTGCCAGGCGCCGGTGGAAAACACGACGCTCCCGGAAAAAGGAATATTCTGCATAAATTACTCGAACCCTGTTTCTATCTTTCGGCAATAGGCGCGGCCGTAACGCTATCTATCTTGTCGCTCCTCAACCCGCACGGATCCTGGGACGCGTGGATGACCTGGAACCTGCACGCAAAGTTCATCTTCCTGGGCGGGGAGCACTGGAAAGGCATATTCGCGCCGGCACTTGCCTGGTCGCATCCCGATTATCCTTTTCTGATCCCGGCAGCTATCGCCCGGTGCTGGATATTCATAGGCCGCGGCACGACGGTGATACCGGCAACGGTATCGATCCTATTCACTCTCGCAACCGCCGGAACTTTAACCGCCGCCTTGATCATCATGCGCGGGCGGAGCCAGGGGTTCCTGGCGGGGATGGTACTACTCGCCACCCCGTTTTTTATAACGCAGGGCGCCGCCCAATACGCGGATATCCCCGCGGCTTTCTTTTATCTGGCAACGGTCGTGCTATTATGCCTTTGGGATAACTCGGCGCCGGCAGCTAACGGACTGCCGCTCCTTGCCGGGTTAACGGCGGGATTTTCGGGATGGACAAAGAATGAAGGACTGCTCTTCCTGACAGCCATAATAGTTGCCCGCGCCTTCGCCCGGATAATAATAAGGCGGGAGCGTAAAAGCTATCTTAAGGAGACATTATACTTTTTCGCCGGAGCCATACCTATACTACTGCTCATAATATACTTTAAAAGCGCGCTGGCAACGCATAGCGATCTCCTATCAGACCGGACGATCGGTTTGGCCGTAAAAAATCTGGCGGATCTGCCAAAATGCCGTTTGATCTTATCCGAATTTTTCAATACGGCCATGAATTTCGGCCAATGGCGCGGTCCGTTCATGCCGCTATTATTCTTTTGCGCCCTCCTTTTCGGAATAAAGGTGCGGGTAAAAGAGAGGCCCGTCTTCGCCGCTATCCTGGCCGCCGCATTCATGATGCTGGCGGGCTACTTCTTCATATTCCTGACCACTCCATATGGCGTCGAATGGCATATGGGCACCGCGCTTGACCGGCTCTTCCTGCAACTATGGCCCTGCATAGTATTTATATATTTCCTGGCAACTCTTGCATAACACGGCTTATATGTTATACTAATGGCATGCGCGGAAGAGAAAAGATTATTATAGTAATACTTTGTATTTTTTGTCTTGCAGGATGCGCCCAGTCGATGAAACAACGCGCCAACATGATCAACGCCATGAACGGTAAATTCGGCCATGTTAATTACACCAGGACATATATCTTTTCGACGTTCGGCCGGCCCAATTCGAAGACCGTGTCGGTCACAGACGGCGTAACCACGGAAGTTTGGGTTTATAAGACACGGATGGCCGACAAGGATACTATCTTTGTCAAGCGGTCCGCAAAAGAAAGATGCATGAAGATAACGATGACTAACACCATAGTCACGAATGTCTCTTATGAATGAGGAGTAGCTATGAACTTTAAAGACGTTTTCGAGATAATGATAGCCAGGAAAGCCTCCGATGCTTTCATAGTGCCCGGCGGCCCGTTACGCGCCAGGATATATTCGGAGGTGCAAACTATCGGAGACTATATATTCACCCCGAAAGACATAGAAAAGTATGTCTCCGAAATAACAGATACTGCGGAAAGGGAAATACTGAAAGAGACCAAAAGTTGCGAACTGGGCGTTAATCACGACAACCGCTGGAGGTTCCGCATAGGCGTATTTTACCAGAGGGACGTTATTTCGATAGTCTTGAGAAAGATCGACCTTGATATATTGAACTTCGAGGAATTAAACCTGCCCGTTCACGCATTTCAAAAGCTGTGCCAGGAGCGCCGCGGCCTTATCCTGCTTACGGGGCTGACCGGAAGCGGCAAATCCACGGCTATCGCCTCCATGATCGAGCATATCAATAAGAACTACGGGCGGCACATAATGACCATCGAGGAACCGATAGAGTTCACGTTCACCGACAAAAAATCGATAATAAACCAGCGGGAAATAAACAGGGACGTCCGCACATACCAGAAGGCCCTGAAAGAGACGGCAATGCACTCGCCCGACGTCCTCTATATAGGCAATATCAGGGACCGCGAAACATGTTACGCGGCTCTAAGCGCCGCCGAAACCGGCGTGCTCGTATTCTCGACGATCCACACCATCAATGCCCCTTCCGCGATCGAGCGCATAGTAAACTTCTTCCCGCCGGAGCAGCAGCATCTCATATTCAACCAGCTTTCTTTCTTTTTGAAGGCCGTCGTTTCCCTGCGCCTCCTCCCCCGCGCCGATGCCGAAGGTCTGATACCGGCCTATGAAATAATGACGCTATCCTCTACCGTTTCGGCCCTTATAAAAGAACATAAAATATGGGACATACCTCAATATATGGAATCGGGCGAGATCTACGACATGATGACCTTCAACCAGTGCCTCTGGAGCCTTATCAAGAAAAAACACATTACGACCGAAACCGCCCTGCAATATTCGGATGAAAAGGCAAATCTGTCATTAATAATGAGGAAGGAAAGCTACGCTAAATAGTGAAGCTCCACCGCCTTACAGCGGTGACTTCATGGGTAAATTAAGGGGGTATTACGATGTCGAACGATTACGCGGGAAAAGATAAGAGAGAATTTTTCAGATACAGGCACGAAGGGCCGGCTCTTTTTAAAGAGGTATCGAAAAGCAATAATACCGTCTCTGATACCGCCCAGGCAATCACCAGAAACCTTAGCGCCTCCGGGATGCTCTTCACAAGCCAATACCCGCCGAGGCTCTCGAGCATAATAATCCTGGAGATCGATTACAGGACGACGAGACTATGCGAAGAGATAGAGAACCGCGCCCTCATACTGAACAACAAACTGCTCGGCAAAGTGGTGCGTATCGAAGATAACGACAATGGTTCTTACGATATCGGCATCGCCTTCGTGAAAAAATCGGAGAGCCTGCCGCAGGATGTCTTGACGCTCATAAAATAAAAAGGTGAGGTGCGCATGACAAAGTTATTCATCTATATTACCGCGGCGATAGCGGCGCTGGCAGGTCTTCTCTTCGGATATGATACCGGTGTAATATCGGGCGCTATACTATTCATAAAGGACCAGTTCGCTTTAAGTTCCCGCTCCATAGAAAACGTCGTCAGCGCCGTGCTTCTTGGCGCCGTGATCGGCGCCGCGTTAAGCGGCGCCCTGGCCGACCGGTTCGGGCGGCGCAAGGTCATAATAGTCACCGCCATCCTATTCGCGGCGGGCGCAATCGGCGCCAGCTTCGCTATAAACGTAGCCATGATCATAACCTTCAGGCTCATCATCGGAATAGCGATAGGCGTCGCTTCATATACCGCCCCTCTATACATCTCTGAAATATCGCCGCCGCAGGCAAGGGGCGCGCTCGTATCTTTGAACCAGCTTATGATAACCTGCGGCATAGTCGTCTCTTATCTTGTCGATTACATCTTATCCGTGGGACAATCGGAATGGCGGTGGATGTTCGGCCTGGGAGCGGTCCCGGCAGTCATCCTCATTATAGGAATGATCGCCCTCTCCGAGAGCCCGCGCTGGCTCGTAAGTAAAAATCGCGACGAAGAGGCGCGGGCGGTGCTTTCACACGTTATGCCGGCCAAAGAGATCGACACGGAGATACAGGCTATACGCAGTTCGCTCACAGTCAAACAGGGAGGCTGGAAGGAGCTTATGGCGCCGTGGGTAAGGCCGGCGCTGGGCGTCGGTATAATCCTTGCCTTCCTCCAGCAGTTCACAGGGATAAATACTATAATCTATTATGCTCCTACCATATTCGAATTCGCCGGGTTCGAGTCGCATAAAATTTCGATACTAGCCACTGTAGGCGTAGGCGTAGTAAACGTCCTCATGACGCTTGTCGCAATATGGTTCTTAGACCGCCTCGGCAGGAAACCCCTGTTATACATAGGGATGGCCGGCATGACAATATCGCTCGGTATACTGGGATTTGCTTTTCACTGTTCCAACCTGGGCGGCGGTCTTAAATTAATATCCGTTTTGAGCGTCGTCGCCTATATCGCGTCATTCGCCATAAGCCTGGGGCCCATCTTCTGGCTCATGATATCCGAAATCTACCCGCTGGAGATAAGAGGGCGCGCAATGAGCCTTGCGACCGTAGCAAATTGGGGATGCAACATGGTCGTTGCCGCGACGTTCCTCACCCTTACGGAGAAACTCGGTAAATCGGGTGCATTCTGGTTCTACGGCGCTGTCTCGGCCATCGGTATAATATATTGCTACTTTTATGTTCCCGAGACGAAAGGGCACACCCTGGAAGAGATAGAAGCCCATCTGCGTTCTAGAAAGAAACTGGCCCTGCTTGGGCGCAAAGGGAGAGCCTAAATGAAGATGTTGAAAAAACTTCTATCGGTAATTCTTGTTGCGCTGTTCGCCTCGCCGGTTTACGCCGACGTACCGAACGCAGCCGATAACTCCGAGAGATATTTCAGGGACCTGCATTGCCAGAAATGTAAACAGGAACACATGAGCGGCAATTGGAAAGAAACAAGGGTCGACATCGAGGATAAAGGCGTTACCATAGAATCCACCATCGTAGCCGATACGCTCGGCAACGTATCGGGCGGAAAAAGGCAGGGAGCCAGATACAATAACTCGATGAGTTACGACATAAATTTCGACCTGGAAAAATTCGCCAAGATGATGGGAACGCAGTTCCATATAAGCGGATTGTGGCGCGCCGGAGAGAGCGTTTCCGCCGCTTGCATAGGGAACGTTTTCGTCGCCAGCAGTATATACGGCACCCAGCAGTTCAGGTTCTTCGGCCTATATCTTGACAAGATGTTCCTCGACAAAAAATTGAACATACGCATCGGCAGGTTGGCCGCCGGAGATGATTTCGCGTCCGACAGCATTTACTGGAATTTTGTAACTAACGCCATTGACGGCAACCCTATAGCAATACCATTGAACCTCTACTTCCCATGTTACCCTATATCTACATGGGGCGTGCGCGCCAAGTATAACTTCACGGATGAATTCTATACCAAGAGCGCCCTTTATAACGGCGACCCCGGTGTCCAGCAACTGGGGAATTACGGCTTCGATTTCTCGTTCAGGTTTAAACGCGGCCTTATCTTCTGCCAGGAGCTGGGTTATACTCCTACTTTTAAAGGATTGCCGGGACGATATAAGGCGGGCTTCTACTACAACGGCGGGACTTTTAGAGACCAATATACCGATATCAACGGTATGCCTGCCGTAGTTACCGGGGCGGATTTCAAAAAACATATCGGAAATTACGGGCTATACTTCCACGCCAGCCAGACGATCTATAAGCCCGCCAAGACCGATTGCGACGAGGGCTTAACGCCTTTCGCGGTAGTTACGCTGGCACCGGACAACATAAACCAGTTCCCGTTCTTTATCGACGGAGGCTTCATCTATAAAGGGCTTGTGCCAACACGGCATCACGATATAACCTGCGTAGGCTTTGCTTACGGCAGGTATGCCGATTCGATCTATCGCTCGGAGCGAATGAACCGGGAGGCGAACGGCAACCTTAATACGCCGTTACAGACATACGAACTGATCTTCGACTTCTCGCACAAGATAGAGATAACACCATGGATGTTCATGCAGCCCGATTTCCAATATATAGTAAATCCGAGCGGCACGAATAATATAGACGATGCGTTCGTCGTCGGGACACGGTTCGGACTAACGTTCTAACGCTTACTTTAACCAAGGCATACGCGGTTCTTACCTTCCTCCTTAGCTTTGTATAATGCTTTGTCCGCTTTTTCGATCAACTCTTCCTTTTCATGCTCGCTCGTATATTCGGCCGCACCCATGCTTATCGTCGTGCCGAAGTTATCGCTCTTGAACCTGAATTTTTTATTCTGCGCGCCGTCACGGATCTTCTCGGCTATATCAAGCGCTTCCTTCTCCCCCGCCCCGGACAACATCACTATAAACTCTTCGCCCCCATACCGAGCCACAACGTCGGTCTGGCGGCATTTCGACTGTATTATCCTGGCAAACTCCTTCAACACCACGTCACCGGCCTGGTGGCCGTAAGTATCATTGATATGCTTAAAATTGTCGATATCGGCCATGATTATGGCGAGGCGTTTCGATTTATAGATCGAGACGTTCCTGAATTCGGCTTCGAAGAGAAGGTTGAAATGGCGGATGTTGTAAAGACCGGTAAGCCCGTCGCGCGTGGCCTGCCTGAACAGGCGCGCGCGTTCGATCGACTGTAATATCTGAGCGTATAACGACGTTAAGCTGTACGATAGCGCTATGGCAAGTATGGGATAGAATGTCGCTACCGTTATCCTGAAAAATCCGAACAGGAAGACCGACGCCATGGCATAAGAGACGATACCCATGGTAGCAAGCGCCATACCGCCGACAAGCCGCAGGTTGGAAAGATAGAGCGTAACGACTATCGATACCAGGAGTATTATGATTATATTGAAATATCTCGGCAGGCTGTAGATAAAATCATTGTTGATCACGCCGTTTATCACCATGGCATTTATACCTACCGCCGGATATGCGTTCTCTATAGGCACCGGTTTTATATCGGTCAATCCCGCGGCGGTCAGTCCGACCACGCATATTTTGTCCTTAAAGTCATCGAAATTTATCGGGCTCGGAAGGCCCCGCGCAAGCAGGGCGTAAGACTTTATGACGCTTGCATAGGAAAAGTGCTTGAACTCTCTTCCCCACCTGGCCTTCCAGTTTATAATGAACTGGTTTCTCTCGTCCAGCGGTATCCTTACCGTCTTATTATCTGCTGTCTGCGCAGTTATCTCGTGCCCGGACGGGTCAAACGATATATCATCGTCTTTTATCCCGAGCGTATCGAGCCCGACCTTAAGACCCAGTTGATACGCCGGCTTTCCCTTGAAGGAGATGACCGGGGGTATCCGCCTCAATATCCCATCCATGTCCGGGATCGCGTTGATGTGTCCCACGCCTTCGGTTTGCCTGATAAACTGCGGAAGCGGTTCTATCACCGACAGGACGCCTTCGCCCCTATAGAGAAACTCCGCGTTCTGCTGTTTCAGGTCGAATAATAACGGCAGGTATACGGCGCCGGAACCTTTTATCGCCTCTTCCAGGGCCGCATCGTCCGCGGTGCCTTGCGCCTCGGAAAACAGGACATCGAATACTATCGCTTTCGGTTTGTAATCGGAAAGGGCCTTTATAAGAGCGGCGTGCCAACTCCTGGGCCACGGCCACCTGCCGATCGCCTGTATGCTGTCCTCGGACATGTCGATAAAGACTATCTCCGTACCGAGCGGTGCGGGCGACTTAAGCTTAAACCGGTAATCCAACGTAAGGAGCTCGAGCCGATCCAATACGTTAAACTGGTAAAGCACTATGACGATCAGCGCGACGATAAGCGCCAGGGCCCATTTTATGCGGTATTTGTATTTGAATGTCCGCTGGTAGATAAAATCACGTATATCTTTTATGGTCGAGATCATAATAACCCTAAGTATATCATAAAAGTCAGCGTTTACAAGTAGGCATAAAGTTTACTGTTGCCGTCCGGCGGGGATACTACTATAATGTATCGGTATGGAAAATTTAATAAAAACGATAACGATCGATTGGGACTGGGTCAAGACACGCGTCTCGACCAGAGAAAAGCTCACGCGGATACACGCGGTCGAAACCAAAGAAGCTCTTTTAGATTCTCTCGGGAAAGCCTTGGAGGAGGCAAGATCAAAGGCCGCGCCGAAAATAGCCATAGTAAAAAAGTTTATCGCAAAGTTCGAAACCGCATCTTTCACGCTCGAGGATGGCCCGGTCATATCCACTAAGGAGCTCTCCGCCTACATAAAGGGCGCGAACCACATATACGCCTTCCTTGCCACTATCGGCAAAGATGTCGAGGAGAAAGCCACCTCCTATATGAACGGCGGCGACCATCTCTCCGGCTATCTCCTGGACAGGATCGGTTCTTTCGCAGTCGAGTCCATGGCAAAGAACGCGGAAGATGCCCTGAGACGCAAGCTCCAGCTCAAAAATTTAAGCGTTTCCATGCGCTTCAGCCCGGGTTACTGCGATTGGCCCATCGAAGAACAGTCTAAGATCGCGCAGATAATCGATTTCTCAAGCGTCGGAGTCACGTTAACGCAAAGCTGTGTAATGGTACCCAGAAAATCGATAACGGCGGTAGTGGCCGTAGGCCCAGGGGACTTATTCAAGGATATAAGATCACCTTGCGCGGTATGTAATATGCGGGTTTGCGATTATCGTAGAAAAGACTAGGCGCTTTTGGCGGGTTCTTCCTGCGCCTTAGCTTGCATTTCTCTTTCAAGAAGCTCTGCCCACCTCTTATCGGTCCGATTCTGCAGATCGTCCAGGATCGCCTTATTTTCAGGTCTCATGAGGTGCCTGAAACGGCCCTGGAGTTTCATCCACTCGACGATAGGCTTCTTCTCTTTGGGTTTATACGTAATGCGGTACTGCCCGTTCTGCACTTCGTAGAGCGGCCATACGCACGTATCCGCCGCAAGCCTGCCCATTTCGCAGGTTAGCTCCGGCGGAAACGACCAGCCCAGCCTGCACGGCTGGAATACATTGATGAACTTCGGCCCTTCGATCGAAAGCGCCTTCTCAACCTTTGAGGTAAGGTCGCGCCAATTCCCGGCTATCGATTGCGCGGCATAAGGTATACCGTGAGCAACCATTATCGCGGTTAAATCTTTGCGATACTGCTCTTTCCCCTTCTTCACCTTGCCGAAGGGGGCCGTCGTCGTGTCGGCGCCTTTCGGAGTCGCGCCGGAACGCTGGACACCCGTATTCATATAGGCTTCGTTGTTGTAGCAGACGTACAGGATATTATGGCCGCGTTCCATGGCGCCGGAGAGCGATTGCAGCCCTATGTCGTATGTGCCGCCGTCTCCCCCGAAAGCTATAAAATTCAGCTTCTTCGATATCCGTCCCTGCCTGGTCAATGACTTATACATCGCTTCGACACCGCTTATCGTAGCGCCGGCATTTTCGAAAGCGCTGTGGAGGAACGGGACATTCCAGGAGGTATACGGGTAGATGGTGGAGACTACCTCAAGACATCCTGTAGCGCTGACTACCACCGTATCCGGGCCCGCAGCCATGAGCACCTGTCTCGCCACCAGGGCCGCGCCGCAACCCGCGCATCCGCGGTGGCCGCTCGTGAATAATTCCTTTTGTTTAGCCAGTTCTTTTAAGTTAGCCATATATCTACTCTCTCACGCCCAGGTAGGTGATCCTGTCGATCGCCTTACCCTTTACGGCATCTGTCAACTTTTTATATACGCTCTCGATATCGCCCATGCCTATCTCTCTTCCGCCAAGCCCGTAAATATAATTCGCGACGATCTTGTTTAAATTTTTATTAAAGAGAGCGGCTTTAACTTCCGAACAGAGCGGCCCCTCGCATCCACTGAGCGAATCGGACCTGTCCATAACAGCTATGGCTTTTACACTTTTCAGCGCATCCGCTATTTCGTCCTGGGGGAACGGCCTGAACGCTCTCGGTTTAAGCAGGCCGACCTTCATACCTTTTTCCCTCAACTCGTCGACGACAACCTTCGTCGTACCAGCCGTCGAACCCATTGCAACGATGGCGCAATCGGCGCCGTCCAGCTTATACGTTTCGAAAAGGCCGTAAGAACGGCCGGACTTCTGCGCGTATTCTTTGCCGACATCCGCTATTATCGATTTTGCGTTCTTCATTGCCTCGGCCGCCTGGCGCCTGTGCTCGAAATAATAGTCGGTCAGATCGAGCGCGCCGACCGTAATAGGTTTAGCGGCATTTAAAAGGTAATATTCGGGTCGGTATTCACCTATGAATTTCTGCACATCCTCGTCGGAAAGAATCTCGATGCGTTCCATGCCGTGGCTTATGATGAACCCGTCCGTCGTCACTATCGTGGGCAGTTTTGCTTTCTCGGCTATCTTAACCGCCTGTATCATATTGTCATAACCTTCCTGCGCGTTCTCGGAGAATATCTGGATCCAGCCGGCATCCCTGACCATCATAGTATCGGAATGGTCGCAATGTATGTTGATCGGGCTGGAGAGGGCGCGATTGACGTCGGCCAGCACTATCGGAAGCCGCAGTCCTGCCGCGATGTAGAGCATCTCTGCCATCAGGGCAAGGCCCTGGCTCGAGGTACCGGTCATCGCCCTGCCGCCGGCCACACTTGCGCCTATGCAGGCAGACATGGCGGAGTGTTCGCTCTCGACCGGGACAAACTCTGTCTTGACTACGCCGTCCGCGACATAGCCGGCGAATATCTGGACTATCTCCGTCGCCGGGGTTATCGGATAGGCCGCGACTACGTCAGGATTTACCTGCCGCATCGCTTCCGCCATCGCCTCGTTTCCGGTTCTCGCTAGTACATTCATTTTAGCCATGTTTTAGGGTCTAGGATATCAGGATATATTAGATAGGAAAATATTTTCCCTATTCATTATAGCCCCTACCCTATCTACTATTCTGTTTCGCTTCTTTCTCGGAAATCATCTTAATCGCTTTTCCCTTGACCGGGCACTCGTGCTCGCATATCCCGCACCCTTTACAATGGTCGTAATCGAACCCCACGACCTTGCCGTCCTTGACTATAACGGCCGAATCGGGACAGTATACCCAGCACGTAAGACAGCTTATGCACTTTTCAGGTATTAGGACCGGCCTTGATGAACGCCAATCGCCGGTCTTAAAATCTTTTGCCGTGCCGCCGCCCGCTATAATATCCGCTTCCGGTATCGCCCGCCACCCTGGTTTTTTATTTTTCTCTATAGCCATATTCCCGCCATCTGACAGCTAACAGCTAACTCCTGACTTCGCTATATGCCCGCTCGATAGCTTTAAGGTTTCCCTCTATGACTTCGGGCTTAGACTTGAACTTTTTTTCGAGCTTCTTGCGCATATCCTCGGACATTGCCTTAAAATCGAGTATGCCGGTCGCTTTTATGAGCGCGCCAAGCATCGGCGTATTGGGTATATCCCTGCCTATGGTCTCCATGGATATAGTAGAGGCGTCGACCGTAAAGACCTTGATAGAGCCTGTTATATTGAATATCTTCTTGATATCGGCAGGCGGCTTTTCGCTATTAATAACGAGAACGCCGTTTACAGGTATACCTTCGGTCACATCCACAGTCTCTATAAGAGTCGGATCGAGGACCATTACAATAGAGGGATTTTCCACTCCGGAATGGAGCAGGATCGGCTTGGATGAAATACGGTTAAACGCTGTAACGGGCGCGCCCATGCGCTCCGGACCATACTCCGGAAACGCCTGTATATACATTCCTTGGGCAAGCGCAGCGTCCGCAAATAAAAGAGCGGCCGTCTTTGCTCCCTGGCCGCCCCTTCCATGCCAGCGAATTTCAGTTAATTCTTTCATTATAATAAGTTATCCACATTGTAGGGGACGTTTAAACGTCCCCTACAAAATTTAAATCGTCTTCTCCGGCTTTGCCGCTAAACCGAGGTAGTATACCATGAACGCGGCCATCATCACAATGCCCAAATAACCGTTAATTATACTGGTCACTACAGCCATCAATATTTTGCCTACCATATCCGGTGTCACGGCGCTGATCAAGCCGACGATAAAGCCGAATACCAATCCTACGCCCAGCGAAATAAGGATCAGGATAACAAAGAGAAGGATAAGCAGGAATACCCTGACAAAAGGCTTCTTTGCGACAACCAGGCTCCTCTTCAGCGAGGTAATAACGCCAAGGCCTTCGCATATGAGCGCATAAGGCGAAAGGGCAAACGGAATAAAATAGAATAAGGAGGTCATAACACCGATCACTATGGCAATAGCTACCGCTATGCCGGAGATGACCGGATTATTTAACGGCGCCGTTCCTGCTATAAGCAGCGCCGCTACCAAGGCCACTATGCCTATAATTAGGACTATCAGGATACCAAGGACCAGAAGCTTAAGGTAATATTTGGCTCCGTATGAAATAAATGAGCCCAACTTCATCTTACCTTCCTTTATAGTATCTCTGACCAGGCCCAGGGCGCCGCCCTGGATAAATATGCTTATAAGGATGAAAACTATAGTAAATATTATCGCTCCCACCATCATTTCAGGCGGCGGCGTCTGGCCGGGTTGGACGGCAAAAGGCATACTAGTAAGATTTCCGATCAGATTAAATATAATCAAAACCAGGACAAGACCGAGACTTTTTGTGGCAATACCGAATCCCCTCTTAATCGCCTCTAATACTCCTGCCATGTTTACCCCCTGATTTGTTATAATTTTACTTCAGACAAATCATCCCGGGACGCTATCTTCTTACTACTGCGGCGAGGGATTACATTAAATTATAATAACGCATAAGAATATAGCAGATAACTATCACCATGTCAAGGGCTTTACGCCCCCTCCAGGTCTCTCCTGCCCTCGAACGCCTTAGCTATCGTAGCCTGGTCCGCATACTCCAGGCCGCCCCCAACCGGTATCCCGTAAGCTACCCTTGTCAGCCTGGCGCCCGAACCCTTAAGGACCTTAAGGAGATAAAGGGCGGTTGCCTCCCCTTCCGTATTAAAATCGGTGGCTATGATTATCTCCTTAAACTTCTCTTTCTTTACCCTTTCGAGCAATTCTTTTATCTTTAATTCGGATGGCCCTATTCCGTCCAGCGGCGACAACGAACCCAAAAGAACGTGGTACAGGCCATTAAAGTTCCCGGCCCGCTCTATCGTAACCATATCATTGGGCTCTTCCACAACACAAAGTACCGATCTTGTCCTCGAAGGGCTCTTACATATTTCGCAAAGTTCTTCGTCGCTTAAATTGTTGCAGATCCTGCAAAACCGGACCGATTCCTTTACTTTGCGTATAGCGCCCGCAAGCGATTCGGCGTCATTTTTAGGGCTCCTCAGTATATAAAAAGCGAGGCGCTGTGCCGTCTTGGGCCCGATCCCGGGCATCCGAGAAAATTCCTCTATCAAGAGCTTCATCGAAGCTGGGAATTCCGTCATCTAACGCCTACCCGACGGGCCATCCGCCATATTACCGCCGAAAATCTCCATCGCCGCTTTTACTATAGGATCAACCTCTTTTTTGAGCGCACCGCCGTCTCCGGTAAAATCACCATCAGTCCCGGAAAGATATGCGCCCGGGGAATTCGGCATAGATTGCGGTTCCACCAGCATGAATACAACCCTCACTTCTTTGCCGAGGACGGTCTTAGCGGCCGCCTCCACGAAGCTCTTATTCTCGGGGGATTCGAGAACCTCTTTATGGAACTGCAGGCTTTTCGGAAATCCGATAGCAAGCGTTCCTTTTTCGAAAGAGGCGGGATATCCCTCCTGCAGATATGACGCAACCGACATCTTCTTCGCCATAATCTGGTTTATTATGGCCGACCAAGAGCCTGAGATTTCACCAAGATTTGCAGGTTTAGCTGCTTTTGCTTCCGCGGCGGCCGGCTGCGGCGGTTTTGGGATATTAGAGGGTTGTTTAATATCCTGGCTAACCGCAATACCTGATTCTGTACCATGATTCCTCTCAAGCGCCTCCAGCCTCTTCGTTATCTCGTCCAGCGCAAGTATGGGACGATTCAATGTAAGTTTGACAAGCGCCGCTTCGAGCGGCACCCGCGCTATATTCGCTTTTTTTATAAAATCGATAGCCCCGGCCATCGTATATATGATATAAAGGGTCTCTTCTACGGTAAAAGCACCCGCCTCCTCGCGATAACGTTTTATCTTGTCGGCTCCGGCATCGATCAGATTATCGTTCTTCGGGTCGATCTTGCTTATGGCGATATTGCGAAAATGCTCGATGAGACCGGCGGCAATCTGCGCGGCATCTTTACCCTCAATCAGCAGCCGATCGATCGTTCCGAGAGCTTTTGCCGCCGCTTTATCCCTAATCGCGGCCGATAATTCGAAGAGCGCTTCATCCGCGACCATCCCCAATATCCGCGTAACGTCTTCCGCGCCGACTTTTCCGTTCGCAAAAGACGTTATCTGGTCGAGCATCACCTGCGCGTCACGCATACCTCCGTCGGAATACCTGGCGATAAGTCCGAGCGCACCGTCGTCTATCTTGAGCGATTCCGAGTCGACTATACGTTTAAGGTTCTCGACGATAAGGCTCGTCCCGATACGCCTGAAGTCGAACCTCTGGCATCTCGAAAGTATCGTCGGAGGGACCTTGTGGGCCTGGGTAGTCGCGAATATAAATTTGACGTGCCTGGGCGGCTCCTCAAGCGTCTTTAAGAGGGCATTGAAGGCCTCGGAGGTGAGCATATGCACTTCGTCTATTATATATACCTTGAACTTTCCTTTGGATGGCGCGAACTTGACGTTATCCCGCAAATTCCTGATCTCGTCTATGCCCCTATTGGAGGCTCCGTCTATCTCCAGTATGTCGAGACTCGATCCTTGAGTTATCTCTTTGCATGAGGCGCAAACATTGCATGGTTTCGGGATCGGACCTTTTTCGCAGTTCAACGCCTTGGCGAGTATCCTGGCCGCCGTCGTCTTGCCCACCCCGCGGGGTCCGGAAAAAAGATAGGCGTGAGCAACCCTATCCTGCGTTATGGCATTTTTTAATGTGGTTGTGACGTGCGATTGGCCGATGATGTCGTCAAAAACCTGGGGCCGGTACTTCCTTGCGAATGCGATGTAGCTCATAGCATGTTATAAAATAACACATCCTGCGCCCTAATTCAAGGGTGAAAAATTTTTCGTATCAGTCGAATGTGCCGTGTCGATGTAGTTCGTAGGGACGCGCAATTTTCAGCCATGTGAAAATTGGATTATTTCCACCCCGGGGTGGAAATAATATTCGGATTTTGTGCTTACCGATCTCTTTTTTAGTCTTCCGGCGGCAGTGTGAGGCGCGTAGCGGAGCCGATGCCGGAGGCGACCTCGGGGATTATACCCATCTTCCTGTATATAGGATGGATCTGTTTCTTTATGAGCGGAAGTTTTGTGGCGAAGATGCCGGATGCCAGAACACAGCAGACCCCGCCTATTATAAGCGTATTCCCCGCTCCTATCTTATTCGCCAGCGTTCCTGCCAATAGACTCCCCAACGGCGCCATGCCCATGAAGGCCATCGTATAGAAACTCATAACCCTGCCGCGCTTATCATCGTCGGAGATCGTCTGCAGGATCGTATTGCTTGCCGCCATGTGCGTCATAAATCCAAATCCGGATATCGCCAGTAAAAGCACCGAAAGCCATAATGAACGCGAAAAAGAGAATGCTATAAGGCCCGCGGCGAATATCGAAGCGCACACAGGTATCATGCCGCCAAGGCCCACTATGCTCTTACGCGATGCCAGATATATCGTAGCCGCCAGCGCCCCGACGCCGATAGCGGCCATGAGAAGGCCGAAAGTCTCCGGCCCGCCGCCCAGGACGTCTTTGGCAAATACCGGCATAAGCACAATATACGAAGCCCCCATCAGGCTTATCACGGCCAGAAGCAGTATTATAAACCTGATCGGCTGAAAGCCGAATGTATATAAAAACCCTTCCCTCAACTCATCAAAGAGCCGTATCGGTGTCTTCTCGGACGCACGCCTTTTGATATCCATCGCAGCCAGAGATGCAATTACGGCCGTGAAGCTTACGGCATTCAGCAGAAAACAGATTCCTTCGCCCATAATCGCAATGATTACACCGGCAATCGACGGGCCGATAAGGCGCGCAACGTTAAACATCAAGGAATTAAGCGCTATCGCATTCGCCAGGCTCTCCTTCTTCTCGACCATCTCGACTATAAAAGCCTGGCGCGCCGGAATATCGAACGAGTTTATGAGCCCCAGGACTACGCCCAGCACAATTATGTGCCATACAGCTATCGTTCCTGTAAGCGTCAATACCGTAAGCACCACGGCCTGCAGCATTAAAAGCGACTGCGTCACTATCAAAATTTTGCGGCGGTCCACCCTGTCGGCCAACAGCCCTGCGAACGGGCTGAATATAAAAGTCGGTATCTGGCTGGAAAAACCGACTATGCCTAGGACGAGCGGCGAATTTGTCATGCGATAGACCAGCCAGCTCATCGCAACGGCCTCCATCCATGTCCCTACCAGCGATATACCCTGACCGATAAAAAAGAGCCGGAAATTCCTGTAACGCATAGCGCGGAAGATGGTCCTTAACATCCCGAGCCCTCCTTTATTATCCTGACTACCGCGTCCATATCTTTCGCGTCGAGATACGTGCTCGTCGATAAGGCCAGGGACCTTGCCGCAAGGCTCCTGCCGCCCTGCGCCCGCCTGTCCGGCACAATCCCTTTCAGGTAGCCAAAATCCGTTACCGCTTCGGAATAGATTACCGAGGCGCCGAGCCCGGCCCCCTGCAGAGCCGACAATACTTCGCCGCGCCTTTCGGCCTTTTCGAAAAGGATCGTTACGAAAGGATACGTCGCAAAATCTCCGGGAGATTCTCTCACAAGCCTAACCCCTTTCACACCCATAAGTTTCCCGAAAAAATAACCGGCTTTTTTTCTCTGGTCCCTGATAGCGTCTTCTATTCGATAAAATCCGGCATGTCCCACCGCCTGTCTGAAGGCCGAAACCTTGTTCACGGGAAAGCCGGCGTCGAAACGATCCTGGTTTGCCCTTACCCTATCGCCGGCCATGACCCAAAAAACATACGGAAGCCTGTAAACAAACCAGAATGCCTGCGGCCGATAGAATAACCAGTAACCGAAGAGTTCCGCTATCTTTACGCTTTCCGAAAACGCTTCCTTTTTAACGAGCCGGGCAATCGTATCGTCGAGCTTTGTCTCAAATTCCTTATTATTGGTTACCAGGGCGCCGCCCTCGTAAATAGTAAGCCCCTTCCCGCGCGCCAGGCTAAAGAAAGAAAAGTCGCCGGATGTCCCGGCATATCTACCTTGATGCCGCACCCCGAACGATTGAGCGCAATCTTCTATCAGAAACGCCCCGCATCGTGCCGCCGCCTCTTTTACAGCATTTAGTCTTACAGGCACGCCTCCGATATGCGCGGCCACTATTGCCAGGATCTCCTTATTACCGGCGCATATGCGCTCAAGCTCATCCGGCGCGAAATTAAAATCATCGCCTGTTACATCGCAGACCTCTATCTTCAGGCCGGAGCGCGCAATGGCCAGGGGTACGAGCGCGCATATATAAGAAGGTATCACCACCGTCTTCTTACCGGATATTTTTTTAAGTGTCTCCAGGATAAGATACAGGGCCGTGGTGCCGGAATTTACTATGCGGCAATAACCGGTTCGAAGATAATTTTTAATATCATCTTCGAGCGAACCGGCAGGCAAGGCGCCCGCAACTGCCGAGAGCAAATCTTTCGCGTAAAGCGGTATCCCCGCGGTCGGCGGGATCTCTTTGAATATTCCCATAAATTCGTTAAATCGGTTGTGCTAAATTCCTTTTTATTATAGAATAAAAATATACTTTTTACATAGAAAAATTTAAGATAAAAACTATGCCACTCGCGGTAAAGATATCCCGGTCGATAACCGGGATCGGCCAAAAAGACTGGGAGAGCGTCTACCCCGGCATCCCGGAAAGCTATGGTTATCTCAAAACCTGCGATGAGACCCTCCGCGGACAATTCGAATTCTATTACGTCTCTATTTATGACGAGGGCGGCATCGCCTTCTGTGCGCCCATCTTCGTAGCCAACTACCCTATCGAGACGACACTGGACGGCCCTTTAAAAAAGACGGCCGAGGCGATCAGGCGCGTCCTGCCTAAACTACTCACGTTCCGCGCGGTAATATGCGGCTCGCCGGCATGCGAGGGCCGCGTGGGCATAAAGGATACTGCCGGATGGGCCAGGATGCTCGATATCCTTGTGCGCGAGATGGACGGCATCGCCCGGACCGAAAACGCGTCGGTTTTGGGGTTCAAAGAATTTTCGGAAGATTACGATACCCCTTTCGCGCGCCTTAAGGATATCTTTTTTCGCAAGTTCCCGGCTTTTCCATCCGTCAGGATGGAATTGCCCTTTGGGACTTTTGATGAATATTTCCGGACATTGAGCAAAAAGACACAGATAGACCTTAAGCGAAAATTTAAGAAGACAGACGGCACCGTCGATATAAGGATGGCGGTGCTCCCCTCGCTGGGCGCCCTGCTCGACGAAGCCTACGGGTTGTACAGGGCCAATCTCGATAAAGCGGAGACGAGGTTCGAGGAGATGACCAGGGATTTTTTCCGCAGGATTCCGGAAAATATGCCGGGGGAATCCAGATATTTTGTCTGGCACATCGACGGCAGGCTCGCCGCCTTCAGCCAGACGCTCGTATCTAAAGACCTGCTGATAGCCGAATATATAGGATTCGATTACAGCGTGGCATACAAATACAACCTGTATTTCATAGTAATGAGGGACCAGCTGAAGTGGTGCATCGAAAACGGCATACGTAAATATGAGTCGGGCGCGCTAAATTACGACCCGAAGAGACGGCTGGGCTTCACGTTTGTGCCGCAATATATCTACGCAAGGCACAGGAACCGTTTTGTCAACGGACTTCTTGCCATAGTTACTGGAATATTGGACCCGCAAAAACACGATCCCGTCCTCAAATCTTTGCGGAAGAAGCCGTGACGCGCTGGAAAAAATCGGCCACTTTCCCGGCAACCGTCTCCCTCTCCTGGTCGGCGGTAACCACATGGTAGGAATCGTAAAGGAGTATCATCTCTTTTATCTTCGAGTTTACTTTGTCATAAATAAACTTCGAATTTTTGACACTCGCCACGTCGTCGTCTTTAGCCTGTATAAGTTGGACCGGGAAATCCATCGCCGGGAGCCTTCGCGTAACATGTTTAACCATGAGCTGCAGCTCGTATAACAGCGTAACAGGGAAGAATGGATAGCCATACTGTTCGGCGTCTTCGGTATCTTCAAACCGGGCCGTGCTATAATATTTGTGGATACGCTGCTGAATTATCTCGTTCTTTATCCCGTAAGGCGGCGATTCCTTAAAATACGCCAGGTGCCGGAGCGGCGTATACGCGAACGGGAAGAAGAGCTTGGAAAGCGGCGTGTTCCACCCGTCGTAAAAGAGCGTCGGCGCAAGACAGCTCACGCCCAGGACGCGGTCCCTGAATTCATCGGCCAGCATAAGGGCAAAGAGCGCGCCCATCGAAAGGCCGGAGATGAATATTGGCCCTTCGAAGTCCGCCATGGCGCCGTTTATAAATACCATACGCAGCGACGCATAGAACTCCTGCCAGGTCGTATTCTTCAACACCCATAATGACTCACCGTGATTTGCAAGCTTAGGACATATCACCGTGTAACCGCGTTTATTGAGGTAAGTGGCGAGATACTTCATTTCATTGGGAGTGCCGGTAAGACCATGGATGAGGATAACGGCACTGCCGTTATCTCCCGGGAAGAATAACCCCTTACCGTTATTCGAAGAATTTTTCGGCTTATGCTTCTTTAGATTATTTATGTCGAACGAAAAGATAACGGACATATTTTTAAGCCTACGCGGGATAAGATATCGGTAGTGATACGGTAAAAGTCGAGCCTTTACCCGGCCGGCTCTCCACGTCTATCCTGCCCTTATGCGATTCTGCGATCGATTTCGCTATGCTCAAACCCAGGCCAAAACCATTCTTGTTGATGCGGGGTTTATTTATCTGGTAGAACCTGTCGAATATATACGGAAGCTCGTCGTCCGGCATACCTATGCCGGTATCGCTTACGGTAATCCGCGCGCATTTTTCATCCTTGTGGGCCGACACTATTATCCGCCCCTTCCTGAGGGTGTATTTGACCGCGTTGTCGAGCAGGTTGGAGAATAATTTCTTAAGCTGGTCCTCGTCACCGTCCAGGATTATCTTATTGTGCAGAAACGAGGATAGGGCTATGTCTTTCCCCCCGGCGGATATCTTTGCGTTCCTTACCATCTCCTCCAATATATTCGTCACGTTGGTCTTCTTTATCTCGAGCGGCATCCGGGAATTGTCAAACTTCGCGAGGATGAGAAGGTCATCGATGATCGACGAGAAGTGATTCAGCTCTTCCAGGGCCTTATGCAGGATCGCATCAGACGCCTCTTTGGAATACGGTTTTCTTACTGCCTCCTCGAGCTCTCCTTTAAGCATAACCAGCGGCGCTTTAAGTTCGTAAGATATATCCTGTATAAAGCTTTGCTGAGACGAAAAAGACCTGTCGAGACGGTCTATCATATCGTTAAAGGTATCGGCGAGCCTCTTCACCTCATCTTTCGTATCGGGGATGTGTATCTTAAGTTTCAGGTTTTCCGCCGTAATCTGCTTTAGGGTATCTATCATGCTATTGACCGGTTTCAGCGTCAAGCCGGCCAAAAGGACACCGGGGATCCCGGCAAGAAAGATCGTAAGAGGCAGGAGAAGGATGAGGACAAGGATGAGGTTGTGCAGCGCCAGCGATATGAGATAGGCCGGCGCGGCCACCTGGACTACATACCTGACCTTCCCGTCCTCGATAACGGGCTTGGTATAAACTTTGAATCTGGTCTTCTTCCCTTCGGAAGAGACGCCCTTCAGCGTATCGAAACTATCTTCGCCGTCCAGGACATCCTCGAAGTCAGACTTATCGATGGACGATATGAAAGGCATTGACTTGGTCGCCACCAGTCTCTCGCCGCCTGGATTGAGTATCTGGACGTATAGCTTCATAAGCTCCGGGTCTTTGCGCTTCTCCTCCACCCACCCGCGGGCGATATCGAGGAAAGAATTCGTATCCGTCCTGGTTTCGGCGGAATGCAGATAGGTATGTACGGCATCGACCACGCCTTCCGCGCGCGAACTCAAAAGATCCTCAAGGTTTCCCACAAGGATCTTATCAAAGCTTCCGTAGAGCACTCCGGAAAAAGCGAAGAGCGTTATCGTAAGCAGGAGCATGTACCACAAAAGCATCTTGAATCGTATCGATCTTATGAACATATTTTTTCTTTCAGCTCACCGATATCAGCACTATACCGCCCATCACTAAAAGCGTGCCCGTAACCTTCATCCTGTCTACCTTTTCGCCCAGGAAGATATGCGCCGCGGAAAGTATAAAGATGTATTGGATGCTGCCGATGGGAAATACGAAGCTTAAATCTGCCTGGGCCAGGGCCATTATCCATGTGGCAACACACAAAACTTGAAAGGCCAAACCAAGCCATATATAGCTTTTCGAAAGGACGGTCTTCAAATAACTGATGTGCCCGGATACTCCCCGCATCTTTCCCGCTTCTACCGCGTTGGTGCTCTTTTTGAAGAATATCTGGCCGGTAACATTCAGGGCTTCCGATAACAGGATAAGCAGTATTACCCTAATCACTGTGGACATACTGCACCGTCTCCTTTTTGCCCTTCGGCAAGCTCAGGATTTTTGCTCTGCGACGTGAAATATATCCCCAGAACTATCATGGCTATACCCAGCCATCTGATAGGACTGACATGCTCGTGCAGGAAAATTACCGCTATGATAGGGACAAAAGCATAAGCAACCGAACCCACCGGCATCGCTATGCTGAGGTCTATGCGGTAGATTATCACCAGCCATAAGACAAAATTCACTATGTATACAAGTATGCCCAGCCATACGAGCCAGGACGAGAGGCTGGCAAACCCGAACTCTATTATATTGTTTAAACCTATTACGCTGATCCCTGTATCAGCCAGCCCTTTTTTCAGAAACAGCTGGGCTATGCTGTCCATGGCGTCGTTTAATACTATCAGGGCGAACACCTTTAGCGTCAGATGTCCTTTTTTCACGGAGACTCCTTGCTATTTTTTTCAGGTCCGGATCGAAATTCTCAAATTTTAAAAATTTGCACATCGTCCTGAATAGCGGATTGATCACGCGGTTCCTGTGTTTAGCATAAATATGAAGCGGCGTAAAATCGAACCCGAGGCGTTTCTTAGGCTCGTATCCGCTAAAACCTATCTCATACTTTTTTATATTGTTATCGATGCACCATTTCATAACGTCCCGGTGTTTCACGAAGAAGAGATGAAGATCGTGCGCCACCGCATAGTCGAGGCCAAGGTAATAATCGACCATCAGGTCATTCGCCACAAGAGCCAGAAGAAAAGCGACGAGCTTGCCGTCTACCCGCCATAAGAAGAACTTCGTCTCGCGCGGCATGTGCCTTGGTATGTTTTTGAAAAATTCGATCGGCACTACTTCGAAGCCCACTTCATGCTTATTGACCATCTGCAGGTAAAGGCCGTAAACCTCTTCCAGGGTCTTCTCATCAAGACTATCGACGATCTCCATCTTTATATTCGCGCTCGCTTCCGCTTTTTTGAATTTTCTTCTCAGGTCGTATCTTGAAGCACTGCTCAATTTCATCAGATATTTGTCGAAACTGTCGAAGTCGAGATCCATCTCCGCGTAAGGCAGGCTGTCCACTTTAAAAAACTTCTTTGCGAGGAGCGGCTTCAGGGTATCGTTGTATCCGTGCGAGAAGTCTTTAAAAGCCAGGACCGAAGCCTTCTCATGTTTAGCTATCTCTTCCATCTTGTGCAGCAACACTTCGATGATCTCCTCTTCCCGGGCGGCCATACCTATATGGCCCTGCCCCATAGGGACTCCGCAGACAAAAGCCCGCACGCTTAAAAAGTTGGGGAAGGCGCGCTTCACAAGGTTCATCATGCGCTTTGTCGCGCCGGTCATACTCGTATCGAGGGAAAAATCTACCGAGAAGCAGGGCGCGGCGCCGACAAGATCTTCGCCGTCGTAGACCGTTACGTAATAGAGGGAAAATTGTTCGAAGTTACTATCGTCCATCACCCTGAAAAAGTCGTACCCTTCGATGGTGGCGGGAAATATATCTTCCCAGGCGGCCCTGGGAACATCTTCGATCTTTTTTGTTACTCTTGTCGTTAAGTTCATAGGTTATATTATACTAGTAAAACAAGCTTTTCGTAAAGCTAATTGTGGAGAAAATTTGGAGGTTTAAACCTCCCCTACGTTCTCGTTGAGATACTTCTTTACGCGTCTTAAGCTCGCCACAGAGCCACATCACATTAGACTGATACGAAAAATTTTACCCATAAACCAGAAAGCCGCTGCTGTAAGGCGGTGGAGCTTCACTGCCGCCGCCTTGAAAATTCTTCCTTCAGTATGGCAATGACCGCTTCGTCCGTAGTCTGTTCGAAATTGACGTAGAATTCCCCGACTGCGCCGAAGAATGGAGGGACCCGCAGACAGACGACTTCGTCGCAAGAACCTGCTATCCTGTTGACGGCTTCGGCTGAAGCAACCGGGATACCGGCGATAAGCCTGGCCGGGGCCTCTTCTCTTACCGCCCAAAGCGAAGCCTGCATCGTAGCGCCTGTGGCCAGCCCGTCATCTACAATAATAACCGTCTTATCATTAAGGATTGTCTTAGGTAATGCTTTGCGGAATATCCCTGACCTGCGCCTTATCTCCGACAATTGACGTCCTGCCTCTGCTTTTATATATGTCTCGTCGGCTCCGGTCTGCGCGGCTATATTCTTATCCAGAAAGATCCTGTTAGTTTCGCTTATCGCACCTATGGCAAGTTCGGAATTGCGGGGAGCGCCAAGTTTCCGGGAGAGCGCTATGTCAAGATCCGATTCCAGGATAGCGGCTACCTCTTTACCGATAACGACTCCGCCGCGCGGGATCCCGAGGACAACCACCGCAGAACCGCCGCCCAGGTGCCGCAGCGCGTTCCCTAATAGCCTGCCCGCTTCTTCACGGCCGCGGAAGGCCGCGCTACTATCCGACAGGATCGTTATCTTTCCCATGGGGCTATTTCACCGGATCAATTCTTATCGATATTCTTAAGCCAGTCGGCGGTTGCGGTAAAGAATGTCTGCTTATTTCCCGGCCTCTTGAACGGCCTGTCGAACATCGAAAAATAATCCGAAAGATGATTAAAGATGCTCTTTTTGTGCGCGGGACTCGCAGCGGCAGAAGCGCCGGATTGATCGCTATCTGCGGCAAATAGCGGCGCCGAAACCGCCAATATAACTATCGATATTAAGATAGGCATCATTTTTTTCATTATCCACCTCCATTGGGATTTTGGATTTTATTTGTCCTTAATATATATAGCACAAAATATCGCCCTTGACAATCGGCGCATTTTTAATTATTGTAATATCTTATGCACGCTTTAACACTCCTGATTACAAGTCTCCTTATATTCGCGCTCGCGTATCGCTACTATTCGAAGTTCATAGTCGCCAGGATACTGGTACTAAACGACAAAACCCCGACCCCGGCCCATACGTTCAGGGACGGACGCGACTATCACCCCACAAATAAATACGTCTTATTCGGGCACCACTTCGCCGCCATATCGGGCGCAGGGCCCCTGGTCGGCCCCGTCCTCGCCGCGCAGTTCGGTTTCTTGCCGGGATTTTTATGGATCCTTATCGGCACCGTCCTCGGCGGAGCCGTTCACGATACGGTAATACTCTTCGCTTCCGTCCGGACGAAAGGACTGTCGCTTACAAGGCTGGCGCGGAAGAATGTAAGCAAGACCGCGGGACTCACGACGGGCTTCGCCGTCTTATTCATCATAATCACCGCCCTGGCAGGACTTGCGCTCGTCGTCGTAAATGCTTTGAGCGAAAGTTCCTGGGCCACCTTTACGATCGTAATGACCGTACCCGCCGCCCTCATCGTGGCGCTCTATATGTATAAATTACGTCCGGGCAAAATAGTAGAAGCGTCTTTGATCGGTGTGGCGATAGTGCTAGCCGGCGTCGTGGCCGGTGAGCCTTTATCGAAGACGGCCTTCGGGCAGTACTTCCTATTGTCTAAATCCGCGCTGTCGATAATCCTTCCTATCTACGGCTTCATCGCCTCGACGCTGCCGGTGTGGCTGCTCCTGTGTCCCAGGGACTACTTAAGTTCCTATATGAAATTGGGGACGATAGCGCTTTTGGCAATAGGTATATTCCTGGTCAACCCCGTCTTGCGCATGCCGGCCGTCACCTCATTTATACACGGCGGCGGACCGATAATCCCGGGAAAGGTCTGGCCCTTCGTCTGTATAACGATCGCCTGCGGCGCCATAAGCGGCTTCCATTCGCTCGTCGCTTCCGGCACCACGCCCAAGATGATAAACAAAGAGTCCGACATCCGCATGATAGGCTTCGGCGCAATGCTTATAGAATCGCTCGTATCGATAATGGCGCTCATAGCAGCCACCGTCCTGCTGCCCGGAGATTACTTCGCAATAAATATCCCGGCCGACCTTTTTCAAAAGCTCGGGCTCCAGACGAACCAACTTGCGTCTATAGAACAGATGACCGGCGAAGCGCTGTCCGGCAGGGCCGGAGGCGCCGTATCGCTTGCCGCCGGGATGTCGCTCATCCTCTCCTCCATCCCGGGTATGAAAGGCCTTATGGGCTACTGGTACCATTTCGCAATAATGTTCGAGGCGCTCTTCATACTCACGACGGTAGATACCGGGACGAGGGTAGCGCGGTACATCTTCCAGGAACTGCTCATGCACGTAAATCCGCGGATAGGAAGGAGTAAAAAACTGCCGGTCATTATAATAACCGGGGCTATAATCAGCTGCCTCTGGGGATACCTCGTCTACAACGGCGAGGTTTCGACTATCTGGCCGATGTTCGGGGTGGCAAACCAGCTGCTTGCAACAGTCGCCCTTCTCATCGGAACGGTTTACATACTCAAACATACCGGCAAATGGTACTACGGCCTCGTCACGTTTATGCCGGCCGTCTTCATGTTCGCCACCACCATCACAGCCGGCATAATGAACATAACCGGCAACTATCTGCCGAAACACACGTTCCAGGGGAACCTAAACGCATGGCTCTGCCTTATAATGATAGTCCTGGTAATAGTGATAACAGCCGAATCGCTTAAGAAGATATATAGCATAAGGAAACAAATACGATGAAAGAAGGCGCGGAATGAAGATACGTATCCTGGGAACGAACGGCTGGTTCGACACCGCGATCGCCAATACAGTATGCATACTCATTGAGACAAATGAATGTTACATAATACTCGATGCCGGCGGCGGATTCCATAAGGCAAGAGAGTATATAAAGGCGGACCGGCCGGTCTATCTATTCATAAGCCATCTGCACCTCGATCATATAATCGGACTTCACACCCTTCCGCTATTCAAGGTACCTCAGGGAATAGATATCTATCTGCCCGGAGGCATGGCGGCGCCGCTAAAGACTTTCCTGGATAAGCCCTACACTTCGTCTGTCGATACACTCGCCTCTCCGGTAAGGATACACGAGATAGATACCGAGAAGCCGCCCAGACTCGCGGTCGATTTTGGACAACTTTGCCACTGGACCCTCTGTTACGGGTACCGGTTTAACCTGGAAGGCAGGATAATCTCTTATTGTACGGATACGGGTATCTGCGACGAACTACGCATTCTCGCAAAAGACTGCGACCTCCTTATAACAGAATGCTCGTTCAAGCCCGGAGAGGATGTCAGCAAAACCCTCCATCTTAATCCGGAAGCGGCGGCAGAGATCGCTAAAGAGTGCGGGGTAAAAAAACTCGGCCTCATCCATTTCGATGCGGGACGTTATCCCGCCTTAAAAGACAGGGCCCTGGCCGAGAAGACAGCTGTAAAGATATTTCCGAATACTTTCGCGGCGTTCGACGGGCAGGAAGTCAAACTGTAGAAAAGCAGCAGCGGGTAGTGAGCGCTTATTACTTTTTAAGGAATGCGAGCAGATGTTCTATTATGGTAATTGGATCGGGCGGGCATCCCGGTATGTGCGCCGATACCGGTATTATATTTTTAACACCGCCTGCGACATAGTAAGCGCTCCTGAATAACCCTCCGCCTAAGGCACAATCACCAAGCGTTATTACATATTTCGGCTCCGGTATTGCGTCGTAAGTCTTTTTGAGCGCAAGCGCCATATTTTTGGAGACCGGCCCCGTAACTAAAAGAGCGTCCGCGTGCCTGGGTGAGGCGACAAAATCGACGCCAAACCTCTGAATGTCATACACCGGGTTCGTCGCTGCGATGATCTCGGACTCGCAACCGCCGCAGGAACCGGTATCGAGGGCGCGGATATGAAAGGACCTGCCGAATTGCTTACAGACCAGCTCTTTAAACTCGCTCCCAAGCGCCTCCAAATCCGCCGGCTTTTGGCGCATCGCATCCGGTAAGGATCTTGTCACGACGCCTTTGGATAACCTGTTCTTTATTATCCTGAATATGCTCATAGATCATTCCCTGAATAAGATAGATCGAAGCTCTTATTGCATAACGGAAAATCGGGTATTATGTTGCCCAGGACGGCAAACGAAAGCGCTTCCCAGTTATGGAAAGACGGGTCGACGATCTTGCATCTTTCGATAAGACCCCCATCATCGATTTCGACCCAATAGAGTGTCGCGCCGCGCCAGCCTTCCGAGTATCCGAGGGCGGCGCCGGACTTAAACGGAGGTATCGAACCTGCGCATGCCGCTTTTGAGGAAAGCTCATCCCAGTCGATAAGCTGCGCTATGATCCTGGCAGATTCTTCAAATTCCGCTATCCGGAGATTGAGCCTCGCAAGAACGTCGCCGGCCGACTCCTTTGCCGCGTTAAACCGGATCCTGTTATATATACCTGCAGGAAAATCCTTACGTATATCCATCGATATGCCGCTCGCCCTGGCCGCGGGGCCGACTACGCCCAGGTCCTCGGCCGTCCGCTTCTTTAATATACCCGTTCCGTCAACCCTATCCATGAACGAAACGCTGTTATAGAGCATCGCTTTTAACTTAGCGAAATCTTTCGAAATAATGTCAAGGGATCCGCGAAGGTTTGCCGCATCTCCGCTCGTCAAGTTTTTGCATACACCGCCTATCCTGTTCATGCCCTTAAGATACCTGCTGCCGGTAAGGGCCCGGTTCATGGCAAGCATAGACTCTTTTATCACGGATGCATATGCAGACGGAAAGCTAAAACCCACATCTACAGCCATACCGCCTATATCCGCCGCATGATTATACATCCTCTCCAGTTCCAGCATTATTGCCCTGGCGGCCGCGGCATCCTCCGGGATGTTTATCCCGCAAATCTTCTCGACGGCGCGGCAGAACGCAAGACTATGGCCGAAACAAGAATCACCGCTCACGCATTCGGCGATCTTCACGGCCTCGGAGACGCATATCCCTTCCAGCAGTTTTTCGATGCCCCTGTGGGTGAAGCCGAGCCGCTCCTCCATGTTTATGATCGGCTCGCCGGCAGCGCTGAACCGGAAATGGCCGGGACCGATGATGCCCGCGTGGACGGGCCCGACGGGCACTTCGAATATCCCTTCGCCCTCTATCCTGTTGAATTTGTATTCACCGGACGGCGGCTTACCCGCTCGAGCGGCGGAAAAGTCTTTCCTTAAAGGATACGCCCCTTCCGGCCATACCTCGTCGTGAAGCTTGAGCCTGCGGCTATCGGGATTCCCATCCGGGGTTATACCGAACATCTCTTTTATCTCGCGCTCGAAGAGGCTCGCCGAATAGATATCTTTCGACAGGCTGTCGAAGCGCGGGTTATCGCCGCCGATATCGGCGCAGACTATTACCCATCTCCTGTATTTGGCCGACATGAAGACACATTTCAGCGTAAATACTCCTCTTGACTTTCTTTCATCGGAAGCGAAGAAAGCCATCACCGGCGATTTCAGCGTCCTGTGCAGTTCAAGGCAGGTCTCCTTAAAGTTTTCCAAAGCTACCTTTATGCGGACCTCGTCGCCGTATAATTCCGTCATCACGCCGGCCGGCATATTCCGCTTCTCCAGGATATCTTTAAAGATAAGCTTGGGATCCATGTCATGCGCCCTTCAGTATCTCTGTCGCCGAAACTATGGCACCGTTAAGTAACGACGGCACCTTAAGGCCCATCACGCATATCAATACTAAGAGAAATATAAATACTATCTTCCCGCTAAGAGGTTCGCCCGAGACCGTCATCTTTTCCGGGGGCCGGCCGAATATGATCTTGCTCAGATGGAATATGATCCCGCCGAAGATAACGGGAATAAATAAGAGCAGCAGCGCCGACGTAAAATACGCGCCTTTGGTAAAAGCGGATATGATTATTATGATTTCGCTTAAAAATATGGAAAAAGGCGGCGAGCCCACAAGCGCAAAGCCCGCTATGATAACGACCGTGCCTATAAACGGCATCGTCTTTATTACGCCCCTTATCATATTCATATTATTCGTCTTATATTTCTTCACTATCTTTCCGGCGCCGAAGAAAATGATCGATTTCGTCATCGCGTGATTAAATACGTGGAGGAGCGCGCCGTAAATCCCCATGACGCCGCCGATCCCGAGCCCTATGCAGACTATCCCTATGTGCTCTATGCTGCTGTATGCGAAGAGCCTCTTCAGGTCCTTCTGCGCCAGTATAAAACCCGCCGACACCACAAGCGACAGGCAGCCGAAGAATATCAAAAGATTCGAAACATACGCGGAGCCCGCGCACCTGTTCACTATCACGGCAAACCTCAGGACCGCGTAGATCGCCGTCTTGAGCAATACTCCCGAAAGGAGCGCGCTTATCGGCGAGAGCGCCTGGCTGTGCGCATCGGGCAGCCATGTATGCATCGGCACGAGCCCGGCCTTCGTTCCGTAACCCACCAGTATGAAGAGGAACGCCGTCTTTATCAGCCGGGGGTCGAGCCGGGACGCAACGGAGAGCATGCCGGTCCAATCAAGGGTCCGGACACCGCCATGCATGGCAATGGCATAGTAAAATAGTATCGTACCGAAAAGCGCCAGCGTTATACCGACCGAGCAGATTATGATATATTTCCATGCGGCCTCGACAGAAGGCTTATCGTTATGAAAACCTACGAGGAACGCGGAGACTAGCGTCGTCATCTCTATGGCAACCCAGACAAGCCCCATGTTGTTCAGGACCACTACCAGGAACATCGAAAGCGCAAAGAGATTGAATAGCGCGTAATAGGTCTTGAGCTTCCTTAAAGATATCGTGCCGGCGGCGAAATCGAGCGCCATGTAATCTATGGAATATAATGATGCCGCAAGGTCGACGACCGAAATGGTAAGAAGAAAGAAGGCGCTCAGGGCGTCTATATAAAGAAAGCTGCCTATGGCGATGACCGATTTGGCGGTTACGACAGAATAGGTTATTTTGAGGCTTATAAGCGCCGCCGCGAGATGGCCCGAAAAATTTATAACGCCCAGGCCTTTTGCATTATTGACAAAAGGCGCGATCGCGGCAAGCGCCAAAATTATACCCAGTATAACCAGTATCTCCATATCCGGCCTTCTCTACCCTTTCAACTCCCTCATCTTATTGACGTCTATATGAGTAAATACCTTGTTGATTTTGTAAACGAACATCCCCAGTATGATAACGCATACAAATACGTCGAAGAATATCGCGATCTCTACGAAGAACGGCATACCCCCCGAAACGGACGACGCCACCAGAAACAGGCCGTTCTCCATTACAAGGAGCCCCACTATCTGCGAGACCGCTTTCATCCTTGAGACCATCATGAATAATCCTATAAGGGTGACCGAAAGAGATATGATAACCGCCTCTCCCTGCGCGCGGTCCGCCAGCGGCATGCGGCCGGTGAAAAGATACGAAATATACGTAAGAAGGATCGCTATAAATATGGAGACGGTGGGGTTTACGAACAATCCCGCAGTCCCTTCCGTCCGTATCCTCTTCACCATCCTCGACAATATATAAGGTATGGCTATGACCTTTACCGACAAAAGGAGGAACGCGATTATATAGATTTCGGCATCCCCCGCCCTGACGGCCATATAAAGCGTCGCGAGGAAAAGGAAGAACGATTGCGCGCGAAACGCGCCTATTATGGCATCCAGCCTTTTGGCGGCTACAAGCGCAAATGCCATAAAGAGAATGCCTGTCAGGAATAATTGCATTATATCCATGCTATAACCCCACCGCCGAGATAACAAGCGCCGCCATCGCCAGGACGAACGCAAAGCTTAAGAAATCGACGGCCCTGAAGAGCCGCATCTTTGCCACCGAGACCTCGATGAGCGCCGCCATAACGGATATTATCAATACCTTTACCGCCAGCCCCCATACGGGAAAGACCACGTTTGCCAGGATGACGAAAAAGACCATCTGCTTAATCTGCGATGCAAGCTCGATAAGCGCAAGGGACCTGCCCGAATATTCCAGCACCATCGCCTCATGTATCATCGTAAGTTCAAGGTGCGTCTCCTGGTTATCGACGGGCACTCTCGAAGTCTCCGCCAGCACCGCCATAATAAGCGAAACGCCCGCCACAATGGAAGAAAACCGGATCGAGTGGTGGCTGTATATAACGGCAGGATTTGTGGAAGCGAAATTGGCGCAGACGGCGAATATCGCAGTAAGTATTACGGGTTCGACGAGGCTCGATATAAACATCTCCCGCGATGAACCCATCCCCCCGAATGCACTTGCCGTATCGAGGCCCGCGAGCGCCAGGAAGAAACGGCCGAGCGCCATCAGGAATATTATCGCAAGAAGCTCCCCCATATAATTGAACGGGTTTGCCGCGCCGGATACGGGCAGAAGGAAGAGCGCCAGCGCGCAGGATGTAAAGACGACATACGGCGTAATGGTAAATATCCAGGACCTGTTTTCGGATACGACTTCCGCCTTGCCGAATAATTTGGCCAGATTGTAATACGGCTGGAGTATGCCGGGCCCGCGGCGCATCCTTATATTATTCTTTATCTTACTGATAATACCGCTTACAAGAGGCGCCGCCAGTATAAGCAGAATAACCTGGGCTGTTATAATTAAGAATTTCATAATTTTAAAACCTGCTCATGAAAATTATAAGCGCAATCATGGTTATGAATATATAGGCTATATATAGATGGATACTGCCGGACTGCATCCGTTTCAGGGTGTCGGATATCTTAAAGACGGCGCGCAGGATAGGTTCATATATATATTCCTTGAAGAGGAGCGTCGTATAGACCTCATACTTAAAAGACTTCACATGATAGAACGATTCGCGGATCTTTTCCGTCTTACGGTACGGCTTAAGGAAGAAGTTGAACGCTATCCTGAAAGGCTTGGAAAACGCGGTGGCCGTATATTCCGTCCTGGAATCGAGCTTGTAATAACCGCAGTCCCACGTCCTGTTTACCGCGCGCCGCGGCGCGCCCGCTAAAAGATATACGGTTAAGACCGTTATCCCGGCGATCGCCAGAAGGGCGAGCGCGATCAAAGACGGCGAAAGATATGCGCCGGAAGAAACCGGGGGCATAATAATAAAACCGTTAAAGGTAAATGCGATCTGCGACGTATCGATTGCCAAAATACTCCCGGAGACGCAGACTAAAACCTTTAATATGAACGGCGCCGCAAGCCCGAAGACCACCGCAAGTATGGCAAGAAAAATCATCGCGAGCTTCATGGAAAACGGGGACTCTTTTGCCTCATGCGCGCTCTGGGACCTCGGCATGGCGAGAAACGTTATGCCGAACGCCTTGACAAAACACGCCGCCGCGAGCCCGCTCGTCAAGGCCAGGACGCCTGCCAATAGCCCCATGAATATTTTTATCCCGGCCGCGCCGCTTATTACACCGGTGAAAAATGCCTGGAACGTCAGCCACTCGCTCACGAAGCCGTTTAAGGGCGGCAGGGCCGATATGGCCATCGCCCCGATCAGGAATGAAACAGCCGTAACCGGCATCGTTTTGATGAGCCCGCCCATCCGCTCCATATTGCGCCTGCCGGTAGCCTTGTAGACGCTCCCCGCCGAGAGGAAGAGCAGCCCTTTGAATATCGAGTGGTTAATAAGGTGGTATAGTCCTGCCGCCATGGCTAATACGGCGGCGGCGGGCATCTGCAGTTTAAGGAACAAAACCGAAGCTCCGACGCCTAAAAGTATTATGCCGATATTCTCGACGCTATGGTAAGCGAGCAGTTTCTTTATGTCGTGTTCCATGAGGGCATATATGACGCCGACCAGACACGAGATGGCGGCTATTACAAGGACGGTACCGCCCCACCACGCTGCCTGGACACCGATTATCATTACCGTAAATCTTATGAAAGCGTATATAGCCGTCTTTATCATGACACCCGACATGATGCTGGATATGTGGCTGGGCGCCTGCGGATGCGCATACGGCAGCCAAACATGCAGGGGTACTATACCGGCCTTGGTCCCGAAACCGCCAAGGAATAACAGGAAGGCGAGGTTTTTCGCTCCGGGCGACATCGCCGGGCACGCGGCTTTCATCGCCGCGAAGTCGAACGAATGCGAGTAACCGAATATGATCAGGATGGCCGCAATGATAAAAGCCGTCCCTATATGCGTCATGACGATGTATATCGTGCCGGCCTGGATAGAACGGTCGTGTTCACTGTCGAATATAACGAGAAAATACGACGCCAGCGACATCAGTTCCCATACGATTATAAACGAGAAGGCGTTCTTTACGGTAACTACCAGAGACATCGAAAGGACGAACAAGGCAAGGATCGCCCATCCCAGGACTATCCTCCGGCGCGTATATTGATTCTTCAGGTACCCGATCGAATAGACGGCCGAGGGCAGCGACACTACGGCTATTACGGCCAGAAAGAAGACCGATAAAGGATCGAACGATAATGTGAAGATGCTGTTGATAAGATATCCCATTTAACAATCTGGTTTTGCTACGGGATAGGAGGGCTTAAGCGGTAAAACGATAAGCGGTAAGACATTTCGCGAGTCTCTCTATCTTAGCTACGCCATTCAAATTCTACTTTGCTCTTATATGCCCAAACACTGGCAGAGCTTCGTAGAAATTCCTGCAAAGCCATATCTTAAGTAAAACTGCTGAATGGCGTAGCAGAAGTTGTAATTAATTATAAGCTGAATCCTGCCGGTATGTCAAATATTTTACTCTACTTCTTGGAATCGTACTTATCGAGCACTTTTTTTATATCGTAGAGAAGCTCTTCGGAATCGAAAGGTTTGCTTATAAAATAAGTAACGCCGCTCTTCAGGCTCTTCGCCACGACATCCTGGCCCATCAGCGCAGTCACCATTATAACGGGGATATCCTTCGTCTTATCATTCTCTTTCAGATGTTTCACTACTTCGAAACCGCTCTTCCCGGGGAGCAGTATGTCCATAAGTATAAGGTCGGGTATATCGTCTTCCGCCTTCTTGAGACAATCCTCCCCATTAACGGCGGTAACTACCACATAGCCATTCGACACCAGCCTGGCCCGGATTATCTCCAGCATATACGGCTCGTCGTCGACCACTAGAATCTTCTTGGCCATTTTGCACTCCTTCGTTTTTGGTACTTGCCGCTATAACCTAAAGAGCTTCCATGCCGCGGCGGCAAATCTCCCTGGCGTAATCCGTCCACAACCCCTGCCCCCAGTAACGGAAATCGCTCGATTGGGATAAGAGAAGATACAGGAGAGCCTTCCGGTAGCCAGGATCCTCCGTATCCGCGCTTTTGCTGCCGGCCCTTCTGCGGCGCACGGGGTCGATACTGAGCTCTGTCGAAGTATCGAACTTGCGATGGAACATGACGCTTAATTTATTGATGGGGCCCAGGATATCCTCGTATCCCTTTACCCAGTTTTTATCATTGGTCCATGAGCCTTTGTCGAGATTGTAGTTCGGGTCTCTTCCATGTATGGCTTCGATGGCGCGATCGCACGCGCCGGGTGAATATTCGGTTACGAATTCCCATATCCTGTGCTGGGATACAGGCTGGACCGGCGTAAAAAACCGCTCGTCGGCGCCGGAGAGTTTCAGAAATTCGAGATACTCGGAGCCGTTCATCCCGACGGTGCCCACTATACCTATCTCACGAAAAGCCTGTTTGTATGCCGGCGGGAATTCGTTCATCATCACGCCGCCGTTCTCGCCGTCCCCTATCTGCAGGACATAGGGCGGCATCCGCCTGCCCTGGAGATCCTCGCGGAGACGGGATTTTGCCTCATAGTACGGCTGCATCTGGGCGACGAGCTTGGTGTCCGACCCCTGGGTCTTGACCAGGACCGTTATCTCTTCTGTCTTGCCGAGAGAATTTTTGGCAACAAGCTTATGCGGGAAATGCGGCCTGTGTATCGGTTTCCCATCCAGGTTCTCTATCGTGTGCTCCTGCACCATCAGCCATTCGTAACCGCACTCTTTAAGCGCCTTAACATATTCGTAACATACGTCCGGATGTATCGGCAGGTGCATCTCGGGAGCGGAAAAACCTTTCACGCGGTCGAGCGCGTCGTAACCGAATATCGACGCAAAATGTTTACGCCAGGCGAGCATATGCAGTTTTATGTCGGGCACGGGCGTTGACGTCACAACGGCATGCGACCACATCGTCCCCAGCCATTCGCAATACCGGTAATATTTCTTATCGCAGGTGATCAGGCTTAAGCTATCGAGCGCTTTGCCGCCGTCGATCTGCCTTAAACCCCACAGTAGATTACCGGAGTAGTCCAGCATCACGCGCGGATTATGGCCCTGCCCGGCGAGCTCCCTTAAGAATTCGGACATGCGCGCATAGCACCACAAAAATACGGTCGCATTATGATTGTCGCCTATATTCTGGTGCTCCAGCATATACTGTAGGTTCGAGATAAGATGGGCACCCCTTAGATCATCTGTCGATGCGGGGATAGTGGGCTGGTGCATATGGAGGGCTATGCCGAAACCGGAATTTACCCTCTCGAAATCTATATTCGAAACCGGCGCGTATACTTCTTTTTTGCGCCGCGCGCCTTTTAACGCAAGCCGCTCCTCCCCGCCGCTTATGTTGGGGAGCCCGTCGACAAGTTCCCGCGGTCTTTCTTTAATGGTCGGCATAAGATGCCTCCGGTAAGTAATATACGGCACAGTCCATATCGCGGAATATATTATCCCGGCTCTCCACCTCTTCCAGCCACTCCTCATCTATGGAATTGCCGAGTATGTCGTTATATAGTTTCGTAAACCTGTTTATGTGCACACAGGTCCTTTTATTGGCATACGGCACCATCGTGCCGGTCTTTATTATAAAGGCCCAGTCGCTCGATTCCGCAAGCACCAGTTCTCTGGCGGCCTGGTTCAACGCACGGGTCCGGAGCTTGTTTAATTCGGGGTTCTTTATATTCGCTTCGAACTTTTGCGCCAGCTCCACCATCCTATCCTCCGCCGCGTGCAAGTGCTTATATATCCAATCCGTCCCGCCGCTGAGCCACTGTTCGCTGTAACCCTTCCACCCCCAGCTCGAGCCGGACGGCAGCGCGACCTGGTTCGTCGGATATTCTTCGAGATATTCGCCGGGCGTCGCCATCTTTACCGTCTTCTGGTCGTAGGCCATCTTCCTTGCCAGGAAATCTATCCACATCGGCCCCTCGAACCACCAGTGGCCGAAGAGCTCGGCATCGTACGGCGCAATGATGATAGGTTTCCTGTCCATATGGTGGGAGAGATGCTCTATCTGCTTCTCCCTATTGAACATAAAGTTACCGGCGTGCATGGCCGCTTTTTCGCGCGCCCAGTCTGGAACATACGGTTCCTTATGTTCGGTCTTGCCGGTTATACGCCAATACTTCATGCCGGTATTTATCCTCAACCCGTTAGGGTGTATGTACGGTTTTATATACTCGTGATCGAGCTCATAGCCTATGTCCTTGTAATATTCCCTGTAATCTACGTCGCCGGGATAACCTTCTTTCGAGCTCCAAACCTGTTTAGACGATTCCCAGTCGCGGCCGAACGCCGCTACCCCGGACGGGCAATAGAGCGGCGCATATACGCCGTATTTCGGCGCGGGATCCGCGTTCATTATACCGTGTGAATCTACGAAGAAATACCTGACGCCCGCGTCTTTCAGGATCTTGTCGACGCCCGGATAATAGCCGCATTCGGGGAGCCAGAAACCTTTGGGCGTGCGCCCGAATGTCTTCTTGTAGTGATCGACGCCGATGTTGATCTGCGCCCTGGCCGCCTGTTCATTTACACCGAGGATGGGCAGGAAACCGTGCGTCGCGCACGAACCGATGACCTCGACATATCCCATGTCCTGGAATTTCTTAAAAGCGCGCACGAGATCCCGCTTGTATTTGTCGACGAAAGTCTCTCTCGCTTCGAGGAATTTCCTGTGATACATGAGCGCGAGCCCGTGGAAGCGCGCGTCATAACCGGTCCTCTCCATCTCTTTTTTCGCCAGGTCTATGAGCCTGTCGATGTGACGGATATAGCGGTTCTGTAAAAACGGGTCCTTTAACATCGAGACAAGGGGAGGCGTCAGGGACATTGTTATGCGGAATTCCACGCCGTCGGCTATAAGTTTCTCGAAGACATTTATGAGCGGGATGTATGTTTCGGTAATAGCTTCGTAGAGCCAGTTCTCCTCGAGGAAATACTCTTCTTCGGGATGGCGGACAAACGGAAGGTGTGTATGCAGGACAAGGCTTAAATATCCTTTATACATATCGTGTCTTTTCGCGCTCCGCGGCTGTAATAATCTCACGCTTTTCCGCATCATCAGCGGAGATCGCGGTAAAACCCAGCGGTATCTTCCCATCGGGCAGGGCGAGCCTCATATCGAATGTCCCGTCGGGGCGCAATTCTATTTTTTTATCGCCCCAGAAGACTTTTGCATCCGGCTCCGTCCGGCCGTAAACTATGAGTTCAGTGCCGATCTCGAAAAAAAACTTTCTTGCCGGGGATTGTTCGCTGGCGCCCGGGAAGGCCTCGCTCGCGCCGCCGTATTCGGAAGCGCCCAGAAATGTCTTTTTGGAGAATCTTCCCGCGATAGCGCTGCAGGTATCGGATCCCGTCAGGGAGAAATCGAGCCCCAGGCGCTTAAGCATGCCTCTGCGGGTCAGGCGGCGTGCAAGTCTTTGTGATATAACATCTTTAAGGAGGGGTGAAATATTCGAATAATACTCCGCTACGTCCTCTTCAGTCAGGGTTATCCTGCGGCGGCGGTTCGGTCTGTTCCCGGGCGTTCCTGTTCTTTGATTTTTTTTTACGTCCGCTATTACGTAAGGCGCCGCCGGCTTGAAACCCTCCGCCTTCATCCATATCTCTTCGCGGCGGTTCGAAGAATTAATCCGCGGCGTCGTGACAAAGTTGGATCTTGTCAGGGCGAAGAATCTCCCGTCATTAAAACGGTAACCTATCTCAGCGCAATAGCTCGCGTTATCGTTCCAAAGATTTACGTACCAGTTATCTGAGTTAGCGCCCACATCGATATCGAACTGGCGGTTAGCGTTGGTCCCGTTAAAATCGATGCAGGAGACATCATAGAGACGCAGGATCCGGGCGGCACCGTCCAGGGAACCTATCCGGCTCTTCAGCTCGTCGACCGAAGAATACGGGATCTCCCAGTATGCGTATATCCAGTGCGGATCCCGCGCTACTAAGGTGAGTTTTATCCTGTTATAGGCAAGAGGTATGTCGAGACTCTCAACAAACGGCTTTTTTACGCCATGGCTCTTCTTGTTCCTGCTAGTGGCCATACGAAGTTTCACCAAATTGCTTTAGGAGCTGTAAACATCCAATACCTGGTCGGCGACTATATCCCACGAAAACGCGGATTCCACCGCGACCCGGCCGTTTCTTCCCATCCACCTGGCATGCTCGAAATCGTTAAAAAGCGTCCCTATTCCCCACGCTATCGATTCCGGATTGCAGTATATCTTCAAACCCGTAACGTCGTGCCATATTATCTCGGACGGTCCGCCGTTGCCGCAAGCCACAACGGGTTTGCCGGCGCTCCACGCCTCGAGTATCACGATACCAAACGGCTCGTTCCTGCTCGGCACCACTACGCAGTCGCAGGCCTTGTACAGGTCCGACAACCGCCACCCGTTGTGATAACCGAGGAATCTTGTCGCGTGAGCAACGCCGATCTGCCTGGCGCGCGCCTCGACCGACCAGCGCATTTCACCGTCACCGACGAATACGAATTTAGCGTTTCCGTAATATTTGAGGATGTAAGGGATCGCCTCGACCAGGAGGTCCGGCCCTTTCTGGTAGACCATCCTTCCCGAAAATAAGACCATCGGATCCATCGGCCCTACGCCGTACATACGCCGCACGCCGGCAGGATCTATCCAGCCGTCGTAATTTCTGGGATTCACACCGTTATATACTACGCTGACTTTCCAGTCCGGCAGATTATACATCCACATTATCTCGTTCTTAAGCGCGCCCGAGACAGCCATCACCTTGTCCGCGCAGAATGTACCGTGGCGTTCGTGGTCCCTTATGCGGGCGGACCTTCCTCCGTGAAAATTATTGCCGCATCTGCCGTATTCGGTAGAGTGTATCGTCAAAATACTCTTCCGGCCGCGGCCCTGTTTTATCCATACCATAGCGTTAGATGCCAGCCAGTCGTGGGCATGGACAATATCGAACGGCGCGCCCATGTAATCCTCGGCATGGAAGACAGCATCGACAAACGCCCTGCACATATTATTTATCTCTTCGACAAAATCGGAATGTGACGTGAACGGGACCCTGTGATAATGGACGCCCTGGATACGCTCATACTGGGCATGGTTGGGCCTGCCCATGCGGGTAAATACATGGATCTCATTGCCTTTGCGTTCCAACGCACATGCAAGCTCGGTAACATGCGCCGCTACGCCGCCTACGCCTATCGAGTGAAGGGATTCCCATGAAAGCAACGCTATCTTCATAACACCCTCTCTATTCCGCCACTATTAGAATTGTCGTTAAGGTAGGTCTATATTATATCATATGTTGCATATAATGTCACAAGAAAGTGAAGTTTCTATCTATGAAGTATTTGACGCAACGCAAGGTAAGATAAGGCCGATATGAATGCCGAACACGGTATGGTCAATATCCAGGCCCAGACGATCCTGCCGGCAACACCCCATTTTACCGCGCTCAAGCGCCTGAGAGAGCCAATGCCCATAATGGCGCCGGTAATGGTATGCGTCGTGCTTACGGGGATACCGAATCCGGAAGAGATGAATAATGTAGCGGCGGCGCCCAGTTCGGCGCAAAAACCGTCGACCGGTTTTAACTTCGCCACCTTCTGCCCCATCGTCTTGACTACACGCCATCCGCCGAACATCGTACCGGCCGCAATGGCCATATAGCAGGCTATGATAATCCAAAACGGGATGTAGAATTTGTCACCAAGCAGCCCCGCGCTGAATAGAAGGCTCGCTATGATTCCCATCGTCTTCTGCGCATCGTTCCCGCCGTGGCCCAGGCTGTAAAATGCCGCCGAGAGTAACTGCCCCTTGCGGAATATGTGATCGACCTGGGCGGGAGCGCTCGACCTGAATATCCAGTAGACTACTATTCCAAGTCCAAGGCCCAATGCGAGCCCCAGTACCGGGGATATAAAGATAAACGCGACTGTCTTGATGATGCCGCTCCACAAAAGCGCCCCGGTGCCGACCTTTGCCAGCGCTGCCCCTATCATCCCGCCGATCAGCGCGTGGGATGAGCTCGTCGGAAGCCCCAGATACCATGTAATAATGTTCCATCCGCACGCTCCTATGAGCGCGCCGAAGATCGTCATCTTGTCGATAGTATTTATATCGACGATGCCCTTGCCTATAGTGGTCGCAACATGCAGCCCGAAGAAGAGGAACGCGGCGAAGTTAAAGAACGCCGCCCATATCACGGCTTTTTTCGGGGATAATACGCGTGTAGAAACAATAGTAGCTATGGAGTTAGCGGAATCGTGGAACCCGTTTAAAAAATCGAACAGGAGCGCGAGGGCTATAAGAAAAAGTATGGCCAGCGTCATTTATCAGGCCTGCTTTACAAGGATGGATTGGACTACGTGCGCGACGTCTTCACAGATATCGAGGACCGTCTCAGCGTCCTGATATATCTCTTTCAATTTTATTATTTCGATGGGATCTTTCGACGTCTCGAAAAGCTCGGCAAGGACATTATCCCTCATCGTATCGCCTAAATTCTCGAGGCTGTTTATCTCTACGCACGCATTCGAAACATCTTTGGCCTTTTTAGGATCCCTCAGGCCTTTTATGGCGCACGACACGGCATAGACGGATTCGCCGATCATCGACGCGAATTCCATCAGGTTCTTGTTCGGTCCGGCAATCTTATATACCTTCATCCTGTTAACGATCGTATACAGCATGTCGATCACGTCATCCAGCTCTTTTGCCAGCGCGTGAATGTCTTCCCTGTCAAAAGGCGTAATGAAGGTTTTATTCAGGCTGTCGAGGATGGTATGCGCGACTTCGTCGCCCTGGTGCTCGATCTCGTGCATCGTTGTAAGAGACGCCTCGTCGAGAGCGCTCTTCGATACAAGCTCTTTGAAGCATTCGGCCGCGTCTACGGCGTAACCGGCCTGTTTTTCGAATAGGTCGAAGAAATTAAAATCTTTAGGGAAAAATTTGAATAACATGATGATTCATTATAAGTGGCATGGTTGGAAGTGTCAATGGGAAAAAATTTATGTTACTTCAGCTTTTCGGGGTGGTGTTTGACGACCTCGGCCTGGACCATATAGATGACATCTTCGGCAATATTTGTGGTATGGTCGCATATCCGTTCCAGGAAGCGCGTAATTAGCAGAAGCTGGACGGCTCTGGGAGCCGTGGATGGATCCTTCAACATGTAATCCTCTATAAGCTCTTTCGAGATCAGGTTTCGCAAGCTATCGGCCTCGGCGTCGGAAAGTATTACTTTACGCGCCAGCTCTACATCGCCTTTTATAAAAGAATCTACGGCCATCTTCACCATATTCTGCGCGATTGCTGTCAGTTTAGGGATGTCTACAAGCGGCTTTAATAGAGGTTTATCTGCGAGCTCCAGCACCCGCTGGGCTATATCTAAGGCTATGTCGGCAATACGTTCCAGTTCGGCGTTTAATTTCATGCCGGTCGTAATAAAACGCAGGTCTTTGGCCATCGGTTGGTAGCGCGCGATAAGGTCGATGCATCTCTCATCAATATCGAGCTCCAGCTTGTCTATATTGGCATCGTTGGCTATGACGCTCTTCGCCAGTTCCCCGTCCCGGCCTTTCAACGCTTCTATCGATTTATAGATAGCCTCTTCCGCATAGCATCCAATCTTCAGGATCTCCTGGTTCAACTCTTTCAATTCCTGGTCTAAATGTCTTTCCATGGTAACCCTCCGTTTTAGCTCTTAGGTCATAGCTATTAGCTCATAGCTCTTAGCTCATAGGTCATAGGGAGTAGCTCGTAGGTCATAGGTCATAGGTTTATAGGAAAATTTTATTCTTACCCCTATCACCTATCAGCTATGACCTATCACCTATGAGCTATCAGCTAAGAGCTATGAGCTATCACCTACACTACCCATATCTTCCCGTGATATAATCCTCTGTCCTCTTATCCTGCGGCGCGGTAAATATCTGCTCCGTCCTGCCGAATTCTATCAGTTCGCCAAGGAGCATGAAGCCGGTGTCGTCTGAAACGCGCGCCGCCTGCTGCATGTTGTGCGTGACTATTATTATAGTATAATTACTCTTCAACTCACGCATTAATTCTTCGATCCTCGCGGTCGCCTGCGGGTCGAGGGTCGAACACGGCTCGTCCATCAAGAGCACGTCCGGCTTGACCGCTATGAGCCGCGCGATGCAGAGCCTCTGTTTTTGCTCTAGCGATAACGAGAGAGCCGATTTATTCAAGCCGTCTTTCAACTCGTCCCATAATAACACGCTCTTAAGGCTCGCCTCAACTATCCCGTCCAGATCGTTACGTTTGATATTTTCCGTATGTATCCTCTGGCCGAAAACTATATTCTCATAAATTGACAAAGGAAACGGGTTGGGCCTCTGGAAGACCATTCCGACCTTTTTGCGTAAACTCACCAGGTCCGCTTTGCCGCCCAGTATATTTTCTCCGTCGATAATAACCTCACCTGCCTGCCGGACACTCTCTATCAGGTCGTTCATCCTGTTAAAAATCCGAAGAAGCGTCGACTTACCGCAACCCGAAGGCCCTATTATCGCGGTAATCTTTTTGGGCGCGAAACTCGAATTCACATCTTTGATCGCGTGAAAACCGCCATACCATAAATTGAGTTTTCTGGTGACTATTTTGCTCATCCGAACTTTCCTCTTATATATCCGTCAGTGCGTTTATCACGCGGCGCGGTAAATATCTTATCGGTACTGTCAATCTCAAGCAGTTCTCCGCTCAGGAAGAACGCCGTCCTGTCCCCGACCCTTGCCGCCTGTTTTACGTTATTCGTCACAAGCACTATCGTATATTTTTCTTTCAGTTTTAGCATCGCGTCTTCGACTTTAGCCGTCGAAATAGGATCGAGCCCCGAACACGGTTCGTCGAAAAGTATCACCTCCGGACCCACCGCAAGGGTCCTCGCTATGCAAAGGCGCTGCTGCTGGCCGCCTGATAATTTAAACGCCGACTCATCGAGCCTGTCCTTAACCTCCTCCCAGAGGTAGGCCTGCCGAAGCGCCTCCTCGACATGCGTCTTTATGCCTCTGCGTTTGATCTTGGCTTGCATACTTATTCCGTATGCTACATTATCGAATATCGAAAGCGGGAGAGGAAGCGGGAGCGCGAAGACCATCCCCACCCTGCGCCGGAGAGACTCTACGTCGAGGCCCCTGGTGTCCTGGCGCTCAAGCTCTATCAAACCCGTCATCCTGCAATTAGCGCTCAAGTCGTTCAGGCGATTCAGCGCGCGCAAAAAAGTCGTCTTCCCGCTGTTGGACGGCCCGATTACGCTCAAGATCTCGTTTGCATTGATCTCCATGCTCACATCTTTTAAAACACGGAGCGCGCCGAACCATATATTTAAATCGTGAAGCTCGAATTTTGTCTGCGGGGCTACCATTTCTTCTTCTTTCTGAATTTATAACGGATAATTATCGCAACCAGGTTCATGAAGAGCACCATTGCCAGCAATACGAGCGCGGTCCCGTATCTCACCTTTTCATCGACGTTAGGCACCTGGGTCGAAATTACATATAAGTGGTACGGCAAAGCCATCGCCTGGTCAAAGATCGAAGCCGGAAGCTGCGGCAGGTAAAATGCCGCAACGGTAAAGAGTATCGGCGCAGTTTCGCCCGCCGCGCGGCCGAGCCCCAGGATCGTGCCAGTCAGGACGCCGGGGATGGCGTTCGGCAGGACTATGCGGCGTATTGTCTGCCATTTACTTGCGCCGAGCGACAGGCTCACTTCGCGAAAAGATTGCGGCACGCTCTCGAGCGCCTCGCGCGACGTAGTAATGATAATCGGCAGTATCATTATGCCCAGCGTAAGCGAACCTGAAAGTATCGACGCGCCGAACTTAAAGAATGTGACGAAGAGCGCGAGGCCGAAGAGACCGTAGACCACCGACGGCACGCCCGCCAGATTTACGATAGCGAGCCTTATTATCCGGCTTATGAAATTTTCTTTAGAATATTCGCTCAAATATATCGCGGCCAAAAGCCCTATGGGAAGCGCAAAAAGGATCGCGCCCGAAACTAAATATAGCGTGCCGACGATCGCCGGGAATATACCTCCGGCGCGCATTCCCTGGCGCGGGATATCCGACAAGAATTGCCAATTTATCGCGGGCAGGCCCTTCTGGATGATGATTACAACGATAAGCCCCACCGGCACGACTATCAAAAGCGTCGCCAGGAAGAGTAACGCAAAAGCTATTTTTTGTGATCTGTAAGGGTTTCTTTTCACTATTGACTCTCTGATCGTAGTGGAGGTTTAAACCTCCACTACGATGGCTCATTTCTTTTTGTGGAGAAACAGGTCTGCGGTCACATTGATCGCGAAACTTATAACAAATAACACTATGCCGATGGCAAACAAAGCAAAATAATGCTCGCTGCCCACCACCGCCTCGCCCATCTCCGCGGCGACTGTCGCCGTCAACGTCCTGACAGGGGCAAGTATGCTCTGCGGGATCACGGCGGCATTACCCGTGATCATCATGACCGCCATCGTCTCGCCTATCACGCGGCCTATCCCCAGCATCACTGCCGCAAGTATCCCGCTCGACGCGGCGGGAAGCATCACTCTGCGTATCGTCTGCCAGTGTGTGGCCCCGAGAGCAAAGGCGCCCTCTTTATAACTCTTAGGCACGGAGTAAAGGGCGTCCTCGGCAATAGAAACGATCGTCGGCATTGCCATGAACGCAAGCATTATCGAGCCCGATAAAGCCGTCAGCCCCGTCGGCAGATGAAATAAACTTTTCACAAGCGGAACGAGCGTAACCATTCCTATGAATCCCAAAACAACGCTCGGTATTGCCGCCAGGAGTTCTATCCCCGCCTTCAAAACTTCTTTTGACCTTGCAGGAGCGATCTCGGCTATGTACACCGCGCAGCCAACACCTATCGGAATAGAAATTATGGCGGCGCCCATAGTCACAAGGAGGGATCCGAGTATGAGCGGAAGTATGCCAAGCTGAGGCGGTTCGGAGATAGGGTACCAGCTCTTGCCCAGTAAAAATTCGGGTAATCTTATAAACTTGAATAACGCGAGACCTTCTTTGAGAAGAAAGAGAAAGATAATCGCAACGATAAATATCGACACCATGCCGCAGATAAGTATAAGCTTCTCTATGATAAACTCTTTGAATTTACGCATTTATAAACTCTGGTAGCTGACGTTTAAACGTCAGCTACATTGTGGATAACTATTTACTTACCGGCACAAAGTCGGTTGCGAGCACTATCTCCTGCCCTTCCTTAGAGAGGCAGAAATCTACAAATTTTTTCACGAGCCCGCGGGGCTGGCCGTTTGTATAGATAAATAACGGCCTCGATATCGGATATTTGCCGCTTATGACATTCTCTATCGTAGGCGCTTCATACTCCGGTCTGCCGTCTCCGGCTATCCAGACGGGTTTCTGCTTAGCGGAGACGTATCCCATACCGTAATACCCTATAGCATCGGGGTTACCGGCCACTTCGTCGGCGATCGCCTGGGAGGATGAGAGCATAAGCGCTGTCGGCGCAAACTCTTCTTTGGAATTTGGGTCGTTTTTTCTCAAGACGTGTTCTTTAAAATATACATGCGTCCCGGAATTGACCTCACGCGATAATAGAACAATGGTTCCGTTATTACCTCCGAGATCTTTCCAGTTTTTTACCCTGCCTGTAAAGATATCCGCAAGCTGCGCCACGGTAAGTTTTCCGATCGGGTTCTTTGGGTTCACCACTACCGCTAGTCCGTCCAGGGCCGCCTTTATTTCGTTCGGATTTATCCCTTTTTTGTTCGCCAGCGCGACCTCCTTCTCTTTTATGTTCCTGGAGCTCATCGCGACGTCGCAAGTGCCGCTGATAAGGCTGGATAGCCCTGTCCCGGAACCTCCGCCGGTAACGGCAACGAAATCACCCGGGTTCGCCTCCATATATCGTTCCGCCCACGCCTGGCCCAGATTCACCATCGTATCGGAGCCTTTGACTTGTATCGAATTTTTCGCAGGCGCCGCATATGCTGAAGCCGCGAAGAAACTTATAACAAAAAATACGATCCATTTTTTAGACATACCATTCCCCCTTTTTGCCAATATTATACTATCCCTGTATTAGATCTATATTAGGCAGGTGTAAAATCTATGTAAAATCAGAATATCAGCTTCAGTTTCAAGCCGAGGATATTCGCGTCTGTCCAGCGCCCCGATTTCTTTGTGCTCTGCAGCATATAATAGATATCGCCTTTTAAGTTTTTCAGAAAGTCGAGCGATACCCCGGCAGCAAACCTATTTTTGTCCCATGCGGCATTATTCAGTTTAACAAAAACTTCGTTTGAGACATACGGCTGGATCCCGAGGGGCGTAAACTTCCACGGAGCCTTTATGAGCAATCTGTTGCGGTATTGCACGCTATCTTCCCTTTTGTCATCGAACAGCTTGAGAGCAAAGCGGTTCCTGTCTTCAAGCTTGAATCCATAAAGCTCGTATTTTGGGGTTATATTCAGGTAAGGATAGTATTCCGGCTTAAACTTCCCCTTCTCCCCTTCATATATCTGCCGGTAGTTGATGCTCGTGGTCAAATATTTATTGACGTCATAGGCCAGTCCGAGGTCGTAATGATGATAATAAAGCTCGCCCGCACTATCACCGTAGCGGAACTCTTCCTCCGCAAGTAACTTTGTTCCTTCTTTCAGATTGACATCCTGTACTTCAGTGTGCCATATCTGAAAGTCACCGTCTGTGTAACCGTAAAGATCGCAGTTTAATGCTTCCAGGCACAAAACCAACAACGCCGATCTAACTATATTCCTAAACATACTCTCTCCTCCTTTTTACAAAGGAGTATAGACTATCAGCATTAAATTCATTTCAAGGGTAAGTAAAATGTAGGTAAAACTGTTTTTGGTAAATCCTATGACCGGGGAAGCGTAAGCCGGAACTTCGACCCGAAACCTTCGACGCTCTCTACGCCGGCATCGCCGCCATGCAGTTCGATAATGTGTTTGACGATCGACAGTCCGAGACCGGTTCCACCGAGCTCACGCGATCGCGCCTTGTCGACACGGTAGAACCGTTCGAATATACGCGGGATATCTTTCTCAGGGATACCGATGCCGGAATCTTCCACTATAATGTTTACCGCATCAGCCGTCTTACCGGCATATATCCTGATAGAGCCTTTCTCTTTATTGAACTTTATTGCGTTATCTATAAGGTTCGTAAATACCTGCTCCATCTTATTTTTATCCGCCTCGATGGCGAGGCCCGGCGCCAGTTCGTTTCTTATCTCGACGCCCCTCTTCTTTATCTGCGACGTAAAACCAAGGATAACCTTATCGGCCAGTTCCTTCAGGTCGAGCGTTTCTTTTTTGAGACGGATCTCCCGCGATTCAAGATATGATAAGGCAAGGAGATCGTTTACCAGGATGTCGAGCCTGTCCGTATGCTCCTGCACTATTTTTAAAAAACTCCGGCCGTTTGCCCTATCGTCGATAGCGCCTTCCAGGAGCGTCTCTACAAAACCCTTTATCGAGGTAAGCGGCGTCTTCAATTCGTGCGAGACGTTAGCCACAAAATCCCTGCGCACCGTCTCCAGCCTCCTGGTCTCGGTAACATCGTGTATTACGGCTACGCATCCGCTTATTGCGTCATCGCTGAAGACGGGCGTAGCGCTCACTTCGAATATCTTTCGTACCGGATAGATAAGCGCTATCTCCCCGCGCACGGATTCACCATTTTTTAATGCATTACTTATTACCTTAGAAATATCATTATTGCGGATCGCTTCCAAAAGGAGCTTTCCTGCCACGTCGTATCCGGAAACAGCGAATATCTTTTCGATAGCGGTATTGATAGAAACGATGCGGCTCGTCTTATCGACGACTATGATACCCTCGATCATGCTGTCAAAGATCGCGGCAAGTTTCTGGTTCTGGTTCCCGATCTCGCGTACTTTGTTCTCTATATCCCCGGCCATCTTATTAATGGTAGCTGCAAGCTCTCCGATCTCGTCCTCAGAGACCTGGAACACTCTCTTCGTAAAATCACCTTCGGAAAATTTGCGCGAGACCTCGATCATCTTATTGATAGGGCCGGTAGTCCTGGCAGCCAGTATCGATCCCAGGATAAACGCAAAGCACAGGGCAAAGAACAATCCGACGAAGACTATCTCTCTGATAGTCAATAATGTCTTCCGTACGCTGACGAGCGGAAGCGCCAATCTCAATATGCCTAAGATCCTATTATTATCTCTTACAGGCAAGGCCGCGTACAGCATATCGATCTTGAGCGTCGGAGAATACCGTATATCGATGCCGGTATTTCCGGCCATGGCAGTCCTTATTTCGGAGCGGTTGCTGTGATTCTCCATCTGCAAAACATTTTCTTCCGTCTTTTCGGAATCGGCGAGAACTTTTCCGCCCGTATCGATTATGGTAACGCGGGCGCCGGCCTTCGGACCCAGGTTCCTGGCCAACGCTTCCAGATAAAAGATATCCCCTTTGATGATTTTTTCCGGAATGATCTGGCTCTCGATCAGTTGCGCCTGGCTGACAAGAGAGGATTTGATATTATGGAGCGAATTCTCTTCGAGGCTTCTGTCCAGAAAGAAAGATATGAGTGCAAAAGGAATCAGGATAACAACGACATAGGACAGTATCAATTTAATACCGAAACTTTTAATCTTCATCCTCGAACCTGTACCCATAGTTTTTCACGGTAATTATGTACTTTGCCGCACCTTTAAGTTTCTTCCGGAGCGTCCTTATGTGCACATCTACCGTTCTTGTCTGTATCTCCGATGCCTGGTCGAATCCCCAGATAGCGTCGAGGAGATAATCCCGCGAAAGGACCCTGCCTTTCGCTTTTATCAATGTTTTTAGAAGTTCGAACTCTTTTGAGGTAAGTTCTGCCGGCCTGCCTTTAACCGTTACCGCTATCCTGGAAAAATCTACGCTCATATCGCCCACGCTCAACATCTCGGGCAATCGCTCTTTTCCCCGCCTAAGCACGGCCTTTATGCGGGCAACAAGCTCCCGCGGACTAAAAGGTTTCGTCACATAATCGTCCGCCCCCAGTTCCAGGCCCACAACCTTATCGGACTCCTGCGACTTGGCCGTGAGCATTATAATAGGTATGGATGAGGTCTTGCGCTCCGTTTTAAGCGTTTTACATACTTCCAGGCCGTCCATGCCGGGCAGCATCAGGTCCAGGAGAATGAGCCCCGGGCATTCTTTACCTGCTATCTTTATAGCTTCCTCCCCGTTACGCGCGGATAGAGTAGCATAGCCTTCTTTCTTGAGGTTATACTCAAGCATCTTCACTATATCTTTTTCGTCCTCGACTATCAGTATCTTCTCTTTTGCCATTTTAACCCGCCGCGATAACGCCCAGGATGACCAGGGCAAGGATTATCCTGTAGATTACAAATATATTCAGGCTCGACCTTCTGACAAATCGTAACAGGAAGTGTATTGCCGCGAAACCGCTGATAGCAGACGATATCACACCTGCCCAGAAAGCTGTATTGAAATCGGATGGATGAAATTTCGGAAGTTTTAATACGGCGGCCGCGAATACGATAGGCGCGGCCAAAAGGAAAGAGAATCTCGCCGCGGCCTCGCGGGATAATCCCTCGAAGAGCCCGGCGCTCATCGTTATGCCCGAACGCGAAACACCGGGGATTATGGCTATCGCCTGGGCAATGCCTATTACAAGGCTCTCTTTCAGGCCCAGGTCATCCAGGCCTTTTACCTTCCGCCCGAACCGGTCCGCAAACCACAGGACCACTGCGAATATCGCGAGCATCGCCATTATTACCGACGGGGACCTGAAGACAGACTCCGCTTTCTCTTCCAGGGCAAGCCCGGCAAGCGCGGCGGGTATTGTGCCCGCCATAAGATACCACAAGATATTGCTCTTACGCGGGCTTTTTTTTGCAAAGGCCGAAGTAATTATCCCGATCCAATCTTTAAAAAAATATATGCCTAATGCCAGCGCCGTCCCCAGGTGGAGGGAGACGTCGAACGCCAGACCCTGATATTGCCATTTAAAAAAGAATGGGGCTATAACCAGGTGCGCCGAACTCGATACCGGCAGAACCTCTGTCAGCCCCTGGATTATTCCCAATATTACAGCATGTGAAAACGGCATATTATCTTTAGTTTAGCATCTAACCCGCATCATTTCAAGCAAGTTGCTTCGAGTGATTCCTGCCGTTTCCCAGCTATATGAATTTTTTTATCTTCTTTCCCATAGACTATCCGCGCCTTTCTTTTACCGGCAAAAGAAAGCAGAAGGTCGTTCCTTTGCCAAACTCCGATTCTACCCATATCTTGCCTCCATGTTTCTCTATTATCTCTTTTGAAATGGCAAGGCCCAGGCCGGTCCCGGGAGTCCTTACCTTTTGCCCCGATTCTCCGCGCCAAAATTTTTGGAAGACTTTGGGGATATCCTCATGACGTATCCCTGCTCCGGTATCCGAGATTGCGATCTTTACTGCATTACCATTGACCTTTGCTGATATCCTTACACTACCTTTTTCCGTAAATTTAATTGCATTATTCACAAGGTTCATAAAGACCTGCAATATCTTATCTTTATCAAAAAATATCCTGGGGATATCTTTTGCAAAATACATAGACAGCTTTATATCCTTTTCGTTCGCCAGCGGCAGCATCGTCTTATAACACTCCGCGACCACATCCTTCACGCAGTACTGCCTGGGATTGAATATGGTAATTCCGGATTCTATCTTCTGGAAATCGAGCACATTGTCTATAAGCCTGTTGAGCCTGTCGACGTTCCTTTTCACTATGCCCAGTATCTTCTTATTCTTGCCGCCTATCTTCTCCTCGATCCCGTCAAATACTAGAGCAATGCCTTCTCTTATCGCCGCAAGCGGGGTGCGCAGCTCATGGGAGACCGAATTTACAAAGCTATCTTTCATGGCCATTAAATTTTTACGTTCGGTTATATCTCTTATTATGGATATAAGGCGATACCTATCGCCTATTATCGCGCGTTTTACTTTCGCTTCCACCCAGAAAATATTTCCGGACTTGGTCACGCCCTGCCATTCGAACGTCTGCGGTTCACCCAGCGCCGCTTTTTCGTAAAAATGCCTGGCGTCTTCCCACCTGTATAAAAATTCGTCTGCCATGAAGTCCTTTATATATAGTCCTTCTATCTCCTCTTTGGAGTATCCGAACATTTCGCACGCGGCCCTGTTAGCTTCGATCGTCTTATATGTCTTCATATCCCGTATCATTATAGCATCGGTAGCCAGCTCAAATATCGACCTGTAATTGGCCTCGGATATCTGGAGGGCCGCTTCCGCGGCTTTGCGCTTTGTAGTATCCCTGAAACTTCCTACAAGATACTTCTTACCCTTTAAATATATAAGCGACGTAGCTATGTCTGCATAAAAGACGGTGCCGTCTTTCTTCTTGATGATCATATCGGTCGCGAGCTTAAGATTCCCTTTGGCCTGGCTTGCGAAGATATCAATAACATGTGCTAACTCTTCGTCGGGATGTATATCTTTGACACCAAGGTCCTTCAGTTCCTCCTCGGTGTAACCCAGCATGCGGCATATGGCTTTATTAACCATCAAAAACTGCTTCGATTCCACATCAGCCATGATCATACCGTCTGTGGCATCGTTAAATATAGCATTGAACTTATCTTCCGATTCCGCAAGCGCCTCCGCGCGTTCTCTTATAACGCCTTCGAGATGCTCGCAGTATTTCGCGAGTTTCTCTTCCGAATACTTGCGCGTCTTTTTAGAAATAGGTGGTCTCCTTCTTTAAAGACTCTGGAAAGTAAAAGACCGGGTTTTGCTTAAATATTCAAGCAAAATCCGGTCTATAACCGCTTCTCGATCAAACACATAGATCTCCCTGTTTTTACCAAAGAGACATATATTTTATGGTATCCTCCCGGGGTTTATTATGCAAGATATATTTTGTCCCCCATTGCTTCCCTGGTCGCAATGAGCTTCACGCCAAGACCGAGAAAATTATCGACTAGCGTTTCGCCGGACTTCACCGGCGAACGCACCGTAACCTTCTTTATCTCCTCCACCGCCTTGAACAGGTCCTGCTTCGGGATCGGCTTATCGGTCCTAACAGGGATAATCTTCAAATCGAGCCCCGCGGCCGCGACGGTAGCGGTAAAGAGCCGCGCGGGACTCACCGCTTCCGTCAAGGCGTATTTAACACCTCGCGGACATTTCGCGCCGGTCACTTTCGTAACCTTGCAATTCTCAATATCGACGGAAAGGAGACAGCTATTCGGACATTCTATACAGACCATCTTCTTAGTCATTCTGCTACGCCCTCCTATGCGTCAATTTGAGCTTCCTCTTATATACTCTGCGGCGAGTTTACCGGCAAGCTCGCTATCGGCGGTAACGGAATCGACGTAATCGTAGACCTTGAACGAATTACCGCAAACGAAGATGCCGGGTATCGACGTCTTATTAACCTCTTTCGAAACGGGAGAATTGGTCCTTTTGTCTATAGCGGCGCCGGCCATCTCTATCATCTCATTTTCCGGGATGAGCCCGACCGATACCAGGACCGTATCGCAATCTATCACGACTTCGGTACCGGGAATTTGATTCATCGCCGTATCCACCTTAGCCGCGGTCACCCTCTCAACCCTATCCCTTCCCTCTATCTTCAATACCTTATGGTTGAAATATATAGGTATATCGAAGTCCTCGACGCATTGGACAACGTTACGGGCCAGCCCCCTCGTGGCAGGCTGGATCTCCATTATCGCTTTTACTTTAGCGCCGTTCATTGTAAAGCGCCGCGCCATGATAAGACCGATATCGCCCGAACCGATTATAACGACTTCTTTGCCCGGCAACAGGCCTTCGATATTTATCAGCTTCTGGGCGAGCCCGGCGGAGAATATGCCCGCGGGCCTTGTGCCCGGTATATGGATCATCTCGCGCGTCCTCTCACGGCAGCCGGTGGCCATTATAAGGGCCTTCGGCCGGACGAGGAACAGTCCTCCGGGCTTAAGGTATGTGACCGTCTTGTCGCCTGCAAGGCGCACAACGAACGACCTTAAGGATATTTCGATCCCGGGTATCGATTTTATCTTCTTTATGAATCTATCGGCATATTCGGGGCCGGTGAGGAGCTCTTTAAAATAGTCGAGACCGAAGCCGGTATGTATGCACTGGTTCAATATGCCGCCCAGATACTGGTCCCGCTCGATGAGCAGTATATCCTTTACACCGTTTTCGTGCGCAGCAATAGCCGCCGCCATTCCCGCCGGTCCGCCTCCGACTACAACGAGATCTCTTTTATCCATATGACTTATCCACAGCGTAGGGGACGTTTAAACGTCCCCTACGCCGGGCTTCTCTCCTCTTTGACTATTTCCGAGCCGCGGCCGCGTTTTGTCACTTTGGTAATCGGCGCTTTCGTCTCTTCCGCCAGTATCCTCATGATCCTTGTGGTGCAGAAGCTTCCATGGCACCTGCCTGCCTGGGCGCGGGTCCTGAACTTTATCCCGTCCATTGTCCGCGCGCCCCTGGCTATTGCGTCGCGCACCTCTTTGGCGGAAACCATCTCGCACCTGCAGACGATATCGCCGTAAGAGGCGTCTTTTTTTATGAAACGTTTTGTTTTTTCAGGCGGTATCGCGAATAGATGGACCTCTTTCTTCCTGTGTTTGTAAAATACCAGTTTCCTGGCCATCTTAAGGCCGTTTTTCTTTAATAAGCCGGTTACCATAAGGGCTATCGCGGGCGCGGCCGTCAGGCCCGGAGACTGTATGCCGGCGACAGTGATGAAACCCGGCACCTTCTCTTCGTGCCGGATTATGAAATCTTCCCCCGCAACCGGCCTAAGACCGGCGAAATACGCGATAATGTCATTTCCGTTTATCGAGGGGACGAGCCGTTGGGCGCCCTCGAGCGCCTTCTTTAAGCCTGCCTCGCTGGTCGAGAGGTCCTCTTTATCCTTAATATCTTCCGCTGTCGGGCCTATCATAGGATTGCCGTCGGATGTTCTTGTAACGAGCATACCTTTCGAAGTCTTCGAAGGCAGAGGAAATAATAGATGCCTGGTCAGGTTCTCCCTCTTTTTGTCGAGGAGAAATTCTTCGCCCTTGCGCGGCGTTACTTTGAAATCGGTAATACCGACCATGCGCGATATCTCATCGGCGTATAAGCCCGCCGCATTCACTATATAACGGGCGCGGAATTTTTCGTTAGAAACGGCTATCTCAAAGCCGGGTTTTAGCGATGAAATATTTTCGACCTTTGTCCCGGTATGGATCTCGACGCCGTTCTTGGCGGCATTCTCGGCAAAATCGTAGACCCATCTGTATGGGCTGATTATACCGGCCGTCGGGGCGTAGAGCGCGGCCTGCGCTTCACCCGACAGGTTCGGCTCATTTTTTTTAAGCCATGCCCTGTCCACTACCTTGAGGCCGGGGACTCCCAGCGCATCTCCTTCTTTCTTCAATTGCAAAAGGCGGGCGCATTCCTCATCATTGAAAGCGACTACGAGCTCGCCAACCTCTTTGAAATCTATATAAAGCTCTTTCGCGAGTTTTTTTGTTAAGCGGTTACCTTCTACGCACAGCTTCCCTCTCAGGGAATTGAGCGGGTGCTGTGTTCCCGGGTGGATGATCCCGCTATTCGACTTCGAGACGCCGAAGGCAAGCTCCGCCTCTTTTTCGAAGAGAGCGACATGCAGCCTGTATCGCGAGAGCTCGCGCGCTATAGCGGTACCGACAACGCCGCCTCCTATTACCGCAACATCATAAGCGTTCACTTAAGTAAGGGTCCTTTCCACAGCATTACGCCAGCCGGCATATAGTCTAAGCGCAGTCTTAGCCGGCATCCGCGGTTTAAATATTTTATCGACCGCCCAGCATTTTTTTATCTCGCCGGTGTTTTTCCAGTAACCTACCGCAAGCCCCGCCAGATATGCCGCGCCCAGAGATGTTGTCTCTATCACCTTCGGTCTCACAACATCTATACCCAGGAGATCCGCCTGGAACCGGCAGAGGAAATTATTCGCAACCGCGCCGCCGTCGACCTTTAGACTCTTTATTTTGAGCTTCGAATCCTTCTCCATCGCGTCTACGACATCCTTCGTCTGATAACACATCGCCTCGAGCGCCGCCCTTATGATGTGGCTGGCATGCGTGCCGCGCGTAATGCCGTATATGGCGCCGCGCGCATCCTGGTCCCAGTAAGGCGCCCCCAAACCCACGAGCGCCGGCACAAAATAGACTCCCGCGTTGTCCGCGACCGAGCCGGCCATTATCTCTGATTGCGAAGCGTGTTTCAATATCTTCAACCCATCGCGCAGCCACTGTATGGCGGCACCCGCGACGAATACGGCACCCTCCAGCACATAGATGGGGTCACCGCCGGTTCCACAACCCAGAGTCGTGATAAGCCCGTATCGCGAAACCGGCCTCCGCCTGCCGGTGTTCAGGAGGACGAAACACCCTGTGCCGTAAGTATTCTTCATGGTGCCCGGCTCAAAACACGTCTGGCCGAATAACGCTGCCTGCTGGTCGCCGGCCACTCCCGATATCGGGATACCGGCCGGAAGGCGTCCTATACGCACCGTGCGGCCGAAAAGGCCCGACGATTTTTTGACTTCAGGCAGAATCTCTTTCGGGATCCTCAGCTTCTTTAAGATCGCTTCGTCCCATTCGAGACGTTCGATATTAAAACACATCGTCCTGGAGGCATTCGTGTAATCGGTCGCGTGTACTCCGGCGCCGGTAAGTTTCCACAATATCCACGAGTCGGTTGTGCCGAAACATATCTCGCCTCTTCGCGCTCTAGAAAGAACGCCCGGCACATTCTTAAGTATCCACTCTATCTTTGTCGCGGAGAAATACGCATCGATGGGCAGTCCTGTCCTCCTCCTGAAAAAAGCGTGGACGCTGCTCTTAGACTTTAGCTCATCACAGCGGCCGGCGGTCCTGCGGCACTGCCACACTATCGCATTATAGACAGGCCTTCCGGTCCGGCGATCCCACATGACCGTAGTCTCGCGCTGGTTAGTTATGCCTATCGCGGCTATCGACGCCGGAGGCACTTTGCCCAAGACCTTCTGGATGGAACCATTGACGCTCTTCCACAGGTCGGACGGATCATGTTCCACCCATCCGGGGCGGGGAAAATGCTGCGGAAATTCCTGGTAAGCGGAAGCAACTTTTCTACCCTTCCTGTCATAGACGACGGCGCGGCTTCCGGTCGTTCCCTGGTCTATTGCCATTATATAACGCATAAAAGACTCCTATAAAATAATGCATAGTAAATCCGGCTGACTCTTCCTATTCACTCTCCGCTATTACCTATTCACTACAATCTCTTCTCCACCCAGTTTAATATTTCCATGGATACCTTCTCCTTGCCCAGATCGATCGAAAGCGCGTGGCGCATATCGGGAAATTCTACAAACATTTTGTCGGCTGCCGCGACTCTCTTAAAGACCCTTTTTGCCGCAGACGAATCTACTATTCTGTCGTCACCGGCTATAAGAAAAAGGAGCGGTATCCCTATCTTTTTTCTTCCGAAACGCGCTTTGAACTGGGATGACAATATATCGAATATCTCTATTACCGGAATCGAGCGATATTCCCGCGGGTCCTCTTCCAGTCGTCTACTGCAGGCTTCATCACGTGTGCACATCGAGGAATCGAACGGCAGCTTAAAAGACTTATGTCTGTCGCAAAGAAGGGCTGTCAGCATCTTCAGGCCGTCGGCGATTGCCAGTCTATGTCTGTTCGCAAACGCGGGTGACAGGCAGACGAGACCGCTAAAAGGAGACGGCCGGCCGGAAACGAGACTAAACGATATGAGAGCCCCCATGCTTTCGCCGACGAGAAAAACCTTTTTTTCAGGATTCTCTTTCACGGCTATTTCATAAAGCCGGGATATCTTATCGTAATAATCCCGGAACCTGTATGAGCTCTTCTCCGGAGCGCCGCGCCTGTCAAAATCTTTAAGATCGACGGCATAGGAGGCTATGCCGTTCAGCAGGAAAAAATCGGCCATCGCCTCCCATCTTCCGCTATGGGCGCCTATGCCGTGGACCAATAAAAATACGGCCCTTGGCGCGGGCGGTGTCCATTGCCTGTAACCGACATTCCCGTTATTCGCAGCCATTAGTTCTTTATCTCCCCGGCTAATTTCAATATAACGGCGTATACGCCTTTCACAACCCTGGATATGTTCCGGTAGTCCAATTTTTCGCACGTGTCCTCCTTTGTATGCATCTTCGTATTGCGGTATATGCACGTGTCGGAAATCCAGACCGATTCATATCCGAATGTCCAGAAGGACCTGTTGTCAGAGGTCATGATCTGAGGCAAAAACGGCGCGGGCACAACCAGGTATTCCAGGGGCATATCAGAGGCCTTTTTAAATTCCCGGATGGTCGTCATTAATAGCCGGTACGATGCCGCGTCGCTCGTCATACCGATGAAGTTTCCTTTATCCGGATAGAAAGGCATCAAAACAAGCGGCCTGGCTTGAGAGCCGGGCTTATCGGAATAAAATCCCAGCATGTCGAGACATATTACACCCTCTATCCTCTCGCCTCTTTTTCTTGCCGCCTCGGCATATCTGTAACTGCCCATATCCTTATCCTGGACTACCAGCTCCAGTTCTTCGTTGGTAAAGGCTATGAATTTAACGGTCCGCTCCAGGCTGGTCCTTCGAATAAGCCGCGCAAGTTCAAGGACCGCGGCAACACCGGTAGCGTTATCGTCAGCGCCCGGCGAGACCCGGTGAGTATCGTAGTGACAGCAGACGATGATAACCTCATCTTTTTTGGCCGCGCCCGATTTGACTGCAATTATGTTCCGGAAAGACGCGCCCGGCGCAGGCACAACACTCATAGCATACACCTGCTCCGCCGGCTCATATCCGTATCTTTCGAATTCGGCTTTTATGTAATCCGCCGCGCGGTTTAAATTTTCATAGTGCGCCGGGTTCCTCGGGCCGATCTGCGCGGAGAGCATCTTTACGTGCTCCTCTATCTCCTCTTCGGCAAATAGGTTGAGAGCGGAAAAGGAGAGGGCCAGGAATAATAACGATATTCGTTTGGCCAAAAAATACGGCCTCGGTAAAATTCCCGGGGCCGCCATGCGGGGGGAACAAAATATGACTGCCATTACTTTACCTCTTCGCGGGGATGCTTTCTCATTATATCTTCCAGCCTATCTTTATATTTCAGGAAAGCGCCGCAAACTGCCGGATCGAACTGGGTGCCGGAATTCTTTTCTATCTCTTTTATCGCATCCTTGAAATCCATCTTCACTCTATAGGGCCTATCGGTCGTCATAGCATCGAAGGCGTCGGCAACGGCCACTATTCTGGCAAGAATAGGTATTTCATCACCTTTCAATCCTTCCGGGTAACCCTTCCCGTCATATCTTTCCTGATGATAAAGGACCACGTCCTTCACATCCGTCAGAAAATCGATACCCTCTATTATCTTGGCGCCTCTTTGAGAATGCTTCTTAATCTCTTCGAAATCCTCTTTAGTAAGCTTATCTTTTTTAAGGAGAGCGCTATCGATATATATCTTGCCTATATCGTGTAAAAAACAGCTATAGCGCAGCTGCACTATCATCTCGTGGGGAAGATGCATGGCCTTTGCGATGAGGAGAGCATACTCCTGGACCCTGCTCACGTGCGTTTTCGTATAAGAGTCTCTTTCTTCGATCGCGTTCGTAAGGGCCACGACAGATTCGAGATGCGCCCTTCTCTCCCTTGCAAGCGACACCTGCAGTTCGCTTACCTTCTTTTTGATGGATATCCTCATCAATTCAAAGGCTCTTGCAAGGTGCCCTATCTCATCGTCTGTCTTTACATCGATCTCTTTATCGTAATGTTCTTTTTCGAGATCACCAACCGCTTCATCCAATTTTTTTATAGCGGCCACCAGGGCGGTGACAAGCTGATAACTTATTAAAGCCACCATCAAAAATCCTATAACGCATATAGCTATTATGACCGCGAGCTCTTTGCGTAACAACATAAGGTACGAATCGATCCTATAGCTTATTTCTACTATAATCCGTAATTCTTTCGACGGGAGTAACTCGCCGGGCGCATATGCCGATATCCATACCCCGTCTTTATCTTTGTAAATACCCGTAACCTGCGTCTGCCCGGAACGAAGGGCTTCTTTGATCTCCGGCTTTATCGTATAAGCCGTGCCCACTAAAAAAACCGGTTCGCTCGTCACGGCCATAAAAAGACGGTTCTCCGACGCGACATATATGTTTATGGGACTGTCAACATTGTTCGTCTCTTTTATACTGCGGAGCAGCGCCGAATATTTTTCATATACAGCCTTCGGATCTCCCAATGACGTATCGGCGCCGGCAAGGCTTTTTTCCGAAGATGCCAGGGGCCGCTTGATATTTTCCGAATTTTCCAGAATGAACGAAATTATTTCCGAAGGCGTGACGGTCACTATTGTATTCGAAATGCTCCTGATGGAATCCTTAAGCATCATAACGATGCGGGATTTGGAGAACTGAAAGGAGAAGTAGCCTAAAGCGGCTGTGATCAGGAAGATACAAAAGAGATTTATGCCCAGTATCTTGACCTTAATACTATTTCTTGCTATATTTTTTTTCACGAGCAAAGCTCCACCGCCTTACAGTGGCGGCTTCTTTTTTTACATGGTTCCGTTCAACTGGTTCATGGGTAAGTTTCGGCCCCGTTCCGCTGGAATTTCTTTCTCACGCTAACTCTTGTTCCCGGATAACCTGACAAAAAATATCAGGATCGGCGCGATTAGAAGCGCATACATCGAAAAGAGCGGATAGACAAGAGCTATTGCCATGGCAATCAGGGAGACCAGCGGGAATATCAACAGCCTGGTCTTCTCCGCCTTGATATATGAATTGGAAAGGTTCTCGTCCACCAGATGGTGCAGCTTTGTAGCATATGCCCAGTTCAGGTAATTGAAAATGCCGACTATAAAGAGATTCGCCGCAAGGAATATCTCGGCGACAGAGGTCCCGGGAAACCTGTTCACTAATGACGAAGAGAACGGGAGCAGCGCTATAAACATCAGCGTCAGGATATTTATCCATAAGTGATTGCGGTCCGTATGCTGGATGAAACGCGCCTGGTTATGATGGATATACCACAGATACCCCAGGATAATGAAGACTATCATGTAAATTATTATGTCCTGGAAATATCCCGTAAGGAACTGGTCTATATTAAACTGACTGTACGCGTATATATCATGAGGCAGTTTTATATCCAACACCAGTATCGTCATAACGATAGCAAAGACACCGTCTATCAGGGCGCTTATACGGTGGGGGAGTGTCTTATCCTGCATCATATTCATCTGTTTACCTCCGCCGTATTTGCTATTTCGGCTTAGCCGCAGGAACTTCCTGCGGGCCGGTTAGATCCTTCTTGATCTTCGCGAGTTCTTTTTCCGTAGGCTTCCTTATCCTCGCGATCTTATTGCGCGGAAATGAAACCTCCATACTCCCGTCGGGATGCTCCAGGTAGATGCTGTCGCTGGTCTCCCTGAGCACCTCCCCGGCCGCCAGCGTACCGCTCTTTAATTCCAGTATCATGAGTTTGCCTACGATATCCTCGACCTCCGCCGCGGTCGCGGGAGCTTCCTTATCGCGATATGCGCCCGCCCCTACGGCAAAGACTTCGTCGCCGTATACGGCCTTCTTTACGTAAGTATGTTTTCTCGAGGAAGCCGCCTCTCCCGGTTTCGGCCATAGATAATCGACCCACCCCGCGCCCTTAGTAACGGCCGTATTTATTACCTCGCGCGTAAGATATTTTCCGGCAGGATCCTTATAATCGAACAGGTTCTTGTTCTCCACGTCGGGGAATCCGCCGTTCACGACCTCTATACCCTGCGGGGTATCGATGAATATATAGGTCCCGAGAAATACGAACTGGCTCGACTTGTCGCGCAAAGCGCCGAAGGCTTTCCGCCCTTCTCTCTCTACCAGGGCAACCGCCTCATTTACGGCATTGATGAGGAAGGCGTCCTCCACCTGTATATTATATAATCCGGCGCAGATGACATAGGTTTTGCCCGATGGGGCGGTTATGCGCTTGGCGAATGTGCTGTTCCAACCGGTGAAGATGCCGCCGGGTTCCGGCCACTGAAAATGGAACCATCCCTCGTTCTTATTTGAATTGTTAGCCGTCGCCTCTATGATACCCTTTGTCACGGGCTTACCGTTAACGTCTTTGGTCTCTATCTGGTTCTTCCCGGCAAGCGCCGGATCGGGATGTTCAAGCATATTGCCGTCTGCGTCCATGACGAAGACGTAAACTTTGTCGTGCCGCCACCGGCTCCCGTCTTTTTTGAAATCCTCAAAAGCGGCTTCCCCTTTGCTCGCGACAAGCCCGGCGGCGCTCCTTACAAGGCTTACCAGGTCTTTCGTCTCCTGGTATTTATAATCCGCCAATTCCTGCGCGCCGCACGCCGAAACCATAGCGGCAGAACAAAGTAATAGGGCCAATCCAAAAACAAGCACGCTTCTCGTCATACACACCCCTCTGATTTGTTATAGTCTAACTCCCACGCCGAAAGACTGCCATATTAAAGAATAGTATATCATAATTTCCGTCAGCGGGAAGCGCCTTTTACCCATATATAAGTACGATCTTTTTCATATTATATTTTTCATTCCCTTGCGGCGCGCGCGTTCAACGTACAGGAACAATACGCCGGGGCCGAATGAGAAGAACATGACCGCCAGCCCGAACGCTATTCCCATGAACGTCGAAAAACCGGCACAGCAATAGTCGCGATGCCGGATAATTATGTGCGTCGGCACCGCTACAAGAAGCTCAAGGATACTTCCCACGAAAAGATATTTACACTGTGATCCGATAATATTGCGCGGCTGGAGGCGGGCACTTTTTTTGTAGAATACATACGCCCACACCGACCAGACTACCAGCAGTACGGCAAGCGCCGACCACCACAACGGCGCGGCAAGAGGATCCCGCGTGATAACCTCTCCGATGGAAACCAGGAAACCCGCCGCGAGAAAGCCCATTGCCATACCGCTTGCGGCAAAAAGAAAGATTACGGGGCGCCTTGTGACAGGTCTATTTTCCGCGACCTGGACGGGAAGACGGAGCAGCGCGCATTGCCCGATAAGCATGACAGCAACCCAGAGCCAGTAACGCCATGACGAGAATGTCAGTTCCGGGTTAATCTGCATCTCTGTGCCTAAAAAAGATAATCAGCCGACCGGCAGCGTCAATACAACGATAATTACAAAATAAAGAAGCACTATCGGTATCGCCCAACGCCTCATTATCCGCCTCTGCCTTCTTTATATTACAGGCTATTTTGCCCGTTTTTTGAATATCGGCACCGTATAACGATTATGCAGCGTCCTCTTGCATGCGAGGCAAAAGCCGCTCCTCTTTTTGTCTATATCGGCAATATAATTAGAAAAGGACATCGCGCATTTGGGATTTTTACAATGCGCCAGCCCCCATGTATGCCCCAGCTCATGGAGAGCTTCTTTAACGGCCCTTTCGGTAAATAACGTATTATCGGGCCTTAGGCCGTAGTATTCATTCCTGAGCCGCGCAAGAGATATGAGGCCCGTGAATTTGGATCTGTCCGCAACGCCAAACACAAAATCGAAATCCGGTGAATAGAGATCGACGTCGGTTATTATGAGCGCGCTCTCGGTGCCGGTGTCGAGATTTATCCTTTGAGCGATGTCGCCAAGTATCATCTCCGCAAGATACTGGCGCCGCGGCGCCGCATACGCGGATTCGGTGATCGTTTCATGCCTGTCGACTTTGACCCTCACCGTCATCGGCAGGCATGCGGGGAGACATTTCTTTACCGCTTCGACGGTCCGGGCGTCGGCATCTCCGGCCGGGAAAAGGTATATGTGCTCGTCGACCACTTTCGCCTCCGCCCCTGCCGCTAAAAATACCGCCGAGGCAATCAGCATCGCTATCAAAGCAAATCTGGCCATACTTTCTCCGTCAGCATTACCGCCAGATGATCCTGGGTTCGTTCCTTAAAGGAATACAGTTATATTCATACCTGGGATAACCGAAGAGCATGGCGCCATGGCAGACGGTCTTCGTCGAAAGTCCGGCGGCTTTTCGCGCCGGCGCGGACGCATTGAGCGCCATCTGGAGATAACCCGCCCAGCACCCGCCCAACCCGAACGGCAGGGCGATGAGCTCGAAGTGCGCCATAGCAATAGCGCAGGCGGCCGGCGCAAGCATATCTTCTTTGAGACCATAGACGATCGCTATGTGGGGCGCTTTACGGCATATGTGGTCCTGGCCCGCGTCCCATGACGTTACGAGAGCTTCGAAGCGCAGCGATTCTGCCCGTTTATCCTTTTCGGCAACGAGAGCGCGCATCCACTCGATGGTAAGACCGGCAAGCTCCTGGACTTTTTTCGCATCATGTATGACCGCCCAGTAGACCGACTGCCGGTTTATTCCGGACGGCGCATAACGCGCGATGTCGATCATCTTCTCTATGACGGGTTTTTCGACCGGCGTTTCTTTATAAACACGTATGGACCGGCGGCCCTTGAAGAACACTTCTACCTTTTCAGGCGTAAGACGCCAGCTGGCCGGCAGTTCTTTCAAGGTATCTATGGGCATGGAGCCGAGCGAGAGCGCGCCCTTCGGGCAAACACAGGCACAATGGCCGCAGTCGATACATAACTTTTCGCGCTCCGCTATCGCTTTCGGGTTCTTATTTTCATCAAGCACAAGTATATTCAACGGGCACACCTCGACGCACGCTCCGCAATTGACACAATCCGCGGCATCTACTTTAATAATACTCATGATATTATACTCTCTCCTTTTATTTCTTCTCGACCTTACGGACCACCTGGCCTCCGAGGAAGATGAGGCCGATGATGATGCCTAGCATCGCTACCCACAGGATATAAGGATGCTCTTCCGTCCAGGGCCTGGCCTCTTTGTACGGCACGTATTTATCGTTACGTATCTCGGCGGCAAGATGACCTTTGCCGAAACTCCCTATGGTCTTGCCCCTTATCACATCACCCAGGTCATAGTTGACCTGCTTTGCGGCGGGATTGCCGTAAAGAAGAGCGTAGCGCTCACTACCGTCGGGAATGATCACCAAAAATTTCTTGAGAGAATATCCGGTCACGGATATCAGGCTGATAGGTTTATTATCGCCGTTAAATATTTTTACCTTCAGGTAGCGATACCCGCTATCCCGGAGCTCGAGGGTTAAATTCTGCTCCGGCTCATCATCGACCGATATGGAGAATATCACACCGCTGCCCGTACTGGTCCATTTTTTAAGGTCGTCGCTGCCTTCGACTTCTACTCTCCTGAAAAAATTCGATTGCGCGGCGGCAAGATCGATCCTGGACAGCCGCAAACCCTTGGAGCCAAAATCGACTATATTCTCTACGGCCTTATCAGCGCCGCAGGGCAAGCGGTTGATTATGGCCCCTTTGAACGAATCTTCTTCGGCCTTTACGCCGACGGCGTTGAATATTTCGAGGCTCTTTAATTTGACCGGCTCTTTATCTTTATCATGAGGGACCGTAACGCGCACAAATTTATATGCGGACTCGGGAAACGATACAGACAGCTTATTTTCGCTATAACTCCCAAAGCCATATCCTATATAAGTTTCGTTTGTGTATTGCTCGAAGTAATGTTCCGTCGTCTGGTAGGAAAAAGAATAGACGCTGATACCTCTGCGTATGATCTCCCATCTCTTATTATCATTCGACCCTTCTATAGTTATCCGTCTTGCAAAATTATCGCTTTCCGGGATAACGACTATCCTGTTAAATGGTTTCAGCGGCGCTTTCAACTCAGCGGTTATAACGCTTTCCGCAGGCATGACCTTAGCCGATAAAACGACGGAGGACAGCTTCTCGTCTTTTGTGGTATCGGCCTGGCTGAATATGGCGTAAGGAGACTCTCCGCCCTTCGAATCCGTCACCCTGAGGTCGCTTAATCCGGGTTTTGCCGCATTGAAGACCTGCGCGTCCAGGGGGATTGCGACGGCCCGCCGCGCCGTCTCCGATACGCGTATAGGCCTGTTGAATTCCCAGTATTTTGCCGTAACGTCGCAGAAAGCTGCCGTCGATAAAAAGATAAAGATGGCCGCTACCGGGACCAGGCTTATAAGTCTTCTCATCTTGTCCTCCGCTTTTCCTTAGGTTAATCTTTCATCGCAAAATCACGTATCTCATTTTTATACTTCTGGTAGAAAAATGACGCCACGATAAGGACAACGCCCACCGATACGAACGAGACTATCCTGTACATACGGTCGAGCTGTGACAGGTCGACTAAGAAGATCTTGAGTATAGCGATTCCGAAGAGCACTAGCGCCATAATACGCAGAGCGCGGAACTTCCTGTAGATGCCTATCGTCACCAGCACAAGCGCATATATGACCCATAATATCGACAACGTAAGCTCTCTGGCGCTGAAGAATTTTCCGTATTCCGTTAGAAATCCTGCGACCGGGGAAGCGGCCTTGAGATAGGCTATATGCGCAAAGTAAGTCTTCACTTCAACCGAAAGCTGTACCAGCATTACGAAATTAGCCGCCAGCACAAGGATGACCGGCATCTGTTTCTCGCCTTCCTCCATACCGTCTTTATTCTTCCTGTATAATCCGGCCGCGGCAAATATAATCAGGATGACGGCCAGGTATACGAACATGCGCTCGTTCAGGAGAAATGTATTAATTCCGAAATCGGATGCCGAATAAGAGTAGTCGAAGAGAAGCAGTTTCAATAGAGCGATGATGCCTATTATAAGGGCGCCTTTGCGTATAGCGCGAAATCTAAGACTAAACCCAAGCCATGTAAGTACAAATGCTTCAATGGCCCAGCTTATCGCCACCCAGCCATACTTTAACTGTAACGGTATGGCGGTAGTTACAAAGATGACCGACAGCCCTACATAGCTCAATATCACGGCCTTGTCGTCCCTGCATCGCTTCAGGGCACTGCAGGAAAACGCCGTGTAAACGCATGCCAGCGCCAGCGGCAGGAGCCCGGGGAGGGTGCCGGCGAACGGCTGCAAAATATAATAGAGGCCGACGAAATATATTATTCCGTTCGCAAGGATCAGCACTACATCCGTCTGGTCCGACTTTTCCTTATATATAAGGTTACGCACGATAGAGAGCAGGGAGAATATGACAAAGAATGCCGTGACAAACGATAGAGCAACGGGCAATTCATCCCGGGTATAATCCGAAGCGTACCAGGCATAATAAAAGGCTTGCGTCAGGAAAAAGGAGCCCATATTAAGCGCTCCCCACTTCTTATAAAGGCTTATGAATAATACGCCCAGGTCCAGAAGTATCACGTAAGAGAATAATATGACCGCCGATATTTTCTCCGGGCCGATAAGCAGCGGCGTACAGAACCCTCCCACCAGGCCTATTACCGCCGAACTTATCCAGCCGGTCCGGGTGGACCAGAACCCGCAATATAACGTAACGATAGTCATGAAGAGAAATGCCGGCAGTTGGCCTATGAGATGATAGAACCCGAAGGCCGCGAATATCGACAGATATAATATGGCAACTCCTCCGCCGTGGAGCCCCTGGGCCATGATTTCATATCTCTTTCGCCGCGCGAACTCGCTGCCGGCTATCATCCCGAAGCCGACCATAAGCCCTATAATTACGCGGCCTAATTCTCCTATCCACCGGTTATCGAACGCGTATTTCAGGAAGAACGCGACGCCAAGGAATACGGCAAGTAACCCTATACGGTTGAGCCAGACAAGCCCTATGGTGGATTCGAAGTCCTTCTCCTCTCCGCCGGACGGCGCACTAGCGGCCTTTGCATGGCCTATCGCAGGCGCGGATACTGCCTCAGGGGTGGAAATCTTTATGCGCCCGGCCGACTCTTTCGGCGGCTCGATACCGAGCTTCTTCTCAAGGCTTGTTAACCGTATATCTATCTGTTTGAAAGCCGCATTCACATCATTTACAAAACTGGGAAACCGGCCTTCCGATATGTCAGAAGAGCGCTTCTCGATCAGCTGACTGCCGCAGCTCAAGCAGACCTTCCAGGAATCATCGAATACTTTCTTGCACTTGGGACACTCTCGCATTTTAGCCGCCTCCTATAACAAAAAAAGCGTTAGAGCGACTCTAACGCCGTGAAAAAGTTATATTATCGACCTGGCATACATAATATAATTATATCATCTAATTATATCAATGGGCGAGAAATTTTTTCTCCCCGGCCGTATATTCTTTTGTAGTCTCATCGAGCCGGACATAACAGGAATCGATCTTATCGAGCAGCTCTTTAAGTTCCCGGGATAGCTGGCTCCTGCGAATGGCCCCGATACCCGGCCTGGCCAGCTCTTTATTCATCTCTGCCGCTTTCTCTTCGGAAGCGACGATCTCTTTCTCCAGGCCCTTGACCCGCTCCTGCAGGGGTTTCAACACCCTGGATCTCATTGCGGCAAATTCCGCGCGCGCTTTTCTCTTCATCTTACCGCTATAGCCTTTTACAGCGCGAGCTGTCCCGGCTTTTGGCTGGTCCGGTGAAGGCGGCGGGATAGGAGGCAGCACAGCGCCGGTATCGGACGGGGTCTGTACTGAAACGGGTCTATGGGGCGCGGCAGCCTGTGTATTCCGGGAAGGTCTATCCGAGCCGTCATCTTCCCACCCGACACTATCCAGGAAATCCCTGTAATTACCCGGGTATAGAAATGCCCTGTCGTTCTTAAAGACGATCAGTTTCGTCGCTACCGCGTTCAGGAAATGTTCGTCGTGCGCCACTACGAGCGCCGCGCCCTCAAAATCTCTTACAGCATCCATCATCGCCTGGCAGGATTCGATATCCAGATGGTGCGTGGGCTCATCGAGAAAAAGTATATTGGAAGGCGCTACCAGCAGTTTGCCCAAAAGGACGCGGCTGCGCTCACCGCCGGAGAGGACTTTGATCTTCTTCTCGGCGTCATCCCCCGGGAACATCATCGCCCCGCATATCCCGCGCACGCGCGATTTATCCATAAAGCCCTTGCGCGGGGATATCTCCTCTTCCACGGTAAGCTCGTCGTTTAGATCGGCCGTGTTCGCCTGTTCGTAATAAGCCGGGAGCGCCGCGGTATGCGTCTTGACACTGCCGGCCACAGGGTTGAGCCGGCCCGAAAGTAATTTCAAGAGCGTGGTTTTGCCCTTGCCGTTTTTGCCCACGATACAGATCTTGTCATGCCTGTTTACGGTAAAGTTCAGCCCATCGATAAGGTACGGCTCTTTTCCGCTGTATGAGAATGTGAGGTCGTTCACGTCCATGATCTGCTGGGCACGAAACGGTTCATAATTGAATGAGAACGACAGCGTATGGATCTCTTCAAGCTTGTCCAGCTTATCCATCCGCTCGAGTTTCTTTATATTGGACTGCACGGCTTTTGCGTGGCTTGCCTTGGCGCGAAACGTCGTCACGTAATCCATGATCTGTTTGCGCCGCCGCTCGTCCTCAAGGCGTCTCTTCTCGTGCACTTCTTCATCTTTATACAGCTGGGCGTAATACTTCGCGGTCGACCCCTTCATCTTTCGCACATGCCCGCGGTGTATGCCCACTATATGCGTAGTGACGGAGTCGACAAGGTCCCTGTCGTGGCTTATTACGATCAGCTCGCCCCGCCACGACCGCAGGAATTTTTCGAGCCATCTTATCGAGACTATGTCCAGGAAGTTCGTCGGCTCATCCAGCAAAAGCATATCCGGCTCGGAGACCAGTACCTTGGCAAGCGCAATACGCATCTGGAATCCCCCGGAAAATTCCGAGGGGCTGCGGGCAAAGTCCTCCACGCTGAAGCCAAGCCCGGAGAGTATCCGCTCCACCTTCCACTCCGCGCCCAGGTCGTCCGGCTTTAAGCCCCGGCATCCTTCTTCGAGGACCGTAGGTTTTGTGAAGATGAGGTGCTGTCCGAGATATCCTATGGTGTAGTTTTTAGGCCTGAAGACTTTGCCCTGTTCGGCCTCTTCCGCGCCGGTAATGATCCTGAATAACGTGGTCTTGCCGTGGCCGTTGCGGCCCACGAGCCCGATCTTTTCGCCGGCAAGAACATCGAAGCTCACGTCCTCGAAGAGCGCCCGGGTACCGTAACGCTTAGAGAGATTTTTTACCGCTATCATATATGTATGAAAAAATAGGGACTCCCCCGAACCGTACTTTTTACGTAAATGGGAACCGTCCCTATTTTCCTTTGAGTCGGCGGAGCTTTACTTTTTGCGCTTGTGGGAGCCCGCTCTCTTCTTTCCAAATGGACGCTTACGCGCGCGGCCCTCTTTTGCAGCCGGATGGCTATGATGGGCGGTCATTACCGCAGGCCTATCATCATGCCTTGGCCCTGACGGTGCGCTGTTCTTGCGTTTTGAGAAGCAGTCTTTGCAATAGACCGGCCTGTCGCCGGTTGGCCTGAACGGCACTTCGCATTCTTTATTACAATCCGCGCAGATCGCTTTATAATATTGTTTCTGATGATGAAAAGGCTGCTGATGATGCTGCGGCTGTTGATGAGGACGCATTACCTCCGCGGGCCTTGCCGCGGCTTTCTGGATAAGAACATCCACCTTCTTCTCCAAAACCACCAGCTGCAGATGCATCTTATCCAGTAACCCTGCTATATCCGCTTCTGCTTTATCCTTCTTCATTTTATATTCTCCGTCGCTTAATAATACATTACAGCCATTTTCTGCGTCTGAAATACACAAGCATTATGGTGGTCACGATCGCCATTATGGTAATCACCATGGGATAACCGAATTTACTTTCCAACTCCGGCATATGCTTAAAATTCATGCCATAGACACTGGCGATCAAAGTAAGAGGCATCATGATAGTGGTAATAACGGTAAGGGTCTTCATGATCTCATTAAGCCTGTTGGATACTATCGACACATACGCTTCCATAGCGCCCGCGATAACATCGCGGGAGGCTCCGACCGCGTCGTTTAAACGCGCAAGGTTATCCTGGATATTCCTGAAATAGATGATATTGCCCGGCGAAATGAACTGGAAATCCCCGCGCACGATAAGCGATATTACATCGGTCTGCGGGCCTATGGTCCGGCGCAGGTGTATGACCTCGTTCTTAAGATCATATATCTTGTGCAGCGTCCTCTGGTCAGGCTCTTTGAAAAGCGCGTCGCTCATCTCGTCGACCATGTTGTCGAACTCGGTGATGATCGGAAGGTAAGTATCGACGCAGGTATCGAGCACCGAATAGAGCAGCATGTCCGCCCCGTTTGTAATGGTAGGGGATTGTTTCTTTATACGCTCCTTGCACATCGCCACCGCCGTTATGGGCTGATCGTGGAAAGTTATAAGGAAATTCCGGCCGAGGCAGAAATCCAGCTCTTTCGTATTCACCCTGCTTGTCTTCTTGCCGTTACTCGATTCGAGCGCGAACATGATAAGATATATGTATCCGCCGAAATTCTCGATCTTCGGCCTGGCATTCGGCATGATAAAATCTTCCGTAGTAAGAGGATGGATATTGAACGCCATCGTCAAAAGATCGATATCCACGTCATCTATCTCGGTCATGTCGACCCAGATTAAAGAACGTTCGTCTCTCAGCGCCTCCCGCATTTCATCGGGAGATACGTCGCATTTCAATCCCTGCTCGGGATGGTATAAGAACGATTCGTACATTTTTAACCTCGACTCTGAATATTAGCCAATATTATACTTTATTCTTCAAATTATTGGAAGCGACTTAATAGATTTTTGATGAGAGCGACTTTATCGCCCTGTATTTCGATCGCTCCGTCTTTTACGGTCCCTCCCACGCCGAGATCCGATTTGAGTTTGCGCGCGATATCCTCGAGCCTCTTTGCGCCGTATGTGTGAAGACCTGCGATAACCGTGACCGCCTTCCCCGCCCTCTTCTCCAGCCGGATCTTCGGGGCCGGCGACCGCGGATTATTTGTCAGCATGGTTCGCCCCTCACTCTATAACGGTAATTCTCGTCAGATCGCGCATGGAAAAACTCCCGTCATGCGGAGTGCCGGGCGTGGGGATCGTCATACTGCCGAACGGGCAAAGCCGGGTAACGCCGCAGGCGGATAAGCCTGCGCCGTATTCGCCCGTCTCCTCACTGCCAAGACAGCACCCTGCCGTCTGCAGGTAAAACGCGTAACCCTTGAACAGGTCCGAGAGCGTCCTTAGAGACGTGTAGCGTTTTACTCTTATGGTGCGGTTAAGCGGCGACGCCTCGAAATCTTTCGCCGAGCCTTTCTCTTCGAGGATTATAGTCCAGTCAAATGTCGCGGGGCCGATAACGGATACGGGGTCGCTCGTCATCAGGCCCTTCGCATCCGCAAGCTCCCGCGCCTTCAATATCTCCACATACTCGTCGTCCGAACGGCGGGACGGCGGAAATACGGTATTGGCCTTCTCAAGGCTCGCGGCAAGGGCGTCGACAAACTTCTTCAGTTCGCCCGCCGGAATGGACTCCTCCAGAAAAAGCGTTTGCGGGCAATTGCATGCCTTCTGGTCCCATATAGAGATATCGAGAGCGATATTATCCGCAAGGGCCGGCAGTATGGCGGCGTCCAGCCCCGCGCGCGAGATTACGCCGAAACTTAACTTATGGCCGTGTTTTATGAGCGTTGCCGATTCGCCGAGATCCTTCTGCCAGTTCTTAAGCGCATCGACCCCTCCCCAGAAGACGATCCTGTCCATATGCTCTTTGAAATGCTTCTCTATCGCCGCGCCGCCGCCCGGCCACCACAAGACTGCAAGCCGCCCGGTTATAGCGCCCGCCTTATCGAACTGCCTGATACTTTCGGCGAATATCACCGGGAAAGCCATGTCAGCCGTCGACATCTTCAGAAAATTCACATTCCTTGTTATGATACCGTCTATCAGGCTTTCGATGCCGGCTAAAAATACGTTACCCGAGGCCACATGCAGAACGAGGCCGGCCGGCTGTACTATATAATGTATATGGGGGTCTTTTTGCGCAACCGGACGGGCCTGGATACCGGCGCTGCCGAGTTCGCCCTCGATCTTATCCAGGAGATACCGCGGCGATATGATCTTGGCAAACTCCTCGAGCGCCAGGTCGGTAAATTCCGGGCTCAGGCCCGACTTTTTACAAAGACTGTCGAATGCCTCGCGGCGCTTGGCATACCCCGGGTCCACCCACGCCTTTGCCAGGCCGGCGAAGACGGCAATTATCTCATCCTGGGATGGGGCCGCTACGCTCTCCCTGATCTGCCGGCCCCTAAGCACCAGCCCTTTTATTTCGTCCGGAGAGAGCGGCCGGTCCAGGGCCGCCGTCTGCCCAAAAACAAATTGTTTAAACTCGCCTTTTGCCGCAATCATATTTTTTCCATATCTTTTACATACTGGTCAGCCGTAAACGCGCAGGTGACCTTCTTGGCAACTCCGGCCCGGCCGATTATCTTTACGTACGGCCCGCCTATGGAGCAGGCGCAATCCTCTCCTATATATCCGTAATCCGTCGTCAAAAGCGACAGGGCCGGACAGCTTTCGACAAGAGGCGAATACAGGTGTATAAGCCCTTTTTCGCCGTAACCCAGCCTCTTTAATGTGCGCGGCTCGCGCGAACAGGCCAGCGCGACATTCGGTATATGTTTATTGTGATGAGCGCATTCGAGATAAAAGACGTCGTGCTCGATGAGGGTGTAAAGGTCCCGCATATTCTCCGTGGGAAGCGTTGTATTCTCCCGCAGGAACGCATACAGATCGAAGTCATCCCCGTACGGATTGACGATATTCTTCCAGCCGCCTCCGCTCACGATGTAGCTGTCCTTCGGGAACTCTACCCTGCCGTATTTTTGCCGGTAACTTCTGATGACCTCACAGATGTGGTGGATAAAGCCCAGCATACGCACCGGGTAAGCCTCCTTTACGTACTGCCTCAATTTCTCGGCGGCGCGCTCTCTTAAGAATCCCACCTTGCCGCTTGCGTCCTTATCGAGACCGTAAAAGATCCCCCGGCGCGGAGTAAGATGTGACATTATGATGTCCGAAGTCGTTGTACCGAGCGTTTCGTCGAGGGATGGGTTATACGCCATCAGCAGATAATTCGCCGGCGTCGAGCTCACAAGGCCCAGCGCCCTATGTACCTGATAAAGGGAGAACATGAGCCGCTGGGCGGAAATCCTGTCGAGCCATATCTTCGACTTTCGCCCCGATGTGCCGCTGGACGACATCTCGCCCTTCCACATATCGTCGGTCCTGGTTTCGATCGCATACATCTTGAATACGTCGCTTAATACGAAAGGAATATCCCAGATATCCTCAAACGAATCGATACGGCGTTCGCCGAAACCTTTTTTTTGGCAGAGTTTTTTATAGAAGGCGGAATTCGAGCGATGATGGTTAAAACTCCAGCGCATGGCGTCCAGGAATTTCGGCCGCCACTCGGCAGAGTAATCGAAGGGGCGGTCGGTCAGGAGATTATCGATAACATTTTTCCGCGGACATCTGACTGTCCGGAAAAATTCGCGTATCAGGTGCTCCCGCACTATTTTTTTTATCGGCTCGATGGTCTTCGCCAGCATTTATATTGTGCCTTCCCGCCTCTTTATCCCCGTTATTATTCGCCGTATATAGCGGCGATTATCGCGCCTTCCAATGGAGTTATGACCAGCCCCAGTATCGTCCAGTAAATAACTACGGTAGTAGCAACATTCATGAATTCATAGGTAGCAAACATACCCCGCAGTGTCCCTACGGCCCATACGCATAATCCGAAGACAAGCCCTTTTACGAATTTATTCTTTCCGGGGATGCCTTTATTTATCAGGGCATAAACAAACGCGACTATTATAGCCAGCGCAAGACTGCCTATCATATACATAACGCCCGGGGGACCGTCCATCTGCTTCCACACATTTGTCGGTTCCAGTTTATAGACCCAGTTAAAAATACCTCCGCACGTCACTGCGCCCACGGCCATATTGAATATGGTCGCCGCTATCCCTGCTATCAATATCTTCCCTATCTTCATTGCTCTGCCTCCTTTTATTTAAATCTCCTACCCGGCTTAAATTATCTTCTTCTCCGGCGCGTAGAAAATTCTACCGCCCAGGTGGTGAAGAACCCTCGGGCCTCTCTTTTCCGGAAGCCATCTGTCCGAAAATAAGGAGCTCTCGGCCTCCGCATATACAACATCCCCCAGGACGATATTGTACTTCTTAAGAAGCGCCTTCTCCTTACGAAGCTTACACTCAAGTACGCCTATGGCGGACCCAAGGCGCGGCGACTTGACTTTTTTTGCCCGTTCTCTCACCAGTCCGAATTTCGCGAATTTGTCCACTTTCTCACCCGAGACACCGCCCAGGCCGCGGACCGTTTCGGCCATATCGCTCGATGGGATATTGATGACGAAATCGCCCGTCTCAAGGATGGCCTTATATATGAAATGTTTCTCCCATATCTCCAGCGCGACTATCGGAGGATCGTCCGATACAGGCATATTCCACGCTATCGGGGTAAGTCCCGGCCTCCCGCCCGATATCGAGCTGACGAGGACGACGGGTCCGGAACCTATGAGCCTGTACGCAATTTTAAGTGGAACAGATTTTTTCATAACCGCCTCTCACCTATAAAAACGCCGGGGATGGATGCCCCCGGCTTAAGTTAAGATGTTTTGATCCATACTATATGTATAGCCCTGTATTGCATGGCTGTCATTATAGCATCTGGTTATATTAATAGGTGAGTAAAATTTTGATACGTGGAACCGGGAGGGTAATCAGCTCAGGGTTTCGGCGCTGTAGCGGGCTATAAGGCCGGTGCGAAGAGTGCCTTTATAGACCTTGACGAATATCCAGTAAGACAGGAGGATGTATCCGCAGGCTAAAATAGCGCTCCACATAAGCCCGGCAACAGATACTCCCCTGCCCGCGACTATGGCGCGCAGGGCTTCGAAGACGTAAGAAGGCGGTAATATCCGGGAGACGGCCTGCATCCACTGCGGAAGCGTCGAGATCGGATACAGGACTCCCACGAATGGCGAGAGCAGCGCGGGGATCGGCCAGATGAACCATTCCGATGCCGGCCCGAAGCGCAGGACGATCGCACAGCCTAAGATGCCGATCGATATGCCGAAGAGAAAAAGTATCAGGATAAACGGCATGGCCGCGCCTCCGTAAACGACGAGCGATAATTTGAAGCAGGCGGAGGCGATTAAGAGCATAATGGAAAGGCCGATGATGCTCGTAAATATGCTCGAAAGGATAAGGCCTCCGACGTATTCGGAGACGGAGAGAGGGGTTGCGAAGATATTCAGGAAATTACGCGCCCAGACGTCTTCGAAGAATGCCATAGTAACGCCCTGCATAATGCGGATAAAGAAGTCCCAGAAGATGACCGCCCCGAGAAGCACCGGCACAAAATTAAATCCCGTCGGCGAGACCTGATTTAAATACTGCGTAAGGAATCCCCACAGTATCATATCGACGGCTATCCAGGCAAATATCGGGAAGAAGCGGGCGGCGCTGCCGCGGATGAGATAGGCCTGGCGGAGCATTATGGCGAATATGCGGTTAAACGACATAAGCTAGCCGGCCTCCAGCGTAAGCGGTTCGCGGGCTACCGTTATGAAGAGCTCTTCCAGCGTCTTCTTGCCGTGCTGGGCGGGCAGTTTCTTCGGATCGCCGCCCAGGAGTATCCTGCCGTGCGACAGGAAGAGGACGCGATCGCATACTTCTTCGACTTCGTACATATTGTGCGATGTCCAGAGAACGCCGCCGCCGGCCTTCTTCATGGAATCGCGGATCGAGGGGCGGATATCGCGCGCAGTGGCAGGGTCGAGCGACGCCGTCGGTTCGTCAAGCAGCAGGAGACGCGGGTTATTCAGCATCGCCTTGGCAAGGCCGACGCGCGTCTGCTCGCCCGAAGAGAGAACGCCGCATTTCTTATCCCTGAAGCGCTCCAGGTCGAAGTGACAGAGGACCTCTCCGATGCGCCCGGGTATATCCTTGACGCCGTAGAGCAGGCCGAATACGCGAAGGTTCTGGTATACGGTCAAGTTGCCCGGCAGCGGCGCGTAGACTGCCGCAAAATTCGTACAGCCCATCGCCCGGGACCGCTCGGCCGAAAGGTCTATGCCTCCTATATGTATGCTTCCGGCGTCGGGAGCGAGTACGCTCAGGATCATATTGATAGTGGTGGTCTTGCCCGCGCCGTTAGGACCGAGCAGTCCCACTATCTCATCCGGCGCAACGTCGAAAGATATATCATCTACGGCGAGAATGCCGCCGTATGACTTGCGCAAGCCGTTCACGGAGAGCATCTTATTTTTTTTCATATACGGATAATTTAGGGTAGGATCAGATCTTGCTGGCTTTCTGCCCTCTTTTTTCCAGGATGCTGGCGAATTTCAGCGTTATAACAGACAGGTCCAGCGGTTTTACGGCGTAGTCCGTGGCGCCGAGTCTCATAGCTTCTTCGGCGACTTCGTCAGATACCCATGCGGAAATTACGAGTATATCCACCTTCGGATTTAATTCTTTCGCTTCTCTTATTACATCGATACCGCTCTTCTTCGGCATCTTGATATCGAGGAGCATCACATCGCAGGGATTCGACCTGACAAATTTGACGGCTTCCTCGCCATCCGTAGCCTCCCTGAATTTACAGTCAAACCTTTCTTCCAGGAAGTCCATAATCATGTTGCGGGCATTGACTTCATCATCGACGATCAATACAACGGGCTTATTCATGATCTTCCTTTAGTAATTCCTGCACTTTCTTTGTGACAACTTCCTCGAGATAATCTATCCTGAACGGCTTAGTTATGTATTCGTCGGCTCCAAGCTTTTTAGCCTGTTCAATAATCTCTTCTTCGTTGTGGACGGTAAGCATTATCACTTTTATAGATGCATCCGTGTCTTTAATATGCTTAAGGGTCTCGAGGCCGCTCATGCCTCGCATAGTAATGTCGAGAAAGACTATGCCCGGCTTGTCCTTCTTTATAACCTCCAGGGCCTCTTCTCCACTGCTAACAGCCTTGGCGGAAAAGCCTCTATGCTCGAAGAAGCTTTTGAGCGCGTCGGTTATGCCCTTTTCGTCGTCGACTATGAGGAGTTTTATCATACGTATTTATTCTTTAAGAATAATGTTAATGTTTCTTACGGGGGTCACTTTTCTTGATCACATTTTAACTCTTATTCATTTCCCCTTCCTCACCAACCCATGCATAAGACATTCTTTTGCAACAAAATCCACAAGTTTCCTGTTCGATACCCTGAACCCTTCGTCGTCCATCGAATTTTGGTTGCAGAACCTGATCCCCTCTCTCTCAAGCTCGCGTAATTCAAATTCTGTCTTGGGTATAAGGCCGTGCAGTATTACCGCCTTAGGCTTATGGCTCGATTTCATCATTAGGCCGGCAAGCTCCTTTGTATCATCCATACTGAAGAGCGAGTCATACATTATAACTATATCGGGCTGGTAATCATAGAGAAGGTTTAAGCCTTCCTTATCGCCATAGACTACCTTTGTCTCGTATTCACCCTCGATGATACCTGATGCGGCAAAGAAGCCGCAGGTAAAGCCGTATACCATAGGATTGGGCTCTATAAATAACAACCTGGCCTTGGGCACCTTCTTTGACTCAACTTCTTCTTTCTCTTTTGAAGGATAGACTCTTGTATCGTTATGCGAAGCATCTATAACGTAGCGGATCCTGTCGATGAGTTTCGATAGGTCTATGGGTTTTGCGAAGAAGCCGTCTATGCCAAGCTTTTCGACTTCCTGCTTAACCTCACTATCATAAGCGGTCATTATGATAACTTTGGCCTTGGAGGCAGTTTTGCGGATATGTTTCAATATCTGGATACCGTCAACGCCGGGCATCCTGACGTCCAGAAGTATGAGATCCAGGTTTTTGATAGAATCTATGACATTCAAAGCCTCTTTTCCGTCGAGCGCCGTGAGCATGTCGTAACCCAGAGCCGAAAAGAAGCCCTTTAAACTCATAGTTACTTCTTTTTCGTCATCGACTACCAGTATCACGCCTTTTTCATTATCGTCGTTCATTAATTCCCCCGTCTCCTTTAGCGTAATCTTTCTTGATTTCTTTAAAAGTTTATTTATTATATGTTATTAGCTCTTAATAATAATTATAGACACGCCTTAATAACATATGTAAAGCAGGTAAATTAAAGTATACCTCACTATTTAGGGAAAAACAAGCTAACCGGAATAAAAAATCCGGCATAAAAAATGCCACGGTCAATCTGTGGCGGTATCTTCCCCGATATCCATAAGGCAAGGAATTAGTCCTTGTTTTTTATGGCTTCTGTTTTCCCGAGTTTCTCTTCAATTTTTTGTTTTACCTTTATCGCCCTCGGCTTTATCTTTTCCGGCCGCGGGCTGCCGATAATTTCTTCGACAAATGACAGCGACTCAGGCGAAGCCAAATGGTACAGGGCATTTAAAAACGTCATCTTCATAGGGTAGCTCTGTCCGGGGTTTTTCCTGTACGCGCTATCTATCTTCCTGTACTGTTCGATTATCCAGGGCACGGCGCGCTTATCGCCCAATATCGCATATAGGACGGCTCTTCTTTCCGGTTGACTTATGGCACAGCCGGCCAGGTACTCATAAGCGCCCGGCCACCGGTAATAGGCCAATGTTTCCGCGGCGGCGCGCCTGTTTATCTCTAACCTGGATTTTAAGAATTTCGGGAGCACAGCCCACACCATTTTCCTGGACGCTTCATTCTCTTTGTCTATTTTACCTATTGCCGCAGGTGACGCGAAATATTCATAGCCCAGTACAAAATAGTTAGCCCTGCTGGAAAGACAAGAGATATCCTCGCTGCAATCTTTATCGATATCCGTAGCGGCGAGCTTCCCAAGATAAAGCTCCCGGGGCTCGGTGCATTCACCGGCAAAGGATGCCGACGTGATAAACAGAAGAAAAGATACAAAAAATAGGCCGGCTGATTTCATAAAAGCGGATAACCCTTGCCGTGAATTTCATAATATAAGGATATAGTGTTTAGTTTTGCATCAGGCATAAAGAAAGGCTCTTTCCTGTCAATAAACGCGAATTATTTAATTAAAAGTATTGCAATAACCAAAACTAACATTGAAGCTATCCCCCAAAGGGACCACTTTATCCTGGATATCTGTTTATCGGCATGCGCTATCCAGCTATGCATCTCCTTCAATTCATGTAGAATATGTTCTTCCTGACTCATGATACGCCCCCCCAATTCTTAACTGTCTTTACTACTCTTGCCTATCTCTTTATTCAGAAAAAAACTTATAACAGTCCTTATTGCCACCATCGATCCCAGAACTGCCAATTCCTGGAGCGAAGGCCTTATCAGGGTGCGCCCCGCGAAAGAGTTGTCCCCTAAAAATCTTTTTAATTCCACGGAACAAAGATCGATTGCCGATATGAGAGAGCCCCAGACTATAACAATTACTCCGAAAGATCCTATACCTAACGATATGGCATCAACTATCTGCATAAGCACACGTCCGAGTCATACTCCAAATACGCTTCAATCTCCTTCTGAATATCACCGTACTGGGTATAAAACTCATCATTCTTTTCCCTTTTTGCGTTTGCGAGATTGCTGTTTGCCATAATTTTGAGTGATTTTGGATATTAAAAAAAGGCGCTAGAGCTGATCTAACGCCGTAAAGTGCTGTGAATTTTCCCGCTACTATTGCCCATCTAAATACCTCAAGTTAAGGATATTATTATAGCACCTGATCATATTATGGGGCAAGAATTACCTTGACAAAAATCTTGACAAAAATACGCTGTATGGTATATTGAGTTTGCGTCTGTAATAGGATATTAGATCCTGCTTGAATCTTTAAAAGATTCGGGCGGGATTTTTTGTTTTTATACCTTAATTACAGAAGGAGGAGGATATGGGAAAGCGGTTAATGCGTTCGAATGGGATTTACAATAGGCTTCGCAAAATCATCGAAAATGCCAGAGGCAATATCGCTCATGCCGTAAATGCCGAGATGGTTACGGCATATTGGCATATAGGTAAGGAAATTGTTGATGCGGAGCAGAGAGGCGAGCGAAGGGCCGGCTATGGAGAAAAATTGATTCTGGCGCTTTCGCGCCGTTTATCGAACGAATTCGGTAACGGTTTCAACGCAAGTAATTTATGGAATATGCGCCAGTTTTATCATACTTATCCAATTCTCTACGCACTGCGTAGAGAATTGAGCTGGACGCATTACCGCATCCTAATGCGTATCGACAATCCCGATGCCCGGTCTTTTTACGAGATAGAATGTAAGAATAATAAGTGGTCATCCCGTGAATTGGAGCGTCAGGTTGGGTCTTTTCTTTACGAACGCCTCGCATTAAGTAAAGACAAAAAGGGCCTTATGGAATTGGCCCGCAAGGGCCAGGAACTGCAAACGTATAAGGATATGATAAAAGATCCATATGTTCTGGAATTTACAGGGCTGTCTGCTGATCCAAAACTTTATGAAAGTAAGCTAGAACAAGCGCTTATTGATAACTTATCGAAGTTCTTACTCGAATTAGGCAAGGGTTTCACCTTCGTTGCCAGGCAAAAACGGATTTCGCTGGATGGCGATCATTTTTACATCGACCTGGTATTCTATAATACCATCCTTAAATGCTATGTGCTCGTCGACCTAAAGATTGGTAAGCTTACTCATAAAGATATAGGTCAAATGCAGATGTATGTCAACTATTACGACCGCGAGCTTAAAGAGCCAAGCGACAATCCAACTGTTGGTCTTATCCTGTGCGAGCGCAAAAAGGAAGCGGTTGTCCGCTACACCCTTCCTCAAAACAACAAGCAGATATTTGCTTCGAGATATAAACTGTATTTACCGACTAAAAAAGAACTGGCGAGAGAATTAAAAAAATTAACCAAAATCTATCCGATAGGGCATTTCTGATGGTTCGGCAGGCTCACCACAAATATTTTGGGTCATTGGGCGAAAGTATCAAAAATGCCTCGAGGGTAGCTTTTAGCTATATTGTATAATTGCCCCTGATCAATAAAAATATTTTCCATTTATTATTTGTTGCCGCGGAAATTATATTACTTATTTCTTTGAATCCATTCCCACGCTTCCTTTGGAAGCATGCCCTGGCTCGCATAAAGATTTATTTATGAAGCTCTCCGGCCTAAAGGCCGGAGTTTCCATTCGCCTGTTGGCGGAATCCTCCGAAACAGAAAACCCCGAGCTTGAAAGCTCGGGGTTTTCTGCGAAGGAGGATAAAACTGCGCTGAGATTGACTAAATTTGGCGGAGAGATAGGGATTCGGCTATCCGCCTCGCAGAGCTCGGCTCCTAGCCAGCCAATTTTCTGTCGGGCATAGCCCTTTTCCTCCCATAAGGTCGGCGAAAATTGGCTTCGAATCCCCAGTGCTTTGCCTAATAAAACTGCGCTGAGATTGACTAAATTTGGCGGAGAGATAGGGATTCGAACCCTAGGACAGCCTTTCAGCCGTCATACGCTCTCCAAGCGTACGCATTCAACCGCTCTGCCATCTCTCCAATTTGCAATATTCTAACTCGGGCAAATTGTCCCGAGCATATGTCATTTTACTCGTGATGCGAGGGACTACCACAAACTATCCTACTTCTTTCCCGCAAACCCCTTCACCAGCACCGTGTGGAGTTTCTCGTTCAATACGAAATTTTCCGTCCGCCAGGAGAAGGTCATCCTCCCCTTCTCCCTCGGCCATAGACTAGCGAACGTCTCGAGACCGATCGCCGGCCCCTGGCGGTTCACCCACGGCGGATTATCGACATACCTGTAAATACCGTCGGGGAACGCGTAATTCGCTATGGTCTTGTACGTCCAGTATGTCCAGTGTATGTCGTTGGCGTTGTATATGCCGACCATATCCGCGACCCACTTCACCTCGCCGTAGTGGCCGTCACGCGCGTTCACGCCGAATTCGCCCATATATAGCGGCACTTTATTAAAATCGGCGAACATCTTATACGGCCGCGCCAGCATCTCGAAACGCGCCTTGTCCCAGACGACATTGTAAACTTTGCCGGGATAGACTAAACCCATCTTAAGGTTGTGCGTAAAATCGAACGGCGCGTAGGTGTGGATGCTGTAGACTGTGTTAGGATCCTCGGGTTTACCCAGGAACGCCAGCCGCTGGGCCCAGAAATTACCCTCGAGGAATATTATATGCGACTTATCGGCGTCGCGGATCTCTTTCGTAACCCTCCTGTACAGGTCCTTCAGCGAGCCTTCCTTGTGGAACGGGACGACCGCTTCGTTCAGCACATCGTAACCGGCGACTGCGCTCGAATCCTTATAAAGCTCCGCCAGGAAATGCCACAAACGCAGGTAACGGTCGATATTAAATTCGTTGGTGAAAAAATCCGGCTTGCCGTTCGAGTCGGAATGCCATCCCGGGTTCTGCGAACCCGGCGCCGCGTGCAGATCGAGTATGCAGTATATGCCGTGTTTCTCGCACCACCCGACAGCCTTATTGAGATAATCGAGACCCTCCTCGTTCAGGCTGAAGGGCCGGTCCTCGAATTCTATAAGCCTGTAGTTGAACGGTATCCTTACGCAATTCGCGCCCCAGCTCTTTATCGTCGCTATATCTTCCTCACGGATGAATGTATCGCGGAACGAACGGGTAAAGTCCTCCAGAGCATCCTTGCCCAGCGCCCGCGCGAAACCTTCCCTGAATGCCCCCTCCGGTATGTTGCGGCCGCCCAGCATGTAACCTTCCATCATCAGCCAGCCGCCGAGGTTGACGCCTCTCAGCCTGACGGGCTTGCCGGTCCCGTCGACGATCCTGGTGCCCTTAACCAATAACTTCGGTAATCTTCCGCGCATCTATGAAGCTTTCATTTCTTGTAGCCGCGTTCCACATAGGCTATTTCGGATTTTTTGATAAGCACCGTGCCCTCGCCGCCCGGCACGTTGACCTTAATGGACATCTCGCGATCGCTCTCGTTTGTTATGATGCCTTCGATGCTGTTGCCGGATTTCAAAAATATTTTGGATGGCGGCTTCATTATGGGAGCGACGGCTTTTTTAATCGATATGAGCTTGTCGCGGATACCGCTCAAGTCTATCCGCACTACGTCTTGTGCTATGTACACGATAAAGGCTATGACCGCCAGCACGATCAACGTCTTCATAAACCGTTTCAGGAACTCGGAACGTATTTTAGCATATATGGTAATCTTACCGCCGCCGCGATGCTTCGAAAAGTACATAGCCTTATCTGCCATTTCAAGCATATCGTCCAGGTCGCAGGTATCGCCGGGGCAGGATGCTATGCCGCCGCTGAAACTGAATTTAAACTCCCTGCTTTTGAATAGAAACGGCCTGGTCCTTATATTATGCTCCGTATGGTTAGCCAGGCGATAGACCTCTTTTGCCGGACGGCCGGGGAATACGGCGACGAATTCGTCCCCGCCGAAACGTATTATGGCGCAATCTTCATCGTCGAGGTTAAGACGAAGCGAACTCGAAAAATATTTCAGAGCTTCGTCGCCGAATACGTGACCATATCTATCGTTCAGTTTTTTGAAACCATCGATGTCAATAAGCAATATGGAGAATGGCTTCTTGTAAGCCATATACTCCGAGATCATCTTCTCGAGCAAAGGCACGAGCGCATCTTTGGTATAACATTGAGTAAGAGTATCTTTTTGAGCGTTATCTAATAATGCCATAAGCCCTTCTCCTTCTCCTTCTCCATATTATACAAAATATCCGCCTATAAGGCAAAGTAATTGCCCCTTACCTGCCTGCGCCGGAATCGGTAATGCTGACAAGGCCGGGAGGATAGGGTTCGAAAAAGGTCTGCCTGGCGAGATATGCCTCGCCGAATCTCACTATATACGACTTCGCCACATTCACCGGCACGCTTAACGGGACCTTGCCGTCCCTGTACTCCGTAACAAGGGCGAGAAAGAATTTTTTCTCATCGGCGGAGAGCTTATCCTTGAAGTACCCGAGCGAATGGGTAAGTATATTTATATTCGCAGTATAACGGGAAATGCGCGCCATCGTGTTATGCAGGCACTTCTCGTATTCATCGAATACTTTATCCTGCTTCAGCCCGTCACGGTTGGCCGTGAGACTGCCCAATATAGACAGCCCTTTCTGGCTATATGACATTATGAGAAGCTTATTCCTGGCATGAAAATCGACGAGAGCGCCCATCCGCCCTGCCTCCTTCACCCCGCGAAAACCGGCGAATGTAAAGATACGCGTAAGAAAATGTTCCCTTATCCGGTAATTCGTGAGCCGCCCTTCGGTCTCAATAGGCATATCTCCAAAACGTTCCAGGACCGCGGCGCCGAAGAAACCCGACGCCCTTGCCACGGAGGCGGAGGGTCCGATCTTAGGGTAGACCTTCACGCTGTCGATGCCGCATGAAGGCGAGCGGTCCTTTAAGATAAATCCGTCAATGTCTCCCAGCGATCCGAGAAAGTGCCCGGCGAAACTCTTCATCTCCGACGACATGTCTTTGCCCGTACTTGGCTGGACGAGGTGAAATTCGCCCGATTGCGAGACGATCCTGATGGGGTCGCGCGGGACGCCTAACCCTGCCTCGACTTCGGGACACGTCGTCACGTATTCGACGTAAGGTTTAAGCGATTCTACGAACGCATCCCGTATCGTCACGCCATCCCAGCGGCAGGCAGCAAACCCCAGGCATTTGCTGGCAAATAATCGCGGTTTTATCATCGCTCTTTTTTGCCTTTCATGGCAGGTGTATTTATTTGGCAGCGCGTGCCCGGCTCATTTCACTTCTTTTTTCAGGGCGGCCAGGGCCGCGTCATAATCGGGCGGGGAACTCAACTCTTTAACAAGCTGCACATATTTAACGCTATCGTCTTTACCAATAATGAATATCGCCCTCGCCAGAAGCCTCATCTCTTTTATAAGAACTCCGTAATTTAAACCGAAGCTCGCGTCCCTGTGGTCGGAGAGGGTCTTCACCTTATTGATATCGAATTCCTGGCAGAACCGTTTTTGGGCAAACGGCAGGTCCATACTGATAAATATGATCGCCGCGTCTTTTGAAATCTTTGCCGCCTCGTCGTTGAAACGCTTGATCTCTGTGTCGCAGACAGGGGTGTCGAGGGAAGGGACCGACGCTATGAGCTTGATCTTTCCGCTGAAATCGGAAAGTTTTCGCTCTTCGAGATCATGCGAGAGCGCTTTAAATCCGGGGGCTTTCTGCCCAACTTTTATCTCCTCCCCCTCAAGGGTCAAGGGATTGCCTTTCAGCGTAACTTCTGTCTTTCTCTCCATATATTTATGCCCTCCTCGCATCTCATTATACCAAAAGCCGGCTCAAAAGGTAAAAGAATTACGCGTGCCCGGGAGGTAATTCTATCACAATACATCTCCTGAAGCATCGCTTGCCGAAAGAGCGCAATAGATATTGTCATTGGAACATTACTCTGGTAATATTGTAGCAAATGACCGGAGGGAATATCGATGAGTAAGCGTTTTATAAGTTTCAATGCGTCTCTTTTTCTGGTCGAGTTGGTCTTCGTCATTGAGGTAACGGCCTGCGTCGTAATTGCGCCTTCCGCCGTAAAATCTCTTCGTCTTGATCCGTCGCTATCCGGGTTGATAGTAAACAGCTATCTGTATGTGGCTTTTGCAAGCCTTGTGATATTTCTGGCCTTAAGGAAGTGGGTAGCCCGGCTCCTTTCCGCGGGCAAATGTCTATATTGGGGCGCGTGGATCTTCGTTGCGGGCAACCTGGCGTGCTTGCAGGCAGTATCAGTCGAGCTTTTCCTGATAGGCAGGGTTGTCCAAGGCGTCGGCGGAGCAATGGCCATGGTAGGTGAGCTGTGGTCGGCAAGCGAAGTCTATAATAAAAAGATAACGGTTGCGCTATTTTGGGCTGAATGCGGAAGCGCTATCGGCATTGTCATCGGGCCCGCGATGGGAGGTTTTATAGCCGGAATAGGAACCGGGACATGGCGTATCTTATTTATAATCAACGCGGCGATAGGCGCGGCAAGCGCCGTGACCGCCTGGTACGCTCTGCGGGTGGAATCTATCGCAATGATCCCCGCGCCGATCAAAAAATTTCGCATTACCTGGTGGTTTATGTGGCTGATCCTTGTCCAGGCGGCGGTTGCCGCCCTGGCTATAGGCGCTGAATTTCTGATGTCCGATTATATGCAGATCCGTCTTCACAAAAGCCCGAATTTCGTGGGGTATATGGCAACGCTGGCATCTATCGGAGCTATTATGGGAAGCTGGATAATGTTAATGATCAACCGTTCTTTCACAAAATACGCCCAAAGCGCGCTCTGCGCCATGATCGCTCTGCATGTTTTAATGGTGTACCTTATCATGAATAACTATATAAATCTTTCTTCGGTGCCTATTTTCGGGATAGGTATGTGCCTTGGTATCGCAAATGTTGCTATTTACGCGGAAATATCAAAAAAAGTCGGGCAGGATTTTTTTCTTCCGGCAACACTGGTCTATCTCGTTGCCGTGCTGGCGGGAAACGCGCTGGGTATCGAAATGGTAGCGCTGACTGAAGGCCGGGGATGGTCCCTTTCCCGTGCCGAGCTTATCATGGTGGCCGCGCCTATTATACCTTTGGGCGCGATGATGTTATGGCGGTTTATATCCCCAAAAACCGATGACGCCGGGTCGTAACTTATTTTGTTCTGCCTTCGTCCCGCCTCCAGGGGGGACCTTACCTCACATGCGCCCCCTATCCTTAATTATCCTCATTACTCCTATTCATCTCTTTATTCAGAAAAAACTTAAGCCGGTCTTTTGACATGTACCTGAGACAAAACCGAAGGTTTTGTCGAATGGTTCAGGGCTGTGCCATGTACCCAGCACCACTCGCTTCGCTCGGGTGCTGGGCGAAGCCCGAGCGTTTGCCCTGTACCACCTGTAAGCAAACGCGAGTGGTACATGGCGGAGAGGGAGAGATTCGAACTCTCGTACCCCGTAAAGAGTAACACGCTTTCGAGGCGTGCACCTTCAACCACTCGGTCACCTCTCCACACAAATTTATCTCTATATTGCTCTGCTTCGCGCTTCGTAAGGAGCATTCTGCCCGCACAATTCCTGCGAAGCCTGAGCGTTTGCCCTGTACCAGTCGCAAAAAATCAACATGGCTGTGCCATGAACCTGAGACAAAACCGAAGGTTTTATCGAGTGGTTCATGGCTGTGCCATGTACCCAGCACCACTCGCTTCGCTCGGGTGCTGGGCGAAGCCCGAGCGTTTGCCCTGTACCACCTGTAAGCAAACGCGAGTGGTACATGGCGGAGGAGGTAGGATTCCCCTCCGCTCGGCATAGCCTCGCTCCGGGCCAGCCGAATTTGCTTTCGGCCGTAGGCCTTTTCCTCCTACTCGTCGGCGCAAATTCGGCTTCGAATCCTTCCCAAGCGCGAGTAATATAAAGCCGAGTAAAATTGAGTATATAATACTGGCGGAGGAGGTAGGATTCGAACCCACGGTAGGCTTACGCCTACAACAGCTTTCAAGGCTGCCGCATTCAACCGCTCTGCCACTCCTCCGATTTACCCCAATCTAACTCCAGTAAATCGTCCCGAGGTGCCACCATCTCACTCCAGCACCGAGGGACTACGCCTAAAAGAACAACTGCCGCACTATTGCCGTATACGCGCCATTCGACAGGGTCCACGTATCGACGAAGAACTTCTTTATCGCAAACTCCGGGAACATCAGCGCGAATATAGCGGCTATGACGATAATATTGAAGACATATACCATTATTATCGAAAAAAAGTACCCGCTCTTCATTATATCCGGCTGGCGTATCTTCATCACCTCGATGGTCGAGACCATGTGAAACGCCAGAGTGAAACCTATCAGGAATATAAAGATCGTCCCGTTAATATTGTACGAAGCCGCGACGATAAAATATATAAGAGCGACTATTATAGCATAGATCGGGACAAAATAAGGGCTAAGCTCTATGACGGTGTTCGATTTGTCGGTGCCCACACTGCCGCCGTCTTTCGATACCTTGAAAGATTTTATCTTTCCGCCGAAGATCCATGTTATGCCCGCGTGAACGGCTTCATGGCCCAGCACATAGAGGTATGTCGGCTTGTAAAAGATGAGGTGGATCACCATATAAGATATGATCCCCCACAGGAACTGCGAAAGGCTCGCTGAGAGCACGCTTACCTGGACCAGGTTATTGTAAAAAGCCGCCGTTACGCCCACGGCTATCGGGACCGATAATACGGCAACAATAAATTTTATGACTATCTTCAGCATGGTTTAATGACTTCTGCTCCGTCCATATAGGGAATGAGCGCCTTCGGGATCCGAACGCTCCCGTCCTTGTTCTGGTAATTCTCCAGGATCGCTACGACGAGCCGCGCCAGGGCGACGCCGGAACCGTTCAGCGTGTGGACAAATTCCGTCGTTCGCCGCTTGTCGTTCGCTATTCGTTTGAACCTGATATTCGCGCGGCGCGCCTGGAAATCGGTAAAATTGGAACAGCTCGAGACCTCCAGATAGGCATCCGTCCCGGCGGCATACAATTCTATGTCATAACATTTAGCCGCGGAAAACGAAATGTCCCCGGTCGCAAGAAGTATCACGCGATACGGAAGCTCGAGTATCTGCAAAACATCCTCGGCGTCTTTCAGGAGTTTCTCGTGCTCCTCGTATGACGTCTCGGGTTTTACGAATTTTACCAGCTCTACCTTATCGAACTGGTGGACCCTGATAAGACCTTTTGTATCCTTGCCGTAAGAGCCGGCCTCTCTCCTGAAACAAGCCGTATATGCCGTGTAGCATATCGGCAGTTTCGCTTCCTCCAGCACGTCACCTGCATGGATATTCGTAACGGGCACTTCGGCCGTCGGTATTAAAAAGAGGTCGTCGTCTTTCAGTTTGTACATATCCTCCTCGAGTTTAGGGAGTTGCCCCGTCCCTATCATCGAGCGCCGGTTGACGAGGAACGGCGGGAAGACCTCTTTATAACCATGGTTTTTTGTGTGCAGGTCGAGCATAAAGTTTATAAGCGCTCTCTCGAGGCGCGCGCCCTGGCCGATATATAGGACGAAATTGGAGCCCGATATCTTCGCGGCAAGGCCAAAACTTATTATTCCAAGTATCTCGGCAAGCTCAATATGGCTCCTTGGATTAAAGTCGAATACGGGCATTTTGCCCCAAGAACGCACGATCTTGTTATTTTCAGGGCTTCCGACAGGCACACTTTTATCGGGTATATTTGGGATTATGTATACAAAATTGGTCAATTTTTCGTCAATTTCCCCCACTTTTTTGTCTAAATCTGTCACTTTTTGGGAAACAACCTTCATTTTATCGATTATCTCTTTTGGGTTCTTTCTGGCCTTAATCAGGACCGTTATCTCATCGTTTGCCTTATTACGCTCGGCCTTCAACGTCTCAACATCGACTAGCAGCTTCCGGCGCTCTTCATCGAGCTTTAGCAGCTCGCCTATATCGAGCTTTGAGTTCCTGGCTTTTAAAGCATCTTTTACGATTTGCGGATTATCACGTATGAATTTCAAATCTAACATTTTATCCTCGCTATCCTTTTATCACTCCCAGCGGCCGCATCCGGCAGACGCGTTTCGATATACCGGCCCCATGGACCACATCGACCACCTGGTTCACATCTTTGTATGCGTCCGGCATCTCTTCCGATAATAATTCCCTGCCGGTCGCTTTCACTATTATGCCTTTGGCTTCCAGCTCTCCGGCTATCGACCTTCCTCTCCCCGCCCGTATCGCGGCCGAACGCGACATAAGCCGGCCCGCCCCGTGGCAGGTCGAGTAGAATGTCTCCTTTGCTCCCTCTGTCCCAACTAATAGGTACGAATTCCTGCCCATATCTCCCGGGATGATCACCGGCTGGCCCGTCCGCTTATATTTGGCGGGCAGTTCCGGATGGCCCGGAGGAAAGGCCCTGGTGGCGCCTTTCCGGTGGACGCAGAGCGTCCGTTCTTTCCCGTCTATATCATACTTCTCGATCTTCGCGATATTATGCGCGACGTCGTAGATAAGGTCCATGCCCAGGTCTTTCGGGCCGCGCGCGAAGACTCTTTCGAAGACCTTGCGCGCCAGATGCATCAGGCACTGGCGGTTTGCCCAGGCGTAGTTCGCGGCGCATCTCATGGCGCCTAAATACGCTTTACCCTCCGGGGAATTCACCGGTGCGCACGCGAGCTGCTTATCGGGAACCTCGATGCCGTACTTCGAAAGAAGATGGATAAAATCCCTTGCGTACTCGTCGCAGACCTGGTAACCCAGGCCGCGCGACCCGGAATGTATCATGAGCGTAACCTGGTCTTTCTCCAGTCCGAATATATCCGCGAGCTCCTTGTCGTAGACCGTATCTATCGCCTGTATCTCGAGGAAATGGTTTCCGGAGCCCAGCGTGCCCGGCTGATTCTTGCCGCGCTCATATGCCCGAGGCGAAACTCCGTCGGGATCCGCGCCATTTATCTCGCCGCGCTCTTCGGTATACTCTAAATCTTCAGCCCTGCCGTAGCCGTGTTCGACAACCCACCGGGCGCCTTCAGCCAGGAGTTTTCTCTCTTCCTGCGCGCTTATCCTTATCTCGCCTTTCGACCCGACACCTGCCGGTACTTCATTATGGAGGGCATAGACAAGCTCTTTCAGCCGCGGCCGTACGTCTTTTTCAAATAGATCCGTTTTGATAAGCCGGATTCCGCAATTTATATCGAAGCCCACGCCGCCGGGCGAGATTACGCCGCCCGCGTCGACATCCGTCGCGGCAACTCCGCCTATGCAGAACCCATAGCCCCAATGGATGTCGGGCATCGCAAGCGAATGCCGTACGATCCCCGGGAGCATCGCGACATTGGCGACCTGATCGACGGCCTTATCGGACAGTATAGCCTCCAGCATCTCCGCGGAAGCATATATAATACCATCGACGCGCATGCCGTGCCGGTAACTCTTTGGGATGCGCCACCTGTATCCGTCGATCTTTTCCAACTGGCCGCGCTGCATATCGCTTTCCGGCCGCAGGGGAGGTTTAAACCTCCCCTGCGGCTATAGATATATCTCTATACGTCGAAGATTATTTCCACCTGGTAGCCGCTGTCCGTCTTCACTATCTTCAGGCCGGCATACGTGATGGCCTTTATCTCCATCCTCAGCCTGTTCCTGTTCGCGGCCGCGGGCCGGCCGCGGACTTTTGCCTTTAACCTGGTTTCGGATAACTCCGTGATTTCGAATTTCGAATATATGATATCCTTGGTGCAGAATCTATATAAAAGCTCGTCGAGCCAGGCGACCAGGAGTTCCTCGGCGGTCTGGCCCATCGCCTCGACCTTCTCCGCCCCGGCAGTCTTTATGCCCTCAAGATCGGCTATTACGTCGAACATCCCATAGGCCGCGTTCTCGAACAGCTCCCGCAGGTCCCTGCCATAGACGCGTATGCCTATATCCGCCGTATGCGGAAATTGTTCATATCGTTTCATATAGTTGAAATATTACCATAAAATATTGATATATACAACGTCCGCTACCGCGGCTCTTTGTCTTTTGCCAGAATGGAGAATATAAACGCCATGAACGCCATAACGGCTGCCGCCAGGAACATGTTCCGGAATCCGAGTTGAACAACCTCGGGAGAATGTTCCAGAATGTTCTTGCCGGCGCCCTGGGCCCCGACCCTGGCTATCACCGTCTGTATTATAACGATAGGAAATACCGCTATGCCAAAGACGCCCCCTATGCTTAAAAATATCTTATATACGCCTGAAGCAACGCCCTGCTTGTCTTCGGGCGCATGCGACATGACGAGTTTATTGTTCGGGGCTATGAATATACCTGCCGCCGCGCCCACCATAAATAAAGCCATGGCGATCAGCATCATCGGCAATTCCTTTTTGAGGCCATAAAAAACGATAAAAGCAGCGGCCTCGAGGAGCGCGCCGGCCAGGCACATGGTTCTGGAGCCTATCGAATCGGATAACCTGCCCGCAATCGGCGCGATGATCAGCATAGCAAGCGGCGCGATCACGAGATACGACCCCGCCTGCATTACAGACAACTTTTTCATCAGTTCGAGATAAAACGGCATTATGAATATACACCCCATAAGCACCGCGACCACCATGAATGCCGCCAGGTTGGAAAAGGTGAAATTACTATTTTTAAAAAGGGCCAGGTCCAGTATGGGGTATTTTACCCTCTTCTCCCGTATAAAGAATAGCCCCAGCCCCACAACCGCGATTATGAAACTGGCCGCGATCTCCGGCCGGGGACTGTTCATCTTCCCGAGCAGGTTCATACCGTAGACGAGCCCGGAAAGACCTATGAATATGAGCACGGCCCCCAGCGAATCGAAGCGGCCGTCAGCCGCTCTCCTCTGTTTAACAGGGAGTACCTTAAGCGCCAGCAGTATCGTAATTACAGCTATGGGTATGTTAATAAAGAATATGCCGCGCCAGATAAAATGCGCGTTTATAAAACCGCCTAGAATGTTCCCGGCCGCAAAACCCAGTCCCTGCCCAAGAGCCACGCACCCCAGCGCCATACCCCTTACCCGGGACGGTAAAAACGTGGTAAGGATGGCTATCCCCATGGGGCTCATCATCGCTTCACCGACAGACTGAAAAATCCTGAAAGCAAGCAACGTATGCATATTAGGCGCAATACTGCATAATAACGATCCGGCCGTAAATATGGCAAGCCCGCCGATAAATATCCTGCGATACCCCGCCAGGTCCCCGATCTTCCCGAAGCCCAGGAGGGAACTTGTAACGACGAGCATGTAGGCCATCGGCAGGAAAGCCACGGCGCCTATCCCTGTGTGGAAATAAGAAGCGATCGTCGGCAGGGAAATATTCATCATGCTGAAGTCCAGAGAAAAGATAAAGACCGAAGCAAATACGGTAAAGATCATTTGTCTCTGCTGCCGTTTTTCGTTTACTATATACTCTTCCATCACATCTCCTTTTTTTTAAATCTTTACTCCGCGCAGGAATTCCGCGCTCGCTTCCGGTATCGACGTATTGATGAACATTCCCGAACCGAGCTCGAAGCCCGCCGGCTTTGCGAGCCTGGGCACTACGGCTATATGCCAGTGGAACGATTCGTTGGACTTATCGTAGACGGGAACCGAGCGTATCATATAATTAAAATCGGGGTTGTTCAGGCCGTAATATAATTTCCCAAGCGTCATCCTGAGATTCAGCGCAAGATCGGATAATTCCTTACCGGTTATTCCGTCGAACGATGCCGAATGACGACGCGGAATTATTATCATGACAAACGGCGCCGGCGACGCATAAGGCACAAAAGAGACGAACTCCTCCGTCTCCAGCACCAGCCTCCGCCGATCCGATAGTTCGCGTTTAAGCATGGCGCAGTAGAGGCATTCTCCCGTCGTATCGAAATAATCCGTCGCACTCTCTATGCGCAGCCTTATGGAATGAGGCACCATGGGGGTAGCGACCAATTGCGAGTGCGGATGTTCCTGGGAACAGCCCGCCTCCTCGCCATGGTTCTTGAATATCGTAATGGCCTTGATCGCGGGATCTTTCTGGATCGATTCATAACGGCTTTTGTAGGTCCTTATAATATCCGCAACCTCTTCATCTTTCATTACCGGTATCGAAATATTATGGTCCGGATGTTCCACGATGACTTCGTGTATGCCGTAACCGGTCATGTACATATACGGCCCGTCGGAAGAATGTTCTTCTTTCACTTTTGTAGAAAGAGCAGGGTACTTGTTATATATCACACGCGTCCGCCAGGTATCCTTATCGCCCAGGCGGAACGTCTCGTCACCACCCGCACCTTCATTGCCGGGGCAGAACGGGCAGTCGTTTTTGCGCTTCGGCAGGACGGGTCGTTTGTCGCCGGTATTTTTAAAATCCGTGGGTCTTTTGCCTCTTTCGGTCGATATTATCACCCACTCGCGGGAAACAAGATTATATCTTAGTTCGGACATGCACCCTCCAAGGTATTTTTAAATTTTACCCTAAACTTTTACGGAATTTCATAGCGCTAATGGTTATCACCGCTAAGCCCATGACAAATAACGGCACCAGCTGGACCCATAGCACCTCGAGGCCTACGCCCTTTAAGAATATACTGCGTATAACCACCATAAAATAACGCAAAGGATTGAAAAATGTTATCCACTGCACAATCTGGGGCATGTTGGCTATCGGATACGCAAACCCGGACAAGAGAACCGTAGGCATGAAGAAGAGAAATACGGACATCATCGCCTCCTGCTGGGTCGCGGATACGGTTGAAATAAAGAGACCTATCCCCAAAGACGTAAAGAGATAGATACATGTACAGAATAACAAAAGCAGAATATTCCCCCGCAGCGGCACATGGAACCAGAAGACTCCCAATATCGTGATAAGACATATCTGTATAAGGGCGAGGATGGCGAAAGGGAATAATTTTCCCATTATAAGCTCGAGTGGTTTTAGCGGGCTTACTATAAGCTGTTCCATCGTCCCTATCTCTTTTTCTTTCACTATGGCCATAGCCGTCAGGAGAAGCGACATCATCGTGACTATCGTAGCTATAACACCCGGCAGATAGTAATCCCTGGATATCAGGTTACCGTTAAACCATGGCCGGTCTCTTAACTCTACGGACGGCATAGACTCGTTTATACCGGATCTCTCCATGCGCTCTTTCATCACGTCATAAGAATAGCCGCCTACCACCGCATCGGCATAACCCATGACGATCATGGAGGTATTGGAGTCAGTGCCGTCGAAGGCCAGTTGGACCTGGGCATCCTTGCCTCCCGCGATATCGCGGCCGAATCCCCGGTCGATCCGGATGACCACGCTTGCGGCGGCCTTGTTCAAAAGGTTGTCCTGCTCTTTGCTGTCGAAAATATAATGTTCCGGAACGAAATACTTGGAAAAAGTGAACCTGCGCAGCAGCTCACGGCTCTCTACGGTATTATCGCGGTCGAGTATGGCCGTCGGGACATAATTTATATCTTTATTGGCCGCGTATCCGAAGAGTATTATCTGTACAAGCGGGGTAATAAAGATGACCGTCTTCATGCGCGGATCGCGGAAGACCTGTTTGAACTCTTTTACCAGTATGGCCATTATCCTCTCGAAACTTAACATATCACCCTTTGGTTTCCTTTGAAACTGATGGTGAGCAAGGCCTTAGACATTTTAACGCTCAGGCCGCGCCGGACCATCATGCTACCTTTTTCTTAAATTTTACTACCGCCAGACGCAGCATAAATAGCGCAAAAATAAATAGGAAGAGGGTCTCGTCCCACATGCTAGTCATGTCGGTACCTTTAAGGAAAAGCTCCCTTAATATCACTATATAATAACGCGCCGGTATCAGGTATGTCACAAGCTGGAGCGCCTTGGGCATATTGAATATCGGGTAGATAAAACCCGACAAAAGGATAGTTGGTATCATGGTTGTCAGCGTCGCAAGCTGGCTCGCCATAAGCTGGGTTCTCGCCACTATAGATATTACTATACCCTGTGAAAGCGCGCCCGTAAGGAAGAGCGCGCTCAATATCACAAGTATAAGGTAACTGCCTCTAAACGGGACATCGAAAAGGAACCTGGCCATTAATACGCCTACGGTGAGGTCAAAAAACCCTATAGCGAAATACGGTATGAATTTACCTATAACCAGCTCCGGCGCCTTTACCGGAGTCGAAATAAGCTGTTCCATAGTACCCCGCTCCCACTCCCGCGCTATACATATAGAGGTAAGGAGCGCGGCTATTATCATTATGATCATCGCTATGACGCCGGGGACGATGAACCAGGTGCTGGTAAGGCCCATATTGAACCATATCCTTGTGCGCGCATCGACAGACTTTACCGGTTTCATGCCGTGCGCGGCAAAGGTGTCCTTGATAAGTTTTACATTATAGTTGGAGACTACCGCACGCACATAGCCCCTGGCTATAGTCGCGGTATTTGCATCGCTGCCGTCCATGATAAGCTGCAGCGGCGCGGCCTGCCCCGACTCAATGTAATGAGAGAAATCTTTGGGGATGATAAGCGCCATTATAACCTCGCCCGAATTGATCATCCGCTCGACGTCACGGTAGTTATCCGTATATTTTATTATCTTGAAATATTTGGAGTTCTTAAAGTTAAATAGGAAATTGCGCGTGAGTTCCGACGAGGCATCCTGGTTCCAGACAACCGTACGCACATGGTCGATGTCGAGCGAGAGGCCGTATCCGAAGATAACAAGGAGAAAAATGGGTATCCCCAGCGCCAGCGCAAGCGAGCGCGGGTCGCGCTTTATCTGTACAAATTCCTTCCAGGCTATGGCTTTAACTCTTCTTAGGCTCTGTCTTGTCATAGTTTTCTATCAGCGATACGAAGACATCCTCCAGGGACGGCAATATCTTCCGCACCGTGAAAACCTCTGCCCCGGAGGCTTTAAGGAATTCGTTCACCGCCGGGACGGCTTTCGCGCTGTCGTAAACTACCGCATGGATATTACTGCCGAATAACGCCGCCTCTTTTATACCCTCGACTTTGGAGACTTTTTCAAGCCAGTCCTGTGAATTCGGCAGTGTTATCTCCAGGACCTCATTCGTCATGCATTTCGTCTTCATCTCTTCGGGCGTGCCCATGGCGATGATATTGCCTTTGTATATCAGGACCATGCGGTTGCAGTTCTCGGCCTCGTCCATGTAGTGGGTGGTAACAAAGACCGTTACGCCTTTTGCGGCCAGGCTCTTTATAACGCTCCAGAAATTGGCGCGTGTTATCGGGTCGACTCCGGAGGTAGGCTCGTCGAGAAATATGATATTCGGCTTGTGGATAAGCGCACAGCCGAGCGCGAGCCGCTGTTTCCACCCGCCGGCCAGAGTAGCGGTAAGGTTCGACTCCATGCCTTCGAGCCCCGCCGTCTTCACCGTCTCTTCAAAACGGCTCCGCTTGTCTTTAGCCGGGATCTTGTATATGCCGCTGTAGAAATCGATATTCTCACCTATGGTCAGGTCGTTATAAAGCGAGAATTTCTGCGACATGTAACCTATGCACTCTTTTATCTTATGATGCTCCTTTATGATATCGAAACCCCCGACCTGCCCGCTGCCGGAAGTGGGAGGGATGATACCGCAGAGCATCCTGATGGTCGTAGACTTACCCGCGCCGTTAGGGCCGAGAAAGCCGAATATTTCACCTTGCTTCACCTGAAAGTTGATACGGTTGACGGCAGTAAAGTTTCCGAACCGCTTCTCTAGGTTGGTAACGCTTACCGCTATGTCGTTATTCATAAGTCATTCCGCAATAAATGAAGCTCACGCATTCATCTTTGAGCTTGAAAGCTCGGGGTTTTCTGCGAAGGAGGATAAAATTTTACTTCTCCTCATACTCTTTTATTATCTCGATGAAGGCCGCTTCGAGCGTCTTGACGCCGCATTCTTTCTTTATATTATCCGGAAAATCGCAGCGCAAAAGCTTGCCTTTGTGTATCAGCCCGACCCTGCGGCAGCGCTCGGCCTCGTCAAGATAGCACGTCGAACAGAATATCGTGACCCGCTCTTTGAGAAGTTCATAGAGTATACCCCAGAAATCCCTGCGCGATACGGGATCGACGCCGTTTGTGGGTTCGTCCAAAAAAAGCACTTTTGGCGTATGTATGAGCGCGCAGGCCAGGCCGAGTTTCTGCTTCATACCGCCGGAAAGCTTGCCGGCAAGACGCTCCTTGAAAGGCAGGAGCCCCGAAAACCCAAGAAGGCGGTCGATAGCCTCCGCGCGTTTTTCTTTCGCGACACCGTATACGTCGGCGTAGAAATTTATATTCTCCAGGACGCTCATCTCCTCATACAGTCCAAAGCGCTGGGACATGTATGCGATATGCTCCTTAAGGTCTTCGGATTCTTTTACGGTGTGTTTGTCGTAAACCCATGCCTGGCCCGATGTGGGATCGAGTATACCTGTTAAAAGCCGCATGGTGGTGGTCTTGCCGGCGCCGTCCGGGCCGACAAGCCCGAATATTTCGCCCTCCTCTACCTGGAGGTTAAGGTTATCGAGAGCCGTAAGTTCCCCGAATTTGCGCGTAAGGTTTTCGGCCTTTATCGTAAGCATTAATTGCCCGCGCCGGCTCGGCCAGTCATGGCATCGGACACAAGCGGAGCCGAAGGATTGATATACGCGTCGGCGGGCATGCCGGGTTTCAGGTCAAGCGATGTGTTGTCCACCCTGACCTTTATCCTGTAGACATATTTGACGCGCTCTTCGGTAGTTTGTATATACTTGGGCGTAAATTCGGTCTGCGGGGAGATAAATGAAACCCAACCTTTATATTTCTTGTTTCTATAGCTGTCGGTCATCACATACGCTTCCTGGTTCAGTTTTACACGCCCCAGGTCTTTTTCGTCGATGTAGGCGGTAACCCAGATGTCGTTTAAATCTACCGCGGTGAAGACGGGCTCGCCTATCTGGACGACTTCGCCTTCCTCGGCGCTCCTCACCAGGATGTAGCCGTTAAGGGGCGACCTCAAGTCCGCGAAATCCAGACGGGTTTTTGCAAGCTCCAATTGCGCTTGCAGCTGCTCGACCCGCGATTTGTCGGTATCGCGTTTCGTCTTGGCAGTATCCCTCTTCTGGGCCGAAATAGCGCCGGCCGTAAAGAGATTTTCGGCCCTGACGTAGTCAAGCTCATCCAGTTGGAACTGGAATTCGGCAAGCTTTAAAGAGGCTTCGGCGTCCGCTTTTATCTTGGAAAGCTCATCGGTGTTGAGAAGCGCTACAGGATCCCCTATTTTCAGCGGGAACCCTTCGTCCACCATGAGTTTCACTATCTGCCCACCGACCCTGAACGATATCCGCACATCATAACCTTCTATGTTGCCGGAGACCTTGATCGTTTTATTATTTCTAAACTCTTTCTGCAGAAAAAATATCGCGGCGGGGATAGCAAGCGCCGCGGCTAATATTACGATGATCAAAAATTTTCTATTTTTTTTCTTCGGAATATCCGGAAGCTTGAGTTTCACTTCATTATCAGCCATGATTGTCACTCCTTAGTATTAGGCCGCCAGCGGCCAGGCCACCATGTCGCCAGTAAAATTTATCTGGGGACCTGGCAGCCGGTGACTGGCGACCCGCTTTTCTCACTCATACGTTTCCCTTCCCATCAAACGATCGAGCTGGGCCCGGGCGATCAGATAATCGTAGATACCTTCCGCTAAATTTTTTTCGACCTGGCTCAGTGAAACCTGGGAATCCAGGACATCGAGGTTGGTCGTAACACCGTTATCGTAACCGATCTCCGATATCTTCAGGGCCTCTTTTGCCTCTACGATACTATCACGCTGGGACTTGATTATCTCATCGGCCTCTTTCATGTCGAGACACGCCGTTTTGACATCGACCGCCAGCTGGTCGGAAAAATCTTCTCTCGAAAGGCGCGCCTCGCCGTACTTTGCCTTTGCCGCGTCGACCTTCGCTTTCGTCGACATACCGTCGAATATGGAGAGCCCGACGGTAACACCAACGGCCCAGTTGGAATGGCGGTAATCGAATATCGTCTCCATATTATTGGAGCGGTAATTATAACCGAAGTTCGCGTCGACCTGCGGGTAGTACCCGCTCTTGGCGTACTCTATCTCCCACTTAGATATATCTATCCCTAAAGTCTTCAGGATCATCTCCGGGTTGCTCTTATACGCGTCTTTAAGGGAATCTGCTTCTTTCGCTTCTACCGGATCGCAGGCAAGGTGGCCCGTCAACCGGACATCCTCGTCCAGCCTCATGCTCATGACCTTCTTGAATTCCGCGCCTATGATCTGGATCGCGTTTCGCGCTTTTACGACTTCGGGTATGATCTTGGAGACCTGGACGCTCGACTGCAGGACATCGAACTTCGAAGACGTCCCCTGGTCGAACTTATCCTTAACATCGTCATAGTGGGCTTTTGCCTGGCTAAGAAGGTTTTCCGTTATCCTCTCCGTCTCATATGCCAGGAGGAGCCCGTAATACAACCGCTTGGTCTCAAACGCAACGTCCAGTTTACGCGCGCGCAGTGTCTCTTCCTGAACCCTCACCCCGAGCCGCGCCTCTTTCAGATAGGCTATGTCGGCGCCGCCGTTATAGACGGCCTCGTTTACCGAGACGCCGACTTTGTTGTCGTTCGCGTAGCCCGAGAATATCCCGGGATCCTTTTTAGCGCCCCTGGCAAGCGAACCGAGGTTGAATGCATAGCCGTTATATGTATAACCATACTGGGCGGCCAGTTTCGGCCAGAACGCCGATTTCGCGCCCAACACGTTGGCCTTAGACACTTGAAGCTCCTCTTCCTGTATCTGGATAGCTTTGTTATTTAAGAAAGCTATATTGACAGAGTCTTTCAGGGAAAGTTCTTTTGGGCTCTCCGCCATCTCTGCGTATAACGATGAGGAGAGAATAAAGGATATGCAAAGCGTTATTATAATTCGTACTATCATAGCGCAACAACCTTAGTGACAAGTATCGAGGCCCTTGCCGTGGACGTCTCTTTCTCTTTTAAAGTGATATATATCTTGGTCGTCCGGAAAAGCTCTTTCGACCCGGCCAGGTCATGCAAAAAGACCACGATCGAGTCCATCCTGCCCTCGACTTCGACTTCTATCAAAAAATATCTATACAGGTCCGTCTGCTTGGGAGGCTGGGGCTTTATATTACCTATGGCCAGGCCTGATTTGCGGGCCATATTCTCTATCACCTCGAGCAGCTTATTCACCTCTTCGCCGTCGGAATAATTTGCCTTCACATACGGCAGGTATTTCCTGTACTCAGCGTCAATATTATCTTTCTGGTTCAGGTTGCGCAGGTTCTGCGCAAGCTGCTGCTCATTCATCCTGGTCTCGGCGTTGATCTTCCTGAATTTGGACGCTATGGGAGCGGCGACGAACCTGTCTAAAAAAGCAAAGAGGAGGATCGCCACGGCGATCGCTATCCCCGCCCTCTCTTTTTTCGACATAGTGGCAAAGAAATTCATATTTTTTCCGTTACTGTTTTTCGTAAGGACAGACTATCTCGAACTCAACGTACTCCATGTCCTTATCGTTCTCACGCTCTCTTCTCGAGCGTGTATAGGAGGCTTTGACGCTCGCAAAGAGCTGCGATTCTTCGAGTTTCTTGACGAATTTAAAGACGTCCGACATCGTGAAACCGCGGCCTTTCAGGACAAGCTGTTTGTTCTCGTCGATATCGATACTGTTCAAAGCTATTTCGGCAGGCACCACTTTATATATCTCCCGGAGGATATTCAGCGAGGAATTCCTGGTATCGAGCGAACGCTTGACCAGGTCGATCGTCATACGCATCCTGGCAACCTCTTCCGATTCGCCCGATGCCTCAACGGCCCTCTTCTTAAGCTGGGCAAGATACGTGTTCTTATAGTAAAAACTTATCACTAGGAGAAATGAGAGCGCCATGACAAGAAACGCAAAGAGGACGCCCATCATGGTGAGCTCCTTACGCTTCCGTTCCATCAGTTTCAATATCCGCTGTTCGGCGGGAGTAAGGTCGAGTGAAAGATCCGCGCCTTTTATCGCCATTCCGATAAGCGCGGTTATGGAAACGAGCTTCATATCCTGTTCTCTCGCGCGCCTGACGGCATCCTTTATCCTGATATTCCTGAAAGTGTCCGATTTTTCTACCGCTATATCGAGCTTATTCGTCAGGATAATATCGACGTCCTCCATATTCCTGGCCGCTCCGGAAAGATAGAGCTTTGTTATCCGCGTATTTTTCTCTTCTATATAATAACGCTTAAAACATCTCTCCAGCTCTTCGACGAGCTTATCCCGCCATGATTCCGACGCCTCTGCAAGGTGGTTTGCGCCCAGGAATATGTTCTTCGTGAAGACCATCTTACCGCCGCGGATCGCGATAAAGTCCGAATAATTCGAATCGACGTCCAGGAACGCCACCGTTTCGGAGACATTCGCCTTGGCGGCCGGGATGTCCGGCATATATGAAAGGGTGAACCAATCGTAAACGCCTTCGGAGCTTACCGATACTTTCCCTACGCTCACGCCGGCGTTCTTGAGCGCCTCGATCCTGACGTCAATAATGTTCCTTTGCGCTATGGCCAGCGTAACTTTCGTGTAACCTTCCCTGTTGCTATAAAGTATCTTGTGGGCGGATACGATCTCTTCCTTGGAATACGGGGTCTGCCTGCCGACCTGGAGGTTGATCATGTCGCTTATCTCTTTCGCGTCCGTGGAAGGCAGTTCGAGCACCCTCACCGTTATAAGATGGCGGGGTATACAAAGTATGACGGATTGCCCGTTCAGGGAAAGGTCTTTGAAGATCTTCCCTATCGCGACCGGTATATCGTCCTTGACCTGCGAAAGCTTTTGCAATGCCAGCTTTGTGATCTCGCCGCCGGACGAAGACGGGACGCACTCCGCTATCTTGAGCCAGTCATTGCCTATCTCCACGACAACGACCGACTTTCGCAGGCTTAATTTACCGATCTTTATTTTGCCGAAAGGCAGTTTAAACATTCCCCGGCCTATTCTTTCCAATACCGTATAACTTTATTCTTACGGTCAAAGACAAAGGCTATCTTTGCCCCGCCGCCTTTTGCGGCGGCGCCGATATTACCCGCGGCTACTCCGCTGAAATTATCCGATTTCACCGATAAGAGGCCCGCCGCGATAAGACCGCTTATCTTACCGGAGGCCTCGCCCGATATCGATTCTTTCTTCATCAGGAGCGCCGCTATCCGCGCAGGATCGTCGAATACGTTCTCGGCGGTCTGCCGGGCATTATCTCCGCGAAAATGGACTATCTTTGCGGCAAGCTCCTCGCTCATACCGATGGCCCGCAGTGCAGGAATACCGGCGGTATTCACGTTAACCGCACCGGCGCCGTACAAAGTAAGGCAATCCCTAACTTTAGCGAATACGCCGGCGGTTATACCTTTAATAAGGACCAATTCCTCCAGAGACTCTATCGGCGCATTTTTTGCCTTGTATGGCCGCTCAAGCGTATCATAATGGAAGGCATCCGCCCCTTCCTTGTCGGCATGGTCCGCAGGACTGCGCCAATTTATGATAGAAGCGGCTATCTCCTTAGCCTCATCCGCGGGAAGACCGCCCTGTATCTGGAAAATATTCTTCAGGACCTCCTTCGGCGCTTTATTGACGTTGATCTTGCCCTCTTCATCCGACAGCCCGCATCTTACAACTTTAGCGCCGCCGGCGCCTGTGAAAGGATATACGCTATAGGTCCCGTCACCGAGCCGGACCGCTTTGAAAGCGGCGGTATTGGCGCCCCATGAATCGGTAAACGCGTCATATTCCTCGGTAGCGTCGTTCTTGATCTCGAAGATAGCTCTCTCAACGCCCGCTTTCGCCAGATAATAATCCCTGGAACGTTCCGATAATTTCTTCGACAGGTTTATCTGCGCCGTCACGTATCCGCTCATCGCCACCGCAAGCGCGCCCAGGATAAATAACGACCACAGGACAATTATGAGGATGCTGCCTTTTCGTTTCAAGTGCTTTTCGCCTTTTTCTCTTTTTTAGCAACCGCCTCCGCGATGCGAAGCGAAACTGCCAGCGGGAAATATACGGTTCTAGTCAATATGTCTGTCCGCCCGTTATCCTCATACCCTATCTCTATCTTAACGCCGATCGGCGTATAGACCTTTACCTCCTTCCGCCGCGTAATCTCTTCGGCGGCGGTACCCAATTTAGAGGCGTCGGTGCCTTTCTTATCCTCATCCGCCTCCTTGACCCACGTATCGGCCCATATATAAGTTTCCGTCTTGGGTTCGTAATAATAGTAGCTGAACTTTACGCTGTCCGCGGGGACTATCTGCGTCACAATCCCTTTGCCGGATTCCTCCTGTGTCGCAGCCGAGTAGTCCTTCTCCTCGCTTACCAGGTAATGGTCATCCACATAATACGAAACACTTCCCGGGGCAAAGGCTTCCTCCGTTCCGGCAAAGCCCGCCTTAATAAGCGCCGGGAAAGTTACCCGCGTGTTCTCACCCCTGAATTCCAGCTCCGAGATATTACAGGTATTTCTCAGGTCCCGTTCGAGGCCTTCCAGTGAAAGTAAAATATCTTTTTTCGCATCGCTATAACCGCGGACCCTATCATAAACGTTTATGCCTCCTGCGAAGACGGCAAATATCGCCATAGATACAAGCCCTGCTATAGCAGCGGTAATGAGAAGCTCTATAAGTGTAAATCCACGGCCGATTTTCAATTTCCGTTTTTTATTCCGCATATTTCCCAAGATAGGTATATAAACTCAAATTTCGGGCGGACGGCGCGGCGCCGGAGCTTACCACAACAGAGATCTGGCATAACGTCTCTTTAATCTCATTCTCCGCGCCCTTAACCCCTGCCTTCTTCTCCGATTTATCGGCTTCTTTCATTACATCGCTTACCTCTGTCTTCCACCTGTACGCCGGATAATCTTCTCCGAATAAACCGTTACGCACACCGGAGGATGGCCCTAAATTTTCGATCGCCTCTTTCTCGATATCGGCCATCCTGTCCTTCAAAAGATAGACGGAATCTACGGTAAACCCCGACGCCGTAATACCGTTCATAAGGGATATATAAGCGCTGATTACCCCCACCATACCTACGGCAAGTATCGTTACGGCAACGAGGACCTCGACCAGTGTAAAACCGTATCTATTATTTGCCGCTCCAGTTCGTAATATCGTCATCGGTTCCTTCCGCGCTGTCTTTGCCGATCGAATAGAGATCGTAGCTGGTTTTGTTATTCGTGCCGGGAGATCTGTATTTATAGGTATTCCCCCAGGGATCTACAGGCTGTTTCTCAAGATACGGCCCGTTCCAGTTGCGCGGGACAGGCTCCGACGACGGCTTTTCGATAAGTGCGGCCAGACCCTGTTCGGTCGTTGGGAAATTCCCGTTATCCAGCTGGTATAGTTTAAGCGCTGTGGCTATATTGGCATTTATATCCGACTGGGCAACGGCCACTTTTGCCTGCTCGGCCCTGCCTGACAGGCGCGGGACGATCATAGCGGCAAGCGCGGCAATTATTATTACCACGATCATGAGTTCAATAAGAGTAAACGCCATTCTCCTCATAACTTTACCCTCCATAGTATTTTAACCATTCCTTCTCAAGCTCGTCCACATTCCGGACGGCATCCGAATAGACGGCGGAAAGCGCCGCATTCACCGTATCCCCGTCTCTCAGCTGGCGGCAGAAGAGCGTGAAACGCGACTGGCCGTGCTGCTTGATCAAAAAACCGACTATCGTAACCGCTTCGACATAGAACTTAAGCGATACTTCCGAATCGCTGACTTCCGCTACATTCATCTGCATCAAATGCGACAGCGGTATTATATCTTTTTTGGCTATGAGTACTTTTAGCGCGTCTACAGCCGCCCTTCTCTTGTCCTCCTCTTCCCACTGCGCCACTCCTTCGTCGAGCCATATCGGCACCTCTCCTTTAAAACCCACGAAATCTCTGAATACGAGATGAGTCAACTCGTGAGGCAGGAGCGTATTAAGGAACCGCTCGCTGTGGGCATAACTTACTATAGCCTTTGCCCCGTAAGAGGCGAGGCCGTAAGACCATTCCTTGGCGCCGGTAGCTCTGATATATTCGTCACGGGTGCGGTATATAAATATCTTTGCGCGGTTATCCCACGTCCAGAAGTTGTCATACCTGACGTAACCCAGGTCGGCGGCTATCTTGCTATAATATTGCTCGGCCCTGCGGGAAACCTCCGAGGCGAAATTTTCGTCTTCGATATAATTTACTATGAAATGCTCGCTCTTTATCTCCCTCCATCCCTCCACAGCGTTCGCGAAACAGTGCGTGAACAAAAGAAGGCAGAATAAAATAGCGCATAGTGGATAGTGAAGGGTGAGGAGCCTCGTAATTACCCGGTCTTTTTCACTATGCACTATCCACTCTCCACTATTACACTATACACTTTTTTATCGTGCCATCATCCCGATGTTGAAGACGGGCAAGAGCATGGCGAATACTATGAAACCGACGACCGCGCCGACCGTTAGTATAAGCAGCGGCTCTAAAAGGGATGACATTATCTTTATCGACTGGTCGACTTCTCTTTCGTAAACGACGGCGATGTCTTCCAACGCCTCGACCAGCCTGCCCGACTGCTCACCAACCGCTATCATGTTTAGCGTAAAGTCAGGGAAGACGCCCGTTCTCTTGAAACTCTCGGAAAGCGACAACCCCTGCTCGACGATACCTTTTCCCGCCGCTTTTATGGACCCTTTCAACGCATCGTTATCGACGGTGTCGGCGGCAAGGGCAAGGCTCTCATAGATAGGAAGGCCGTTTTTGATAAGTATGCCGAGCGACCTGGCAAATCTCGATATCTGGGTGTTGCGCGTAAATTTTTGCATGAAAGGCAGGCGTAATTTTATGGCATCGAAGAGCATCTTCCTCTTCGACCCTCTCTTCACCCCGCCTAACATAACGGCGAGGCACATTACGACTATTAAAAAGAGATACCAGTGTTTCGACATAAAATCGGTCACACCCATCAATATCTTGGTCGGCAGGGGCAGCTGCTGTTTCATGCCTTTGAATATAGCCGTCAACTTCGGTAGAAAATAGGTGAGCATGACATATATGGTTACTACTCCGACGGTGATAACGAGGATGGGGTAAGCGAGAGCGGCCTGTATCTTCTGCCTCAGCTCCTGTTCACGCTCACGATGGTCCGCCAGGCGGAAGAGCGCCTGGTCGAGGGTGCCGCTCTTTTCACCGGCCCGGACAAGGCTCAGGTACATATTGTTGAATATATCGGGGAAAACCGCCATCGATTCCGAGAGCATCTTACCGTCTTTTACCGACCGCGCCATGTCGGCAACGACAGCTTTAAGCGTCTTACTCTCCGTCTGCTGCGCAAGAAGCGCCAGCCCCTGGAGTATGGGTATGCCCGATTTGACGAGACTCGCCAGCTGGCGGGTAAACGTATCGAGATCCCTGGACTTTACTTTTTTCGAATAAATACCCGGCGGGCGGGATGACTGTTCGGGCGCGGCCCTACCGGCCGGAGAGGCCTCTCCTTCTTTGCGGGCATGGCCAACCGTCGCTTCTATCTTTATCGGGACAAGCCCCATATGCTCGAGTCGCGTAAAGACCTCGGCCTGGGTCCTGGCCTCTATCTCGCCGGTCACCAGCTGTGTGGGTCCGCGCTTGGCATGATAAATGAATACAGGCACGATCTTCCTATCTTTAAAAAATTACTGCTCTAACTGCGTAACCCTCATTATCTCTTCGACCGTCGTCACTCCCGACCGGATCTTTTCCCATCCATCCTGCAGTAATGTGCGCATACCGAGCTCGACAGCCTTCTTTTTTATTACCTCGGAAGGTGTCTTCTTGATAATAAGCTCCCTGATCTCGTCGGTAACTATAAGTATCTCGTAGATGCCCGTCCTGCCCGAGTATCCTGTATGGTTGCACGCCTTGCATCCCCGGCCATGGTAGGCAACTATCTCTTTGGACATATTTATACCGTCGATCTTAAGCTTCCCGTTTTTAAGCGCTATCTCTTCTTTGCAATTCTTGCATATGAGCCGCACCAGCCTCTGCGCGATAAACGCGTTGACCGAAGACGCCACAAGATAAGGCTCTACCCCGATATCTATAAGGCGCGTCGCGCCGCTGGCGGCGTCGTTGGTATGGATGGTGGAGAAGACTAAATGGCCCGTAAGGGCCGTCTGTATGGTAACGTCTGCTGTCTCGACGTCGCGCACTTCGCCGACCATCATTATATCCGGATCGTGTCTGAGCATACTCCGGAGCATCGTAGCAAACGTGAGACCTATCTTAGGATTTATCTGTGTCTGCGATATGCCCTTAAGCTCGTACTCTATCGGATCCTCGATGGTCACTATCTTCACTTCGCGCGTATTGAGCTTGCTCAAACACGCGTAGAGCGTTGTCGTCTTGCCGCTTCCCGTAGGGCCCGTGACGAAGATTATGCCATGGGGCTGGCTGATAAGCTCCATCAGGATCTTATCATCACCTTTAGACATACCGAGATCGGCAATGCTGAAGAGCATCGTCGTCGGCAGGATCCTTATTACTATATTCTCGCCGTAAAGCGTCGGTATCGCGGAGATACGCAGCTCGTATTCTTTCTGGCCGATGCGCACCTTCGCCCTGCCGTCCTGCGGCAGGCGCCTTTCCACTATATCCATATTGGCCATTATCTTGATGCGCGATATGACGGCCGGATAGAGATATTTGATATTTTCACTTACCTGGGTGTCATAAAGGATGCCGTCTATCCTGTAACGCAGGAATACATCCTCCCTGAAATGCTCGAGATGGATATCGGTAGCCCTGTCGTTTATCGCCTGCTGCAGGATCTGGTTGACGAGCTTGATAACAGAGGCATCGCCGGCTAATTTTTCGAGATCCTCGACCTTCTCCCTCTCGGCGACATCGATCGGGGTAGACCGGTCTTCTTCCTTCGAGAGAAGGCTCTCTATGGTATCCGCGCCGACGCCGTAATATTTTTTTATGGCTTCCGCTATATCCGAGGGCGCCGACAGCACCCTTTCCACTTTATAACCAAGGTGCGCTTCCAGGTCATCTACCGGCCACATATCGAAAGGATCCGAGACCGCCAGCGTCAGTATATTATTATCGATATTCACCGGTATAATCTTGTAATGCCATATGAATTTTGCCGGGACGCCCTTTATGGCTTTGTCGCTTATGTGGATATCTTTGATATCCACGAAGAGCATACCCTGCTGTTCGGCAAGCGCCTCCAGCATCTGTTTTTCGGTCACAAATTTCAACCTCACCAGGATCCTGCCGAGCGCCTCGCCGGTCTTCAGTTGTTCCTCAACGGCCATCTTCAGCCGTTCCTGTGTGGTAAAACCTTTTTTAACCAGAATATCGCCTATTCGTAACGCCATATCATAGCTCCTTGTAACCATGGCTGCCGGTAGTCAGGTCACCGGCGACCTATTTGACGGCGTCCTCGATGCCGCCTATCATGTATAATTTCTCTTCCGGCACCGCGTCCAGGGCGCCCGACATTATCTTATCACAACCATCGATGGTATCTTCCAGCCTGACGTATGCGCCCTTCCTGCCGGTATAGACTTCCGCGACGAAAAAAGGCTGTGTCAGGAAATTTTCCAGCTTTCGCGCCCTGTCGTAGACGGTCCGGTCCGCCTTGGAGAGTTCCTCGACGCCCACGACCGGCACTATCTTCTTAAGTTCCTTATATTTGGCCAGCATCTTCAGGACCGATTGCGTGACCCGGAAATGATCCCTTCCCACAACGGCCGGATCTAGATTCGAGGATGACGATAGCAGCGGGTCTATCGCCGGGTGAAGTTTGAGCTGGCTCCTCTCGCGCGAAAGGACGATGATGGAGTTAAGGTAGCTGAATATCGTAACTACCGCCGGGTCGGTCAGATCATCCGCCGGGACGTAGACCGTTTCTATAGCGGTAATCGCACTGCCTTCTTTCGAACGGATACGCTCCTGGAACTCGCTCACTTCGGACCCAAGCGTAGGCTGGTAACCGGTCTCCGACGGCACGCGGCCAAGGAGGGTCGAGACCTCGCTTCCCGCCTGGACAAAGCGGTAGACGTTATCTATAAAGAAAAGGACGTCCCTGTTTTTACTCTGAAGATATTCGGCGAGCGCTACGCCGGTAAAAGCCACTCCGAATTTTGCGCCGGGCGGTTCATTCATCTGCCCGAACGCGAACATGATCTTATCGAGCATATTCTGCTTCTGGAACTCGAAATATAGTTCGTTGCCTTCCCTTATCCTCTCGCCTGCCCCGGTAAAGACGCACGCGCCCTCATGCTGGGTTATTATATTGTGTATAAGCTCCAGTATCAGGACCGTCTTACCCAATCCGGCGCCGCCTATCAGGCCCGTCTTGGAGCCCTTCACGACCGGAAAGAGCAGGTCGACGATCTTGATCCCGGTATGGAGTATATCTACCTGCCCGGCGGCGAGACGGTCCGGATTTATGTAAAGCCTGGATATATCCTTCATTATAGGCGAGCGCGCCGCCGCCCCTATCGCGCCTTTATTGTCGATCGCTTCTCCCGATGCGTTTATTATCCGGCCGAAAAGCTCTTCTCCTACGGGGATATTGAGCGGGGACCCGTCCGCGATGACTTCGGTGGACCTGCGCAGATGAAGCGTAGACGCAAGAGATACACACCGGGCTACATTGGCATCCAGATGCTCGGCCACCTGAAGGACAATGGTCCTGCCGTCGAAAGTCCGTGTTTTAAGCGCCTCGGCAAGCGCCGGGAGATCCTGTGAGCCGGGAAAGCGCACATCGACAACCGGCCCCTGCGCCGCGATCACATAACCCGTCCTTTTCTTTGTCTCCGCCATATATCTATTTTCCGATCAGCATCTGGGCCGAATACAGCTCCCTCGTGCTCTTATCTATCATCTCGTGGTGCGCCTTGAAATATTGCAGTTTTATCTTTTTAGTCTTCTCCGCAAGCTCCTGGGAACTATTCTCCAGGTGCATGGCCCTCGCCGCAAATTCGGAGAGCTTGCTCTCCTCTAGTATATCGATAAGTTTCTGCCGAACCTGTTCGCAGGCAAGGTACTCTATTATGCCGTCCAGCGGCGATTCGATAATAAGCTCCTGGAAACCTTCGGACTTTTCCCGGGACGTTTGGCTTATGACCGGGAATGGTATGATCCTGGCCGCTTCAACCCGCTGCAGCACAAATGATATCGGCTTAGGATAGACTATCGATACCCGCCCAAAGCGCTCTTCCATAACACCGTTTATGATATATTCCGTAAGCGTCGAGGCAAGACTCCTTCTTGCCGCGGCGTCGCCGGCGCTGCCGAACGGCACAAACGGCATGCCCATTTCATTAAAATACCGCGCGCCGCGCTCGCCGATCACGATACGCTGCAACTCTCCAAAGCTCCCCCCGAGCCCGGCCGCATTTATGACCTGCAAATTGAGGCTGCCCATAAAGCCCTCATCGGAAGTAACCATGATCACGGCCTCTTTCCCGGGCCGGGGCGCCATTAAACGATGGCCGGCGCCGCGCTCGCCGATCAGCTCGAAGAAACCATTTATGGCGTTGAAAAATTCTTCATACCGCTCCTTACGCGCCTGCAAGGCGCGGAACTGGAAGACGGCGGAGCTTTTCATCGTCTCCAGGAGATCTATAAGGTTTGTGTTGAACTCCATATCTTCTTTCAGTTCTTTTATCGTAGCCATTGTTTTTAGCGCTTACGCTCCTTGAAAAACTTCGTTATACATTCATCGCAGCGTCTCTTATCGTTATCACCGAATTCCCGGCCTATTTCAAGCTTCTTAGCCATGTCCGGGTAATCCTCAACGAGAAAGGCATAGATGCCGTTCTTAAAGATCTCGCATTCTTCAACCGGCAGGTTATCCAGCGCTCCGGCCCGCAACGCGTAGAAGAAGATAAGTTGTTCGGCTAGCGGCGACGGGCGGTTATTCTCCTGCATCAATATAAGCTCTATCCGTTCTCCGTGCTTAAGGCGCGCCTTCACGTCTTCGGATACGGCCGCCCTCAGTCTTGTAGCCTTAAGGAGTTCTTTATACTGGATGTAAGCCAGGCCCAGGTCCTTCGTCAGCTCCCTCATGAGCGGAGACTGGACCTTATTACCGATACGTGAAACAGATAGCCCGATATCTATGGCCGGCTTAAAACCTTCGGCAAATAGGACGGAGTTCAGGAAGACCTGGCCGTCCGTCATCGATATGGCATTGGTGGGTATGAAGCCGGTAATATCCCCCTGGAGCGTCGAGACGATAGGCAGTAACGTCATCGAGCCGCCGCCCAGGCGGGGAGCCAATTTAGCGCCGCGCTCCATGAGCTGGGCATGCAGATAGAAGATATCGCCCGGATAGGCCTCTCTGCCGGGGGCCCTGCCCAAAAGAAGCGAAAGCTCGCGGTATGCCCAGGCGTGCTTAGTAAGGTCGTCGAATACTACGAGCACATCTTTGCCGGAATACATGAAATATTCGCCGAGCGTAGCGGCGGCATACGGGGCGAGATATTGCTCGCCGATCGAGGAAGAGGCAAGCGCGGCGACGACAATGGTGTAATCAAAAGCCCCCGTTTCCGAAAAACGCGTCAGGACCTTCTCGAACGAAGCATAATCGCGGCCGATACAGCAATAGATACATACGGCATCTTTACCCTTCTGGTTTATTATGGAATCTATCGTTATGGCGGTCTTGCCGGTCATGCGGTCACCGATGATAAGCTGTCTCTGACCCTTGCCTATCGGGAGCAGCGCATCTATTATGCGTATGCCGGTCGAGAACATATCTTCGATCGGGACCCTGTCGAGTATAGCCGCGGCGTCCCTGAATATATATTCGAAACCATCCGCTCTTATATGGCCTTTGCCGTCGAGAGGCTGGCAGAGAGGATTCACTACCCTGCCGATAAAATCCTTTCCCACAGGTATCCTGAATGCCTCCTCCTCCGAAGATACCTCTTCCCCCGCCTTTATCTCCGTCGGGTTACCGAGGAGCAGCACCAACACTTCATCTTCGGTAAAGCCCATTACAAAACCCTTTGTCCTGTCACTAAAATTCACAAGCTGGCCCAGCATACAATTCGGCAGGCCCTCTATCTTGACGATAGATCTCCTTATCTCCTTTATCCTGCCTACCTCTTTAACGCTTACGGTGTTCATTTTCCTCCGGTATCTGTTAAAACATCCGGCAGCACACCTTTTGGAGGTGCGCTGCTACTCACCTGCTGAACAGCTGAAAGACCACGAGCAGCGAGATAACAGCCACCGCTTCCGCGAATATAAGGGCTATTATCATAGCAAGCAATATCTTCGGCGCCGAAGACGGATTTCTCCCAAGCGCCCGTATCGAGCCATACGCTATTATCCCTATAACCGTCGATGGCCCCAGGATAGTGGCAAGCATAAGTACGATTATGAGCAGTGTACGCATAGTGAAGCTCCTCCGCCTTACAGTGGCGGCTTCTCTTCCAGCAGGGTTCCGTTCAAGCGGAGCGGAACCCTGAACCGAAAGCCATTCACCTACACCCTTACAGGCGTGGCTTTCTGGTTCATGGGTGAGTCAGTTCCTAGTGTTAGGCCACACGTCATTTCAGTCTCTCCTGTATCTGTTTCAGCTTATTCTCGAGACTGCCGTCGATTATAAGGCTGTCCAATTTTATCACGACACCGGCGACGAGCGCTTTATCCAAGCTCTCGGTTAAAGTAATCGTCCGGCCCACGCGCTCGTTTATAAGAGCGGCTATCTTTTCTTTATCCTGTTTCTTCACCGCACAGGGCGTAAGAAATTCGGCCCTGGATGACTTCACCTTGAACATCTCCTTCTCCATCTTCTTTATCTTATCTATGACGCCTTTTACCAGGTCCTCATGCATCATCTCCCGCGCTTCGGCGGGTAAGGCTTCCTTGAAGATACGCAATGCCGCGGCGGGGATCATACCTTTCAACTCGTTATATATCTCTTCCTTTATCTTTTCTTTGGAATTGACCGCGGCCTTTACCATATCCTCGGCCTTATCGCGCGCTTTTTCGACGAGAGAATCTTTCATCCGCTCGGCCTCTTTTTCTTTGGCGCTCATATAATCCTGGGCCTCTTTTTCGGCCCTGGCCACCTTCTCCTCGGCGTCCCTGACAGCCGCATCTATCCTCACCTGCAGCTCTTTCTCTTTCCTGGTAAACTCCTCCCTCAGCTTCGCCAGTCTCGCGGCTTCCTTGGCGGTTTCATTATACAAAAGTTTCTTCAGCACAAGCACTATCACCAGAAACGTTATTATCTGGATTATGATCAATTGTATAAGCATGTGTCCTCTCTTATATTATCTCACTCTTCTACAACCGCTACCAGCTCATCGCCGGCCATGCGCACGGCACCGCGTTTTATGGGAATCCTATTCTGGCCGTTAACGATTATCTTTCCTTTTTTTAACAGGCTGACAATAGGCGCATGGAGATCCAAAACCTCGAACTCCCCGGTAATACCGGGGAGAAAAACGCTCCATGCCTCTCCGGCGAATAGGGTATTATTGGAAGTTATGATAATTGCTTTAAACATTTAATTTTAATATGGTTTAAAGTATTATATATACTTAAAGACACTTCGTAAAGCTTCTTTACTTATTTTCGTCCTCTTTTTTCTGCAATCGCCTCACCTGTATGTACCATAAAGCAAAGAATAACGCGCCGAGGATCCCTAAAAACGCCAGGATAATATATATTATCCTCCATGTTGTAGCGGCGGCAGGCGCTTTTCCCCTGAAGATGGATTTAACTATATAGTCTATGCCTTCGTATCCCCTGGGCCGCCTTTCTTTCAGGCCGCCGCCCTTTTCGATCTCCGCCTCTTTTATCGTGACGCCGGCGCTCGCGCCGGATTGAGTAACAAGTTTTTCCAGTTGAGCAATGAGCTGCCGCGCCTCGTTGAGTAACGCGGTATCCTTGCGATAATTGGCTATATGCTCCTCGGCGGAGACCTTCAATGCCTGAACCTTCTTTATCTCGTCGAGATTTTTGACGGCTTTCGCGGCTAAAGGTTCGGCTTGCGGGGCATATTCCGTGCCTCTCAAAAGAAGCATCAGGTTGTCCGTGTGGGCCTTAAGCGTATCCATGTCAATATCCGGTATCTGCCAGATATCCGACAGTCTTACCGCATAACTCCTGACCTCGGAGGGTTTAAGAATAACGTTATCTTTATATACATAAAAAGACTGCTTGGAAAAATCGTACCCCATCTCGAGGCCGCCCCTGTCGACCACGTACCTCGGGGATATCTCCTGAGGAAGGAGATATTTAACGTTGACCGTCTGTTTGGCAGTCTGGGACGGGTTCGAAGCTCTAACGGTCAGCTCTATAACATCTTTTACCCCCGCCCCGCCCCCTTTAACTGGAACAGCCAGTGTTTGCGGCACTTTTACGCGGTCCTCCACGATCCCGCCTACATCCAGCACAAGGTTTTCGAGCATGCCTATATCTTCCCTGGTTTCGTCGAGTATCGCGGTATTTTCATAGTAGACGTTTATATGCTCGCTCATACTCAGCCGCTCGTCGGATTCTTTCAGGGCTATCGCGTTCAGGCGGTCCGTTATCTTTCTGGCAAGGGCATCGCCGACTTTGGCGTGCGCGGTCCGTTTCAATTTCTCGGTAAGCGCTTTTGTATGGTCCTTAAGAAAGTTCAAATCTTTCGGCGGGATCACCCATATGTCGCGTAAGCGTACTTCCATGATCACTTTTTGCGATGGTTTAAGTTTTATGATCTTATACAGGTAGTAACTGCCCTTATCGAAGTCATACTTAAGCTCCATCTCGCCTATATCGGTTATCTGGTCCGGGCTCAAGCCTTTTGGCAGGTCATACCGCACGGGCGTGGTCTGGCTCTCTGTCTGCGAAGGGTTCACCACCGCGATCTTCAGCTTGACGTCGGCGAAAATAGAAGAAGTGAATAGTGGATAGTAAATAGTGGATAGTAAAAAAACTAAGAGAGCTATTCTTTTAAATAATATCATTTATTCCTCCACGACTAAATCTGATGATCTTTGCCAGACTATTAATTCCTTAAAATCTTTAACAACCACCCGTCACTCTCCCTTCCCACCCTTCACTCTTCACTATTCACTATACACTAGCCTCTATCTCACTCCCTCTCAAACCATCCCTCGACGATCGGCTTATTACTGCTCGATTCTATGAGCTTTGACACTATCCTGGTAAGCGCCGTCAACTCCTCAACCTTGTTGCCTATCTCTTTTACATCGCGCTCTTTCGCGAAACCCGTTATCGCGGTCCCTGCGCCGGCGCCCGCCTTCTCTTTGATAATCCTTACCCTGCCCTTTGCCGGAGTTGTGGTCTGGGGTACGACCGGCGCGGCCTGCTGTGTCCCGGCAGTCGAGCCCATCGATATCACGGTTGTTGTAATCTCGCTCCGCCCGGCGTTTTGAGAGATGTTCTGTATATTCGCTTTAAGCTCTTGCATCGACAAGTTTAATTGGCGCAGCGCCTCCATCCTCGCCTGCATATCGGCATATTGATCCTTTATCGCATCGATACCGTTGGCCGCTTTCAGGGCGTTGGCGCTCGCGTCCTTGGCGTCGGCCGATACGCTCGACAGGTTCATACCGTTTATCGTAGTATTGAGTGTGTTAAGCAGGTTGTGTATGGTTTCGGCGCGCGCGGAGATCTCCTCTACCGTCTGCTGCCTCGCCCCTCCGCCGGAATCCGACGACCCGACGGTCAGGACCATGCTGTCTTTAGATTTGGTAGTAACAGGTTCTTCGCATACAACCGTGTAGTCACCTTGCGTCCATCCGGAGGCAGTCACGGAACTTTCATAGATGCCGCTGCCCGCGGGATTCTCCGTCATGCCGCCATAGTAGATCCGGCTCCCCGCCGCGTTATATACCGACATCGCCGGCAGCGTAGCAAGTCCGGGGGTGGTCCTGTACCGTATAGTGACCACTTCGTTTGTCTCTATATTCGTATCGCGGTTTAATATTTCCGACAGGACGCCTCTTTCCGCTACTTCCGTGGCAGCCGCTTTTGCCGCGGCCTTCAAAGATTCGGGCGTCGTCTGTTCGAGGATAACTCCCACCTTATCGCTCATATCAGATACCTTTTCACCAACACCGGTCACCTGCGAACTTACCTCGCCTACCTGGGCGCTGACGTTATCCACTTTGTCTCCGACATCATCCACTTTGTCGCCCACCACATCCACTTTGTCGCCTACCGTCCTGACCTCGGATGTAATAGTTGTCGCAGCGTCGGTTATCTGGCCCGACAGAGTATCGGTGTTCGTCTTGATCGTGTCCAATATCTCCTGGCTGTTAGTTATGGTAAACGTGTCGCCGCTTTCGTAGGTATGCGCGGCGCCGCTTAAGCCTCCGTAATTGATGTAGCATAACGTGAAGTAACTTGCCCCTAAGGCAAGGGGGGTAGATAGTCCACCTCCGGCGCTTGTTACGCCGGGAACCGTATATTGATATATACCTTCGCTGCTGTCATTTGCTGCCGATGCCGGGATAGTGATCGTGTCCACCAAATTACCCGACGAATCAAGTATTTTTATCGTCGCGTCGCCGAATATGTTCGACTTTGTCTTCTTGACTATTACGCTCTTGCGCTCGAGCCATAACTGCATCCCAAGGCTCCCGGTACCTTCATCATAGATAAAGTTCGACATGACCGAATGGTCGGCCGTGGCCGCGTCCGCGCTTCTCAGCTGGTATGTAAGCGTAATATTCTTGTCGTATATTCCGTCCGCGCCGTCAAGCACTGCTCCGATCACCACGTCTTCGTTCAATGTGTCGTACAGGTCGTTTGAAACGGTAATGGTAAAAGCATATTCTCCCGACGGCACATTCGAAAGGTTAAAGAAGCCCTTTATGGTATTTTGCGTCCATAAAGGCGTATCCGATCCTATCGGATAGACCGACAGGTCGGAGCTGCTTGCGATGACGTTACCGGAGGTATCCTGGATATTCACGGTAACATTATAACTATCCTCGACGGTTACCTCTATGGGAGCATTGCCGGCAGGGGTCGCCTCCGACCCGGCAACGGAAGCCGGCGTTATCCTCACCGTCTCCGGGACATACAAAACGAGCGGGACCGTTATCCGCCCGGCGGCGTCCGAACTGAACGCAAGCGGCGTCGTAGCTATACCGTCATCGCCGAAGGTCGTGCCGTTTATGGTCGGTGATCTGTCATCCGTGGACTTATGCGCGCCCGGGGTGTCGAACACGAACTTCATTGGAAGAGCGTTCGTAATATCCGTTTTAATATTCCCGTATTTATCGTAAGCTGTTACGACTATATCCGTAGCGGCGCCTGCGACGACCGTAGCCGAAGAAGCGCCGGTTGCAGTGGTCATCGCGAAGTGATCGAGCGCGCCCGGTAAAAGCGTGATCGCCGGGGCCGTGCCGGCATCGATAAGGCCCGCGGTTATACCGCTCGCAGTGGCGGTCTTTATCGTATAATCACCCGCCAGGGCGCCTAATGTGGTCGGATTCCCCACATTGGTTAAAGTGATCGTAATCGCAGTCCCGGCGGCAAGCTGCGCGGAGCCGCTTCTTGTGATAGTAACCGTCCTGCTATTATCGCTATTTTGGACTACTCTGAACCCACCGCTGTTTAATCCGGAATCGGTAAGAGTTGTAGCATTACCATTATAGTCAAATGTAAAACCTGTTGTATTTCCCGCGCTTGCCGGGAATATGATCTCGACATTGCCATCCGACGGTACGGGGCTAACCGTGGTAAACTGCACCGTAACGGTGCCGTGTTCGCCTACGCCCGCTCCCGGTAAAGTAACACTCGCCGGTGAAATATTCCCACCTGAGGTAATAGTGGTAACGGGGGCAATGCCTGCGTCTATCGCCTTATCGGAAGAGTCTTTCGTAACAATAGAGTATGTGCCGGTAACACCTGTATTATTCGGATTCTTTACATTGGATAACGTAATAGTGGGAGTAGAGCCTCCGGCTAATTCGCTTGCTCCGTTGGTAACCATAACAACACTGCCGCTGATATCGACAGCGCCGGTCACATTTATACCTGAACCGGATACGGCCGTCGTACCGCCGGAATTAAAACCGAAGCTTGAAACTACGCCATTGCATGTGTAACCGGGTGGGAAAGTAACGGCGATCTTACCGCCCGGCGGTATAGGATTTGTATTTTTAAATGAGATCGTTACGTTCCCGGTGAAGCCGGCCAACGTATTAGCCAGCGTCACAGCCGCATTGCTAAGGCGTCCTGTAATAACCCATTTCGTATTATTGTCGGAATCCCTCGAGTTGGCGGCCGTTATTTCGTTGGTTGCGCGCGAATTTTGCACATCCACGTATTCGGCGTTGACGATACCCGCGTTATCTATTTTCCACTGGTCGCCGGGCGACGATGCCGATGAAGACGAACTGCGCAAAGTGACCATGTTCGCGTTCGTACCTATAAAATTAACCGTCGAACCGGCCGCGACGGTAACCGTATCGCCTTTCGTAAATGTATAAGTAAACCCGGGTGTAAAATTCAATATTCCCGATGTTACGGTTATATTATTAAGCGTGTTGGAATTGGTAAAGGTCGCGGCCTGAGACCCTTTATCTATAGTTATCAAACCGGGCATAACCGCGCCGGATGTGAGCGTAAGCGTCTGGGCGCCGGTTGTGCTGACCAGGCTAAGGATGCCGGCGCCGCCGTCGAATCCCGCGGATATGTTTACACTGCCGTTGGCCGCTATGGTACCCGTGCCGATAAGCCCATCCGTAAGATTCAAAGCGTTATTAGCTACGAGCGTATCGCCGGAGGCTATGTTAAGAGCGCTACCTGCCGTCTTTTCTACCGTAAGATTATAAAATGTTTCGGACGTATTTACATCCACAGTGGAAGTAGCGCCGGCAAATTTAACCGTACCCGCCGCGCAGTTAAAAGTTGCCACCGCGGCGGTATGGGTAAACGCGCCTTTTAAAGTGAGGGTGCCGCCCGGCGCGGTCAAAACGCCGCCGGTAAGCGTAAGCGCGCCGTTTATGGTCACGTCCGCATCCGTAAAACCGAGGGCTGTGCCGTTAAGTTCGAGATTATAACATGTCTTCGTCGAATCGAGCGTCAGAGTTTGGGCCGTGGAACCATTCATGATAATAGTAGATGTGTCATAGGTAAAAGTGCCGCCGGCAAGGTTAAGATTACCGCCGATAATAAGCTTATTGGAGCCGGCCTTTATCGTGCCGGCTGTCAGCGTAAGCGCTTTATTGACGGTGATATCCGCGGGCATGGTAAATGTAGAACCTGTTTTATTGAATGTCAGGTTATTATAAATAATATTCATTATGGCCGCTGAAGCGCCGGTGTAAGTAACTGTAGAATCGGCTCCTGAGGTAAATGTGCCGGTATTCGTAAACGAGGTGCCGCCCAGAGTCAAGTTCGAGTTATTCGTGAATGTACCGGCATTTGCAAACGTTTTATTAAGGGCAATCGCTCCTGTCCCGCTATTCGTCAGCGTACCATTATTCGTAAACGCCCCATTTATGGTCGATGTCCCGGTTTCGCTATTCGTAAATGTGCCTGCGGAGCTTATGTCAAGCGCACCCGTAACATTAAGCGCGCCGCTTGGCGGCGTAAATACACCCTTCGTTATCGCAAGGGCGCCTTTTACGTTAACGTCGGTATTGGCGAAGCTAAGCGATGAGCCGTTAAGCTGGAGGTTGTAACATGCGGCGGCCGAAGAAAGCGTCAGAGTCTGAGCGGCTGATCCGTTCATGACAATAGTGGAAGAGGCAGAGGTAAACACGCCCTCCGTGGTCCCGTCCGTAAAAGCGAGGTTACCGCCGACTATTATACTGGAGGAACCGGCTCTAAGCGTGCCTGCGCAGGTGAGGTTACCTGTAACGGTCAGGTTATTAGCCAGAGCGAGGACACCTCTTTGCGACGATGAATCGGCGGAGATATTAAGGTTCTTTACCGTAACATTCGAAGAGAGCGTAGGCGGATATTTATCGGCGGTTACATACGGTATTTCAACATCGCTGTCGGGATTTGGGGCTACGCCGCTCAACCAGTTTTCTTTGTCTTCCCAGGCTATGCTTTTAGCGCCGGCCCATACGATAGCTCCAAAATTCCAACCGG
>Ga0265297_10000144_pt1 | contig 235657 bp, 238 predicted proteins | sample Munlanlwell13791_FD_192502 | JGI IMG/M metagenome (GOLD analysis project Ga0265297, IMG submission 192502) | Leachate microbial communities from a municipal landfill in Southern Ontario, Canada - Leachate well 137-91 | ecosystem: Engineered > Solid waste > Landfill > Unclassified | place...
TCATTATTTTTTCCCCCCCCCCCCCCCCCCCAAGGCGAAGAAATCGGCATCGAAGCCATTGCCGGTTTGCTTATTATACTAACCAGCAATACCAAAAATACCGTAAAGCGACACATGACATCCTCCTTTCTGCTCTTTTTTAAAAGAGCAAATCGGTTGTTGAACTCATAGCTAACAATGACTAGCGGAGTATATTTCATCACCTCCCTAAAAGAATAATGCCAGTTGTTAAAGAACCATTATATTAGTGTTAAAGCAACTAACATATAATTTTATATGCCTGCGATTTTGAATCCTTTAGCAACAGTATCTAATTGACCAATCCATTCTTCGGGATTCTCTCCGTAGATGGTAAAATTAAATCTATACAAATCTTTATTGTATAAATAGGTATATTCTAGAGCCGTTGAAGTTTTTTCGATCAAATCCCCAAAAGAATCCGTAGCTCCCCTTTTTAGCTGCCGATATGCGCGATAAGCCGGTAAACTATTGATTGTTAAATAATTCTCACTAACGAGAGGTATTGCATCTCTGCCAAATTCTGTTTTAAGCGCTATCTTTAGATCGGCATCAGTACCCAATCCTTTGTCCACACTTATCGCTGCTTTAAATCCAGTTGTGGGTAAAGAAGCATTTTGCTGATCTGACATTTTTTTTAAATTATCTTCATTATTTGCAAGATAAACAAAATCATACACATTTTCTTCATTATCAGTAATTATTTCTTCGCCAATTATCCAATCAGGATTATAACTAACCTGATAACTATATTTATCATTTTTGTACACTTTCCAGCCCGTTTCTTCATCAATAGTAATATTCAAATTAGTATTAATTGAAGTGTTAGCATTAGTATTAGCGCTGGAATTGGCGTTTACTACCGTATTCGTATTCCCGTTTGTCTTTTCTGACGTATAAACATAAATTCCATAAGCCCCTAAACCTACAACAACCACCGCCAAAATTAGCCATAATAAAGGGCTTGATTTCTTTCTTTGATTTGATGAATTTTCCATATTATTTTAAGTTAATAATGATTCTATCTTTATTATACTATTTTTCTCCGCTTCCGCACACTCGAAAAATAAATACCTTTTTATAGACAAATTTTGGTGGCTTAAATTTATTTTTTAAGTTGTTAAGAACGAAAGGTAATCATCTCTCAATTAGTGTGCAGAAGCCGAGGTCCGATGAAACTGGAATTGTTTTCATCAGACCCTTTTTCAATTTTTTTAAATTATTATACTGATAATTTGTTATTCTTCCACTTCTACTTCCTGCAGATTAACCTCTTCTTTGGCTAGCTCATCCGGCTCTTTCTTTTTCCCCAGATGCCCGAGCATCACCAGATTATCGGCCACGATATCGGTTCGGTTCTGAAATTTGCCCTCTTTATCTTTCCAGTTTCTCTGCTGCAAGCGGCCTTCCAAATAAACCCGGGAGCCTTTTTTAAGGTACTTGGCGATGATATCGGCCAATTTGCCCCAAGCCATTACGGGGTGGAAATCGACGGCTTCCTTTTTTTCCTTGGTTTTAATGTCCTTCCAGGCATAATTGGTGGCCAAACGGAAAAAGGTCAAATTTTGGCCGGAAGGCAATCTTTTGACCCCGGGATCGCGGGCCAAATTACCTAGCAATGTCACTTTGTTGACGTCCATATTTTTTTTCTTTCCTTAAGCCACCACGTATGTAATAGAAAAAATGCTCCGCCTTAATCTGGGAGCCGCCTTTTCATCGAGGAAATTAAGCGATTGTTCATCCCTTTTGAAACTAAGAGAGGTTTTGATGTCCTTGAGTCCATTGACGTTATAATTACTTATCCACAAATTATCACGACGGCGCGTGATAGCGACGGCGCTTTTATCTTTTCGCCCGCAAATCCCTTGGAATTAATTATTAAGGAGAAACACTTCACATCATTGTTATATTAGCGACGGCGCTATATTTTGCGACGGCTCATTTCTAATTTAATTTTATCACCCTCTCTTCTTTTGTCAAGAAAAAATTCCCGAATAAAAAAATCGGCTCAAGAAATGAAGACCAGACACGACGAAGCCTCGCCGACCGTTTTAAGCCTCATCTCTTCAATTCCTTGAGCCGAAAATGAACTTATAATCTCTCTTTAAAAGTGTAATAGCTAATTAGATTTTTGTCAATAAAAAGAGGAGTCCGCCTTAATCCTGCTGGGGGGATTGGCAGGGACGGACTCCCGGTAGCGCGCCGAGGCGCTACGTAAAGAACGTGATTGGTTATCTGCTTACTTGGGCCGAAAGCAGGGTTAATTTATGGGCTTCGTGGTTACCTTAGCCACCAAAGCAGGTCGATGATGAAAATGTGCCACATCATAATCTCACCCCCCTTCTCTTTGGATTTCCCCCCAATATATAAAACTTATTGGCTAAATAAAAAACGCCCATTAATCAGGCGCCTAATCAAAAAAACAATGCCGGTTACGCTATTCGCTCACCATTACTCAAGCGTCCAGATACGAGTAATGGATCTTCGCCTCATTAATATTGACCTGCTCTTATCACGAAAAGAACGTTCAAAAAAACACCTGGCAATGAGGCGTTTTTGGGCAATAAAAATTGATGCCGGTTACGCTATTAGCTCCCGACGGCCCAAGCGTCCAATTATACAGGCCGGCGTTCTTCGCCTCATAAAAATATGTTGATTTTCAATTTAATCAACCTTATCATACTCGAGCCTGCTTGTCAAGACCTTAGCATTAAATGGTTGATATCCACGGTTTTTCTGAATCCCACCCTATCCTTCGCGAAATCTTTTGTCCCCCACATCCGGCCCCAAAAAACCAGGTACTCCCCGTACTTATCGTTGATCTCGTCCATGGCCATATTTATCTCCTTTTCCTTCAGATTATCGGCCAAAAGTGACATCTGGCGGGAAATCGGCTTTAAATCTCCGACCGAAACGCCTAAAAAAGAAACCTGGTCGTTTAATTTGATTTTTTTCATCATGGCAAAAGCGGCGGCAAAGATGCTGGCGGTGGTGAAAAGACCGGCTTTTATCTGCCTCTGCTGACCAAAACCGCCGCCCCTCTCGAAGCCCAAGCCGAAGCCGATCTGGTAGGCCTCTTGCCGTAAAAGCCGCAATCTCCGGCCGGTTTTTTCGCAAAGCTTTAGCAATATAGATGAAAGGTAATTTATATCGCGGGATTTTTTATACAAACAATAAGTGTGGCCGACAGATTTAGGTTTGACTATTTCCCCTCTTTTTACTTTTTCACCCGCCAAACCGTTGACATTGGCCCAAAGATAATAGCCCGTCTTGCCCAGACTTTCCATCAAATTCGCCACCGGGTAATTTTTTAGATCCAGCAGATCAAAAATACCCAGGGCTTTTAATTTCGCTTCCAGCCGGACATTGATCCCCCAGGCATCGGTCAAGGGCCTTTTTAAAAATTTGTCGATCTCGTTTTTTTTGATCGCCAACACACTATCTTTGGGCGCGATGTCGGAAGCGAACTTGGCCAGCCAGCGGGTATGCGAAATTCCCACGGAAGACTTCAGCCAATCCCCTACTTCTTGTTTAATGCGCTTTCTGATACCTTCTCCTATATTTTTCGCCTCGGCTAAATCTTTAACCCAGCCGGTCAGATCCAAAAAAGCCTCGTCAATACTGTAAGGCTCCAGGGTATCGGTATATTCCGACAAAATAGAAAATATCTTTTCGGTAATCGAGCGGTACTTGGCCGGCTCGTTTTCAAGCAATATAATCTCCGGGCACAAAATCTCGGCCTCTGCCGCCCGGCAGCCGGTTTTCACTCCTTTCTTTTTTGCTTCCATTGACGAGGCGATGATACAGCCGTTCTTAGATAAATAAGAACAAACTCCCACCGGCTTGCCGCGCAAAAAGGGATTAGCCTGCTGCTCACAAGAGGCAAAGTACGAATTCATGTCAATATGTAAGATGATGCTTGACATATCTGTTTAATCACGTAGAATAAGAACGCACATTGTCATAGGCAGAGAAATGCTTTAAAAATCTGCAAACAGGGTGTGGGAACCGGGCGCGTGACTTTAAAGCGTTTCTCCTGCTTGGGAGCTGGGAGTAACCAAGACCACCCTTTTGTCGATCTGTTCCGGACGAGAGGACCTTTCAGGGACTCCCGGCCCCCTTTTTCCCAAAAATACTTTGGTTGAGGACCAGAGACGTCACCCCTCTTTCAGCCCCTTTTCCTCGTTACCTCCTTTGAGGGGCTTGCCAATATGAGCAATATTTGAAGGAGGCACTGGTCCTCGACCTTTATTTTGCCGGCGCCAGAAAAAGAGCCGAAAATCCACCGACCCTACCGCTTTAAAGGCGACTCTTTCTTCTGGCGCCTTTTTCTTTGGGAAAAAGAAAGGGGTTGACAAAAACCCTGTTTGGTGTATAATGCCAAGATGGTTCTTCTGCCTTCTTCGTGACTTCCCCTTCGGGATTAAAGAGGGTGAAAAAAACCGAGGAAAGAGGCAGGCCAAACCGCCTGGGAATGGTTTCCCTAAAAATCATCAAGAGGAAACCGCCCAGGCATTTTTTTATCCTGTTAGAAAATAATTTTCTAACGGGATTTATTTAAAAAAAACGAGCCGAATCACCCCTCGGCGTATATTTCCTCCAAAGACCAGGCCAATGAACCAGTATCAAAAGAAAGGCGGTAAAAATTGGCTTTATCGGAAACGGAGAAATAATAAAGCGTGTCCCTTCCTTGCCGCAAAGAATGGACTAAATTTATCTTATCAATCTCATAACGCCTCCCTTTCCAAAAAAAAGCGAGAGGCCTGACTTGCTGGCCGAAAAATGAGACTAAGACTTTAATGGGTTCTTTGATGGTTTGGTGCATATGGGTTTTACCGCGCAGGCGCAGAAACCTGCGCTGGCGATATTTTCTTAAAACACAACGCGGCTCTCGGCGGCCGCGTTGCTTTACGCATTTGAAAATATCCTGAATATCCCCCGCACTATTCCCTGGATGGCCGGATTCTTGGCAAAAATCGGTTTCATTGATTTATTGGCCGGCTGAAGGCGGATCTTCGTCTTTTCCCGGAAATACTTTTTTAAAGTGGCGTATTCATTATTCAAAAGGGCGACCACCACGTCGCCGTTTTTCGGATAATAATTGCGCTCCACCACCACATAATCGCCCTCTAAGATTCCGTCTTCAATCATGGATTCCCCTTTCACTTTTAGAACAAAGGAGTTCGGGTCGCGAACCACGCTGGCCGGCACGGAAACCATCTCCCGGTTCTCAATCGCCTCAATCGGAGCGCCGGCCGCGATCAGGCCCAAGAGAGGCAGCTGAACCGCCCGGCCTGTTTTTAAAACCTGGCTGGTCAACTCCAAGTCGCGCGGCGCGCCCGCTTCACCCGTCAAATACCCCTTCTTTTTTAAAGACTGGATATGGGCATGAACCGTCGCTTTCGAAGCCAGACCGAAATTTTCCCCGATCTCCTCGTAGGAGGGCGAGTATTCGTGTTCCTGCTGATAATCAAGAATAAAATTGAGGATCTCACGCTGTTTTTTCGTTAATTTATCCATAAGCTTGCCTAAATTATAAATCCTAAGCACTAAATCCTAAACAAGTACCAAATTCCAATTTTCCAATGTTCCAAACCGGTTTCTGATTTGGGATTTTAAATTTAGGATTTGTTTAGAATTTCTGATTTCGGATTTGGAATTTAAATAACTTTCCCGGCAAAAAAGCCCTAAAATACCCCCAAACTACCCCTGCGCACTTATCCACAATCTCCATATCCATTATATACGAACAAAAAGCGAACGTCAATAGAAACTAAAAAAACTCTTTATATAGTAAAAGAGGTAAGTTGATGACTAGCTATGAAATCACGGTTATTCGCCCTGAGCCGCGCCGAATGGGCGAACGTCAATAGAAACTAAAAACTCCTGTTATATAACTAGAGAATTTTTAAAAACTAACTCTAAAATTAAGATAAATTCGTCCTGAACCGCGCTGAAGGGCGAACGTCAAGAATAATAAAAATCCCCATTCTATTCCTTTAGAATGGGGATGAAAAAGAACCTAGCGAACGGTAATGACTTTGGCGCTTGAAGAAAATCTCGGCCAGACGCACTGGACAAAATAGACGCCGCTGGTTAAAGAAATCTGGCGGGAAAACTTTTCTCCCGGCCGAATGGCAATTTCTTTAACTCGCTTGCCCGAAACGTCATAAATGGCGATTTTTTCCGGCGCCCTCTCCCCCGTCCAACGCACCTCGAAACTTCCCGGACTCGGATTAGGATAAACAGCTACTTTAGGCAAGGTCGGCAAAGTAGTCTTTTCCGCTTCCGTGACCGAGGAAAGGTCGAAATACACCGGATTGGTGATGACTAATCCTGGGTAGTCGCCGTAACCGCCTGAAGTTTTCAAGATCCCGCGGATAAAACCGGCTTCCGGCGGCAGGAAACTGACCGGCATCTGTGTTGAAACGGTTCGACCGTTCAAAGTAAGAACTAAGCTGTCTTGACCGTTGGCGGTCACCCAATAGATTATTCCTTCGGCAAAGTCGCCGAATTCACCATTGCTCTTACCGTTGAAAATAACCTTGCCGGCATCGGTGATAAAGAAATGGCCGCCCAGGCCGACATCAATCTGCGAATCGCCGTTCTGATCCACTCCGAATTGGCAGCCCGGACCGTTACTCAGATAACAGCGGCCGTCAATCAGGCTCTGCCAGAAATTGGCTTTAGTCAGACTCAGCATCTCAACCGCCGTGAAACATTTCCCCAGGGCATTGTTCCAGATCCGGTCTCCCGACAAAGTCTTGGCCACGGTGTAATTGTAATCCCCGTGATTGTCAGCGCCGGCCAAGCCTAAGATCCGGCGCAAAGGCGACAAGCGGGCGGCCTGGATCGAATCCAGCTTAGCCAAGCCAGCCATCAGCTTTGTCTGGTCGGAATAGTCCGCGGCCCAGGGAAAAGGATTGATCAGGCCGCTGCTGAAGCTAATTTGCGTTGAAGTCCGCATCCCGTTCCAGATCTCAAACCCCAGGAAACGCGGATCAGCCAATGCCTCATCTATTTTGCCGGCTGGCCACTGCTGCTGGCTGCCGTCGCTTTCAAAATACGGCCGGTCAAAAGGATGGGCCGCCAGCCAATAGCCTTGCCGGGCCTCGAGGCTGTCGATCAGCTGGCCTAATGTCCACAAGGTGTTATCCCCCAGTTCGAGCTCCCAGGGCGTGAGAAAAGCGGGGCTGGTCAGACCATGCAGAAATTCGTCAGGAAAATTATCCTGATCGTTTTTGTCTATCTGGGCTTCGCAGCCCGGAATAACCAGAAAACTGGCGTCAGAAATCCGGCGAGCAAATACGACCATTGAATCGCGCTCCGCCGGATCAAGATCGTAGCCATGGTCTGTCCACCAATAGACATCAAGGTCGGAAGCCACGCAAGACGGTTTGATCTGCTCTCGGCTGCCGCCCCACTCTAACAGATCATCCGTATAAAACGAATGGCCATGGGTATTGGCGCTGTACTGGCCGGGATAAAGCGGCAAGGGTTCGCCTTTGATTACCTGGAAATACTGGCTTTTTTCCACCGTATTCCCGCAATTGCCGAACCAGCAGAGATCGCAGAACTTAATATACCAGTAAAAATCAAGACGGTCGCCGACCTGGTACTCCTGAAATTGCGGCAGGGTCAGATTAACCGTGACGTGAAAACCATAGAAATTACTGGGGATCGGCTCAGAACAAGCCGGCCATCCGCCTTCGGCGTATTTCATCCAGGTGCCGTCTTTTTTTCGGGAATATAAAGTAATCCTTTCCAGCCAGAGTTTAAATATCGGATTTTCCTGGCTATCCTTAAAGATGTAAGAGGCCAAAAGACTGTCACCCCGGCGGACGTTCCAGATCATATCCCCGATCTGGTCTTTGCCGGAATAATTGGGATATTGAGGCGCTTTTTGCGCCCCTGATTGAACCAAGGAACTCCCCTGTTCAATGGCAAACTTCCGCGGGATAAAATCCTGCGCGTAAACTGCCGAAGCAAAAAGCAGAAAACAGAAAACAGCAATTAACCAACGCATGACAAGACCTCCTTACTGGTTTTAATCCAACGACTATATTTAATTATCAAAGAGCCAAATTATCTTAAGCAAAAAAACCCGCTTTGTCAACCATAAAAAAACACCCTAAAAATAAGGTGTCTCCCCTATTATATTCCATATATTTAGAACCAGCCGCTGGTAATCGGCTTGTAGCGCAGGACTCCCGTCCCGTCATCATCCACCAAAAACTGGCAGGTGCGGTTATTGAGCTTGAATTCGATCTGCGCCTTTTTGTGATTTTCTTTCGCTTCCTGAATCACCGGGAACAATTTTTCCATCCGCTCTCCGTAATCAAAATACTTGAGCAGATCGTCCTGGTCCATAATGTCTCTTTCCCAGTCGACGTACATGTATTTATCTTTTAATTGATTTGATAAATCCGCTGGTCAGCCAGGAGGCCAGCCAGAGCAAAAGCGCTCCCCAAAAAGCCGGCATGAAACCCTCAACACTGAAACCCTTAACTATCGTTGCGACCAGCCAAAAAAGCAAAGCATTGATTATCAGGGTAAAAAAACCCAAGCTTAAGATATTGACCGGCAGGGTCAGGATGATAATGAGAGGCCGGATGATGGCGTTAATCAGGCCCAAAATGACCGCCACGAGCAAGGCGGCATAAAAACTGCTCACCGAAATGCCGGGCACCAGATAGGTGATGCCGATGATGATCAAAGCGTTGATAACCAGCCGCAGGATAAAAAACATATATCTTTATTGAATTAATAATTTGCCCGGGCCGTTGGGATTATAACCGCCCAAAACCTCGGTCCCGTCTTTATAACTGTCGCCATCCGTGTCCGGATTGTTTTTATCCGAGCCGTATTTTTCTTCCTCTGTATCGGGCAGTCCGTCATTATCGCTGTCTAATTTGCCGGGACCCAAAGGATTATAACCCGCTTCTACCTCGTCGCCGTCATTGTAGCTGTCGCCATCGGTATTGGGGTTATTCACGTCCGTACCATAGATGATTTCCTCCATATCGGTCAAACCGTCGTTATCGCTGTCTTTGGCCAAATTCGTGGCCGAAGTATTAGTGTTCAAGTTCGAATTAGAGTTAGAGTTAGAGTTAGAGTTAGAGTTAGAGTTAGAGTTAGAGTTAGTATTTAGATTAAGAGGACTATCAAGGCTGCCGTTCGTTAATTCATGCCAGACTTCATCCACCGACATGTTGCTCGCCGGGACTTCAACGTTTACCGCCTGATTGAACCGGCTAAAAACAAAAGATATATTTACCTCCAGACTATCATAACCGCCGGCCGCTCCGTTTTCCGGAATAAATTTGCCTTTAAAATATATTTTATGCAAATAACCATCGTTTTTCCCTATATAAATCTCGACCTGATTAGCATTGAAATCATCAACAAGTTTTTCTATGGCTTCTAAATCTATATGCGGTCTTAACTTCAGGTAATCGAACAGACCCGGTAAATAGCTGTACTCGGCTTTGAGAAAATTTTTAAAAACTTCTTTTTCCAAATCAATAGAATAATGATAACAGTTTTCTCCCTCTATATTTTCATCTGGCAACCGATTATTAACCTTAATAAATTGATTTTTCGAATAAGTATCTTGGAAGTAATTTAGCTGCGCCTGACTATTAGTGTTCCCCCAGGGAGGTAATGACACCTGGTTTAAATCACCCTCTAATTCTTTTATGCCATACCAATACCACTTATTTTCATAAGCGTTAAGGTTAAAAGATGGTATCGGCGGCAGCTTGTTAACGCGCAGATATACTTTATCATCTTTATACACCGCTTCGGAGTCTAATTCATAATTAGCGCCTTCGTAAGCCAGATTGGCGATAAGTGCAAATTTCCCCTCCGTACTAGCATTTTGGTTTTTGATATCGGCCGTTAGCGTTAGATTAAATTGGACATCGGTGGGGATGAAACTTAATCCCAGATCCCCCAAAAAGCTTTCGCCGCTGGCATTTGTAAACTCCTGAGGCGCTTTAGCCAGAATATCCGTGTTCATGGCTAAATGAGCGGATTCAATGGATTTATAATCTTGAAAAAAATTACTCATTACCCGAGAAGGGGTTTTTTCCACCAAGGGAATAGTGATCACCTGGTTAATTAAGGGGATAGTCTTGCCCTCAAAAGCGAAAAGCCCGCCCACCCCCAGGCCGGCCAGGACAAAAATGACGATTAAAACGACGATAATAAGTTTTTTCATAGTGATTATATCATATCACTTCTGCCGAAAAAAATAAATTACCGGATAAATGATCTCTTAAGCAATAAAACCGGCAAACCGATCAATAGGGCGGTCGACTCCCAGATCACGGCCAAGGAAACCACTCTCCCCAGATATTTTCCGATTAAATCCGCCAAGAAGGCATTCGTCCCCTGCCCGTAAAAAATCGCCAAACCAATGACAAAAAGGAAAAGCAGGCCTAAAAAAGCATTCATAAAATCCTGCTTGGACGGCGCTAAAGCCACGCTTAAAGAAACAATAAGATAGGCAAAGATCCAGAAACGCCAATCCCCCGCCCCGCTTATTAATAAATTCCAAGCCGAGAAAAAAAGGCTCCGAATATTGCCTAAAATATTTGAGGAAAATTCTATCACCTTAAAATCCAGGGCAAAGCCGAACCAGCGGGATAAAAGCCATAAAAACAACGCACCGCCGAAGACAGGGGCCAGGGCGATCAAAACGGCCCCTAAAAATCCCAAACGGGAGCGGGTATGCTCGACAAAACCGCCATCAGCCGAGAAAAGGCTGATCCGGGTCACTTTAGCGCCGGTCATGATACAAGCCAGGGCGTGGGAAAACTCATGGACAATTACTCCCGGCGCGACAAAAAAACGGTATTTTTTTCCGGGTAAAATCCGGGACCAAAGTCTGCCAAGCAAATAACTTAAAATAATCAGGAGAAAAAACCAGACAAAGAAAATGAGATACGAAATTATATTCATGAGCCTTTATGACCTTGACAAATTATTAAAGACGATGTATCTTACGATTTGCCATCCATGGCTTAAGATAATGTTCTTTTCCTCCCTTTTACTGCGAAATTCGCGCCAGCCTAAATCCCCAAGATGGTTGTTACGAGGGGTCCCCGAAACCCTTCACCATAAAAAACCGCGGGCTCAATACGAGCTTTTGGGGGGCGGCGATCGAACGGTTTAAGGGAGGAAATTTCATCCCGTTGAAGGTCACACTTCTAACGGGATTCTTTTATTATGAGATACAAATGCAAAAAATCCTAAAATTTATTTTTGGCGGCGATAAAAACAATCCCCAGGAGAATAAGGGCGACAATTATGCCTAATATTTGACCACTGGTTAAAGACATGAATATTCCCTATTAAATTACTTAAATAATGAATGACTTGACAAAAAAACGGGTCTCCGCTAACATAAGCATATAGTCTTACAAGGAACGCTCTTTTAGTCCCCTCCTGGAGTTCGTGATGAGTGAGTCGAAATTTGTCGGGGAGTTAATCCCTAGAGGCCACCATGCGGGCATAAGTACGTTGCGTCTCAGCATACTAAAGAGAGACCGATAACGGAAAGTCCTCCCTAAGGGCCTTAAATTGCCGTACGGCGACAAACAAAACTCATTTACACGTCCTCATTAGAGGGGACTTTTTTTATCCCGCGCCTGAACCCCCTCCCCCGCCTCCCCCGCCGCCGAAGCCACCGCCGCCGAAACCGGAAGAAGAGGAAGGATGAGAAGAAAGACCGGAAGAAACGGAAGTAGCAAAATTGGAGGAAATATTTGAGGCAAAACTGGCGAGGGCGAAAGTTTGGAAATGACCAGAGGAAACATACCAGCCTGGCGACTGTTTATAGATATCCTGGAAACGCTCCGCCCATTGTTTTTCCACCTGAAAGACCATGGCATAAGAAAGGTATTTTTCAAAAGTTTCGGGCGTGACCTGGCCGAGCCGGAAACGCTCGGCGGTATACAAATAAAGCTTAAAACCCATCGCCCACCAGCGGCTTTCCGCCCCCTTGGGCGTCTTTTTGGGCATCGCCAGGCCAAAAAGCAAGATCATCAAGCCCCAGGCGATCGGAACAAAAAGAAGAAAACTGCCGACTACCATCAGAATGGTACCAATTAATATGTATTTGGCCCGGACTTTGGCGGGATTCTTTTCAAAATATCCTAATGCCGTGGCCTCTTCGTATAAAGAATCATTGATCTCCTTTATCTTCAAATAAAACTTATCCTTTAAATCTTCCAGCTTGACCGAGTCTCGGTGGCCAAAAATGCCGTCGAGCAGTTTTTTTTCGTAATCCTTCAGTCCGGAATCATTTTCAAAATCTTTCAATTTCTCAAAGCGGTATTTCTTGCTTCTCGTTAAAAGGGTCTTTCCCTCCCCTTCGTAGATCTTAAGATAGCCGCGGTAGGCCAGATCAATGATCGTCGCGGTAATATCTTGCAGATCCGCTTTCTCATCGATCAGGACGCCCATGACCGCGGGCGTGATCTTGTCCGGCGGTTCATACTGGGCAATAATGGTTTTCTTTTTTCCCGGGTCTTTCCCGAATTTTTTCCAGCGGAAGTATAGAATGATAAAAACGAAAATAGGCGAGACAAAATACAGAACCAGCATAATACTGCTGATAATCCTGCCCAACCGATGCCAGCCCTTTTCCGTAAGATCATAATTAATGGCCTGGTCTTCGCCTCTAACCACGCTTATCTCCCGGGAAAAATCCTCATACCCGAAACTTTTCACCCCTATTTGGCGCTTCCCTTCGCTGATATCGTAGCCGATCACCAGCCTAACCGGCGTCTGGCTGTCCAGTTTCCGGCCGTCAATATAAACATCATGGTGGCTGATAACGGCGCTGTTGGTGTTTGAGGCTTCTGCCGGCGGAAGAGCGGCCACTTCGATAACGCCCGGATTTTCCACCACTCCCTTCGGCCAGCCGGCGACGATGGTAAAATTATCGTAAGCGTCGATATAATCCGCGAAAAAATTCAGCTCTTCGGTCCCGGCCGTAAAATCATAACCTTCCAGGGTGGAACCGGTATAGCCCAGATAGATCTTCTGCTGGATCTCGGCCGGGTCGACTTTCTCGGGCAGATAAACGGTGGCCTGCGCTTCTTTTATTTCCACCGCGCGGTCCGAGGATACAACATTCCAATACAATTCATCGTAATCATCAAAAAAACCGATCCCGCCGATAACCTTATACTCAAAGATCCAAGTGTGGGTTGTGTCGGCCAGGTCAAAATTCAGCTTGATCTCGATGTCAGAGCTTGTTTCCGTGATCTCGATCTGATCGCCGGAAAGCTGGCTTTGATCCGTTTCATAAACCTTTATATCCGCATATCTAAGGCCTTTATTTTTTACCAGGGTGCGGGTCACCCAATGATAATTACCGGTAAAATTGAAGGTTTGGGCTTCCTGGACTAAAAATGTGGAATCCTTGTTGATCCTGATGGCGACGTCCCATTTATCAAAAAACCAGGACTTTTCCTGGGCAAAAACAGCGCCTGGCAGTAAAAACAGGATTAATAAGGCGCAAATAAGGCAAACTTTCTTCATGTTTTTATTATAACAAAAACCGGCGTTTTAGTGAATTTGACGCTATTGCAAAGCTACGGCATAGCTGTTGTGTTGTTAAAAATTTACGAAGTTTACGGGACGTATTATGGATACCAGCCTTCAGGCTGATTATTATCTGTTGTAAAATCAAGTATCGGATAAGTTTCAAAACACGAGTTCAGCCACTTCCCGCCTTTCCGTTTTAACCAATAATCATAACTGGAAAATTTATAATTTTCCATGCTTATAGCATAGCCATGTTTAACGGGATTATGGTGAATGTAATTGAAATGAGACCAAAAATCTTTTTCATCTCGCATAGACCTATCCCAGTAATTCTGGAAAATTTTACGGCCCGGTGTATTATCAATCTTGTTTAATTGATAAGACACGGAGCCGTGGACCTGATTTATTATTTTCGACAAATAGTCGGATTTAAATGTTCTAAACAATAAATGGTAATGATTCTCTAAAATTACCCAGGCCATTAATTTATAATCATACCTTTGGACTTCCGCCTTTAGGCTGATTAGCAATAACTGTTTCCTCTCATCACAAAAAAATACTTTCTGGCCCTGATAAGTCCTAGCGGTCAAAAAATAATAAGTGTGATCAAAATATAGGTGGGGCGGATGATGAATTTTCATAACAAAAAAATTTGGCACGGATTTAACCGTAGCCACCAAGTATTTGTTAATTCAATTATAGCACCTTAAAAATCGAATGACAAGTCCTCCCGTTAGGACTCCAGCCTTCAGGCTGCACCCACACCCTAAAGGGTGAATTCCGCGGCTTCTTTGTGCCCCAAACCTCAACAACCGCAGGACTTCAGCCTTCAGGCTGTCTTTTTCAACTCTCCAGCAGCCCGATCACTCTCTCTGCCACATTAGACGGCGTCAGCTCGGTTTTGATGATGTAATCATCCGCCCCGGCCGACATCGCCCCAAGCCTGGCCTGGTCGTTTTCCAAATTGGTCAAAACCACCACTTTCGTGTCTTTCGTGGCCGGATCCTGCTTGACCGATTTCAAAATATCCAAGCCGATGGGCGTCCGGAAATCAAACTGTTCAAACTTGCTGTCCTGAGAAGGGATCAAAAGATCCAAGAGGATCATGGCCGGCTGTTCGTCTTTTATTTTCTTTAAGGCCTCTGTCTTGTTTTTGACCGCGTACAGATAATACCCCTGTTTTTGAAAAGCATCCCTGTACATCTGGGTGGTCAGGGCTTCATCTTCCACGATCAATATTTTTTTGGTTTGGCGCATAGTTTTTATCCTGTCACCCTGAGGTGTCCTGAGCCAGACGAAGGACCTCGAAGGGTGACGCTTAATTATGGCCGCTGTCTATACTTCGACACCTTCGCCGCAGCTCAGGGCTCAGTATGACAGCGGGTAAAACTATTTTTTTATAGGTAGTGTGAAGAAAAACGTGCTTCCCTTGCCTTCGCCCGCGCTTTCCACCCAAATCTTGCCTTTATGTCCTTCCACCACGTTTTTGGCTAAAAATAAACCCAGGCCTGAACCGTCCGGCTGAATCCTGGCCACGCCCGTGCCGCGCTGGAATTTGCCGAATAGTTCCTTGGCATCCTCCTTACTTATGCCTATACCAGTATCTTTAATTGAAGTCAGAATCTCATCGCCCTTTTGCTTAACGCTGATGGTCACTCCGCCTTTAGCCGTGTATTTAATCCCGTTATCAATCAGGTTCAGGATAATGTCATTTAATTTATCGGGATCGGCAAAAATTTTCGGCAAGGGCTCCTTAGGCTTTATAAAAACAAGTTTCAAACTTTTCTTTAACGCTATCTCGTTTAACTCATTTACTTTGGCGGCGATTAAATCTTCCAGCTGCATTTCGCGCTTGGCCAGTTCAAACTTGCCCGCCTCAATCTTGGAAACGTTCAAAAACTGGTTGATGAGCCTGATCATGCGCTGGCTTTCATTAAGCAATTCTTTTAATATTTTCAAATGCTCGGGCTTGCACGCGCCAAAGTCGCCGTCGGTCAGCATGGATAAATATCCCATGATGCCGGTCATGGGAGTCCGGAGCTGATGGGAAGCGATGGAAACGAATTCCGTCTTGGCCTGATCCAGCTGCTTGAGCCGGATATTAGCTTCTTCTAATTCAATATTTTTTGATTTAATTTCGGCTGTTGCTTCATCAATCTTAGATTGTAATGTTTGCGTGAAACTCCTAACCTCTTCATATAACTTTGACTTTTCAATAGCCAAAGCAATCTGGGGAGCCAGTACTTCGATCAAGTCAATTTCCTCTCGGCCATAGACATCACCGGATAATTTGGGGCCAAACAAAAATATAGCATTCAGTTTTTCTTGAGTCTTAATCGGCGCAATGGCCCCCGCCTGAATTTTTGAAAGCTCCATCATGGATTTAGAAAGCTCGGCCTTGCCTTGCTCTTCCGCAGTATCTTCAATTTTTCTCCGCAACTCTTCCGTAATGATAATTTTATCTTCCTTATTCAGATATTTAATGAGTGGGTTATTCTTCTCAAAAACTAAGGTCGGCGTGTGTGGATGACCCAAAGTTCTTACTCTAAAAACCTTGTCCCGGCTCTGTAAAACAAGAACGGAATTCTTTATTTTTAAACCCTTATCAAGGGTTTTTGTCAGCTTCTCAATTAACACATCAATTTCAATCTCGGTGGAAATAATTTCGGAAAGTTCACGAAGTAATAAGGGATATTCAATTTTTGCTTTAAAGAATATTGAATCGGTAGTGCGGGAAAGCCAACGTTTGATAGGATCAAGAAAAATAACAATTAGGGTCGAAATGCCGATAATAAAAATAAGTCTATTTGCACTTAATTCATTTTGGAATAGATATACAGTCGAATATGTTAAAGCTGCAAACAATGAAGAAACAAAAAGAACAAGGAAAAAATAAATAATGGAACGTGATATAATTACACGAATATCCATTAAACGAAGTTTTACTATAGCATAAGCAACAGTACCAATAAAAAATAGGGGCGCTATGCTAGTATAAGTTACTAATTTTGAATTTTTAAAAATTAATGTTGCAACAACATTAAATAATATTATAAAAAAGAAGCTAACACTTAATCCGATCAGGACATAGCGCAATTGATTTTTTTCGACACCTTTGCTTAATCTAATTTTATTAATAAGTATTACTATTGATGATATGAGAAAATAAGAAAATACTATAATAAAATAAAAAAATGCTGGCCCTTGCTTTGTGATAATATTACTATCTTTTATATCAACCTTTGTAAACATAAATGGACTAACTGCCAAAATCATAGAAATTAGTGTAGCGAGTAAAATTATGACAACTTTTTTTAGAGGTACTACCAAATGTCTTTCTGGAAAATTTTTAATAAATAAATAAAATACTGGTGTTAATGTTGAGGCGAAAAACATTGTAATACGTATCCAAAGTAAAACTTGACTTGATTCTTTATAATAGGTTGTGAGATAATTCGAACCAATAGAACCTGCGAAACCAACAGAAAATATGAATAGAGATATATGAATTACTGATTTCTTATTATTAAACAAAACGACCAAAGCTAAAAATATTGTTCCAATTATCGAAATAATAGTGAATATTAAACCAGACATAACTTTATAATATATTATCTAAAGATAGATATGATCTATTCTTGCTCATTTTCTTACCTAAGGCTAATTGCTTAATGGCATATGTCATCAGTGCTCCGCCTAAAAATGAAGCTAGGGCAAGCTGGGGATGGCCAGCTAATTCTTTTCCAACAAGTCGAATTGAATCAGTCATGCGATTTGGAATATTCTCTGGTCCTATCATTTTTAGAGCAATTCTTGCGAGATCTTCATAAGAAATATTGTTCGGCATATTCCCTACTTCATTTTCATGTACCATGCCATGAAAAATTGGTAAATTATTATCTAGGTCATACCTTTCTATATCAATTATGGATCCGTCACCCAAATCTGTAGCCATTAATACGGGAATTTTTAATTTTTTTGCTAGTAAGCGCAATTTAACTTTCATCTTTACATCATCAAAGGCATCAATTACTGCATTTAGTTTAAAATCATCTAATAAAAATTCTTCTATATTATTTTCCGTGATATGAAAGGGGTATAGTTTCAAAAATACAAATGGGTTAAATTCATATATCTTTTTTGCTAGATAATCTGTTTTCATCTGTCCTATTGCCTCAAGACTTGCGTGCATTCTGTTTAAATTAGTTCCTTGTATAATATCTGGATCGGCTAGTTTCATGTTTTCACACATGCCACTAATTGCTAGGGTTAATGCTGTTGCCTGACCAACACTTAGGCCGATTATACCAACTTTAAAATTCCTTAGTTTTGTTTGTTCTTCTTTAGTCACTAGATTTCTATTTCTCGCAGTTATTAATTTATAATATTGTTCCTTATCTAAACAATGAACTAATTTATTATTCCAAGAATATAAAACCCAAACTCCACAATATTTCAAGTCTAATTTATTCTTTTTATGTTCTTGTAATATCTTCTGTAATTCAATCTTTTGTCCTTTAGGATCATGCGCAAACTCTGGATGTTCAACAATAATATATTCACGTAGCAAAAACTCATATTGATCAATAATTTTAAAATCTTTATCTTCCATTATTTTCTGAAGAAAGCTAACGTCTTCTGGCTTTGTCATGTATAATATTCTTGGCCTTAATTGTTCTTGTTCTATCATAATATGTTAATTAGAATAAATATATATTTGTTATTTTAATAAGACAAATTTCTGTTTATCAGATGAAAAATAATTTTTGTCTTGGAATGACTTTAATCTTATCTTGATTAAATCCTGCCTATTGATTGAACTACATAGTTTATTAAATTCTGAATTTACTTCTTTAATATGATTGAGGATACTAATTTCGAGTTTACTACATAATGCATTGTTTGATTCTTCTTTCGGGGCCAATTCGATGAATATTTCCAAATATTGATCGCGCTCTTTATCAGTTTCACTTGTTCTCATGGCAAACCTACCAGTTACAAAATTCTTAAATTCTTTATCAAATAATACTGGTTTAATATTTTCTGGGTAGATATTTACAGCATAAATTGTTGCCATTAAATTACCTCGGCCAAGAATATACGCAAAGGGAAACGTCCATTGAGATATATTCCCTAACTCATTTTTTATTGTGTCAGCGGAAATCCCGTTTGCTTTCAATTTTTTAATGACATCATCAAAAGAGAACAGACCACCCTTGTCTTTAGTGTTATAACGTATTAATGGAAGCCCTCCTAAGTTAGTAAATACTAGACTTTCATTAACAGTCTCAAAATATTTAGCACCTGGATTATATTGCACTACTGACGGCAAATTTTTAGAATTAAAGAATGATATATTAATAGTTTTGCTTTCGAAACATTTCTTACGTATAAAAACACACAGGGGAGTTTCAACACCGACGATACCTCCCTCAGAAGATCCCAGAACTGACGTTATGTCATTATATTTATTGGTCATTTTTGCATTTTCATAGATATATTCACGCCATTCCTCAGTAAAAACTTCGCCACCAACTAGCACCTTCAGTGATAACGGCTCTAAATCAATTCTCTCTTTAATTGCCATATCAATAATATCTTTTACAAAAGCAGGATAACCCGTAATATAAGTTTGTTCATACAGAGGGGCAACGTTTTTTAGTAATTTAATCGTCTCCGGCAAATTTATTCCGGGACACATAACTGAAAATTTATGCCCTTTTTGAGCGATCATTTTTCCAGAACTTAGCATCATTTCGCCTGCCGTCCACACACCAAGACCAAGACAAACTAACAATAAAGTCGATTTACTATTAATCGAAAAATTATTTACATACAGAAGTTCTAGTGTTTTTGCAATTCCAAGATCTTGTTCTAAAACCCTGGGCCAATAAAAAGGTTTTCCTGTAGAACCGGAACTCGAAGAAATAACCCCTGCTTTTGATATATCTCCGTTAATACATAGCTTATTAAGGGGGTATTTCATTAAATAATTTTCTTTATCAGTCAATGGTAATTGTTGAAAATCGCTCAATGACCTTACTTTATCTGAATCGATGTTGTTTTTTTTCAAAAAATCTTTATATGCTGGTACTGTTTGTGATGCCACTTGAAATACTCTTAATACATTCTCTTTACCCTTGTTATCCCATATACTAGAAGGCGCTTTCGATAAAGCTATATTATCATTTACGGCATCCGCATTTATGAATTCTTGAAGCAATTCGTTTGAACTTTTCATATTTTTTAAGATTACCTATTAATATTATGGATTAATATACTATAAAATAATTAAACACTCATTTCTTCCATATAATATAACTCACCATTCCCAACCAAATAATTGAAGAACCCGGACCGATAAAATCATATGAAAGGGTTTTTAAATGAAAAAAATATGGTAACAACAAATTAGTCCCCATCCCAAATATTGAAGAAAGAAAAACACCGATTAGCAGATACTTCAACTGCCATCTATGTATGCCATCGCTTTTTTTATATTTAATAATTAAATTTATCAACGCTCCAATCCAAAAAAATAAAAAGTAAATGGCAAACACATGATAAAAAGGACCGAATATAAAAGGCGGCGGATTTAAGTTAAAATCAATGCCTTTTATGAAAATGTCTGAAAAAGCAATTACCAGAGAAAAAACAACGGTCGGAATTATTACCGCTAAATATTCTCTTAATCTTATTTCTTTGGATTTATAGGGAAAGACCCAAGAAAAGTAAAGAAAGACCGAAGCAATCAAGCTTGCTGACGGAAAAGTCAAATACCACCAAAAAACTTTAAATGAATCAGGACTTTCTAAAACATAGCCGAAACCATTACTAAACACCCACAACGCTACGCTAAAACAAAATATGGCGAAGGAAACCGAAACCGCGCTGCGGGGCCGGCGCGATAATATGTAAAGGCCCAAAATCAGCTCTAAAATGGCAATCGGTATTAAGATAAAATTTCCCCAGTAAATGATATCCATTTTATTTCTTCAAAATTATATAGCTCGTAAACCCGAGCTAAACAAAAAAGCGCCCTTCAATGTCAAAGCGCCCTCTTAATACTAATAAATTCCTTAATTTAAGCCCAAAAATCAAAAACATTTTATGTTTGTTTTAAACTTTAACTGCCTTAATTATAGCATAAATTGATTAAATAGACAATTAAAGGGCAAAATGGGCAATTTGGCTGAATTATCCACATCTTGACAGAAAAAAGCGGGAATATTATCTTTAAACGCGTGGGAAAAAGGAAACCATAAATACACCCTCAACAGGGTCTATGGTTTATAAATCCTTTCTCCCACTTTTTTAATACAAAAATCCTTTAATTTATTTCAAGGATTTGTTTAATATTATTATTTTTGCGCGATAATCCTCGCTACTCCGTGCTCATGCGGCTCTGACTTGCCGGGATGGCCTTTGTCCGGAATCACTCCTTCAAAATAATGGATGATTTTAAAATCAGAGAATATCTTTTTAAGTTCGTCTGGATTGAAATAAGCTTTAAAGCGCTTTTCTTCCGGCAAATTATAGGAAGGGTCTGCCGGTGTAAAAGCGGCGATTACCACATAACCGTCTTTTTTGATTTTGCGCTTAATGTCGTCAATAATGGCTAGGGCTTTTTCTTTCGGTAAAAACTGGAGTAAATTAGCTGAATAAATGACCTCGTATTTATCAGCCTCAATAACAAAATCATTTACATCCGCGCAAATAGCTTCAATATTGTTGAGATTATTTTTCTCGGCTATCTCTTTAATCCGCGTAATCGCTTCAGCGGATGAATCCACGGCCGTCACTTTAAAACCTTTCTCTGCCATAAAAATGGCTTCCCTACCCCTTCCGCAGCCGAGGTCAAAAAAGTGAGAGCCGATTATTAAATGGGGTAAAATAATCTGGATAAGTTTTGAAGGGGTCTGATTCATATATTTAATTTCATTTCCTTCCACGATTCATAAGCCCTAACCCGTTTATGCGTTCTTTTGTCTGCCAAAAAACCAGGACTAAACGGGTCAAAAGCCCGCCAAGTCTTATTAATCAATACTTCAATCCAGGCGTGTCTTCCCCATCGACCGTGTCTATACAACTTTCCATCCACCAATCTTACGGTAAAGCCCTTCTGACGCAAAACAAAGGCTAAAACCGTGGCCATCGCCCCGCAGGTGCGCAGACGCAATTGAAAAATCTTATTTAAATCCGTGGTACGTGAAAGCCGCAAATTCGTGGTATAGCCGATAAAATATTTTTTATCGTCAAAAAAACTGTGAACGGTTTTTATCAATTCATTGACATACTTTACTTTATTGCCGGTTTCATAAACAGGCACGGCTCGCAATAAAACCTCTTTGGTTATTTTCGGCGGTTTCAATTGCGGCATAATTTTAATGCCATAATCTATTAATTCAGAAAAGTCTTTAATCTTATGCCAATGTTTCTTAAGCGCTAAACGCAGGGCTTTGTGAATCTGATAACCTTGATCTTTCTTAGTCAGAAGATCCTTAAATTTATCGTTTAGAATAACCGTTAAAGCCTCTTTTAAAGCGTCAAATTGTTCAAAAGGAAGCCGTTTTAAAATTCTTGGCTTATAATAAACAATGGTCTGGAAATGAAGAAGCTCGTGCAAAAAAACATTGATTGGCTGCATTGAAATCGGCAGCCAGACATAGCCTTTTTGACAATTATAAGGCCCCCGCGGAAAAGTGGTAAGAAAGCAAGTGAAATCCTGGCGATAAATCGGCCGGCCTGTGACTTTGGCCATCCGGCTGAAGATTTTCTTCTGGTCTTTATTAAATACTTTTTGAATCTTCGGCACTTCCTGTTCAATTTTTAACTTACGATAAAGTTCGCGCAGGTAAGGCAATAAAAATCGATAAGCCTGCTTTTTTGTCTTACCGACCAGTTTCTTTTGTAAATCCTTGCTGATTCTTTGCTTCCAATCCACGCCATGGGATATTTTGTTGCAAGCATGCCACCAGTTCCAGGCGTCTCGGCGAAGATCGGTTTTTACGGTGATGGTGGGCATAAAATTTGACCCTCTATTCCCCTCTTTTCAAAAACTCCTGGTAATCCTCGTCCAGTTTGATCATCCTTTCAATATATTCCCGCAAAAAATCGGCTTTTGATTTGGGGGTATTGTGGGTCTTGTAATACAGGTATTTTTCTATGGATGAGGTAATGCGGAGGGTGAACTTGATCCGGGCGACTTCCCTTATTTCCCGGCCTTTCAGAGTCTTTAAGAAATCAATGAGGACCTTTTCCAGGCTGTCTTTTTCGTAGTTCCTCACTTTCAGGCTGGCCGGAATGTTCTTTTCGGAAAGATACTTCAAGACCTCCTGGGAACCCGCCCCTTTTTCGTAAAGATACAAAGCGGGCTTTTTCTGGCTGATGGCCAAAGCCAGCAAATAGCCGATATCGGCCGCGCTTTCCGTCCCCTCAATGATAAAAGCCTCCATCTGGTCCAAGACCAGGCCGCCGCTGTCCCTCACTTCCGCCAGATCCGAAGGCAAAGACCTTTCCTTCAGGTTGGAATACAGATCTATGCCGGCCGCCCGCAAAATCCGGCTGATCGTTTCGTAATTATCATTAAGCCTCTTTTTTTCCGTTTTGGCCGCGAAAAAATATATCTTCATTCCTTCGGCCCTCCTTTCGTTTCTCCGCTGTAATCGGTCAGCATCATTTTTTTTATCCGGCTGACATTTCTGGTCTGCCCCAGGATCCACATTAATTTGACCACCGTGGTCACCAGACTCATGTGATCCACGTAGATGAACTCCTCGGTTTTTACCCGCCGGAAGCCTCCGCTGGCATAGATGACGATGGGCATCCCTTTTTTAAGGGCGGCTTTAAGCAATCTGTAAACGCTCTCCGGAAAAAAGCTGGAGGACTGGGTTTTGATGATCAAGCCGTGGGGCCGGGAATCCAAGACGTTTTTTAAAAGGCTGAAGTCCATGCCCGGATGAAAATCAAAAATAGTCACTTTGGGATCCACCTGAGCGGCGATTTTGGGGCGCTTGGCCGAGCGCTTCAAACTCTGGTCGTACAAGGTCAGGCCGAAGTCGATTTTGCCGATTACTTGCTGGCTGGAAGATTCGAAATAATTGGGGGAAAAATCGGAAAATTTCTCCAGGCGGGTGCCGGCGATGATCCGGCTGCCGAAAACGACCAGAAGCCCGGCGATGTCGGAAATGGCCACTTGCGCGGCGTTTATCAGATTGGCCTTGATGCCCAAACCGCGGAAATTCTTAAAAATAGCCTGCAGAATTTCGGCCGAGGATTCTTCCTGGGAAGGAACGGGCGAGCCGGTCAGGATGACCGGTTTGCCCAGATTTGCCAGCATGAAAGAAAGCACGGCCGCGGTGTAAGGGAGAGTCTCAACGCCGTGCGTGATGACGAAACCGTCGTATTTCCGGTAATTAGCCCCAATTGTTTCCGCAATCTTTATCCATTCTTTGGCTCCGACATCAGACGCTTCGCCGCCGAAAATAAAATAAGGGGTAACGTCGCAGATCATCTTCATTTCCGCCACGTTCTTCATCCAGGGGATAATATCCTCTTTTTTATGGACGGCCTGAAAAGCCACTTTTTCCGGAAAAAGAGTGGTTCCGCCGCAGAAAAGCAGCATTATTTTTTTTCTATTGGCCATGGTGACGGCGCTAATTCATAAGACGGCTTTATAATAACAAAACGGCGGAAACCCGTCAACTCCTGCAAGATCATCTTGCTAAAAAAGCCAGGCCGGAATTATGGATTTAAGAAAACATGAAGAAAAAGCCGCTCTGTTTTTTAGAGCGGCTAATAGACCATCTCCCCCTATTTAAGGTGGGAGGGCTTTTGTTCACGAAGCTTGCGGTCGCATTCGTAATGCGTGAGAAGAATAGAGGCATACTGGCTCAATTCCAGCAGAGTTTCAAAATCCTCGCCTGTAAAGGCGGGAAGATTTTTTATCTCATCAACCACGAGATATGCCCCGATCTCTCCGTCAACGATCAAAGGGGTGACCACGATGCTCTCAACCCCGTTTTTGTGCATTACCTGCTTGATGAACCGGAGAAATGGTTCATCCGCAGGCACGTTCAAACTGAATCGCCTGGGGTAGGGTTGAGGATTTTCCGCCGTGGCCTTGAGAAAGAGCAACTGAGTCTCGAAAGAAAAGGTCTGGCCGAGACCATGAGGCTCCCCTTGCCGGGCGAGGCCGTCTACCAGCGTCACCTCGTGAGGACCGCACTTCTCGTATATTACCCCCCGCTCTACCAGAAGCAGGTTGATGACTTCCGTAAGCAGGATCCGAAGCGCTTCAGCATGATTTTCATAGACCATCGCCTGAATGATCCGTTTGTCCGCCTCGTCTTTCAGCCAACCGGACATTTCGTAGCTCGTGAATTCGGCGAGCAGCCGCGCCTTTCTTTCCAATTCCTCTGTCATTTCAATGACTTCGGTAAAATAAAGCTGGATGGTGCCGATGGTTCTGCCTGAAGAGAACAAGGGCAGGGCGATCGTACTGAATAATCCCTGTTTTTTCGCCCTGGCTCGGTCTTCGCCGGTAAAATAAGGGCTGATTCTGATATCGGCTTCATGAAAAGTTGTACGCCGGGAAAAAGCCTGCCCTGAAAGAGTGTCTTTTAAACCGACTAGTTCCGGCCGGGTGAAATTCGGGGAAAAACCCCAATTAGCCTGCAGTTTCAGCTTACCGGTAAAAGGATCATACGAACGCAAGGAGATCGCTTTAAGCTCCCTGACACTCATCCAGGAAATAAGCCGGATCAACCGGTCCAGGATCGCCACTCTTGTCTTTTCCCTGACCATGACAAACCGCCTTTCTGCGAGATGCTTGTTAGAAAACTCCTTAATAAAAAGAACGCGTCGAGGCCTTAACTTAGCAAGTTAAGGAAAACTTGTCAACCCCGTTAGAAATTTACGGGATTGGTTTTTTCTATATATAATACTATTACCGAAAAATCTTGGATTAACTTAGAAATATCTTTTGAATTTCTAGCGGGTCAACCCTAAAAAAGGCCTTACGGGCCCCTTTCATGCTAATACAATAAATTATTATCTGTTTTCCCACTCGCTCCCCTGCCGGCAAAGAAGTTCTCCCGCCCGCAAGGGCTCGGTCATGATCTCTTTCACCGCTTTTTCCATCCTTACCACTTGCGAACCTTTGATCAAGATGATGTCGCCTTTATGGATCCTGTCTTGCAGGAATCTTCCCGCTTCCGCCGCGTAGTCGAAAGAGAAGACCTGCACTTCATGCATGCCTTTTTTAACGGCCTTTTTGGCGATGATTTTCCCTTTTTCGCCCACCGTAATCAGGACGTCGGCGATACCCGCCACTTTTTCGCCCACCATCTCATGGCCTTCTTTAGTGAACTCGCCGAGCTCGGCCATATCGCCCAAGACGGCGAATTTCAAAAATCTTTTTCCCTCCTGGGTTAATTTCTTCAAAGCCGCCGGTTTTGCCTCGTCGGGGATGCCTTCGTCAAGATTTATTTTGTCAAGAACATCCAGGGCGGCCAAGGCCGCTTTCGGCGAGGAGTTATAGCTGTCATCAATAACCAAAGTTCCCTTGATCCCCTGGATCAAATTCATCCGGCCCGGCGGCGATTTAAAATTTCTCAAGGCTTCGGAGATCCCGACCAGGTTTAGTCCGTAAGCGAGGCCCACCGCCGTGGCCGCCAGCGCCGAATAGACCTGATGCTCGCCCAAGACTCCCGGCAGGAAAAACGGGGTGGTTGAACCCTCAAAACTGACCTTAAAGCTCAAACCCTTGATCCTTCTTTTTTCCAGTCCATCCAAGCCCCCTTCGCCGTAGCTTAGCTGGGGCTCAGAAGCCTTTACTTCGGCCGCCGCGGAAAAACCATAAGTAGAAAGAGTGGCCTTGGTCTTTTCCTTCATTCCCAAGACCAATTCGTCATCGGCGGAAAGCAGGGCAAAGCCTTCTTTCGGCAGGGCAGCGACCAGCTGGCTTTTTTCCCGGACGATATTCTCGATTTTACCAAAAAACTCCAGATGGACCGGGCCGATGGCCGTGACCACCGCCACTTTCAAAGGAATGAAATCGGTCAGATAGGAAAGATCGCCGGGCTTGTCCGCCGCCATTTCCAGGACCAAAATTTTGGGGTAGGGCTTGGTAGCGACTATCAGCGCCAGGGCTTTCATAAAAACTTTCAGCCAGGAAAAAATGGATTTCCGGCCCGACTCGGCCCCGATAATGGTCAGGGGCACGCCGATCTCATTGTTGTAGTTCTTGATATTTTCCCGGCTGGGAAACTTGGCGGCTAATACGGTGTAAATCGCCTCCTTGGCCGAGGTCTTGCCGACTGAACCCGTTATGCCGATCACATCCGGCTGGTACTTTTTTAGAATTTTTTTGGCCAGAAACCTTAATTTTTTTTCCAATATTTTTTTTAGCAAGTTTTTCATAAATAATGAAATAAATTCGAAATCCAAAGCTCTAAATCCTAAACGAACACGAAATTCGAATTTTCCAATGTTTCAAACGGTTTTGGATTTATAATTTGGGAAATTGAGATTTGTTTAGGATTTCGGATTTAAAATTTGGAATTTACGGCTAATAAATAATTTGAATCAGTCACTTAGGCAAAGATAAAACTAGGTAACTACTCGTCCACCTCAACCGAAGGCGGTATCTCATAATATTGTAGCAGAAATTTGGCCATTTCCCCAAAAAGCGGCGCGGCGGAGCTCTCCGCCCAGACGACATCGCGGGGGTGGTCTATTTTTATGAGCATGACGAATTTCGGGTCATCCACCGGCGCAAAGCCGCAAAAACTGCCAATGGTATAATCGCTTTCATAGCCGACTCCGTCTTTTTTCGGCACTTGGGCGGTGCCGGTCTTGCCGGCGACAAAATACCCGGGCACCCCGGCTTTCTGGCCGTGTCCGTTCTGCACCACGTTCACAAGCATCGCCCCCAAAGTGGCGGCCGTCTGGGCCGAAATTACCTGGCGGACTTCCTGGGGAGCGGTTTTTTCCTTAAAACCGTTGGCCTTCACAATTTCGTCCACGATATACGGCTTCATTAATTTGCCCTTATTGGCGATCGCCCCAAAAGCGCTGATCAGCTGCAAAGGAGTCACGGTGATCCCTTGGCCGAACGAGGCGGTGGCGGCATATATTTCTTTATAAGTTTTAAGGTTGGAAATATCACCGTTCAATTCAGTGTCAAGGGTGATCCCCGTCTTTACGCCGAAACCGAAGGCCTTGACGTAATCATATAAGGTTTTTTCGCCGATCTGCCGCATGGCAAAAATCGCTCCGGTATTCAGCGATTTCTCCAAGACCTGAGTCATGGTTTGGACCCCGTTTGACTTGCTGTCCGAGTTTTTTATGGTGTATGGCCCGATCTTTTCCTCGCCCGTGTCGTTATAAGTGGTCAAGGGAGTGACTTTGCCCTGGTCCAGAGCGGCGGCCATGGTGATCGGCTTAAAGACCGAACCCGGTTCGTAGGTGGAATAAATGGCCGAATTTTTATAGACTTCGATGTTTTCCACTTCGTTGTACTTATTCGGATCATAATCCGGAGAACCGCACATGGCCAAAATGCCTCCGGTCTTGGGATCCATGATGATCAAGGAACCGGAATCCGCCCCGTGTTTTTTGACCTCGGCCTCAAGTTTGGAACAGGCGGTATATTGAATGGTATGATCAAGGGTTAAAATAAGGTCCGCCCCGTCTTCCGCCTCCGATATCTTCAAGCCCCCGACCGTTATCCAGCGGCCGCCTGCGTCTTTCTCGGTCTGGATAAAGCCCTGATTACCGGCCAGCTCACGATTGAAATAACCCTCCAGGCCATATTGCCCGTTTTTTTCCTCCGAATCTTCCTGCTGGCCGACAAAACCCAAGACCTGGGAACTGACCTGCTTTTCCGGATAATAGCGGTAACTTTCCGGCACGCTTTCAACGCCGGCCAACCCCAAGGCCTTCACTTTTTCCCAGGTGTCATCGGTCACCCCGTGTTTGATCGGCTCGAACACGTCATCGGCCTTGCCAAACCGGGCTTCCAGAACTGATTGATCCAGGTCCAAAAGAGAAGAAATTTTCACCGCCGCTTCCCCGGGATTTTCCATATTTTTCGGCACAGCGTAGATAAAATTCAGCATTTGATTGGTGGCCAGGGAAAAAAGCTTGTCGGGGCTGGCCTTATCGCGCACCAGGATCTGACCCCTCTCCGGCAGCAGCTTCTGGTAGAGCTCGTGCTGACCCTTGGCCAGCGCGTCATAAAAAGGGTGTTGGATCACCTGGACGTTGAAAAGCCTTAAAACCAGGACCAACGCGAATATAAAAACCAAGACCGCCAAAAAATTGACGCGGTCATATTTGACCAAACCCCCTCTAGACGTGTTTCTGCGCCCCGGATAAACCATATGCTTTTTTCAGCCAAAAAATCGCTGAACTCATTGGCCTGTTATCAAAAATGGAAAAAATTCAACGATATAATATATTTTACCGGCCCAAAGCGACGACGGGCGAAGTAACTTCCAAATACTCCACTTTATCCGCCTGGGTCAGCTCTAACTGCTCGGAGGCGGCGACAAGAGTATTCATCGCCTCAAGTTTTGTCGCCTCCAGCTCTAACTTGCGGTTTTCCACTTTAAGCTGATCAATTCTCTGCTCGAGGTCCTTAAGCTGGAAACCGCCGGTGGAAACATTGTTGATCAGGGCAAGATAAGCGAGAGCGGAGAATATCAGGGCTAAAAACACGGCCAAGCTAACTTTTTGCTGGCTTAAGCGAAAACGGCCCCAGGCGTTTTCTCTTTGGGTAAAAACATTTCTCTTGGCTTGCGCCAGCTGGACAAATCTGGTCATATTTGTTTTTGTTTTATTAAAGTCAATTGATAAATATTTTTTCTGCCACCCGCATTTTCGCGCTCCGGGAGCGCGGATTGCTCTTTAACTCCTGAAAGGAGGGACGGACGGGCTTTTTTGTCAAAATCTTTATTGATTTTTTATGATGGCACTGGCAGACCGGGATTTCCGGCGGACAAAGACAATCGCGCGTTTCCGTCCTAAAAAAATTCTTGACGATCCGGTCTTCCAAGGAATGAAAAGAAATTACCGCCAAACGACCGCCTTTCTCTAACAACGTAAGGGCCTCGGGCAAGACCGTTTCCAGATTGCCCATCTCATCATTCACGGCGATCCGCAAAGCCTGAAAGATCTTGGTGGCCGGATGGAGACCGGATTTTAAATAAGGAACTTCCTTCGCTGACCTTAGTTTCTCTTTATATACTTGGAGTACGGCGGAGACGAGTTGTTTTGTTTTTGTATATTTTTGATGGACACGGCTCTGTATTACTTTGGCCGCGATCAAATTATAAAATCTATCCTCGCCGTACTCCCTAAATATCTGGCTTAATTTTTCAAAGGAATAAGTATTCAGGATATCGGCGGCCGTCAATCCGCCGCCTTCCGGATTAAAGCGCATGTCTAGCTCCCCGTTATCTTGGAAAGAAAATCCCCGATTTGCATCGGCCAGCGAATAAGAGGAAAGACCAAGGTCGAGTAGAATACCACGAATTGGAAGACTTGGAAACCGTTCATTTTTGATTTTGTTTATGTTTTTGAAATTATCCGAGACGAAGATCACTCTATCCTGGTATTTCGTTAATCTCTTCCTGGCGATTTCAGAGGTTCTCTTATCCCATTCCACTCCGACTAAGACGCCTCTGGGGCCGGTTTGCTCCAAGATAGCGGCGGCGTGTCCTCCGCCGCCGGCCGTTAAATCGATGAAATTCTGATTAGTTTGAGGATTTAAATATTCGATAACCTCTTTTAAAAGAACCGGGACGTGGCCTTCGTTCATTTTAAACCCCCAGCCCCTCCAGGGCTTCGGCAATATCGCCGGATTGCTTTTCCGTTCCCGATTTATATTTATTCCAAGACAAGGTATCCCAAATTTCCAAACGGTTATAAAGACCCGCCACCACTATTTGTTTTTTAATAGAGGCGTACTTTCTTAAATAATCCGGCAGCATCACCCTCCCCTGCCGGTCAATTTCCACGTCCATGGCGCCGGCCAGCATCAGCCGGGCGAAAGCACGGGTATTGGCCTTGGAAATCGGCAAGCGAGCCAGTTTTTCCGCCAGGGCTTCCCATTCTTTTTTCGTATATAAGAACAAGCAATTATCCAAGCCCCGGGTGACCACCGCCCCTTTGGCTAAATCAACCCGAAACTTGGCCGGAATCGCCAGCCGGCCTTTTTCGTCAATGGCGTGATGATATTCGCCGATAAACATATTGATTGAATAGGATTATAATGATGAATTCCCTAGACGCGGCTCAAGACTAAAGACTTATCCACAGTTATTATGAGTTATCCCCACTTTTATCCACTTTTCACCCTACAATACCATTTTACACCACTAATATATCACTGTCAACCACAATACAAAAACCCCGTCAAGTCAACTTTCAGGGGGTTCAAAGTTGGGCTCTTCCCAAACTGGCAAAAGTAACCTTGGACCGCAAATAAAAAAAGACTCTTTAAAAAGTCCTTTTAATTATTAAAAGATTATATTATTTTTTCTTGTCCGATAGTTGTTTCTTTCCCATGCCCGGGTAAAACCCTTGTGTCATCGGGTAAAACAAAAAGCTTTTCTCTGATACTTTTCCAAATCTCTTCCTCGTTTGCAAAAGGCAAGTCAGTTCGTCCGACAGCGGAAGCAAACAGCGTATCGCCGGAAAATAAAATCTTTTCTTTTTCCAGATAAAAACATGAGCCGCCGGGCGAGTGGCCGGGCGTGGCCAAAACCTTGATTTCTATCTCCCCCACTTTGATAATCTGACCTTCCTTTAAAAATAAATCCGGGGAAAAATTCTTTAGTTCGTAGCCCATTTGCCGGCCAACCCAGTTGTGTGAATGCCCGGCCATGGCTAGGTCATTTTCCGCCATCGCGATTACCGCGCCAGTCTGGGCCCTTAGCTCTTTCGCGTCGCAAACATGGTCAAAGTGCCCGTGAGTGATGAGGATATAAACGACATCAATCTTTTCCTTATTTATGAAGTCGCGGATTTCTTGATTCGGAAAACCAGGATCAATCAAGGCTCCCCTCTTTTTGAGATCGTAAATCACGTAAACATTGGTCTTAATCGGCCCGGCGACGAATTTTTTTATATTTACCATTTCTTTTTCGCTTTAGTTATATGAGGCGCCAATCCGTAAAAAGGAAAAACAAATTTTGATTTTAACTTTGACGATAATCTTTTTTCTCCTTTGCTCAACATTTCTTTTATTCCCTTGAATTCTCGACACTTAAAACCGATGACTGGAATTTTTAAGCTGTAAGCCAACGTATTAGCGATCGTGATCCCGATGCGCAGGGAAGTGAAGGGACCGGGGCCGACCGCCACAAAGATCGCTTTTAAATCGGCTAATCGGCTTTTGCTTTTTTTTAGCAGATCGTCAATCAAGGGCAGAAGCTTTTCCGCTTCGTTAAATTCCACGGCAATTTTCCTAAAAAAAATCCGGCGTTCTTTTTTTAAACCAACTATCAATTTATTATGCTGGCTGGTATCAATGGCTAAATACATAATTTCAGATGAAATTTAATTTTTTAAAAGCTTCGACCTGATTCGGGACAAAGCGATATTTTCCTAATTCTTCCGGCTTGATCCATTTATGGCCAGATGTCTCCCAATCAGTTTTGATTTTCATTTTTTTAGTCTCGTAAAGCACGCCATGAACATGCCAAAGACGATCATTCAATTTATCATCCCGGAAATACGGCCTCATTGTCCGAATCAGTTTTAGATCCTTTGGCTTTAAATCAACCTCTTCCCTCAATTCTTGCTTGGCTCTATCGCGTATCGTCTCGCCACGATGAAGGAAGCCCCCGACCGTCCCCCAAAATGAGGGGAAAAATCCGACATCAGGGCTTCTTTTTACGATCAATATTCTGCCGTCTTTACGCCTTAGCTGGACATTGACCACCTCGTCAATCCCCTTTTTTAAATATAGCTTAAGCCATTTTAAGGTCGAATTTATTACTGGCTCATAATATCGTCTTTTTTTAAAGTTATGATCGCTTCCCTTTATTACTTTAATTTTTTTCACGTCAAAATCGAGATTATTATAGAGCTTTCGGCTGTCTTCTAGGGGAACGGCCTTATCCTGGCCGGCGTGGATCAATAAAAATGGTTTTTTTATCCGACGTCCCTCTTCGTTAAACAACAATTTTTCAAAATTAAAAAAGAAATTCCTGCCAATCAGATAAGCCTTGCCCCGTTCGTTATAATCCAAATTAGGATAAAAGCCAAAATTTGCCAGGAAATCACGATCGGTTTTACTTTTTAAAAAATACTCGTTAAAAAAATTTGGTTGGGAAACCGGCGAAAGCAGGATAACGGCCTGAAGCAACAGCGAATTAGCGGCTAATAGGCAAACCGCCCCACCGATGGAATGCCCCGCAATCGCCATTCTTTTGATACCACGCCGGGTTAAATAATTATAAACATCCGTTAAATCACTAATGGCCTTGCTTAGGGTAAAATCCTTAAAACAGCCGTAACTTTTTCCATGGCCGTTCATATCAAAAGATAAAACTTGAAAACCCTCTTTTGCCAAACGCGGGAAAAAAACAGGATAGAACATTTCCTCTTTGTCGCCGGTGAAGCCATGGCAAAAAATCAAGGTCTCCCTCTTTTCCAAGTAACCGGACCGGTTATATAAAACGGCCGCGATCTTTTGTCCATTTTTATTTTTTATAAAAAATTCTTTTCTCATAGGCCTCTCTTAAATATTAGATTTTATCACAACATAATGTGTTTCCGGTATTTTGCATATTCTCAAAGATTCCCCTATATTCTTTAACCGCTCTAGGGCCGCCCGGCTCTTTCCCTTATTATAATGGGCCAGGGTTTTAATAGGCAATATGCCCAAGCCCTTTCCCACTTCATTTCTGTCCGCGCTGTAATAATATCGGCTTAAAACATAGGCTCCCGCTGACGAGCCAGCTACCACTTTACCCTTAATTAAATTCTTAAAATTTCTCAACTTTTCTAGCCGTTTGAGGCAGAGGAGCTCATCTCCGCCAATAATTAATACCAGATCATTATTCTTGATTTGATTACCAAAAATTTCTGGCTTTTCCGAAGCCAGGGTAAATTGAAATTTCTTGTTCTTAACTATCTTTAAAAATGCTTTTTTATTCCTTAAGAATATCGGATGCCATATTTTTTTATTACGGGCAAAAACAATATCTAATATCTTAATCGGAGGTTTCAAACCCTTAGCCATTTCTCTAATAAAATTGTCATTATGGACCGATCTTTTGCTTATCATTCCTCCATGTAATATGAATTTGGTCATATTTTTACGTAATTTGGGCGCAGGCGCAGCGGCCGGCGCTGGATTAAGAATATTTCTTAATATCTTAACATCTTGATATCTTTATCGCTCAATCTCTTAATATCTCATAAAGCGCGACGCCGGCGGCCACGGAAACATTCAGGGATTCTTTTCGGCCGCGCATGGGAATAAAAATACACTTATCCGCCTTGTTAATAATGGCTTTAGACAACCCCCTCTTTTCGTTGCCGATGACCAAAGCCAAAGGGAATTTGGGCTTGAATTTCTGGAAATCAATCCCCTTTTTGCCGATCTCCAGGGCCACGATTTGAAAACCCTCCTTTTGAAGCTTGGCCAAATAACGGCCAAGATCATTCACTTTTTCCCAAGGAACTGTTTTTTCCGCGCCCAAGGCGACTTTGCTTAATTTTTCGCGAGGCGGATAACCGGTATAACCGGACAATACTAGCTTGCCGACGCCCGCCGCATCCCCTGTTCTAAAAAGAGAGCCCACGTTGTAAAGCGAGCGGATATTGTGGGCGATCAAGATTAGGGTTTTTGAGGGCTTAAAAGGCATCTTCCTTAAGCTTATCCACCACGGTGATCTTTCTGCTTTCCAAAATATGGTACAGGAAGCGGTCTGTCAGGTTATTGCGGTAATCAAACTCCTTCTTGCTCATCACCGTATAATGGATCTCGCGGTCTAAATTCTTTTGAAAATCCTTGATCAATTTCTTCATCTTCCGCCGGTTGACGCTGCCGACCACCAGTATATCCGTGAGGGCGTCATCCAGTCCGGTAAAAAACCCGGTCAAGATCAAAAGCTTGACGCGCCCCACCCGGCTTACCTTGTTCAGAAAACCTTTCTCTAAAAAAACCTGCGACTTAAAAATTAGAGACTTCAATTCCGAGTAAAGCAAAAAATCCTTATTGACCTGATAATACTTTTTCCTTCTTTGGCCGAATGATCTGACCAGGCCGATCTTTTCCAAATTGGACAGCTCGCGGCGCGTGGAATTAATATGCTCTTTTATCTTGCGCCCTATTTCCCGGATAAAATAAGGCTTGTCTTCATTGACCAAAAAAAGACTCAAAAGTTTAACCCGGGTTCGTGAACCAAATAAGTGTTCAAGCATGATTTCGCGCTTCTTATCAAATTAAGCTATTTATAGTATAATAGATTTGACAAAAACAGGCAATAAATCTTAATAAATCCCAAGAAAGCATGACCGAAATTGAGGAACAAATCGACCGCCTTCTTCTCTCCGATCCGGATAAATCCCGCAGCATTTGCCATATTTTTCTCGCCCACCCGACTCCTTTGGAGGAAAGGCAGCTGGGCAAGCTTTTCCTTATTTGCGAAATCGATTCGGTCGAAAAAATAAACCACGAAATAATAAATGTCATCCAGGAAGAGGCAAAAAATACTTTTTACTACACCGAAGAAACCAATCTGGAAACGGCCTTTGAAAATGCGCTGGCCAAAATCAACGAACGACTTCACCGCCTGATCACCGACGGCGTCACCGCCTGGCTGGATAAATTCAATATCATCATCGGCGTATTGCGCCGGACGGAACTCATCCTTGCCCCCATCGGCCGGATGAACGCGTTTTTGATCCACCGCGACAAAATCATTGATATCCTCGAACAAGGCGCCCCGCGGGAAATCAAGATCAACCCGCTGAAGATCTTCTCCCAAGTCGTCGCCGGCCAGTTGAATCCATCCGATCAGCTTTTATTCTGCACCAGCTCGCTTCTTGATTACTTCTCCCAGGAAAAATTGAAAAGGATCATTTCCCAGACCGTCCCCTCCCAAGCCGTCAATACTCTGGAAAAATTTTTGCTCGAAACAGATTATCGAACGGCCTTCGGCGCTATTGTGGTTAAGCTCGAACCGGAAAAAAGCTTAAGTTCTAGCGAAAAAATCCAAGGCGAGCCCTCTTCCGTTTATTCTTCCGCCCCGCAAACGTCGATGGCGGAACTGGAGCGCCAGGAGAAAAAAACCAGCGAGTATCTGTCCCCCTCCTTAATCCCCAACGTCTTTAAATCGATACGCCGATACGGGAACAGAGTAAGCGATTCTATTCGGACAAAAATCTTGAAACAGGCGCCGCGCCGGCGGGTGGCGGAAAATTATTACCAACCGGTCAGAAAAGAGGAAAATAAATTAAAAAAAGCGCCTTTTTATCTTTATCGGGGGGCGAGATGGCTGGCCAGAAATATCGCCGCTATCTTTTTGTTCATATTCCGTCTGTTCAAAAAACGGGGGCAGATCAAGGGCAAGCTCAAGGAATTTCCCGTACAAACCGAGCAAAAAATCCACGGCGGTATTTTCCGTTTCCGGCGCCTTAATCCCGCCGCCCGGCGGACCCTGATTATTGCCCTTGTCTTTCTTTTCCTCTTTTGCGCCAGCATCGTCATCATCGGACAGGTCCGGGAAGGGAACATTTCCGCCCAAGCGAAAGAACAAATGATCAAGGATATTCATGATAAAACTTTTGCGGCCGGCACCGCCCTGACCTATGACGATCTTGGGGGGGCCAAAACGCTCATCGCCGAAGCGCAGGACCTTCTTGGACAGCTGGCCAAAAAAATCGACAAGCAACAGTTCCAAGACCTGCAGAATGAAATTAACGAACAGTATGAAAAAACAAAGCTTGTCGTCAATATCGCCAATCCCGATCTGCTCAAAGACTTAGACGTTTTAGACCCGCCGAATTCCGCCTTGGGAATTTTTTCCTTTGGCAATTTTCTTTATCTTTTTAACGGCGATGAGATCATCAAAATAGAACGGGAAAGCAAAGACGCGGAAACCCTAAAAACGACCCTTTCCGATATCGGCCTTTTTACCCTCGGCGTCAAGGAAAACACCAACACCCTGCTTTTATACCAGAACAAAAATGGCGTGGTCGCCTACAATACCAACACGAAAAAGTTCTCCCCCTTAAGCATCACCTTTTCAAACCAGGAAACGAACATCATGGACTTGTCTTTTTATCAGTCCCGCTTTTATTATCTAGATATCAAGAACAACCAGATCTATCGCCACGCCGCGGCCGTCGGCGGCTTCGGAGTAGCGACTCCCTGGATTACGGATTCAAATCTAAATGTCAGCGACGGTGTTTCCCTGGCGGTCGACGGCTCTATCTATCTGCTAAAGAGCAACGGCCAGGTCCTGGAATTAATTGCCGGCCGGCAGGTGGATTTCTCCTTGGATGAGATCGACCCCAAGCTGACGAAAGGATCAAAGATCTGGACTGATGAAGGCGCCGCCAATCTTTATATCTTAGACCCGGCCAACAAAAGACTGCTTCAATTCGACAAAAACGGCCAGTTGATAAACCAATACACCAGCGACCAATTCGCGGATCTGAAAGCCTTTACCGTGAGCGAAAAAGATAAAAAGGCCTATATTTTATCCGGCACAAAAGTATTTCAGATTGATTTGAATATATAGATACTGTCGAGAAGGGCGGATTCCCAAATCCGCCCGCGTTTTTTGTGGGTAAAAAAAGCGGCTCGCCTGACGAGCCGCGCAAAAGATCATTTGATATTTGGCTTCAATCCTGACCTTCATTATCATCCTGGAGAAAACCGACGCCAAAGCCCTCGGTAAGAGAAGCCGGGCCGCGGCCAATCCCTCCGATATCATCCATGGGGATGCTGTTCCTGGAACCGGCCACGAAACGCTCCGTCGTGATCTCAAGGTTATCCCGCTGTCCGAGAATCAAACAAGATTGCATAATGATCCGGCACAAGACGCAGTCCAGCAAATGAGCGTTGATCTTCGCCTGAGTATCTTCGGGTAATACCTTCCTCTTCCGGGGCTTGGAAAACTCCTTTAGCTGCCCGAATGGGAAGTGATCCGGACGGATCACATCGATCATGGTCACCATATCAGAACTTTGGCGGAATTCTTCCAAACAGTAAGGAAAACGATTTTCCTCCAGATTTTTCGCCAGGACTTCAATCGATCGTTGGGCATCACCACTGCTCATAAAGAGCTCAAAGAACTCCTTGTAATCGAATATCCTGATCTTCAAAGCGACCAGGTGCCCCATCAGAGCGATCGAAGCGGAAGGAAGAATCTTCCATTCCTGAAGCATTTTTGTAAGGAACTCTTCCTGGCTCGGCGCATCATCAACCTTCACGTTTACCCCCTTGGAATCAGTTTGTGTGTCAAAACTAACTCTTTGTGAAAAAATATTAGCACTAAAATATAATCCTGTCAAGTTTAAAAAAAGCGGCTCGCTGGCGAGCCGCTATGTGTATTTGTGTCGTCCTAAAGAGATATTATTTTCCGATTTCTTCTTCCCCTTTTCCAAGACTTCCGGCTCTTTTCCCTTAGTAATGCGTTTTTCTTTAAGGGATGGGCTTGAATTTTTTCTGGATGAAATGACCAGGGGAAGGCGGATCATTCCAATTAAAGAATTTGCCGTCATCAAGCTTATCAGTACAGGCGTAAGGCAATTCAGTCTCCGGATCATAATGTATACCGGCCCATACGAAAACAGACGCGAATGTATCACCTTTTTTCAATATGACCGAAGAAGATATAGCACCGTTTATCACTGTAACAGTTACTGGCATCTCGCACCTCCAATTGTGTTAGCGCAAATTTGACAACGAGCAATTCCTCCACAAACACTTTAACAGAAAGCTGTGGTAAGTCAAGCAGAGGAAAAATCCGCGCAGGCGCAGAGGCCTGCGCTGTTTTATGGATTTACCGTCATGTTTATATAAAAAAAACAACGCGGGTGTCTCCGTTCGGCCCGAGCTCACGGCCGAGGGCTGCCCGCGTTGTTATTGTAAAACGTTGTTATTTAAGCGTCACTTTGGCGCCGGCGGTTTCCAGCTTCTTTTTTATTTCCGCCGCTTCTTCTTTGGAGGCGCCTTCCTTGACCACCTGTGGGGCCTTATCCACCAGATCCTTGGCTTCCTTCAAGCCTTTCTGGGTGATCTCGCGGATCACTTTGATGACCGCGATCTTATTGGCGCCACCTTCCGTGATTTCCACGTTAAAGGTGGACTGCTCTTCCGCGGCCGGTCCAGCCGCCGCGCCTGCGGAGGCCATCATCATCGGGGCCTGGGCCGAAACGCCGAATTTCTCTTCCAGCACTTTCACCAGTTCCGCCAAATCCAGGACCGAGAGTTTTTCAATTTTCTCGATCATGTCCTTAAATTTTTCCGGAACGGCCACTGTTTTCTTTTCTTCATCTGCCATATGTTTTTCCTTATTTAATTATATTATTTAATGACTTTTTTCCTGGATCGCCTTGAGGACATAAACCAGCTTGTTCAAATTTCCTTTTAAAGTATTCACTAAACCGGTCACCGGGCTCTTGATGACGTAAACCAGCTTGTACAGTAATTCTTCTTTACTCGGCAGCTTCGCCATCGCCAAGACCTGCTCTTTCCCAATAAGCTTGTTTTCAAAAATACCGCCGACCAACTTAAGATTTTCGTGGATTTTGGCGAATTCATAACACAATTTAGCCGGCATGACCTCGTCTTCCAGGCCGAACGCCAAAGCAAAGCCGCTCGTCAGTTCATCTAAATTTATGTCCATCTTTTTTTCCTTGAGGGCTTTTTTCAAAAGGGTTTTTTTGGCGACGAAATATTCCACCTTATTCTCCCGCAATGTTTTTCTCAATAGATTTATTTCATTGACCTTGAGCTTCTCATAATTAACGAAAACCAGGGCTTTCATCGCCTCTAAGTCTTTGGCTAATTTCTTTATTTCCAGTTCTTTTTCCTGGCGTGTTTTTGGCATAAAAAAGAGGTCTTGACACCGCAAGACCTAGACAAGCATGGAAGTTTAACTTCACGCTTCTGCCTCGGTAGGAGATTAAGCCCCATTGGGGCGCCTACGGTCTGCGGCCTAAATAATTTGTTAACTTATCCACATTATAACAGAGCTAAAAATAATGTCAAATATCCAAAAAAGAAAGGGCGGTAAAAAACCGCCCCGTAAACGCTATTCCCTGCCCCCTTAAGGGTAAAGAATCAGATACCAATCGCTTTGACCTCGACCAGTGTGGCGGAAACCGATGGGAACCAGGGCCCTCTTAATGAGAGTCCATTGCCAGTCGCTGGCGCCTCCCGGACTGACGGTTATTTCCGCGCCGCCTTTTCGGATCCGCTCATCATTCAGGCTTGGAATCCCAGGCTTAAAAGAGTAATTACCTTCCCAGGGCCGACAGTTCAAGGAGATATAACCCCCCTCATCCAAATCATGGAGAACCGGACCAACAACCAAAAGAGCTTGAATTGATACCCTGCCCTCAACATCCTTATCAATACTTGTCGGCAAACGGGACAATATACCGCGAAGCTGGCTTATCCTCTGACTATTCCGGCTTGGTTTCATGAAAACTACCTCCTGACAAAGCTTCCCCGTTATTCAAGCCAACTGTATATCAGTATTTTAGACTTACAACGAAAATAGTCAAATATTATCAATCTATAATCGTCCCTTTAAAGCCTTTTCCCTGCAAATAAGCCTTCAAATTAGGCAAATTCGTTCCTTTAATTATGATGACCCGCAAACCAATTTTCTTTGCCAGTTTCGAGGCCTCCGGATCAAAAGGCGAAGACATCCTCGGCTGCCATTTGGTGCCGATGATTTTCAGATAATCGGCCCACCTTACCTGCTTTAAGGGTTTGGCGTCCTTGAATTTCCGGGGATCTTTATCATAAACATAATCCTTGTCAAAAAGGTTGATCGCTTCATTCGCCCCAAATTGCTTGGCCAATAGCACCATGTCCTTGTCTGAAGAACAGCCGGGCTGCCAACCCGAACCAATGATGATCTTTTTATTTGTTTTTACCTTTTCGCAAGGGTTGTAAACGATTTTATCGTACGCGTAATCGGCAAACATCACTCTCACTAATTCCGCATTCATCTTGGTCGCCGCAATACCAAGCCAGTCGAGATCAATCGGTTTCACTTTACCAAAGGCTTGGGCTGCCTTATTGTATTCCCTGTTCACCCGGCCGCCGCCGCAAACGATGACAAACCGATGGCCCATTTTGACGAAAGAAAGAATCAGATCGCGGAATTTCTTTAAGAATTTGACGTTAATCTCGTCGGGTATGATAATCGAACCGCCCAAAGAAATAATAAATGTCTTCATTTTTTTCAAAGTTTAATATATTTAAGGGATAATGTATAATTATAGGACAAATCTTAAAATCAATCAATCATGAATATCCTTCCCTTAAGTTTCATTTTCCTCGGCGCCGGCCTTTTTTCCGTCGTCTATTACAAATTAACGCCGGATAAAGAGATGCTCAAGGCCCGCCTGCCCAATAAGGTGGGGGCGGCCGGGATCATCCTTTGGCTGATAATCTGCGTGGCTTTTTATTTTATCTTTAAGAACAGCCGCGGCTTTGAACGCACGGTCAGTATTTTTACCCTGCTCTTTGCCCTTCTTGTTTTTGAAACCTTTTTCCTGCTTTTGATCCGCTGGTTTAAATCAAACCTTCTGGCCGTCTTAATCGCCCTGCTGGCCAGCGGGGTCTTATTCGCTTTTCATAATTATTATCCGACTTTCACTCTGCGCAACACCCTGATAATCCTGGGCACCCTGGGGGCCACTACCCTCTTGATAAAACTGAATTATCTGAAAACTTGGATTGTTTTCGGACTGGCTTTTCTCTGGACCGGCTATGATATCTATACCACCCGCTATTTTTTGCCGAATGTCCTGGTCCCGGTCACCGAACCGCCAAAGACTTTCTTTTTCCCCTCCGTGATCACCGGCTCCGTCTCTTTGGGCAGCGGGGATTTCATTTTTCTGGTCCTTTTCACCCTTATTATTCTGAAAAAATTCGGAAAATTAGCCGCCTTAATCCTCGTTGCCGCCCAAACCGCGGGCTTGCTTTTTACCGGGTTATTTCTGGAAAGTGACTCCATCATCCCCTTCCTGGCGGTCATGACACCGATATTCCTGATTATATATTTAATTTTATTTATTAATTTAAAACCGAAAGAAAAAAATATGCTTAAGATCGGACACCGAGGGGCTTGCGGCTATGAACCTGAAAATACTCTTGCTTCTTTTGAGAAAGCCCTGGCTTTAAAAGTAGATATGGTAGAGTTTGATGTTTATGTCTGTAAAACCGGCGAAATTGTTATCATTCATGATGATACTTTAGAACGCACAACCAATGGCCAGGGGTTGGTTTGGGAAAAAACATTTGGAGAATTGAGGGCCCTCGATGCCGGCCAAGGCGAAAAAATTCCCACTTTGCCGGAAATTCTGGATTTAATTGATAAAAAAGTAGCGGTAAATATTGAGTTAAAGGGGCCGGGTACCGCCAAACCGGTTGCCGACGTAATAAGAGAATATCTGACTAAGGGATGGAAAAATGATCATTTTATCGTTTCCTCCTTTAATCTTGGAGAGTTAGATTCATTTTATCAACTTTTTCCGGATATAAAAATCGCCGCTTTGATAGAAAATGAACCAAAAGACTTAAAAAATTTTATCAAAGACAAAGGCTATTCCGCGATCAACCCCGGCTTAAAATTTGTCACCCGAGAATTTGTTAATCAGGTTCACAAACTCGGTTTAAAAGTCTACGTCTGGACGGTTAATGAAAAAGAAGACCTTGAAAGAATGAAAAAATGGGGCGTTGACGGCGTCTTCTCTAATTATCCGGATAGAGTGTGATCTGTTATCATTTTGAGGAACAATCAGATGAAAGATTGGCTTAAGAAAAATAAATGGACAATTATTATTTTTATGGCCATTATTTTGACGGCTGCTTTTTTACGTTTCTACCGACAGGCAGACTACATGACTTTTTTAGGAGATGAGGGCCGGGACGCCATGGCCGTAAAAAAAATATTAGTGGATCATGAATTCCCCCTGATTGGCCCTCCCACTTCCTTTGGCAATATTCATCTTGGCCCTCTTTACTATTATATGATGGCGGCGGTCATGGCTATTTTGGGGCTTAACCCGGTGGTGGCCGCCGGAATGGTGGCCTTCCTGGGCGTAGCCACCGTCGCTATGATCTTTTATTTAGCCCGTAAGTGGTTTGGCCTTTACGGAGCAATAATCGCTTCTTTTTTGTACGCCATTTCACCCATGACCATTATTCTTTCCCGTTCTTCTTGGAATCCGAACCCGGTGCCATTTTTTTCCCTATTAGCTTTTATTGGCCTGGTAAAAGCCCGGGAAAGCCATAATTATCTCTGGTTGATACTAACCGGTGCGGCCCTCGCTTTTGCCCTGCAAATGCACTATCTGACCCTTATTCTATTGCCACTTTTTGGTATTCTTTGGTTAATTGAATTGACCAGTCCTACTATTGATAAGAAATATTTTCGGGCAGGTACTATTGTCGCAATAATTGTATTTCTGCTATTAATGTCACCGCTGATAATTTATGACATGGAATATGATCAAGCTAATCTGCGCGCCTTCTTGGAAATGTTTACCGGTAGCCAAGTGATAGGTTTAAATTTTCAAGCCGCGGCCTTGAATATTCCCACTATCTATTTTTTTAATTTAATCAATTTTTATATGGCGGGGGGAAATTTATGGCTGGCGGCTCTACCAGCTCTAATCATCCTGTTTTTTTCCTATAAAGGATTGAAGGATAAAAAAGACAAAAATTTTTGGGTATTTAAATCGTTAGGCATGTGGCTGGTGATTGGTCTAATCGGTTTATCCTTGATCCGTCAAAGGATGAATGACCAATATCTGGAATTTCTAAATTTTGTCCCGTATTTGCTGCTGGGCGGGGTGATAAATCTTGTGGCCAGAAGATACCGGCTTGCTATACTGATAATGTTGACTCTGTTTTTGGGATTTATTAATTTACAAAAAAATCCCCTTTTGTACCCGGCCAACAAACAGTTGGCCAGAACCCAAGAAATTACTAAATTTATTATTGAACAATCAAATGATCAACCTTTTAATTTTGCCCTAATCCCCTACGGCGGAAATTATGATATGGCCTATCAATTTTACTTGTGGAAATTTAGGGCAAACGTACAATCCGTTCTTTCGAATAAAACCAGCCAATTATTTGTCGTCTGTGAATATACCATTTGCGAACCAACTACCAGTTCTATATCTGAAATATCAGCTTTTGGCGCAAGTAAAATTGTGGCGGAAAATAATATCAATGGTATAAGAATTTTTAGGCTAGGTCATGCTAACTAATCAAATAAATCGAAGGATAAAAAAGGGGCGCTTCGTAGGAAGCGCCTTGCTTTGTGTTGAAGGAACGTGACCGGATTACCGGTACAGGCTCTTGATCGCACCCCAGGTGCTTTCATCCACGGCGGTAGGCTGGCAAAAAATCTTGGCCACGATGCAACAGGCATCGAATAGCTCGCCGGAGGCAGCGCCGCATAAGAACGGCGGGTAATCAGCCAGCATCACAGTCGGATAACCAGTCTGCCATACCAGCAAAGCGTTGGAAATAGCATACTGAATCTGGCAATGGGTACAATTGTCAAAAGTACCCATGAGGAGGATATTGCTGGTGACGCCGACGGGCGAACCGGCGACATAAGTCACGCGCGCCGCTACGTTAAAGTAGGTAACCAGGCCGGTGTAGTCGGTTGCACCGCTCCCCCATGATCCGGTACCGGAAAGCCAGAATTGACCGCCGGTGTAGTTGGTGGCGTAATCGATCCAGCCGTTACCGTAAACGTCAAAGTAACGAGCAGTTTCCACCGCTCCTTCGCTGGCCATGCCCCAAACCTTCCATTGTCCTCCGAGGACTGCGCCATCCCACGACTGGGCGTTTTCCGTATTGCCCGGCTGACCCGGTCCTAAACCTGCGCACCAGGCTTCCGAAGCCCGGCCGCCGATCATCGTACCGTTGTTTGTGGTGTATACCCCATCCTTGGGCGCGTTGTAGCAGACCTGGCCGAAAGCCGGCGCGGCGAAAGCGAGAATCAGCAGACTGACAAGAATCAAATTCAATTTCTTCACGGAAAAACCTCCGAGCGAAAAGCTTGTCGACCTAATGGCGAATTTAATAAAAGAGCGTTTTTTTACCCGTCCTCCTTCCTGTCTCATGTTATTCTTTTTACAATCAAAAATTTCGGCGAGTAAATACAAAATAAACCAAAAATTGGTTTTTGTCAAGGGTAAAGTATTAATCAGTCCAGATACTTCGCCTTGTTGGCGGCGTGCTCTTCGGCGGTCTTTGACCAAACCGTGGTGCCGTCTTTCTTATTCAAATAAAACAGATACTCATTGGGAGTGGGATAAATCGCCGCTTTGATGGAGGAAAGCGAAGGATTGCAGATCGGGCCGGGAGGCAAGCCCTTGTTTAAATACGTGTTATAGGCCGAAACGGTTTGTAGATCCTCAAGCGTCGGCTGCAAAGCGGACTTGCCGGTGACGTAATTGACCGTGGCGTCAGACTGCATAGGCATGCCTATTTCTATCCGGCGGAAAAAAAGGTCGGCGGCCATTTTACGGTCAGCCTCTTTCCTGACCTCTTTTTCCAAAATTGAGGCCATGGTCACGATTTCAAAAATGGTCTTGTTCTGATTTTTTATTTCGGCGCGCAATTCTTCCGTTAACTTGCTGCCGAAATTATCCAGCATTTTTTTTATAATATCCTTGCCGGCAGAATCTTTAAAAATACGGTAAGTATCGGGGAATAAATACCCCTCCAAATCCACGGCTAGGCTTTTATCGGCTAAAAAAGTGTAATTTTCCTCGGGCAAGATCTCGCGGGAATTTTTTACCCCGGCCGCCGCCAGAAAATCGGCCTTAGAAATAATCTCCTGCTTTTCCAGATAATCTCCGATCTCCGTGTTCGTCCAGCCTTCGATTATTTTTATGGTCCGCTCGTTAGAAATAAGCTTCCCTTCGCTCAATATCGCCACTACTTGTTTGATGCTCATGTCCGTGGACAACTGATAGGTGCCGGCCTGCAAGCGGCTAGAAACCCCCTCGATAAAAGTATAAACAAAGAACGCCGTTTTATTCCTGATCAATCCCTTGGCAATCAGGACGTCGGCGATGACACGGGAACCGTCACCCTTATTGATGGTGATCTCTTTTTCCTCCGTAATTGAACTGGCCGGCGAGCTGATCAGATAGACGAAATAAAAAAACAGGCCGACAAAAACCAGACCGGCAATGCTGATGATAAGAATGGCGTTGGTTTTCCTTTTGTCTGCCATATTATAGATATTCCTCCTTCTTTTTTTTCTTCAATATTTCCACGATATTCTTCACTTCCTGCGCTTTTTCCCGCGGACAAATCAATAAAGCGTCTTTGGTATTGACGATGATCATGTCTTCCACTCCCGCCGTGGCCACCAGCTTTTCCGAAAGATTATAGATAAGACTACCCTTAGTCTGGTAACCGACATGCTCGCCCAAGATGACATTTTCTTCAGCGGTTTCGCTCAAGACCTCTTTGACCGAACGCCAATGGCCGACGTCGGTCCAGCCGATATCGGCGGGCAGAACCAGCATTTTTTCTTTTATCTTTTCCATCAGGCCGAAGTCGATAGAAATGGATTCAAGCCGGGCAAATTCACGTTTGACCGTGGCCTTTTCATTTTTCGTTCCTAAGGCGTTCTCGATATTTTTTAAAATGAGATAATGCCGCGGCAAATGTTTCCTGAATAGATTCAGCAAATGGTCCACCCGCCAGACAAAGATGGCCGGATTCCAGAGATAATTCCATTTTTTAAGATAGGATTCCGCGGTTTTCAGGTCCGGTTTCTCCACGAATCTTTTGGCGGCAAAAATCTTGTCTTGGCCGAATTTATCTTTTTCATCGCCCATCTCGATATAACCGTAGCCTGTTTCCGGATAGGTGGGATTGATGCCGATCAAAAGCGTGTGGTCGGGATATTTTTTGAGCACCTTCTCGGCTGTCCTTAATATCCGGATATATTCTTTTTCATTTTTAATGTACTGGTCGGAATTGGCCATGGAAATTGTTTCACTGGGATTTTTTTTATGCAGGATGACCGCCGTCAGGCCGATCGCCCCGGCCGTGTTCCTGGCCGTCGGCTCCAGCACATAATTCTTTAAAGGCAGATTCGGAATCTGCTTTCCGATCAGGCGCAAATGCTTTTGGCCGCAGGAAACGTATATATCGGCCAGCGAAAATTCCCGGCGCAGGCGCTTAAAGGTTTTTTGGAGCAAAGTATCGTTGCCGATGATTTTCTGGGCTTGCTTGGGCTTGCCCTGACGGCTAAGCGGCCAAAGCCTGGTCCCTCCGCCACCCGCCAATATTATTGCTTTCATATGATTGGACGAATTTAGCTCTTTTCTTTTTTCCCCTCAATCAATGGCACGAATTGAAAACCCGAAAATCTTTGTTCTTCAAAATCATCCTCACTTTTTTTGATCCTTAAAACCATTTCTTGAATGTCCCGGCCGACCGGAATGACCAGTCTCCCGCCGATCGCGAGCTGATCGCCAAGCGCTTTCGGGATGCCGTTTATGGCGGCGGCCGCCACCTGGATACAGTCAAAGGGGGCGAATTCCGACAGGCCGGCTGACCCATCGCCGCAGAACAATTCTATATTTTTGAATTTATATTTCTCCAGGTTTTTCTCGCCAAAAGTCTTTAACTGGGGTATCCTTTCCACGGCATAAACTTTTCCCTTTTCTCCCACCAAATAGGCGAGCAACCCCGTCGTCCAGGCCGAACCCGAACCGACGTCCAAAACCTTCTCTCCTTCCTTTGGCTGCAATAGCTCCAACATAAAAGCGACGGTCAGGGGTTGACTATTGGTCTGACCGTAATTGATAGGCAGAGGGATATTTTCGGAAAAATCCTCCCTTAATTCCTCGGGCAGAAAATCCCGGCGGTGAATATTTAAAAAAGCCTCTATGATCTTAGGAGTTTTTAAATAACCGTCGTCTATTAGCTTTTGGACTAATTGCTGCATATGATTGATGTATTTAATTTAACCTATTTTTGCTTTTTTGGCAAGGTAAGTGTTTTTAAAGGAACAAGATGCAAGAGGCAAGTAACAAATATTTCAATAACCAATATTCAATTTTCAAACCGTTTGCCGACGAACAGTGTTTGGCTATTGGAATTTTGAATTTGGATATTGTTTGTATCTTGTGTCACGGTAATTGTTTTTTATACAAACAAACTGGCCCAGAAAGAATAAATAAAACAACCATGGCAAAGAGCCTGAGAGGCTAAGCTAATAAGCCAAAACTTATTTCTGCTAAAAAATACCCCCTTGAAAAAAAATCCAAGGTATGCTATACTTATCTAGTAAAGATACTAAAATAAAAACAAAAACAAGATACTATCCTCCTCACAATCCTTTTTGGACGCAGGAGGTCTAAAACTAAAAGTACAATTTCAATTAGTATCTTTGCGGACAATCAGGTAACCTAGCGAAAATCAAGGGTGAAAAGTGTTTTTGAAAAAGAGCACTTTTTTATTCCTATAAATCGGCTCTTTTACGACTAAAATAAAAACAAAAATGAAGACAAAATATTTAGAAGTTGAGGTTCTGCCTTTTTCTATTCTGCCGGAAAATAACCCGGGCTTCGCCATCCGGCATTTAAGCAAGGAGTACGATCCGACAAAGAAAAAAACCTTAAACTTGCAAAAAATATCGTTCTATTTATTCCGGACAACTTTTATATTATTGCTGGCTTTTTTCCCGCTTTTTTCTTTTGGGCAGATTACTTTCAAGCAGGAAATCATCAAACTCACCAATATTGAAAGAAACAGACAGCATCTTCCCCTCCTAACCGATAATCCCCTTTTAGACGCGGCCGCCTTGGCCAAAGCCAATGACATGATCGCTTTGAATTATTTCAGCCACACTTCGCCCTCTGGCCTTTCTCCCTGGAACTTCATCACCGAAAATGGCTACGAATATAAATTCGCCGGTGAAAACCTGGCTTTGGATTTTTCCGACCCCCAAAATGCGATGACCGCCTGGCTGCGTTCCCCGAGCCATCGCGACAATATCCTCGATCCGGATTTCAAAGAAATCGGTGTGGCCGTGGTCAAGGGCACGGTAGAAAACCAAGAAACAGTCCTGGTCGTCCAATTTTTCGGCACGCGGTAAAATAAAAGAAGATACCGTCGGATTAAGGGCAAAATCTGCCTCTTTTTATTATTCGCCCAATCCTTGACAAATTAAAATTTATTCATTACAATAAACACACTTAAAACACCAAAATAAAAAACAAAAATAAACCCTGTGAAAGCGTTTATTTTTTAAGATAAAAAAGGTGGCCTTATTCTCTTTTACCCTAACCGACAATCCCTACCGCCGGTTGGGAAAAATGCTGGAAAAAGAAAAAATCCTCCCAAGGAACGATTTTAAAGAAATCTTTGAGCAATCTAAAAAGGAAAACCGGCCGTTTTTAGCCGTTCTTTGGGAAAAAGAAGGCCTGCCGGAAGATAAATTGAACCAAGCCTTGGCCCGCTATTTCCGATTACCTGAAGTGCGCTTGCGTGAAAAAACCATTGATCCCGAGGTTTTAAACCTTATCCCGAAGGAAATAGCCGAGCATGGTTCGATCGTTATCTTTAAAAAAATAAAGAACATCATCTACGTGGCCACGACCAACCCGGAAAATAAGTTGGTCTTTAATTTTATTAAGAAGAAAACCGGCCTTGACCCGAAAATTTTCATCACCTCCCCGGCTGACCTGAAACAGGCGATAAAAAAATACAAAACGGAGATCGCCTCGGAATTTGAGAAAATAATCGACGACAGCATCAAACAGGTTCTCAGCTTGCACGAAAACACGGAAAAACTCGCCCAAGTCGTCCCGACGATTAAAATGGTTGATACCATAATCGAACAAGCTCTTTTGCAGAACGCTTCCGACATTCATATCGAACCGGTCGCCGAAAAAATAAGCGTGCGTTACCGGATCGACGGCCTCCTGCAAAAAATAGTCACTCTCCCCAAACAAATACTCCCGACCGTTGTCACCCGCATAAAAATTCTCGCTAACCTAAAAATTGACGAGCACCGCCTGCCTCAAGACGGACGTTTTAAATTCGAATTCAATGAACGGCCGGTCGCCATCCGCGTTTCGGTCATGCCCACCCTCAACGGGGCCAAAGTAGTTTTGAGACTTTTGGATGTCAAGGAAAAACAATTCAGCCTCCGACGCCTAGGACTGAATGTTAAGGATTTTGTCACGGTCAAGAAAGAAATGATCAAACCCCACGGCTTGATCCTCGTGACCGGGCCGACCGGCAGCGGAAAAACAACCACTCTCTATGCAATTTTAAGGATGCTGAATAAAGAAGGCGTGAATATTTGCACGATTGAAGACCCGATTGAATACGGCCTGGAAGGGATCAATCAAACGCAGATCAATCCCAGCGCCGGCTTAACATTTGCCTCAGGTTTGCGTTCTCTCGTCCGCCAGGACCCGGACATCATCATGGTCGGCGAAATCCGTGACTTGGAAACGGCCGACATGGCGATCAATGCAGCGATGACCGGCCATCTGGTCTTATCAACCCTGCACACCAATTCCGCATTTCTTGTCATCCAGCGCCTGATCGAAATGGGTATTAAGCCGTTTTTGGCCGCTTCCGTGATCAATGTCGTCATGGGTCAAAGACTGGTGAGAAAAATCTGCCGCTTCTGCAAATCGCAAAGAGGGTCAGCCGAAAAAATCCTGGCCCAATACGGTGGATATTTCGACCTGGAAAATGCCCTGGCAAAATTTAAACGACTTAAACTGCTTCCCCCGGTCGGCTATAACTCCCTTTCCGAAATTAAATTTGCCCACGGCAAGGGCTGCCCGAAATGCCACGGCACCGGTTATTTGGGGCGCATCGGCATCTATGAAATACTGAAGAACAGCTCCCATATTTACCAGACGATATTAAAAGATCCGACGGCCAACGCCATCAAAAATGAGGCCTTGAAACACGATATTCTGACCATGACCGAAGACGGTCTTTTAAAAGTGCTAAAAGGTCAAACAACGTTTGAAGAGGTTTTAAGAGTAACTAAAGAATAATATGCCCATTTTTTCCTATACCGGCCTGGATAAAAACAATAATTACGTCAAAGCCACCCTGGAGACAGGTAATCTTAAAAAAGCGGCCCAACTCCTGGAAAAAGAAGGAGTGATACTCGTTAATATCCAAGAAGAAAGAACCCTCAAAAAAACCCTAACCGAACGGCTATTTAACAACGTTACCCGCCTGGACAAGATCTTTTTCACGCGTCATCTTTCCACCATGCTGGAATCCGGCATTGCTTTGGACCAAGCGATAAAAATCATTGCCGAGCAGACAACCAATAAAACCTTTAAAACCACCCTATACGACATCTATAAACGCCTGCAGGGCGGCGAATCATTATTCGAATGTTTGGCCGCGCACCCGAAATATTTTTCCAAATTTTACATCAATATCATCCGGGTCGGCGAAAAAAGCGGAAAATTAGACGAAGTTCTGGCCCAGCTTCTGGAGCAGCAGGAAAGCGACTACGAGCTTATTAACCGCGCCCGCGGCGCCATGGTTTATCCGGCGGTGATCATCAGCGCTCTTATTGTCATGGTCGTCTTTATGATGACTTTCGTCATTCCGAAGGTCACCAGCGTTTTGAGCGAATACCACGTCAAGCTGCCGCTGGCTACCCGCATCCTGATCGGCTTGAGCAATTTTATCCTTCATTACGGCTATTATGTTTTTCCCGCCTTGATTGTTTTGGTCTATCTCTTCTTAAGATGGATAAAAAGCAAAAAGGGCAAAAAACGCTGGGATGCTTTCCTCCTGAAAATCCCGCATTTAAAAAAGATCATGGCGGAATTCAATCTTGCCCGCTTTGCCCGATCGATGAGCGCCCTGATGAAAAGTGGGGTGCCGATAGACGAATCCCTGGCTTTGGCGGCCGATGTATCCTCTAACACTTTTTACGCCGAATCATTGGCTTCCGGCATCCAGTTTGTCCGCAAAGGAATACCCTTGGCTGAGATTTTAAAAGGCCACCCGAAGCTTTATCCCCCTATCACCGTTCGCATGATCGAGGTGGGCGAAAAAACCGGCAAGCTCGACCACATGCTTTCCCGCCTGGCCACTTTTTACGAAAAATCCGTGCTCAATACGATTGCCAACCTCGCTTCGGTCATCGAGCCGGTTCTCCTGCTCTGCATCGGCCTGGCCGTGGCCTTTGTCGCCATTTCCGTCCTGACCCCCATTTGGAAATTTTCCGAAACCGTATAATTAATTAATTTTTTTATAATTTTATGTCACATCTTAAAAAAGGTTTTACTCTCGTCGAAGCGCTCTCGGTGATCGGCGTTCTTGCCGTCCTGACGGCCATGGCGGTCCCGTCCTACGCCTCGATGAGAAAAAACGTGGTCTTCGGCAATACATTTCAAGAAATAGCCAGTGCCTTAAGAATGGCCCAGAATAATTCGATGACCGCTCAAGACGGCAATATGTGGGGGGTTAAATTTAATAATGACAGTTATATTATGCTGGAATGTAATGATGAAAATTGTTCAAGCCCCTCGAATACAGACACCTATCCGGTCAGCGGCCTAAAAATAATCACGCCGGCCACAAATCCTATTATTTTTAACCGCCTATCAGGCACTCTTTACGGGGCCGCGGTCTCCCAAACAATCGCCGTTGAGAATGAGGCGGGATCAAGTGTAAAGAATATCTTCGTTGAACCAAATGGAAAAATTTCCCCATAAAAATATGCGGAATTCGTTTTCAATAAAAAATAAAGGCTTTTCCGTCGTTGAGATTTTGGTCGCCGTCAGTATGGCCGGTATTATGATCGTTTCCATAGGCGGTGCCCTGAATTCTATCCATAAATTGAACGCCAGGAGCGAAATAAATGAAAAAGCGATCGCCTACGCGAAACAAACCCTGGAATTAGTCACCGATTTGAAAAATCATGATTTTGACGCGGATTTATCCAGCGTCGACAGTCTCGCCCTGGAAACCGGGTTTACACGGCCAAGCCCCGCCGTGACCGTGACTCCTCTTTGCCGTGACGGCAACGGGAACATAATGTCCGCCTGCGGCGCGAGCGTGCCAGACGGCAAAACCGAAAAAGTAACGGTCATTATCCAGTATTCGGGAACGGAAAAAGCTAAATTATCGACTATTTTTACTGATTGGCGAATTCCATGAAAAAAGTATTCAAAAAAAATAACAAGGGATTCACCCTGATTGAGCTTCTAATATACATGGGCATTTCCACGATTATTGTCGTTGTTTTGACCAGCTTTATGGCTGATGTGTTAAAGAATGCGGCCAAGACAAAAATAACAAAAGAGGTGCAGCAGAATGCCAGATTTATTACGGCAAAAATTACCCAAGAAATAAGAAACGCCCAAAGTATTAATATCGATACTTTTGACCTTACCTTGAATAATAAAACTCTATTTTCCTTAAAAGACGACGGCGTCTATTACGATGATGATGTCAGCGACGCTGATCCGGCTTTAAAACTCACGAGCAACCAGGTTAAAATCAACCGAGATGCTGACCCAAACGATCCTACGCAATATAATTCACAATTCAAGCCTGTCTCGGGCACAGTTTTTATCAAATTAACGGTGGAACAAGCCAGCCCCAATGCGAGAAGATCCGAGAGCAGCCAAATCACCCTTTCTTCAGCGGCTGTCCCAAGGGCCTCACTCTATTAAATACTTATTTGGCATGAATATAAGGATATATAAAAATCAAAGAGGTGTCGTCGCCATTCTTACCTTATTGGCGGTTTCGGTTTTGGCTTTATTAATTATGACCACGATGAGCGTGCTGGCGGCGGATGAATTAAAAATGTCAATCTCAGAAAGAAATACGGAGAAAACCTTTTACGCGGCTGAGACCGGAATAAACGAGGCGTTGTATCGATTAAGCAAGGATGGTCTTCCCGCTAATTTTTGTTTATCCTTTGACGGAACTGCTATACCCTGTGCGAATTCCGAAAAAATTGAAGTGAGTTTTTCACTTGATCCAAATAATCCCTATAATCGCATTATCAACTCACGAGCCCAAGATATCACCGGCAAAGAAAGAACTTTAAGTTTTACGGCCCAAACGAACAGTTATGCCGCCGGCTTGGATTTTGCCGTTCATACTGGAACTGGCGGATTGGAAATGGAGAATAATACAAGGGTTTACGGAAACATTCACAGCAACGGGAATATCTACGGCAGTACCGGTGGCACACCAAAAAGCGAAATTTACGGAGACATTAAAGTTTCGGGCATAACCACTAATTTGGTCCAAACTTTTTCCTATGATCTACGTTATGCCGACAACACTCTTTTTAAACACCTTAACGGAAATCTCCATGCTCATGAAATTGTTGATTCAAAAATCAGCGGCGACGCGTGCTACCAAATTATCAACTCCTCCACGGTTAGCGGTTCATCAGAAGTATACGGCTCTAATCCCAATTGTATCAGTGATCCTGCTCCCGCTACTTTTCCCATTACTGATCCTCAAATAGAAAATTGGACAAATGAAATTAAAGACCATGTAAATGAGGCTATATTAAATGGAACGGGACAATTATTCCCAACAAATAAAACGGTAAATACCTCCGAAACTTGGGGTCCGACCAAGGTAAACGGCAATCTAATTATTCAAGGCAGCCCCCAGGGAGTAAATAAGCTAGTTATGAATGATAATCTGTGGGTGATAGGAAATTTAGAAATACAAAATAACGGTCAGCTCACTTTATTCAAAAATATCTTGGTCAGCGGCAACATAATATTTTACCAAAACTCCACCATCAATCTTGACCCAAGCGTGGGTGAAAACGACGGTTTAATAATCGTTAATGGAAAAACTGAAATAAAAAACGTGGTTAGCATAAACGGATCAGGGAATAGTAAAAGTTCACTTATGTTAATTTCTACCAACAACTCTTTGGATACCGATAATCCAGCTATACTCGCTAACAATGTTTCTAATGGTGTTTTATACTATGCGAAAGACGGAAAAATAACCATTGATCAAAACGGCGATTTATGCGGCACTATTGCCCACACTATCCATTTGAAAAATGGGGCAACTGTTAGATATAAGCCAGACAAACAGATACTGGATATACCACCAAACGATGATAATTATACTTTTGGTCCTGTGTCTGGTTCCTGGCAGGAAAAATAGTTATCCACACCCCACTATTTTCGATTTTTCCTGTTTCCCAATCCCCTATTTTCATCCTCAAAATTACCCTCAAAAAATCGCCTTCCGCATGGGCGGTTTTTTAGAAAAAATATCACCTCTTATTATCTCGACCAGGGGGAATTAAAGACGGCGCCCTTCTGGCCGAGGGTCAAAATTGGCTAATCGGGGTTATCCACATCCTCTTTCTCGGTCATAATATTTTTACTAATTTCAGCCAAAAGACCCAAAACGGCCAGATTCCTTTTGCCCCTTGACAAAACTTGAAAAATGGTCTAAGATAATATAAATTATACACATCGTTCTTTCACGCTTTTAAAGGAGGAAAGACAATATCGTTCTTTACGAAACATGATTGCACCTTAGAAAACCTTAGGAGGAAGGTTAGCTAAAACCAACAAAAAGTAGTAAAAAAGTAAAAACTCGAAAAAATCTAATTCATTTAAGGAAGTTCACTTAATTTGAGGTATTAAAAGGTTTTTATTGCTTTATGTTGGTTTTTTATTTAAAAAATTTAGATATATAGTATTTAAGTAAAATTATTAAACGAGGAGATAAAAAAATGACTAAAATCAATCTTATGCCGAAAAAATCCTGGAAGACAAAAGCCTTCAAAGCTTTAAGTATTGTTGCCCAGGTGACTTTAATTTTCCAGATGTCCTATTTGGGCGTCTTTTTCGCCCCGAAAACCGCGGAAGCGGCCGCCACCAGTCTTACCACGAACATCCTTTCGTGGCATATCCTTGGCGTGGACAGCAACAGCCCCGTGACTGACGGGCCGCATAAATTCCTTATCCAAGCCCGAATCGCCAATACCGGCGCTCTTCCGGCCACCGGCGTGCAAACAAATTTCGCTTTCGGCTCCGGGACGGCCAACGCCTATCTCAGTTTGGTTTCAAACGCCGCTTTTCCTTTGAACACTATCAATTCAGGCGCTCATAAAGATGTCTTTTATGTCGTGCAAGTAACACCGCCGGCCACGCCGAACTCTCCGAGCAATCCGGTTTTTGATACCAGCCGACCTTTCACCATCACCGCTACCTCTCCGGATTCAAGCAACGCTTCGGCCAGCCAGACCTTATACATCGAGCACATCCTTTCCCAGAGCAGAAATCACATTTTATCCTCAACTGTCATACCGGCTAATCCCTTGGTCGGCCAGCCTTTCACTGTTCACGTGGAATATGAAACCGCCAGCACTTACTTGGACATCACGCCCCAGATGACCTACAATCCGGCGGTCGCCACTCTTGATTCCGTTACCACCCATTACGTGACAGACGGCGTGGATGAAAATGATATCTATTCCCAGGATCACGGCAATATTATCCATTCTGATTTTCATTTCCGCGCCCAGAGCGCCGGCACGTTGAGTTTTTATTACACCGTTCTTGATCACTCCGGTTCCAGTTTCCATTATAACGACGATTTCAGCGACGCGATCATTGTCCCGGTGACCCCGCGGCAGAACCTGGAAAAATCCGTGGATAAAGCGACGGCCACGCCGGGTGAAACTATCACTTACACCTTGAAGTATTTCAACACAGGCAACATCGACCTGACCAATGTGGTCATCACTGATACCTACGACAGTCATTTTACTTTTACTTCCTCTAACCCTGCCCCGAGCGTCGGCAACAACGTCTGGAATATCGGCACTCTGCCGGTGGCCGCGGGCGGAACGATCACCATCACGGGCACCCTGACCGGAGTTTTTCCGGCGGGCACGACTAAAGTGCATAACTTGGCCGTCATGACCTCTGACCAGGTCGCGCCTGTTCAAGCGACGGCTGACACCACGGTCACGGCGGTCTGCGATTTAAACATAATCAAATCCGTCGATAAGGCGACGGCTTCAGTCGGTGACACTCTTACCTATACCCTCCGATACGAAAATACCGGCAACACGAAATGCACCGGCACCGGCGTCAAAGTTTATGATCCGCTGGATACCTATCTGACCTATGTGACCGGTTCAAAACACATCACCATCACCAATGACGGCGGAAATTTAGGGACTGAACCCGGCCAAGGCGACGATTATAACGGCAAAGCTAATATCCTGCTTTATAACGTCCGCGAAGTTGTCTCGGGTGAATACGGCGTCATTACCTTTCAAGCGACGGTAAATACTCCGACGGTCTGCGGCGATTTTCAGATCCCCAACAAAGGCAAGATCTGGAGCAATGAAACCGCTTATATCTGGAGCAACGAAGTGAAAACCGATATCCACATGGACTGCTACGGTTCGGTATCGGGCTATAAATTCAACGATTTAGACAAAGATGACAATAATAAAGAAACAGGCGAACCTGGATTACCGGACTGGGAAATTTGTCTTCTTAACGTAAATACTAAGGCGGAAGTTTGCACCACGACTGATGCGAACGGCTACTATAAATTCACCAGTGTTCCGTTTGGCAGTTATCAACTCTACGAAAAGCAGCAAACCGGCTGGACTCAAAGTTATCCCCTGGAAATTACAAATCCTGGCCAAGATTATAATTTCACTCTTGCCAGCCCCGTTGATCTGACCGGCAAGAATTTTGGCAATTACCGCAACAGCGGCAATTTAACGCTGGTAAAAGAAGTCATCAATAACAATGGCGGTACGGCCGTGGCTACAAACTGGACATTGAGCGCCACCGGCCCTACTCCAATTTCTGGAGCCGGAGGGGTTTCCGGTACGGTCATAGCGGGTACCTACGCCCTTTCTGAATCCGCAGGTCCTGCTGGCTACCAGGCCAGCGCCTGGAATTGTATCGGCGGTAGCCAAACAGGCAACGACGTCACAATCAATGACGGGGATTCAGCCACCTGCAAGATTACCAATGACGATATCCAGCCGAAATTGACCGTGACCAAAATCGTGGTCAATGACAACGGCGGCACGGCGGTTATCGCTGACTTTCCTTTGTTTGTTAACGCAACGAGCGTTACCTCCGGAGTACAAAACGGCTTTAACGCCGGCGCTTACACTGTTTCCGAAACGAATAAAAACGGCTATACCGGAGCAATCACCGGCGACTGCGCGGCTAACGGTTCCGTCACTTTAAATGCCGGGGACGTAAAAACCTGCACCATCACCAATGACGATATTTCTGGCAAGATCTCAGGTTATAAACTCGACGATCAAGGGAACAAGCTTAACGGCTGGGAAATCTGTTATACGAAGCAAGATCTAATTTTACCCGACCAATTATCAGTCCAGATAACTCAGCCGATCTGCGTGCTTACGGGTGATGGCGACTGGCCAGATGGTTATTATGAATTTACCGGCTTATATGTTGGCGATTATGTGGTGTTTGAAAACTTGCTGTATGGTTGGACGCAACTTGAACCACAAGGCGGAGTCCATAATATAACAGTCCAATCAGGAACTGACTCAAAAGACAATAACTTCGTCAACAGACTGAACGACTTCAATGTTGAAATCGTAAAATCCGCTCCCGCCACTGTAAATGCCGGAGAAAATCTGACCTATACCCTGGACTGGACTGTGACAGGCAATACTCCTGTTAATAACGTTATTATTTCTGATGTTCTGCCGGCGAATACGACCTATGTTTCTGGCGGCGACAACTACGATTCTGCCACCAACACCGTTTCTTGGAACCTCGGCACCGTCAATCCGACGGATAACGGTACGGTCTCCTTCACGGTCAAGGTCAACTCCCCGCTCTACAACGGCACGATAATCGATAATGAAGCGGAAATCTGCGGCGAAGCCCAGTTAGTGGCGGCCACTTTCGCTCTCCAGGCGCCGACACAGAAATGCGACGACGACGACACGTCGACTACGGTAAAATCTGGATTCAACGTCGACGTTGATAAAGACGGACCGCTGACCGGCAAACCCGGAGAGCAGATTGATTACACCGTCGTCTGGAGCACTTCTGGCAACTCCCCTATTGATAAATTAGTCATTACGGATAACTTACCGGCTGACACCACCTTTGTTTCCGCAAGCAATGGCGGCGCGGAAAACAATGGCGTCATCACCTGGGATCTTGGTCCTCAAACCCCGGGCGTACACGGTACCTTCACGGTTACTGTCACCCTGAACTCCAACTTGAATCCTGGCAACCAGGTAACCAACGAATCCGAGATCTGCGCTTGGGTGTTTGAAGCGCCAAGCGGAGAATTGATGGTCTGCGATAAAGACGACACCACTACTCTGATCAAGAAACCGATCCTCGCTATTGAAAAAACAGTTGACCTGGTCTTTGCCAATCCGGGCAATGTGGCCACCTATACGGTGACCATCACCAATACGGGCAACGAAACCGCTTATAATGTCGTGCTCACCGATACCTTGCCGGCTGGCTTCACCTTTGTGGAAAACGGCCTTGATACTAAATCCTGGTCCTTAGGCGACCTTGTGCCGGCTGACAGCGTCACCGTAAACTATGAAGTTACGGTCGGCAAAAATGTCACGGCTGGCTTTTACGACAACTTTGCGGAAGCCAAAGCCGACAACCACGGCAAAATCCACGATATCGCCAGTTTAGAGGTGAGGATTCCGAAAAAACAGTCCTCGGAAGCCTATCCTATTCTCACGATCGGAAAGAGCGTGGACAAAGCCACGGTCAATCCCAACACCCTCGTCAATTACACCGTGAAAATCGCCAATAAAGGCGAAGCGACCGCTTATAACGTAATCCTCACCGATAAGTTGCCGGCTGGCTTCACCTTCACGGATACGGGCTTGGGCCAAAAGACCTGGAATCTTGGCAACATGACCCCCGGCACCTCCATTACCCTAAATTACGAAGTTTTAGTCGGTAAGGACGTCAAGTCGGGCGATTATAAAAACCTGGCCACGGTGAAAGCGGATAATAATGATCCAGTCAGCGCTTCAGTAAACGTCAATGTCAAGCAAGGTGCCGTCTTGGGTCTGACCGGACCTAAATGGTATGAAATCTTCTATTATCTCTTGGGCCTGTTATTTGTCGCCGGTGGCATCAAAGCCTACCGCAAAATAAACCAGACAGGAGAGACTCGATAAATCCATGGAAAAACCAGTGGAAAAAACTCCCGCCGAAAGCGATCCCCGCATTCGGCGGGAGAAAGGTAAATACAGATACTTGAAAATCGGGATAATAATTATTATCCTGGCGGGTATCGGAATTCTGGCCTATCCTTTCATCCCCTCCTTAAAGTATGCTTTGAGCAAACCGGGCAATACCTACCCTTACGAAACGAGGTTGCTTTCAGGCAACATAAATCTTGAGGCCCTGCCGGTGAATAAAAATGTGAATCTTGGCTCTCTGCCGGATATCAAGACCTTAAAAAGAATTCCCGACGATAATCGGCTGGTCATCCCTAAAATCGGCGTGGATGTCGCTATCGTGGAAGGACAAAACGAAGAAACGGCCTTGCTTAAAGGCGCCTGGCGCAACCCGAAAACTTCCAACCCGGAAAATGGCGGCAATACGGTCATTTCGGGCCATCGGTTTCGCTTTCGGCCGCCGAATAACACCACCTTTTATCTTTTGGATAAACTGGCGGTCGGCGATACTTTCATCATTTACTGGAAAGGGGTAGAATACGATTATCAGATTTCGGAAACAAAGATTGTCGCTCCGACGGCAGTAGAAATACTTAATAACACGGCGAACTCCCAAGTAACCCTGTTCTCATGCACTCCCCTCTTTACCACCAGACAAAGGCTGGTGGTGATCGGACAGCTGGTTGAATGGTAAATTAATATTTAAATAGACAAAAAAATGAAAAAATTAATGCTGGCCATTACGCTTCTTGCTTTGGCGCTTTCGCCCATAAAGGGAGAGGCTAAAAATCACGGGGGCGTCGCCTCAATCGAAATTTCGCCTGTTAACGGCGAAGTGAAGGCGGGAGAGAGTCTGACCCTAAGGCTTACCGCCAAAGACAGCGCCGGTCTGACTTGGGACATCTCGCCAAACGCTTATTTCCAAATCAATGACCCCCGCGGTTCCCTCAAGAATAATAAATATCTGGCCGGCAAAATCGGCACCTGGAATTTAAGCGTGACCTATGGTAATTTCAGCGCGAAGACAACCGTCAAGGTACTGCCAGGCAACCTTGCCACTATCATCATAAATCCGAATTCAAAACCTGAAATCATCGATTTGGGAGCGACCAGAACTTTTAACGCCCAGGGTTTTGATAAGATGAATAACCTTTTGACAGGCTTGCTTTTTACCTGGTCACAGGAAGATGACTTAGGTGATATCAACCAAAAAGGCGTTTTTACCGCCAAAGACACCGGCGAGGGAAAAATAATCGCGAGCCTTAACGGTGTTTCCGGCTTCTCGGCCATAAAAGTCAAAGAAAAAACATTGTTGCCGGCGGCCGCGAATACAACCAACACCAATACCGCCAGACCAACAACGGCCGTGAATACCAACGCCAATGATAATAATAACAGCAATGTCAACGGCCAGGTCGCCGGAGTGGAGACAGCCGCGGCCGCGGAAACGACGGAGACAAAAGATGAATGTAAAACGCTCGCCTGGTACTGGTGGGTTTTGATCATGCTCGCGTTTTTCGCCGTTTTGATCCTCTATTACTTTTTAATCCGCAAATCAAAAGGCGGCTGGTGGTGGATTTTCCCGCTGATTTTAATAGCCGGCGTAGTCTGGCTCTATTACCAGTACTCCTGCAACAAATACGGCTGGTGGCCCTGGGTTTCCATCATTATGGCCATACTAATCTCACTTTTCCGGCCAAAGAAGTATTTTGAAGAGCCAAAATCTCCGACTTTCTAAATATCATCAAATCTAAAAATACAAGAAAAACCTCTTCCTTTTGGAAAGAGGTTTTTCGGATATTAATGGCTCAGCGCGGACAGCCTTCGGCCGTGAGCTCGGGCCGAACGGAGACATCCGCGCTGTTATTTCAATATTCCTGTTTATTTTTAAAAAAAATAACGCCGGTCTTGAGCGCCCGCGTTGTAACTTTTTAGAAGATTAGAAAATATACAATCACGATTATCGCCAGGACTAACCGGTAATAGGCAAAAATATTTAGCGAGTGATTTTTTAAATAATTCAAAAGAAATCTGACCGCCCAGTAGCCGGCCAAGGCGGCGGCCAAAAATCCTAAGAGATAAATAATCATCTCATGACCGCTGAAAGAATGGGAAAATAGTTCCGTCATCTTTTTCACCACCGCCCCGAAAATCACCGGGATAGAAAGCAAAAAGGAAAATCTCGCCGCTTCCTCCCTTTTCAATTTCTGGGTCATACCGGCCAAGATGGTTATCCCGGAACGGGATACACCGGGTATTAAAGCGATGGCCTGGCACAAACCGATGATAATCGCCCCGTTTAAACCCATCTCTTTCAATCCTTTTGTCTTTTGGCTGTATTTTTCCAAAATCAGGAATAGAAGACCGACGAGAATCATCATGACTGCCACTAAAAATGGCGAGCGGAAAATCGTCTCGGCTTTATCTTCGAGTAAAAAACCGAATATACCGGCGGGAATGGCGGCCACTAAAATAAACCAGGCTAACCGCTGATTTTCGTCATTTTTTAAGTCCCACTTGACCAAGCTTTTGAAAAATGCGGACAAATAGGCTATAATATCCTTAGAGAAAAAAACCACCAGGGCCAAGAGGGTGCCGGCATGCAAGATCACGTCAAAGCTCAAGTCATCCTGCAGCCGGAAATTTAGCAAGCGATGCAGAATGACCAAATGGCCGGAACTCGAGATAGGCAAAAACTCCGTCAGCCCCTGAATGCCTCCGAAAAAGATTGAGTAAATATAGTCCATAAAATGATATATCCTAAATTAATACTTATTCCTTTGATCGTCGGCCTGATCAGTTTCGGCCTGAAGATCATTATTAAAGCGATCAAGGGCACTTTTTCTTGGGAACTGTCGGCCACTTACGGCGGCATGCCCTCCATCCACACCGCCTTTGTCGTTTCTCTCTCTACCGTCGTAGCGCTCTACGACGGGATTTTCAGCGCCACTTTCGCCATGTCTGCCATCTTCAGCCTGATTATCATCCGGGACGCCGTGGGTTACCGCCGTTACCTGGGGATCCATTCAAAAGTCTTAAACAGCGTCATCCAGGAATTACCCCACAAAGAGCGAGTAAAATTTCCGCCCCACCTCCAGGAACAGCTGGGCCACACGCCCTTACAGGCGGTGATCGGCGCCCTCATCGGTTTTATCGCGGCTATTCTTCTTTATATCATTATTCCTTGAATCTAAAACTTGTTTAGTCCGGCCCTGGAAGAACGGGTCTTTTTTTATTTTTGACATTTTGGGCAATAAAATGTCCCTCGTCCGCCTTGGGCAATCCTTTCTACTTTGCCGGGGCACCGAAAACATTTTTTTCCTTTCCGGCCGTAGACTTTTAGGAATCGTTCAAAATCTCCTGGCTGACCATGAGCATCCAGGTAAGAATCAGCTGACGTTCCGCGCCGCTTTATTGAAGCCTGCAACACTTTTTTTATAGCCGAATACAGAAGCTGGCGTTCTTTTGGGGTTAGTGTTTTTACTTTCCGGGTAGGTTTTATTCTGGCATAATAACAGGCCTCGGCGGCATATATGTTCCCGATACCCGAAATAAAACCCTGGTCCATAAGCAAAGGCTTGATCGGCGCGTTTTTCTTTTTATCCAGCCGGGAATTGAAAACTTTAAAGGTAAAATCCTTATTCAAAGGTTCGGGCCCGTATTTCATCGTTTTAAACATCTCTTCAAGGCCACTTTTATCAAATATCTTGATGTAACCAAATTTTCGTAGATCATTAAAAAATAATTTTCGGCCATTATTCAGATTAAAAATTACGCGGGTAAATTTGTCCGGGGCGGCCGCCGCCTTCGAAATGATCAGCTGTCCGGTAATCTTCAGGTGAAATACTAGATATAGGCCGCCGGCCAGTTCCATAATTAAAAGCTTGGCGCGGCGGCCGACGCTTTTGATAATTTTGCCCTCTATTTTATTCCTAAAAGTCCTGCCTAAAAAACCGACCGTCTTCGGCTCTAAAATTTCCACGGCGGTTATCTTTTTGCCGCGCAAGATTATATTCAAATCTTTTTTTATCGTTTCGACTTCCGGTAATTCGGGCATGTTATAACTTTTTTATTTCATTTAATAAACTAACAAGGATCTCTTTTTCTTTTACCGTTTTAATAATTTTCCCTTTTCTGAAAATAATCCCTATCCCTTTTCCACCGGCCACGCCGATATCCGCTTCCCTCGCCTCGCCCGGACCGTTGACGGCGCAGCCCATAACGGCAATCTTAATCGGTTTTTTTACATCTTTGGTCGCTTTTTCCACTTTTTTCGCCAGAGAGATTAAATCAATCTGGGTCCGACCGCAGGTCGGGCAAGAAATAATCTCCCGTCCTCTTTTTCTTAAATCCAGCGCTTTCAAAATCTCCCAAGCAACCCTTACTTCTTCTATCGGGTCTGCTGTCAGAGAAACCCTAATTGTACCCCCTATTCCGCTAGCCAACAAAGACCCTAAACCCACAGCAGATTTAATCGTCCCGGAAAATAGAGGCCCAGCTTCGGTAATACCGATATGCAAAGGATAATCAACTTTTTGCGACAATAACCCGTAGGCCTCAATCGTTTGCGGCACATCAGTTGATTTAATAGAAATGACAATATTTTTAAAATTGAATTTTTCCAGAAGCCTGATATTTCTTAAAGCCGAATCCACTAAACCTTTGGCGGTAACATGTCCGTAATCCCTTTTAAGAATTTCTTGCTCCAATGAACCGCTGTTAACGCCGACGCGAATGGGAATCCCTTCTTTTTTAGCCGCCAAAACGACGGCGGCGAGTCTTTCTTCCCCACCGATATTGCCAGGATTAATTCTAATTTTATCCACCCCTTGTTTAATTGATTCCAAGGCCAGTCGAAAATCAAAATGAATATCCGCGACCAAAGGGATATTTATCTGCTTTTTTATTCGGCCTAAAACTTTGGCGGCCGCCATATCCAAGACCGCCACCCGGACAATTTCGCAACCCTCTTTCTCCAAAGAATTAATCTGTTTAGCGGTGGCGGAAACATTATGCGTATCAGTACTGCACATAGACTGAACTAATATCGGATTTAATCCGCCGATTTTCCGGTTGCCGATTTTTATAACTTTCGTTTTTCTGCCAATCATATATTTAATAATAGCTTAAAAAAAGAAGGGGGTAAAGCCGGAAAAAATTATCCTTACCCCCTTTTGTCTGTTCGCCTGATGAAAGAATGCCCTCAATCATCAAGAAAAGGACAATACGTGCCCCGCTTTTCTCCGCGGGCGCATCTGACTAGGGCCACGCCAGGCTTGATACAAATAAGCGGAATCGCCGCTTCAACCGGCCTCGGGACAGTTAAAACTCGCCTGCCCCTTTCTTTTCTCGTCCGGCCGATCTCCTTGGCCTTGTAACCCATGTCACGCAGTGCTTTACGGACTTGCTTCTCATTCGCCCCCTTCTCAAGAATCACATCCATCATAACCTCCTTTAGGTAACATTTTGTGCTCCCACCTTATCAAATAATAAAACGAGTGTCAATATCTAAATAATACAAAAAAACTATCTTCCCTGGCCGGGGTAGCAAAGACGCTTGTCTTATTTTAGAGTAAAGACAAATCCCCTTGCTACCGTGCGTCAAAAAAGATAGTCCAAAAATTAAAGATCCGCCGGCTTAACCGTGCTTCTTTTATTTTCTTTGCAGCGTCTGCAAGCTTCATCAAGCAACATCACTACTTTCTTATCCAGGGCATCGATCAATTCACCGGATGTGTGACAACCCTTGGTTTTAATCGTTTCTTTTACTTTTGAGGCGACAACGAGATTGGCCATTTCTTACACCCCCTTTCTGTCCTAATTATAGCGTCTTAATAAATAAATTAGATTATGGGTAAAGAGAATAATCTCTTTATTTCCCTTAATTCTAGCATATATTGACAAATCAAGGCAAAACAGCTTCAGTCGCGAAAAAGAATGCTTTCTTTGGAATATATTTTTGTGGCGATAACCACGGAAAGAACGGCAAAAACCAGCAAACTGCCTAAAGTGGCGACAATATGCATAGAATCATAAACGCCCATTAAATTTTCCTTAAAGAGCAAAACAGCATTAACCACTGGAATAAAATAATAGGCGGTAATGGGTTTAAATCCCGGATATGAACCTAGCAGGGCTACCGGCAGCACCGTCGCGATATAAAAAGGCATGACATAATTTTGGGCCTCTTTGTAGCTTTTGGCGAAGATGGCGACAGCCAGAAGCAGACCGGCGAACATGATGGATAAGATGATGCCGATACCAAGCATCAGAAAAACCGTGGAAGGAGAAATACTGAATTCAAAAGCGCCCACACTTTCTCCGAAATTCGGCGGCCAGATTTTAAAAGCGGCGTACATGCTCCCGATGGACAAAACCACGGAAGTAATGGAGGCGGTTGCCACCGCTAAAAATTTCCCGGTGACAATCTTAATTCTTGACAAAGGGGTCAGAAGCAAAGCCTCCAGGGTTTTCCGCTCTTTTTCCCCCGCGGAAATATCAATCGCAATATACATGCCGCCGATAAAAGTAAACAAGACGATAAACATGGGCAGCAATAACCCCAAGAAAAATCCCCCCTTCTCTTTTTCCGAAGCCAAATCTTCCGGCTTAACGGTAATACTCTGCAATAAACTTGGATCCAGGCGGGCCTCTACGAGCTTTTGACTGGCTAAAGCTTGATTAAAAACCACAAGCAAGCTACTAATTTTGCTAAAAGCGGTGGTAGATTTGGTCTCCGTGCTTTTCTGCATTACCGCAATTTCCACCGGTATACCCGCTTTTATTTTTTCCTCAAAATCAGCCGGCGGAGTGACAATCACCTGTATTTCTCCGGTGTTTAATTTCCCCTTTAAATCACCGCCCCCGGTCTTAATTTCCACTTTATCCTGCGCTTGCAAAAAATTCACCAGGGAGGGCGCTTTTTCCTGGTTTTCTATGGCCACGACCGCCACCTGCTTTTCCGCCGATTTAATCTGCTCTTGCGCAATTTTCATACTGCCGATCATCATCAAGGGCATAAAAACAATCGGCATGACAATAGAAACCATCAAAGTCCTTCTGTCCCTGATCGTATCTTTTAATTCCTTTTTCCAAACCGATAATATTTGTCTCATTTTTTAATTACAAATTCGTAAATAAGGACAAAAACAATGATAATGACAAAAATAATTATCCTACCCAAAGAATTTCTTTTGCCGAAATATTTCTTGAAAAATGATTGCTGACCCAAATTTTCCGCCTTTTTTCTCTCTGGTTCATAATCGGTTTCTTCGCCGACCTGTTTCACAAAAGCCTCTTCCAAATCGCGAGCACCTGTTCTATTTTTTATATTATTTATTGTATCCACGGCCAGTATTTTCCCTTTGTGCATGATGGCCACTCGGTCGCAGAGCTTTTCCGCGTTGTACATTTCATGGGTGGACAATATGACCAACTTGCCCTCACTTTTCGCTTTCTTCATGAATTCAATCACGGTCCGCGAGGCCAGAACATCCAAGCCCGCGGTCGGCTCGTCAAAGATAATCACGGCCGGATCGTGGATCACCGAGCGGGCAATGGCCACTTTCTGCTTCATGCCGGTGGAAAACTTGCCGGCCCGCCGGTCGGCAAAACTCCTCATATTTAAAATTTCAATAAGATAATTTATTCTTTTTTCTAACACCTCATCTTTTAGGCCATACAATTCCCCGTAATATCGCAGATTCTCCCTGGCGGTAAAACGGTCGTAAAGACCAATGTCGGTGGTCAGCAATCCCAAAGAAGCCCGCACTTGTTCCGGCTGCTTCTTTATGTCAAAACCATTCACTTCAGCCGTGCCAGAAGTGGCCTGCAAAACCGTGGCCACAACCCTGATGGTTGTGGTCTTACCTGCCCCGTTGGGCCCCAGCAAACCAAAAATCTCGCCGTCCTTAGCCTCAAAACTGATATTATCAACGGCGGTGAAATTTTTGAATTTTTTGGTGAGATTAACGACTTTAAGCATAAGATTATTTCACGCAAACGTCCCTTCGGTTAAAATACCACAAACCGGCTAAAGTGAAAACGACAAAAACGCCCCCAAAAACCAGGACATCGGTAAAAACAATCGGTTTTCCGGCCAGAATATCCCCGCCGCGGTAATAATAAAACAAGGTGTAATGCTTCAGCCAGGATATCTTTTCCCAATACAAAGCGACAAAATTCATGATGTAAAAAGCCAAAGTCAGGCAGGCGCTCAACGCGACCACCTTGCCTTTATTCGAGGAGATGGCGGAAAAGAAAAAAGAATATCCGAAAATCGCCAGACTGAAAAAAAATAATACTGTCATCGTATTGACTATCGCGCTCCAGTTTACGACAATCGCCTTGTCCCAAAGACTGGGCAGCCAAAAACCCAAAAGAGTCGCTCCTTCCAAAATTAAAATCGCGATAATAAAAACCAAAATGTACGTTAGGGCGATTTTCAGCCGGCTGATGGGCCGAGCCAAAAGCAGTTCAATCGTCCCCTTTTCAATGCCTTCCGCGATCATCCGGGCGGCAAAATACGCAATAAAAAACAAAACCACGATAATCCACATCAGGTTTAAATATTCCATTCCGATGTAACTGGTAAAAGTGAATTTGCCGGTAGCATCCACTCCGAAGGCTTTCATAAAAGCCTCGGGAAACTGCTTGATATATTCTTCAAGATTTAACCCTGACTTGGCAAACATCGGGTATAGAAGAGCCATCAGGAGGCTGTAAATAAGCAAGCCAAGGCCGTAACCTATCAGACTCCTTTTGTTGTCTTTTATAACCTTAGTAAACAAATTGAACATTTTTTATTCTCCTTGGTAATACTTTAAAAATACTTCTTCCAAATTAGGCTCGTTAAAATGTACATCCGAGATATCGTACTGCCCCAGTATCTTTATAATCTGATTGACTTCTCCGGTCAGATAAAGCTGCAGATATTTTTCTTCCTGAAGCTTGATTTCCACCCCGGGCAGTTTAAAATCCTGCGGCCGATAAGCCTGCCGGAAAAAAATTTCCACGATCCTGGTCTTGGCCTGGGAAAGCTCTTCCACGCTTTTTAAGGCAATCAATTTCCCCTCCTTTAAGATCGCCACCCGGTCGCAGATTTTTTCCACCTCGGATAAAATATGGGAAGACATAAAAATTGTCGTTCCTTCTTTTATCATTTCTTGAATGATTTTGTTAAATTCAATCTGGATTAAAGGGTCTAGACCGCCCGTTGGCTCGTCTAAAATCAAAAGTTTGGGTTTGCCGGATAAAGCCTGCAGCACCCCGATTTTTTGCCTGTTGCCCTTTGATAAATCGCTGACCCTTCTTTTCAAATCGATATCCAATCTCTCCGTCAATTCTTTCACCCACTCTTTATTCAAGCCGCCATAAAAAGCAGCCAGGAATTTTGTCAGGTATTCGCCGGAATAACGGTCATATAATTTGACATCACCCGCCAGATACCCTACTTTCTTCATTATTTCTACCCGACTTTTTTGGCAGTCAAGACCAAAGACAGAAGCCCTTCCTTCCGTGGGACGGATAAAACCCATCAGCATTCTGATGGTGGTTGTTTTACCGGCGCCATTAGGCCCTAAAAAACCGAAGATCTCCCCTTCTTTTACCTCCAGGTTAAGGCCGTCAACCGCCTTAATTTTGCCGCGATCAAAAGTCTTTGTTAAATTTTCGGTTTTAATCATAATGTTGTTTAAATTCTAAATTCTAATCTCGAAATCCGAAACAATTTCTAAGCACTAATATTCCAAACTCTAGTTACTATCACCCGTCACCCTGAATTTTTTTCAGTGTCCCTATCGTTACCGTTGTTTTAACCAACTTAATGGAAGTAATAAGAGATAAACAGTGTTTTCAAAAGGCGATTTGTCAGTTACATAGCTTAAAGTTAGTCTAAATTTATTAACTATCAGGATTGTATAAAATCATTATCTTTATATTCTAAATCGTTAAAATAATCACACGAATATCCCAGTTTTTTTTCTTCACCGCCCCAGCTATTACATGTGGCTATTTTATTACCCTCTCTATCATAGTATATCTCACCCATGTCTGTAACCCAAGCACTTACCTGATATATTCTGCCGTATTTTTTAGTATTCCAAGAAACAATTTCATAATGGTTATCTTCCCATAAATTCCATGAATTAGAACTATATTGACTTTTTATATTATTTACAACAGTCATGTTAACCTTATCATCATCTGTGTTTGACGAGGGTTTTTGAGTGAAAAGATATAGTACGACACAAATTATGCCATAAACTAACCCGATAAATAATAACGTCAGCAGTAGTGATTTAACGAGATTTTTTTTATTAATAAACACAAAATAACAAGAAATGATGTATATTGCTATTAGGTATATTAGATTAAAAATAATGAAGATTGGCCAAGAATCTGGGACAGCACCCATAAACATATATTTATAAGTTGACAGACGAGATAAAAAACTCGCTTCAATTAAATCAGTAAAAAACCAGACGGCAACAACTGTAATTATTATTAGTCCAAAAAATATTAATAGTTTCTTTTTTACTGGTTTTAAAAATTTTAAGATGAACATATTATTATAACTTAATTATAAGTCGGGTAACTAGAGGTCTCGTCATACGACGGGGTAAAGATTTGCACTCAAAAATTTAAGATTCCCGCCCGCCAAAGCGAGCTGATATTAATTAGAGTTGCAGAAGGGTTTTTTATACAAAAGAGTTGTAAGGGCAGGAGATGCTGAAACAAGTCCAGCATGGCGCATACGGAAACGGGTTTCGGATTTGGAATTTCGGATTTAGGATTTGTTTAGAATTTAGGATTTAGGATTTCGGATTTTACAATTTAATACCAGTCAATGTTGAGAGAAGCGGCGCCCATATCAACGTTCATCTCAATCTTTTTCGTGGTTTGATCATAATTCTCCGACTGGTAAGTATTGTCGTCCAATTTCTCAAAATCGGAAAGATCCTTGCTGGATACGCCGGAGTCAATTTTAACTTTAGCGCCGACATCTTTGGGCAGTAAAATATCCGTGGACGAAGCCCCGGTCTCAAGGGTAAAAGTAACATCTTCCACTAAATTGCCGAATTTGATCTCGGCGGAAGTGGCGCCCGAATTAATTTCAAGTTTTGAAAGCATCACTTGAGAAAAATCCAAATTCATGTCCATCGCCCCCACGCCCAGGGTCAATTCCAAAGGCACTTTATCCGTCAGATTAACCGCCAGATCATTACGGCTTGAGCCGAACCAGTTTGACCAATGACGATTGGCTTTTGTGGTAAGGCTGTAAGTTAACTTCCCGCCCGTTGTCTCTTTTGTGGTGGTTAATTCCGTTATATTCGAGTCTAACTGCCCGGCAATGAAAAATTGGGAGCCGCCCTTGATGGTCAGATTGCCGGCGCCGGCGTCCAGAGTAACTTCACCGCTGGTTATCTCCGGAACTAAAGTTTCCGAAAACTCATAGGTCTTCACTTCCCGGTTGGTATCCGGCCAAAATATGGTGCTAAAGACAATGCCGCCCACGATCAGAATGACAACTATCCCCCCGAAAATTGTTCCCATTATCCCCCGCCGAGTCAGCATGGATAAGGCAATAACGATAAGAATGACCGGCCAGAAACGCCAAATATTTTCCATATTGACGGAAAACCAGCCGAAATTATTGCCTAAAAAAGCGATGCCGGCAAAAAGCAGTATTAAGGCCCAGAAAAACCGGCCCATATCCCATCCCTTGCGTTTGTCATAATGGTGGTGATAATGAATTTCTTTTGGTTCGACTGACGGTTCTTCTTTTTTTACCTCGTTTTGTGTTTGATTTTGTTCTGTCTTTTGCTCTTCCATAAATTTATTTATTTATAATATATATTGTTCAAATAAATATCTGATTGCTTCCCGAAGAGGATATAATATTAATAATAGTCCGAATAATATCCCCTGTTTCTTGCTGATAACACCGTATATTACCAGGAATATATCAGTGATTAATAGAGAGGCAAAGGCAATAATAAACGTCCACATAAAAAGGCTATTTTCTTCGAAAAATCATAAAAAGAGCGATCGCAATCAAAATCAGCGGCCAGAGCTTCCAGGAACCGATCATGTTCGCGTAAAAAATCAGGGATAAAACCGTCAAAATTGTGGCCGGGATCAACAAAGGTTTCATCGCCCTTTGCGAACCGAAATAAGTGACAAAAAAAGCCAGGCCGGGAACCAAGATAAAAGTCGGCCACAAATACTCCATATATTGCCAGCTGGCCGAATTCATGATAAAGAAAAACAGCCCCAGGAAAGTAAGAATTGAACCGGGGATCAATATTCCATAAAGCTTACTTTTTTCTCCGGCCACGAAAAACCAGACGAAAAAAGCCAGGCCGGGGACCAAAACGAAAATCGGCCACCAGTACTCCCAGTTCCAATTAGGCAGAAAATTAGCCGCCAAAAAAGCGACGCCCAATATCAACAAAATCACGGCGGGAAAAACGGTCGCTTTTTTGCCTTTTGGTTCTTCTTTTGTATTATTCTGTTCTTCCATTTTATTATTTAATAGTTGATAATTATATTTGACACTAGACACGAAGACACCCGACACAATAAATTTTAAATGCTATTCTTCATGTCTTTATGTCTTCTTGTCTTCAAGTCTTATTTTTTTCGGCGAAAAAGCATCACTAAAGCAATAACAATTAGGATCACCGGCCAAAGCTTGCCGATATCAAAAGAGGTGATGTAGTTTTCCAGAAGAAAGAATATACCGATAGCCAGCAGGATAAGGGCGCCGGTGATGTTACGTTTATCATTCTTATTTTCTTTAACCGGCTGATTATTCTCTGGCTTTTGTTCTTCATTCATAAATTTTATAATTATTTAATAAATTAGCTTCGGCGCCTAAAAAGCATGACTAAGGCCATTAATATCAGTATTACCGGCCAAAGCTTGCCCCAGTTTAACCAGGTGGTAAAATTTGCCGCCAGGAAAAACACGCCGATAACCAGCAGGATGATCGCGGGCCAAGCCCGGCGTTCAATTCTCTTTTTTTCTTCGGGCGTGCAGCATTCCTCCTCTTTTTTTTCGTCTTTGCTGAAAGCTTCTTTTATTTCTTCCGCTTTGCCCTTCACCTCGCTGGCAAATTGATTCACCGCTTCTTTGCTGCCGGCTTTGACGGCCTCACCCTCGCCTGGGTTTTGCGGCACGACAATCCACAGAATAACATAGGCCAAAACTCCGGCGCCGCCGGCCAGGACGATAACCACGAAAATAATTCGGACCAAGGTTACATCCAGATCGAAATACTCGGCTAAACCGGCGCAGACGCCGGCGATAATCTTGTCTTTGTTAGAACGATAAAGTTTCTTGTCCATGTTGGTAATTTATAATTAATAATGTATAATTTATAATTTTTCGTGATTCGGAAGATATGCCGATAGACCATTGACGATAAACGTAACCATTAACGCCGCCTGAGAACGAAAGGATAATATCTTAATATCTTAATCGCTTAGTCGCCCAATATCAAGCGCTACTGCGTCGTCTTCTCAAACCGGAAAGTCTTCCAGGCGATTAAAAAAGTCACCACAATCCAACCCCCAAGCATCAGTAATTGCATCTTGATATCGCCCAGACCGGCGTTATTATTCGCCACATCCCTTAACGCTTCAATCAGGGGGGTTAAGGGCAGATATTTAGTCACCTGGTAGACGGCCGGGGGTAAAACTTCAGAGGGATAAAAAACGCCGGACAAAAACATCATGGGCATAAAAACCGCCTGGGCCATGGCGCCAGCCGCGTTCACGGTCTTGGCGATTCCGGCGATAGTAAAGCCGATACTCAAGAAAATCAAACTGCCCAAAAGAGACAATCCATACATCAAAAATATATTGCCGTAAAAATGCACATTATAGGCAAATTTTGCCACTCCCACAATCAGGCTTAACTGAATAACCGCCAGAATCAAGTAGGAAAAAACCTGGGCTACCAGAAAATCGCGAACCTTCAAGGGGGTGGCCGTCAGCCTTTTAAGCAGCTTCTGTTCCCTGTATTTGACGATCTCCGAAGAAATGCCGATGATGGCGGCCGACATCACGGCCATGGCCATAATGCCCGGGGTAAGCATGTCAAGATACGAAATTTCCTTGGCCTTTAAACTCTCCGCTTTCATCACAAAACTTTTTGAAACACCGGCCAACTGAAAATTCACTTCGTCGATAAACTGGTTCAAGGTGCTTAATATAATGGAATTGGTCTGGACATTAGCCTCGTTGTAATAAACCTGTATATCGGTCGGAGTGGGCAAGGCCTGTGACGGGACAGCCTTAACATTAACCGCTATTTCCGGCGCTTTAAAGTTTTCCGGGATAACAATAACAAAATCCAGATCGCCCTGTTCCAATACTTTTTTCGCTTCATCAATGTTTGTATACTGGCTTTCTATCTGGAAAAATTCAATCTTTTTCAAACCGTCGGCAAACTGGGCCGAAACCGGCGAATTGGCTTTATCAATCAGCGCCACTTTAGAGTGACCGATGTCATTAAAATTAAAAAGGCCGAAAATAACGATAAACATGGTCGGAAAAAGCAGGGTCCAAAACAAAGCCTGCTTGTCCCGAAAAGTCATTTTCAAATTGGCAACTAGCAATTTTCCGATAGTCTTCATATTATTCCCTTAATTTTTTGCCGGTTAGTTCCAAAAAAACATCCTCCAGGTTGGCGTGCAATACTTCTTCATCCTGTATTTTGAATCTGTCTTTTTGCGCCAGGGCGATGATTTTCGGCAGAATCTCCGATCCGCGGGTAACCTTTAAGCTGTAAGAATGGTTCGGACCCTTATTCACTTCAAACACGCCGGGAATTTCATTTATGTTTTCCAGACAAACTTCGCAATCAGTAGAAAAATTGATGACTGACGAAGCTTTTAGATTATGAATTAAGTTGACCGGCGTATCCATGGCGGCAATCTTGCCTAAATCCATGATCGCCACCCGATCGCAAAGAACTTGCGCTTCCTCCATATAATGGGTGGTTAAAACAATGGTCTTTCCCCGGCTATTTATCTGCCGAATAAAATCCCAAATATTGTGTCTGGCTTGCGGATCAAGACCGGTGGTCGGTTCGTCCAAAAAGACGATTTCCGGATCATTGACCAGAGTGGCGCAAATGGAAAAACGCTGTTTCTGGCCACCCGAGAGCTGACGAACCAATGATTTCTTTTTTTCGGTCAAACCGACGATTGAAAGCAATTTATCTGCGTCCGCTTTCAAACCATAAAAAGAACCGAAGAGTTCCAGTATTTCCTTCAAGTTTAAATTATCAAAATAGGAAGAAGCCTGCAGCTGGACCCCGATTTTTGACTTAACTCCGTCTAAATATTCATGCGTATCCATATCCAGGACATAGGTCTTGCCGGAGGTAGGTTTTTGAATCCCTTCAATAATTTCAAGACAAGTGGTTTTGCCGGCTCCATTAGGACCCAAGATGCCAAAAATTTCTCCTTTGCTTACGTCAAAGGAAATATTATCCACCGCGATCAAATCGCCGAACTTCTTGGTTAAATTTTCCACCCTGATGACTTTTGGCATTATCGTATTCCGAGATTTAGATCCGTGATTTTAATCTCGGATCTTGATTAGTTAATCGCTTAATCTTTCTTTTCCGTATAGTTAAGAACACCGCTCCACTTGGCCTGGCTGCCATCCGGATTAATCACGCCCAATATATAATGGCCGGCCGGCCAAGACGGCATCCAAGTCTGCAAATAGCCGGGATTAAAGACAAAAGCTTCTATTCTGATCATTTCCGGCGATTGTATAAATACTTTTGTTTCCCGCACAAAACCCGCCCCGTAAATGGTAATCTGCTGCTTGCCTTCCGTGGTTACCTCGGAGGGATAAACGTAGTCAATGCGCAAAGAGATATTATTTTCACCCTGATCTAGATTGACGGCTTGCCCTTGATTACGTCGGACAAAATTTAAATAGTCTCCCGACTTATTTCCCGCAAAACAACCAGTCAATATTACCGGTAAAATTAATGTACTAATAAAAAAAGCCAATTTTCTCATTAGCCTATTTTAGCCTATTTTTCTATTTTTGACAACTAAAAAAAGACCTGCCAAAGAAAGACCCCAACCATTATGAATATCAGGGATATTTTTGTCAATAACCCCGCTATAAACCCCAAAAAAGCGCCAAAACCGGCCCTAAGCGCGTGTTTTACCTCTTTGCCGGCTAAAAGGACTTCCAGGCAAAAAGCCCCTAAGATAGGGCCGATTATGAGGCCGGTGAAACCACCAATAGAAAGTCCAATTATACCCCCTCCTATGCCCCCTATAATCCCCCATTTTGAAGCGCCCATTTTCTTGGCGCCGTAGATCGTCGCCAAATAATCAAAAACATAAGCAAGAATAACCAGACCCAAAAAAATAATATTGGTGGCCAAAGAAACCTTTTCAAAATGCGTGTAAGCGCTTAAAATAAAAATCCCCAGCCAAACTAAGGGTAGGTCGGGCAAGAATGGAAAAAACAAGCCGGTCATACCGGCGCAGATTAATATTACGGTGATAACGATAATCAAAATATACATCTATTTTTCGCTACCGCTAAATTTCTCGACAATAAAACTGACCGGATTCCTATCTGTCATAATTCGCCAAAAAGTTTTCTCTATCGGTAATTTTGTTTATCTCACTAATCAACTGCTCGGTCAAAATCTGCGGTTCCAGTTTTCGCCATCTATTTTCGATAGCTGTTTTACGGAAAGTAATATTAATCAATGGCGTAATATCCATCAACTTTAATATCCATTTCAACCTTGTCGGTGTTTCATCGATATATTTAATATATTGGTCTCTTACAAGTTTTGAATAATATTCAACGAATTGTATAGAATACTCGATTGATCCACTTTCCCAAGTAATTCGGCTGATTTCATGTTTATCTTGAAGGGTCAATTTATTCTTGCCAATAAATTTGATGATTGTTTGTTTATCCTTTAGATTTACCCCGGGATTAAAAATCGTATATATGATCGGCAAAGTCAATTTTCCTTCCGCGATATCATTATGTGATGTGCTTTTCATTCCCTTGCTCAAGTCAGACATTTGTTCTGGAAAAATTAAATCGCCCAAATCGTTCCTGATCATCTGTACCAAACCGAATATTTTTGAGATATAAATGCAGGCGCTTTCTGTTTCTTTTTTATTATAAAACTGCGCCCCGACATTGGTTGATTTAACAGCCATGCGGCCTATCTCTTCATAAAAAGCCCCGCAAATGCCATAAATCCGGTTAAAGTATTTCTTTAAAGCCGATTCTAAATTATTTTCCTGGATAAACCCTAATAAATCCTTATTATTTGTAAATGTTAAATCAATATCAATCGGCTGTCCTAAATACATTATATATTGGACATCATTCAGGGCTGAAAGTAACTGTTTAGATGGTTCTTCCTTATCTCTGGTTAATTCGTATAACAAAACTAATGAGAGACAATGACCTATTGCACCCAGCAAAAAAGCGTTTTTTCTGCTTCCAAATTTTTTATGGAGTGTTTTTTCTCCCTGGCGACTGTCAGAATCGTCAAAAACATCATCAATGGCGTAAGTATTCAGCCAATTATATATTTCGAGAATGGCGCCCATTTGATAAACAAAACTTTCATGAAAATATTTTTGTGAGGCAATAATATGATGACTAACCAAATCATAAAGCTCAAAAAAGATCGTCGGCCGAGTTTTCTTCTTTCCTTGTTTTCTTCCTTGAATTTCTTGGGCCGGAATATTAAACCAGTAGGCTATCATGCCAGAAATATCCTTAATATTTTTCTTTCCCTCGAAATAACTTAAATACTTGCTGATAGAATGATAAAGAAATGGAACCAAGCTATTAAAATCTTCCTCAATTATTTGTTTGACGATTTTCGCGCGTTCATATTCTAAATTACATATTTGACGGTAAGTAAATGGAACATCGAATTTTGTTTTACTGTTTTCAAAAACTTTGGTATTCAAGGCATATTTATTATAATCCGCATATTCCCCGCTTTTCTCCAGAATTTTCGCCACCACTGATATATCCGCATAATGACGAAGCTCCTTATCAACAGAATAATTAATAATCCCCTCCCTGGCGTAAATGGATTTATAATATTTATCCAAATACTCAATAATTTTATTCTCAAATTGATCTTTATTTTCACAATAAAGAACAGCCGTGTGCGTGAATTTATCATTGTTTTTGGCAAATTCCGAGACTTCTTTGCTGGTTGTCAATATGGCGCCGATACTAAAAGTCACCATCCACTGGGCTGAATAGTAATCAAGGTGTTCCAAATTTTCTACTAACATTATTGTCGGTTTTTCCTTACCAATCGCATAGCCGCATTCCCATGTACTATCCGTTCCGGCCGCTCCATTATTCTCCGTGTCATACATTTTCATGTAAGCAAGTATGGCATTACATTTATTTATTTCGCCTAAATCTTTTGTCGCAATTCTAATGGGAATTTTTCTCTGATCGGAGTAGTCTTCATCGATCAAGGCGGGCTGAAACAAATCTAACTTTTTATTAAAGAATGGCGAATATTCATCTTTAAAATTTTGTCTCCATAACTTTATTCCTGACGCTAAGTATATTTTATATCTTGTTACTGGCATAGATCAATTATACTGAAAATAGTCAATAAAATCAAATAAAATCCGCTATATTTGAAATCTGAGAAGAATCACTTATTTTTTCGGCACGCCTTTTCTCCCATTCCCTCACTTTTTCTTCATTAAATCCAAAATAATGACCGATTTCGTGAAGAATAACTTTATGGATTAACTTCTTGATATTTTCTTCTTCCGGTCCGGCTAAACTCTCAATCGGTTTTTTAAAAAGAGTGATTTTATCCGGCAACACGCCACTGTAACCTCGGCTTCGCCGGGTCAAAGGTATTCCCTGGTAAAGCCCTAAAAGCAATCCATTAAATTTTATCCCCCGCTCTTGCAAAGTGGCAACTCGGGGCTCATCTTCTAAAACAAAGGCTAAATTCTCTATTTTTTGACGCAAGGCTTCCGGCAAGGACAAAATCGCTTCATTGATATATTTTACAAACTGAACTTGATTCATTAAATTATTCTAGCATTTATTAACAAAAGTAAAAACCTCGCCTTTTTCCACCCTAAAGTGAACTAAGACGAGGTTTCATATATCACGAAAGAGACGCTCTAGAAAGGACGTACAAATATGCTAACAGTCAAGGACTTCCTCACGAACAGCCAAAAATTTGTTTTCTCCCGGTAACTTAACATCAAGCCACCAGCGCATCAAGTTCACTTTGCCGAACGGATCGGCGTCGAGTAACGCAATAAAGTCATCCCGGACTGAACCACACAGAGCTATAACCGATTCTTCCTTATGTTCTTCAGGGTATTCCCTGACAAAAGTTTCGGCCTGGGCTCGGTCAGGACAACTTAGATGTCTGCGCTTGAATATTTTAAGCACTTCTCTGGGAGTAATTTCGGTGCTTACCGGGACTAATTCAAAAATCACTTTTTTCTTGCCTTTGCCCTTAATGGGAAAATCCTCTATCGTCGTTGGATTTCTGGATTTAGTCTGATTGCTTCCTTCAATCGATTGCCAACGCGGATCGTCGGAGTTTACCTCGCAAACGAAACGCGGTTTGAAGACGAATAACTGAAGAAGTTCAATCCACTCGTCCAAACTACGCGATCCCTCTTGGACCATTTTGAGAGCCGAGGCTAGCAACTTGCCAGCTCGTTCCCAGGAATTCTTGCTGCTTCCCACAGCTTTTCCTCCTGTCTAAGGCTTTCGCTACTAAACCGGACATGACGAATGACCGGCACTCCCATACCTTGGGAGATTTCGCGGCTTTGGCTTTGGTAGCCGCAGCGCCAACACCACTCCACTCAATCCTTACTAAAAGAGCCCGTAAAGAAGTGAGGTAGGCACTGCAGCCAAACTTGCCGATGAATTTTAAAAGAGTTTATTATATTCTCACGGATCCGCAATTCTGTCAATTTTAGCTTGTGGATAAATTTTTTGGTTATCTAACGTATAAATTATTAAATAGTCCAAGCCAGTTTCGGATTTTGAGTTTAGAATTTTTTATTTACGGATTCCCCTCTTTATCAGCTCCGCTTCAATGGCATGGGCCAGGCGGTTGCCGATCCCATCAATTTTTTCCAAACCCGTAAGCCAGGTGTGTTTATAAATCTCATCCGCTCCTTGATTTAAATTTTCTAAAGCCTTGGCCGCTTTTCTCAAAGAAATTACGCGAAATTTATTCTTGCCGGAAATCTCCTGTTTATCCGCTTTAGCGCGGAATACCGCGGCGATCTCATAATTTATCTTCGGGTTATGTTCCATAATTTAATCTTATCAGAAAAACAAAAAAAGCGTAAATAAGCGCTTTGAATAATTGAATACTTATTCTTCCCGGCCCTTTTCCGGATAAACTACTTCTGGCTGTAGGCCTAAGGCTTTCCGCGGCCGACGACCTTTTTCATCTTTTCCCATAGTCCGTTCTAGAACTTCCTCTTTGCGGATTGACCCTAGGGTGATGCTTACTCCCTCTTTTTCCGCCTGCTCAAGCATTTCCGGCCGGAAGCCGGCGGGAGTGACCATAATAGAACCTTTATGCTCGTGCAAAACCTGCATCATTTTTTTCCCGTGCGGAAGAGATTCAAGCCCTACCATCGGCTCATCAATGAAGTTTTTGGTAATGGTGCGCGGCTCATCATCCTTATCATAAAACGGTGATCTTGCCCCCATCTTCTTAAGAGGACCCGCCAGTACCTTCAGCTTCGGATACATTTCTCCTAACGGAATATATTGAAAAACATATCGCGGACCATTGCCTTTTATTTCTCCGCTTTGGGTTAATTCTTTCTCGCGTTCATCAAATTCGTAAGCGGCATCCGCCCGGACGAACTGTAGATTGACTTTTGAACCGAAATTATACTGATCCAATAATTTCAGGACTTGGCCGACAAAATCTTTCTCGCGGTATTTTTCCTCGGCAGTGATTTTTGTGTGCAGAAAAATTTCCAATCCCCTTCTGGCCTGCCTGGGCGCCTGTACATCCTCGGGAACCAACTCTTTCACCATTTTTAAATATTCTTCCAAAGTCGGAGCGTTCTCAATATCCTTTTTATTATATGAATGAACCACTACCGGTTCGCCGTCAGTTCTCATTTTAATGTCGCACTCAAAACCGCCAATCCCCTTTTCCAAATTTTCCCGGGTTTTCTCCACTTTAAAGCGGGGATCTTTCAAGGCAAACATCAAGGGAGTATCCAGTCCCACTTTTTCCGCCAGCTTCATTAACTTTTCCGTGCCGGGCTTCGGTTCATCAAATTTTCCTCGGTGCAGGATAACGTTCCGACGCGGTAAATATTCGGAAACCATTCTTCGCAAAACATGGGCCTGCAAACGCCTCATTAAAGTCGTTTCCAATCCCACAAAATCATTTCCCGCGCCTTCCGAGAATCCGCCGGCTTCTTTCTTTAAACTCTCAATCTCATCAGGAGATTTTTCCAACTCTAAATCTTTGAGGACAAAATCAGAAGAAATTCTAAGCATGTTTTTTACCTCTTCCTCGTCAACCTTATTTCTATTCATCCACGCCTGGAAATCTACTTTTTCGGCTTTTTCTCCTTCACCCATATAAAAATACTGCCCCTTGAAATATTCGACGGGGTCAGAGTCAATTTTTGCTAATTCTTCTACTAAAACCTGGCGGTAGTTATCGCCTTGCGTTTTTTCAAACCACTCGGGTAAATTGGGTCTAAATTCGCGGTTTTCCGGATTCATGTATTTATCTTAGCACAAAACCTTAGCGCGTTTTATAGAAGAAGTCAAGGTTGATTATAACAGGATTTTATTCTATAATTTATGAATATGGAACAGCCAAAAACTTCTCCGAAAATCCTGCGTGAATTTTACTTCTGGGCCGGCATCATCGCCACCATCACCTACCGGGCGATTATTGTTTTAAACAATTATTCCGCCTTCTGGGTGAAAATCTTCTGGTATATCGGTACCATCGGCTTTGTCCTATATTTCTACCATCGTTATCAAATTTCGCATCGCCGGGACAAACTGGTGGACGAACACGATCTAGTCAACAAAGTGAGCGGCTTCAACGCCAGCGAGGACGATAAAAAAGCGATGACCTATATCTTTTCCACCCTTGCTTCCAGCAAGGAAAGATGGAATTACGTCGTTATCTTCGTGTCTTCCGGGATCGCCCTTGTCTTGGGCGTAATATATGATTTTATCCTAAAATAATTTTATCAAGTAAAAAAGACCGACCCCAGATAGCCGGCCTTTTTATCTATTGATATCTAATAAATTTTAATCATTCTGACCCGCCTGATTTTGATTCTGGTTCTGATTCATGTTCCGGTTCTGATTCTGATTTTGGTTGCTATTCTGATTGGAATTAACGCTGGCGTTAGTGTTACTGTTAACATTCCTATTGGCGTTAGTGTTCGTATTCGCGTTGGTATTGTTGTTCAACCAGGAGCCAAGGCGTTCCTTGACCTTCGCTTTCACTTCCTGGCCGTAATTATTTACTTCATTTTTCACTTGATTCTTAAATTCCTTGGCCTCGGCCGTCCCCTGGACATGTTCAATGGCATTCTCTATCCCTTTGGCCGAGTTTTCCATGGCGTTCAAGATCGCACTCTGGGCGCTTTCAGGCGCTTTATCATAAACTTCCTGCAAGACCGCTTGCTGCCGCGTCTCGTTTTCTTTCAATTTTTCTACCAGAGCCTCGACATCCTTGCCGCTATCCTTGGCGGCTTTTAGCTTTTCCACGACCTTGTCAATTTTAGCCTGAAAGCGGGGCGCCAATTTCTGGGCCAATTCACACTTGTCTTTCACTTCGCAGAGTTTTTTAAGCTCTAATATCCTCCGGTTGGCAAACTTGAGGTCTAGCTCGGCTTTTTTCTCATCCGAAAAAGCAAAAAACGATTGCACGCTTTCCCACCAGGTTTTTAAGAAATACAAAGGCGAATCCGGCAATAAAGTCACCTCCTCGTCCTGCTGCTGGCCGACAACTATCTTATTAACATTGCTGTTGCCATTAACGTTGACATTGGAATTTACGTTAGCATTTAGGTTGGCATTCAGATTCGCATTGGCATTTAGATTAACATTAGTATTGATATTTGTGTTTGAGTTCTGATTTTCATTGCTATTTTGCGTGGCAATCAAGTTGTCTTCGGCCGATAAAACAAAGGGGCAAAGCAGGGCGGAAAAAAGAACGAAAATGAATAATTTTTTCATAGTTTTTTTCTAGTTACTTATCTAAATATTAAGTAAAATACCAGACAAACTATAAATAAGATAAATATTACCGCCAAACTGATCAACAGGGTGAATATCGCCTCCTTATAGTTTTTTTGCAAAGCCAGGTAGACCGGATAGCCTAAAACCAATAAACCCGAAACGGCGGCGCTGAAAACAAGGAGAGTCAGGACCAAAACACCCGTGAAAGCTCCTGATCCGGAAAACCATTTTTCCATCCCTTGCATAAAGAAAACGACTAAAACGATATAAACCACCTCCAAGACTCCACCCAGTATGCCAAATTTTAGACTTTTGGAATTCATGATGTTTTTAATTAAAATATTAAATATATAAACTGTAAAGCGACGGCCTGTTTTGAATTTTGGATTTTAAGCATTTGATTTTGTTTTGTGCTTTGGATTTTGGAATTAGGGTTTGAACGAGCTACATCTGGAAACTTCCCCTTTCCCCCATTTCCATTTCCAACCAATCTTTCCGAGAGTCATCCCACTTATAAGCCTTGAAAGTGTGGACAAATTCGTCTTTAGAATAAATATATTCCACCGTGGTATGACTGCCGATTCTCTTGGAGCCCAGGCCCTTTTTGTCTAAAACGACGGGATGAGTGACAAATTCAAGTTTCATCTTTCCCAAGGGGCCCTTGAATTCTAATATTTCAACTTCTCCGGGCCGGTCATCGCCTATAGGCTCCTTTCTCTCGTCGGTAACTTCAAAAGAATCCTTTACCTGTCCCTTAATTCCTTCCCATTTTTCCTTGGTCATATTCTTATAATATCACGAAAATGAAGAAAGTAAAATTATCGCTGGAGTTTTTTCTCCCGCGCTTTCTGCGAATAAACGCACCCGCAGTAATGTTGGCGGTAAAAACCCTCTTCCTTCGCTTTTTCGCAGGAATGGCGGAAACCGTCATTTTTCTTAAAATCCCGGTCTAAATAACGCACGCCGTATTCCTCGGCTAATTTTTGCCCTGTTTTATTGATTTCAGCCGAGTTTTTGTACCGGGAAACAGTCAGAGTGGTGCCGAAAAAATCATAAGCGCCGGTGTGCGCGTAATTAGCCGCGATATCCAGTCTTTGCCAAAAACAGACCCTGCAGCGCTTCCCGCCCTCCGGTTCGTTTTCCAGACCAGCCGTCTCTTTAAACCAATTTTGGGGATCATATTTATATTCCACAAAGTCAAAATGATTGTCTTCGCAATACCTTTTTATCTCGGCCACTCTTTTTAAATATTCTTCCAGAGGATGAATGTTTGGGTTATAAAAAAACGCCGTGATTTCAAATTCATCTTGAAGTTTCTCAAAGACATAAGCGGCGCAGGGCGCGCAGCAGACATGTAGCAATAATGATGGTATATAGTCAGGCATTTTTATTTTCCAATAACTTTTCCCAGTTGATTTTCAAAACGCCGTATATAATCAGAATCGTCGAAACCAGCGTTATTATTTCATTATAAAAATTTCCGTTTTCCAGACCCAGGCTGTTTAAACCCGTTTTACCCAGATAAAGAGTGGCGGCAATCATTATCGCTTTGCCCAGGAATCCCGGGATGAATGCCTTGATAAAATTATAGCGCACCAAGCCCAGGGGGATGAAAATCAGATCATCTGGCAAAGGCGTGAGTCCGAATATAAAAATAAATAAAGGCGTGAGACGCGGATGACTCCTGATCCAAGCGTGGATTTTTTCGTACTTTTCCCGATGGTGTTTGTCCGTCAGGCGGCCGCCGGCATAACCCAACAGATAAGAAATAATTTCACCCAGGGCGGCCCCAAAACCTGAAAGCAGGGACAACCACCAAATATTCAAGCCCGCTGTGGCCAGTAAAAATACGAAACCGACATAAGGGACCATAATAAATAAACTGGCGCTGCCCACTAGGGAAATAACAAAGGCGCCTAAATAACCGTGAGCCCGGGCAAAACTTTCCAGGCGGGCATTGAAACCGTCAATATTATTCTGAAATTCCGGAAACAAAAAATAGATCAGGCCGTAAGCCAAGATCAATAAAAGAGAAATGATGAGAAACCAGTCCTTGCCTTTCATACTTGATCGCTTAATATCGACTAACGGGATTAATTTACCAGAAACGGCCATTTTTTTCAAGCCTATTGAATTAATTTATAAAAACAATATAATAATAACCAGTTCTTAGGAAATACCAAAACGGGCAAAACCAGGGAAAAATCGAAAAAACCTTCAATACTCCAGGGGAGGGTTCATCGACGTTTTCCAAAAGGGTTTTGCCCGTTTTTTAAAGCCAAAAACCCCTTGATTTTTCCCTAAAAACCTGGTACAATACCAATAGAGAATACTTCTTGTGCCTCCTTCACCCCCATCGTCAGGAGAAACCTGCTTACTCGACGCTGAGCTCGTTTCTCCCCTGTACTAGAGGTAACGTTTCGGGCCAACCTCCTAAAACGTTACCTCATTTTTTAAAATAAAACGTGCTTGTTTCAGGCACGATTTTTATTTTTTTAAAATCTACTGGTTATTCTTTACAAAAAAATCAAAATCTCTTTGTTTTATTTTTCGCCACGAATCCTTAAAACGAGCCCGATTCCCCCATTGTCTTTTTATGAGAAAAAAGATCAGGCCCAGCGGTAAAATAAAAAGTCCTATTTTTTTAAAGCCAGTTCTTCGCAGCTTGCCTTTTAGGATCGGGCTTCTTGAACCGGCGAAAAACAGTTGGCCCCTGGTTGCCTCTAAAACTTTCTCTAAAAGCTTAGAGCCGATCTTTTTTCCCCGGTGTCTGTCAAAGACATAAATTAGGGATAATTCTGACCATTGTTTTTTTAGCCGGGTAACCGCGGTAAAACCAACCAGCTCCTCTTTATCATAAGCGAAAAAAAACTGCCCCCGCTTGATCATCCGCTTTATCTCATCAAACGAATAGGGGCTGAAATTCTCGTGCTCGGCCGTGACCTGGGCGATTTTTTTGATGTCTTCTTCGGATTTTATGGCCTGAATGATTTCCATCTTACTTTTACGGCTTAAAATATTTTTTACCCGTCAATCTCTTGGGCAGATAATCTTGCTTGCCCTCTTCCGCGTCATAATCATGCGAATACTTATAATTTTTGCCATAACCCAGCTCTTTCATTAGATCCGTCACCGCGTTGCGCATATTAAGCGGCACCGGTTCATTCAGAGTTTCCTGTACGTCTTTTTTGGCGGCTATCAAGCCCATATAGGTTGAATTATTTTTCAAGGCTAAGGCTAAATAGACCGCCACGTGGGCTAAATTAATCTGGCACTCCGGCAAACCCACTTGGTCGCAGGCATTAAAACAAGCCGCCGCCAGGGGCAAAGCATTTGGATCAGCCAAAGAAATATCTTCCGAAGCGAAAATTACCATTCGCCGAGCAATATATAAAGGATCCTGGCCCGCCTCAATCATACGCGCCAGCCAATACAAAGCAGCGTCGGGGTCTGAACCCCTCATAGACTTGATGAAGGCCGAAATAATGTTATAATACTCCTCTCCCTTTTTATCAAAATATATCGCTTTGTGTTGCAAAGCTTCTTTAATATCCTCGAATTTAATATGACGAAAACCAGACTTGTCTGGTCGGGCCGCTTTGACGGCCAACTCAATCGCGTTTAGAGCGGAGCGCGCGTCACCGTTGGCCCCGGTTAAAAGCAAGCCCAAGGCCTTCTTCTCCAGCCTTACTTTATATTTACCCAAACCGACTTTTTGGTCTTTTAAAGCATTTTTGATAATTTTGCCCAAGTCATCTTCGCCTAAAGCTTCCAAGACGAAAACACGTGAGCGGGACAATAGCGGGGCGATCACTTCGAAAGAAGGATTCTCGGTGGTGGCGCCGATAAAAACGATTATTCCCTGCTCCACGTGAGGCAGTAAAGCATCCTGCTGGGCTTTGTTCCAGCGGTGAATTTCATCGACGAATAAAATAGTGCGTTGGTTCTTAAATTTTCTTCTTTCTTTCGCTTCCTTAATGACATTCATTAAAACATCCTTGCCGGAAGTGACGGCCGAGATCTGGACAAAAACGCTTTTTGTCATGTGGGCGATGATCCGGGCCAACGTCGTTTTCCCCGAACCCGGCGGCCCCCATAAGATCAAAGAAAATAATTCGTCATTTTCGATCGCCTGCCTTAATATCTTTCCCTGGCCGACGATCTTTTCCTGGCCGGCAAAACCGGAAAAATCCCGCGGCCGCAGCCGGTCGGCTAAAGGCGCTTCACGGGCTAATTCTTTGTCTAATTTTAGGTCAAATAAATCGGGCATATTATTTGAAATAGTAATGTTTATATCCTTTCTTTTTCATCAGCATGGCATGGTATCTTAAATGCTTGATAAAATCTTTCTGACTAATGCCAAGTTTACAAAAAATATAGAGAATTTTGTTATTATTCTGTTGGTTGTCTTTGCCCTGTATTTCCACCTCGACAAAATTACCCAAACCCCTAACTTTATCCAAACAGATCTCTGCGTTCCGATAAATATAGTATTCTCTTATTTTTTCTACCACCACAATTTTTTTGGCCCCTAACAGGTTCAAAATCCTAGTCAGCATTCCGTAATCGTAAACAACTAATTCATTCTCCTCGCCGGCCGTGGCGCTGATATACCGATGATACTCCAGCCTCGCCTGACCGCTGATTTTATCATAACGGGTACGCAAAACACCCCGACCTAAGGGAGTAAACCTCCTGGCCTGAGGTAAATAATAAGTATCAATCTGGTGCTTTATCACTTTCTTTCTTGCCCCTATTTTCCGAAGTCTAGACTTAACGGCTTTTAAATCCTTAGCCCTGGCTTTTATTTCAATTTCCATGACTATAATATTAACACTTTATTTAGAAAGAAAAAACCTCTGATTTTAAAGAGGTCATATTTATTTTTGTTTTAGTTAAGCGCCGAATCTGCGCTGCCTTCGGGAATATTCTGCAATCGCCTCATCTAAATCTTTCTCGCTAAAATCCGGCCAATGCTTCTTGATAAAATATAGCTCGGAATATGAGGATTGCCAGGTTAAAAAATTGGACAGCCTCATTTCTCCTGAAGTCCTGATGATCAGATCCGGATCCGGCATACCGGCCGTGTATAGATTTTCCGCGACCAGTTTTTCCGTGATTTTAACCGGGTTAATTTTTTTCGCCACTATTTTTTTTACGGCGTCGATAATCTCCGGCCGGCCGCCATAGTTGATGGCGATATTCAAAATGCCGCGAGTGTTGTTTTTTGTCAATGCCATGGTTTCCCCGATCGCTTTCTGCAGATCTTTTGACAATTCTTTTATCCGCCCGATGACCTGGACTTTCACATTTTTTTTATGAAGGCTTCTGATATCGGTGGTTAAGCCGTGTTTCAGCAACCTCATCAGATAGGCCACTTCTTTTTTGGAACGGTTCCAGTTTTCCGTAGAAAAAGCGTAAACAGTCAGAATTTTAATCCCCTTCTTCAGGCATAAATCCCCCATTTTCATGATCTTGTCGTAACCCTTTTTGTGGCCGTACAAAGTCGGCAAACCGCGCGCGCGGGCCCAGCGCCGGTTACCGTCCATAATGATGCCTAAATGTCGAGGGATTTTTTCGGCCATAAAAAAGAATTTTTTCGTAATATTAATGGATTAGTTCTATTCTAACCGATATTTTTTGTTTGGTCAAGTAAGCCAAAATTTGACTAAAATAAGACCAGTTGATAGGATATTAATATCAAAAAATTTCTGGCGGGGTATGGCCTCGAAGGCATCGGCGCACGCTTCGCCCCGCAAAATTTTAACTCCATTAAAATTATACGGGGTAAAGGTGCGTTCAAGAAGAGCGGGTCGCACCGGGGTATGGCCTAATTGGCAAGGCGCACGCTTCGGGTGCGTGAGATTCTGGGTTCAACTCCCAGTACCCCGATGCGACCCGCTGGTTCACCCTGTCATACTATGGGGTGCCACGGGTTTATCCCGTGGCAACTCCCCCGGTACCCAATTATATTATTTCCTAAAAACAGCAAATCCTTCAAAAGGCTGTTTTTTATTTTAGAAATTCTAACAATTAAACCAAGCCAAGTATAATGTTTTTTGAAGCAACAAATCAGTAAGTCTGTATAAAAAATGCTTTTACAAAACGTTAAATTAGATATCATAAAAATAGACCGACACTTGCAAAAATCGTGAAAATATGGTAAAATATATTAATTCAACCTTAATTTCTTATCATACATATCTTAAAGCAAACTCTTATAAGTATTATATATTTTTACGGCGATGAATGAAACTGGGGCAAAAGAAAACCAACCAGACGTTTTAGACGTTTTAGAAACAAGCGCTGAAGAACCAAAAAAGAAAGAAACGCAAGAGGATATCTCACGAGATTCTCTCATTCCCCGGCTGTCTAACCAAAAAGCAGCCATGGATTTTAATATTGAATCAAGGGCGAGGTTAATCCAAAGTATTTTTCACTCTCTAGAAAATGGAGTTGAACCCGGTGTAACATTGCCAGAAAAGGAAATGCTAAAACCCGAGGCAGTACTAAGAAAAATTGAAAAAAACATATCTCGACTATCTAATCCCACTATTGATGATATCTCGAGTGTGCTTACCTCCTCGGGCATGGAAATGGCTGGTATCAAGTCAGGTCTTCTTATCGATAGAACTAAAATCGAATCTCTTGCTAATGATAAAAAAAATCTAGGTGATAAAAATGATGAATTTTCCGCCAGATTGGCCGCCGAAGAGAAAAGAAATTTTTTTGTTAAAATATTCCGGGGGAAAATGAGACGGGAGTTGGCAGACCAGATTAAAGAAATATCCGTTCAAAGGACGAAAACTGAATTCCTGATTGAAGATAGCCAGTCAGCGGCTAATGACACCGAAAGTGTAATAGAACGTATATCAAAGCTAAGACAAGACCTTTGCCTTAAAGCCTCTCAACAACTATTCCAGGAAGTAATTGAACAGTATAACCAGTTCCATGAAAATTTAACGACTCCCGAGGTAAAACAAGCGTTAAATAGCGATCTAATCGCCAAAGAAGTGGAACCAGCCCTTTGGATATTGATCTCCAACGAAGATCTTACCGTAGAAGAGGCAAACGAATATATTGAACTCTTAAAAGCTCAGTTGGCCGAAGACAACCAAAGGCATTGGGATGAACCGCCCGAAAAAGAAGAAGTCAGGCGCCAGCGAAGAAAAAGAATAGAAGAACTTAACCAACAATCAGATTATCAGCTGAGAGATATCGGCAATCGAGTTGACCGCCAAGAATCTTTAGCGGCGGATAATCACTATAACGAGATATTTAATTTTCTGCTCCGGGAAGAAACAAGAAGCAAGGTAGAACAGCTCTATAATTCACTGAAAGATTCTTTAAGCCCTGAATTACAAAACGAATTTGAAAGAATATTTACTGAAAAAAACATGATTTTAGATAATAATAATTTACCAATTAAAGAATTCGACAGACTTACGGGGCTGGAACGATGGCAGATCGTTAAAAATTTTACCAAAAATTCAAATATCATATCAAGAGAAACTTTTTCGCGTACGGAAAAAATCATCATCAACAGGCTATTCAAGGAAGAGCTTTTTCCCGGCGGCCGAGAATCATGGTCGGGAACCTACGCCGCGATAAAACTCGGGGCGCTTGAAAATCCCGAGGCATTACCGCTTATGCTAAGACACATTGAATCTTCAGGCGTCGGACATACTAATAATGCGGTCGCATATGAAATGGAAAAACTGATGCAAAAAAGCAATCCGACTGAACTTCAACAAGTCTTGGAAGCTTTACCTAAAAATAAAAGAGCTTTACTCCAAACCATGGTTGACGAAAATTCATACATGAGCCGTTTCGGCCGTTGCAACTCTCGCTATATTACCTGCGATCTTTTGCAAAAAGGCGACATAACGCTTAAACAAGAACAATATGCGAAATTATTAGAAGAGACCGGACTGCCTGAAGAAGAATTAGGGGAATTTTATCTTTTATTCGGAGACAGGGAAAAGATATTGGAACAAATCAAAAAAGTGTCTGAACTGGCGGGTGAAGATAAAAAACAAGCAATCAATAATTATTTTGAAGTGCTAACTTCGTATATTGAGCCCGAATCCCCGGAATCTCTAAAAATCATTGATGCCTTGTCAAACGAATTGGAGGTTCCCAAAACAGATCTTCTTGTTCGTTGCGTGGAAAAATTTGAGAAACCTCGCCGAAACCATATACTAAGAAAAGTGGTATCACCCGATGATAAGGATTATGCGAGCTTCCCTCTCGCTTTTTCCAAACTATATTTTGGCTTAGAAAAAGACTCTCTTGAAAAATTAGCTAAAGTTTATCAAACAAAAAGTTTACAAACCAGCAGCCTCGAAAGAGAATTTTTTCTTGAAGGGCTTTTATTACTCAAGGGGAAGGAAAACGGCAAAATCGTTCTGGATATTTTATTAGATAGATACAAAGGGGCAAAAGATGATCCCAAAAGAATGAGACGCATATTTCAAACTCTTTCGACGCTTGATGGTTTTGGCGAATACGGCCTGGCGGTACCAAATCCAGACAAAGAAATGAAGATAAACCAAGAAATCTTTAATCTGCAAAATCAATATTCACAAACACAAGATAAAGCGGGGCGAAAAGTAATAAAAAATCGGATTGAAGGGTTAAATAGCGACCGGCAAAATCTGACGGGATTAAAAGGTATTGAAGACGCCATGATAGAAAAAGTGGTCTCGGTCGCGTGCCGACGGCTGGAATTACCGCCAGAATTTCAAAAAAAGATAGAGAATAATTTAGACGAGTTGCTGAAAAACGGCGTATTTGAAATAGTCCCAACTTTAGCGGGAAAATATGAAGAAAAGGACGAAAGAGAAACTAAAAATCTTCTAAAAATAATAACTTCTCATATTATAGAAGGTGACTTCAAATCATGGCGATATTCACACGAGCGAAGCGAAAAACAATTATCTGGCTTGACAGAAGAACAAAAAGATTATTGGATAAAAGCATCAGAACCCGTCACTCTTGAAATCGAATCCTCTAGAGACGAGAAAGAAAAACGGGCAGAAGAGTTGAGGGCAGCCCAAGAAATAATTTTAAATGCCAAAGAGCATATAATAAATTCGCAACCGGACTTTGATTTTTCGAAAGAAAGAGCACGAACACTGACAGAAAAAACAAAGGAATTAACGGAAAAAATTAAATTAGCTACTTCTCCAGACGAAAAACAAAAATTGATTGCTGAAAAAAGGAATGCTCAAGCGATAGCGACATTAATCAATGGCCTCCTGGAAATTGAAAACGCAACCCCGCAATCTTTCGCCCGCGAAAAAATAGTTACACAAGCTAGAGAATTATCCGAAAAAATGGTCGAGCTAAATATGCCGCTAGCCAATCTGGATTTGGAACAAATGGAGAAAATATTTACCGTTGGGGATATAAAAAGCGTAAAAGCTTACGAATCGGATGATCCGCTAACCTTACTAAATATAGGGGTGGAACCGCAAGAAACCTGCCAATCGTGGAGAAACGGAGGATTTAATGAATGTTTACTGGCTTATGTGGCTGATAGTAATAAAAAGGTTATTAATGTCGCCGATGAAGAAGGCCGAATTATCGCTCGCAGCGTTATCAAACTTAATGATTACAAAAATGAAAACGACACCGAATCTAAAACACAGAAAAAAACTATACTTTTGGAAAAACCGTATTCTTTGCGGCCGAATATAGAAGTTTACCGCGCTTTTGCGCGCGTACTATTAGCAAAAGCCCAGGGTCTTGATTCTTCGATTACTCTAAGTAATGGCTTGGATCAAGACATTATCAAAATTTTTGAAGAAGAGGCGCGCGCTTTCGGATATGAAATAAATGAGGGTAAATTTGAGATTTATATACCGCCGAGCTTGAACAAATACGAATATAGCGATTCATTAGGCGGTAAAATCGAATGGTTTGACAGATATCAAACAATTAATGCAACGACATTTGAAAAAATTAAGTCATAAATTATGAATTCGTTAACAACCTTATTAAAACAAGGCTTGATGTATCCCTATCGTTTTATCAAAGGCAGAGGTCAAAAAACTATGATTACTATCGATCAAATCAAACCTAACGAAGGGGCTATCGTCGAAGAACAAGGAAAGAAAATTGCCGTGTACAAAGATAACAGTGGCAACATCATAAAAATGTCGCCTGTCTGCACCCACCTAAGTTGTATTATCGGCTGGAATGAAACGGAAAAAACCTGGGACTGTCCTTGCCACGGTTCTCGCTTCGACGCTTCCGGCCATGTCATTAACGGCCCGGCCAAAAAGAATCTTGAGCCGAAAAACTGATTAATTTTAAAGTTTAAAAAAAGAAAGCCCCGATTTTCCGAGGCTTTCTTTTTTATATATGCTTTTGTCCTCGGTATCCCTTCATTAGAAGCGCGTTCAAAACCACACTGACCGAAGAAAAAGCCATGGCGGCCGCGGCAAACGCCGGGTTTAAAAGCCAGCCGGTCAAAGGATATAAAACTCCCGCGGCAATGGGAATGGTAAAGATATTATAAATAAAAGCCCAAAAAAGATTCTGTTTGATTTTTTTCAGGGTATAATTGCTTAAATCCATCGCCTTTATCACCTGCCGCAGATCATCTTTGATTAAAATAATGTCTCCGGTTTCCATGGCCACATCCGTGCCGGAACCTAAAGCCAGCCCCAAATCCGCCTGCGCCAAAGCTGGCGCGTCATTAATACCGTCGCCCACCATAGCCACTATTTTTCCGCCAGCTTGGAGTTTTTTGATTTCGGCGGATTTATCTTGGGGCAGCACTTCGGCTAATACCTTGTCAATTCCCACTTTTTCGGCGATCGCTCGGCCGACCCGTTTATTGTCGCCGGTAATGATCATGACTTCCTTATTCATTTTATGCAGAAGATCGACCGCATCTTTTGAATTTTCTTTAAGAGTATCTGCGACACCAATTAACCCGATTATTTCCGAGTCGTGTGCGAGTATCATGGCCGTCTGCCCTTGATTTTCTAAAGCCGCCAGCTTATCCTCAACTAAGGAAAAATCAATCTCATTATCAAGCATTAATTTTCTGGTTCCTAATATAATATTATGATTGTTTAATTCGCCTGTAACTCCTTGGCCGGGTACCGCCTTAAAATTTTTAACCGCTGACATTTCAATTTTTTCTTCTTTCGCTTTTTTAACGATGGCTTGGGCCAAAGGATGTTCGGAATTATTCTCAATGGATGCGGCTATTTGCAGGATACTTTTAACCTTTAACTGTGAACTTGGAACCCGAAAAATTTCAGTGACAATCGGCTCTCCACGAGTTAAGGTGCCAGTTTTATCAAAAACAACCGTGTTAATTTTGTGGGCCGTTTCGAGAGCTTTGGCGTTTTTTATCAAAATCCCTTGTTGCGCGGCCAAACCCGTCCCCATCATTACCGCCACGGGGGTGGCCAGTCCCAAGGCGCAGGGGCAAGCGATGATTAAAACAGAAACCAGAACGGATAGGGCAAAAACTAAAGATTGACCGGCGATCAGCCAGACAATAAACGACAAAAGACTAAGGCCGATTACGGCCGGCACAAAATAATAGGCGACTTTGTCGGCCAGGGCTTGAATCGGGGCCTTGGAGCCCATCGCCTCTTCCACTAAACGGATGATCTGTGAAAGCATAGTCGCTTCCCCGACCGCCAGGGCTTTTATTTTTAACACGCCGTTTTGATTGACTGTGGCTCCGATTACTTTGTCGCCGGCTCTTTTTTCTTTCGGCAGACTTTCGCCGGTAATCGCTTTTTCATCCACACTGGAATCACCTTCAACCACGACGCCGTCCACCGGGATTTTTTCGCCGGGTCTGACTAAAACAATATCACCGATTTTAACTTCGTTTATTTTAATTCTTACTTCTTGGCCGTTTTTGATGATAACCGCTTCCTTTGCCTGTAAACCGGCCAGTTTTTTAACGGCCTGCCCCGTCCGGCCTTTGGTCAGGCCTTCTAGATATTTGCCTAACGAAATAAAAATCAAAATAAAAATTGCACTTTCATAATATATGGTAGGCATGCCAATGGATCCCTTGAGCAAGAAAATGACGGAAACAATTACGCTATAAAAATAAGCCACGACGGTGCCCATGAAAATCAAAGAATCCATGTTCGGCGATAATCTTACTAATCCCTTGAGACCGGTGCGTAAAAGATTAAAATTTACGCTCATCACCATAGTCGCCAGAATAAATTCCGCATAAGGGCGGTAAGTCTCCCCTAAAACCGGCAAACCGAGCATTTCTCCCATCACGAGATAAATAACCGGCAAGCCGAAAATCAGCGACAGGAAGAAACTTTTTCTTAATTTTTTCACGTCGCCGACTTCATGATGATGCTCGTGGCTATCCCCTTCCTCAACCACTCCATACCCCAGCTTCTTGATTTCCGACTTTATCTTATCCAGAGAGATCAAGTCCATATCAAACTCTACTTGCGCTTTTTCCGAGGCGAAATTGATGTTAAAAAGTTTGATTCCCGGCATTTGGCGCAAAGCGTGTTCGATATTAACCGCGCAGGTCACGCAGCTCATGCCGGTTAATTTTATGCTGATTTTATGTATCATAAATTTAGTTTTTCGCCACCACCTCAATGGTGCCGACCACCATCCCCATCCAGCAGCTGAATTTGTATTTGCCGGCAGGCGGCGGCTGAAATTCCTTGACACTCGTTTTCCCGACCGTCAAATCGATCTGCCCGAGAAAAAGGCTTTTTCCAATCACCTTGTTGGTACAGCCCGAAGTGCCGGTATCCTGGATCTCCCAACGGACCGGAATTCCTTCTTTAACTTTAAAATAATTCGGGAAATAACCGGCGGCCGAAGCCTCCATTTTTATGACCTGTTTGCCGGAGATTACAGGCGGGAAACCATCCTCGCTGGCCTGCGCCTGATTATTGGTTTTAAAGTTTAAATTGTTCAAAGAAGGCCAGCCCAAAACGTTAAATTGAGCGTTGAGGTTAAATAAGGCGAAAAACAAGACTAATACCCCGGCGGTTTTCAAAAAAAGATTGGCAAACTTCTTATGACTGAAGAATTTCACGCCAGCCAGACCGATCAACAATAAAGGAATGGTCGTGCCTAAAGCGAAAAAAAACATAATTAAAGCGCCCTGCCAGAAACTGCCGGAAAGTAGTGCCAAGCCTTGACTAGTGATGGTAAAACCGCAAGGCAAGAAAAAAGTGGCTGCTCCGGCCAGCAAGGGAAAATACCGACCTTTGAATTTTCTTTCATCGCTTAGACGGCTAGTCAAACCCTTGGGCAAAGAAAATTGAAAAGCTCTTAGAGCTTTTACGCCCAGCATCTGCAGGCCCAGGAGAAACATCAACACGGAAACCGCCATCACCAAAATAGAGGTGAAAGTCAGGGATATTTTAAGCTGACCGCCAAGCACGCCTAAAACACCGCCCAAAACCGCATAAGAAATCAGCCGGCCGGCGTTAAACATCAAATGCGGCTGTAATTTTTTAAAAGTGGAATCCGTCTGGCCGTAAAGATCCAGCCATTGCTTGGACAAAGACAATATAATCCCACCGACTAAAGCGGCGCAGGAGGTCAGACCGGCAAGCCCCCCGAAAGCGAAAAAAGTGGGCAGCGAGGACTGCGCCTGGACATTAACTAAGGAGCTGAAGCCCAGACGGTTCAGCAGGAAGAAAAACAAGATTATTCCCAAAGAAATTAGAGAAATTTTCAAAATACTTGTCTTAGATTTTTCCCCCATATTTTCTGCTTCTAACTCAAAAAAAGTGTAGCCGTCTTTTTGAAAAAGTTTATTTAAATCCGCTAACGAGGGAATTTCCCCTTCTATCGCTGCCTGCTCTTTTTTCAAGGAAACATTAACTTTCTTCACGCCTTTGATTTCAGAGATTTTTCTTTCCACCAATAAAACGCAGGATGAGCAGTGCATCCCTTTGATTCCGTAGATCTTTTTCCGAGTATTAATTTCCATTTATTTGTTGCTGATTTTAGTCACCTTTAAAATCTCGGCGATCATTTCCTGCTTTCTCTTTTCGTTTTTGGCGGCCATGGCCGTTTTAAAACAGGTATTCAGGTGATTCTCCATCAGCATCTGATGGGCGGATTTTAGTAATCCGATCACCGCCAGATTCTGCTGCATGATGTCGATGCAATAGCGGTCCTCTTCAACCATCCTGATAATCTTGGCGATTACGCTTCCCGCTTTCTTGAAATTAATGAGCGCATTTTCTTTTTGGCTAATCATAGATATTTTATTTATTAATTAACCTTATCCACACCCCCACCATAGGTATAGGTATAGTATAATCCCTAATAATGCGGCGGTCAAGTCCCCTGTTTAGATCGGATTAAGAATCCGATCTACTCGAACACGTACAAAATTGACTTGGTATTGCGTGAAGACGGGATTCAGAATCCCGCCAGCAGGGCAGGTCGGATTCTGAATCCGACCTTCTCAAATAAAAAAAGAAGACCCCTTTTTACGGAGTCCTCTTTTTATATCTATTTGTAAATTATTTTTTCAGGAGGAAAGCGAGGCCGCTCAAACCGATTAAAACGATCAAATAACTCGTGATATCGGTGCCGGCTTTGGGCAAAGTTTCCTCTTCTACTGTTTCAGCCGCTACCTGGGCGGTATCTTCCGCGCCGGCGACCATACCTTCGACGACTTGATCTTTTATTTCGGTGGCGTTATCCGGTTGGCTGACAACGGCTGGCTCGTTCTTCGGCTCAGATTTGGGCTCATCTGAAGGAGCCGGTAAACCTTCTTCTTCCTCTTCTTCAACTGCTTCAACCACCGTATTTTCCTTATCATTATCTTCTGTCTCCTGATTTACGTCATTCGTATCATTACCCTGGGGCTTAAGAAATTCATAACTCTGGCAAACGAAATCTGTATTGTAATAAAGCTCAAAAATTGCTTTGTCATTTTCATCGACAACTCCGCTCCTGTCAAAATCCGCTAACGAATTCTGGCCGGCCATATATTCGCTAAAGAAAGACAAGTCAGAAAGATTTACCTTGTAGTCGCCGTTAAAATCCGGGCAAAGACCGACAAAATCTATTAGTCTTGACTCATCACAAGTAAAAGATTTGTGGAAATAGAGATTAAAAACCGCAAGGTCATAATCATTGACATAACCGTCGCCATCGAAATCGGCCAGCGCATGATAATTACCGGCGACGTTTATCTCCGAAGGATAATGACTGACAAACCAGGAGAAATCAGACAAATCAACTGAGTTAGATTCGTTGGTTTCCACAAAATTCGGAAAACAATCTAAGATTGGTTCTACCGGCGTGCTCACTCCCGTACCGACAGGCACAACGCAGACATAGTTCGTGTTGTAATAAACCTCAAAGATAGCCGCGTCAAATTCGTCGACGTCGCCGTCCTGATCAAAATCGGCTTCACCGGTATTGTTTTCAGTTTTATAGGCGGAAAAATAACTAAGATCAGACAGATCCACAACTCCACTATTGTCATAATCCGGACAAAGAGTATTGAAGTTCGGCACATTCGGACAACCCGCAAACGGCTTGTTAGAATAAATCTCAAAAATAGCCCGATCAAAACTATCCACATTACCGTCGCCGTTAACATCCGCTAAAGCATCATAATTGCCGCTTCCGTTTTCCACGGAAGGATAATGTGTGCCGAAAAAGCCAAAGTCAGATAAATTGACGTTGCCGTCGTTGTTAAAATCCGGAAAACATCCTGTCCAAGGAGACGCCACCTGAGCCGAGGTTGATTTAGGCGCCAAAAAGAGACCCAAGACCGTCATTGAAATGGCGAAAACCGCCACGCTGGCGATATTCAAGGCCTTACTAAGATTGATTTTTTTCATAATTTTTCCCTTAGATTAGCTAATTATTATTAAATATTTACTTACTTGTTATTTAGTTATTCTAAGCTAAAATAGATAAGATAATATAGTATAACCCGTTATGTTAGCGCAAATTTCATTTATTGTCAAGGGGGTATTAAACGAAGAAACCCTCGGCCGTTTCCCCGGCCTTCGGGCTCCTTCTATATCTTATTCGATTTTTACTGAATTATATTTCTTGGCTACCGCTACCTTTCTAAAGCCGTAAGCGCCGAAAGCCGCCACCGTGATCACTAAGACATACATCAGGTAATCCGTGACATTACTGCCCGCTTGGGGCAGGGTTTCGTCACCGGCCACTTCGCCTTCATCCTCGGCGCCTAAAACCGCCCCTTTCTTGGTAATCGCAACGTCGGCCGTGTCCTTGACCGGCTTAAGGTCGTCGGCGGAAACCTGGGCGGTATTAGTGTAGGTGCCAGGCGTAACCGTCGTGCCCGCGGTCACCGTGTAAATGAAATTCATCTCTTCTCCGACCTTCAGATCATTGAAGAACCAGGAGCCGTCTGAACCGTCGTCATAAGTGAAACCGGCCGGCATGTTGTCCGCTAACCGGACATTATAAGCGGTGGCGGTCCCTGTATTCTCTATGGTCACGATATAATTGATCTTGCTGCCGGGATAATAAGTGCCGGCTTCCACGGATTTTTCAATCGTGAGTTTGGGAGAGGTGATCTCCGGCGTTACCGGCGGAGGCAGAGGCTCGGGTTCCGGCTCCACAATGGTGCAGGTGGCCGAGCAGGTCTGGTCGCCGGTGGCACCATCGGTATTATCACATTCCTCTGCGCCGTTCTTGATGTTATCGCCGCAGTACGGGACCGTTTCCAAAAGACATTGATCAGTGCAAGTTTGGTGCTCTCCGACGCCATCCGTGTTATCGCACTCTTCCGCGCCGTTCTTGATGTTATCGCCGCAAGATGGCCCGGTTACCTCGGCGTAATCGCAAGCCGTGGTGCAATATTGGCAGGTATCATTGTAATCCGCCACGCAGGCCACGCCGTTATTGGCGCCTTCGTCACACACTTCGCCTAAATTTGTTTGCAATATTTCGTTGCCACAAGTATGAGTATTTACCGTGCAGTCGTTTTTACACGTATCATCGTTATTGGTATTTCCGTCATCGCATACTTCTAAACCGTTTACTTCATTGTCGCCACACCAATCAGTCGGTTCACAAGGATTCCAAGTGCAAGATTGAATCGGCAAAACCGCTAGATTAAAATTGGCGAATTGCCGGACCGGCATATTGCAGGATTGGATACCAGCATAATTGTTTATTATACAAGCTTGAGTATCGCCGACTTCACATTGTTCCGAAGTCTGCTTTATGCCGTCGCCGCAGTATTCCACCAAGCAAGTGGCTGAACAGCCATCATTATCAACGGTATTACCATCATCACAGGCTTCACTGGTTTGTTTAATTCCATCACCACAGGATTCAACCAAACAGCGGGCTGAACATCCATCGTTATCTATATTATTGTTATCATCACAGGCTTCACTAGTTTGTTTAATTCCATCACCACAGGATTCAACCAAACAGCTAGCTGAGCAACTATCGTTATTAGCCGTATTGCCATCATCGCAGGCCTCACTGGTTTGCTTGATACCATCGCCACAACTTTCAATCAGACACGTCACTGAACAACCATCATTATCTAAATTATTGTTATCATCGCATTCCTCCACACCTACCTCAATATAGCCATCGCCACACTGAGCTAACTGGCAACTGTTCAAACATGAATCATTATTAGAAGAATTGGCATCGTCACAGGCTTCACTGGTTTGTTGGATTCCATCGCCGCATGATTCTATCAAGCAGGTGGCTGAACAGCCATCGTTATCAGCAATGTTGCCATCATCACAGGCTTCACTAGTTTGCTTGATACCATCGCCGCATGATTCTATCAAGCAGGTAGCTGAACAACCATCGTTATTATCCAAGTTACCGTCGTCACATTGTTCACCTGTTTCACTTACATTATTTCCACATACCGGCAGAAGAGTGTTTGTAAACGTACACTTGACTGTTTCCCCCGCCGCAACGCGGTACGTTACAGTCCGGCTTGAGATGTCGCCGGTACTATCCGAGTCGTCGCACGTAATATCGGTCAGCTCCCAACCAGCCAGTGCGTCTTCCCAAGTTGTATGGGTTCCAGGAGTGACGTATCGAGAAACAGTCGAGCGCGGGCTGATGTTACCGGCAATAATCCCGTGGAAGGTAAACTGGGTTGTCTCTGTTGCGGGGTCGACCAATTTAACCAATTGGACTCTTCCTTCTTGGGTACAAGTGCTGCTGCATCCATCAAAATTAGTTAAATTTCCATCATCACATTGCTCACTGGTTTGTTGGATTCCATCGCCGCAGACTGGCGGAACAATTATATTTTCTGGCCAGCAAACTGACGTTGCTAACTCATCTTGACCAGCATTATTTACGTGAACCAACAGAGCACATATGGTATGACTTCCTGGTGTTAAATTAAAAGTAACTTCTGTTTGTCCGCTAGCTGGCCAGGGTCCACCCGTACCCCTATCCCCGCTTACAACAGGATCTGTATAATCGCTGTTACAAGCCGCGGGGTTAACGGCAGGATCAAGAGATATAGGCGTACCATTATCTGTCACTCGGACCCGGTAATGAAAACCGCTACCTGGAACAAAACATTGATTGCCTTGAGGCGCCCAACTCCCCCAAACTTTATAGGTATTACCGGTTGTATTAGTAATACCATCAATTGTTATTGAATCTGCCACATCTGCCGTGGTACTTTTTGGCACAAAAAATACCCCGATCATGGAGGTATAAAAGATGATTGAGAGCATGCTCATGATGTTTATGGACTTATAGACTCTGTGCCATAAAACACGGCTCTTTCTCTTCATTCTTAATTTTGTCATAGTTTTTGCCCTAATATTAGATAATTTTATTAATATATAAACTGACTTATTTAAGCTTAGGCAAATTTGGCTAAGATGTCAAATAAATAAACCGCCCCTTTACTTAACGCCAAAAGGCGGAATCTGTCAAGACTCTTTGCGCACAGCCAGAGTAAATTCCAATTATCAAATCCCAAATCACAAATAAATCCCAATGTCTAAATCCAAAATCCGAAAACGGTTTGGAACATTAGAATTTGGTGCTTTGAATTTGTTTGGGATTTGATGCTTATGATTTAGGATTTCAAACGAAAAACCGTCGCTCAAACCATCAATCAGAATTAATTCTCAACCATCTGCCCCACAACTACCATCCTCTTGCTCGTCGTTCCCGGCGGCCAGCAGGTCACCAGAGTAATCATCCCTTCGCCCTTATCAACCTTTACGATGGCTGTTTCATCCGCCGAAACGGTCCTTGGGCTTTCTGTCACTCGATAATTAATCCGTTCTTCATTGTTATTTAATAACACTATTTCATCCCCTATTTTCAGCTCATCCAACCTTACCCAGACCAGGGCGTATTTCGCGGTCGGATGGAGAGAAGAGCTGTGGCCGAAAAATACGAGATTTTGTTTTTTTAAATCCGCGATGCCGTTCGGATACTGGACAATGCCGGAATCAAGCTGACTTTCCACCCAGTCGTTTTTGCTGCCCGCCAAATCAGCCGGGGCCAGGATAATCTCGGCGTCGGTGCCTATCGCGGGAATAAGAATCTTTTTCAAGCCGGCCGGGGAAATTTTATCTTCAACCACCGTGTTAGCATTCGGTAATTCAACCGTTTGGATCGTGGCAAAATAGCGGCCGTGAACAATCGGCCAGCCGAAAATAATAATCAGGCCCAAACAGACAAAACCAATGATTAATATTATTTTGGGGGCGAAAGACGGTTTACTTTTATTGTTAGCGGTAACCATTTATTTAAAAGATATGATTTGTAAGCCAAATTTTTCTATCTCTTCCCTGGGCCAAAATTTTACCTCTTTAGTCTTTAAGACGTAAGTCACCTTTTTCTCCAGGGTCCGGCCGGTGTATTCTTTTGTCTTCGGATCCCATTCGCGCAAGAACAGAATATCACCCGGCTGGCAGGAAAAATCCGCCAGCCTTAATTCAAAAGACTTATCTCCTTCTAATATCTTCCGGAAAAATTCCGGCCACACTTTTTTTTCGATATTCATTCTATTAATGTTAATATTAAAAATCTTCCTCGGATATCACCTTAATGCCGTTTCTTTTCAATAAGGCAGCGGTGACTCCGTCTCCTTTTATTTTATGTCCGGAAAAAGTCCCGTCGTAAGTCAGGCCGCAGCCGCAGGAAGGGCTGCCCTGTTTTAAAATAGCCTCTCTAGCCCCCAACAACTTAGACAACTTCAAAACTTCTTTGGCCCCAGCGATAAAATATTTGGTCACGTTTTTTCCGCTAAATTCTTTAACTTCCGCTCTTCCCTTTAAAACATCATCGCCCTCGCCTTTGATGATCTCGGCGTTTGGCCGAGGCGTGCTTTGACCGCCCAATTGCTCGGGGCAAACCGGCACTAATCTAACTTTTTTTGCTAAATCTAACACTTTCCGATTCGGTTTGCACTTCCCGTCATACCGGCAATTCAAACCGAGCAAACAGGCGCTGCAAAGAATTTTTTTCATAGGTATATTATATGTCTATTACTTATTGGCCGCCAATTGCCCGCAGGCGGCCTTGATATTGAGGCCTTTTATATTAGCAATATCCTCTTCTCTGATTTTGAATATATAAATAACCCGAGCGCTAACGCGAGTCATATTATCTAATAATTTATTTTTCAATTTTTTCTTTCAAAACTCGCTTAGATTTAATCTAACATCATTATTCCAGAACTAATCGGCATTCCTTTTCCACGCATTTTGACACGACTCCCTTGCGGCAAGGAATAGGCTGTCTCGCCTCAAACTCGCTATCACTTTCACCCTGCAACGGTAACATTCCGCCATCCATGCAAACACGCATACTGGATCTGACCCTGACATTCCAGCGGGCTAAATATTTTTTGTTAATAGACACATCATCATAGCATTCGATGCAATCATCGGTATCTACTTTGAGGCAATCGGCATCAGACTCACAGGCAAAATAATCAACAGACGAGCAACCCTCCCAATCTATCGGCCCGCCGTTATACATGGCTACGGCAGAAACTTCAGTTAAACATAATGGGTTGGCAATCTTGTTTTTTTCGGCTAGGTCATTTTTTAACCGGCTGTTTTCGTTAAATAAAACAATCGTAGAAATTAACAGCAAAATCTCGGCGATGATTATACCCGAAATTAGTATTCTATAAAATATTTTATTAAGATCCATATGTTTATTATATTAACATTATTTTGCCGAAAATCATAATTTATCTTTCGTCGCCAATTGCCCGCAGGCGGCCTTGATATCGCGGCCGAAACGGAAGCGTTCGGTGACCGCCACGCCGGCCTTCAATAATATTTCCTTGAAATTTTTCACCACCGGAATGGAAGAGGAAATAAAATTACCGGTCGGATTGTAATTGATCAAATTCAGGAAATAAAGCGGCCTTTTTAACAGCCCGGCCAGCTGCCTGGCCTCCTCCTCCGAATCATTGACGTCTTTGATCATCAGATATTCAAACATCACCCGCCGGTTGGTTTTTTTTATATATTCGTCAACCGCGGACAAAACTTTTGCCAGGGGATATTTTTTATTGATGGGCATGATCTTGCTTCTTAACTCGTCATTCGGCGCATGCAGGGAAATCGCCAGATTCACCTGCCGTTTTTCGGAGGCAAGCTTTTCTATCCCTTCGGTGATCCCGGCCGTGGAAATAGAAATATGCCTGGCTCCCAGATTAAAGCCGTCTTTATCATTCAATAATCTTATGGCGGCCATAACATTTTCATAATTTAAAAACGGCTCGCCCATACCCATAAATACAATATTAGTCACTTTTTCTTTTTTTGATTTTAGCCGTCTGGCAAAAAATAAGACCTGTTCCAGTATCTCGCTGACCGTTAAATTCCTTACCAAACCCATTTTTCCGGTGGCGCAAAAGGAGCAATCCAGGGGGCAGCCGACCTGGCAGGAAACGCAAACCGTCCGTCTGTCATCTTTGTGTTTCATTAACACGGTTTCAATTCTTTGGCCGTCAGAAAGGCAAAGCAAGGCCTTCTCGGTCCGGGCATCGACGGAGGCAAGAACTTCAGCATTAATTTCCAGCGGACAGGCTGTTTTTAACTTTTCCCTCAAAGCCAAAGGCAGACTGGACACTTTCGACCAATCTTGCGCCAAATCCCCTAAAACCGCCGACCAGGCCTGTTTCAGGCGGAATTTCGGCTCCGCGCCCAATGATTCTTCTAAGTTATCTAGATTCATAATATGTTATTGATTATACAACAAAATTTCCGATCGATAAACGCGAAAATTTTAAGGATAAAAAATGATATTGACATATTCAGCCAATATATTAGCATTTAAATGTCATTAACGAAAAAAATATGGCCAGAGAACAAGGCTTATCTCATAACCCGGAAGAGGAAAAAATACTCTCGCTCCTCGCGGAGAAGAAAAATTTAGACAATCGCGAAATCAGCAATCTCGCTTTTCAGGAAATCGTTCTGTCCAAATTAACCGGTCAATTCGGCCAGGAAATGCTGAAGGCCGGCATAAAACCGGAATGTGTCGAACAAATCACGGTGAATATATTAGCGATTCAAGACAAAAAAATCGTCAGCCAGATGCTGGCGCTACCCGCTAAAATGCGCGAAAGTCGGTTTGTTACTTACGCCCAGAGCGGCAAAAGCGCCCAAGAGATCCTAAAGGATATGACGATCCTGATCGAACAGACTACAAACGCTTTGGGTGGCGCACCGGTACTTGGTTTTCACACCAGCCGGACAAAAATATCGCCGCATGAACGATACAATCCCGCGACAAGCACTAACGAAAGACTCTGGGTAGTTAGCGGGACGGAACATACCGATTACGCGGAAACTCCCCAGGCTTATGCCGCCCGGGACTATGAGCATCTCTATCGCAAAAAGGGAGATCCCGCCTACATTTACTTGGTCAGAGATAACGAAAAAAACGAAATTGACCCGACCACTGGCTGGTCGAGGGCTTCAAGCTTTGATGTAATCGCGGAGTTGAAAACGGCCGAAGTCGACCAGGAGATAGAAAATATCGTTAGTCGCTTAAGAACCGTTGCCTAAAATAAAAAGGCATTAGCGACCCCCAAAGGAGAAAAGCTAATGCCTGTTCAACGTGCTGACGATCATACTAGAGATGAGGGTGAAGAAGCCTTCGTCGGTTCCGTAACGGTTCCAGATCTCGTCAATCATATTCTCTAGCCCAGACCCATGGCCAAAGAGATCTTTTATTGTCTTTTCTACGCCTTGAGTGTTCCCCTTTCCGATCTGAGTTCTTACATGCCACATCAACACTTGTAAAAGCAGGATCTCATTTACGTCAGGTGGCGGCCTCTTCGTTTCCGGATGATAATCATCTAGGGTCCACCCGGCTAAAAATTCAGCAAGACGGTGAATGCGGCTGACATTCAATGAACATCACCTCCCTTAAAGAAACAGTAAAAAAACTACACTATCTTTCTACTCAAGCAAGTGTGTAACTTATCACACATTGCACTTTTTGTCAAGTAGAAACAAAAAAGCCCTTATTTTGGAAAAGGACTTTTTTGCATTATTTTCGCTTTTATAATATATTGATCACCCGTAGCTGCGGCCCGCCGTAACTTTCCGGCATAACCACCAGCTCGTCCTGGCCGTCTTCATCCACATCCTGGCCGTAGATGCTTAAATATCCCTGAACCGCCGGCGGAAAAGACCGGACAATACCGGCCCTGATCCCTTGCCGCGTGAAAATCCTGATTTCATTAGACATGCCTGTTCCCGGCGAGAATAAGATTTCATCGTCTCCGTCGCCGTCCACATCCCCGCCCGCCACCGTGCCGCCGATATTATAACTCAAGTCCAGGGCAAAGAAACCCGGCGACAAACGACGGCCTTTGCCGGTGAAAACCTGGATATGGGCCTTGCCGACGTGCGGCACCGTCAGGATTTCCTTGACGCCATCGGGTTCGATATCAGCCAGTCCCAGTTCAATGCCGCCCCTAAAGCCCCGGCCATAAGCCATGAAATTTCCTATTAATTGCCCTCCCGCGTTGTGAACAGTCACGTGGGGTCCGCCGCCTGTCAGGGCTGCCACCGCGATCTCCGCCACTCCGTCGCCCGTCATGTCGCCGCAGGCCAGACTGACGCCGCCCCGGAAACGACCGTCCAAGGCGAAGAACTGGCCCGTCACCTGGCCGCCGGAATTAAAGATCCGGATATGGGGCGGGCTTCCCTTGCCCGGAGCCGTCACGATCTCGCTTTTCCCGTCGCTGTTCAGATCGCAAACGGCCACCTTGACGCCGGTCCGGACATTATCGGCGTAAGCGTAAAATTCATTAAGAATACTGCCGTTAAGATCGAATATTCGGACCAAGGGCGGATAGTTGCTGCCGGAGCCGACCACAATTTCTTGGTCACCGTCACCGTTTACCTCCCCGGCGCTGGTTGAAAAACCGCTGCGCCAGTTCTGGTCAAAGGCAAAAAACTGGTGTTCCGCCTTATTTACCACCAGATTGGATAGGGTCGGCACCTGTCCGCTCAGATTTATCAGCCGCAACAGATCGTTCTTAAAATCGGCGACTAGTAATTTATCGTTCAAAAAAGCCATGCCTTTCGGCGCGTGCCATTCGCTTACCTCGCCGGAACCGTCACGCTTGCCCCGGAAGCCCGAGCCGGAAACCAAAGAAGTCTCCTGCCGGCTCAAATCCAGTTTCCTCACTCTTAAGCTGCCGGCTTCGGAGATATACAGGTTGTTGTCCGGGCCAAGCTCTATGTATTCAGGAATAGCTAAGACCGCGGTCGCAAAACTTCCCTCGCGATAACCCAGCTGGCCGGTTCCGACCAATGTCGTCACCCGATTATCAGCCAGGTTGATCGCTCTTACGGCATTATTACCCTTATCCACCACGTAAAGGTTTTTTTCATCGGCTGAAAGGGTCAAGGTATAAGGGCCATTAAAACTGGCGGCCGCCCCCACCCCGTTTACAAAACCCTTGCTCCCCGAACCGGCGATCAGCGAAGTCTGGCCGGTGGCGATTTTTATTTTTCTGATCCGCTGGTTATTGCTGTCCGCGATAAAAAGCGTGTCGCCGTTTTTATTGATAGCGATGCCAGTCGGCCGGTTAAAATAGGCGCAAGCTGAAGCCCCCCAGTCATATTCATCCGGGCAGGGCCCCCCTTCCTGATAGCCGTTGTCCAAATTTACGTCAATATTGCCGGTGTCCGGATTTATTAAATTAATGACACCCGCCCCGGTCAGATAATGCGTGGTCCCGGTGGCGATATCGACCGAGCGGATTCTTTGGCTGTTCCGGTCCGCGACATAAAGCTTGGTTCCTTTCGGATTGATCGCCATGGAAACGACATCGGAAAAACGCGCGTCCGTGCCCGTCCCTTCCTTATAATTATCCATTAAAAAGCCCGCGACCACCCTGACCTCCTGGTTCAAAAGGTTGTACTCGGCGATCTTATTGCCCTGGGCATAAGCGATATAAATCTTGGTGCCGTCCGGAGAAGTAACCAGCTCCTGGGGCCGGCCTAAAAGGGACAAAGAGGGCACGCCCGTTTCATCACCGTAGCGATGCCGGCCGGCGATCTTCTGCAAATCTTGCCCGCTCAGATCTGTCGTCTGGATACTTGAACCGCCGCTCTGAAGCATCAGAATCCGGACGCGGCCCGCCCAAGTTCCGATCAGCATGTCTGACGATTGGTTTAATAATTCTGTTTCCACTCTTCGTATCAACATTGATTTACTGCCGCTCCTCGGATTGATCCGCCAGATCTCGTTGTACATGCCGGACGGTCCGGCCGTCACGTATAGATAATTTTTATAATAAAAAACCGCTCTTGGCTCGGTAAAACCGGAAGCCAGGGTAGTTTTCGCCTTGGTCGTTACGTTAATGGACAAGATTTTGCCGCTTGAGTTTTCTGCCACATAAAGCAAACCATTATGATAAGAGATCTTCAAGGGACCGTTCAGGTCAGCCGCCAATACCTCGGGAATGCCGCCGTAGATACTGGTTTTAACGACCCGGTTGTTGCCGGTATCCGAAATATACAAATAATTCCCGGAAACAATAATCGCATCCGGCCGGCTGATACCCGGCACATATAAACTGACCACAATATCATTCCTTATCCGCCGTATCAGGCTGGAGCCGGTATCGGCGATATAATAATTCCCATGGCCATCATAGGTTATCCCTTCGGGTTCGCTGAAAGTCGCCTCTAACCTCGTCGTGTCAAAGTTGCCGTACTCACCGCCTCCGGCGTAAGTAGAAATAATACCATTTTTGTCTATTTTTCTGATGACATTATTGGCCGTGTCGGCAATATAAAGTTCGTTATTCGGGCCGAAAGTAAAACCCTTGGGCATATCCAAATAAGCCTCATTTGCCTGCCCGCCGTCGCCTGTGTACATTTTACCGAAATATAGGCTGGTCGGCCCTGTCGCCGCTTGGGCCCCTTCCGCCTGTACGGCAAAAAAACCCATACTGATGACAATAAAGGCGACAAAACATAATAATTTTTTCATGTTTTTATATTTATTAATAAGACCCTGTGATATTATTTTAGCACAAATGACACTTATAATCAAGAAAGCTGCGCTTTCTAGATCTGCTTTTTTAAAAAACGGATTTTTGTTAGAATAAAATCATGTCTTTTATCGCTATGCTGATAACGAGAGTAAAAACGGAGCGGTGGGCGGTTATTGCCGTCTTTCTGGCGCCTTTTATTATCTTCTCGCAAAAAATTTTCCGGAACATCCCCCTTTCCTACGGGGATTACTTAAGCCAGTACTATATCTGGCAGTCGTATCTCGTCAATGCCCTCAAATCTTTCCGCCTCCCTCTCTGGAACCCGCATGTTTTTTCCGGCACCCCGTTTTTGGCCAACCCGCAGGCCGCCGCCTTCTACCCTTTAAACTGGCTGAAGATCCCCTTTGCCAGCGGCGGATTCCTGCCTTTTTACGTTTTTCAAACTTTTACGGTCATGGAGATCAGCTTGGGGGCGATCTTTTTTTATCTGCTGGTGAAATATTATACCAAAAAAATTGCCCCCGCTTTTTTTTCCGCCCTAGTTTATTGTCTTTCCCCCGTCATCCTTGTTTTTTTCCTAGATTGGGTGACCATCCTTTCCGTCATCACCTGGTGGCCTCTGACGATTTTGTGGACGGAAAAATTTTTCGAAAATTATAAACGCCGTTATTTAATCTATTTGATATTCACCCTTTCTCTTGCCTGGCTGGGCTGCCATCCCGGTCAATTCTTCCTCAGTTTTGCCGGCTTAATAATTTTCTGGTTCATTAAAAGTGTGAAGAAAAGAAATTTGCCTGTCTTGGCCTGGCTGATCGTCATCTCATTCTTTACCCTTGCTTTGGTGGCCATCCAGATAATCCCGGCCTTCGAATTCATGCTCCGCGCTTCCCGCGCTGAAATGATATACGCCATCGCCCCCTCCACCCCCTTCACTTTAAGCAACTTGGCCGGATTTTTCACCCCGGAAAGTTATTCCCATCTTCCTACCGCTGTCGGGATCATCGCGATGTTTTTTGTTGTCCTATCCTTTTTTGGCGCCAAAAAAAATAAATATATAAAGACGTGGATACTCTTTTTGCTGATCAGCCTACTTCTATATGCTTTCTGCGCCGTTTTCGGCCTGCGGCTGACGAACAGTCCCGTCTTATATAACCTCATCCGTTACACGGAAAGAATGCTTTATTATCCTGTTTTTTCTCTGGCGTTGCTGGCCGGTTTCGGCCTGCCGATATTCTTTGACCTCGTTATCAACAATCGCCGAAAAATACTCATTATTTTTATTTTCTTTTCACTGGCCGCCCTAACATTTATTTCTTTGGGCGCTTCGGTAAAATCCCTGTATATAAGCCTGACAGCGCTTGTCCTTCTTGCTTTTTTGATGTTTATTTTTTCCCGACACGAAAAATGGCAAAGGATTATCGCCGGCCTCATCATCCTTGTAAATTTAGCCTTCACAGGTTATTTTTACGCGGAAATAATCAATCCGAAAAAACAGCAGAATATCCAAGACTATCTGACTGCCCACCGTCTCGCCCCGGCCGAGCCCGATCCCATTCCAAAAAACAAATTTTTTAAAAACTCAGCCATGATATATGGCAGGTATGCGACCGAGGGCTGGGATTCACTTATCCTTTCCAGTTATGAAAAAGTAAGCGCCAGCCAAAATATTAAAAACCTTCCCCGTTTCTGGCTGGTAAGCGAGGTAAAAAAACAGCCGACGCAAGAGGCGGCGGCAAAAATATTGAACGAGGAAATAATCGACCTAAAAACCTACGGTTTGGTCACCGGGGAATTTGCTTGGGAGAACAAAAAAGCCGCGACGGGGAATAAAATTGATATTATCGCGGAAAAACCGGAAAAAATTGAACTGGCCGTCTCGTCAAACCAACCGAGCATTTTAGTCGTCAAAGACAGCGATTATCCCGGCTGGCAAGCCAGCCTCGACGGACAAACGGTAAAAATCGAGCGGATAAACGTCTATATGCGGGCAATAAAAATGCCGGCGGGAAACCACAAAATAACCATGAAATACCAGCCCGTAAGTTTAAGAATCGGCGCCGCCGTCAGCCTTATCACCATTTTACTGCTGATCGGCTATCTTATCTTTCTTTCCAAACCAAAAAACTTGACACAAAAAAAATTCCCTTAGATAAAAAGAACTTCCTAAAGGATATTTTCGGCCCAAAGGCATGCTCTAATAATAAAATTAACGGCGGCGGAAATTTCTGTTCCGACCGCGAAAGGACCGGCTGGTTTGATATTGCCTTCCGGTTCGAATTATTTTGGCTCCGCCGCCTATAATCCGGCGCGGCGGCAAAACCGGCAAAGCGGTAACCGGAATTGTTTTCTTGATAAGCTTTTCAATATACTTAACCGTTCTTAGCTCTTCCCGGCCGACAAAAGAAACGGCCCGGCCCGCCCGGCCGGCGCGAGCCGTGCGGCCGATCCGGTGCACGTAATCATCCGGATTATCCGGCAAATCATAGTTGAGGACGATGGAAATATTGTCCACGTGGATGCCGCGGGCGGCGATATCGGTCGCCACCAGCACGCGGTATTTGCCGGTCTTGAATCCCGCCATCGCGGCTTGTCTTTGAGTCAAAGACCGGTTCGAATGAATTTCCGTCGCCGAATGCCCCATCTCCCTGACTTGCGCGGCGATCTTTTTGGCGCCGTGTTTGGTGCGTGAAAAAACCAGGAACGTACCGGCATTGTCAGACAATAATTTTTCTAGGAGCTGGACCCGCGCATCCTTGGCCACGATAAATATTTCTTGTTCCACTTCGGCAACGGTCGTGCCGGACGGCGCCACTTCAATGCGCCAGGGCATTTTCATAAAGCGTGCCGCCATCGCTGAAACCTCCTTAGGCATCGTCGCCGAAAACATCAGCGTCTGGCGATCCTTAGGGGCGAAGTTTAAAATCTGTCTGATCTGCGGCATAAAACCGATATCGAGCATCCTGTCCGCTTCGTCTATGACTATTATTTTTACTTTTTCCAGAGTGAGATTTCTTTTTTGCAGATGATCAATTAAGCGCCCCGGGGTAGACACAATGACGTGTGGCTGGCGGCGTAACGCCTGAATCTGCAGATTAGCTGAAGCGCCGCCGATCAGTACGACGGTGCGCAGACCGAATTTATGCCCGATCTTGTGAAAAACCTCATCCACCTGCAAAGCCAATTCGCGGGTCGGCAGTAAAATCAATCCCTGGCCCTTATGCCGACCGAGTATTTGAATCATCGGCACGCCATAAGCGAGTGTTTTGCCCGTGCCGGTCTGGGCGATCCCCACGATATCCCTGCCTTCTAGCGCGGCCGGGATGCATTGATGCTGAATAGGCGTGGGCAAAGTGAAACGCAGATGCTTTAAAACCTCAAGCAAAGCCGGAGCAATGCCCAGGTCATTGAAGCTGGAGGGAATTTTATTCGTTTGTGTCATAAAAAAGGGTGACCCGATTTTCCATTGGGTCATCCTGACACAAAAGATTCGAGTCGTTGGCCGCCTAAATACGACCAAAATTTATTAATACATTATGTATAACAAAAAAAACCACTTATGTCAAAAAGAGGGAATTAAAATCACCTGACAACAAGTGCTGCCTGGACGTGGCACCGGTAAATTGTTTCTAAGCGGTTGGTGACGGCTTACTGATGTCTTTCTTCTTTACGCCGACAAGCATCGAACCGACCGCCTGAGCGATAAATAACAGATAGGCAACCCAGCTGGCCAGAAAGATGCCCTGCGTGCCGTTCACTAAGAGCATCACCACCATGAACACGGTCGTCATGCCTGACCATAACAGACCGGCGATAACCGCTTGTTTCCGGCTAACCGGTTTAAGCCACCGACCAAAGGCATAGGAAATAATAATCAAGAAACCGACGACGATGGCCATGCCCAAGGGAGGCGGGGCGGTCATTTCGGCCCCCTCTTTAACCCCGTAGATAAGAGAAATAATAAAGATGGCGATCATCAATAAGAACCATTGCAATAGGCCGAAGGCAAAAATTTTAATGATAAATATTTTGTTCATATATAAAGGATAGTTTTTGCTCAGGTGGCGTTGCCAACGTTTTAGTTGGCAGGGGCGCCTGGATTCGAACCAGGAATAATGCTTTTGGAGAGCATTGTGATAGCCATTTCACTACACCCCCAGATAATAGATACGGATTATTTCAATTCCTTATGCCCCGTATGCTTACGGCACCATCGGCAGTGTTTTTTTAGCTGCAGTTTTTCTTTAACGGTCTTTTTGTTCCTTTTGGAATAATAATTGACGTGTTTGCACACCGTGCATTGGAGTTTGACGAGATTGTCCTGGGACATGAATTTAAGTTGATTTAAGTTGATTAGTTTATTGAGTTAATTAAGATCATTTTTGACTTGATAAATAGTTGAAATATTTATTTAAGCCGACTAGTAATCCTTCATATTCTCGGTCAATTTCTGCAAACGCCTTAGCCCACGGTCAGATTCGAACTGACGACCTACTGTTTACAAAACAGTTGCTCTACCAGCTGAGCTACGTGGGCTCGGGCTAAGGCGGGCGGGTCTACCAACTGTCACCCAGAGGGTGATCCGCCTCTGGCGGAAGCTACGTCGGCCTGTCAGATTTAAGAAAAACGTAATATCCATCCCCAGTGGTGGGCAGGGTAGGATTCGAACCTACGAAGCCCGGAGGGCAGCAGATTTACAGTCTGCCCCATTTGACCACTTTGGTACCTGCCCACCACTGGGGACGAAAAATATTTATTAATTAAACAACATTGGATTCGCCGTGTACCAGTAAACGGTACACGGCGACGTGATCCCTCCAGTGGTTCACGTCGAACCTACGAAGCCCGGAGGGCAGCAGATTTACAGTCTGCCCCATTTGACCACTTTGGTACCTGCCCACTATTGTTTTCAATAATTGTTTTTAAGTAACTTTTTGAATGCCTTCCCGCCTTTATTAGAATATATACATTATACATTACACATAATACATAATTGATACAGATTTATGCCGCCTTTGTCGGCACCCCGGCCGCGGGCGGTGGCAGTCTGTCCATTTACCTGTCCGCCTCGGTTGGAACCGCGGAGCCTGCCCCGAGCTAAGTCAAGGGGGTACCTGCCCCTAGATTGTCAAAAAGGATGAAGCCCAAAAGCGGATTTGTTACCCTACGGGTGATCTCCCGAAGGGAGATACCGATGATCCTTCGTTTACCCTCAGGACAAGCTCTACTCCTTACCCCTCCTTCGCCTACGGCTTCGGAGGGCAGACATGTAGTTGTAATTTGTCTGCGGCCTGGAGCCGATGGTCGGATTTGAACCGACGACCTACTCCTTACCATGGAGTTGCTCTACCAACTGAGCTACATCGGCATCCCCAGGCCGCAGACAAATTTAAATTTATTTACAAAGAATCTATCTGTTTTTTTATTTCCTCGAGTTTTTTGTTCTCCGGATTGACGGCCTGCAATCGGTCAAAGGTCCTGATCGCCAAACCCTTATTTTTCATCTCCAGACAAACCTGGAGAAGATTATGCAAAATCTTGGGATTTTTAGGTTCTAGTTTTAAAGCCTCTTGGCAGCAGTGTAAAGCCTTGTCTGTCTGACCTAAAGCCTGATAAACACGGGCTAAATCCAGGTAGTAGGAGGGTTTTTTGTTATTATAAGTGATAGAAGCTAAAAGTTCTTCTTCCGCTTCTTTCAGGTTTCCCAGCGAAGAAGCGACCAGTCCAAGACCGGAAAGGGCCTGATCATCGGACGCGTTCAATTTAATAAGGAATCGGAATATCTCTTTAGCATGCTCGAAATCCTTCATTTCGAGGTAGAGATCGCCCAAATAATGATAGGCGTCTAAATTTTTCGCGTCAAGGCTTAAGACCTCAACACATTTGCCTTCCGCTTCCTTAAAAAGTTCCCGGTCCTTCAAGGCTCCTGCTTCGCTTAAAAGACTGGAAATTTTCCGCTCTTGTTCGCTTTTTTCTTCCAGGGTGGTCGGGGTTTTGCTTCGGCGCTGATATCTTTTTTCCAGTTCGATGATATTCTGGCGCCAATTCCGGGCCTGGTTTTCCAATTTTTTATACACAGGACGGCTATACTTGCTGACTTTTTGAAAAAGGTTCGAGGCTTTCCTTTTTAGTTTTTGTTCGATCAATTGTTCTTTGACCTGATTCTCCTTTTCTTGGGGCACTTTTTTGATGTCAATGACGCTTAAAACGGGAAATTTTCTGATAATAATAATGATGATAACGCTTATAGCGATTAGACCGATGAGGCCGGTGATAATATCTATCAGCATATTAAAATATTATTTTTTTTCCAATGATATTTCCGTTTCGTTTCCGTCTTCAAATCGGACCCGGTAAGATTCCTTGACGATATTCCAGGCCACCACTTTGCCTCTGCCCTTTTTGGTCTTAACCAGGCTTTCCATAGGCGGAAACTTCGCCTTTAATTCTTTATAATAAGCCTCCTCAAAGGAAAGACAGCACAAAAGCCGGCCACAGGCCCCCGATAATCTCTCGCTGCCCCGATGAGCCACTTGCTGGTCGCGCGCGAGATCTGTAGTGACATTCCCCAGCTTTTTCATGAACTTAATGCAGCAAAGTTCGCGGCCGCAGGCCCCGAACCCGCCTTCGCGCCGGGCCTCGTCGCGCATGCCGATTTGCTGCAGCCTTATGGATTTTTGAAAATGCCGCGTCAGATCTTTGACCAAATCCCTGAAATCCACCCGGCCGTCGGCGACGAAAGCAAAGGTCAGCCGGCCGCCGTCAAAAGAGAAATGGGTATCAATCAGTTTCATGGGCAAATTCTGCTTTTTTATCATATCGCGGCAGTAGCTTTCCGCCTCAATCTTTTTCCGGGAAAATTCCTGGGCTTGCCGGCATTCCTCCTCACTGGCCTGACGGATAATTTTCTCCGCGGTTTGGCCGGTCCCCTCATTACTTTCAAAAAAACCGGTAACCTGACCAAGCTCCTGGCCGTTTTCGATCTTCACTAAAACCCGCTCGCCGACGGCCAGCTCGAATTCGGGATAGCTTACCGTGTTTTCCGCCCAAGGATAAATTTTCAAGCGTACAAAACGCATAGATTGAGAATGTTAATCGAGACTTAAGCGGACGAAACGCCTTATTTTTATATTTTCGCCTAAAATTGCGATTTTCTCTTTTATCAAGGCATCTATCGTCTTTTTATCATCCTTGATAAATGGCTGTTTCAAAAGGCAGACTTCCTCGTAGAATTTATTTATTTTGCCCGCCATGATTTTCTCTCGGATCTTTTCCGGCTTTCCCTCCGCTTTTAACTGCTCTCTCATGATTTCTTTCTCTTTTTCCAGGATTTCCGGCGGCACCTCTGATGGCTCAAGGTAAGTGGGTGAAAACGCCACCACTTGCATGGCGATATCTTTGGCTAAATTTTTGAATTCCTCGTTGCGGGCGACAAAATCAGTTTCGCAGGCGATCGCCACCAAGGCGGCCACCCTGTTGTTCGTATGCATGTAGGAGACGACAAGACCCTGATGAGTTTGCCGGGCTTGTTTCTTTTGGACGATCTTTTCTCCCTTTTTCCTTAAAAAATCAACCGCCCGGTTCATATCGCCGCCGCTTTTTTCCAGGGCCTCTTTTATATCAATCACGCCGGCGCCCGTCTTTTCCCTTAATTCTTTGACTATATCCGTGTTTATTTTCATATGATCGCAATTTTATTGTTTAATTATTTTTCTTCCTTTGGCTTGTCCGCGGTTTCTTCTTTTTTGTCTTCCTCTTTTAAGGCCAGGGCTTCGGCAATCGTCCGCGTGATCAGTTCAATGGATTTTGTCGCATCGTCATTGGCCGGAATAACGTAGTCAATGCCTTCAGGATCGCCGTTGACATCCACCAGCGCGATTATGGGGATCTTCTTTTTCTTCGCCTCGCGGATCGCTGTCTTCTCAACAATGACATCAACCACGTAGAGGGCGTCGGGCACCCGGGTCAAATTTTCAATCCCGCCGATATTCTTTTCCATCTTTTCTATATCTTCCAAAATTTTCATTCTTTCTTTTTTCTTGTATTTTTCCAGCTCACCGCTCGCCGCCTCGGCCTTGAGCTTTTTAAACCGGTTGATCATCTTCAGGATGACGGAAAAATTCGTGAAGATGCCGCCGATCCACCGCTGGGAAATATAAGGCATTTTTGTCTTTTCGGCGTATTTTTTAATGATGTCGCGGGCCTGATTTTTGGTCCCGACAAAAAGAATCAGCCCTTTTTGCTCGGCGATTTTCTGGACGAAAGCGGCCGCTTTTTCCAGCCCCTCCTTGGTTTTTACCAGATTAATGATCGAGATGCCGTTTCGCGAAGAAAATACAAAAGGCTTCATTTTAGGATAAAGCCGACCGACTTTATGGCCAAAATGAGCCCCGGATTTTAGCATCTCATCTAAAGAGATTTCTTTCATATTTTTTCTCCTTTTACTCCTCTATTCCGGCGGATTTTTGCTTTTTAGGGCTTTATTTTTCCATAAAAGCCAGGAGGCAAAAGCAGGCCAGAATATGTGTGATTTAATGTTATTAAACGCTTGTGTTTAATATTCTAACAAAAATCCCGTTCTTTGACAAGGAGCGGGACAAAACTTGCCAAAAAGCCGGCCTTTTGCTAATATAAACCATATGAAAAAAGATGTTCATCCAACCTATTATCCGGAGGCTAAGGTAATTTGCGCCTGCGGCCATACTTTTAAGACCGGCTCGACCCAAAAGGAGATCCGGACGGAAATTTGCTCCACCTGTCATCCTTTCTACACCGGCAAACAAAAAATAATGGACACCGCCGGCCGAGTGGACCGCTTTAAGAAAATCTTGGAAAAAAAGACGGTTAAGGCCAAAACAACCGCCAAGAAAAAGGGCAAAAGGGGCAAAAAATAACCCCCTCCGCGCCTCCCCCTTTTTTATATAGGGGAATTTTTTTAACCCATGGAAGAAAAAATAAAGCAAATTGAAAAAAGGCACGATGAGCTTGAACGCCAGCTTCAAGATTCAAACCTGATCGCTGATCAGAATAATCTTAAAAAAATATCCCGGGAATACAACGATCTGGGAGAAGTTTTGGATAAATACAAGAATTTGCAAGAAGTAAACCAATCCTTGGCCGAAACAAAAAATTCCCTCCGTGAGGAAACAGACCAGGAGCTTTTAAATCTGGCCTCGGAAGAACTGCAAAACCTGGAGAAAAAAAAAGTAGATCTGGAAAAAGAGATCAAGGAGATCATTGAACCCCAGAATCCCTTGGACAAAAAAGACACTCTCATTGAGATCCGGGCCGGCACCGGCGGCGACGAAGCCGCTCTTTTTGCCGCTGATCTTTTCCGGATGTATCACCGCTTCGCCGAGAAAAAGGGCTGGCAGACCAACCTGATAAACGCCAGCCACACCGGCATCGGCGGCCTCAAGGAAGCGATTTTTGAGGTGAAAGGCCGGCAGGTCTATTCCCAGTTAAAATTTGAGAGCGGCGTCCACCGAGTCCAGCGGGTGCCGAAAACGGAAAAATCAGGCCGCATCCACACCTCAGCCGCCACCGTCGCCATAATGCCGGTGGCGGAAGAAGTTGATATTGAATTAAAACCGGAAGATCTAAAGATCGAGACCTCCACCTCGCGCGGCCACGGCGGACAATCGGTCAATACGACCTATTCCGCTATCCGCCTCACCCATCTGCCGACCGGCCTGATCGTTTCCTGCCAGGATGAACGCAGCCAGCAGCAGAACCGAATCAAAGCCCTGCAAGTGTTGCGTTCCCGCCTACTCGCGGCCGCCGAAGAAAAACGCCAGAAAGAAGAATCCCAAAAAAGAAAATCCCAAATCGGCACCGGCGACCGATCGGAAAAAATCCGGACCTACAATTTCTCCCAGAACCGCGTCACCGACCACCGGATCAACAAAAGCTGGCACAATCTGACGGAAATTCTGGACGGCGATCTTGATGAAATAATCAACTCATTAAAAACTGCCGATGAAACTCCAAGGCCTTCTCCACCAAGCCGTTAAAAAATTAAAAGGCAACAAAATCTCTTCCGCTGACCTTTCCGCGGAAATTTTATTATCGCATATCTTAAAAAAACCGCGCTCCTATCTATATATCTGGCCGGATAAAACTATAACCAAGAGACAAGAAACAAGATACAAACATATGATTCAACAACGCTTGAAAAACGAGCCGGTCGCTTATTTAATCAATAACAAGGAATTTTACGGCCTAAATTTTTACGTGGACAAAAACGTCTTGATTCCCCGGCCGGAAACGGAAGTGCTGGTCGATGAAATATTCAAACATATCCGAATCGCGAATCACGAATCCCGAATCACAATCTGCGACATCGGAACGGGATCAGGCTGTATTGCCATCACGTTAAAAAAATACTTGCCCAAAGCAAAAGTCTACGCTTCAGATATTTCCAAAAAGGCTTTAGCGGTGGCCAAGAAAAATGCGAGAAAACTTAAAGTAAAAATATTAAATAAGCAAGGCGACCTCCTTAAACCTTTAAAAAAGATAAAAATTAACATAATCGCCGCCAATCTCCCCTATCTTACCCCTCGCCAAATGAAAGAAGAGTCTATCCAAGCCGAGCCAAAACTGGCCCTTTCAGGCGGGAAGGATGGCTTAGACTTATATAAAGAATTGCTGAACCAAGTTAAAGAGTATGCGCAAAAACCGCTGATTTTCCTAGAAATTGACCCAAGGCAGGCGATGAAAATAAGAAGATTAATCAAGAAAAAATTACCCCAGGCAGTGATTGAAATAAAGAAAGATTTATCAGGCAGGAATAGAATAGCAATTATTAGGTAAAATTTCGCAAAAAAGAGAGGTTTGATACACAATTCAAGCCCCTTTTTAATAACTACAAAAATTAATAGTTTTATATCTAATTTTTATCAATTATTTCGAGTGAGGTTATCGCGGCCCAAAAACACTTCTGTCTTGACAAATTCCCAAATATGTGCTAGCATGGGGAGTTAAAATCAAAAATAAAACCTTTTCATTTTCAACCCCCAAATACGAAAAGGAGTGTAAATTTGGGGAAAAAGTCGTGTTGTTTGACAACCGAATACACTGTTTATCTTATCCCGACACCTCAAGAAAGGAGTAGGGAGAATGTGAAGACGAAAACACGGGATGCGCCGATCAAAGTCCGGGTCGGGGCCGTGGAACAAAAGGGCGAGCACGGGGTGCCGTTCCTGGTTACCTGGCCAACGAGCCCGACTTTGAAAGATTTAGGCAGTATCACGATCGAGCAGACAGCCGAGACCCTGCTAGGTGAACCCCCCTGTACGGGTGGCGAATACCTAGTGGCTTTTGGTGTCTACCAGAAGGAAAAGGGTTGGCGTGCTCAAAAAGCCCGCCGATTCCGTCCGGATGATTTCAGAAATCCTGACATCATCCAGTAAAAGCATCGAGCATGTAGAACATGAGCATGTAGCACTCAGAAAGGATCGGCTACAATGGCCAAGAAATCAATAAGGGGTTTGTTTGTCAAGACTGACGGACAAGCTCCCAGACCCGGGTCCCCTTCCGGAAGTGCTTGGGCTCCGCCGGCTGGAACAGGTTTTGTCCCCGGCTCAGCTCCCAAGTCATATCTGGATACCGGCCCCCGGCGCGGTCAATCAAGCGGGAACGCGACCGCGGTAACTTCTACCGCCGTCGACACGCAGTTTACGGCCGAGATCGAGGAACAGCTCCGGACCGTGCCGACTCCCAAGGGTTTCGACATGTTCCTGGGCGCCCTCGAAAACTTGACCCAGTTCATCCCCGACGAAGGAAACCGCTTCAAGGCGGCGATGGTAACGGCGGCCGCCAGCGGGCTGACGCCGGCACAAATCGTCGAGGCCCTGGAAGCGCAGCTGGCAGCCCTGGAAAAAATCCTGGCGACCTTCCAGAGCGATCTGGAAACGGAAGCCAACGAGTCGATCGCCGAACGCGAGTCGCAGCTAAAAACGCTGGCGACCCAGATCGGCGACCTCCAGCGGCAGCTGGCCGACATACAGAGAGAAATGCAGAAACTCTCTGACGATCAGAGAAGACTACAGGATGAAAACGCCCAGGTCGAGCAGCGTAAAAGCTTGGTAACCAACCGTTACTCAAGCGCGCACGCGGCCAAACTGGGCAAAACCCAAGAGCTGCTTTCAAAGGTACAGCGGTACCTCGGGCAGTAGGAAAGAGGAACGAAATGGTAGAGACACCCTCTTTGCCGCAGCTCAAGGGCTTCGGCAATGACATGCTTTCAAGCAAGGAGAAGACAATCGGAGCGATTGTCACTATCCTGCTGATTGGCGCCGCGCTGCTCGGGCTTAATGCCCTTCTTCCCGGCATCAATCATTTTCTCTCGGGTCTGCTGGCCGCGGTCGGCAAGCTCGTGATGCTTGCCATCTCCCTGGCCGGCCTAGCCTTGTTCCTGGCCGTCGCCATGAACAAGCGGACCCACACGCTTCTCAAGCTGGGGTTCTACTGGCTGGCGCGCAAGACCACGATGGCCTTCGTCAGGTACGGCCCGACCACCATCATTGAGATCTACAACGATCACCTGACCGCAAAAGCTCAGAAGTTCGGCGAGAAAAAGATGGTCGTGGATTCCAAGCGGGAGGTCGTGGCGCGCACCATTGAAGAGAACCAGGCTTCGATCAACGAGAGCCAGGCGAACGCCAAAACTCTCAAATCCCGGCACTTCGACGACAAACAGAGAAGGTGGGATTCGATCGAACACAAGAATCTCTTCATGGAGTACAGCTCGAACATCAGCTTCCGCGAGGCCTCCAACGTGAATCTGCGCAAGCAGCTTATCAGGCTGGAATACTATCTCCAGATCCTGGAGAAGTTCCAGCAGGCGTTCAATCACCGCCGTAACGTGATCAAGAACTTCTGCAAGATCCTAAACACGGAGTACGAAGCCATGAAGGCGGCCGCGGAGGGAACTCACGAACTCTCGGCGCTCTTCGGCACCGACGACCTAAAGCAGGTCTTCGACATGACCATCGACTTCATGAGAGAGCGGATCGCTTTCTTCACGAGCGAGGTCGACACCTTTATGAGCGAGAACCTGCCGGTCGTCACCGAGCTCGACCTGCAGAACGAAGTGGCGGAAGACCAGCTTCTCGCCAGACTGACGGACATGGACAAGAAAGCCGATCACCTGATCGACCAGGCCGCCCAAGATGAGGTGGCCCTGACCGATATCCGGGGATTGGCAACGTTGGTCAAGTCCAACCAGGCAACCGCGGCCACCCAAACGACGCCCTCTTCAACAAGAAGGCATCGCTACCTGGGCGGAAACTAATAAGTCTCTCATTTTCCCAATTCTCAACCAGAAAAGTCAGTAAAGGAGTAGTCATGAAAAACCTTACTCTTCTCTCGAAGGTCCTGATCGGAGTCGTGATCCTCGCAATCGTCGGTTCCCTCCTGTGGTTCAGCGGCATCCTCAACAAGGAGCGGCCGCTGCGGGTCAGCGTGGTCACCTGGGGTGGCTATGCCGGGGGACAGCTTTGGAACGAAGGTTTCAAAGCCAGCGAGGAAAGCCGCTTCCTTAAGGAATACGGCGTTCCCGTCGAGTTCGTCCTGAACGATGATATCGAAAGCAGCTTGAAGGCTTGGGAAGCCGGCGAAGTTGACGCTCACTGGTGGACCGCCGACGTATTTTCGACGGTCGCTGATGAGCTAGCCGCTTACAATCCCAAGGTCTTCATGCAGGCTGACTGGTCCAGAGGCGGCGACGCCATCGTGGTCGTTCGCGGCATCAATTCCGTGAACGATCTGCGAGGCCGGAAAATCGCCGTCGCTTTCAAGACCCCCAGTCACAGCTTTCTGCTTTGGGCCCTTGAATCCGCGGGCATGACCCCGAACGACGTCCAGATCGTGGAAGTCGCTTCCGCCATCGACGCGGCGGCGGCATTCAAAGCTGGACAAGTCGATGCGGCTGTTGTTTGGGCACCGGATGATCAAGGCTGTGTCGATGCGGTACCCGGCTCAACAATCTTGGCCAACACCAAGGATGCCAAGTACATCATCAGCGACGTCTTCTTCGCGAAAGAAGAAGTCCTCGTCGCCCGCCATGACGATTTTGTTTCCCTGGCGGAAGGCTGGCTCAAAGGCAGCGCGTTGATCAACACCGATCCGACGGCCAAGAACAGAGCGGCTGAAATCCTCTCAACTGGATTGAGCGTATCGGTAGATTACGCTCTCGGAGCCATCAACAATGTTCGCCTCACCACTCTGGGAGACAACATCAACTTCTTCAACATCAATGGCAACTACCAGGGCGTCAAGGGCGAAGACATTTATACCAAGACGGGAAGAATGTACCAAAAGTACGGCATCATCAAGGGAAGCTTTCCGGATTGGCGCTCTGTCGTCGATCTTTCAATCGTGAAGGAAGTCATCGAAAGAGGCAAGCTGACGGGCAATATGAACGCGGCTGAAGCGGCCACGACCTTCGAGCGGCCGACCGAAAAGATGGCCTCCGCCCCGGCCATGGCGACCAAACGCGTGACGATCAACTTCGCCACCAACGTTTACGCCTTGGACGAAAACGCCATGCGCATCCTTGACCTGCAAGCGGCTGACGCTCTGCGGTTCATGGGCGGCGTACGCGTCCGTATCACTGGCAACACCGATAATGTCGGCGATTACCAGATGAACATGAACCTGTCCCAGAAGCGGGCCGAAGCGGTCGCCGATTACCTGGCGAGAACCTACAAGTTCGACCGCAACCGGTTCGTCATCGTGGGCAAGGGTCCGGACAATCCGGTCGCCTCAAATGAGACGCCGGACGGCCGGGCAAAGAACCGTCGCACGGATATCGAACTCTTCTAGGGCCACGGCCTGAAAGATAGTTTGGTATCATACCGCCAAAGGGGCGGGAGTCAACTGATTCCCGCCCCTCTCATCAACCTCCTGGGAAGGAGAACGAATGCATAACAATGGAGACCTGTTTTGCCTCCGAGGCAAACTGCCGCCGAAAACTCGAATGGTAATCGAGCTCGCCGGCCTGGTCATCATTCTCCTTGTCTGGTGGGCGGTCGTCGCGACTGGTCTGGTCAAGCCGAAAATGCTGCCTTCACCGATTTCCGTCGTTACCTGCTTCGGTGAACTGGTGAAGCAAAATCACTTGGTCGGAAACCTGCTCTTCTCGTTGATGCTCAACATCCTGGGGTATATTGAGGCCATCCTGATCGCTGTACCGCTTGGTTTTCTGATCGGCCTCCAGCCTATCCCGCGAGCCCTGAGTGAAAGATACATCACCGCCGGACGGTTCCTGCCGCTTTCGGCCGTGGTCGGTCTGTTCATTATGTGGTTCGGGATGTACACCAACATGAAAGTGCAGTTTCTGAGCTTAGGCATCGTTGTCTATCTCCTGCCGATGGTCATCCAGAGAGTCGACGAGGTCGATCAGATCTATTTCGACACCGTCAAGACTCTGGGCGCCAGCAAATGGCAGGCCGTGACGAGCGTTTTTATCCCGGGTGCGCTCTCCAAGATCTCTGACGACATCCGGGTCATCGTCGCCATAAGTTGGACCTATATCATCATCGCTGAGGTGGTGAACAGGACCCAAGGCGGCATCGGAGCGCTGTGTTACGGCGTCAGTCGCGCTAGCCGTCCGGACAAAGTATTCGCCATTTTGGCTATAATCATCCTGATCGGGATCGTCCAGGACAAATTCTTTCTTTTCCTGGACAAGAAACTCCTCAAGCACAAGTACGTCTGAACAAAGGAGGTTTGAAAGATGCCGACGCTACTCCCAGTCGTCTTCGAAAATACAAACCTCCCGGACGTCATCGAGCTGCGCAACATTTGCCAGACGTACGACGGAGGAAAGGCTTGGGTCTTACAGTATGTCAACCTCCTGATCGAGGACATCCCCGACCAGGGACAGTTCGTGGTCATACTCGGACCCTCAGGCTGCGGCAAATCAACGCTTCTGAAATATATTGCCGGCCTGCAAAAACCGACCAGTGGGGAAGTGCTGATCAGCGGAAAGGTCCGTACCGATGACGTCGTCGTCGGCATGGTCTTCCAGCAGTACTCCTCCCTGCCCTGGTTCACGGTACTTGAGAACGTCATGCTGGGGCTAAGGTTTCAGAACGTGCCGGAGAAGGAAGCCCGGGAAAAAGCGATGCAAATGCTCGAAGTCGTCGGACTGGCCTGCGAGGCGAACAAATTCGCCAAAAGCACCCAGCTTTCCGGCGGCCAGATGCAGCGCGTCGCCATCGCCCGCAGCTTGATCTCCAACCCCGGCATTATCCTGATGGACGAGCCGTTCGGCGCCCTGGACATCAACACCAGGCACCAGATGCAGCTCCTCCTCTGCGATATCTGGGAAAAGCTGCAGTCAACCATCATCTTCGTCACCCATGATATCAACGAAGCCGTGTTCCTGGCTGACGATATCTATGTGATGACGAAGAACCCCGGTTACATCTGCAAGCACTGGATAATTGACCTGCCCAAGCATCGTGACCGGTCAACCAAGCGTGACCCGCGGTTCATCGAACTCGCCAACGAGATCGATGATTACATGCAGAACTTACGCATCAAATAGCTCATTTTTCATTCGCACATAAGGCTGACCCCTCAAAAGGTCAGCCTTTTTCTTTTGCCCAAATTCCTAAAATCCTTGACAAATAAATAATTTCGTGCTAATATGTTGGGTTAATTTGCACCTTGTAATTTTGATATTTTTCACAGAGGCATTGAAAAAAAGAAAGGCAGGCACAGAGTGAAAGATGGTATAAAAAAGCAGCCGTTATCGCACGGAGAAGACGATTTTGAAAGCAGCGGTATTCCCGGTCTCGACGACGCGGTCAAATCACTGGATAACATTCCCAAAATCCTGGGCCGCAGACGAGAAATGACGCGGAAAACGGAAGGTCATCTTCGCAAAGAAATGGCCGAAACCGGCGAAACAGAGGAAAATCCTCTTCAGCCGGCCCTGGTTCGCGCCATGATCACCGCGGGCAAGCTCGCCCGTCATCTCGAGTCACAGCGGGAAAAACCCGGCTATTACGGCGTGGTTTTTTCCCGACTGGCAGCAATGACCGATCCGGAAAAGTTCGATTACGGCAAGATTCAGCCGGGCACCAAGGTCAAAATCCTCACCAACGAAAACCAGCCGGAATTAATGGGGCAAGTGGGCTACACAGCCAACGAACCCGATTCGGACGGTCTTGTCATGGTGCTTTTCGATGAAGGCGAATTCGGCCATTTCCTGGCTGTGCCGCCGGACGAAAAGCAACCGAGGGAGATCGAAATTGTCCCCGGCCAAGACCGAGTCATCGTCCTTTTCGAAGGACGCTTCATCGAGCTGGCTTCTCCGGAAGGAATGACCCTTTCCAGCGGCCAGGTGGTCAAGCTGGATCTGAAAACCAACCAGATCCTGGATATCGTCAGCCTAGAACTGCCGGGCGAGATCGCCACGGTAAAATGTATCTTGGGCGGCCGCGTCCAAATCGACTTCCACGGTACCGATAAAATCGTGGCGGCCGGCGACCTGACCAAGACCTTAGAGCCCGGCAATCAGGTGATCTTAGACTCAACCAACCAGCTGATCACTGGCAACCTCGGCGACATGGATGTTTCCTACCGCTACAACCGCCCGCCGGCCATCACCTGGGATGATATCGGCGGACAGACCGCAGCCAAAGCCATACTCCAAGAGATGATTGAGGCGCGCTTCGATCATCCGGCCGCTTTTGAAAGGTTTCACAAGAAACCCCCCAAGGGCCTGCTTCTGCTCGGCCCCACCGGCTGCGGCAAGACGATGTTGGCCGAAGCCATGGCCTATTCGCTTTCGAAGCGCTTCGGTGAAACCGCCATGCGTTCCGGCTTTTTCCTGGTCAAGGGACCGGAGATTCTGCGCTCGCTCGTCGGCGAACAGGAAGCTATCATGCGCCACATCTTCGTCCTGGCAGACAAGCACTTCGCCAAATTCGGCTTCCCCGCCATCATCTTCATCGATGAATGCGAAGGCATCTTGAAAAAGCGGGGCACGGGCACCAGCGGCGACTACTTCGAAACGCTGGTGCAAACCTTCTTGGCCCTGATGAACGACACCAAGGCCATCGTCGTACTGGCGACAAATAGGCCGGATATGCTCGACCCGGCGGTGGTCCGCCACAAGCGCATCGACCGCAAGATTCCGGTTCGTCGTCCGGATCGGCCGGCCTCCGAGGAAATCTTCAGAATCTATCTGAAAGATCTCCCTCTCTCCGAGGGCTTGACCGGCGAGACACTGGCCAAACTGGTGACAACCGAGCTTTTCTCGGACTGCTACGGCATGTACAAACTCATTGTCCAGACCGAAAACGGAACAGAAGAGAAAATCTTTGGCCTAGCGCAGGTCATCAACGGCGCCATGATCGCCGGGATAGTAGATGAGGCCACCTCGGCCGCCGTCAACCGGCAGATCAAAGACGGTAAGGAAACCAGTCTGACCGCAGATGACCTAAAAGAAGCCCTGAGCAGAGTCTATCAGGGCGAACTCCTGACCGATCACACCGAAGACCAGAAAGAATTCGGGGAAAACCTGACCGGCAAGGTCCTGGAAGCCCACAAGCTCTTTGTGGGCCGCAAATAGCCTTTGAACCTTATAACAACATTACACTCCGGGAGAAATCTCGGAGTGTTTTTTTATATTGCAATATTTTTTAATATGTTGGCGCTATGGGTAAAACATAGTCATCTTCATGTATCAGATGCATGTTTTCAGTAATATAGGAATAATCAGAATCTTCATATTTTACATCAATTAAAAATCGACATAAATAATATCCAAATAAAACCTCGTCATTGCCCATTGACTCGCAGTTGGCAATCTTAACTCCTTTTCTATCGTAATAATTAATACCGCCATCAAGGCAACCGATATAGGGAAACATACTAAATGGAGCATCGCATATTTCCGCATATATCCGGCCGTATCTTTTAGTATTCCAGGAAACGATTGGCCAATTGTCATAGTGCTCTCTATTAATGATGTTATTAATAACTGTCATATCTACCCTGTCATTTTCGGGATTCTTTAAGGGTTTTTGGGTGAAAAGAAAAGGCGTGCCATATAATATTAAAATCGAAATAATTATAAGTATAAGGGCTGATAAAACATTCTTTCTATTAATTAGTGAGATAAGACAGGCAAAAATATATAATGCGATTGCATAGATGCTATAAAATAAAAATAATATGTCAACGGTAATGCTAGATTCAAGATATTGAAATAGCGAAACGTATATATTTACCTCAAAAAAATCAAAAAAGAATAAATACTCAATAACGGTGACAACGATTAATCCCAAAAGGATTAATATCTTCTTTTTGGTCGGTTTTAAGTGTTTTAAAAATCGCATATTTTTTGTTATTTAAATTCTACCACTCCCATTCGCGTCCTTCCGGTATGACCTCAACCCAGGTCTGACCGCGGTTGAACTCTATTTCCTGTCCGCTAGAATCATAAAAAATAGTGCGGTCGGTCCGCTCCGGTTTTTTCCAGGTGCCTTCGACCGCAAGGCCATCCCGCAAGACAAAAGCCTTACCCTCACCATGAGTACTTAAACCAAGCCTGCCCTTTTCGCCCAGATACTCCTCCGGCGGGACAATTTGAACGATAATATTCTTAGCCTTCAATTCCTGCTTATTATTGGCATCCACTTGCACTTGATCCGCGTTATATCTTAAATATAAATTTTCCTCTTTGATGTATTTCCACTCCACTTCGTAGGTATAAGAGGAAAATTTAACTTTATAAAACTTTTGGTCTTCGCCCCTATCAGCCAGAACCGCATCGTCTTTAAAAAGCCACATCCTCGTGGTTGATTGCTTTTCTAAAAGTCCCTTGTCGCGCAAGGCATAAACGAGCTTCTCCCCGGAAGTGAAAAGATTGTGCGGGGCAAAGAGGGTGTGGTCCCGCCAAAAATAGACCGCGTCCCTGGATAGGGCATTTAAATCATTGGTGTCATAATCGCGGATATTGCCTAAGGCGGCCGGCGAACCGCCGGCGTGAGCGTACAAAGCGGCGTATTCATAAGCCCAGTCCAAATAATAGGGGCGGGCCGATCTTACCGGACCAATAACGGGGGCGGTTGAACCGCCGGTAAATAAAACCAGGAAACGAGTCGCGCCGCCTTCCGCTAAAGTTTCGTAAATAATCGATGCCTGGCTAAGGCCGGCTTGCGGCCGCACGGACAGCAGATTCTCAATCATCACTCCGACCGGCCATAGATTGGCGGCCGCCGCGTCCTTTACTTTCTGGCCGTCAAACCGACGGTAATATTCCTCCGGCTTAAGGACAACAGTCATCGGAGGGGTATCGTTTTTAACCTTGTCATGCGCCAAAACCGGCAAGATATCGAAACCATTTAAAAATATTGAAAGGCTGAAGAACACCCCGGCAAAAACAAACAAACCGACCACTATGAAAAGACGAGCCTTCAAATCAAAAAGAGGGCTGACTTTTTTCTTTGTTAAAATCTTATTGTTCTTTTTGTTTTTGTTTTTCATTTTTTTGTAACGTGAAACTAGTTATAAGTAACGGTCCGGTCATCCGGCACCACTTGAATCCAAGTCTGTCCCGCGTTGAATTCTATCTCTTTGCCCGTCTCGTCGTAGAACAGGGTCCTTTGGTTCCGACCTTCCTTTTTCCAGGTGGCGGCTGTCGCCTTCCCGTCCTGAAAAATGACCGCCTGCCCTTCGCCGATCGTTACCATAGAAAGCCGGCCTTCCTCGATGACCGAGGTCTTGACATACTGAACCACGACATTTTTGGCGGCCATCTGTTCGTTTTTTTGATTGACGAACGGCTCGCCGCCCTGCGCCCTCAAATAGACGTTTTTCTCCCGGTCATATGTATATTCCACCTTATAGGAGAAACTGGAATAATCGATAGCGATGTTCCTTTGTTCGGTCGGCCGACTGCCCAGGGCCGCCTCTTCCTTAAATTGGTAGCCCTCATAGTTACCTTCCGCGGGCGCTTTTTTATCCCGTAGAGCAAAGATCAAAAGATCGCTGGAAGTGAAAACATTGTGGGGCGCCGCAATTTTTTTGTCTCGCCAGAAATAACGGCTGTCATAGAACTGGTCTAGATTAAACACGTCGTAAGTTGAAATCAAAGACATAGCCAGGGGGCTGCCGCCGACATGACCATAAAGAGCGTTATATTCCTTCACCCAGTCTAAAAAGTACGGCCGGGCCGAGCGGACGGGACCGATTTTGGCTATCGATGAAGTTAAATTATAAACGGCCATAAAACGGGTAATCCCCCCTTCGGCTAAAGCCTCGTAGACCAGATTCGCGTTCTCCAAACCCGCTTGGGGCCTGACCGTCACCAAATTTTCAATCATTACGGCCACGGGGTATAATTGGCGGTTTTCCCTCACATCATAAACTCCGTCAATCACCCGCCTGACCTGGTCTTCTTTATTGTTGACAATTGAGCCGTTAGAATTGTCTTTTCCCTGGCGGCCGAAAATAAAATACCCGAGCAGACTGACGGCTACGAGCAAAGCACCGGTAATACTAATAAGCAGCCATTTCTTGCTTTTTTTGACCGTCGCCAGATATTTTTCTTTTTCTCCTTCAATTTTTATCTTTGTCTCACCCATTTTTTTCTTCCTTAGTTTTTGGCGCCGCCGGCTCATTCTTTTTTTCCTCGCCTTCTTCCTCTTCCTTCTTCTCTTTTTCGACCTTCTCCACTTCTTCAACTTTTTCTTCCGGTTTTTCCTCCAGGGCTTTTAATTCTTCTTCGCTTCTGGGTGGTATGACTTTGGCCACCGCTTCCCCGCTCTGGTCCAAAACTTCGATATTGGCCGGGATTTTTAAATCGCGGACGTAGATAATATCTTCAAAAGTCTTAAGACGGCTCAAATCCACTTCTATCTCATGAACCAGGTCGGCCGGCAAACAAGTGATCTTAAGACGGTCTAAACTTTTGACCAAAACGCCGGACAAACCCTTAACGGCTGGCGATTCGCCGACAAAATTCAAAGCGACTTCCGTGGTAATCTTTTCGGTCATTTTTACCTGGTGAAAATCCGCATGTATCATCTGGTCACTCTTGGAGTCAAATTGGATCGCCTGGATCAGCACCTTTATCGGCTTTTTTTCGGCGATAATCAGATCTACTAGGCTTGATTCTCCGGCTTTGGCAAAAACTTTTTTTAGATCAAAATAGTTGACGGCTAAAGAAAGCGGCTTAGTATCATGGCCGTAAACCACGGCCGGCACCATATTTTCTTTTCGCAATTTATTATTTTGTTTGCCCTTTGCTTCGCGGATTTTCGCTTTTAGCGTTATAGTTTCCATAATCTATTAACAATTTGATAATAATAGTCCGTCAGATTTTAAATAATAATGAAGATCGATTATTTCGTTTATTTGCACGGGGGTTAAACCTTGAAATTTTTTTACTTCATCGGACTTAAGGTCGGTGACCAGGCCCCGCGAACTGACCGTTGACAAATCGGTCGTCACCAGGGCTAAAACTTGGACTCCGCAGGTCTGGCATTCCAAATGAAATAAGTGAGCTGAGCCGGTTTCTTCAATAATCCGCATAAAGAGAGGATTATACGGCGACTGACACGCCGGGCATTGCTGCAGATTCTTAATATTATGCTTCAGAAAATGAGAATTTTGACCATGACTCATAAAAAAAGATATGTCTCTTTTTATCATTATATCTTAAGGTATCTATATTATAACACAAATAAATAATTTATTCAAGAAAGAACCCGCTATATTTTTTGCCGGGCGATTACGCTTTGGGCCAATCCGAGCATTAAAAGCGAACTGATTAGAGAACTACCGCCATAGCTGACCAAGGGAAGTGGGATGCCCGTCACCGGCAATATTCCCAAATTCATGGCGATATTTATGAACATTTGGCCGAAAAGGGAAAGGATAACGCCACAGAGAAGAAAAAGCGCGAAATTGCTGCTGGCTAGGCGCAAAGCCCGGAAAAGACGGAGAAAAACGAAAAAATACAAAACCAAAAGGAGGAAGGAACCGACAAATCCTAATTCTTCGGCTATCACCGCAAAGATAAAATCTTTTTCCGCCACGGGCAAAAAGTTCAATTGACTCTGGGTGCCTAAGCCCAATCCCCGGCCGAAAACTCCGCCCGAACCGACGGCAATAATGGACTGCAAGGGATTATAACCGCTGCCCAAAGGGTCACGGTTAGGATTGATAAAATTGAGAATCCTGTCTTTTTGATAATCCTGCAATATAAATAACCAGCTGCCCACCGCCACGATGATGAGTAAAATGATCAACAGAAGAATATGCCAGCGGCGTGTTTTATTAATGAGCAAAAAACCCAGCCAGATAAACAGCACGATAATCAAAGAACCAAAATCGGGCTGTAAAAGGACTAAAACCAAATAAGGAATCACGATAAGAGAACTGATGAAAATTTGTTTTAACCGATAGATTTCGGCCTGATGGTCCGAAAAGTACTTGCTTAAAAAAATGATCAAAGTAATCTTCGCGACCTCCACCGGCTGAAAAGTCTGGCCAAAAAAAGTAAACCAGGCGGTTGAACCCCTGATCGGCTGACTGAAGATAAGGACCAATAGAAGCAAAGCGCCGCCGAACAGATAAAAAATAAAGCTGTAAGCGCCAAAAAAACGGTAATCAATGATGATCATCCCAAAAAATAAAATGAGCCCGACGCCAAAAAAAATCGCCTGGCGGGTGAAGTTGTTTATTTGAAGATTGTCTTTACTGATGTTTAAGGTATAGATCGCCGCCAACCCGAAAAAAACCAACAGCAAGACGCCAGATAAAAGCAGCCAATCGATTTTTTTTATGGTGACTAAGTAATTTCTAGTCTGCATTTTTATAAAGACATAAAATTACCGGTCTCAAAAAGATTGGCTTCCGGCCGGATAACAAGACTGGCGCTTAAGGGGATATTTTTTTGCCAGGAAGCGGAAACTTCTTTGGTTTCCAAGGATTTAAATTGTCTTAATATATACTTGCTCGCAGCCAAAGGAATCCCGTTAACTTCCACCACGATCGGCACCTCCACTGTCCAAAAATCGTAAAATGAATCGTTAATTACCTTCGCTTCCGCGGTCGCCGATGCTTGCCCGCCTGTCACTTGGCTCAAACTTATCTTGGCCTCTTGGACGCTAAATTGCACATCGTTAAAAAGGGTGATGTCACTTACTTTTTGCCAGGCCGTCCGAGCCACCTTAAATTCCACGGCTTTCGGTTCAGTGTTCGCCTGGTAAAGTTGATTAAGGAGGATAAAATACTTCTCTTGGCCCGGCAGAATAAATCCGGTGCTAGAAACCGTTTCCTGGCCATCGATCAAAAAGGTATAGTCCAGGGTTCTCATTCCCCACTTCGCGTTTGGATTCTTTATTTTGGCCACCAAATCATAATGATTAGAGCCAGTGGGCAAGGCCTTGGTCAGCGAAACCTCAAGATCCTTAGGTTTATTTTGGGTCAAAAAGACGGGATTGATAAATTCCCGGCTCATTTGGCTAACCATCTGATTTTCGCGGGGAGAGGCCAGGGCAAAAACGATAAAACTAAACGCGATATATATTATCATGATCAAATCAAGGCTGAGCATTACGATCACCCACCATTTTTTGAAAAAATATTTATGCCCGACGAGCCAAGCCGCGATTTTTAAGTATAAATCGTTCAAATTGTAATTGGTATCGGCCATTTTTTTACTCATTAATACCGTCTTATTTTATCATAAAGAGTCATATATTTCAAGGTCAGCCGACTCACCCATTGACAAAAACCTAATCTTATGCTAATATGGTTAGTTCTTTAAAATACTGGTTTTCAAAATTGCCATAGCCAAAAGTGACCGAAGGTCATCCTGAGAGAGACGAAGGAGCCTATCTCGGTTTTTTCTGGCTATGGCTACAGATAGATGGGTAGTCCTCTAGCAAACTCACTTCGGCACATGTGCCGAAAAAGGGAGGGAAGACATGTCTTCTTTCTCCGAAGGGCAAACTCATCAGTTGATGGATGCCCTAGAAGGAGCCGACTATACCTCGGCTCATATTACAAAGCTTGGCCAGTACAAAGACCTGCGGGGTATTCGTGATGTCTTGGAAGGAAAAGCTGAAATTGTATACTTTCAACATCCAATCATCAACTGTGATGCTCAACCCCGCACTCACAGTAGTTGGAAGATGAGAATTGAGAAGCACCTCAAGGGCGGACAGCTCCGCTGGGACTCCAACAAGGTGGAACTCTGGTTCTGCGACGAGCAGAAAAACGGCTCCATCTGGGGTGATCAGCTTCGCAAGAAGCTCAAAGGACAGCCCGTCCTCAACGCCTGTGTTCTGGAATACTTGCTGAATAATCCCAGGCTCATTCCCGAGAGCTGGAAGGGCAAGCAAGTTTTCTTCTGGGGCACTATCTATCGCTATGCAGAAACCGACCAATTACAGGTTCGTTACCTCTGCTGGCGAGACGGCAAGTGGTCCTGGAACTTCTACTGGCTCGGCCACAGTTTCGACGGCAGCTGCCCCGCGGCTCTCGCCTGCAAGTAGTCAATCCTTTAGATTCGTTTTCGTGACCCGCATCGGTTTATCTGGTGTGGGTCTTTTTTATTTAGTGCTTTCCTGCCAGAAAAAATCGTGCTATAATGAGAGTGTTCTAAATCACTAATTATAAAAAAATATGTTTTCTACCTCAAAAGACGTCTTACTCTGGGTCTTAAGCGTTTGCCTCGCTTTCTTCACCTTTTTCTTGTGCTGGGCTCTTTATCTCATGATCAAGATGTTACGAGAAGGCAATAAAGCCATGGAAATGATCAAGGAAAAAATTGAGGCCTTCAGCGACCTGATGCTCACGATTAAAGAAAAAATCGTCAACTCCGCCACCTCATTGAATACGATGGCTTCCGCGGTCAGCAAAGTAATTGAATTTTTCAAGGAAAGAAAAGACAAGAAAAAGAAAAAGAAATCCGACGAGGACGATTTTTAAACCAAGAACTCCGCAAAGACACCCTTAGCCAAAAGGGGTCTTTTTTGTTATAATATACTAACTTAATTAACCGACCAAAAACCTTTTATGGATTTCGTCCATCTCCATGTCCACTCCCACTATTCCCTGCTTGACGGTCTGCCGAAAATAGACGAGTTGGTGGCCAAGGCTAAAGAATACCAGATGAAAGCCGTCGCCCTGACTGACCATGGCGTTATGTATGGCACGATTGAGTTCTACCAAAAAGCTAAAGCCGCCGGCCTTAAGCCCATCATCGGCGTAGAAGCCTACATCGCCCCTCACGGCCACACCGAAAAAAGGCCGAAAATCGATGAACGGCCTTTTCACATCGTTCTCCTGGCCAAAAACAAGACCGGTTACCAGAATCTTATAAAACTGACCAGCCTCGCCCACCTTGAGGGTTTTTATTATAAACCGCGGGTTGATCTTGAATTACTGAAAAAATACAGCGAAGGCTTGATCGCCCTCACCGCTTGCCTCCAGGGTGAGATTCCCCGCCTTATTCTCAGTAAAAATGAAGAGGGCCTTTTAGCCGCCCTGAAAAGATACCAGGATATTTTCGGCCCGGATAATTTTTATTTGGAGCTGCAGTCGCATCCGCATATCGAACATCAAGAAGAAGTAAATCAGAAAATAATAGAATTATCAAAAAAATTAAATATTCCGCTGGTCGCCACCTGTGATACCCACTATCTGAACTCGGAAGACGCGGAAGCCCAGGATATTCTTTTATGCATTCAGATGAAGAAAAAATTGGAGGATAAAGACAGGATGAGCTATATCGGCGAGGATTTTTCTCTGCGCTCCCCAGAAAGAATGGCCAGGGATTTTAAAAACGTGCCGGAAGCCCTGGAAAACACGGGCAAAATCGCGGAAAAATGCAATCTTGAGATCGAACTGGGCAAGATCCTTCTCCCCCACTTTGAAGTGCCGAACGGCCAATCACCGGACGCCTATCTCGTCGCCTTATGCCAGAAAGGATTATCGGAAAAATTCGGGTCCAAGACCGACAATCTGATCAGGGAACGGCTAAAATACGAGCTGGAGGTGATAAAAAAAACCGGTTTTTCCCCCTACTTTTTGATCGTCCATGATTTTGTGAACTGGGCGAAAAACAACGAAATTGTGGTCGGGCCCGGCCGCGGCTCGGCGGCAGGCTCACTGGTCTCCTATCTTCTGAATATCACCAACATCGACCCCCTTAAATACGACCTTCTTTTTGAAAGATTTTTGAATCCTGAAAGAATTTCTCTGCCGGATATCGATATGGATTTTGCCGATACCCGGCGCGACGAAGTAATCCGCTACGTCGAAGATAAATACGGCAAAGACCACGTTTCCCAAATAATCACTTTCGGCACCATGGCGGCCCGGGCGGCCGTCCGAGACACCGGCCGGGTTTTGGGTCTCGCCTACTCATACTGCGACCAAGTCGCTAAGCTGATCCCGATGAATTTGAACTTAGACAAAGCCATCGCAACCATACCAGAGCTAAAAGAAATCTACGAAAACGATCCCGAGGGCAAAAAGCTCCTGGAGGCCGCCAAAAAGCTTGAAGGCGTCGCCCGCCACTCTTCCACCCATGCCTGCGGCGTCCTCATCACCCGCGAGCCCCTAACCCAATATGTTCCCATCCAGTACGCCTCCCAGGATGATCAAATCATCATCAGCCAATATTCGCTCCATCCGATTGAAGACCTGGGTCTGCTCAAAATGGATTTCTTGGGCCTTAAGAACCTGACCATCATTGAAACCGCCCTGAAGATCATTGAAAAAACTTCTCACCAGAAGATTGCCATAGACAAAATCCCGTTAGACGACGAAAGAGCCTTTAAGATTTTGCAGGAAGGCAAAACGACCGGCGTCTTCCAGCTAGAAAGCACCGGCATGAAAAGATACCTGCGCCAGCTTAAACCGACTGAACTGGAAGATATTATCGCGATGGTCGCTTTATATCGTCCCGGGCCGATGGAATGGATACCGAACTACATCGCCGGCAAACACAAAAAACGGCAGGTCGAATATCTCCACCCCCTGCTTAAACCAATCCTGGAAAAAACCTACGGCGTCGCCATTTACCAGGAACAAGTCATGCAAATCGCCCGCGACCTGGCCGGTTTTACTTTGGGCGAAGCCGATGTTCTAAGGAAAGCGGTCGGCAAGAAAATCCGAAAATTACTGAATGAGCAAAAGGACAAGTTCATCCAGGGCTGTATTAAAAATAAAATCCCGAAGGAAGCCGCCGAAAAGGTTTTTAACTTCATTGAACCCTTTGCCGGCTACGGCTTCAACCGGGCTCATGCCGCCTGTTATGCCATGATCGCTTATGAGACCGCCTATCTTAAAGCAAATTTTCCCCAGGCTTTCATGGCCGCCTTGCTTACCTCGGACCTGAACGACATCGACCGGATCGCCATTGAAGTGGAGGAATGCAAACTTTTGAACCTAGAGGTTCTGCCGCCGGACATCAACGAAAGTTTTTCCACTTTTTCCGTCACCTTGGACCCGGTAACCCAGAAAGTGACCAACCGCCTCCGTTTCGGCCTGCCCGCCATTAAAAATGTCGGAGCCAATCTTGTCGAAGAAATTATCCGGGAAAGAAAAGCTAACGGTCCATACGTAAATCTTGAAGATTTTCTCACGCGGGTAAAAACCAAGGATCTGAACAAAAAATCCCTGGAAAGTTTGATAAAATCAGGGGCCCTGGACCGCTTCGGGGAAAGGAACCAGATGCTTCTAAACATAGAAACTCTCTTAAAATTGGCCAAGGGAGCGGAAAAAGAAGCGGACCAGCGACAAAGCAATCTTTTCGGCCGGCTGCCCGTCGAAAACAAGCCCAGGCTCAAACTGACACCCGAGGAAAAAACCCCTAAAAAATTGAGGCTTTCCTGGGAAAAAGAACTTTTGGGCCTGTATATTTCCGAACACCCCTTAAAAGAATATCAGGAAGATCTGAAAAACATCGTCACTCCCATCCGAGAACTCGGCGACTCTTTCAACCGCCGGACAAACGTAAAAATCGGCGGGATTATCACCACCCTGCAGCGGGTCATTACCCGGACCAATGAACCCATGCTTTTTGTCCGCCTGGAAGACACAGGCGCCGCCATCGAAGTCCTGGTCTTTCCCAAGATCCTTAAGGAAAATCCGACCGTCTGGCAGGAAGATAAAATAATCATCGTCGAGGGAAAATTAAGCGACAAAGACGGTATCATCAAAATGCTATGTAACAAAGCGGTTGAATTTGATAAGGGAAAAATCGAGGAAATAAAAAAACAGTTGACCGATGAAAATTACAGCCGCAAAAAATCCGCTTACATCAATATCTCGTACTCCAATTTCAAGAAACATATACTGGACCGGCTAAAAGTCGCGGTTCTCGCGCATCCGGGCGACCATAAAGTTTTCCTGGTCATAGAAAAGAAAATCGGCGACAAGCTGCAAACAGTTGCCACACCGCATATGATGGACTATAATCAAGATATAGCCAAAAAGATTGAACTTATATTGGGCCCCAATAATTTAAAGATTTTATAAAAATGCCGGCCAAAAAACCGAAGTTAAAAAGCAGCCAAAAATACAAAAGCTTCATCATTGTCTTTGTCGGCTTCACCGGCCTGCTTTTTCTTTTCGTCGTTTATTATTCTTTTTCCAAAACCGTGATTCTTGTCAGTCCCAAGCAAAAAACCGTGGAAACGACCGTAAATCTCGCCATCAAAGAAAACCTAACGGCGGAAGATGAGAAAGACGACCTAACCTTACAAGGCTTAATTTTGACCAAGGAAGCCAGCGGCCAAAAAACGGTAACATTATCGGCGAGCGAGGAAGTGCCAGCCAAAGCCACCGGAACAGTGACTATGTATAATAACTGGTCGCAACCCCAACCCTTGGCCGCGACCACCCGCCTGCTTTCCGCCTCGGGTGCCCTTTTCCGCACGGAGACAATGGTGACCGTACCGGCTAAAGGCTCGGTGGAAGTGAATGTCATGGCCGATCAAGAAGGGGCGACCGGCAATATCGGACCAGAAAAATTTTCCGTTCCCGGCCTTTCCAAACAGATGCAAGGACTGGTTTATGGCGAAAACAAGGCAGCCATAACCGGAGGACTGCGGAACGCCAGTGTCGTGACGGCGGAAAACGTTCTATCCGCTCAAAATGATCTAGTGGCCGAATTAAAGACCCAGGCCCTGGAAGACCTAAAAACCACGGTTAAAAATACCGACGAAGCTTTCACTTTAGACCAAGACAGCGTGACTTACGAAACCGAGAGTAAAACCGTCACGCCAGACATCGGCCAGGAAACCGATCAATTCGCCCTTGATTTAAAGATTAAATTGATCGGGATTGCTTTTTCCACGGCCGAAGTAAACGACATAGCTTTGGAAAAATTAAACCAGGAACTTACTTTGGATCAAAAAATCACGAATGAAAGCTTTGAGATTTCTTATACGGTGGAAGGTTTTGACTTAATCGATAAAACAGCTTCTCTAAAAGTCAACGCCTCGGGCTCGGGGCAAATAAAATTATCAAGCGCCATTTTTAACCGCGACAACTTGGTCAACAAGGACCGCCAGCAGATCACCGCCTACTTCAGTGAGTTCGATACCATTGAAAACGTGGAGGTCAAGTTCTCCCCTTTCTGGGTTTTTAAAGCGCCGGCCCTAAAAGACCATATTGAGATAAAATTTAAATAACATTTTTTTACATTCCAACAATATAAATATATTGAGGGTTTTTTAAATTCCAAATCACAAATTCCAAGCTCCAAATAAGCTCCAATTTTCCAAATTCTAAGGCCCAAAACCCTTTTTTCGTATTGGTTATTAGGTCATTATAATTTGGGGCTTATTTGGAATTTAACGCTTGGTTATCGGTAATTTAATATCCTCAACAAATAAAAAAATATATAATGCCAAAACTTGACGACAAACACTAAAAAAGATATGCTAATAGTTGCCTTGAAGCGATTGGAATGGCTACCAACCATCCGCTCCACAAGAGCCGATAATACGCTAAGCTGAAAGGTAAATCAAATAACAAGTGGGCTAAGGTTTTGTCTAAACCGGCCAATCTGGGTGGAACCGCCCAAAGAGGGTCCCAAAGAAAATTGCTTTGGGATTTTTAAATAATTAACAACAAAAACATATGGAAAAGAATTTAGACACTATTCGCCATTCTGTCAGCCACGTGGCGGCGGCCGCGGTCAAACAGCTTTTTCCCGGCGTTAAATTTGCCATTGGGCCGACCATTGGTGAAGGCTTTTATTACGATTTTGATTTGCCGCGGGCGTTGACCCCGGCGGATCTGCCGAAGATTGAAAAAAGGATGGCGGAACTGATCAAGCAGAATCTGCCTTTTGAACGTTATGAAGTTCCCTTTCAAAAAGCCGTGGAAATGGCCAGTGAACAGCCTTACAAGCGCGAGCTCATCAATGAACTTAAAAGTAAGAATGAGACGATCTCTTTCTACAAAGTGGATGGTTTTGTTGACCTCTGCCGAGGCCCGCATATTGCCAATACAAAAGAAATCAATCCCAAGGCTTTTAAATTAATCAAGATTGCCGGCGCTTACTGGCGGGGTAATGAAAAAAATAAGATGCTGCAGAGGATCTACGGCACCGCTTTTCTGACCGAAAATGAGCTGAAAAAATATTTGGAGCAAAAAGAGGAAGCGGAAAAAAGAGACCATCGAAAACTCGGCTACGATCTTGAACTGTTTACGTTTTCTGATTTAATTGGAAAAGGACTGCCACTTTATACCCCCCGCGGGTCCTTGCTGAGACGAATGCTTAACGATTATGTGGAAGAAATCCAGACCGCACAAAACTATGAACAAGTTTGGACGCCGCAGATCGCGAAAGCGAAATTATTTAAAATTTCCGGCCATTATGATAAATACCGTGAAGGGATGTTCCGGGTCATTTCCAATTACAGTGACGAAGAATTCTACCTGAAGCCGATGAACTGTCCGCAACATACCCAAATTTATAACAGCCGGCCGCGCAGTTACAAAGATTTGCCGTTGCGCTACACTGACTTCGCCATGCTCTACCGGGACGAAAAACCCGGCGAATTGAGCGGCCTGGCCCGGGTCCGTTCCTTTTCACAGGATGACTGCCACATTTTTTGCCGGGAAGACCAGGTTGATAAGGAAATCGACACCATGCTGGCCATGATCAAAAAAATAATGAAAACCTTTAACCTAAAATACCGGTACCGGCTCTCTACGAGAGACCTTAAAAACACCAAACAATACCTGGGCGACCCGAAAATCTGGGATAAAGCGGAAAAGTGGGCGGTAAAAATTATGCAGCGCAACAAAATTGACTATTTTGACGCCCCCGGTGAAGCGGCTTTTTACGCGCCGAAAATGGATTTAATGGCGACCGATGCCCTGGGCCGCGAATGGCAACTTTCCACCATTCAGATCGATTACGTCATGCCGGAGCGATTTGGCTTGGAATATACGGATGAAAAAGGCCAAAAAAAACGACCGGTAATGCTCCACCGCGCAATCATCGGTTCCCCTGAAAGATTTCTTATGGTTCTTATTGAACAATACGCCGGCGCTTTCCCGGTTTGGCTGGCCCCAATCCAAGTCCAGATCATTCCGGTCGGCTCCAAGCACGTCAAATTTTCCGAAAAACTCGGCCAACAATTCCGTAAAGAAAATTTAAGAGTCGAGGTTGACGACGTGAATGAAACCGTGGGCTATAAGATCAGAAAAGCGGAAAAAATGCGGGTCCCCTATATGCTCGTCATCGGCGACAAAGAAATGAAAGCCAAGTCTTTGGCCATCCGCGACCGCGGAAAAAAGGCCGTCAGAAAAGTGGCTTTGAAGAAATTCATTGCGGAAGTAAAAAAGAAAATCGAAGATAAAAAATAATAATTATTTCAAGATAAAAATAAGAGGGTGATATTCCACCCTCTTTTGGCAATTTTTAAGCTTTTTCGCCGCTCATGAAATCTTCTTGTGATTTTTTCACCGAAAGCCGATAACCGAAATATATCAGGGCAATGCCGCCGACGATAAACCAAGTCGGCTCACAAGTTAGCCAGAATTTAAGCCCGGCCTGCCAGAAACCGACCAAAGGATTGACTCCCATCATCTGGAGACCAAAACCGAAAAAAAGCAAAATGATCAAGCCGAAAAGAAAAAGGACCATACCCAGAAACATCAAAATGCCGCCAAGCACCGCTTACCTCCTTTTCTAAAAGACAACTTGGTTGTTTAGTTTAAATCTTAAAAAATAAAATGTCAATCTAGAAATCCATTATCAGTCGCCAGATGATTAATCCGGCTAAAAGGAATCCGCTGATAATGTATTCCGCCGAAGTATTGGTCGGAATCCAGCCTTTAAATTTAAGCCTTTTGGTAATCGGGGAAAAAGGATATTTGGTAAACCGCATGATGCTATCCATCAAAAAATGGATGAATAAGAATAAAACCGGAATGTAATTGCGAATAAGGATAGATAAAATCAAAATAAGAATAATCCCCATTGGTTCCTGGATCCAGGAGCGCGGTTCGGTTATTTCCGAACGTTTTTTATTGAAACGGTCCAAAAATAAAATCCACTTGTGCGGCAAAAATTTCCCGAGTAATTGACGCCGTTTGTTTCTTCGGATACTCGCCTTAACATCTTCCCAGAAATATCTAAATTGCGTGAAAATATGGTCGATATCAATGCCCCAGCCGAAAAGATGGGCCAACAAATAATTTGTCCCGCTTAAGTTCAGGGCCCTGGCCAGTATTTCTGAGGCGACAATATGACTGGGTATTAACATATAGGGCTATATTAGCAAATTGACGGAAAAGCCGCAAACCGCTAGAATTTCTACTATATGAAATATTTTTTCTATATCCTGGGCTGCCAGATGAACTATGCCGACGCCGAAAGAGTAGCCGCGGTGCTAGACAAGCTTGGTTATAAAAAAGGCGCTTTTGAAAAAGAAGCGGATTTGATCGTGGTGGTCGCCTGTTCGGTTCGCCAGTCGGCGGTCAACAGAATATATGGCAAAATTGAACAGTGGCAAAAAATCAAGAACAAACGGAAACTGATCACGATTCTCACCGGCTGCGTCCTGCCTGGTGACCAGAAAAAAATGGAGCCTTATTTTGACATAATCTTCAATATCAAAGACTTGAACAAGCTGCCCCTTATGCTTAAATCCCCCCTTAAAAACCAAAGTCTTTGTCTAACTCCCTCCGAATACCTTTGCCTCTCGCCAAAATATTCCTCCGCCTACACCGCTTATGTCCCGATCATGACCGGCTGCGACAATTTTTGTTCCTATTGCGTCGTTCCCTATTTGCGCGGCCGGGAATATTCCCGGCCCCAACAAGAAATTGTCGCGGAAGTAAAAAAGTTAGTGAAAAAAGGCTACAAAGAAATTGTCCTGCTCGGCCAAAACGTAGACTCCTACGGCCATAAAAAAGGCAAAGTTTATGCCGATAATAAACCATTCATTAAACTACTAAGGGCGATTGACGTCCTTCCGGGCCATTTCTGGCTGCGTTTTATCTCCAACCACCCCAAAGACATGACCGAGGATTTGATCAAAATAATCCCCAAATTAAAAAAAGTTAACCCTTATATCCACCTGCCCCTGCAGGCCGGAGACAACCAAATATTAAAAAAGATGAACCGACCTTATACCGCTAGCCAGTACTTAAAGATAGTCAGCCTGATCAGAAAGAATATTCCCGGTGTGGCTTTGACCACTGATATTATTGCCGGTTTTCCGGGCGAAACAAATGAGCAATTCCAGAACACTTTAAAATTAGCCAAACAGGCTAAATTTGACATGGCCTATCTGGCCCAATATTCTCCCCGGCCAAACACCGCGGCTTATAAATTGAAAGATGACGTGTCAAAAGAAGAAAAAAGAAAACGGGAATTTGCCTTGAACGAAGTGATTAAAAAAACCGCCCTTTTTAATAACAAAAAACTAGTTAACAGTATTCAGGAAATTTTAGTGGACAGACAAAAGGGAAACTTTTATTACGGCCGTACTAAAACCTACAAGGTGGTTAAGCTTGAATCCGCCAAAAATCTTATCGGCCAATTCATAAAAGTGAAAATCACAAAAGCTGAATCCTGGAAACTTATTGGCGAATTAATAAAATAAAGCCCGCTTGTCTTTAAGACTTACGAGCTTTAAGAATGATGATTTGAATTGTGGTGGTTCACCGCGTGCCGGAACCACCCAAAGAGCACATAGACCAGTGACCCGCCGATGAAGATCGCGACTAAGTGCCAGAGAACGATCTTATGCACGAAAGGGATAGTCTCGCCAAAGTGGTACATGACGATCGTTTCAAACAAGAGCTTGAGCTCGGCCACCGCGATGATCACGTAGATACCGTATTTTAACCGGCCGATCCGGGCCGCCAGGATGGCGCCGACTTTAAACGTCGGAATAGGGACTATGGTCGCCATCGCCAGGCCGGCGTAACCCAGGGCGTCAATCGTCTTCAGAATCAGTTTGATTATTTTCCGCCGAAACCTCTTTTCCTTTTCCTCCGAATCCTGGCGGAAATGAAGATAGCTTTGCACCATCTTTCTCTGGTACAGCCAGGTAATCATTTTCTGGGGAAAATGAATCCGCTTGACGAGCACCCGCCAGCCGAAAACATAGTAAATAAGCAAGGTCATCGGAATCTCACTTGCCGACAAAATGAAGAAAGTCCAGAACAAAGGAAAGCCCCGGTTGTAAAAGTGGACTAAAGCCGCTTCATCTTGAAAAATAATCAGGCTTACAAGTCCGATTATTTCCCACATCTTCACCTCCTTTAAAAGAACATTTTTAATACCTTATCATAAAAAATCATACATGTCAAGGGTAAAACAAAAGCTAATCATCGTTATGGGCCCCACCGCTTCCGGTAAATCAAGCCTGGGCATTGATTTGGCGAAAAAATATAACGGCATAATAATTTCCGCCGATTCAAGGCAAGTTTACAAGGGCATGGATCTGGGCACGGCCAAAGTGACCTCCCGCGAAATGAAGGGAATCCCCCATTTCCTGCTTGATGTCATTTCACCCAGACAGCAATACAACGTGGTTCAGTTCCGAAAAGAAGCGCTGAAAGTGATTAAAAAATACCAGACTAAAAAGAATATTTTTGTCGTTGGCGGCTCGCCTTTTTATATAGAGAGCTTGATCAACCCGCGCGACACTTTTGATATCCCGCCGGATTTTAAGTGGCGGAAAAAACTGGCTAAATTATCAGCAAATCAGTTATTTAGCCGGCTAAAAAAACTTAATCCCCAAAAAGCCGAGGAGGTTGATAAAAACAATCCCCGCCGGCTGATCCGGGCCATCGAAATAGCCAAAGCCAAACCTTCCAAAAACAAGGCGGAAAAAATTGATTTTGAAGTCTTGAAAATCGGTCTTTCTTTGCCCCGCCAGAAACTCTATGAAAAAATCGATAAAAGAGTTGATTTGAGATTCAAAAAAGGAATGATTGATGAGGTTAAGAAATTAAAAAAATTCGGCCTCACCTGGAAACGCCTGGAAGCCTTTGGTCTGGAATACCGTTATATCGCCAGATACTTAAAAGGAGTGCTACCGAAAGAAGAAATGATCCAGCAGCTTAAATATGCCATTCATGACTTCACCCGCCGCCAGCTGACTTGGTTTAGAAAAGACAAAGCTATTCACTGGATAAAGAATAAGAAACAGGCGGAAAAATTAATTAATATTTTCCTAAAATAAAAAGAGGGCGGACCCCAATGGATCCGCCCTTGCTGATAAAAGTACAAAAACGCTATTCGAGCAGGCCCGGCACGAGACAAAGCTTGAGCGCGACCTTTCTTGTTTCAAGACCAGAGATGATGGCCGCCTCATTCGCGACAATCTTGCCGCCTGTTTGGACGAACCGGCCGTTAACTTCCTTAATAGAATCGTTAGCGTCGATGATGGCATCCGGCAACTCGACATCCGTATTGGGCAACGGATGGGTCAACACTCCTTTCAGGGCGTCCAGCGCTTTTTGGGTCACGTGGAACGGCCGGTACATCTCTGCCACCCTCTCAGAGGAAAGTTTTTCCTCATCAAGGTTAGTCTGCGGCCGGATGGCGTAAACGCCGTTGTGTTCGCTGAATACCTCATCCAGGCTGGGCATTGTCCTGTCAGTGAGCTCCCGGAATTTGACCCCTTTCTCCCGCATGTGCTCGCGAATGCCGACTGGAATCGGCCGGCTTTCCGGCGAAAGAAACGTGATCTCGACGTCGTCAAACATGCACAACTCGTAGGCCAATGAATGAGCGGCTCGGCTATTTTGCAAATCGCCGAAGATAAGGAACTTTTTGCCGTCCAGCGTCCCGAGCTTCTTCCGGAATATGTGGCCGTCAATAAAGGCCTGGGTCGGATGCTGGAGATTGCCTGCCCCGCCGTTAACCGTCGGCTTACCGATTCTTTCTTTTACCCTGTAGACCCAATCCTTGGGAAAACGCAGGACGAAAAGATCCAACCGGCCGTAACCCGAAATGATGCCCATGGTTGCGGTGTAGGACTCGCCTTTCGCCACTGACGAGGTGACGGCGAAACTGTTGTCGTAAAAAACCTTGGCCCCTAGCGAATCGGCGGCGAAAATGAATGACCAATAGGTGCGGGTCGACTCCTGGGCGAAGAAGATACCGATACGTTTCCCTTCCAAGGGGTTCGTATCGATCCGATCGGGATGATCCGACATATCCCAGATCAGCTCCAAATGTTTCCGATCAAACTGCTGCATCTCGATGATATGCGGCCAATCCCGCCATTTGCCGACTTTCTGTCCGTTCATCTCACACGCTCCTTTCTTTCTGGAAAACGCCCGTTTATTACTTCTTTTGACAAAGATCTATTTAAAAAAAATCGCCCCGGGGGTGATCAATACCTTCGAAAAAAGGGGCATAAGCCCCCAACAAAATTAATTTAGTTTTCTTTATGTATTTCATTCTGAAAGTTAGACTACACCCGCTAAATTCATCTGTCAAGCAAACAGTTATCCACAAGTATTATTTAAGCTTATGTAAGAGCATTTCACTGGCTACCTTATGATCGGCCTGGCCGCCGGTTTTTTTCATCACCTGGCCAAGTAAGAACTTAAAAGTCGCTTCCTTGCCGCCTTTATACTCCTTAACCGGACCGGGATTTTCTTTGATGACCTCCTTTATCACCTCTGCTAGTTTTTTTTCATCGCCCATCATTCCCCACCCCTTTTCTTCCATGATATTTGAAGGGTCTCCGCCGGTTTCAAACATAACTTTTAGAACCTCCTGGCCGACCAAATTATTGATCTTCTTCTGCCAGATAAGCTTGATAAATTCGGCGAAATTTTCCGGGGTGATCCTTAAATCTCTGATTTTGGTCTTGCTTTCGTTTGATAAACTCAACAAGCGATTGATCAGCCAATTGGCGATCAACCGGGAAAATTCTTTTTTGTTCTGCTCATAAGTGTAAAGTCCCTGATCGGTTTTTGACTCCGCTTCCAGCCATTTTTTCAGCTCCGAGGTCACCCCTTCCGTATAATCCGCCAGGTTCAAATCACCGATCAAAACTTGAGAGTCTTTTTCTTCAAAACCATATTCCTCTTTGAACCTGCCCCTTTTGGCGGCCGGCAATTCCGGTATTTTTCTTTTCAATCCCGCCAGATTCGCTTGATCGAAATGAAGCGGCGGCAGATCCGGTTCGGGAAAATATCGGTAATCATGGACCCCTTCCTTGACCCTAAGTTCTACGGTCACTTGTTTTTTTTCATCCCAACCCCGGGTAGAAGACTCCGTCGGCGGTTTTTTTTGGTCCCAAAGCTCCGTTTGCCGTTCAATTTCATACGCCAACCCTTTTTCCACCGATTTAAAGGAATTTAAGTTCTTGATTTCTGTTTTGGGGTATAATTTATCGTCGCCTTCAAAACGCAAGGAAATATTGGCGTCGCAGCGCAGATGGCCCTTTTCCATGTCGGCCTCGGAAATGCCTAAATAGCGCATAATCAGCCTCAAATCCTGTAAAAAAATCTTGGCTTCTTCGGGCGTCCGCAAATCCGGCTCAGTAACAATCTCCATCAGGGGCGTGCCGGCCCGGTTAAAATCAATAAAGGTTTTGTCTTTGGCGTGGATCAGTTTACCGGTATCCTCTTCCAAATGCAGATCCTTGATCCTCACCCTTCTTTTTGTCTCGCCGGCATCTATTTCAAAACGGCCGTTCCGGCCGATAGGCTCGGAATATTGCGATATCTGGTAACCCTTGGGCAAATCGGGATAAAAATAACTTTTACGGTCGAAATGAGTGGTCAGGCCGACTTCGCAATTCAAAGCCATGGCCGCCATCACGGAAAAATCCACCGCTTTCTGATTGGCCACCGGCAGAGTGCCGGGCTGGCCGGTGCAGACCGGACAAATAGTGGTATTGGCCGGTTTGTCCTCGCCGGTATTATCACAAGAACAGAACATCTTTGATTTTGTTTTTAGCTGGACATGGATTTCCAAACCGATGATGGCTTCGTATTTCATAATTGTCCAAATTTATAATAATTTTTTTATGGCCTGCCAGACTTTTTGGTGGATAATCTGCGGGGCAAGAAATTTTCCTTTTTCCAGGCAGGGAATCATTTGCCAATTTTTATATTTCTTAACTAAAACCTGGCATTGTTTATAGGCGAGTTTTTGGTGATTAAAATCAACTTCATGTATATCGCGCTTGCCCCTCGCTATCATCAACTTTCTGGTTACGTTTGGCGGAACATCAAGAAATAAAGTTAGGTCTGGCCTAGGTATACCCAACACCCTAAATTCTAGCTCATCCAGCCAGGCATAAAATTTTTCCTTTTTAACCTTACCCTTAATTTTTATGGCCTGATGGATTTTATTGGCGGGAGAATAACGATCAGAAACAATAATCTTACCTTCTTTGAGTGCTCGCCACATTTTTTCTTTGGCTTCAAACCGATCTAGGGCATAAAGCAGTGAAATCAGATGGGGATCAGTTTGCTTGGTTTGACCGAAATCCCCTTTTAAATAACGCCTGACCATCCGGCCGAAAAATGATTTTTCATATTGAGGAAAATCAGTCAGATAGGTCTTCCGGCCGGCCCTTCTTAAATGAGATAATAATAATTTTATTTGGGTGGATTTACCCGAACCATCAATGCCATCGATAACTATTAATTTCCCTTTTTTCATAGCCTTATTTTACCACACATTATGGTAAGAAAAAAGCCCGTGCTTTTACCACGATAAGCCACGGGCTATCCTTCATATTTAATCACTTCTTTTTCTTTTTTCCGCCCTCCTGGTCGGTTTTACCAATCCGACGCGAAACCTTGGCGCGTTCCAGGGGAAATCTGATCATCCGGGATCGCTTGGCTAAAGCCTGTAGCATCGCCTGCCGGATATACCAGACAGCATAGGAGATAAACTTGTAACCCCTGGTTTCGTCGAAGCGATGAGCGGCCTTAATGAGACCGACGTTCCCCTCATTGACCAGATCTGCCAAAGACAGTCCTTGATTGACATATTCCTTGGCCAAAGAAACCACATAGCGCAGATTCGCCCGGACAAGCTGGTGCAGCGCTTTTTCGTCGCCTTTTCTGAACCTTTTCATCAGCTCTCTTTCCTGCTCCCGGGTCAGAAGAGGAATTTTATCGATTTCATCAAGATAACGATCAAGACTTACAGCCCCTTCTTCTTTGCCGTCATCATCAGAAAACATAACCGCCACTCCTTTGCTAAAAGATTCTATTATTTGAATAGTTAAAGAACTTCCTTCTAACTTAGGCTTAGTCCAAAAAGAGCAAAATGTCAAGAGATAGAAAAAAGCCCGTGGCGGTCAAAGACCGACGGGCTTTTGTGAGTATCCCCTCCATTAGCTCTCGACATGCCCCCTTAAATAGCGGGCGCGACTTTCATGACGAAGGCGCAATATGGCCTTCTCCTTGATTTGTCTGACCCGTTCGCGGGTCAACTTAAGCTCAGTGCCGATTTCCTCCAACGTGCAAGGCTTATCGTCTTCCAGACCGAAGTAACGAACAATAATGAACCGTTCGCGCCGAGTCAGAGTATCAAGCGCCTTCTGCATGTCTTCGCTCAAAGCGGCCACATATACCTGTTCATCTGGCGGCTCCGCTTTGGGATCAGGGAGAGACTCGCCAAGAGTATCCTCGTTTTCGTAACCGATAGACGCATCAAGAGAAAGGTGACTGTTTGTTATCTGCATGGTGTCGCGGACTTCATCGGCCGGCAACTTCAGCTTTTTCGCAATTTCCTCCGCGCTAGGAGAACGCCCAAGCTCTTGATCGAGGTTTTGGGCTGCTTTGCCGATCCGATAGAGCGTACCCGCTCGATTCAAAGGCAGTCTGACGATACGTGATTGCTCGGCCAGCGCCTGGAGCATCGCTTGCCTTATCCACCAGACAGCATAGGAAATGAACTTGTAGCCGCGTTTCTCGTCGAAACGGTAAGCCGCCTTTATTATACCGAGGTTTCCCTCGTTAACAAGATCGGCCAACGGCAGACCCTGGTTGACGTACTGTTTCGCCACCAAGACGACGAATCGCAGATTGGCTTTCACTAAATCGTGAAGGGCCTCCTCATCTCCTTTCCGTATCCTTCGGGCTAAATCCTTCTCCTGCTCCCGCGTCAGGAGAGGAGTTTCGTTGATCTCTTTAAGATAGATGCTCAGGCTTTCTTCGGCCTGATGGCCAGGATTTACTTCCTGGTAATCTTCCCGGTCGTCTTCCGAGATCATATTTCTCCCCCCTTTCAACGGGGAAAAAGTGGGGTTTTTAAGGAATTCAAGGGACAAAGGTACCTTCTTTTATCAGCATAGCGCGAATAAAAAAGGTGTCAAATTGGTTATCGACCCAGGGCGTTATGTAAAATTTATACTATTTCCTGAGCTTGATATATTTGACCAAAATGGGATGCTTCTCCCGAACAAGCTGGTACATACGTTTAGCGATTTCACGGATGGAGAAATGGGCGGCTGGCGACGTTCTCAGCTTCACAAAATGATACAATTCACGCAAATTCAAGTTAATGAGGATACGCCGGCGGTAAGCGTTTAAGACCAGATACCTGGACTCTTCCGGAAATTTGGCCGCAATCTTTGGGTAGACTTCTTCTACTTTATTAGTCGAGGCTAAAAAAATCTGTTTTAATTCCGCGTTTTCCTCGATTACCGGAGGGGTCTGATAGCCGTTTTCTATGGTCAGATCCTGCACCGTCTGGGTGCACATGCGGTGACGTTTAAACTCATAATACGCCCCCTCGTCCATGACGCAATCAAAAATATAATAGACGTGCTCCAATTCCTTCAAAGGTATGTCGTAATCACCATACTTTTTTAAGGCTTCATCGATCACCTCTTCCTTTTCCTCCTTGGTCATATTTGAAACCCGGCTTCTCACCTCCACGAAAGACTGGTGGCAATAACGATAAAGCAAAGCGCTGACGAGGATATCTTCGGCATTATCACGATATTCTACCAGCATGACGTTGGTCTGATCGTTGCTCTTGGTGGAAAAATACTTCTGGGCTAATTCAGCCAAACCCAAAGCCGTCTCTCTTAAATAAATATTGGGTTGAGCGTATTTTACCAAAGTCGGCAGATTCTTTTGGCTGACCTTTTTGATTTCCTGGCCCAAATCCTGCACTTCGGCCAAGGGGTGCGAAAGCATCTTGGTGATGGCATATTCAAGAACCCTCGCATTCATGGTCACTCCGATATTGGCCAGTGAAGCGACGGGTAAAATATAGCGAGCGGAATCCAGAGCCTGAGGTTTAAGTCTCGCCTCGTATTTGGCCGGCTCTTCGTCCATTTTTTTCGGTATCTTATTTTTCAAATACTCTAGAATTTTCACGTAAAAATTCAAATAATTTTTCATCAGAAACTTCAGGGTTTCCAGATACAGCCCCTCAAATTCTGTTTTTTCCATGTTGGGCGGAAAATAAAAATCATCTTCAGCAAAGACCTGATAACGGGAGGATTTCTCGGTATAGGAAGCGAGGCGGTTGCCCTCCAAGACTTCAGTGGCCAACCGAGAGATATTTTCCACCGCCAAATTAAGCACGGCGTGCTCGGCCACCGAGGAGTGCCCGTAACCGACGACCCATTTTTCATTGAACTCGGCCGATTTTTCTTCGGTCAGTTCGTCGGCAATCTCGGCAAAATTCTTGTCGGTGCGCGAACATTTGGCAAAAGTCACCGCTTTTACCTCCGGCGGCAGATCCTTAAGTAGATAGACCCTTCTTTTGTTCTCTGGCATATTTTTACCTTCCCGTGCTCCCGTGCCGGCCGCAGCCTCTGCGGGTCGCAGAAATTTTACGCACTTCTTTTATTCTAGCAGAAAAGACCGGCTGGATTAAGACCTGGGCAATCCGGTCCCCTTTTTTAATAGAAAAACTGCCCTTTGATATATTCTGCAGAGTAACTGAATATTCGCCGCGGTAGCCGGAATCGTAGACACCGCCCAATGATTTGATACCCTTTGCCCCCAGCCCCCCTCTGTCCCAGATCAAAGCAACCGTGCCTTTCGGAATTTCCATTTTAAAACCCAGATAAAAGATGTGACGCTCGCCGGGCTTTAAAACCTTATTCTCTCGAGAATACAGATCCAGGCCGGCGTCGCCGGGATGGGCATAAAAAGGCAATCTTACCTCTTTCTTTAATTTCTTTATTTTAAGCAGCATTTATTTTCTTGTAAATTTTTTTGACCTCCTTTGATAATTCCCCCAGACTGCCTTCGTTTATTATCGTGTAATCCGCCATCGCAATCGGCCCCCCTTTTTCCAAGTTTTCAATCTCCGCTTGGTCGCGCGACTCGGCCTCCACCCGGGGAAAGGAACGGTATTTCATTTTTTCGTCCTGGCCATGACGGCTCGCCCTCTCTTCCAGCCGGGCATAGCGGGTTTGAGGCGAGGCATATACCGCCACGATCACCAAATCCTTACCGTACTTTTCCTTTAAGACCTTGTATTCTGACCAGCCATAGAGACCATCGCCAATGACATTACCCCTTATTAAGCCGGCATCGAATTTTGCTAAGTTTAATATGGCAAAGGCCGCCATGCCGTATTTCTGCCGAAAAGCTTCCCGGATCGGCCGTTCGTTGGCTTCGGTCGGCGCCAGCCCCCTCCTTTTGACCTCGTCCAAGGTAATCTGACCGAAACGGATATACTGGTAACCCTGCTGCACAAAAAAATCCCCCACTTCGCTTTTGCCACTACCGGGCATGCCCACCAGACAGACCAGTTTATTGCCCATAAGCAAAAAAATTATTTTTCTTCCTTTATAACAACTTCGCCTTCGGAGGCTCTCATCTCTTCAATCTCACCCGCAAAAAGAGACTGAACGATCTTATTCCATTCCGGATTCTCTTGGTATATATCTACTTGGATGCCGGCCTCCCTTAAATATTTCACCGCTTTTTCGTTGCGGTAGACCTTGCCTACGACCACTCTTTTAATGCCGGCCGCGACGACGTATTTGGCGCAGTGAATACAAGGGCTATATTTCGTATACATGGTGGAACCTTCGGTGCTCGCCCCAGGGATAATTGCTACTTGCAGGATCACATTGTGTTCGCCGTGGATCGTCCTCACACAATGGCCTTCCTCCATCATATGCCCCCCATCGTTACAGTGGGGCAAGCCCGGCGGAGAACCATTATAGCCCGTGGATATTATCCGTTTGTTCAAAACAAGGACGGCGCCGGACTGCAAACGGTCGCAGGTCGAACGTGTGGAGATTATTTTTGCCACCGCCATAAAATAATCGTCCCAGGATGGGCGGAAATTTCTTTTTGGCATAAGCTAAAAATCAATTAAGATATCTTAACCTTGATCCCCGGCCCCATCGTGGAAGCCAAAGTAAGGCTTTTTATCAAGACCGGCTTGCCCTCTTTGGGCAGAGATTTTTTCACCGCTTCCAAAAAAACCTTTAGATTTTCTAAAAGCTTCTTTTCTTCAAAAGATACCTTGCCGATCATCTGGTGCAGGTTGCCCTGTTCATCGGACTTGAAAGCGATTTTTCCCTTTGATAGCTCGGCCACTATTTTGGCCGGGTTGGCGTTGATAGTTTCGTTCTTGGGATTGGGCATCAAACCTCTCTGGCCCAGGATTTTGGCGATTTGAGCCAGTGTCTTCATCATCTCCGGCGAAGCGACCGCTACGTCAAAATCCGTTTTTTGTGTTTGCTTGATTTCCTTGATCAGTTCCTCCCCGCCGACCAGATCCGCGCCCGCCGCCTTGGCCTCTTTTTGTTTTTCCGGCGAGGTAAAAACAGCAATCTTCATTTTTTTCCCGGTGCCGTGCGGCAGGACCACTGAACCGCGAATGACCTGCTTCAATTTAGGGTCTAGGCTTAAGTTTATGTGTAACTCAAGACTCCCGTCAAACTTGGTTGTGGCGGTTTTTTTGGCGATCTTCAAACCTTCGTCCAAAGAGTAAACTTTCCCGTTTTCAACTAATTTTTTCGCCTCTAAATATTTTTTTCCTCTTTTTTTCATGGCTGATCCCTTTCGTGGTGCAAACGCCCGTTTTTACCGGGCTCCCACGTTAGTTTGTTATTTCGGGATTTAAGTTTTGTGACTCGTGATTCGGCCGAGTCCCGAATCCCGGATCTCGAATCTCTATATTAGACTACTTCAATTCCCATGTTTCTGGCCGTGCCGGAAACAATCTTCATGGCGCCAGCGAGATCCTTGGCGTTCAAATCGGGCATTTTGATCTTGGCGATTTCTTCAATCTGTTTTTTGGTCACCTTCCCCACTTTCTTCTTTAGCTGATCGCCCGACCCCTTTTCTATTCCCGCCGCTTTTAAAAGCAGGGCCGAGGCGGGCGGAGTTTTCAAAACAAAAGAAAAAGTCCGGTCCGCAAAAACCGTGATTTCGGCCGGGATAATATCGCCGCCCTTATCCTTGGTCTTATTGTTGAATTGAGTGCAGAATTCCTGAATATTAAGACCGTGCTGACCCAGGGCCGGGCCAACGGGCGGAGCCGGTGTCGCTTTACCCGCCGGCAGTTGTAATTTAATAATGGTTTTAATTTTTTTTGCCATTCTTGTAATCTCCTTTTACTAAATCTTCTTGACTTGCAAGAAGTCCAGCTCCACCGGCGTTTCGCGGCCGAACATGGAGACCAGCACCTTGATCTTGCCTCTCGCCTCGTCAATCTCCGACACCTTGCCCTCAAATTCTTTGAAAGGCCCGTCGGTGATCTTGACCGGCGTACCGACCGTGACGTCAATTTTGAATTTCGGCTCTTCCACGCCCATCCGGCGCTGCAGCTCTTTCACTTCCTGATCAGAAATAGGCGTCGGCGTGGTGCCGGAACCGACAAAACCCGTAACATTGGGGGTGTTACGGACAACATACCAGGAATCATCCGTCACGATCATTTCCACTAGCACATAACCGGGAAATATCTTTTCCACCACCGTCCGGCGCTTGCCGTTTTTTATCTTGATTTTTTTCTCCGTCGGTATCAAAACACTGAATATTTTGTCTTCCATATCCATGGATTCTATCCTTTGTTTCAAGTTACGTGAAACGTTTTCTTCATAGCCGGAGTAAGTATGCAGGACATACCATCTTTTACCCTGTTGTAAGGTTTGTTTGGGCATATTATTAGGAAATAATACGGGTTAAACCAAAACTTAATAAATAATCGACCAAACCCAAAAAAAGAGCCACGCCCACGCTTACGCCGATGACGATTAGGGTATTTTTGATCGTCTGCTTCCGCGTCGGCCAGTTGACCTTTTTTAACTCTTCTTTTGACTCTTTAAAGTAAGAAATGAGCCGATTGGCCATATTATTGCTGGTTCTTAAAACCCCGTCGCCGGGGTCTTTATCATCTGTGGATATTATAACAAACCCCAAAAATTAACGCAAGCGGTAAAAATCACCAAGCTGTTTTCCTTATCCCAATGGCTTTAGCGGTTATATTGCTTGCGATATGAAGTAATGCGCCTAAAATGATGGAGAAAAGTAAGATAGCCAGTGGTGGGATATAAATAATGAAGCCAAAGATCATCCCTCCTAACGTGAAATCAATCTGGTCAAAGGGAAACCAGGACTTGCCAGGCGGCAGATTTCGCCTTCTCTTGAAAAAACTTTTGACCAGATCGCCGACCATCGCGCCAAAACCCTCAAGCGCCCCTAACAAAAGCGGTGTTTCTTCATAATCGATCAGGGAAAGTGAACGGAAAAAATCCGAATTTATGTATGCGTATCTTTGGATGACAAAAATAAGCGTACCGCCCAACACGGCGACAACCAGACCCCTTAGGGTCTTATTCGGGCCAAAGATCGGCTGACCGGCCACAGTCCGCCCACCGTCTATGGGGACGGCAAGCCACTTAAACCATCTTCTGAAAATGACCGGCAGCATATTGGCGATACCAATCGGCAGAAAATACCAAACGGTTCTTAAGACAAAAATAATAATGGCCTCCATGAATTTAACGGGAAATAAAATAATAAAAAGAGTAGTAAGCGATCAGATAAAGGAACAACAAATGCCGCAAGGGCAAAATAAAACTAAATTTTTTGAATTTGAAGCTGGCGGCCGTCAAAAAAAGATTAACCAGAAACAAATAGAACCAGGGGTGAAAAAAATGAATAAATATTACGCCTTCCGACAAGCGGTCGGTTGTCACATCGACGAGCCAGCCTTCCTCGCTGGCCGTCTGGTATTTTTTGGCTACCAAACCATCCATCCAGTCGAGGATCAACACAAAAACCAGAACAAAAAATGACAACAACTTGTATCTGTCCCATAAAAGAATGAAAATCAGACTGAAAGGGAGGGCCAGATACGAGATATAATTTGGATTGACTTTGGGCCAAGGCAACCGCAAAAGCCAAAGATCAATCACGTCCCTGGCTTTTTGGATTATGCCAATTTTCGGCGGCATGCATTTTGGGGTTATATGTCTAAGTTTTTGACCGATTTCGCGTGGGTATGGATGAAACGCTTGCGGAAAACGACATCACTGCCCATCAGGATCTCAAAAACCTCATCGCACTTAACAGCATCCGTAATTTCCACCTTTTTCATCACCCGGCTGGCCGGATCCATGGTCGTTTCCCAGAGCTGGCGCGGATTCATTTCCCCCAAACCCTTGTAACGCTGCAGGGAGAGGCCTTTAACTTTTTCTCCGCCATTTTCACTTTCTTCCGAGGTCGGCGGGGTTTCTTCCAGGTCAGGCTTTTTGTCTTTTTCTTTGCCTGATTTTTTTAGTCTCACCAATTCATTTTTTATTTTTTCCAGCTCCAAGTCATTGTAAGCGTATCGGATCTCGCGGCCCAATTGGACCCGGTAAAGCGGCGGCTGAGCGATATAAAGATGGCCCTGCTTGATGATCTGGGGCAGATAGCGGTAAAAAAAGGTCAAAAGTAATGTTCTGATATGTGAACCATCGACATCCGCATCGGTCATGATAATGATCCGGTGATAGCGTAGCCGGGAAATATCAAATTGTTCGCCGATATTGGTTCCCAAGGCGATGATCAAAGATTTTATCTCGTTGTTCGCTAACATTTTATCCAACCGCGCTTTCTCTACGTTTAATATCTTTCCGCGCAAAGGCAGGATCGCCTGAAACTCCCGATTCCTCCCTTGTTTGGCGCTGCCTCCGGCCGAATCACCTTCCACGATATAGAGTTCCGACTGTGAAGCGTCGCGCGTCGAACAATCAGCCAGCTTGCCGGGCAGGGTCAACCCCTCAAGCGCCCCTTTACGCAAGATTGTTTCCCTGGCGGTTTTGGCCGCCTGCCTGGCCCGGGCCGTCAGGATGCATTTACCGACAATGCCTTCCCCTTCTTTGGGATTTTCTTCCAGAAAATGGGTCAAACTTTCATAGATGACCGCGTCCACGATCGATTTGACCTCCGCGTTGCCGAGCTTGGCCTTGGTCTGACCCTCGAATTGCGGCTGTCTCACCTTGACTGAAATCACGGCCGTCAGACCTTCCCGCGTGTCATCGCCCGAAAAATTATCTTCCTTGTCTTTTAGGTATTCCTGCTTGCGCGCATAATTATTTAAGGCCCGCGTTAAGGCGGTGCGAAAACCGATCATATGCGTCCCCCCTTCCACCGTATAAATATTATTGGCAAAAGAGAAGAAATTTTCCTTAATATCGTCGGTATATTGGAAGGCCGCTTCCACTTGCACGTTATCCTGCTCTTTGCAGACGTAAAACGGCTTTTCCTGCTTCTTTTCATTGCTGCGATTCAAATAGCGGACATATGAGGCCAGTCCGCCTTCGAAATGAAAGGAGTATTTTTGCCCCGGCTTCTGCCTTTCGTCATAGATATTAACGCGCAAATTTTTTGTAAGATAGGCTTGCTGGCGAAGATGCCCCAATATGGTCTCCCATTTAAATTCTCGGTTCGGAAAAATCTCCGGATCAGGGACAAAAGCGACGCTCGTTCCCGTTCCTAAAGCCTTACCAATGGCGTGCACCATTTTTAAGGGCTTGCCCTGCTTATATTCCTGCATCCAAAGTTTGCCGTCACGCTTGACCTCTGCCCGCATGTATTCAGACAGAGCATTGACCACTGAAACGCCGACCCCGTGCAAGCCCCCTGAAACTTTGTAGCCGCCTTCGCCGAATTTAGCGCCGGCATGCAGGATGGTCATGACTGTTTCCAGAGCTGACTTCTTGGTCTGTTTATGCTTTTCCACCGGTATGCCGCGGCCGTTATCGTCCACCCTCACTTTATAACCCGGCATCAAAGTGACGTCGATCTGGCTGCAGTATCCGGCCATCGCTTCATCAATGGAGTTGTCAAAGACTTCCCAGATCAGATGGTGTAGACCTTCCTGCGAAGTGGAACCGATGTACATGGCCGGCCTTTTGCGCACCGGGGCTAAACCTTCCAGAACGGTGATGTTTTTCGCCGTGTAACTTTGGTCCTTTTCTTTTTCTTCAGCTTTTTTTTCTTTAATTTTTGCTTTCTTAGGCATATTTATTCTATCTTAATTATTTTCTTATTTTGATATTATATTTATCTCCCAAATTTTCGTATATCCTATTCATCACTTCATCCACTTCCTCGGCTCTAAGAGTCCGGTCGGCTTGGAAGGTCAGGCGCAGCGCCAAAGAGATCTGGCCTTCTTTTTCAAACCGGTCAAAGACTTCTACTTCCGTAATTAAGTTCGTTAATCCCTTGATTTCGTTTTCAACCGCCTGATAAGAGACTTCCTTGGGTTTGAAAAAAGAGATGTCGCGGATCACAACCGGGTATTTTTTCGGCTTTATAAAATCTGACTTATCTTTAGCCTCCTTAATTAACTCATATAAATTTACTTCAAAATAAACTACGGGTTTATTAAATTTGAAGTAAGCCATCAATTTCATCCCCAATTGTTGCGGAATCAATTTATAAAACACTTTGGAGGACAAATTAAGTTTTCTCCCTAATAGATTGATGAGACCTTTTAATCTATAAAATGAGTCCGGGCCATATGCGACAATTGCCAGCTTAATTTGTTCTGCGGCGGTAAACGTATGCCCTATTTCAAACAAACCGATATTATCGCTGATTTCTTTGTTAAATTCCAGATTTTTAATAAGTAAAGGAATTAACGATTGCCTCATCAATGCCTGGTCAGGATTGATGGGATTCGTGACTCGATAATGGTGATTTGGATCTAAATTGAACTGGCAAGCCAGGTTTTCACTATAAAAGGAGTAGTTATATACCTCGGAAAGACCGGCGGCCGCCAGGATATCTTTTATCTTATTCTCCCAAACTAGCTCTTTTGGTAAATCCACTGGCTTTAATGTGCCCTTTAAATAAGTGGGTTTTAACTTATTGTAATCATAAAGCCGGCCGATTTCCTCAATTAAATCTTCCGGCAACCGCACGTCATCTCTCCAGCTCGGCACTTGGATTTTCAATACTTTTTCCTTAAAAGCAATAATTTCAAAGCCCAAACTCTTTAATATCAGCTTCACTTTGCTTTCGGCTAAATTGATATTCAAGTATTTCTTTATCAAAGATAAAGACAAATTAATAGTGGCCGGCTTTGCTTGAACCTTAGAAGTAACCGATAAGATTCCCGGCACCACCCTGCCATTGCCGAGTTTGGCTATTAAGGAAGCCGCCCGATCCGCCACCAGTTCTGACATCTGATAATCCAATCCTTTTTCAAACCGCATTTCGCTTTCCGAGCGAAGATTCAATTTTTGGGCGGTCTTGCGGATATTACCCGGATTGAAAATCGCGGATTCCAAAATCACCGTCTTGGTTTTATCAGAAATTTCGGAATCCTTTCCGCCCATCACGCCGGCCACGGCCAAGGCTTTTTTGCCTTCGGTGATCAAAAGCATATTCGGATCTAATATTCTTTCCTTGCCATCGAGAGTCTCAATCTTTTCATTCTTATAAGCCGGTCTGACCACAATCTGCTTATCGGCCCCGCTTAATTTTTCATAATCAAAGGCGTGCAGCGGCTGACCCATTTCCAGCATCACGTAATTGGTCACATCCACCACATTATTAATTGGCCTGACGCCCGAAGCTCTCAATCGAGATTTCATCCATTCCGGCGAATCTTTGATCTGCAGGTTTTCAATCACCCTGGCCGTGTATTTCGGACATAATTTGCTATCTGAAACTTTCACCGTAAGTTTCTTGCCGATCTCATTCGTCTTTTCCTTAATCCTAAACCGGTCAGGATTAAAATTTAATTTGCGCTTGGTGACAGCGGCCACTTCTCTGGCCACTCCTAAAACCGAATAACAATCGGCCCGGTTGGGTGTTAAGGCCAGGTCCAAGACGGTGTCATTCAAGCCCAGCACCGCTTTGATGCTTTTGCCGATGGGCTCTTTTTTGTCCAAAAGATATATTCCGGCGTGATCCTTGCCCAGTCCCATTTCATCTTCAGCCAAGAGCATGCCTTCAGATTCTACACCGCGGATTTTGGTTTTTTCCAAAATTATTCCATTCGGCAATTTCGCTCCCACCAAAGCCGTCGGCACTTTCTGACCGACTTCGATGTTCGGCGCGCCGCAAACGATGTTCAAGACCACGCCCTTTTTCACCCTGACCTTGCAGACCCTTAATTTATCGGCGTTGGTGTGCTTCACAATTGTGATAATTTCCCCGACCACCACTTTATCCAAAGTATCTCCCGAGGCTTTTACTCCCTCTGCCTCGGTTCCTGACAACGTTAAAACTTCCGCTAGTTTTTCCGGCGTTTTATCGATTTTTACGAAATCTTTGAGCCAGTTGTATGATATTTTCATTTTGTTATTTACTACTGTCACCCTGAGGTGTCCTTCGGCGCGGCTCAGGGCTCAGCATGACAATGTGGACAAAGCCTGTTAACTCGTTTAAAATTGTTTTAAAAACCTTAAATCATTCTGATAAGATAACCGGATATCATCAATCCCGTAATAAAGCATCATAAAACGGTCAATGCCCATACCAAAAGCAAAGCCGGTAAATTTTTGCGGATCCACGCCCATGTTCTTCAATACTTTGGGATGGACCATGCCTGAGCCCATCATTTCCAGCCACCCGGAGCCGCCGCAGACGGAACAACCCTTTCCGCCGCATAATAAACAGCTCATATCAAAATCCATCGAGGGTTCGGTAAAGGCGTAAAAATGCGGCCTGACCCGGGTCTTAACGTTTTTTCCGAAAAGACTCTGCAGGAAAATTTTTATCGTTCCGATCAAATCAGTAATTTTAATATCCTTGTCGATAACCAGCCCTTCCACCTGGTAAAAGGTGGTCTCATGACCGGCGTCCGTGGCTTCGTGACGGAACACCCGGCCGGGCACGATCAATCTGACCGGCGGTTTTCTTTTTTCCATGGCCCGGATCTGCATGGGCGAAGTGTGCGTGCGCAGCAATAAATCAGACGAAATATTCTTGCCCTGTTTCGGGGTTTCGATATAAAACGTGTCCCACACATCGCGCGAAGGATGATCCTTGGGAATATTCAGTAAGTCAAAATTATATTTCGCACTTTCCATCTCCGGGCCGGGCACGACTTCAAAACCCATCCGGACAAAAATATCGATGGTTTTTCTTAAAAACAAGGTCAAGGGATGTAAATTCCCCTGGGCTATCTTTTCTCCCGGCAAGGTCAAATCGATCTCTGGTTGTTTCCCGACCTGGCCGGACAATCTTAGGCGGGTTTCTTCCACCAGACTTTCAATCTCTTTTCGGATCTCATTGCCCAGTTTGCCGATCTTCGGCCTTTCCTCTTTGGATAGATCCTTGATGCCGCGTAAGATCTGCGATAACTGTTCCTTACGGCCTAAATATTTATTTTTTTTGAACTCTAAATCCGCCAGAGATTTTATGCTTGAAATTTCGGCCTTGGCCTGATTTAATATATTTTTTAGCCTATCTTCCATAATTTTTTTTCTTCAAGGAAAAGAAAAATTCCAAAATAACTAAGAACAGAAAAAATAGAATAAGATTCCACCAGCGCAGATATTGCGCCGCCTGCAATACCAACGAACCGACCACCAGTATCGTAAAAAACAGGCCTTGCCGGAAAGAAATCCCCAAATGCCGGTAGAATGGCGTATTTCTTTGAAAAAGATATCTAAAGAGAAAACCCAGCAGAAAAAAGGTGCCCAGCAAGGAAAGAAAAAGCGTGAAGTAAAAAAGCAACAAGGCCAAAGACCCGCTTTCGGGGCTCATCGTAAAGATGACTGCCAGAAGCGACAACCAGGCGACAATCGTGCCAAAAAGCATTAATATTAGATACTTTTTGAGAGACATTTTTCCTTGGCATTTACCAAAATAAAGGGTTAAAAACCTACCTCTATTTTAGCAAAAAAATGGCCGTTTGGCAAGAAAATGACCTTTTTAATATTCGGCTTATTTGAGCCAAAAAATCTGCTCATTAAACTTATTTTCTTTGCGCTCTAGTACGGTCAATCTCGGTTAAAAATTGTTTGCGCAGACGGACGTTTTTTGGCGTGATCTCCAGATATTCATCTTCGGCCATCACTTCCAATCCCCGCTCAAGCGTCAAAAGCATCGGGGGCGTAATCTGAATGGCGATATCAGAGCTTGAAGAACGCATATTGCTCATGTGCTTGCCTTTGGTCGGATTAACGGTCATCTGGTCGCCCTTGGCAGTGTTGCCGATCACCTGGCCCTGGTATACTTCTGTATTGGGCCCCACGTAAAGCACGCCGCGCACCTGGAGATTAGACAGGGCGTAAGCGAGGGTTTTCCCGGCCTGGCCGGAAATCATAGAACCGGTTTGCCGTTTTTCGATTTCCCCGGCGTGAGGTTTAAAACCGATAAACTGGCTGCAAAGGATCCCTTCGCCCCGGGTATCGACGATAAATTCGTTCTTATAGCCCAGCAATCCGCGAGTGGGTATTTCATAGACCAAGCGGGTATGCGCCTGCTCCGGCCGCATTTCTAAAAGTTTTCCTTTTCGCTTGGACATTTTTTTTATCACCACGCCGCTGTATTTTTCCCTGATATCAATAGTCACCTCTTCAAAAGGTTCGCAGGTTTTTCCTTCAATTTCCTTGATGATGACGTGCGGCTGGGAAACCTGCAGCTCATAACCCTCGCGCCGCATATTTTCAAGCAAGATAGCGATGTGCAGTTCGCCCCGACCAAAAACCCTGTAATATTCACTGGAGGAAAAATCAATTTTCAAGCCGACATTAACCTCTAATTCCTTTTTCAATCGCTCACGAATCTGCCGGCTGGTGACAAACTTACCTTCATGGCCGGCAAACGGTGAATTATTGACCAGGAAATTCAGGCCAATGGTCGGTTCGTCAACTTTGATCGCCGGCAGCAAAGCTTCGTCTTTATTCTGGCAAACAGTATCGCCGATATAGATATCCGGCAGGCCAGCCAGCATGACAATATCGCCGGCTAAAACTTGCGGCACTTCTTTTCGGGTCAAGCCTTCAAAAGTAAAAAGCCTGGTAATAGTTCCGGGTAAAATCTTACCATCATCTTTTTTCACGAAAACCTGGTCCCCTGTTTTGATTTTTCCCTGATAAACCCGGCCAACGCCCAAACGGCCCAAGTAATTATCATAAGCGAGATTAAAGGGCTGGAATAAAAAAGGCTTGGTTATTTCCCCGGCGGCCGGCTTAACCTGAGCCAAAATGGTTTCCAACAGTGGGGTTAAATCTTTTGATTCATCGGCTAAATTGATTTTTGCCACGCCGTCCTTGGCAACGGCGTAGACCGTGGTAAAATAAAGCTGATCCTGATTGGCGTTCAAATCCATGAATAATTCCAGGACTTTTTCATGAGTCCATTCCGGCCGGGCGGCTTTTTTGTCGATTTTATTGATGACGACAATCGGCTTCAAACCAAGCTCTAGAGATTTCTTCAAAACGAATTTTGTCTGAGGCATCGGGCCTTCCTGGGCATCCACTAGCAACAAGACCGAATCAATGGAGCGCAGAACCCGCTCCACTTCCGAGCCGAAATCCGCGTGCCCCGGCGTGTCCACGATGTTAATTTTCGTCCCTTTATAAAAAATCGACGTATTTTTGGAATAAATCGTAATCCCCCGCTCCTGCTCCAGGGCGTTTGAATCCATAGTCACGCTGGCGTCAACCGCCGAATTCGTCTGCCGCATCAAAGCGTCAGTCAGCTTGGTTTTGCCGTGGTCCACGTGGGCGATAATTGCGATATTTCTGATTTCCATATGCTTCTAAATATCCAGACTTTTTAATGAATTAAAATGTAGTATATTAGAAAAAACCTGGTTTGTCAAGAATACATTCACATATCGAGAGATCAAGATGCCAAGATATCAAGATTTTTTGGCCAAACCGCTGATCATGCAATTAAGGCCAATGGCCAGACCGTTATAGCTTTCATCGATGATTTTAAAATTTTTCTCTGAAAGATATTTCTGGTCTAAGGCGATTCTTAAGTGGCTTTCAATTTCAAATATTTCCGCTCGGGCAATATAAAGTACGCGAATTTTATCTTTAGGATGATAACGGCCATGGCTTTCCGCGATATTGGCCTCGACCGATACCGCCGATCTTCTTAACTGCATGGTTAAGCCGAAAATCTCGTCTTTCGGAAAAACCTTAGTGATTTGGTAAACTTGGCTGGCTAATTCTTGGGCCTTTTGCCAGACTTTCAAATCAAAAAAAGCGCGAGTCATATTAATCCTTTCGCGCCACCATTTTGTCTATAATAATTTTATAGCCACGATTTAATTTTGTCAACGCCTCTCAACATCTCAAAATCTCGATATCTTGATATCTGAATATCTCAAGCCGTTCTAAACTCGCAAATCTCCTTGAAATCACAGTATTTACATTTGTACTGCGACGGCGTCGCCTTGAAATCGCTTTTCAGGATTTTTTCAATTGTGCCGACCACTCTCTTTTTGACCTCCTCTATCTCCTCCTGTTTGGCCTGGTAAGTGAAGGTTTTATTGTCTTCAATATAATAGAAAGTCAGCTTGGCCGGATTTAACTTAAAAACCTCCTGGCAGGCCAAGGCGTAGATCAACAATTGCTCGGTATCAATGTCGGATTTAACTTTCGGCAAGTTGCCGGTTTTGTAATCAATGATTTCCACTCTATCGTCAGGCAAAGCATCCACCCGGTCGATAAAACCCTTTAAAGTATGCAGACCGATGCGGATATTGAAACCCTGTTCCAGAAACTTCGGGGCTTTGAACGTCTTTTTATTCACTTTATAAAACTCCTGCAAAACCTGTTTGCCCTTTTCTTTCCGCCTTAATTCCTGCGGCTTATCCTCATACCACTCGTCAATCCAGTTTCTTTCATACATCGAAAGCAGCGCGGCTAAAGTCGGTATTTCCCCCCTTTGAATAGCCAAATAAAACTCGTGCAAAGTGTTATGGATGGTTTTGCCGAAAGAAAACGCGCCCTTGCCTTTGACCGGCACATGAAGTATGTGGGCAAAGCGGTACTGATACGGACAGGTGTCAAAGGCTTTTAACTGCGTGAAAGAAAATTTATGCGGCAAGATGTCCAAATTTCTTTTTAAGGTCAAAATATCTTTTTGCCCGGCCATTTTTTCAAATATCAGGCGCTGCTGTTTCATTTTCTGCCCAGCTCTCTTGCCGTATTTTTCCAGTTCAATTTCATAAAGAAAACGGGATAATCTTTTTTTCCGCGACCCGCCGTAATCCTCGGCCGTGGTGAAATAAAGGCCTTCTTTAACTCTGGTCATAGCCACATAAAACAAGCGCCTTTCCTCTTGCAGATGCACGTCGCCTTCAGGAATGATCTCGGCCACCAGCTCATCCGGCAATTCAATCGGGTCTTTGCGCTCAATTGAAGGAAATCTTTTGTCCACCAAATTAACCATAAAGACATGGGTGAATTCCAAACCCTTGGCCTGGTGAATGGTCATCACTTTGACGGCCTCCGGCCCTTCTTCCATTGACTGGTGGCCTAAAACCCCTTCTTCTCCCGCTTCAATCGCCAGGTCTAATTCTGCCATGAAGTTTTTTACGGATTTATCGCTGTTTAAACGTTCAAATTCCCCCAGTTGTTTGAAAAACTGGTTGATATTCAATATGGCTTCCGCGCTGGCGATCGTTTGTTTTTTGGCCAGATATTTGAAATAGCCGGAATCCTCCACAAACTGGAAAAGCACCCGGCTGACGCTTTTATCACGGGCCAGTTTAGAGTGTTTATGAATCAGGTCTAAAAGCGAATCCAGATCTTTTTGGGTCTGGGGTTTTAAACTCCCGCGGCTGTCAGGATTCTGCATCGCCTCATACAAAGAAACATTCTTGCGATATGTAAAATTTAAAAGCGCGTGAATATCTTCCGGAGCAAACTTGAAAATCGGCATATTCATCACTCGGAATAACGCCGTGCTTTCGTGATAATTGTCTAGTAATTTAAGATAAGCGATCAAATCCATGATCTCCGGTTTCTGGTACAGTCCGCGGTTGGCCACGTACTGATAGGGTATTTCCTGATTATCCATTAAATTGATAAAAATATTCGCCTGGTCATTGGCCCGGACCAGAATGGCAAAATCATTCCAGGTCAGGCTCCGGTTTTTCTTCCTTAAGGCCAATATTTTTTCCACCACCCCCAGCGCCTCTTCTTCCTGGGTCAAAAAATGCAAATGCTCAATCTTGCCCAAACCCTTATTTTGGGCAATCAGTTTTTTTGTGATCTTTACCGTCAGTAGTTCCCCCTTGTCATCAATCTGCTTTTTCCCCAATCTTGCTTCCAGGCGATTCGGATTGTTTAACTGTATGAATTTGTAAGATAGGTCCAGGATATTCTGCCGGTTACGGTAATTCTCGGTCAGGACGATCTCTTCGCAGGCAGGAAAATCCTTTTTGAATTCTAGAATATTAGAGATGGCCGCCCCGCGGAACTTATAAATAGACTGGTCGTCATCCCCCACCACCGTAATATTTTTTTTGGATCCGGCTAAAAGCTTTAATAATTCGTACTGGGCGAAGTTGGTGTCCTGAAATTCATCCACCAGGATGTATTTAAACTGCTGACGGTATTTTTCCAAGATGTTTTTCCTTTGTTTCAATAAAGCCAGGGCCTTGATAATAAGATCGCCGAAATCCAGCTGTCCTTTTTCTGTCAAAAGTGTCTGGTAGGTCTGGTAGGCTTTGGCCACCTCCAAAATCCTTTTGGCCTCTTCGTTGTTATCGGCTTTTAATTTTTTATCGGCGTAAAAAATGAATTGTTCGGGCGTCACATTCTCATCCTTGGCCCGGGAAAAAACTTTGATTAAAGCATAAATGAACCGGGTGGGATTGCCCATGGGCTTATAATAATCCAATTCGAACCGGTTGAAGTTCTGCCGGATAAGCCGCCACTGTTCCACCTGATTTAAAAGCTTAAAGCCAGGATCCAAGCCGATATCCAGGGCGTTATCCTTTAAAATCCTTTCCCCGAAAGAATGAAAAGTGGAAATCCACAAATCCACATAACCGTAAGGCAGCAGAATATCCGCCCTTTCCTCCATTTCTCCGGCCGCTTTGTCCGTAAAAGTCAGCGCGAGAATTTCTGAAGGTAAGGCTCTTTTTTCTTTAATCAAATAAGCCAATCTTTGGGTAATGACGGTAGTCTTGCCTGTTCCGGCGCCGGCGACAATCAAAAGCGGACCAGCCCCGTGTTCTATCGCTTTTCGTTGTTCGGGGTTTATTTTCATAAGTAAATTATAGCATTTTAAGCCGGTTTATGAAATTTGACTAAAAAAATTCTTGTGCTAAGATACAAAAACATTATCTTTGTTCTTTTTAGCCTAGAAAAGGGAGGATTAGATAAAAATGCCGAGAGTCTGCCAATTCCAAGAGGAATGTATTAGTTATGTACCGTCAATGAATAGCCGCGAAAGACTTTGGTGGCTTCTGAAAAACATCTGCTGCCGATACGCAGAAAAAGGCCGCTGCCGGCGTAAATTATGCCTGGCGCATTACGACCAAGAGATCTTTCCTCAAAAAAAGAAGGGAGCCTAAAATGGCCGAAGAGAGAAAGGAAAACAAAAAGATGGTAACCCTGGAAACCGATCCCCTGCTGGCAGATTTCGCCAAAATCCTCAACAGCAACCGCAGCGCGGCAAGAAAACACGAGCAACTCCGCCGCTTCATGCACCTTCAGACCCTGCGTATCCGCACCCGGGAAATCGAGGGAGTTATACACGACACTCACGCCACGGAAGGCACCATGGTCGGCCTGCACGCCCTTATCCTTACCAAAATGATGGATCTCGGCTTGAAAAAATAGCCCGCCCGAAACCAAAACCCTGTCCCGAAAAGACAGGGTTTTTTATCCAGTTAAAAATCAGGTTTCTAACGAAAAATTGCCCGTTATGACTTTTTGTGGTTTACTGATAATAATATCCACAACTTTCTTACAAACATAAAAATTAATAAATTCGACAAAATTAGCCAAGTATTTTCTTCTACCGTTAATCAAACAAAAGAGTTTGTCCGCACCCCTTTATTTCTGAAACTTATTGGTGACGTAAGAAATAAAAATGTGGCTGATTTTGGCTGCGGCGACGGTTTTTTTACCAGGATACTGGCGCAAAATTTTGCCCGTAAAGTCATGGGCGTTGATTATTCTGAAAAGATGATTAAAACAGCCATTGAGAAAGAAAAAGTGAATCCCCTAAAGATCACGTATTTATTGGAAGATGTCAGATTTTTAAGAATGAAAGAAAAATTCGATTTGATATCGGCCGTATATCTTTTAGATTATGCCGAATCTAAAGAGGACCTATTAAAAATGGCCCTGACTGCTTATCACCATCTTAATCCAGGGGGAAAATTTTGCGCCATTGTTCCACATCCACATATTCAACCAACGAAAGATTTTGAATTTGAAAGAAAAATAACTTCCCTAGATAATAAAGATAAATTCAAAGACGGAGACCGATTGAAATGCGAGATCAAAAAAAATGATAAACAATTCGAGTTTATTTTTTATTATTGGTCAAAAGACACTTATAACAATATATTATCTAAAGCCGGCTTCAAAGACATTACGTGGGTTGAACCATTTATCTCGGAAAGGGGCCTTAAATTATTCGGTCCAGAATATTGGCAAAATTTTCTGAAAAAACCATCAACCATCGGTTTTATCGGCCATAAATAATTATTTGACAACCCTATCTTAAGGCGCTAAGATTTTAAGCAACAATCGATAATCGATCTTTTCAAAATCACACCGAAGGGAAAACCATGACGCTCGAAACACTCTGTCTTCATCAGAAACACCCCAACGACTGCGAACACTATTACCACCCCAATCTGGAAAGAGAAGGCGAAGAAGCCTGCCGCAAGCATCATCTCTGCGCGTATTGTAAAGACGGCCGCTGCCAAAATCCGCGCATCGGCAAATATCGAGGCAAATTAGTTCTGCCGAAAGTACAATCACCCGAGCGCGCCCTTCAATAACTTGTAAGGGCGTTTTTTTAGACAAGTCCAGACTCAAGACACCCGCGCTGTTTTTCGTGGCAAACACAACGCGGATCTCTTGAGCCCGCGTTGGCTTTTTTTATTTCTTTACAATTTTATGCGGATGATATTTTTCCACGTAGTAAATCTGTCTATCAATTTCTTCAAACGAAAAATCTGCCCCGTCTGTGACAATCAGTTTTATTTCCCCGTCATTTTCCCTTAAAACCACGGCGATAACTATTCCGTCAAAATTAACCAGAGGCTTATCCGGTCCCAAAATATAGGCATCAATTTCTTCCCCGTCAGCTTCCGACTTCGTTCCGGGAATAAAACCGTAATTAGTTTGATACTTATTCTGCGGATAATCGGGATGCGCCGAATTTAAGGGCCGGTCGATAGCCACTTTCACCTTTTTTCCTAACCACTGTTTATAATTATCCATATTATTTCCCCTTTTCCTTCCCCCAACAAACAATCAGGGCGTGAAATTCATTATATAATTTGTAAGACTTCGGCAATCGTTTTTCAAAATATTCTTTATATTCATTATAAGTTTTAAATTCAACGCCGTACTTTTTACACAGTCTTCGGGTATAGGCGTCGATGACAAAGGAAGGCTTTCCGCCTGCGTATAATAAAATTGAATCGGCTGTTTCCGGACCGATGCCGTGGACCGCCAATAATTCCTCGCGGCATTTTTTTAATGGTTTCTTAAAGAACTTTTTTAGACTGCCTTGATAATTTTCCATAAGCCATAAACTATACGCCTTAAGCTTTTTGGCTTTTTCATTATAATAGCCCGAGGAGCGAATCAACCCCCTTAATTTAATTGGCGAAATATTCAATATTTTTCTCGGAGACAATATTCTTTCCTTTTTAAGTTTATAAATGGCACGCTCCACGTTTCCCCAATTCGTATTCTGGGTTAATATCGCCCCCAGACAGACTTCAAACATATTTTTCTCATTATTGACACATATTTTCTTTCTCAATATCTTATCCTCTTGATCTCTCGATATCTTTATATCTAGCACCGGCCACCAATCCTGGCGTCCGTATTTTTTCGACAAACTCAGATAAATCTTGATTAAATTCATGATCGTATTATATCTTTTTTAAACCAAATAAAAAAGCCCTGCTCATAAGAACAGGGCTTTGGTTAAATGTACAAAAATACTAGGCGAATACTTCCGGTGGTATTTCTACCGCTTCTGACCTTTCCGGACCGACCGTCACGAAAGGAATAGGCAGTCCAGTCTGCCTGGTGATCTCCTTCAAGAATCCCTTGGCTTCATCCGGCAAATCCTCCCAGTGCCGACAGTGGCCGGTATTTTTCTGCCAGCCCGGCAAAGTGAAGTAAACCGGTGTCAAAGTCTCAAGATAGCGGGGCTCAACCGACGGAACCTCATCAAGTCGCCTCCCATTTGCGTCCTGGTAAGCGATGATGATTTTCACTTCCGACATAGTGTCAAGCACATCAAGTTTGGTCACCGGCGTCAGAATCTGACCGTACGGTGTTCTCATCCTTTTGAGAATCCAGCGGATAAGAACCGTGTCGAGCCAGCTTACCCGGCGTTTCCGGCCGGTCGTCTCTCCTATTTCATGACCTCGATCGCAAATTATCTCTCCGTACACGTCAAAAAGCTCGCCGACCAGTGGTCCGTTGCCGACTCGGGTGGTATAAGCTTTAGTCGCCATGTAGGCCTTATCCCACCAGCCGATGTCGTGCAGCAAACCAGGCAAGGTCGTCGTGGAAGAGGTAACGAAAGGATAAGTACCGTGGTCGATATCGAGCATCCCTCCTTGAGCGCCTTCAACCAAAACGCTTTCCCTCTTTTCGATGACCTTCCAGATGAGATCAGTCATGTTGGTCACAGAGAAACACCTGGCCATCTCCAAAGCAGCTTCGTAGTAACACCGGCATTCTTCCTGGTATTCGTCCAGAGGAGAATCATGCGGAAACCGGAACTGCTTTGCGTAATACTTTACCAGCTTCTGGTACCGCTCTTCGAAACCCGGAGAAAGAACATCGGCGACCCGGATAGCGGTCCAGCGTTCTCTGGCTGAAGCATAAGCCAGACCGATACCCTTGCCGGTCGTTCCGATCGGATGGTCAGAGAATTTCTCCAGGATCGCTTCTTTCCGCTTATGCCAAGGGAAAATCAGATGGGCCTGAGGTGAAATGTAAATCTCGTTCTTGAACGGCAAGTTCAGGGCTTTTACAGCCGCCACTTCCTTCAGAAATCCCACGGGATCGATCACCATTCCCGTACCGAGAGCGCAATCGACGCTCGGGGTAAAAGCACTGGAAGGGATCTGGTGAAAGGCGAGGCTCTTGTCGCCGACAGTTACGCGATGTCCGGCATTCGGTCCGCCTTGAAAGCGGACGTTCAGACCGAATCTTTGCGACTGCAGCAAATAGTCAACCACCCTGGCTTTGCCCTCATCGCCGAACAAGAAATCACCGACAAAAACTATTTCTCCCCTCATCACTTCTCACCTCCCATCGGGTAGTTCGGCGCACTTTCCGTGATAATAATGTCGTGCGGATGGCTTTCCCGTACCCCGGCCGCTGTCACCTGCATGTAGGAAGTTTCCCAGAGATCAGTGATCCGCTCGGCGCCGCAATAGCCCATGCCGGCGCGCAAGCCGCCCATCAGCTGATAAACAACGTTGGCCAAGGCTCCTTTTATCGGAGTGCGACCCTCAATGCCTTCCGCAATGAGCTTATCGCGATCCTTGACATCGCCCTGCTTGTACCGTTCCGCGCTGCCTTCCTGCATGGCAGAAATCGAGCCCATCCCACGGTAAATCTTGTAGTTTTTACCCTGGTAAGGAATAATCTCGCCGGGGCTTTCATCCGTGCCGGCGAAAAGCGAGCCAATCATGACTGAGCTGGCTCCCGCCGCCAAAGCCTTAACGATATCCCCTGAATAACGGATACCGCCATCGGCAATCAAGGGCACGCCTGCCTTGTGGCAGACTTCAGCGCATTCCAGGATCGCAGAAAACTGGGCCATGCCTACGCCCGTAATCACCCGTGTGGTACAGATGGCCGAAGGCCCCATCCCGACCTTTATCGCGTCCGCGCCCCAATCGATTAAATCCTGCGCTGCTTGAGCCGTGACTACGTTGCCAGCTATGACCGGTAAAGTCGGATACCGCTCGTTCAGACGCTCAAGCATGTTCTTCATGTTCTTCAGATTATCACCATGAGCGGTATCAACCACAATCACATCGACCCCGGCTTTGACCAAAAGATCAACTCGCTCCTGGTTATTCAGCCACACGTCGCCAACGGCGGCCCCGACAAGCAATCTGCCCTTTCCATCCAGAGCGACCTGCGGATAAAGAGAGCGCTTTCGGATGTCATTGCGGGTATAAAGCCCGACCAGGATTTTCTTTTTTCCGTCCATCCGGATAACCGGCAGCTTTTCCACCCGCTTCTCCATCATTCTCTGCTCTGCTTCTTGAGGCGTGACGCCTTCATTAGCCGTCACCAGTTCGCGCGTCATGATCTCTGTCACCCTTCTCGTCTTCATCTCGGCTACCGGACAGGATTCCACGTCCTTGTGGGTAACAATACCCAAAAGTTCACGGTCTTGCCCGATCACCGGCAGACCCGCCACCCGACACTTAATCATATACCGGCTGACTTCTTCCACCGTCTGCTCCGGCGTGCAAGTGTAAGGGTCAGGAATCAAAGCATTCATCCAGCGCTTGACCCGCTCTACTTGTCCCGCCTGAATTCCCGGCGAAAGGTTACGGTGAATGATACCGATGCCGCCATCCAAATCTACCGCAATGGCTAATTCGAACTCGGTCACCGTGTCCATGGCCGCTGAGACTATGGGGATATTTAGTTTAATCGCCCTCTTTTTTCCCCGACTGGCCGTTATATCAGTGCCGATTTCCACCTCGTGCGGCATCTTGACGGCCAGGCCCGGTCGTAACAACACATCGTCAAACGTTAAACCGAGACCTTTAAATCTTTCCTTCGCCTCCATTTTCCCTCACTCCTTTCTCAGTTCTGCAAATACCCAATTTACTGACGGTTTTATTCCACTCCTTTCCTTGTTTTCTTTGAATTTTCAATGAGCATGCTTTCAAAAAGCGAGTCCTTTACCTTACCAAAAAAGGCTGACTTTTGTCAACTTCATATAGGCCGGCTTGTCTGATATCTCAATTGCTAAAATTTTATTCCGAAATGGTCGCCCCAAAATCGGAGGAAAACTAAGATAAGAGCCATGAGAAACAAGGCCCAAAACAGCTTTAGGAAATTAAAGCCCTTTTTCAAACCCTCTTTGACGGGATTATAAACCGGCCCCCCATACTTTATCTTATCGCGGGCTCTTTGGTAATCGGAAAGCTTCATTCTTCTCCTTCTTTAGGCTTTTCTAATTCTATCGGCTCCACCCCGCCACCCGTACCAGCGATCTTGAATACATCCCTGTCAATCTTTTTAAACTCCTTATAAGCGGTGTTATAACTGCCCACCGCCGTGCCTAATTGGCTGCCTAATTTTTCCAGATAAGAGTCAAAATTCAAAATATGCTTGCCTAAGACCTCCACGTTCTTTCTAATCTCCAGGGCCGACTCCTCAATCTGCAGCGCTCTCAACCCCTGCAAGACCATCTGCAGATAGGCCATGAATGTGGTCGGCGAAACAATGATCACATGCTTTTCCTTGAAAGCGTAATCGATGAGATCACGGGTGGAAATCTTGACCGCTCCGACCTTGTTCACCAGCAGGTCGTAATAAATCGCTTCGGAAGGAATAAACATGAAGGCGAAGTCATAGGTTTTTTCGGCCGGCCGGACATACTTGGCGGTTTCGTCAATCCGGTTTTTTAAATCCTGTTTAAAAAGTTTTTCCAGTTCCTGGCGCCTTTCTTCATTATGTTCTTCAACAATCTTATTATAATTTTCCAGAGAAAACTTGGAATCCACCGAGATGATTTTATCTTTAATGAAAATAACCGCGTCCACGATTTCCCCGTTTTTGAACTTATACTGCATCTGGTAGCTTTTCGGCGGCAAAACGTTCTTTAAAACGGTCTCCAAATAATATTCCCCCAAAATCCCCCTTTGTTTGGGATTCTTCAAAATATCCTGCAAAGACTGCAATTGATCGGAAAAATTCAATACCTGGCGGTTCGTCTCGTCTAATTTCGTCAGTTTTTCCGTCACCTCGCGGATTATCTGGGCATCCTGGCTGCGCTGGGCGGCAAACATTTTCGTGGACTCGCCCATTTTATTGTCCAAAGTCCGGTTGATCTCACTGATCTGGTTCTGCAGCATCAAAAGAGACTGTTCATCTTTTTTAACCTCTCCCAACCCCTTGAGTTTCCGGGACAAAATAAAGTAAATAAAAACCGCCAAAAACACTCCCACGAGAATAACGCCGATAATTATTGACCATGTTTGCATAATCTTGATATCTTAATCGCTTGATATCTTGATATCTTATTTTAAATCTTAAAAAATCCTTCCGCGTTCTTTCCCGTCTGCTCAACCACTTTTTCCACCGGAATATTTTTCAATTCAGCGATTTTCTTGGCCACTTCGACAACGTATATCGGCTCGCAACGTTTGCCGCGATACGCCTGAGGCGCCAAATAAGGCGCATCGGTTTCTATAAACATCTTTTCTAATGGCACCTCTTTTACCACGGAAAAGAGTTCTTGGTCATCGGTAAAAGTGATAATGCCGGTAAACCCCAAGTAAAAGCCCAGAGCCAACAAACGTCGGGCAATTTCGCGGGAAGACAAAAAGCAATGGACGACCGCCGGAATCTCTTCTTCTTCTTTCATCAATGCGATCAGATCCTCATAAGCGTCCCGGCAGTGCAAAATCACCGGCACGCCCGCTTGTCTGGCCACGCCCAAATGTTTCTTCAAAAGCTCTTTCTGCCCTTCTTTGGCTCTTGCTTCTTCTTCTTTGGACTCCGCCCACATCTGGTAATAATCCAAGCCCGTTTCCCCGACGGCCACCACTTTATTATCTTTGGCCAGTTTCAAATATTCTTCCGGCGAGAATTCTTCGTCATTGATATGGGTCGGGTGCAGACCGACGGCCCCAAAAACAAAATCAAACTCATGGGACATATCAGCGGCTTTTTTACTGTTTTGCATCTGCGAACCGACCGTTATCACCTTCATCCCTTTTTCTTGACAACGCTTGGCCACCTCACGATAATCTTTCTCAAAAGCCTCGAAATTTAAATGACAATGGGTGTCTATTAGCATGTTTGTTGGTTTATTTTTCTACCTACTATTATTCTTGATATTTTAATTGTGCTTATAATAATGGTTTAAATCCCAAGCACCAAATCCCAAGCACCAAACAAATTCGAAATCACAATTTTCTAAATTCCAAACCGCTCGCCTTTAAGATTATGTATATTATTTTGAATTTTGGAATTTTCCGCCAAAGGCGGATCAGCCCCGGGCTGAGAATTTGTTTTGAATTTTGTGCTTTGGATTTTGGATTTGGAGAAAATAGACAAACAAGCTAACAAGTCAGATGTATCAGCGCCGCCACTCTTTTTCCTTCTTTTTTCAGCCGATTATATTCTTCGCAGGCGGCGGCCGAATCCTTAACGATCAGGGGAATTTTTTTGTCGGCGAAAAAATCATGGACTTCCTGACCAACCTGCATAATTGAGTCCGCGCCGTTGCCTATAATGATTATTTCTGGCTGCTCGCCGATAACTTGCCTGACATCGTCTTCATAAACCGCGTGGCCGGAAACCCGCTTCCAGTCAGATACTTTATCGGGGCCGACAAAAACATCTTTCTGATATTGCCGGCCGTCTATCACGATCCGGCCGAACTCATAAAGATCAATCATTTGGGAATAATCTCGTTAAATTTTCGGACAGCCTCCGGAAACAAAGGCACCAGCCAGGAAGAAAAAACGACGAATATGTTAACCAGTTGGGAATTCTCGAAAGTATAGGCGAGAACCGTCCCTGAGCTGATCGTCTTGATAAAATTCAAGATAACGCCCAGGATCAATCCGCCCTCAACCGCTCCTAAAAACAATCCTCCCAAACGGTTCAGCAAACTAAAACCGGGCAGGATCGCCACCGCCCCGAAGGTTTTGCTGATCAGACGGACCAAAGCGCCGACAAGCTTGGAAATCAAGATAAGAAGGATGATAAAAGCGGCAATCTTGACCCCCATATTATCTTTAAGGCCGAAAAAGGCCACGAGATCGTCATACCAGCGGCTCGCCAAAATCACCCCTAAAAAAATTCCGACGATTGAACCCGCGGTCTCGATCAAACCCCGCCAGAAGCCGAACCAACAAAAGCCCAAAAAAGCCATTAAAATCGCACCGTCAAAAAATTCCATATGATATATCGGTTAATTAATTCGGGGGAATATAGCCTCACCCTTAGTTATTTTACCACAAACCAGGGAATTAGTAATTCTGGCGGCGGTCTGCGGCATAAAAGGCGCCAAAGCCCGGGCCAGATCGCAAAGCATCGCCGCCAATTCGCTAAGAAGCTTTTCAAGTTTATCGCGGTCTTTTTTCTCTTTGGTCTTGGCCAATTTCCAGGGTTCGTTCTTATCAATTTCCTGATTCGCCCAAGTGACGGCATTTAAGATCTCGCTAAGCGCCTGGTCAAAGGAATAATTCTCAATTAAAGTATTTACTTTGCTAAAATCCTTGGGACTTTTCAAGATTTTGGGGATTTTACCGGCGCAATATTTTTCAATCATATTCAAGACTCTGGCCACTAGATTACCCAGATTATTGGCCAAATCCGCGTTGTATTTTTCCCTGAATCTTGATTCGCTAATATCACCGTCTGACCCGAAGATAAATTGTGAAATCAATAGATAACGGGCCGCGTCTACCCCGTATTTTTCCACTAAAAGATTGGGGTCCAGCGCATTGCCCAAAGTCTTAGACATTTTCTGTTTATCAATAGTGAAATAACCATGAATAAATTCCTCTTTTGGCGGATGTTCACCAACCGCTAAAAGTAAGGCGGGCCAGTAAACCGCGTGAAATTTTAATATCTCCTTGGCCATTAAGTGCAGATCCGCCGGCCACCATTTTTTGTATTCTTTTGCATTATCGCCATAACCAATGGCGGAAATATAATTCTGCAAAGCCTCGACCCAGACATAAACCACCTGTTTTTTATCAAAAACCAAAGGAATCCCCCATTTCACTTTTTCCCGAGAAACAGAAAAATCTTCCAAACCCTGATTGATTAAAGACAAAACCTCGTTTTTCCTGGCCACCGGCAATATTTTAATCTCATCTTTTTCAATCAGCTCTTTCACTTGATCGATATAATTACCCAGTTTGAAAAAATAGTTATTTTCCGACAGTTTCACCGGCTCCTTTTTATGATCAGCGCATTTCCCATCAACTAAGTCTTTCTCGGTCATAAACTTTTCGCAACCCTCGCAATACAAACCCTCGTATTGGTCTTCGTAAATCGCTCCATTTTCTTTAAGTTTCAACATAAACTTGTCTACCGACTCGACGTGCCTTTTATCCGTGGTTCGGATAAAATAATCGTATTCAATGCCTAAATTCTGCCAGGCTACTTTGAATAAGGCCGTAACTTCATCACAAAAAGCCTGCGGGGTTTTTCCCTCTTTTTCCGCCGCTTGGGCTACTTTTGTCCCGTGCTCATCGGTGCCTGTTAAAAAGAAAACCTTATCCTTGCCCAGTTTATTCCGCCAGTAACGCGCTAAAATATCGGCCGCTAAGGTCGTATAAGCGTGACCGATATGCGGTTTATCATTAACGTAATATATGGGCGTTGTAATGTAGAATTTTTTGGGCATTGACATATTATTATTTATAGACTATAATAATTTAATTTATTTGCTCTTTACCTGTTACCAACGAAGGAGGTCGTAGATGATCAATGTCAGTCCTAAAGCAGGAACGTTCTTGCGCCAGATCCGGACGAGTTTGCCGGAAGGTTCCGCCGAAAAGCGGTTGGTGGAACAACTGATAACTGGATCAATCCATATGCTCAGCCAAGCGGAACGCCAGAGCCTGGCTGATCTTTGCGGAAAGACCGCCATCAACGGACTCGAGGTACCGTTGCATCTACGGCGGGAATTCCAGGTGATCAGCGAGAGCATCCGCGCTTTCCGAACCCAGCAAGAGGTGAAATTCAGGCAGCGTCGCAATAGGCAAGCCGAGGGCTAAGTTCCTGGCAATCCTTAACCGGTACTCCCCGCGGAGTACCGGTTCATTTTTTTCCGCCGACCAAAACCACGAATTCTCCCCTTACTTTATCTAAATTATTTTCAAAATAGCTTTTTATCTCGTTAATATTCCCCCGTTTTATCTCCTCAAACATTTTCGTCAGCTCGCGGCAGACGACTATTTTTCTTTTTTCCGTCAAGATCTGCGATAAACTCTGCAGGGTCTTTAAAACGCGGTGAGGCGATTCATAAAAGATGACGGTTTCGCGGCTTTCAGCAATCTGTTTGAATAACGTCTCTCTCCCCTTTTTATGGGGCAAAAATCCCAAGAAAACAAACCGATCGCAGGGCAGACCGGAGACAGAGGCGGCGGCCGCCAGAGCGGAAGGGCCCGGGATCGGGATAATTTTCACGCCTTCGCCCAAAGAGGCCAGTACGTCGGCAATCAGGCGGTTGCCGGGATCAGAAATCCCCGGCGTCCCGGCTTCGCTCACCAAACCGGCGGATTTTCCCTGCCTTAATAAATTTATTATCTCGTCCACTCTTTGTATTTTTGAATGTTCGTGATAGCTGATCAAAGGCTTCTTTATCTCATAATGATTGAGCAGTTTAACCGTTTCCCTCTTATCCTCGCAAATAATAAAATCCACTTCTTTCAAAACATCCAGCGCCCTAAAGGTCAAATCTTTTAAGTGGCCGATCGGCGTGGCAATAAGATAAAGTTTCGGCATTTATGAATAAATATTAAACCCTGACAAAAATTAATTAATCAGGGTCTCAAATTAACGCATTTTTTTCATCTTTTTAGCCAATCCCTTCACCTTCGATCCGATCCTCTTTTTCTCTTTTTTCCTTAAAAAAATCCTTTAGGAATTCATCGCCGATGATCGTAATGGGGATAGCCAAGATTATCCCTAAAATGCCGAGCAGCTTTGACGCCAAAAGCATGACTATAATCACCACGATCGGATTGAGGCCCGTCACTTTCTGCATCACTTTAGGCACCAGCAGATTATTCTCCAGCTGCTGGATTAGGATGTAAAGAATGACGACGAAAATCGCCTTCCAGGGGGAAACAGTCAAGGCGATCAAGACCGCCGGCACCGCCCCGATAATCGGCCCGGCGATGGGAATAAATTCGGTGATTCCCGCAATTAATCCTAAAACTAGCGGGTAAGGGACTTGCAAAATGACCAATCCGATGAAACAAACCGTGCCGATGACGACGCACAAAATCAGCTGCCCTTTGATCCAGAAACCCAGGCGGGTTTGAATCCGGCTGATAAGCAAAACAAAATAAGGCTGGTATTTGGCCGGGGAAATCGCGGCAATGACCTTGCGGAAACCGTCCTCAATCAGAACAATATAGAAAGTCAGGACTAAAATACCGACCAGAGAGAATAAACCGCCGAAGAGCCCAGACAAACCGGCAAAAATACTGGAGGTAATATCGCCCAAAGTGGAAACGATGCTTTGCAGACTTTCCTGGATTGTTTTTACCAACTCGCTGCCCGAACCGGCCGCTCCCGGCAAACTATTCTGTATCTTTTCATAAAGAGAGGGAAAATTGCCGGCAAACTGTTTAAGCTGGCTGGAGATAGCCGGAATGATCAAGGCAATGGCCACACTGATCAAACCCAGAATAATGACATAAAAAATGACAATACTGAGCACGCGGGGAATATTCCTTTTCTGCAGCTTATCCACCCAGGGTGCCAAAGCGGAAGCTAAAACCACCGAAACAAAGATCATGATTATGACATCGCGGACGTAATACAAAAAAAGAAGGGCGATAACCACCAAAATTAGCTTAATAAAGCTGGCCGTGGAAAATGTGACTGGCTGTCCTCTTCCGTTCATGCTTATATTATAAAATTATTTAAGATTTCGGTCAATAAAACGGACAAACTCGTTTTTCTTGGCGAAAGGGCCGATGACGACCAAATTCATCAATTTCTTTGAGAGGATCTTTGCCGCCGCCCGCTTTATTTCGGCTCGCGTCACCTTGTCCACCTTTTTAAATTTTTCTTCCGGCTTTTCTATCTTACCCGTCAATAGCTGCTGTTTCGCTAAAAATGAAGCGATCTCGCTTGACTCTTCCAGCTCCAGGACCAGCTTGCCCTTTAAGAAATCCTTGGCGCGTTTTAACTCGGCAGGACTGACGCCTTGCTTTTTGATCTTCATTAGTTCCTGCCAAAGCACAGCCAAAGCCTCAAAAATCCTGGATTTATCCAGGCCCGCCTGGATGAATAAAAGGCCGGTATCTTCATAGATGTTGGGGATCGCTTTTATATAATAGCACAAGCCTCTTCTTTCCCGCATTTCGATAAAAAGCCGGGAACTCATCGAACCGCCTAAAATCACGGATAGTAAATAAAACGGATAAATATTCTTGTCAAAATAAGAAAAAGCCTTAAAACCCAAGCCCACCTGCACTTGCTCCGTCTCTTTAAACTTAAGGGTCACCTGCGGCTTTTTCTGTTTTGAAGAAAATCTGCGGAAAACAGGCGCTTTATTTTTCTGGCTCTTCGGATTAAAATATTTCCCGATCAAATTCTTGACTTTTTTTTCCTCAAAATTACCGGCGACCGCGATCAGCATATTCTTGGGGTGGTAAAATTTCTGATGATATCTGACCAGTTCCGACCGGGAAAAACGGCGGATATTTTCCCTCGACCCGATAACCAAACGGCCTAAAGGACCGCTTCCGAAAACCGTCCTTTCCATCAGATCCTCAATATAAAGGAGCGGATTATCTTCGTACATATTAATCTCTTCTATGATCACTCCTTTTTCCTTGGCCATTTCTTTGATCTCGAACTTGGAATGGAAAAGGATGTCGGAAAGAACATCTACAGCCAGCTCTACTTTCTTATCGATCACTTTCACATAGAAGCCGGTCAAGTCCTTGGTCGTAAAGGCATTGAAATCCGCGCCCACCTGGTCCAGGGCTTTAGAGATATCCAGGGTATTCGGCCTCTTTTTCGTCCCTTTGAACAGCATATGTTCTAAAAAATGGGAAAGGCCGTTAAGCTGGGTGGATTCATAGCGCGACCCGACTTTAAAAAGCACCAAAACGGTCACCGCCTTGGTCTCTTTCATCGGGGCCAAGATCAGCTTGGCCTGGTTTTTTAGGGTAAGAAGTTTAAACAAAGTATTTTGTTTAGAATTTTGATGTTGGGATTTGTTTCCCCGTTAGAAACGCGGTTTCTAAACGGGGTTTCGGATTTAGGATTTATTTAGGAATTAGAAATTAATCCAACTTGCCCTTCAAATAACCCAATAATTCCTCAATAGCGATCCTCTCCTGCTTCATCGTATCTCTATCTCTCACGGTTACTTTCTTGTCTTCCAAAGAATCAAAATCTATGGTCACGCAATAAGGCGTCCCAATTTCATCCTGCCTTCTATAACGCCTGCCAATAGAAGCAACTTCGTCATAAGCGCACATAAAATGCGGCCGTAAAGTATCATAAATTTCATTAGCTAATTTAGCCACCGGTTCTTTTTTGGACAAAGGCAAAACCGCCACTTTTATAGGCGCCAAATCCTTATGCAATCTTAAAACCACTTCTTCTTCTTTATTGCTTTCCGTGGTGGTGGTCCGGCCGCCTTTGATTTCCTCGTAAGCATCGATTAAAAATAATAAAAGACCTCTGTCCACGCCCATCGAAACCTCTTCGACGAAAGGCATGAATTTATTTCCTGTTTCTTCGTCGCGATAGCTCATATCTACGCCACTGAATTTACTGTGCCTGGACAAATCCCAATCGCCGCGATTATGAATCCCCGCAAACTCGTCCCAACCAGCAAAAGGCGTTTTATACTCCACGTCCCATGCTTCCCTAGCGTAATGGACAAGCTCATCTTTTGTATGTTGTCTCAAACGCAGATTTTCTGGATGGCAAACAAATTTTTTATACCAGCTCAATGTCCACTCTTTCCATTCTCTATAATACTTCTCGGCCGTCTCGGGTTTGACAAAATATTGCATCTCCATCTGCTCAAACTCTCGTGTCCTAAAAATAAAATTGCCGGGCGTAATTTCATTTCTGAAGGATTTGCCGATTTGCGCGATACCAAACGGCAGTTTTTTCCGCGTTGCCTCTTTAACATTTAAATAATCTAGGTAAATGCTTTGGCAAGTTTCGCCACGCAGGTATGCCTCGCTCTGTTTGCCCTCAACCGCGCCCAAATGGGTTTTCATTAAAAGGTTAAATTTCTTTGTTTCCGTAAAATCACCCCCGCATTCAGGGCATTTTTTGCCATCTATTTTGTCCGCGCGAAAACGCTGGTGGCATTTTTTGCATTCAACAAGCGGGTCGGTAAAACTTTCAAGATGTCCGGACGCCTCCCATACTATTCTGGGCGTTAGAATAGAACTATCAAGCCCGACCACATCAATTCTTTCTTGTACCATTTTTTTCCACCAGGCGCGTTTGATATTATTCTTTAATTCTACGCCCAAAGGACCATAATCCCAACAAGAATTAAGCCCACCGTATATTTCTGCGGCCTGAAAGATAAAACCTCTTCTTTTACATAAAGAAGTTAATTTATCCATGATAGATTGCTTTTGATTAGCCATAAATTTAATTTAATTATAGTAAAAAAACCCCTTAAAAGCAAGAAAAAAGCCATCAAGCGCTTGTTTGGCTTAATGGCTCATTTCTGCTTACCTTTCGGCAGAAGACCAAGGTGGTAAAGGACGGCCATGACGGCAGCAGTCTGCCAGACTAAGACGTCCTCGCCCAACTCCTGTCTCTCTGTTTCCATGACTCTTTTTTTCGCCTGAATATATTCGGTTCTCTGCTTATGCCATTCCTCGCGTTTATCCGGGCGATGGTACTTCCAGGGCATCCTCATGATAATCACCACCTCAAGTTGCATTACCTCCTATTATCAACATAGCGAAAAACTTAAAAATGTCAAGACAAAAAAGCGTTTCTTCACGGGAAGAAACGCTTATCAAAAGATCAAGAATAATCATACCAGGTGATCGCTTCAGAAACGCCTATCAGGCTCTTCTTCGCTGCCTCCCACTCTTTCGCTTTAAGCGACAGATAAGCGGCTCGGGCATTTTTTATGGCTTCATCTAAACACTTCTTCTGGAAATCTTTCTCCTCCACCAGAATCATCTGGCCGGCGATCTCGCGCAGCTTCATGATGAGCGAGGCTTTAACAAAGAGGCCGGTATTGATGACGTAGGTGACTTCCAGAATAAGGTCTTCTACTTCCCCCTGGATTTTTTTCAAGCTCAGGGAATTATACGCCCGGCTTATTTCGACGATTGCTTCCTCAATCCGGTTGGCCAGGATCAGATCGGCGCCCTTTTGAAGTTCCTTAGTGCCAAGCTCCGCATTAGCGAGGAAAGGTTGAAAGTTTATCACCTCCAAATCAACGATAATGCTGTGGAGCCGGGCGACCATCCGCTGCCTGACCCTTTCCTCCACCTGATACTGACGCCCTTCACTGAAATCGACAATCGCTTTAAGGAAATGGCAGGATGAAGCGAGCAGATACTCGGCGAAATCGAAAACCGCTTTTGAAGCCAATAACCGAGGCATTAAGATTTCCTCGATTTTTTCGATTGTAACGAGACGCTCGCCAAACCGGTTGCCGGCGGCCACCGACCGGGCGCGCAAAGCGCCGGGATTGATTCGGCCCAACGAATCATGGACCAGAGGTATCGGCTCGATCACCCGCAAGCCATTCTCCTTGGTCTCGTCTCTCACCCGGCCGACAATCCGGAAAATCTCGTCGACCCTTTCTGTCAATGCCTTTTCATAACCGGCGAGATTACCTTTATTAAGGCCGATCACCGCCAGATTCAATTCCTTGGCGGCTTCAATCGCTTGCCTCATGACCGACTTCTCGCCGTAATAAGGCTGGTCGTAGCCATTCAGAATGTCTACGACCTGGCGGTGAAAAAGATAAATGCTCGACAGAAGCTGGAATTTTCTTGTTTCACCCGACCATTTCGGGACGGCGAATTGACCCTTGTGCTTTCCTTCCGTGATCAAGATAACCCGTGTGTTAAGCAGATACCGACCCCTGGCTTTACCTCGGTGTCTGTACAATTCCGCCTCACCATGGACCCGGCTCAAGAAACGATAAGCCATGATAACCACCTCGATTTTTAAAGTACAAGAACAAAAAAGCTACCTAATCTTGATAGCTTAACTTAGCGCGATTCTAATACTTTGTCAATCTCGGATGTTGATAAAAATTTAGTAATTATTTTTTAATAACGGCGGCCTCTTTTTGATTAATCCGCCTTATTATTAAAGCAAATATTATAAATAGAGATAAAGATAAAATTATACCTACTATTCCAATAATAAATGGTCCTTGAACTAAGGCCAAAAAAGCAACCAGTGGCCATACAGCCGCAACAAAAAAATAACCCATTATATCGTTCCCTAACCCGCTGTTAGAAGCAAATAAATTCGCCCAACCTATCCCGATAATAAAATAAAGTATAAGAGCGGAGATGATTGTGTGTTTTTTCAAAATATTCATATAATGTCTAATTTTTTTTGATGTTTGCTTCTTTCTGATTAACTCTTCTAATCCACAAACCGAAAATAATAAACACAGATAAAGAAATTAGCAATTCGAATATTTTAAGGAAAATATTTCCGCTAAAAAATATTTGATACGGCCATATAAAAACAAAAAATGGTAATATCCATATTAGTTCATGCCAATTTATCTTTAAGTCAGTCAAATTTGGTAGTTCAAAAATAATTCCCCAAAAAAAGCCAATAATAAAATATATTAAAAGGGCAGTAATAGCCGTATGTTTTCTAAAAAAATTCATAACTTAATATCTTAATCTCTTAATCGCTTGATATCTCGATATCTTAATATCTTAATATCTCAACAGTCTACAGCTCCCTTGCCTTTTCCACACTTATCTGTCCTCCCGGTTCCAAGACCGCCACGTCGCGACGGGTCAGCTTGCCCTGCAGCATATAACTCGCCAAAGCGTTGTCCACCGTTTCCTGGATCAACCGGCGCAAAGGCCGGGCCCCGTAGATCGGGTCGTAGCCTGTTTTGGATAATTCCGCGATCGCTTCCGGCGAAGCGCGCAAGGTGATCCCTTTTGCCTGCAGTCTCTGGCCGACCTTCTTCAGCAACAAATTCACCACTTGTTTAATATGCTCTAGGCTCAATGGACGGAACAAAATAATGTTGTCAAAACGGTTGATGAATTCCGGCCGGAAGAATTTGAACAATATTTCCTCCAAAAGCTCCCGCTTTATCACTTCCAGGGTCGCCCCCTCGTTCAATCTGGCTTGAATGTGCGGCGTGGCCGCGTTGGAGGTGGCGATCAAAATGACGTTTGAAAAATCGATCGTCCGACCCAAGGAATCGGTCAGCCGGCCGTCATCCATCACCTGCAAGAAAACATTTAAAACATCGGGATGGGCTTTTTCCAACTCATCTAGTAAAACCAAAGAAAAGGGGTTATTCCTCACGCTTTCCGTCAAATATCCGCCGACGCCCGCCCCGGCATAACCGGGCGGCGCCCCGATCAAACGGTTCAAGGAGGACTGGTCTTGATATTCCGACATGTCCAGGCGGATCATGTTTTCCTCCGAACCAAAATAGACATCGGCCACGGTTTTCGCCAGTTCCGTCTTTCCGACGCCGGTCGGCCCCACAAAAAGCAGATTGGCGATCGGCCGGTCGATATCGCGAAGTTCCATCCGCGCCCGGCGTAGCGCCCCGGCCACCGCGGTCACGGCCTCTTCCTGGTTGATAATCCTTTCATGGATCCGGTCTTCAAGTTTTAATAATTTTTCGCTTTCTTTTTCCGTGATCTTGGTCACTTTGACCTTGGCTCTTTGCGAAATGATCAGAGCCACGTCCTCACCGGTCACCGCCGCGTCACGCCCTTTGGCTTTACGAACATAAACCGCCACTTCCTGCAATAAAGAAATGGCTTTTTCCGGGAGATAACGGTCATGGATATAACGCTGCGACAAAGTGACCGCTTTTTCTAAGGCCTCGTAGGAAAAATAGACCCGGTTCTTGTATTCAATCCCGCCGGCTTTGGCCTCCAAAATCCTGATCGCCTCGTTCGTCTCGGGCTCCAAAATAGTCACCTTCTGAAAAACGCCGGTCAAGCCGCCGCTTTGCTCGATGTAGCGGCTGTAATCAATAGGGTTAGTGGTCGCCATCGCCATAAAATAGCCTTTTTGCAGGGCTTCCGACAAAATCGCCGACAAATCCAGAGTCTTGCCGCCTCCCGAGGAAACACCAACCATGTTCTGGATATTGTCAATCGAAAGAACAATATTGCCCGACCGGATTATTTCATCGATAATCGCCGAGAGTCTTTCTTCTAACTCACCGATGGCTCCGGCTCCGGCCACCAGGGCCGGCACTGACAGACTGACCAGGCGCTTATCCCGCAAGACCTCCGGCACATCCTCCGCCGCCATCAGGGAAGCGATCCCTTCGACAATATTGGTCTTCCCCGTTCCCGGGAAACCGACCAAGATCGGATTGGCCTTGCCGGATTCCATCACCCGGAAGATTTCCGCGATCTCATTTTCTCTGCCTACGCAAAGCTCCAAAACCCCTTCTCTGGCCAAGCGCGTCAGATCGCGGGAAAACTGGTCTAACACCGGCGTGGCAATAGCCGTCATTGCCCTGTTTATCCCGCTTTTCGGTTTGCGCGAGGCCCTGGTCCTTAATTTTGACCACTGGCGGCCGAGTTTTTCCTGAATATTCAGCCACTCCACCACGTTTCTTAACCGGTCAAAATCTATCCCTAAGTCAAAAAGAATTTCCTGGGCGGCCGTCCCGGTTCTGGCGATAGCGATGATCAGATCCGGTACGCCGAGGCTGGCCCGGCGCCCCTTGTAAGCCTCTTCGTAAGCGTAATAAACCAGTTTGCTAAAATTTTCGGATAAGATCGGTTCGCTTGCCCCCTGACTAGGGATCAGCTGTAAATGCTTATTTATCTGGCCGATCAGCTTATCCGGCATGGCGGCCAACCGGGCCATAATGATTTTCATTTCCCTGGCAGAAATCAACGCCGCCAAAACATGAAGTGGCTCTAAAGTATTGTGATGGAAACGATTAGCCAATTCCCAAGCTTTCTCCACCGTGCTTTGCGCACCGGCGGTCAAATACCGGGAAACTTCCTCAGTGATCTTTTTATTCTGCAGTATCTCGGAAAACGATTCCAAGATTTCAGGGGCAGGCACTTTCTCACGGAAATCCCTGGCAATGTGGGGAAAAGCATTTCTTTCTTTTTCCAACCGGTAATAGATGTACAAATCAACCAGCAGGGAAAACCAAAAGATCAACAAAGAGGTATTACGCAAAAGCAGAAAATCATAATTCGGATAACCCTGGCTGAAATGCTGGTAGAATTGCCAGAAACCCAGCAAAAGTCCGATTATGCCGACAAGAATCGAAAAGCCGTTAATGGCCGCCCGCATGGTTTTTTCGGATTTTTCCTCCAAGATCCTGACCAGGGAAATCTTTTTTCGCCAGACCAGATAACGGCCCTGAAAATATCCCGCCAGGCCTAAGGACCGGCAAGTCGGGCAAGGCCGGTACTTCCCCTCTTCCATGACAAAACTTTGGCCTTGGCACTGCGGACAGGCGATAAAACGCAAGTCGGGTATTTTCTTTTCTTCGGGCATAAAATATTTAAAAAAGGCCGCGCTGGCCGCTTAAATTTAAAATAATCATATAGACGATGAAAACCGGCAAAACCAACCAGAGCAAGAGCAAAACAAGAAGAATGGCCAGCCAAATGACCATCAATACCAGTTTATAGAAAAAGACGATGATTCTCAGAAAAAAACTGATGATCCGTCCGGAACGGCTGTAATCGCCGTACATCGGTTTCAGCAAGTTCATGAATAATATCTTCAGCGAAAGCCGATTCGACCAGCTTAAGACTTCGTTGACAAAAAATAAGCCGGCTTTTTTCAAGCCCGCCGTATACCACCAGACGGGAAAATAAACGACATCAAAAACAAGTTCTTTCAGAATATATTTGGTGGTCTTCGCCGCTAAATTTTCCGCCATAAATGGAAAATTAATATTTTCACCTATATTATATCATAAAAATCGATTTTCCGCAAGGTAAAAATATATTAGGTAAAGCCGCTCGTTATTTTTTCTAGCGAGCGGCTAAAGTACATTTTTTGGATTAAGCGTCCTGCTTTTCACGGAAAGCCTGCCTTTCTTTTCCGTTTCTTAATTTAACGAGATCATCAAGCGCCCGAGAAATATCAATGTCTTTTTCGCAGGCGTAAATATGGCCATTGTTGCCGAGTCCGACCGCGATTTCGAACACTAATATTTTTCGGTCGGCCTCGTGCGTCACCCCGACCAGTATCCCGAATTCATGCCCCCTTTCTTTCTGGCACTGGCCGAGATTTTCTTTCTGATTGAAGTAGACCCTGACCTTAAAATCAATCAGATCATGGATGTCTCTGACGCGGCAGGAAATAATCCCGTCGCGACTCCCTTCTATCTTTTCCCGCTGTCCATAACTGATTATCACCGGACTCACCCCCTTTCAAGAGAGGAAAGAGCTAAAGATCTGACGACTTAATCCGCTAATGTATTAGATAAACTATTTCGATATTTTGTCAAGTAGATAAAGAATAAAAAAAATGAGGGTGGTCTTAACACCCCCAAAAGTGCATCTTTTCACTCTTCCGCGGGCAGACAACATTCATCCGCTTCTTTTCTCGTCCAGTGTCTCATGCCGCAAACATGGCAGATAAATTCACCGTTTAGCCGGCCGTCGTGTTCAGCAACTTTCAGCGCCTGCTCAAACTTCTTATATTCCTTGGTGTCCTTTTTCAGAATCTTGTCTTCTTCCTTCTCCATGTTAAATCACTCCTTGCTTACAAAAAAATTGGGATAGCATACCCATCATACTCTTAGGCAATATTTTGTCAATACCTAATATAATTATAAAAATGGCTAAATCTTTTTTAGTCTCAGCCGCTCCATTAATCGATTGTAAAACCTGATATTGTGGATGGTGGCTAATGTAAGGGCTAAAGGTTCTTGGGTCAGGAATAAATGCCTTAGGTAAGCGCGGCTGTAATCCCGGCAGGTACGGCAGTCGCAATAAGGATCGATCGGTTTTAGGTCAAAGGTGTATCGGGCCTGTTTGATCTTTATTTCCTGGTAGAAATCTTTGCCGGATAAACTTGGATTTTTTGACCGCCAGACGTATAAAACTCCGTGGCGGGCGTTGCGCGTCGGTAAAACGCAATCAAACATATCTAGGCCTAAATTGACCGCCTTTACGATTTGGTCCGGATAGCCCACACCCATCAGGTACCGCAGCTTTGAGGCGGGCAAATAACCCTGGAGCCATTCTAAAACCGAATACATTTTTCTTTCCGGCTCCCCGACAGCGAGCCCTCCGACGGCGAAACCGTCAAAGGGCAAACTAGTTATTTCTTTGGCGTGTCTTATTCTTAAATCCTTGTATATTGAGCCCTGAATAATGCCGAATAATAACTGGCCGGGCTTTTTGTGCTTTTTAAAATACTCGAAACCCCGCTTGGCCCAAGCCGTGGTCAAATTCATGGACTTTTCGGCGTAATCTTTTGAACAAGGGTGGGGCGAGCACTCATCAAAAGACATGATTATATCCGCCCCCAAATCTATCTGGATCTGGATGGCTTTTTCCGGAGATATAAAATGGGATCGGCCGGAAAGATTATCCTTAAAAAACACCCCCTGGCTGGTAATTTTCCGGAATTTGGCCAGGGAAAAAACCTGATAGCCCCCCGAATCGGTCAAGATCGGCCGGTGCCAATTCATAAAACGGTGCAAACCGCCCGCTTTTTTAATGACCGGCACTCCCGGCCGCAGATACAGATGATAAGTATTGCTCAAGATAATTTGTGTTTCTAATTTTAAAAGATCGTCCGTGGTCACTGACTTTACGGCCGCTTTTGTGGCGATCGGCATAAAAAAGGGGGTTTTTATCAACCCGTGCCTGGTTTTTAAAATTCTGGTGCGGGCCGAAATTTTCCCCGGTTTTTTCATGATTTTATCCTTATCATTACTGACTTTGGGTAACGATCCCCTTTCCCTGGGCATTAATGTCATTCTTCAAATCGGTCGTCAGAGAATCACAATTGGCTTTGATCGTTTGTTCGGTAAAACTGTCCGTGGCTTGAAGGTTGGTCTGATCGGTCAAAATTTTCACAAAGCCTCCGTCCGCCGCCACGGGTGTCGTGCTTACCTCAAAAGAAGCGGAAAGCTGCGGGTAAATCTGGCCGGTACCGACGGGTATTTTATTGACCGTCCAGGTTACTTGACGCGTGGCCGGGGCAAAAGACAGATCGCCGGCCGATAAAACCTTATTCTGGCCCGTCCAGTAGATATCCGCCGGTAAAGTGGAAACAACTGTCACGTTTAAAAGCTCGTTTGACGTATTGGTAAGGTACCAATAGACCCGATAAGTCGTCGTCTGGCCGACCACCGGCGGCAAAGGGCCGGTCCCCAAGGCTTCGTTTTCTTCCGAATAGTAGCGCGTCTCGCAGTTTAATTCCGCCACCGTATTGACTTTAAGCGTCACCGCGTTGCTTTCGGCCGCCAAACTGCCGCCGCCCAAACCTTCAATGGCAGAAGATTGACCTTTAAACTGGCTGATGAACTGGAAATTCTTGTCTTCAGAACCGTTTAGGGCCAATTTTTCCTTAAGATTTATTTTGAAAGTAATTTCCCCGTGGCTGGCCGGCTTTAAAGAAGAAAGAAGGTCGATCTGGTCTTTTGTCCAGGTGATTGACTGGCCGCTGACCTTCCCCTTAAGATCATCGGCGAAGGTGGAAAAATCCAGGAGCTTATCATCCAATTCCAAAGTAAGGGTCACGTCTTTTAATTCTAGGTCGGAATTATTCTGGTAAAGCAAATAATAGGTCAGGGTTTCTCCGGGATCAACGGCCGCATTTTCATCGGAACCGTTGATTTTAAGTTCCAGCGTCAGTTCAGGAGAGATCAACAGAACCAGCAGTGATTTTTCCACCTGCGGGTTAAATTCGCCCTCCGGCCCGATCAGGCCCACCGTAAATTTGATTTCCTTCATGTCACCGGCGGCTCCGACAAATACCCCCTTAAGCTCAATTTCACCCGTGTTGCCCGCCTCCAGGCGGTCAATCTGCCAGGTGTTCTTGCCTTCGGAAAAATTCGGATTGGCGGAAGCAGGCGTAAAACCGTCCGGATAAACCGCGACCAATCTAATTCTTTCCAAGGCCTCGGAAGAATCATTTTTATATTTTATTTTATAGGTCGTTTCTTTTTCCGGGATGACTCTGCTGCCGCCCTCGATTTCCAAACCGATATTAGACGAGGAAATGGCGGTCGAAAAAGACGTTTCCGTGTTAAAGGTGGAATTAAAATTAGAGGGTTTATAGCTCAATTTGGCGCTGAAACTTTTTTGACTTCCCACTTCGCCCATGAGCAAGCCGGTGATTTTCACTTCGCCTCCTTTTCCCGCGCCCAGATCCCGCAGCCTCCAGTATTGATTGTAAGTATTATCGGCTTCCGGATCAGCGCTTTTAAAGGTAAATCCTTCCGGATAAGTCACGGATAATTCCAGATTGCCCAAAAAAGCCTGGCCTTGATTCAGGTATTGGACAGTCAGGGTTATTTCCTCGCCGGAAGCGACCCGGCTGACCCCCGTAACATTCAAGGCCACGTCCCCTTCTTTAAACTTCTTGTCGCGGAAAAAAACAAAAAAGCCGGCCAGAGACACGGCAAAAAGCAGAAGCAATAAACCGATTATTTTTAGATAAAATGATTTTTTGCCTTTCTTCACTTTTTCCAGTTTCGTCAAATTCAAAGGCTTGCCATCTTTATCCTGATACATCTTAGCGATGGCTGGTTTATAATCCGCCAGAGATTTCACCTGGTTGTCCCTTTTTTCTTCTTCCTTCTTTTCTTCCACCTTAAAAACGGGGATTTGACGGGTAAAATCTTTTACTTTTTTCTTTGGCATATGACGCCGTTATTATAGCAGAGAAAATCATTTTTAGCCATCCGGCATTTGTTTCAGATAACTAAGGCTTTTAAAATCATGCTCAAAAATATATTTTAGATAGGGGAAAATTACTTTTTTTAATTCTTCAATTTCTTTCTTTTCTAGCTTTAAAGCCGCGGCTTTTTTCAGATCCTGCTCTAAAAAGAAACGCAGGATCTTGATCGCCTCCGTCGAAACCGGATGAGACTCCTTGTCCACCTTAAGACACTGCGGGCACAAGAGACCGGCCTTGGCTAGACTGAAATTATTCCTAACCGGTTTTATCTTGCTCTGGCACTCCTGGCAGGAATAAAGCTGGGGGATAAACCCCAAGGTTTTTATCAACTTAAAAATGGCGGCAATTATAAGCTGGATTTTTTTTGAAGTCTCTCTGGCTTTTTCCAAAATTTCCAAAGTTTCTTTTAGCAGCTCGAAGATCTCGCCCTCCCGGCTTTGAGGCTTAATATGCTGTCCGGTAATCTCCACGATCACGGCCAGCCAGGCGATCACGGTCAAATCATTCCGAATATTATGATAGTATTTCAAGACCTTAACCGCGGTAATGTAATCAAAACTCCGCCCCCCCGCGACCATCAATTCCGCCAGGGCGTATGGCTCCAAGGCACCGGCCAACTTGCTTTCCTTCTTTCTTGCTCCCCTGGCCAACAGTTCCAACTTGCCTTCATTTTTCCCGTAGACAAGAAAAATCCGGTCATTTACCCGGAAATTTTTTCTGTTTAAAATAATGGCTTCTGTTCGGAAAAGCGGCATAAATTAGACCACAAAACCGATTCTTAGATCCTTTCCTTCAATTTTCAGGTCTTTATAAAAAGACAACTTCTCCAATTCTTCCTTTTTCCCCTCAATAATATCAGAGGCCAGTATCTCTTGCTTGAGTTTTTCCCCATAAACCGCCAAAAGTTTATCAAAAAATCCGGAGGCAGCGGCATATTTCAGCTTGATCCGGTTGCCCGGCGTCAATTTTGCTTCTTTACGCAAAGAATTTATTTGCCTTATCAATTCCCTGACTATTCCCTCCTCCCTTAATTCATCGGTTAAAGTGATGTCGAGCGCCACCCAAAAACCGTAACTTTCTTTTACCTTGAACTCGCTACCTGCGGGTTTTGTTTTTCCCAGATGGATTTCTCTCACATTAAGCTCCTCGGCGATTATTTTTAATAATTTCTCGTCTAGATTCTTCGCGTTGGAAACAAGTGAAGTTAAAGGCTGCCGGACCTTAAAACCGTTTTCCGCCCGCAAGGCATGACCGGCTTCGACTATCTGCCGAACCAAAATCATGTCATTTATCACCGACTTTTCGATCTCCCTGTCTAACCCCGGCCAATCAGCTAAGTGTACCGACTCCTTCACTCCGCCGGTGGCCTGATAAAGTTCTTCCGCCAGAAAAGGCGTGAAAGGCGCCATCATCTTGCTCAATGTCAATAAAACATCCTCAAGCGTCGACAACGCTTCATTTTTTTCCGCTTCTGCGGCGCCCTTAAACCGGTTTCGGCTGCGCCGCAAATACCAGGTGGATAAATCATTGATAAAGACCTCCATCTTCCGGACCGCGTTCACTATCTCGTAATGCTCCAAATCTTTTGTCACTTCTTCAATCAACAAATGAAGAGAGGTTAAAATCCAGATATCGAGGACATTTTTGCTTTCTATTGGCTTAACTTCGGTTCCGGCGTACATCTGGTAAAAACTTAAAACATTAAAAAGAACCAAGAAGTTTTTCTTAACCACTGATTCTACGCCGGAAGCGTCAAAATTTTTGGTTTCACCCGGCTGATTCAAAGAATAAAAATACCAGCGGATGGCATCCGCGCCGAATTTTTCGAAAATCTCTTGCGGGTTTACGACATTGCCGCGCGACTTCGACATCTTCTGACCGTTTTTATCCAGGACCAAACCTAAGCAGATGACATTTTTATAGGCCGGACCTTTATCTAAAAGAGTGGAAATAGCCAAAAGAGTGTAAAACCAGCCGCGCGTCTGATCCATTGCTTCGGAAATAAAATCCGCCGGAAAACCCGTCCCTTTATCAATCTTTTCCTTGTTCTCAAAGGGATAATGGACTTGAGCGAAGGGCATAGAACCGGAATCAAACCAGCAATCAATCACTTCCGGCACCCGCTTCATTTCCCCGCCGCATTCACAGAGAGCTTTTACCTGGTCCACAAACGGCCGGTGAAGATTTATTTCTTGTAATTCTGGATTTACGTAAAATACCCTTGGATCTGCCCCGGTTTTATGACCATAAATCTCCTTTATTGCCTGCGAAACGGAATAATGGCGCAAATAATCCGCGAACATGACAATCTGTGCCTGGTGAGTGACGCAAAGGACGTTATGCCCTTGGTATTTTTTGACTAAATTATCGGCAAAAACAACAATTCTTTTTTTAACGTCTTCAAACGACTCTCCGGCTTGGCTATGTTTTATCGTTAAAGCTTCGGGACTGGCCTTTTCCCGGTATGCCAAAAATCGGCGATAATCATGATCATTTTTAATAAGCTCGTTATGGGTTTTTTCCTCCCATGACCCCTCAAATATTTCATTAAGATCCTTATCCTCAATAATTTTCACTTTCAGGGATCGATTGATTATTTCCGCTGTTTGTTTGGCCCTTAAAGTCGGCGAGGTAAAGATGATATCAATATTTTTTCCCGCTAACTGCTGGGCATAATTTTCCGCTTGTTTTTTGCCTAAGGCAGTGAGAGGATATTTATCCGGGGCCGAACTGTCAATCCCTTTTACATTTTTTTCGCTTTCGGCGTGGCGAACCAAAATCAATTTTGTCGGTTTTTCTGCCGCCTTTAGCCTTAATTCCTCCCGGGAACCGAAACACTGATATTTGTGACATTTTTCGCACTGCCAGACAGGCAAGGGCGTACCCCAATAGCGTTCGCGGCTGATAGCCCAATCTTTTACCTCGTTAATCCACTCGCCAAAGCGGCCTTCTTTAATATAGTCCGGCACCCAATTAATTTTTTCATTATTCTTTTTTAGCTTTTCTCGTAAAGCCGACATCTTAATAAACCAGGAATTCTTGGCGTAATAAAGCAGGGGCGAATCGCAGCGCCAGCAAAAAGGGTAATCATGGGTATATTTTTCCGTTTTATAAAGAAGATTTTTTTTCTTCAAATAATCGATGATCTCCTCTTCCAGTTTTTTATCTTTTACAAATCTCCCCTGCCAGGGTTTTACCAAGGAGTTAAAAATGCCATTCTCATCTAGGGTATGAATTTTCGGCAGGCCGATTTTCTCGCCTAAGTTATAATCGTCTTCCCCATACATCACGGCGGTGTGTACCACGCCTGTTCCGTCTTCGACGGTGACAAAATCGGCGAGAGTCAAATAATAAGCCTTTTTGCCCCCTTCTTTTTCTAGATCAAGAAAATCAAATAAGGGCTTGTATTTTTTCCCTTCCAGCTCTTTTGCCGAGTACTCTTTTATCACCTCGTGATCACCCTGCAAAACATTTAACCGATCTTTGGCTAAAATAAGGAACTCATTTCCCTGTCTGATTTTTACATACTTAAAGGACTCACCTAGGGCCAGGGCGACATTGCCCGGCAAAGTCCAGGGAGTAGTGGTCCAGGCTAAAACAAAAGTCCCGGGCTCATCAGCCAGTTCGAATTTAATATAAACCGAATCCTCGGTCACGGATTTGTACCCTTGGGCGACTTCATGCGAAGAAAGAGCCGTGCCACAGCGCGGGCATTGGGGAACCACCTTATACCCCAAATACAATAATTTTTTATCCCAGACCTGCTTTAAGATCCACCAGACGCTTTCAATATAATCATTGTCGTAAGTGACATAAGGATATTCTAAATCCAGCCAAAAACCCAGACGTTTTGTCATTTCTTCCCATTCGGTTTTATATTTCCAAACATTTGAACGGCACTGATCATTGAATTTACCCAGACCGTATTTTTCAATCTGGGGCTTGCCGGAAATCTTAAGTTCCTTTTCCACTTCCAGCTCCACCGGCAATCCGTGCGTGTCCCAGCCGGCTTTTCGCTCCACGTAAAAGCCCCGCATGGTTTTGTAGCGCGGAATCACGTCCTTAAAGGCCCGGGCCAAAACATGATGAATGCCGGGTTTGCCGTTGGCGGTGGGCGGACCTTCAAAGAAAATAAAAGGATGACCTTTTTTCGTCTTTTCCAGGGTTTTCTTAAAAATATCCTTTTCTTCCCAGAATTTTAGGGTTTTCTTTTCTGCTTCCGGAAAATTTATCATATAAAAAAATAAGCCTAATGCTTATATTTTAGAGGAAAATGACGGGTTTGGCAAGTCGGCTATTGACAAAAACAAAAAGTAGTGCTATTATGAACTATTAATTTTTCTCGTTCTTTGATAGATCGGAAATGGAGGAGGTGTTTGATATGATATCGGTTGTCTTAAGTTCGATCGCTATCATCGGTCATGTCATCGCCTTCGTCATATACAATAAACAGATGCTGAAAGGCGAATCAAGGCCGAATGCGGCCACCTGGAGTATTTGGGTACTAGGTGTCGGTTTGAATTGTGCCACTTATATCGTTATGAGTGGCGATATCATTAAGGCCTTGATACTTCTGGCCGGTTCCTTAGGCTGTACCTGGACTTTCTTTTTTTCTCTGTTTAAGGGCAAGCTCACGCGGCTAAACCCCTGGGATATTGTCGCCATGATCATTGGCTTCTTCGCCTCGTTTGTCTGGTGGCACTACCGTAATGCGACGATGGCCAACATGATTTTGCAAATCCCCATCGTCATCTCCTTCTTACCCACCTATCGTGGTATCATCCGAAATCCCCGGAATGAAAAAGCGTTACCCTGGTTTCTCTGGTCAGGCGCTTACCTGCTAACTATTTTCACTGTTATTTTACGTTGGCAGGATAAACCCCTGGATCTGGTCAATCCCATCAACTATCTCTTTCTCCATGCAGGTATCGGTTTGTTCGCCCAACGGAAAAAACTTCCGTCCTAAAAGCCATGTCGTTCCCACGACCTCTGGCTTTTTTTCTTAACAAAAATTAATAAACTAGTCTCTCGATTCCTTAATAGCCTAGTCGCTCAATCTCTCAATATCTCAATCTCTTTCGTTCGGCTTTTCTCCCCCGCTAAAATAGCGACTCTGCTTTTACTGACGTCAAAATACTCCGCCAGTAATTTAATCAACGCCTTGTTCGCTCTCCCCTTTTCCGGAGGTGCCGTTATTTTAACTTTTAAAAAATCCCCTTGGCGGGAAATTTGGTTAATTCTGGCTTTGGGAAAAACCTTGACCTTAATCACCATTATATCTATTTCTCTTTGCGGGTTAATTGACAGACTCTTTCGTATACTTTTAAAGTCTCGCGGGCGCATTTTTCCCAGGAGAATTTTTTAGCCTGCTCATATCCTTTTTTAATCATCGCTTCTCTCTTAGTCTTGCTGCCTAGCACTTTTTCCAAAGCTTTAGCGATACTTTCTGAACGTTGGGGGTTGACATACTCCGCCGCTTCCCCGCAAACCTCGGGGAGCGAGGAAGTTTTGGAAACGACCACCGGGCAACCTAGAGACATCGCTTCCAGGGGAGGCAGGCCGAAACCCTCATAAAATGACGGAAAGACAAAGACGGTCGCCTGCTTCAATAGATCAATCTTGAAATTATGCGGGATGTATTCCAGATATTTCACCCTCTCTTTCAGTTTAAGTTTATTGATCAAACGGAAAATATTCTTGCTCTTCCAGCCGCGCATCCCCGCCAGCACCAAGTCATACGCGGCGAATCTGGGTTTTTCCTTGATCAATTGGCTGTAAGCCTGCAGCAATCTTAAAAGATTCTTTCGCGGCTCCAGGGTGCCGACAAAAAGTATATATTTGTCCTTCAGGTTATAACGCTTTAGGGCGGAAATATCTTTCGTCCGGGTCGGATATTTATCGACCGTCACGCTTTCATAAACCACCGAGATTTTTTCGGAAGGGATCTTAAATAGCTTAATAATGTCCCTTTTAGTCGCCTGCGATACCGCGATAATATGCTTCGCCTTTTTCATGCTCTTCGGCACCAAGAAGCGGGTGGAAAACTTCTGGCCGGAGGGAAACCATTTCTTTTCCTTGTAAATGGCCAGGTCATGCACGGTCACCACCGAGGGCTTATTGTAATTATAGGGGATGACATTCGCCGGGCTATGATAAACATCCAGTTTCTCTTTGCCGAGTTCGGCCGCGATCAAAAGATGAGAATAGGTAAAAGGAAGAAATTTCTTGTATTGTGAAAAAGGGAAATATTTTATCTCAAAATTTTTCTGCTTGAACTCCCGGGTGTCCGTGACGCGATAATCAAAAAACAAGACGTATTGATTCTTCTTGTCAATCCGCATCAAGTTCTTGACCAGGTAATAATTGTAGTGGCCGATCCCCGCTTTTTCGCCCCGCGAGGGAGAAAGCATGGTCCGGCAATCAATGCCAATTCTCATTTTTATTATGTAGGTTTAAGGTGTTGGAAGAATGAACCGCGCGGTTCATTCGAAACACTTTAGACGTTCTATCGCTTTCGCTCGCTCTAAACGTTTTGTACGAGCCACGAAGTGACGATAGAACGGTTACAACGATTTGAACGACTAAGGCGTCTACATCCGATCCGGCGCCGAAATACCCATAAGCGCCAGGACCTTCATTAAAGCAAACTTTGTCAGTTTTATCAACTCGTAACGTTTGATTTTTAACTTATCGTTGTCAATCACCCGGCACACGGTATAAAAATCATGGAACTTTGCGGCCAGATTTTGGGCGTAAAAAGGCAATTTTTGCACCTCATAATTTCCGGCGACCTCCTCTATTATTTCTGGCAATTTAATGATTTCCTTGACCAGGTTCAACTCTTCCTTCTTGCGCAATGGTTCCCTGTCCTGCTGTTTTGCTTTCCGGGTGTATTTCGCCGCCTTTTTTATTATACTACAAATACGGGCGTGGGCGTACTGGACATAATAGACCGGATTTTTCTCGGATTTCTCGCGGCCCAGATCAAGGTCAAAATCCAGATGAGTATCAGCGGCATACATCAAAAAGAAAAAACGCGCCACATCCGGCCCGACCTCATCGATCAATTCTTCCAGAGTGACAAAAGTGCCGCCCCGTTTGGACATCTTGATCTCTTGGCCGCCCTTTATCAGTCTTACCAATTGAAAAATTACGATATCCAATTTCCCCTCAAGATCCAGGGCTCGCAGAGCGGCCTGCATCCGGCCTTGGTGGCCGAAATGATCCGCCCCCCAAAAATCGATGGCCTTATCGAATTTCCTCAAGGCGAACTTATCATAATGGTAAGCGATATCAGAAAGAAAATAAGTCGGTTCACCGTCTTTTTTTAAAAGAACCCGGTCTTTGTCATCGCCGAAAAAAGTGGTCTTAAGGAACAGAGCTCCTTCCTGCTTATAAAGAAGTTCCTTTCCTTTGAATATATTGATGACCTTATCCGTTAACTTCCTTTGGTATAAAGATTTTTCGGAAAACCAACGGTCAAATTTTATCTTCAGGCGCTTGGTCACAAAACGTTTGATCTCATCCATCATTAGTTTAAGCACTCTTTCCCTGATTCTCTGGCGCACCTTATCGATATTCTTAAGCTTATAATTATTGACGGTCGCCAATTTTTTCGCCAGCTCAATCACGTAGTCTCCCTTGTAACAATAGTCCGGATAATCCAGTTTTATCCCCTGCTGCTGGAAAAAGCGGATGCGGACCGATTCCGCCAAAACCTCGATCTGATGGCCCATGTCATTAAGATAATATTCCCGCTGGACGGCAAACCCCGCCGCTTTCAAGACATTGGCCAGGACATCGCCCGTAAAGGCGCCGCGGCCGTTGCCCAAATGCAAAGGCCCGGTCGGATTGGCGGAGATAAACTCCACCTGCACCTTCTTGCCTCGGCCGAAGTCCGACTGACCGAATTTTAGGTTTTTGGCCTGGCGACTGACCTGCCGCCTTAACCAATCTTCCGATAAATAACAATTTATAAACCCGGGCGCCACCACCATGGCCTTGCCTATCGCGGCCGGCCAGACCACCCCCTTGATCAGCTGATGCCCAATCTCCATGGCGTTTTTTCCCAAAAGGGGCGCTAATTGCATGGCCAGATTAGTGGAATAATCACCGAAGCGCTCCTCTTTCGGTCTTTCTACGGCAAAATTTACTTTGGTCAAATTTTCCGGCCAAAGCGTTTCCAGCTGTCGTTTTATTTTTTCTTCGATCTGAATCTTCAACGTTTTCATAATTTTATTATAACGGAAAATTTGATTTAAGAAAAGGAAACTCCCTCCCCTTTTTGACACTCCCCCCTTTCGCTGATTTATGCTAATCTAATAATACTTATGAGTCTTATCGCCAAAAATAAATTCGCCTATTTTGACTATCATATCCTCAAAGAATATGAAGCGGGAATCGTCCTGGCGGGTCCGGAGGTAAAATCAGTCAAGCTCGGGCAGATCAATTTAAAGGGCTCTTACGTCAGTTTAAGGAACAATGAGCCCTGGTTAATTAATGCCCACATTTCACCCTACAAAATGGCGGTTGGCGCCCAAAAAAAATACGAGCCGACCCATGATCGCAAACTACTTTTAAGGGCATCGGAGATAAGAAGCTTGATCGGCCAGTCAAAATCGCAAGGGTTGACATTGATACCCCTTTCTGTTTATACTGTAAGAAGGCTTGTAAAAATCCGATTAGCCTTGGGCCGCGGCAAAAAGAAGTATGACAAGCGGGATTCAATCAAAAAACGGGAAGAAGACCGCCGTTTACAGCGGGCCATGCGCCGGAAGTATTAAGCGCTCTATTCGTTCTATCGCCTTCGGGCTAGTACAAAGGATTAGAACGAGTGAACCGACAGAACGCCTAAAAAGATTACAACATACACGGGGATGCCAAAATTCGATAGAACGTTAACAAGGTAAGCTATGCAAGCCGAGCCCGATGGAAACTCGCTAAAAGTCCGTCAAATGATAAGTGTCAAAAACTTATTCAGCAAACTAAGAGAAGCTTTTTCTCCTAAATTTGCTTTTGCTGCCGTTTAATTAACCGCAGCCATCTGTAAAAGCTGATACCTAATAGGCTCTTATGGGTGTCAAAATATTAGGCATGACTGACCGGTTGTCTTGGCGGGTCAGTCGAGAGCACAAAAAGACTTTAGACTTTAAGGTTTTGTTTCTTTCCCACTTAGAGTCCGAACTAAAACCAAAGAAAACACGCTTGTAGAATATTTTGCCTTTACTTTCTAGACGCGGGTGCAAGGCCCGCCATCTCCACCATTCGGTTCGCCGTTTTTTACTCAAAATAAAAAAAGTCAGCCTCATTGTTTTCAATTATCTAATTATTAACTAAAAACCTATCAAAAGACTCCGCATAAACCGCCAGATACGCGTCCCGCAAGTCATTGTGATTGACGAAAAAAATATTAATCTTGGCCCCCTTGATACCTATAAGGCCCAAGCCTTGGCTGAAGAGCGTGGCCTTGACCTTGTAGAAGTCAGCCCCAAGGGCAATCCGCCGGTCGCAAGGATTCTTGACTTTGGCGCCTATTTGTTCCAACAGGAAAAACAGGAAAGAAAACATAGGGCGAAACAGAAAAAGATTGAAGTCAAGTGTATCAGGCTTACTCTAGCGATCGGCAAGCATGATCTAGAGGTCAGAAAAAAGCAAGCCGAAAAGTTTCTGAATGACGGCCACAAAGTCAAAATTGAAATGATGCTTCACGGCCGGGAAATCGCCCATCAGGACCTTGGCCGGCAGATCATTTTTGAATTCATCAAAGAACTGGGTGACCAGGTTTTCTTAGAGCAAATGCTGACCCGTCAGGGCCGAAAGTTTTTCACCATTGTTTATAAGAAATAACGGGACATCATACCAATAATAATTATAATATATGCCAAAGATCAAAACCCACAAAGCAACGGTAAAAAGATTCCGTAAGACCAGCGGCGGAAAATTCATGTTCCGTCAGACCGGTCAGGACCACTTCAACGCCCGCGATTATCCCACTAAAACCATGGGTAAAAGAAAAGATATTAGAATCGCGAGAACCAATTTAAAGGCCATTAAGAAACTAATTCCCTATTACAGGACGAAAAAATATGCGCGTTAAAAGAGGCGTCATCCACGTCAAAAAAAGACAAAAGCTTTTCCGGGCCCTCAAAGGCTACCGCTGGCGCCGGAAAAACACCCTTAAGCTCGGCAAAACCGCTTTCTTGAAAGCCGGTGTCAATGCTTACCGCGACCGTAAAAGAAAAAAACGGATCTTCCGCGGCCTGTGGAACATCAAAATCAACGCCGGGGTGAGAGCCTATGGCTTGAACTACGCCACCTTCATTCATTTGCTTAAAGTGAATAAGATTGAGCTTGACCGGAAAATCCTGTCCCAGCTGGCCGAATTCGAGCCGAAAGTTTTTGAAGAACTGGTCAAAGAGATCAAACCATCATAATCAACAAACTTTAAAAAAGTCAGGGTAAAAGAACCTTGACTTTTTTTATTATAATGATAATATAATGTCAGTCAATAAAAATTACAGAAGCCCTTAGCCTAGGAGGTTAATGGTGAAACGTTTCTTACTAAAACAGATAATACGTAAGATTCTCAGAATTAAACCATCATTTGCGGTAGCCCCTTCCACTTCGCGGCCTACTCCAGCAAGAGGCCAATACTATTACTTCGCTAATCCAGCCGACGAAATCCTAACCTGCTGGCCGGTTTTTCTCGAAGAGTCTCTAATAGAAAAGAAAAAAACAAATACATCGCCACGCCGCGGATGGAAAAATTTTTTCCGAAAGATAGCTAGAGCCATCCTGCGCCGATAGAAAAAACCAAGATCCCCGTCAAAGGAGGCCAAAATGAGCAGTCCCTTAACAAGAGAAAACCTAACAGAAAGGCTGAAAAGAACTCCACTCTTTGTGGTAACTAATACCCCGCGGCATCCGTTGCACGGCAACCACAAGCATGCTTTCGATGATCCGGCGCAAGAAATCATTCAATGTTGGCCGGAAATCCCGAGACACCGCCGAAAATCAGACCTGCCCATTCTTTTCTGGAAGAGATTTTTCCAAAAGATCGGTCGCGCCATTTTACGCCACCAATAATCCGCCCCTTGATAAAACCAGACTGATTTAGTCAGCTGGTTTTTTTATTATCTCATTAATTCCATCAATTACCCCCTCCGTGTTTTTGTAAATATCAAGATTTGTCACTCTTAAAAATCAGGTGCCAAATGACTTAATATATTCCTCTCGCCTCTTGTCATATTCAATCGTATCCTTAGTAAAATGGCTGAGGCCGTCAACTTCAATGGCCAATTTCAATTTAGGACAGTAGAAATCAATGACAAAATAACCGACGCTATACTGCCTTCTAAATTTATAACCGAGTACTTGCCTATTTTTAAGTCGCACCCACAAAAATACCTCGGCCTCTGTCATATTATGCCGCAGCGTTCTTCTATTAATGTTCATCGAGGGATAATTACGAACTCGTTTCATATTTTTCTATCCTCCCCTGTAAAAACAATGCTGCGTACTTTATACGCTGCGTCATTCTTCCCCTCCTTTTTTTATAAAAAAAGGAGGGGAACCAAGGGGAGGTTCCTCGCCACCTCTAACAATGTATCACATTAACTAGGAAAATAAAGGCTTCCTCACCACCAAATAAATCCCGCTGCCGCCGACAATCCCCAGGCTGTCGATCAACACGTCTCTTAAAGCCATCTGGCGGCCACCCACAAAACTCTGGTGATATTCATCGCTGGCCGCGTATAAAATACAAAATAACAGAACAATAATATAAACGTATTTTATTTTCCCTTGATTCTCCCCTTTTAACCCGATCCGCAAGGCCAAAATTGCCAAGATGCCAAACTCTATCATATGTGCCGCCTTTCTCAAAATAAAATCCCAGACATCGGGGAAACCACTTTTTAAATTTGGCAACGAGGATAAATAAAAAATCAAACCCGCCCAAAGGATAAACGGCAGGTAATACTTAAGAAAAATTTTCATTAATATTTTCCAATAAATGGCTTAAGAAATCTGACTAATTCTTGATGCACTTTCGGCTTGGCACAGATATAGCCCTTCAGCTTGCCGCCTGGATACCAGGGCTGACCGTCCATTTGACTGGCAACTAAACCGGCTTCACGGCAGATAATATCGGGGGCGGCCACATCCCAGGGCGTATTATGGGAAAACATAAAGCCGTCCATCCGGCCCAAAGCGGCATAACAGGCGGTAATGGAGATACAGGCGCGTTCGGTAAGGCACCAGATCTTTTTTTCCAGAGCCGTCTTCATTTTTATAAGGGGATATTTTGAGTTTTTCCAAACATCGAGATGAATCATCGTCTCGGAAAATTTTTCTCTCGCCCTGGAGATAAACTTTTGGCCGTTTAAAAAAGCGCCCTTGTCTTTTTCCGCGAAAAATAATTCCTGATGGACCGGATCAAAAACCCCTCCCATCATCATTTCTTTCCCCCGAGCTAATCCCAAAGACACGCCAAAATACGGGATACCTTGGGCATAATTGATGGTGCCGTCGATCGGGTCAATGAACCAGGTATATTCATGCTGATTCTTAATATCGGGTAACTCTTCAGAAATAATGTTATGATCGCCGAAATTCTTTTTAATCTCAGCCACTATGAATTTGTTTATCTTAATATCGGTCGCCGTGACAATCGATCTCCCCTTTTTCCAGCCGATCTTCTGCTCCAGTCGGAAATTAACCAAGGCCATGGCGCCGGCCTTCTTTATTACTTGTTGAACAAATCTTTTATAATCTTCCATGGCTATAGTATAACAAAATAACCTCAATTTGGTTAGAGGCTAAATGTTGGCGGACCCGACGAGATTCGAACTCGTGATCTCCTCCGTGACAGGGAGGCGTGTTAGGCCAGCTACACCACGGGTCCAAAGTATGTCTAATACTAACAAAACCAGTTAGTTTTGTCTACCCCTTCCCTTTCCTATTCAACGACATTGCCCAAATAATCAAAGGTGACCACTTCCGGCGCTCCGCTCATCTGGGAGGTGGTTATTTCATCTAGACCGTCGTTATTGACATCACCTGAAGAAACATAAATTCCGCGACGGGAAGAGGTTGAAGCGGCAAAAAACTGACTGACCAAAATACCATTGTTATTAAACATTCTGACGTGAGGCGCCTTACCTTGGCTCGTCCCGGTAATGATTTCTGTCCGGCCGTCCCCGTTGACGTCGCCGGCGGCCAGGTTCACGCCGCCGCGATATGTATAGGCGTAGGCAAAAAACTGAGAGAGAACTTTTCCCGAGGCGTTAAAAACCCTGACATGCGGTCCGCCGTTGTAAATCGGGGCGGTAATTATCTCCGCGACTCCGTCGCCGTTTACATCTCCCGCGGCGACATTGATGCCGATGCGAAAATAAGTGGGATAGGCAAAAAACTGACCGAGCAGATGGCCTTGAAAATCAAATATTCTTACATGCGGGGCTGATGGTCCGTCCGTGCCGGTGATAATATCCGCGAGGCCGTCGCCAGTTACGTCGCCGACCGCGACCTTCATCCCCCTTCTAAACAACAAGTCGTAGGCAAAAAACTGAGCCTTAAGGTTTCCCTGCCAGTCAAACACTCTGACGTGCGGCCCTCCGCCGGGACCAGCTACCGTCACAATATCCGCTATCCCGTCGCCGTCGACATCGCCAATCGCCACATTAAAACCCTGGCGGAAAGTAGGCGCGTAGGCGAAAAATTGGCTTAAAACGTTTCCGCGACTATCAAATATTCTCACCTGCGGTCCGCCACCTTCCCCGGCCGCGGTGATTATCTCAATTTGTCCGTCGTTATTTACATCACCGGTCGCTGACCTTACTCCTCCCGTAAAAGTACTGACATAAGCAAAAAAGCCTTCGCTGGTTTCCAGAGTATTAAAAACAGCCGGAACAGAGCCTGAGGCATCGCTTACAGCGAAGCCGACTGACAGAACATCGGATTGACCGTCGCTATTGGTCACTTTCACATCGTAATAGCCAGGACTCATCTTCCCTAAAGGAATAACTACCGTCATGGCCGTCGAACTTTTAACATAGGTGGTCGTAGAAAAATCCCCGAATTGTGTTTGCGCGCCGTGGCGGAAATTCTGACCCAAGACATCCAAGTAAGCCTGGTAAGTGGTATCGGTGCGAATTTTTATGGTGTTCGGCGTGACGCCGGTCACGACCGGAGCAAGATCGGTATAGGGCGCTTGGCCGCTAACATCAATTTTTCTAATCATATCGTTCCAGCTATCGCAGAGGTAAAGATATTTATTAGTGCTATCCACGACCAAACCCATCAGGTTGTTGAATTCCGCCGCCGTCCGGCTACCGTTCTTGAAACCCCGGCTGCCTGAACCAGCCACTAATTTTACCACCCCGCCGGATAGTTCAATCACTCGGACGCGGTGCGAACCGGAATCGCTGACAAATAACTGATTAGCGTAATAATGAACATAAGTGGGATAGGAAAAAACCGCTTTGCTCGTCAAACCGTCAAGATAACCGTTGCGTCCGTCGCCGGCCAAAGTAACCGTGTCGCCGTCAGAAACCCTCACCCGCCTGATCCGATGATTGTCACGGTCAGCGACATATAGATACTGCCCGGAAGAATCAATATCAAGGCCGTAGGGAGCATTGAATTTCGCCGCCTTTCCTGCTCCGTCGGCAAAGCCGGCTTCACCCGAACCGGCGACGAGGGTCGTCTGACCGTCAGAGATCCTCACTTTTCTAATCCGGTTATTGCCGGTATCCGTCACGTATAAATACTGGTCATCGGGCGAAATTGTTAAGGTAGCCGGAACATCAAATCTGGCGGCCGCCCCCGCCCCTTCCGCGTAGCCGTTGCCCGTCCCGGTCACGTTATAATTGCCGCCCCCGGCCACCAAAAAAGAGCTTTGTTTGGCGATATTGATGCCGCGGATCCGATTGTTCCACCGGTCAACGATATACAGGGTGTCGCCCGAAGAATTAATTGTGATCCCGGAAATATTAGAAAATCTCGCTTGGCTGCCGGTCTTTTGGCAAAAATCGTAACTGTCGATGCTGTTACCGATTACAAAGCTTACTTTACCGGTGACCCGGTTGATCTTTCTTATCTTGTTATTTTCCGCCAGGTAGAAATATTTTTTATCCGGCGATAAGACCAGGTCATACGGCCGGCCGATGACGGCAGCGCCTAAGCTTCCATCGGTATTGCCAAAACGGTCTTTGCCGGCCACCAAATTATTATCGGCGGCGTTATTTTTATTAAAACGGTGAATGGTGCCGTTACCGCCCAAGTAAAGATAATTGCCATACACCCTGATACCGGAATAAGTGTAAACCGTGGTCATAGAAGTGTCACTGACAAATAAAGAAGTAGCTTTAGTGGCTAAATTAATTCGCCTGATCATCGAGATGCGATCGGCATCTTCGTCAGTCACATAAAGCGAATTAGTGGCTGCATCATAACCTATACCATAGACCAGGCGGAATTGGGCGGCGGCACCCACTCCCTCCTTATATCCCTTACTGCCCGAGCCAGCGATTAAAGTAACCGCCCCCGTGCTGGTATTTACGCTGACCACACGGTAATGACCCTGATCAGCCACATAAAGAGTTGAGCCGTCTCCGGAAATATCCATTTTTCTCGGCGAAGAGATAGCGGTGGTTAGAGTGGTCACCGCGCCGGTTGAACGGCTGATTTTTTTGATGGCATTATTGTTGGTGTCGGCCACGTACAGATAGTTCCCAAAAGTCACGATACCTTCGGGCCTGGCCAAACCGGAAGAAACATAAGTGCTAACGCTGCCGTAGATATCAATTTTCCTGACCTGATCATTGTAGGTGTCGGAAATAAAAACATTGCCCGACGAATCAACGGCGATACCTTTGGGCAAAGCGAATTCGGCGGCATCGGCCGCCCCATTAATCAAACCGTATGAACCGGTACCGGCATAAGTCGTGATAATACCGCCGGTATCGATTTTTCTGACGACGTTATTATAAGTGTCGGCGACATAAAGATTGCCCGAGCCGTCAAACGCCAAATCCTCCGGAAAATCGACATAAGCGGCCGTCGCCGCCCCGCCGTCACCTGCATAAACCCGGCCAAGATAAGTAGTAGTATCACCGTAAGCGGCGAGGGCAGGCCCGATAAACGCAAAAAAAGTGCCAAAAAAAATGATTGGAACTAGATAAATAAAATAGCATTTTTTTCTCATAAATTTTTCTACCTTTCACTACTATTTTAATATGAAATTTTAAATAAATCAAGATAAAAAAAGAGGGCGGTTCTCAAAGCCTTGAGAACCGCCCGCAAAGAACAAACCGCTAGAGCCGGTAAACCAACAGCCGCACGTGCGGCTCGGCCAACTCTCTGGTCGCCCAGAATTTCACCGCGTGGCCGATGCCCTGGCTGACGGGCAGATTTAAAGCGGCGACCAGCTCGCCCGATCTTAAGGCCCGGATGATCAGGTACGGCCGGCCGGGTCTGAAAGCCGTCTGCCAGGCAAAAATCTGGCCGGTCTTATGCCTGATTGAAATGATCGGACAGGCGTAGGGAGCCGTTTGGACAAGTAGCTTCCGGCCGATCGAAATTGATTCCGGCAGGACAAACGGTCCGGCGGGAAAATACATCTTATTGCTCGATGGCCGACCGAGTTGCCGCAAGTAGCGCGCCAGGTTCGGTGTCTCCACGGAACCTTCGAGCACCACCGCATAGATCTCTCCAGTCTTTATGGTGACAAATGACTGAAGCTGACCATTCTTGCGGTTAGTAACGTAATTGTTCAACTGGGGCAGTCGGTCGGGCAAATTGAGGCTGTCCGGCACCCCGAAAAAACGATATTCTTCGGGTTCCACCACGGCAAAACCCAGAGGCATCTTGTCCGAACCGGTTATGCCCAGGTAGGGTGCCTTTACCAAGATGACGGCAAGAAGCACTAAGCCAATGACGGCGTATATGCGGCTTTCCCAATTCGTCTTCTTTCGCCAGATCTTGTCGATTAAGCTGACAACGACCAGCCAAAACAGATAAGTGAAGAGAAGCTTGACGATGAGAATCGTATTCCCCGGCCAGCCGAGGTCAGCATAATTACGGAAGTAATCCGTGAAACCGCCGGCCTTGACGATCGTGTAGGACAGGGCCAGCAAAAGCGGCAGCCAAAGGAGAAGCGTAACGGTTAACCATCTGGGTCTGACTGCCTGTTCACCAGGTTTTTTCTCCCCGAGCTTTCCCAACTTCTTTTTTAGCCATTGCTTGATCCTCTGCCAAAGGCTAACTTTATCTTTTTTCTTCCCGTTGATCTTCGCTCTTGGCTTAGGCGATCTATGCGCCTTGACGTATTGCCAAATCACCCAGGAGCCAAAGAGGACGATTCCGAGAATGAAAAAAATATAGGACAGAGTAATACCCATCCTCTTTTACCCCCTTTCTTTGAGAGTAAGTTGGAGGGCAAAACAGGCTTGCCCCCTTTGTTATTTCCTCACTTGGCTGAGGGTGATTCCGGCTTCGGTTTCACTTTGCCGGCTTTGATCCCCGCCATCATTTCTTCAACACGTTTCCACTGCTCGGGATCACTCTTGATGCCCGCGAGCATCTTCTCCAGCTGCTGGAGATCGGTACCGGTTGTCGTCTTTCCGCCGTCAAGTACCGTCTTGATACCCCTGACGGCCGCGGCTAGCTCCGCCGTTCCAGCCGTGCTGGAAAACACGGAATAATCAGAGCTTGCCAGAGTGACTTGAAGAGTATCTAGAACGAGAAGAATCTTCTTCTCTTCCTCTTCCAAGCCAAGCTTCTTGGCCAGCTCATCATAACCTTCCGCTCGCAACGTCCGGTCGAACTTTTCCTTGGACGCCAATCCCAGGGCGCTCTTTTCCTTTTGGATCTGATCGAGCTCGGCCAGCGTTGTCCCTTTCTCTTTGGTAATAAAGGCTTTCGCCCGATCGTTCATCTCGGTGATGATTCCTTCGGGAGGGATGACTTGCTGGATTTTGCTGGCATGCTCGATAGTCACCAAACCCCACTGCTGCATGATGGCGTTGATCTCCTTAAAGAACCCATCGCTCATGCGTGTTAATCCCGCTGGTCCAATCAGATCGGCCAATTTTTCTTTTGCCGATAAATTCAGGACCACAGTCTTGGCCAGGGCCAGCGCCGAAGGATAAAGTTCCTTGACCGCATAAACAGCCTTGAGATGATCTTCCCAGGGTATCTGGAAATAGAGCACCCAATCGACCTTTGCCCCGACCACTCCGTCTTTGGTATTGACGGGTTGGAGCTCGGGATCGATTATCTGGACTTTCAAACTGATAAGCCAGGGAAATTTAGGGTAGTACTGAATGTTGTTGTCCTTGCCAACCGGATATTCATCTGGCTCGGCCATCCGCACTCTTTCATAGGGATAAAACGTGCAGGTGATACGTTTCCAGAATTCCGGATAGTATCGCGCGGAAAAACTGTAGCCGCCGAAAGCTTCGAACACCGCCACGTTGTTCACGGGGATGTAGAAAATCACCCGGTGACTCCAGTAAAGTCCGCCGGCTAATCCAAGGTAGGCAAACACGTATATCCAGGGCTTGCCTTTCTTCTGGAAATCCGGATACCAGTCCATCGGTGCCTTGGTTTCTTCCGCCGTGACCGACGTCTGCACCAGGGTCGAATCCGACTGGCTTTTTTTCAGCGCCCGCTGATAAGACAAGTCAAAGGGCTTGAACAACAACGACGTGCCAAGCCAGGCCATGATCGGGATCAGGATGATAAAAACCCAGATCATCCTGGCAATCCTTTCCCAATCGTCCAGCTCGTTGATCTTCGGAACTTTAACGGTTTTTGAGCCCGTTCCCGCTGAAGCGCCACCGTCCTCGTTTTCCTCTCTTGGCTTGCTGATGATAAGGATAAAGACTGGGCTGACAAACAACAGCGCAATGAAGATCCACTTCAGACCGAACATCGCAATCACCTCTTTCTTTCCTGATTAGTAACTTTAACACCTGTGTTAACCTAAATTTAGCCATCACGTTATACTCACTCTTCAAGAACTAAATCTTTTAGAGGAGTAATTTTCCCCGCTAACACAGCGGGTATACCCCCCTCTTTTTCAAGGTTCTCGTTTTTAGCACAACTTAAATCATCAGTAACATCATATGCTAGCACAAAATCACGAATTTGTCAAGAGTAAAATTAGTAACAGGTCAAAAGCGCTTTTTTCCGCTCACAAATAACCTCACCATCTGTATCTGTCCTAAAAATACGCGCTCCGATTTTTTCCAATCTTTGTAAAGTAATCAAATGGGGGTGGCCGAAACGATTATTTTTTCCGACCTGGAAAACCGCATATGAAGGCGATAGTTGAGTTAAAAAGGGCGGACTTGAGGAATATTTTGAGCCATGATGCCCCACTTTTAGCACTTCAACTCCGCTAATCAAATCGGCGGCTAACATCTCTTTTTCCTCTTCCGCCCGGCTGTCGCCGGTAAATAAAAAAGAGTAAGAACCGTCAATAAGTTCGGTGACAATCGAAGTATCGTTTAAATTTTCAAACTTTTGGCCGGTTATATCCGTCAGGGGATATAAAGTTTTAAGATATGTATTTTCCCCTAAATTGAACCGGTCACCGTTTACGGTTTTTTCCAAAGGAATCTTTTTTTCTTGAGTTACCCTTAACCAGTCCTGATAATCGGCTCCCGTATAATCAATTTGAGAATCAATTATTCTTTCAACCTTGTAACTTTTTAAAACTTCGATCAACCCCTGCAAATGGTCAGTGTGCGGATGCGTTAAGATCACTAACTCGATTTTCCGGTCCCAAAAAGGCAGATGCTTGCCCAAACCGGAGAGAACTTTTTTATCCGGGCCGCCGTCGATCAGGACATCAATATTACCAGGCGCTTGAATTAAAATGGCATCGCCCTGCCCGACATCTAAAAAAACCACCTTGACATTCCGGCTGTATTGGCTAAATAAAATTATTAAAAAAATTGAAATAACTAATACAATAACCAGGATTATAAAAGAAATTTTTTTGTAACTTTTCATATTTGACAACTTATTAATGAGATGATACTTTTTAAGTCTCGGTTATTCGTCTTTAGAGCGTTCCTGCCGCTCTTTAAAATATAACATAAATCATCGTTTTTTTCTTTTTCTTGAGGAGGCCTAAGATGAATATCACGTTGACGTTAGTGAAGGCTGACATTGGTTCTCTCGGCGGCCATATCAAGCCATCGGAAAAACTCCTGGCCACGGTCACGGACATCATTGACTCATCCTACCAAAGCGACAATCTTCTTTCCTACCGCGTCACCCACACGGGTGACGATATCGCGATTCTTATGGTTCACCCGCACGGGGTAAACAACGTCCACATCCACGGCCTCGCGCTGGAAGCCTTCAAGGCCGGTACCAAGATAGCCAAGAAACAGGGGCTGTACGGCGCCGGCCAAGATCTGCTGAAAGACGCTTTCAGCGGCAACATCAGAGGCATGGGTCCGGCTATCGCGGAAATGACTTTTGAGGAAAGACCCAACGAGCCTTTCCTGGTCTTTGCCGCGGACAAGACCGACCCAGGTGCCTACAACCTCCCCCTCTATCTCGGCTTTGCCGATCCCATGCACTGCTCCGGTTTGCTGCTGAGCGAAAAAATGGGCCAGGGTTTCAAATACACGATTATGGATGTCTCCCACACCGAGGGTGACCGCGTCATCGAACTCAATACTCCGGAAGATCTATACTTATTGGCGGCTCTCCTGCGGGACAACGAGCGTTTCGTCGTCGAGACAATCAACTCACGGGCCACCGGCGAAATCGCGGCCGTCGTTTCCACCACTCGTCTCCACAACATTGCCGGCAAATACACCGGTAAAGACGACCCCATCGCCATCGTGCGCGTCCAGGGCGCTTTCCCGGCCACCGGCGAAATCCTTTCACCCTATACCCTCGGGCATTTTGTCGCCGGCTTCATGCGCGGCAGCCACAACGGACCCCTGATGCCAGTCAAGCAAAACAGCTCTATTTCCTTTTTCGACGGACCGCCGGTGGTCAGCTGCGCCGCTTACTGCGTTAAGGAGGGAATACTCACCGAAGCGGCGGATACCTTTGACCATCCCTTCTGGGATTATATCCGGCATCAAATCTCCCAGAAAGCGCTGGAAATCCGCCGACAGGGTTTTTCCGGACCGGCCATGCTCGATATCAGAGAACTTGAGTATGGGGGGATTAAGAACGTACTTGCCACGCTAGAAGAGCGGTTCAAAGTCCGCTAGAAAAATCGTATTATTTGCCGTCTACCGCAGGTAGACGGCTTTTTATAAGTTTAAAAAATGCAAACATTATTAAATAAATTAAAAAGATAATCAAAACATTTAAATGACTGAAGCTTATAGCCGCCCAGGAATGATTGGCAAAAAAATGACATAGGCTAGTGATGTATTTTAATAATAAATAACAAAGCCAGAATAAAAGTTGGCCGATGGGCCAAAATATCAGGGAAACAAATGTGGCCGCCAAACCTAAAGTCAAAAGCAGGGAAAAAATCGGCAAGATCAAAACATTAGCCAGCGGCGAGATCAAAGAAATAATCTTGAAGTTATAAATAATGATCGGCAGAGTAAAAACCTGGGCAGACAAAGTCATAACCAACGAGCTTTTTATTTCTAAAAGTTCCGGGAGGAATTTCAATATTTTCTCCAACCAAGGCGAAATATATATTAAACCCAAAACCGCCAAAAAAGAAAGCTGAAAGCCGACATCGTGCTTTAAAAGCTGGGGGTTAAATAAAAGCATTGCCACGGCGGCTAAGATTATGGCATTAAGACTGTGGTTTAACCTGCCCAAAGACATGGCCCACAAGACCAAAAAAGCCATAACAGACGCCCTGACCGCCGAAGCCGGCAAGCCGATCAATACGGTAAATAAAAAGAGAACCGCGCTCGCCAGCCAAAAAGCCTGTTTTCTTCTTAAGCCGATTGCTAAAGAGAAATTCATTAAAAGCCCGGCGATAATGGTCATGTTCTGGCCGGAAATCGCCATGATATGCGTGATCCCCGTGCGGGAAAAATCTGCGGCGACCGCGGCCGGCAATTTTGTCTTAATGCCAAACGACAAGGCTGCAAAAAATGAGCTTTCCGGCTCCGGTATTCCCCTTTTTATGCTTTCGGCGAATTTTTCTTTCACGGAGTAAATTACTTCTAAAAAAGCATTGCCCTGATAAACGGCCAATTTTTCAATCCTGGGCTTATAACTGACCAGGTATATTTTGAAACGGGCCAAATAAGCTGGATAATCAAAATCTTGGATTTTTTCCGGCCTTTGGATTTTACCGCTCACTTTAACCAGATCACCGTATTGATAGACCGGATTCAAATCGCTGGTAATCAAAAAATTCAGGCCGATCAATTCAGGAGGCCCTAACTTAATTTTCACTTTGATTTTTCTTATCTGTTCGCTTTCCTCGGTTTCCTCGTAAACCAAACCGGTGATTTCAATTTTTTCCTTTAACAAATCTTCCGGAATAATCGGCTCTTCGGATATGCTCAATGTATAGCGGCCCAGCCCTAATATGATAAATAAAAAACAAAAACCTGCGATTTTTATTTTTCGCACCGGCCAAAAAAATATCAAGATAATTAAAGTCAGAACAAGCGCCATGAATATATAATAAATGGAAACGGCGAAAAATGACCGGCCGGCAATTCCGGCGATAAAGGAAATAAGAAATAAAAGAAATATTTTTGATTTAGAAAAATAATTCATTAATAAGCTCATTATTTAAATATAAATGAGGATATCTCGAATATTTGCCGGGCAAACCATGCTTTTCATAATTATATTTGATGTATTGAAGAATGTTATACAATCGTTTTTCGTTATCAATGATGCGGAAGTTGTAACGCGATTGCCAAAGCTCGGCAACATGAATTTGGCGTGAAAAATTTCCTTTAATAGACTGCATCAAATCGGAAATGGTGTATCCGCGCGGGCTAGAAAGCCCGCGCTGTTTTTCTGGAAAAAGCCCGCGCTGTGGTAACGAGGAAGACTCACGCCGTATGTATGGGTAAAAACCGTGCGATGCAAAACAAAAAAAAGTCTCACCTTCCGTCCCACAGCGCGCCTTTTCTAAGGCGCGCCCGCCGTTCTTCACCAATAAATGCAAATGATCGGGCAAAATACAAAAAGCGTACAAATTAAAACCCTTTATCCTGCCTGCTTCAATGATAATTTGATACAGAAGCTGGGCGTATTTTTCATTATCAAAGAACCAAAATCGTTCTTCGATATTGGTGGTGATAAAATATGGCAAAATAACCTGGTATATCCTTCTTTGGGTCATAAACAAAAAAGCGGCCTTCTCTAAGCCACCGTATTATCTGTCTATATACTAATTTAAAATAGGATAAAAGTCAAACAATTTTATCTCTCTTTGTGGCGCAGATAGCTTTCAATAAAAGCGTCTAGTTCGCCGTCCAAAACTTTGTTCACGTCTTGAGTCTCATATTTCGTCCGGTGATCCTTGACCATCTTATAGGGCTGCATGACATAGGAGCGGATCTGGTTGCCCCAGGCCGCTTCGTGAAATTCGCCTCTGATTTTTTGCTTTTCTTTTTGCTTCTCTTTTTCTTCCAACATCAAGAGCTTACTCTTTAATATTTTCAGGGCCATTTCCCGATTTTGCTTCTGGGAGCGCTCGTTCTGGCAGGAAACGGTGATCTTGGTCGGCAAATGGACGATCCGCACGGCCGAATAGGTTGTCTGCACGCTCTGGCCGCCGTGGCCGGAAGAAAGGAAAGTATCGATGCGCAGGTCCTTCGGGTCAATTTTTATTACTTCAATTTCGTCCAGCTCCGGAATCACCTCAACTAGGGCAAAAGAGGTGTGACGCATTTTTTCCGCGTCGTAAGGGGAAATTCTTACCAAACGATGGACGCCATTTTCTGATTTCAAAAAACCAAAAGCATAATGGCCGATAATTTCAAAAGTAACGCTTTTTATGCCGGCTTCATTACCCACGGATTTATCTAATATTTTGACCAGCCAGCCTCTTTTCTCGCAAAACCTCAAATACATACGCAGCAAAATCGCCGCCCAGTCCTGGGCGTCCACCCCGCCGGTGCCGGCATGAATCGCCACTATGGCATTCCGCTGATCGTATTTGCCGGCCAACAAAATAAAAAACTCCAGTCTATCGAACTGCTGCTGCAATGCCTTGTATTTTTTCTCAATATCCTTTTCTAGAGAATGGGCTTTTTCTTTGATTGCTTCATGAGACAAATTTAGCAACTCTTCAATCTCCTGATGGATATTATCCCAAGTGGCGATTTCTTTCTTTAACTCTTCAAATTGCCGGCTGATTTTCTCCGCCCTCTCCCTATCCTGCCAGAAATCTTTTTCCGCGACCTGGTATTCAAAATCTTTAAGTTGATCTCTTTTCTTTTCTAGGTCAAAGAAACCCCCTCGCCTGCTCGATTTTCAGGCTCAATGACTTTATTTGCTTGACGATATTTTCCACAAGGATTCATTTATTTATTAATGAATGAATATTATCACAAAAGAGGGCATTTATCAAATTATCCCTCTGAAATTTTCTTTTTCACGTCCAACCTAAAATGACTACAGATCAATCACAAACTCCGTTCCTTTTTTATTCTCCGGAATTCTCGCGCTAATCTTCCAGCCGTGGGCTTCCACTATTTCTTTAGCAATAGCCAGGCCTAAGCCCAAACCGCCGGTCAGCCTATTTCTTGATTTTTCCAGGCGGAAAAACCGCTCAAAAATATCCTGCAAGTGTTCCGGCGGTATGCCGACCCCGTCATCGGCAAAAATTATTTGCTTCTCATCGGCAAAAAGAGTGATATTCTGCGCTTTTGAATAGCGCAGAGCATTGTCAAAAAGATTAGTGAATACCTGGGACAAAAGCACCGCGTCCGCGTTAAGCGTGTAGTTTTCAGGTAACTCGGCTGCAAACGCCATTTTATTCTTTGCCAATTTCTCCTTATAAAAACCCATCAACTTATCTATAATATCTTTTAAAATAATATCCTGGCGCTGAATTTTGACCGATTGGCTGCGCAAGACCGCATAATCCTGCAGGCCTTCGGTCATTTCCGTCAAACGATCAACCTGCTCTTTTAATGACTTAATTCTCTCATTGTCTAATTTTAAAACCCCGTCCTGCAAGCCTTCCAATTGGGCGGTTAAAGAGGCTAAGGGCGTCCGCAATTCGTGCGAAGTGTCGGAAATCAAATTTTTGCGCAGCTCTTCCACTCTTTGAAGTTCCGCCGCTAGACTGTTGAATTCCTGAATAATGGCGTTAAATTCCGCGCTTTCATTCTCATCCAGACGCAGCTGGTAATGACTCTGTCTTAGTTTTTTCAAACCGCCGCTTAATTTATTAAGGGGTTTGGTTACCGTGCGGGAAGTCAGATAGCCAATTCCGATCGCCCCTAAAAAAGCGGCTAAACCGATAATAATCAGGGAATTTTCGAAACGCGTCCGGAAATGCTCCCCCGGCGTCAGAAGTTCCCCTTTTTGGGGTCCTGGAAAAATGAAAAAAGGATCATCGGAATACGGCATCCTTTCGGGGGGAAAAATGTTAGGTCCGGTAAAAAGGCCGTAAACATCAGTAAAAATCCTTTCTCCGCGGCTCATGGCGAAAATATTCACAAAAATTAAAAGACTGGCTACCAACAATATAATCAGAAGAGCGACTTTAAAACCGATTTTATTAATATATTTAAGAAAATCCTTTATTTTATTCATAAATTATATTTATAGCCCGTGCCAATGACGGTTAAAATGTATTTGGGGTTTTGGGAATCATCCTCAATTAATTTCCTAAGCGATTTAATATGGGCGTCAATCGTCCTTTCCATCGCTTGCCGGCTAGAACCGTCGCCGTCAATCGCCTCCAATAAGGCCGGCCGGGTAAAAACCTTGCCTGGCTGCCGGATTAAAGCATTGAGGATTTTAAATTGCGTGGTGGTCAAGATTATTTCCTGGTCACCTTTTCTGGCGATCATTTTTTCTTCGTCAAGCGCTAACCCGCCGGCCCGTGGCACCGACACCAATGGCTGACGTAATCTGGCCTTCACCCGGGCCACCAGCACTTTTGGCGAAAAAGGTTTTTTAATGTAATCATCCGCGCCGATCGTCAAGCCTTTTAGCTCGTCGGGTTCCTCAATCCTGGCCGTCACCATAATGATCGGCACTTTTGATTTCTGCCTGATATTCCGACAAACCTCTAGACCATCCCGGTTAGGCAAATTTAGATCCAAAATCACCAGGTCAAAAGTATCGTTAAATTTCACCATGGCCACTTCTCCGCTCCCTGCTTCGTCCACGCTAAAACCGGCAAGTTCCAGATATTTTTTCATAACCTCGCGGATGGATTCTTCGTCTTCAACTATTAATATCTTGCTCATATTCTGTCTTATTTAATCCTATTACCTGTCCGAGGTTATTTTACCATCTTTGATAATAATCGTCTTGTCCGCGTATTTCTTCACATAATCAGAGTGGCTGATCAGGATAATTGTTTTATGATGTTTTTTGTTAAGCTGGCCTAAAAAGCCGATTATTTCCTCTCCGCTATGACTATCCAGATTGCCGGTCGGCTCGTCCGCCAGGATAATTTCCGGGTCGTTAACCAGGGCTCTCGCGATGGCCACTCTCTGCTGTTCACCGCCGGAAAGCTTGCTCGGCAGATGATCAGCGCGGCCCTCCAAACCCACCGGCTTCAAAGCCTCGATGACTCTTTTTTTATCGTGTTTCGTCCGCTTGGCCATCACCGCTTCGACATTTTGAGCCGCGGTTAAGGTGGGTATCAGATTAAAATTCTGGAAAATAAAACCGAGGTGCTCGCGCCGGAGTTTAGTCAGCTTGCCATCACTGGCTTTTGTTAAATTAAGACCTAATACTTCAATCTCTCCTTTGTCAGGCCGGTCCAGGCCTCCCAATAGCTGCATCAGAGTGCTTTTACCTGAACCGGAAGGGCCGATGACCGCCAAAAATTCCCCTTTTTCTATCTCCAGATCAACTTCATCCACCGCTTTAATAATCTTTGTCCCCTGCTGAAATATTTTTGAGATTTTTTTCGCTTTGATAATAGGCATGTCAATATTTTTAATTTATTCAAGGTGCCGCAAGGCTTCCTGCGGTTTCATTTTTGACGATTTAAGCGCGGCGAGACTGCCGGCCACAATCGCGCCGACCAGCGCGACCAAAGTGCCGAGCAGCAAAATAGAATAATCCAGGGCGATTTTTAAAGGAACGGAAGTAGTCACGCCCGCGTTTTCCTCTGTACCCATAAACCGCCGGACAAAACCAAAGCCGCCGGGCCCGCCGATATCACTTGTCTGACCAATGGTCGCGGTAAGAGAAATATTAAAGTGATTTAAAAGAACGATCGCCCCTAAAGCCAAACCCAGGCCCAAAGCGGCGCCAATCACTCCGATCACGATATTTTCCCCGATAATCTGCCGGACAATCAAAGAATTTTTCCAGCCAATCGCCTTTAGTGTGCCGATTTCCCTCACCCGTTTGTTAACCGAAAAAACAGTCAGCAGGCTGACAATGATGAAAGAAGCGATTACGACGATTATGGTCGTTACTCCGATGAATTTGTTGGTCAGATTGGCGGCGCTGACCAGGCTGCCCGTCACTTCCCTGGCTGTATCAGATGAATCCGTCACGGTCGCGCCGGTAAAAGCGGACGAGAGTTTTTCGCTGGTCTGCGCCACGTCTTTGGCGTTGGCAGCCTTGACCAGCATGACATTGATCCGGCTTTCCCGGCCGGCCAGTTTTTGCAAATCCGCCAAAGAAAGATAAAGATCCGCCGTGTTGGTGTAAAGTTTCGGCGTCACCAGGCCGACCACGGTTAATTCCTGCTTGGCCAGAGTGATTTTATCGCCCAGCTTGATACTGTTTTTATCCGCGTAGGACTGGTTGACCACGACCTGGTTTTCCCCATTGAAATAACTACCGCTGGTGATTTGGTCCGGTAAAATCAAACCGATATCGGTCTTAGTCGTGTCCACGCCGGCCACCGTAAAATTAGTCGTGGTGATATCCGTGGAAATCGCTCCGATATCCTGCTTATAGGTGCGGGTGGGAGCGGTAAAGCGGAATGTCATGCTGCGGAAACGTTCCGGCATGGCGTTTCTCTCCGCCTCGCGGACATATTGCCGGCCTTCTTCAGAGCGCGGATCAATGCCTTTGGCTTTAAGTTCGTTTTCCGCCTTCGTCCGGGCGGCGTCCACGGCCGCTCTTTCCGCGTCCGTCATCTCGGCTATCTCTTGGTTCACTTCAAACTGCTCCCCGCCCGTGGTAATTTCCGCCGTCACCTGGGGGATCTTTCCCTCCTGATGAGTAACATTCAAAATAAGGCCGGCCGCGGCGTTGGCCACCAGACTTGAATCCAATTTAGTTATTTCCGCCGCGTCATAAGTCAAAAGCGTGCCCGGCAAAAAAGAATCACTGGTAAACTGGTCGCCGGGATTGCCCAATTTGGAGAGGTCAGTCGAAATCTGATTTTCTTTCATCATGTCCGCACGGGTGGTTTCATCCAAACTTTCTATATTGTCCTGATTGACCGTCCGGGTGACCATGATGTCCGTGCCGACATTCTGCAGAGGATTCAAGACTTTGTCCTGTTCGGCCGACAAGCTCTGGGAAAGAGAAAGAATCGTGATGATAATGGCGCTGGCCATGGCCAAGCCCAAAGATACCGTCAAAGTCTTTCCCCACCGCCGAGTCAATTCAGCCCATAAATAACGCAGATAAAACATAGTCTTTTTATTTTATTTATTAAATATTCACAGGTTTAGTATAACCCTGCTGTTTGAATTTGGCGTGAATTTTTTTACAACCTTAAATAATATTAAAAAACATGATAAGAATAGAATTTTATAATATATATACTGAAAAACAGAAGGGGTAATGACAATTTTTTAAATGTATGCTACCATTGGATATACAAAATTAGACGGCACATATTGTTTGTTTGCCGGGGTATCCAGCGCTGCTTGGGTGTTTTAAACACTAGCCTTAAAAAGGCACGAGCAAAACCTGGCCCCGGCCCTTTTTTTATGTAAAGATACCGACTGCACCGCCAGATTAAAAGTATAAAAAAGCGCAGGCGATAAGTCGCCCGTGCTTAATATTTTAATATCTCAATCGCTTAATATCTTCCGCCTACTCTCCCGACCACTCCTCCAGCGTCACCTTGACCTCCTTTTCCTGGCCGTCATGCAGAACTTTCAAAGTCACTACGTCGCCCGGACTCTTTTTGGTAATCAATTCGGCTAAACTATTATCGCTGTCAATTTTTGTGCCGTCAAAAGTCAGGAGAATATCGTTTTCTTCCAAGCCCGCTTTGTCTGCCGGACTGCCGGACATCACCGCGGATTCACTGGCATCACCTTTGGCTAACAAAGCGCCGTAACTCACTGACAAATTATCCGCCTTTTTTATCTGATCATTAACCAAGATATAGCGCACGCCCAGGTATGGCCGGGTGATTTTCCCGCTTTTCTGGATGCTTTCAATATCTTTCTTCGCCTCATTAATAGGAATGGCAAAACCGACTAACTGGCCTGAGCTGGAAATCGCCGTATTCACGCCGACCACCTGGCCGGCCAGATTAAGCAAAGGCCCGCCGGAATTGCCGTAATTGATGGCCGCGTCAGTTTGAATAGTGTTTTCCAATGTTTCCGTCGTGCCGGAGGTAGAACTTCCCGCTTCAATCGTCCGGGCCAAACCAGACACGATCCCTTGAGTCACCGTATTGCGGTATTCGCCTAGGGCGTTACCGATGGCAATGACCGTCTGGCCAATTTGTAGAGCTTCAGAATCGCCGAGCTCCACCGTGGTTAAATTGCTCGCTTCAATTTTCAGGAAAGCCAGATCCTGGGTCGGATCCTTGGCCAAGACTTCGGCGTCGTATTTTGTCCCGTCGTTTAAAACCACAGAATATTCCGTCGTGGTGTCGGCAACGACATGCTTATTGGTTAATATCAGGCCGTCAGAGGCGATAATAAAGCCGGTGCCGCCGGAAACTTCCGTTTCGCCTTGGGGCAATTGAGAGGGGTAACCAAAGAAGTATTCAAAGGGTGAATACTGCTGGTTTTGATAATATTTTGAATAATCCTTGGTGCCGACAATGGAAACCACGGCGTTTTTCACCTTATTGACCACGTCGATGGTCGCCGAATTCTCGGTCACGGAAAGAGTCGAAGTGTTGACATTGGCAAAACTTTGGCTGTTTGTTTCCTCGCGGAATATATTCTCTTTAATCCAATTACCCACCTTGCCCTGGTTTAGAAAATAACCAAAAAATCCGCCGGACAGGCCGCCGATAAAAAAACTAATGATTAAAACCAAAATAATCACCGGCGTTAAACTCGTTTTTTTGTTTTCTGCCTCCATATTTTTACTAATTAATTATTAGTAATATAAAGATATAATAATTTTTGACGTGCGTCAAGAATTAAATAATAACAGTTTTTTAAATAATATTAGAGGAAAAAATTGATAATTTTCATACCAAATTCACAATTATGATTATACCAAAAAGAACCGTCTTCACAGCCATGGAAAAATTGCCCAGTCAACGAGAAGAGCGGATTCAGAATCCGCTCTTCTCCATCAAACGGATGGTAGGCTGATCAGCCTACCATCCAGAAATATTATTTCACCAGCTTTTTCTCAAAATCCACGCCCCTCTCTCGCCCCCTATTTCTTGTGGAATAATCGTCTTTTTTCGATATAGGCTAACTTCCACCAAAACCGGCCTAAAAAATAGCCGCCGATCAAGCCAGCAATGACCAAACTGATCTGCAGCCAGTAAGGCAGGGCGCAGCCGTGATGCCAGGTTATTTCTTTGGCATATTTTAAATACATGGCTTCAATGCCGGCGTGCAAGATGAAACTTAAAAGCAAACCCAGAATGACGCTTAAAATCAGATATGCTATTCGTTTCATAATATTCCGGCCTTGGATTTGGCTATTTTTTCCAATCCCTGGCATAACTTATTTATCATTTCCTGACTGGTTTTTTTATGCGTCAGCTCCAGGAAAAAACCAGCGCCGCCTAAGATGACGAGCCCCGGATAAGCGAAGGGGGAAGGAACAAAATAGACCGCCGCCAGAGCCAGGGCGAGCCAAAAACGGATAAGAGTATGTCTTTTTGTTAATTGGCGCATAAGACCCTCCATCTCATTTGGCAAATGAAGGATGTTATTACCCATTAAATTTATTTTTTTTCTTTTAGTTTCCTGCGAAACCTTGGGAACAACCAGGATGATAACCACGATAACAATGCCCAAATAAACCGCCATTCCGGTTATTTTCGTGATAGCCGCCATGAGGACGAGAAGACTGTCCAAACTTAACCAAACCCTCCTCTCATAGGCTTCGAGGGCTAATAATTTTTCACCTAATTCTTTGGGGGTTAACAATAATTCAACCATGAATATGTAATGGTTTATTTTAAGGGTTTGCCGACTCGCCGGAAAGAGGCTTTTCTGAGACCGTCGGCATATCCTCCTCTCCCGCGACCTGGCCGGTCGAAAGGGTATTATCTTCAATATTTTGATTTACGGGCGTGGACAGCCTGGTCTTAGTCTTAACACTCTCCCCGCAACCAGCTAAGGTAAGAACCAATATGGCCAAAGCAATGATAAAAAAATATTTTTTCATACTTTATTACAATTTACCCTAAAAAGCGGATAAAATCAAGGAGATAAAAATAAATGTTCTGTAAATTCAAAAATCTTTTCACCGGCAAACTTAACACCCTCTTTCTTTAAAAGTAGAATCTTTTTTTTATTTCCACCGGCAAAACCGCCGGCTTGCCCATCTGATCTTATGACTCGGTGGCAGGGCACTTTCGGCGCATACGGATTTTTATTCAAGGCATTGCCTACCGCCCTAAAGGCCTTGGGCTTATTAATCGCTTTGGCCAAAAGCTTGTAGGTTGTAATTTTCCCTTTCGGAATCTTGCGGCAGGCCAGCCAGACTTTTTCCTGAAAATCTGTTGACATAATAAAAAAACTCCTTTTAAACCCTAAAATAGGGCTGACTTAGAGAATTACGGAGTTAATATCGTGGGCAGATCGACGAATGAATAACCCCGATTTTTTATCTCATTGATCAGGTCCGGTAAAAACTGCGGGACCAGTTTTGTGCCCGCCTGCATGACGACGATCGTACCGTCTTTCAAGTTATCCAAAACGCGGGTCTTGGCGCCGTCCGCGGTCTGTGAGGTATCCCAATCGTAGGCGTCAACCGTCCAAAGCACCGGGCAATAGCCGTCATTTTTTACGGTGGTAAAAATACTGTCACTGATCTCCCCGTACGGCGGCCGGAAAAAGGGCTTTGATGATTTTCCAGTCGCGGAAATACAGGCGTCATCCGTTCTTTTCAATTGACTGGTCAGGTCCTCGGCGCTCAAAGACACGATATGGGAATAGTCATAACTTAAATTATAAATGGAAAAACCCTGGTCACTTAAGCTCTTCACCGCTTCCTTATTCTCGCTAATTAACTCACCGGTCATGAAAAAACTGGCCGGCACACTGCTAGTTTTTAAGATATCGGAAATCTGGGCAAGATTATCCGTTTTTGAGGCGCCGTTAAAAGTCAGGGTCACCTGCTTCCGGTTCTGGCCGCGGGAAAAAGCGGCGCGGCAATTATCCAGATTAAAGGAAGTGCTGGGCGCGACTGAAACATTAGTATTGGCATTGGCATTGGCGCTAATATCAAGATTACTGTTTGCATTTACATTTACATTGACATTAGCATTGGTGTTAGGGCTGGTCGTTTCTTTTTTGCCGAAGCAACCCTTAAAGATCCAGATGGCAATCAAGATGAGGATAATCCATAAGACAAACTTAAAAATCTTGGAACCTGAAGATTCCCTTTTCAAGCGGTATTTCTGATATTGCTGCAAATCGGCCATAGTAGCTTTTTTAGGCGGCCTTAATCGCTTCAACAGGCTGCTTATTTAAGTATACCACTAATTCATAAATTCCGAAAAACAGGCCGACGAAGAACAGGTCGCCTAAAACAGAGTTTCGGAAAAAGGGAACAGCCATGGCGAAACATTGGCCCAAACCGGCTAGTGTTTTAGGGTACCAGGCGCCGGCCGCCCAAACGGCAAAATTGGTGGTCAGGAAAAACAAGAAAGAGGAAGCAAGCGTGCCCGAAAATACGGTCGTCAAACCCTTTCTCTTCCGGATAAACAAACCGATCAAACCCGCTAAAATAAAACTGCCCCAAACGGTTAACATCACGGGCCACTCGTAAAAACCAATGAAGATATCGGCGATCACCTCGGCCGCCAAAGGAATTAATATGGCGTATTTTTTGCCTAAATACACGCCCCCAAACAAGGCCAAGGCGGCCACCGGGGCGAAATTGGCCGGCAACGGCAGAATCCTTTCATGTGACAAGACTCGGATCAAAACGGCGAAAATCACCAAAATATAAGGCAAGATCTCCCAGTTTTTTATTTTTTTCATAAGATTTTCTCCTAAATTTATCTTCTAATTTTTATTACATTTTGGAAAATTTGAATTCTACTTTGTCGCCGCCGCGTACCTGATAGGCGTCAATGCCGACGTTCGCCTCCTGGTCATTAACCGTATAGGTCCAGTATTGGCCGTCGGTACCGTTTTTATAACCGTTGAGCTCTTCCAAAAGCGTGCCGAAATCATATGCCTTTATTGTATAGCTCAAATCTTTGTTCTGCGCCCCTTTTTCCAAGAGCGAAAGAACGGTTACCGGTCCAGTCACCTCAAAGCTAAGCTCTTCGGTTTTTTGTCCGTTGTTGATGACAAAATTAACCAAGGGCGAAACCGTGAAAACACCGGCGACCTCGCCCCGGTTAACCGCTACGACCGGCTTAAATGAAAGTTTATCGATCTCATTGTTTGTTTTGTTCGCCTGCGCGTTAAAAACCACGCCCAGGACAAAAGCCAGTAAAACAAAAATGCTTAATTTTAACTTACCGTTTTTTAACATAATTTTTCCTTTAAAAAAACCCTTTCAACTTTTCGGTTTTAGGGTTTCATAAATGATTAAATCCTTTCGACCGAAGGCTTTTACTTAAGGTATCCTGGCTTACAGAGGATTGGCTCATCTTTCCCTTCCCCCCAACCTCCTTCCTAGACGGAAAGCGTTAGAAGTGGTTTAAAAGACTGGCTTCTCTGTTTACAGTGACGGGATCGCGCCGGATTCACACCGGACTTCCCTTTTTCTTGGTCTTAACTTTCAACCAAGAAATATTAAATTTTTAATATTCGATGCCTTTTCGGGCCCTTACTCCCTGATTGAAGTAATGCTTGACGGCCCGCATTTCTGTGACTAAATCCGCTTGTTCAAGTATCTTACCACAGGCGCCTCGGCCTGTCAAAATAATTTCTGTGGATAAAGATTTACCCTTGATAAGCTTTAAAATATCCGCCGGGGCAATTAACTTGAGTTTGGCCGCGACATTTATTTCATCCAGTATCACCAGGTCAGATCTTCCTTCTTTGACCATCCGGCCGGCATAAGCCAGGGCCTCACGCGCCGCTTTCCGGTCTATGGCGCTCGGCCTGCTAAAATTAACAAAAGCCCGCCGGCCGAATTGTTTGACGGTTATGTTTTTGAATTTTTTTAACGCTTTGACCTCGCCAAAATCCCCTTTTTTCATGAACTGGATCAGGCAGACTTTTTTCCCCTGGCCCAAGGCCCTTAAGGCCTGCCCTAAAGCGGCCGTGGTCTTTCCCTTGCCGTCGCCGGTATAGACCTGGATCATAAAATTAGCCCAGTGAACAGGCCGACCAGCCGCAATGCGTGCAGGTCTTGCAGCCTTCCTTAATTTCTAAGCGAGCCCCGCACTCCGGACACTTGGCCTTATCCACCATTTTTAAAATTTTGACTTCTTCTTGCGTGGTCCGCGGCGCAATCCCTTCTGTCTTCGTTTCCTTTCCTTCCGCGCCTTTTTTGCCTGTTTCAATATTTAGAACCTGGGCCTCTCGGCTACGATCACGATAAATGGTGACTCCCTTACAACCCAACTTAAAAGCCAGCATATAAACTTTTTCCACGTCTTCGGTGGTCGCCTCATGCGTAAAATTAACGGTTTTGGAGACCGCATTATCGGTATATTTCTGAAAAGCCCCTTGCATTTTTATGTGCTCTTCCGGCGTGATATCGTGAGCCGTGACAAAAACTTTTTTCACCTTTTCGGGAATCTCGCTAAAATCCTGCAAGGTGCCTTTTTCTGCGATCCGGCGCATCAATTCATCCGAGTAAAAACCGCCCGCCCGGGCCACTTCCTCAAAAAAGGGATTTACTTCCACTAATTCATCGCCTTCGTCGAGTAAATGGCGCCGCACGTAAGAAATGGCGAAAATCGGCTCCACGCCCGAAGAACAGCCGGCGATAATGGAGATAGTGCCGGTCGGCGCGATCGTGGTCAAGGTCGCATTGCGTAATTTAGGACCTTTGGTCTTATAATATATGCTTTGAGCATAAGCCGGAAAAGCTCCCCTGATCTCCGCCATATTTTGCGAAGCGATCTTCGCCTCATCACTGATAAATTTCATCAGCTTCTCGCCCAATTTCAGGGCGGCGGGAGAATTATAAGGAATTTCCAAAATTAAGAGCATGTCGGCGAAACCCATCACCCCTAGACCGACTTTGCGGTTTTTTTCCACCATTTGCTCAATCTGTTCCAAGGGATACCGGTTCATGTCAATCACGTTATCCAGAAAATGAATGGCCGTATGGACAGTTCTCTTTAATTTTTCATAGTCTACTTCTTTATCCTTAACCATTTTGGCTAAATTTATCGAACCCAAATTGCACGATTCAAAAGGCAATAAAGGCTGCTCGCCGCAAGGGTTGGTCGATTCGATCTTGCCCTCTTTTGGCGTGGGGTTGAATTCATTTATCCGGTCGATAAAAACAATCCCCGGCTCGCCGTTTTTCCAGGCCATGGTCACGATAAGGTCAAAAACCTTGCGGGCGGAAAGGCGAGAGGCGACCAGATTCGAGCGCGGATTGATTAATTCATATTCCTTGTTCTTTTCCGCCGCTTTCATAAATTCATCGGTTAAGGCGACGGAAATATTAAAATTGGACAATTCCCCCTCTTTTTCTTTCGCCGTGATAAACTCCAAGATATCGGGATGATCAACCCGCAATATCCCCATGTTGGCCCCCCGCCTCGTCCCTCCCTGTTTGACCGCTTCGGTGGCGGCGTTAAAAACCTTCATAAAGGAGATGGGGCCGGAAGCGACGCCGCCCGTTGTTTTGACGATATCCCCCTTGGGCCGGAGCTTCGAAAAAGAAAAGCCGGTGCCGCCGCCGGATTGGTGGATAATGGCGGTGTTTTTTATTGTTTCAAAAATACCGGTGATAGAATCGTCCACGGGCAAAACAAAACAGGCGGAAAGCTGCTGTAAATCCTTGCCCGCGTTCATCAAAGTGGGAGAGTTCGGCAAGAATTCAAAACTGGACATCATGTCAAAAAACTCGCGAGCGGTCTGCTCGACATCGATCTCCTGATGATACAAAGTTTTATATAATTTGTCAGCATAGGCGATATTATTCGCCACCCTTTTGAACATTTCCTCCGGTGTTTCAGTCACTTGCCCCTGCCCGTCTTTAAGCAGATAGCGCTTGCGCAAAACCGTCATGGCGTTCGGCGTCGACTTCACTTCTACCCGGTACCCTTTGAGCATCTGCCTCGCCTCGCGGATTTCCTTATGTTTTTGCCGGTAGATGATATAAGCCTTGGCCATTTCCGCCTGCTTATCCCGGATTAATACCTCCTCGACAATATCCTGGACTCCTTCCACGGAAGGGAGGCTATTTTCCGGCAGTCTTTCCCGCAAAATGGTTACGGTCTGCTCGGCCAGTCTTTTTGACAGGCTCCGATTGGGCTTGCCGATCGCGCGCGAACACTTGAAAATCGCTTCGGTGATTTTATTCACGTCAAAGGGAACTACCCGGCCGTCTCTCTTGCGGATTTCCGTTAATTTATTTTTTTTGAACAATGAAGCTTCCATTCGTATTCTCGTTTATTTCCACGATTGATTATTAGCAAAAAAATAGACCCTAAAAACAAGAAAAGGTCAAGAATTTTAAAAGTCAAAAAGAAACGATTATTTTTCCCAACAGTCTTCTTCTTCACCTTTAAAATTCTTCTACATCATTTTCTTACGGATAAAGGCGGGAATCTCTAATTCCTCCTCTTCCTTGGTTTTTTTAGGTGCTTCTTCTTGGGCCGGTGGCATTCTTTTATCCGGTTTATAGGCGGGGATGAATGTTTTTTCCGGCCGCTTAAGCTCTTCAAAGGGGGTGACCGGGGTTGGAGCAACCTTTTTGACCGATTTCATTCCTTTGCCGAAACCAGTGGCGATCACCGTTATCTTTACTTCGTCGCCCATCGCTTCATCAATAACCGAACCGAAAATTATCTTCGCCTCGGAATCAGCGGAGGCGGTGATCACTCTCGCCGCTTCATTAACCTCGTACATGCTCAAATTCGGTCCGCCGGTGATGGTAAATAAAATTCCCTTCGCCCCATCAATCGAAAGTTCCAAGAGAGGGCTGTCAATGGCGGCTTTGGCCGCGTCCACCGCCCGGTTCTCACCCGAAGCCTGGCCGATACCCATCAAGGCCGAACCGGTATCCGCCATAATCGCCTTCACATCGGCGAAATCCACATTAATCAAACCAGGAACAGTAATCAATTCCGCAATACCTTGGACGCCCTGGCGTAAAACATCGTCCACCACGGCAAAAGCGTCTAAGAGACTGGTTTTTTTATCAATAATTTGCAAAAGACGATCATTGGGAATAGTAATCAAGGTATCCACTTTTTCCGCCAATTCCTCCAGGCCCCGTTCGGCGATCGCCATCCGCTGCGCCCCTTCGAAAGAAAAAGGTTTGGTGACCACCGCGACGGTCAAAGCACCGGCGTCTTTGGCGATTTCCGCCACAATCGGCGCGCCGCCTGTTCCCGTCCCACCGCCTAAACCGCAGGTAATAAAAACCATATCCGAACCCTTCAAGAGGTCGTGTATTTCATCCTGGCTTTCTTCCGCCGCCTTCCGGCCCATTTCCGGGTCCATGCCGGCGCCCAGGCCACGTGTCGTCGTTTTGCCGATATGCACCTTATGCGGGGCGCGAGAATGATGCAAGGCTTGAGCATCGGTATTTATGGCCATAAACTCAATACCCCTGATCCTTGAATCAATCATGCGCGAAAGAGCCGCCCCGCCGGAACCCCCTACTCCGATGACTTTTATTTTAGCGAAGGTCTCAATATCAGGCTTTACCTCCAGCGGCGCATATCTCCTGTTGTTATTATTATTTTTCATAAAACTATTTTTTAAATAATTAATAAATTATGGCATGAGAGACTTGAACCAGCCTTTCATTTTTTTCGTGACATCGGTGACTGAAGAAAATTTAGGCAAACCCAAGCTAAAGCCGCCTTTGGATTTCAAGCCGACTCCCCAGGAAAGCAAACCCAAGGCGGTCGCGTAACCGGGATCGTTTATTTTATCAATGGCCGACATAAAATCACGCGGCCAACCGACGGAAGCAGGCAATCGGAATTCCTTCTTGGCTAATTCCACAAGCCCGGATAATTTCGCCCCGCCGCCGGTGATAACGACGCCTGACGGCAACAAGCCTGAACGGTCGATTTTCTGCAATTCTTTATCTACAATTTTGAAGATCTCTTCTACGCGCGCTTCGATAATCTCGGCGACCTGTTTGCGGGAGATAACGGCGTTTTCGCCGCCTTCAAGCTCTTCAAGGTTTATCTCATCCCGTTTGTTTATTTCTCCCGGCAGAGCGCTGCCGTAGGCCAGTTTAATTTTTTCGGCGATGTCTATGGAAGTACGCAAACCGATGGCAATATCATTTGTGATGTGCCCCGCCCCTAAGGGTAAAATCTTGGTGTGCAAAACATCACCTTCTTCAAAAACAACCAAAGAGGTGGTAGACACCCCCAGATTGATCAAAGCCACTCCCAGTTCTTTTTGTCTTTTAGTAAGGCAGCTTTCGCTGGCTGCCAATACGCCCAAAACCAGATCTTCAATGTCCACGCCGGTCCGATAAACGCATTTGGTCAAGTTTTTTATCTGCGAAGACAGCCCCTGAATAATCTGGGCGTCCACTTCCAAACGAATACCGGTCATCCCGACCGGGTCTTTTATCCCCCGCTGGTTGTCTACGGTGAAACTGCGGGGAATAACATGGATAATTTCATAGTTGGGAGGCGTGGCCACCGCTTGAGCCGCCTCGATCACCCGCTCCACATCCTCTTCTTTTATCTCGCCGTCGGCTTTAGCCACCGCGATCACTCCGTGGCTGTCTTGCGAGCTGATGTGGGTGCCGGAAATACCAACATAGGCCTTTTCCACGGGAATACCCGTCATTCTTTCCACTTTTTCCAAACAAGCCGAAATAGAGCTAACCGCCTCCTCAATACTGGTCACCACACCTTTGGAAACGCCCTCTGCCGGCGTTTCCGCCGCGCCAATAACATGAAGCTTTTCGTCATTTGGGTTTTTTTGCCCGACCACCACCCTAATCGTTGAAGAGCCGATATCGAGCCCGGTAATTATTTCCTCACGCGCCATATAATTGATTTTATCCTGTGAATTACTTATATTATAATATATTTCTTTATATTTGAGAAATGCCGTCTAAATTATTGAAAAAAGTGGGGTATAAAGATAATCAGACCGACGATCAGGGCCCCCAGAGAGGCAAGCAGAACCATGGCCGCCATCAAATCCTTGATGATCTCCACGTAATGATGGAGTCTTGGTTTTAACAAATCAACCATTTTTTCAAAAGTCGTATTAATCAGCTCCAGAACAAGCACCAAAACGATAAGGAGACAGAGGATAATCGCTTCATTGCGGGTGACGGAAAAAACGAACATCAGTAAAATGACCAAACAGGCCGACGCGATCTGAATCCGGAAATTCTGGCCGTTCTGAAAAGCGTACTTTACCCCCCGGGCAGCGTAAGTGAAACTCTTTATTAATGTCCGAAAATTGATGATGGGCATAATTACTTCCCCGAAAGATTTATTAATTCCCCCTCCATCCTTTCCATTTTTTTTCTTTGCCTATCATTTTTATGGTCAAAGCCGAAAAGATGCAGGAAACCGTGAATGACCAAAAAAGTGATTTTTTTCCGGTAACCCAGGCCCTCTCGCCTGGCTTCGATCCTGGCCCTGGCCGGACAAATTATTATTTCTCCCAACAAGGACGGCTGGGAGGGGAAAATAAATTTTTTTCTTTCTGACAAAACAAAGGTCAAGATACTGGTCGATTTATTCTTTTTGCGGTATTTTCTGTTCAGACCACGGATTGTTCTCTCGTCGGTGAAAACCAAAGAAACTTCCCCGCCCCTTTTTGCATCTATTTTTTTTAAGGATCGCCTGATTAATTTTTGAAAAAATGAAGCAGAAAGACCCGTTCTTTTCTGGAAAAAAATATTAACTTTAAAAAACATATGCTTCTCCATTCATAAAGAACTTTTCTGACGATTTTAGAGAGTTACGTTAACGTTGGTCGCTTTATTCAAATTCGAGTTAGCGTTGGTATTAGTGTTAGTGTTAGCGTTGGTATTGGCGTTGGTATTGACGTTGATATTGGCGTTCGAATTCGTACTAGTATTGGTATTCGTCAAGTTAGTGCTTACCAATTTAAAGCTTTGATACATCATTTCAAACGTGGTCAGGTAATTGACGGCCGCGAGATTGCCGGTACTGTAAGTGATGACGTAAATTTTATCACCGTGGCTTAGATACACCGTCGTATCATCAAGACTCCGGACGCCATCCAGGCCGTTTACGACCAAACTTTTCACTTCGCTGGCGCTTACTCCGGAATTTTGCGATAGATACCATTCTTTAGCCGAGAGACCGGTCATATTTTCCTGAACAGTAACATGAATATATTCAACGGTGGAAATATCAGGAGAAAACATAATGCTTTTATCGCCTAAAACAGCGCTGGTTACCGTCGCTGTCCATTTTGCCGGGTATAGAATGCTCCAATTATAGGTAGAATTAGTATAGCGCTTAACAAGGGTACTGCCTTCCAGGCGGCCGTTTCTAACCGCAGGATCATAACCCAGATACAGCTCGCCCGCGATATCGCCCGAAGCTTGGACTTTTTTCCCGTCAATATAACCGTCGCCATCGGTATCGGGCGCGCTTTTGTTCGTGCCGTAGAGCGTTTCTTCCACATCGGTCAAACCGTCTAAATCACCGTCTGTACTGGAAGTCGGTGGAATTATGCTAACATTGGTATTGCTGTTGGCATTTGAATTCATATTCAGATTCAGGTTGGCATTAGCATTGAGATTGGTATTCAGATTGGCGTTTGTATTCGTGTTGGTATTAAGGTTTAAATTGCCGTTGGTATTCGTATTTAGATTTGTGTTTGCGTTTTTATTGCCATTGAGATTAATATTGGCATTATTGACCAGATTGGCATTGGCGTTCGTGTTGGCGTTGGTCGAAAGTCTATTGAATAAAATCACGGCCCCGTAGGCGACGCCCCCGAATACGACTATCAACAAAAGCACAATCAGCAGGACTTTTTTGCTCTTGCCGCCCTTGCCGTCTTTAGAGATGAATTTTTCCGGCATGGTGTATACATCCTGCGCTTCCGGCTTTTTTTCCGGCTCAATGGCCGGCGGCTGCGGCCGGTAAGGCTCGTAATTAGGCTTATTGTCGTCAAACATATTTTTCTCCTTATT